>ERZ773185.11-NODE-11-length-230157-cov-15.661033_pt1 | contig 230157 bp, 185 predicted proteins | sample MGYA00580531_ERZ773185 | MGnify/ENA primary metagenome ERZ773185 (study PRJEB29015, sample SAMEA2737799) | human gut metagenome | biome: human gut; feature: human-associated habitat; material: faeces | place: China | collected 2012 ...
CATTTAATAGAATGGCAAATCATGATATGTATCCGGAAAAGGTTGATAATAGATAGGAACATTGCTCACTGAATAATTAAGTGCAAAAATAAGTAATCTTGACAAAATAGAGATAATATGTTTATTACCTTACTTAAATTGATAAGGAGCTTGTCTTGGCATAAATGAAGACTATAGATTTTACTGTTTCTGAACAAACAGTGTGTCAATAGTCTTTTTTTTGTACTATTTTTACAATCGTCATATCAGGATCGGGTATCCAGTTTACAGCATCTAATACAAAAAAATATTGAATATCTAAATGGCTAGTATGTGTTATAATGAAAGAAAAAAATTGGAATTTATAAAAAATCCGGTTATTGCAGAATTTTTAGGTATGGCTTCAAATACAGATTTTACTGAAAGTGATTTAGAAAATAGCATTTTGTCTAATTTACAGAAGTTTTTGATGGAATTAGGGAAAGGGTATGCTTTTGTGGCAAGACAGCAACATATTCATACAGAAAAGCAGGATTATTACATTGATCTTGTTTTCTATAATTATATTCTCAAATGTTTTGTACTAATAGATTTGAAAACGCAGAAAATTACACATCAGGATGTAGGTCAGATGGATATGTATATTCGGATGTATGACGAACTTAAACGTAGTGAAGGAGACAATCCTACAATTGGAATTGTACTCTGTTCTGATACAGATGAGGATATTGCAAAGTATTCTATTCTTCATGGTAATGAACAGCTTTTTGCATCAAAATATAAGTTATACTTACCAACAGAGGAAGAATTAAGAGCAGAGATTGAAAATCAGAAAACAATGTTTTATTTGCAACAACAGGAAAACAACGAAACTAAAAAAATTCATATGCTTACAGCTGCGGCATTGTTGGAAATTTATTTCAATCAGCCATGTATGGATTACAATGACCTGATGAAACTTACCAAGATTTTGACTAACAATAATTGGGATGATATAGATAATATGTATCGTCGTATGTGCTTTAATGTGTATGCACATAATAGAGATGATCATGCTAAAAATTTCACTTATATTTACGATGAAGAAAATGAAACTTGGCGGCTTAGCCCGGCATATGATTTGACCTATAGCAATACCTACTATGGAGAGCATACTACAACGGTGGCAGGAAATGGCAGAAATCCGGGAATAAAGGAATTAACAGAAGTAGGTGTTAATGCCGGTTTGAAAAAACAATATTGTGAAGAGGTAGCGGGGGAAATAAGAGGTTTAGTGGAAGACATGTTAAATAATTATATATAAAGAGGAGAAGATTATATGCATGACAATATCAAAAAAAAAATCAACATTGCCGCAAAAAGACAGCCGGCAGACCTGGTAATAAAAAACTGCAAAATAGTTAATGTGTTTACCCACGAAATTATTGAAGGAGACATTGCCATTTCAGACGGAAAAATAGCGGCAGTGGGAAATTACAGTGGAGAAAAAGAAGTGGATGCAGAAGGCAGATATGCACTGCCGGGATTTATTAACAGTCATATTCACATTGAATCATCCTTTGTTTCTCCGGAAGAGTTCAGCCGTTTGGTGGTACCTCACGGAACGACTACCATTATTGCAGACCCTCACGAAATAGTGAATGTATGCGGCATGGACGGCTTTGACTATATGGTAAAGGCAGGGAAAAATGCAGCCCTTGATATTAAATACATGATTCCATCCTGCGTGCCTTGTACACCATGGGAACATGCAGGAGCCGTTGTGGATTCAAAGGCTATCAGTGAAGTTATTAATCAGGACAAAGTGTTTGGAATGGGGGAATTTATGAATACTGTGGGAGTGATAAACACAGATTCAGAAGTTCTTGAAAAAATCAGTCTTTGTCATCAGGCAGGAAAGGTGATAGACGGTCATTCTCCGGGGCTTAAAGGGGATGATTTGTCTGCATATGTTACGGCAGGAATACATACAGACCACGAAAGCGGTTCCTTGGAGGAACTTAAGGAGAGACTTAGAAATGGAATGTACGTTATGCTGCGTTATGGTTCTGCCTGTAGAGAGCTTCCTATGCTGCTTAAAGGGGTAAATGAACAAAATTCCAGACGTTGTATTCTTTGTGCCGACGATTTACAGCCTGTGACAATTTTTGAAAAGGGAGATATGGACGAAAAACTTCGTATATGCGTTGAAAATGGAATTGACCCTATTACAGCTGTGCAGATGGCAACTCTTAATGCAGCGGAATGTTTCCACTTAGATGACCGGGGAGCCATTGCACCAAATAAAAAAGCAGATATTGTTTTAGTAGATGATTTGCAAAAATTCAAAATTGGCAAGGTTTGGATTGAAGGAAATCTGGTGGCAGATAAGGGCAACTATTTGGCAGACACAAAGCATATTGGAATCCAAAAAGTGGCAGGAAGTGTTAAAGTAAAAGATTTTTCCATTGACAAATTAAAAATGCATTTAGAATCTGACAAGGCTACAGTAATAGGAATTTTGCCGGATAGCGTTGTTACAAAGAAAAAGGTAATAAAAATTAATCGTGGGGAAGATGGAGATTTTAAGTTTGATAAAAATATTGATGTGGCAAAGGTGGCAGTAGTTGAGCGACATCAGATGACAGGTAACGTGGCAACGGCACTTATAGAAGGCTACGGAATAAAGACAGGAGCCATTGCAGTAACAGTGGCACATGATTCCCACAACATAATTGTAGTAGGAACTAATAATGAAGATATGGCATTTGCAGTATCTAAGTTAATAGAATTGGAAGGTGGCATTGTTGTGGTAGATGGTGGAGAGGTTTTAGAATCCATGCCTCTTCCAATAGCAGGATTAATGAGCGATAAAAGCGGTGAGTGGGTTAGAGATAAATTAACCCAAATTCATAATATTGCCTATGACAGGTTAAAGGTAAATCCTAATGTAGAACCAACCATGACATTGTGCTTTATGTCATTACCGGTTATACCGGAAGTAAAAATAACAGACATAGGATTGTTTGACGTAGTGGAACAAAAGTTTATAAAATAGTGAAAAAAACAAAAAAAATGTCTAATTGATATTTATATTATTACAGCATACTTTCCAAATACAATCAAGTTTGAAAAAGATTTAAAGACAAGGAGGAAATAGATATGTGTATGTTTTGCAAATGTGATACAGTTAAACAAAGTACTACAACTCATGTTGTTAATTACAAAAATAGTATCATTGTAATTAAAAATGTTCCTTGTGAAGAATGTGAGCAGTGTGGAGAAAAGTATTATACAGACGAAGTAGCTGAACAGCTAGAGAAGATGGTTAATTTAGCAAAGCAAATGATGCAGGAAATTGCAGTGCTAGATTATTCCAAGGTAGCATAAAAAGATAAAGCAGAAAGAGGAGTGGCTGTAGTAAGCCTATGATATGTAACGGCTCAGGCAGCTATCGCTAACAAGTAATACACTGACAAGTGAAAAGAATATAATTACTTAAAATAATGAACTCCTGTATACCGGAAATGGTGTGCAGGAGTTTTTTAACATAAAATTAAGCTGTGCTACATTCTGCTTTAGGGAAGGATGAAAAAGGTTATTTAATGGATACATGTCTAACAGCGCAAGATAGATATAAGGCATATTTAGACTATTTTGAAATAAAGTATGAAAAGAATTGAAAGGAGAGAACGATGAAAGTACTACTGGGAACAACTAATCCGTCAAAGGTAAGGAGGTTTTCTAAACTGTTAGAAAATTGTGATATAGAATTTATAACATTAAAAGATTTAGAGATAGAAGATGAACCGGATGAGACAGGAAAAACGCCGGAAGAAAATGCAATATGCAAAGCAGGATATTATGGCAAATATTTTGACTTGGTGATTTGTAATGATTCGGGATTGTATTTTGAGAAACTAAGTTTAGAAGATGAGAGACAACCAGGATTAAATGTTAGGACTCCAATGAGAATGAACAGATTATCAGATGAAGAAATGATTGAGTATTATTCAAATCTTATAGGAGAGCTTGGAGGAAAGGTATCTGCCTATTACCTGGACGGTATAGCTGTTTATAACAATGGTAGGATTTCATCATTTATGGATAGAGAGTCAGCAAAGAATGTAGGGGCTTTTTATATGATAGATAAAGCATCAACTAAAAGATTTGAGGGCTGGCCGCTTGATTCTTTGTCAATTAGTAAAGAGACAGGAAGATATTTTGTTGAGAGCAGTGATTCTGAAAGTAAGGAAAATATAATATATGGCGAGTATGAAAAGAGAATAGTAGGATTTTTAAAGGAAGCATTGGGGATAAAATAAGTATGATATCCGGCAATTCGGATAGCAATTGCTGACAGTACTATATAAATCTGTGCTATAATATGTATGGAAAAAAGAAAAAGGAGTGTATTACAATGTCAAAATTTAAAGATAAATTTCATCTAACACCTGAACAGAGTTTATTTTTGGCAAAGAAGAAATGGGATGAAAATGCATATTGTGGAATGAAAATGGAAAACAGAGCAGTAACTTTCCAGCAAACACAGACAATTGTTATACATAATACATCTTATAGGAACAAACCCGGATATGATAATTAATTAGATGAGAATTTATAGGAAAAAATAGTAAAATTAGAATATTTAGGAAAAAGAATAATGAAAGATATGAACGAAAAAAATATAAAATTAGAAGAAGAGTTTAAAAAATTAAAGTTTGAAATGTGGAAAGAAGCAAAAAAGATTCTTGAAACTGAATATCCAAGAAGAGATGGACAATTAGATGGAGAATGCACGGTGCAAATGGCAAAACTTCAAAAGAAATTTAATAAAAAAATAAATGAATTAAGAGAAAAATATAAATAATATAACAACATAATTTTCTTAAATATTTATAAACGAGAAAAATGTTGTGCAGATGTAAATCATAAAATAAGAATGTAGGAATGATGACGTATAACAATGTCGGAAAAACTACATTCTTATTTTATAATTTGTACTATTGATAAATTCTCAAAATTTACTATGAAAAGAAATGAGCAAAAAAACAAACAATAATATGTTATCATAGCATTGTGAGGTGCGAATATGAAATATAAAAATGCGAAAGATATTTTTCCGGATGAGATACTAAGAGAAATTATGAAATATGTAGATGGACAATATATTTACATACCGAAGAAGAAAGAAAATAACGATAAAGTTATAACAGAATACAGACAGGAAATAGACATAAGAAACTCAAAAATATATGAGCATTACCTTATAGGTATGAAGTATTCTGAAATTGCAAAAATGTATTGTTTATCAGAAAAAAGCGTTAGAAGAATAGTATTAAATGAAAAAAAGAAAATGAAGCAGAAACAAGTGAACGTACAACAGGTAATGACAAAATATGGTATTGAAGGTGATATAAAACAAATTTATAGCACAGCTTGGAATATTGGTGATGAATTTGTTTTAAAAAAATATGTGAATTTTGAGGAATTAAAGAGAAATGTAGATGTTTTGAGTATTTTGTATAGTGAGCAAATTCCAGTGCCTAAAATAATAGCCACTTCAAATAATGAAAAATATTTAAAAGATAAAGAGAATTATTGGCTTCTTACAAATAAACTAAAAGGATGCAATATAGTTAATGTTAATAAATGTAATGAACAATGGTTTTTCAAAATGGGCAAGATTATTGCAAGATTGCATCTGGCATTTGATGAATGTGAAGGAAAAATCAAATGTTGGAATAATAGTTTGTTAGGAGAAATGGAAAGCTGGATTAGAAAAAACATATATGAGTATGACAAAAAAATTATCGATAAAAACGAGTTTGAAGATATTATAAAAGAACTTAGATTGGTAGATAAAGATTTATCCTATGGGCTTATACATAGAGATGTACATTTAGGAAATTTTTTGTTTTATAACAATGAGTTTTCAGGATACGTAGATTTTGATTTGAGTCAAAAGAACATCAGAATATTTGATTTATGTTATTTTATGCTTGGTTTATTATTAGAAGATGAAGAAAACAAAGTCGATGAAAAGCAGTGGTTTCAATATTTAAAAAACTTGGTAAAGGGATATGCATCTGTAATTCCAATTTCAACCATTGAGAGGGAAAGTATACCGTTAGTTATGGAATGCATAGAGTTACTGTTTGTAGCGTATTTCATAGGAGAAAAAGATGAGCGAGCTATGAGAGATTCGTTAAAACTGTATGAATTTTGTAAAGACAATTGCAATAAAATAAAAGCGAGTGTGCAGTTGTAAAATGTAGTACTTAGATGAATGTGTTAACAAAACACAAGATTATTAAATGACAATCAAATTGATTTTATATTTCTTTGTACATTTTATTATGATAAAATAAAAATGTATTTAATGTATGGAACAAGAGTATTGTTAAGTTTTGTAATTTTGCCAACAATTATTTCAATAAATCATGTTGAACAGACTTTAAGTTTTGTTATCTGTAATGTCTTTTTGATTGGGCCGTTGATAATAGGGATTATTTACGCTGTAATTATTACAATACCAATTGAAAAAGTAGAGAAAGAACAACTTGCAAAAGAACTTGAAAGGCAAATCAAGAAAGAGCAGGGATATCGTTAGAGAATTTTGACAATAATGTTAACGGAGAAAGTTAGAGAATGTCTATGGATGAATTATATTTCTATGATTGTAATTTAAATATAAAAAGTTTCGCAGGAATGTTGGAAAATCCAACCCAATGCTATAAATTCTTTTGGCTTGATTCCATAATGCAGTTGGTGGCAAGAGGAGAAAATGAGTTTACGTTTTTGGAAGTTTTTGCGGGCATGATAGCGGATGCATGGTATGCGGTAAAGGAATATCACTTGAGACTAGGTCCAAAATCAGTAGATGGTACAAGTTCTAATCTTTTGGAAAGAGCAGTAAATAAAATTAGCGAAAATGTGGATGTGAAAAATGATGAATCAAGGGATATTATCATTGAAAAAATAAAGTGCAACAGTAAATGTGTTAATTCTGAGATGCAGGACTTGGCGAAGAATGTACCATATAGATTACTTTCTTCGTTTGTGAAAGAGTTAGGTGGGAATAATCCATTATGGAGCAAGACTGGAAAGCTTATTAGTTATTTTGAAATGATTAATAAGAAAAGATGTTTACTATACACGATAGAGAATGGTAGAGGATTAACTAAAAAGGTTATTATAAATAAGTTGTGGAACAATTTTCTCATCGATAATATGGTTACAATCCGTGGCTGGATTAAGATGAAAAAAATTAAATATTTGCAGGATAGAAATCCGGGAGTTCCGGGACTTATTTATAAACTTGAACCGGAAAAAGACAAGGAAAGAAAACTTGAAAATGTTAGAAAGCTTTGGGACTGCGTAATAGATATTAATGGTGTTGGTTTTAAAGATATATATTCAGAGCGACATATAGAGAAAAAATATGAGATAGATCATTTTATACCATGGTCATATGTTGCCAATGATGAATTGTGGAATTTGATTCCAATGGACGAAAATCTGAATTCTTCCAAGAACAATAAATTGCCGGACTGGGACGCTTATTATAAGAAGTTTTGTGATAATCAGTATATTTTAAATGAAACAATTCAGACAAACGAAAAGGCAAGAGAAAAATTTGAAAAATGTAAACAACACAATCTTAATTCGATTTGGCCATTGGAGGAATTGTACATACAGAAAATTGGAAAAGAAAGATTTTTCAATGTGCTTTATGGCAGACTTCATCCCATATATGAGTCTGCAATGACACAGGGATATGATATATGGAAAAACTGTTTAATTTAATAGCAATAGAATACCTAAATAATATAATTGGAACTACGGAAGAAGATGCTTGGTCAGCAAAAGAAAAATTAGTTAATCCAACATCAGCCCAGAAGGTAATGGGAAAACTTGGAGGATTGTTTAAACATTAAGAACAATAAAAATAAGGCTAACGTTCAAAAGAGCGTTAGTCTTATTTTTTTGAAAAGGAGATTTGCGTGAAAGAATATATAGTGGGATTAGGACTAGGAATTATTTTGATTAATATTATATACACAAATATTGTTTTGTGGGAAAGGAATTAATAGATGAATGATAAGAAATAAAAAGAGCATTGAATGTATTAGATTTGAATTACGGAAGCGAGAGAAGCCTAGAAGAAGATGGAGGATGCGTTTTCCTATTGATATCAACAGTGCATATGTTATACTGAAAAAGTGGAAAAATAAGAGATAATACAAAGGGGTATGAACATGAACAACATCAAAATATTTAAAACAATAAAATACACACTTGGAACTTTATCGATATGTACATTAATGAGCATAGCTACATTTTCTACTCAGACAAAGGCTGAGGTTTCAGGAGAGAAGGTTACAACATCCGTAGAAGCAGTAATAACTAAGCCATCTGAAAGTACAAAAACTACAGAGACAACTAAGCCCACAGAAACTACAAAGCCACAGGAAACTACCAAAGCATCAAATATTAAAAAGTCAATTTTGAATCCAGTCAAGTCTAAGGTTATTTTGCTTGATCCGGGACATTGCAAGAAGCATATAGGTGCAAGGGGCAATGGATTAAAAGAAGAGGATGTTAATTTGGACATTGGCAAGGCTTGTAGAAATTACTTAAATAAATATTCAGATGTAACTGTTTATATGACAAGAACTAATAGCAAGTGCGTTAAAAAACTTAAGCTAGGTGATTGCCTTACAGCAAGAAATCATTTGGCAAAAAGGTTAAGTGCAGATTCACTTGTAAGTTTTCATATTAATTGGGATCCTGAAAAAAAGAGAAGTGGAGCTATGATATTAGCGGCTTACAATTCAGGGTATAATAAATATGTTAGCACGACAACTCAGGCATTGGGTAGTAGCATAATGGCTAATTTGCAGGAACTTGGAATAAAAAGCGAGGGTTTTTGGTTTAGAACTTTGCATGATGAAAAGTACAAAAACGGCGCAAAGGCAGATTATTACTCAATTGTAAGAGAGGGCGTTCTTAACAAGGTTCCAAGCCTTATCATTGAACATGGATATGTTTCAAACAAAAGTGATTGTAACAATTATTTTAAAACTGCTGAACAAAGAAAGAGTTTGGGGGTGGCAGATGCAAAGGGTATTATTAATTATTACAAGCTTAGTGCAAAAAACATCGAAGGTGATTTTCAGACAATTTCAGGCAAGACATATTTTGTTGACAAGGAAGGAAATAAAATAGCAGGCTGGGTAAAAAAAGACGGAAAGTGGTATCACTTTAACAACAAAACAGCTGTTATGAATAAAGGTTTCTTTAAAGAAGCAGGAAACAAATTTTATTTGAATCCGAAGACTGGAGAAATGACAAGCGGTTGGTTTACTATTCGTGGTAAAAGTTATTTGGCAAAAGGTAACGGAGTTGTAGTAACTAATCAGATTTACACAGACGGAGTGAAAAGTTATTTCTTCAAGAAAAGTGGAAAAAGAAAAAACGGCTGGGTAACATACAAAAATGCTAAATACTATTTTTCAAAGACAAAAGGCATGCTTAAAGGCAAACAGAAAATCAAAGGAAAAAGATATACTTTTAGCAAGAAAACAGGAAAGCTTAGAAAGAAGAAATAAGTATATAGTTGTTGTGAAGGAGAAGAATTTTGAACAAAAATATATTTTTAGCACCGGGAACACACATTGTAGGAAATGTTGAAATAGGCAACAATGTTGGGATTTGGTACAATGCGGTAGTTCGTGGTGATATGGAAGGAATAACAATAGGCGATAATTCTAATGTGCAGGACAATTGCACATTGCACACAGGTAATGGTTTTGCGTTAACCATTGGCAATGGGGTAACAATAGGTCATAACGCCATAGTTCATGGTTGTACAGTTGGCGACAATACAGTTATTGGAATGGGAAGCATTCTTCTGAATGGAGCAAAAGTAGGCAAGAATTGCATTATTGGTGCCGGTGCTTTAGTAACGGGAAAAATGGAAATCCCTGACAATTCAATGGCATTTGGTAATCCTGCTAAAGTTATCCGAAATCTTACCGAAGCAGAAATAGAAGACAATAGAGAGAATGCAGAAGAATATGTGAAATTAATGATGCAGGAGGTAAAGTAGAATGCCAGTAACAATAAGAACAATCTTAGGCATTGTATGCTTGGTCCTTTGCGTGCTGGATATTTGTTTTTTAATAAAAATTAGAAGAACAATGAAAATGGAATCATTAACCAAAGAAAATATTTTATTAAAAGATAGTTTAACATATAAAGAGTTGATGAAATCACTTAAGCTGTTTGGTGCAATAGCAATATTGGCATTTGTGGTAATAATTCTTAGCTGGTTTTAGAGGTGGATTTTTGGATGAAAGTTACGACTTTGTGTTACATAGAAAAAGATGAAAAATATTTAATGTTACATAGAACTAAAAAAGAAAATGACATTAATAAGGATAAGTGGATTGGCGTAGGCGGTCACGCAGAAGGAAATGAAAGCCCTGAGGAATGTCTTTTAAGAGAAGTAAAAGAGGAGACAGGCTTGGAATTGTTGTCGTATAAGTTTAGAGGTTTGATAACTTTTGTAAGTGATGACTGTGAGCCTGAAATGATGTGCCTTTTTACATCGGACGATTTTCGTGGAGAGATCATTACCTGCGACGAGGGAGAATTGGAATGGGTAAGCAAGACGGAAGTGCCTAAACTTCCAACATGGGAAGGGGATGCTATTTTTCTAAAATTGTTGCTTGATAATGAAGAAAGATTTTTTTCATTAAAGCTTGTTTATGAAAATGAAAAATTGGTTGAAAAGGCAGTGCAAATCTATTAAAAAATCATAAAATATTCGAGAAATACTTCTAAAAAATATTTATGATAAAATAAAGATGAAAACGTTTCAATTGTCACAACCACGAAAAAAGAAAATCCATATTGATTTCTCCCGAAACAATAGTACAATCAAGTTATAAGGGTATGAACAGGAGGACAAGATCATGAAAGGAAATTTAAAAAAATCTTTATCAATTTTTGGAGCATTGTCTTTTGCTTTTACAGCAGGATTTTTGCTTAGCAATGTTAATGTTTACGCAGCAACTAACCAGACACTTGAACTGAACAAGGATTATTATTTTGACTTGAATGGAGATGGGCAGGCGGAGAAGATTAAGTACACAACTCAGGTTAATAAAGATGATAATGACTTCTTTAATAGTGTAAGTTTGTTTATAAATGATAAGAATGTTTACACTAAGAAGTTAACAGATACTTGGGCTAAGTATACGGTTCTTGATATTGACAGTAGTGATAATACTTTGGAATTGAATTTGCAGATTGGAGGCTATTCGGATGTTATGGATTACAGTTCATTTCAGAGATGGAATGGTGCGTCAATTGTAGAATTTGATAATGATAAAAACAAGGCTTTGAATTATACAAGAGAGTATTCTTTTAGCAATGTAAAAGGCAACGGCAGATTTAATATTGTGGTAGATACACCATATTCATTGCCAATTGGCTGTTTTTATGCTAACATTCCATTGAAATTACAGAATAACAAGATTATAACAACTACAGGAACATATAATCTTGTAGGAAGTTCAAAGAAGTATAAGTATAAGGCTAAGAGTAATATTAAGGTTTACAAAAAAGCATCAAAGAAGTCAAAGGTGAAATTTACAGTCAAAAAAGGTGACAAGATTAAAATGATAAAAATTAAACCAATGAAGAATGTGGCAAAACGTCCACAGGGCAAGTACGGAGAGGAAAAGCCAATTAATGCTTATGCTTATGTAAAAACAAAATCAGGAAAGAAAGGTTGGATTTACCTAAGTAAAAAGAAATCAAGCTGGGGCAGGAAGATGTTGTTTAAAAAAGTTCCGGGCTGGGGTTGATAAAGATTGATTATGAGCAAAAGAGAAGATATTTTTGAAAAGTTAAATAATTTAATAGAACAGAATCAGTTTGAACTTGTGTCTGATAAGGTAGATGATAACAGGCTTAAAGTTATTTATCTTATGAATGATGCGGTTGAAAGTTTTATTGTATTTGAAAATGCAAGAATTACAGGAGAATATATAAAGGACTATCAGGGAGAGATTAATACATCCCTGACAGTTCAAAAAAATGACAGTACAGGCAATGATGAATATGTTTTGGTTGTACATCAGAAAGATTCGGTGTGTACTGTATTTTTTGAGGATGTTAGTTTTGAAGTTAATTTGTATAATTACGGAAGAACTGCACATTTTTGGATTGAAGGTTATGAATATTTAAGACAGCTTGAATACAAAATTTCAATTCTCAGGGATAAACTTGATTATTTGGGAGAAAAGTATTGTAATGATTTGGAGAAAGAGCTGGCTAATCTTACAGATTTTCCACCGCTTAATTATTGCTTTTATCCTTCGGTGCCTGAGAAGTATCTTGTGCCAAGGGATAATCCGTGGGAGCCAACAGACAAGGCAATCACTGTTATGCTTAAGGTGGCAAGAGAGCAGCAGGACAAAATGCTTTATCAGGTTCTTGTTTTATATAAGCAGTTTAAGAACAGAAAGCTTGCAAAAGTTATAGCAACTATGTTACATAGAAAATCTCACAGAAAAGTTGTGGAAAGTCTTATGGAAAAAATGACAGAAGCAACAAAGAATTATCCAACAAGAAAGTTTGGAAAGGCTGCAGACAATGAGCATAAGAAGATTTTGACAAGGGCAAAGCAGCTTCAGAACAAGTTAAAACACAAAAAGATAAAGTCAGAGATATTCGTGGAAGAGCCTTTTGTTGTAGCAACTGATTCCATAGAATACAAAGTGTATCTTATGATATGGAAGAAAAGCCTGATAAACACAAAAGTAGAAATACAGGAAATAAAATAAAGTAAAATAAGAAACAGAAGTATTAAACAATTATTGTATTGCAAATACATAACATAATAAAAAGACAGAAGACTTACAGAATAATTACAGAAAATTTACAGAATAATTATAGAAAAAATTACAGGAAAGATTTACGAGAAATAATTACATGAAAAATTCAATTTTTAGTAACAGGAAAACGGCCCCTTTTTGGGCGTTTTTTTGTGCGGCAGGTTGGTCGTTGGCGTATCCGCTGATTAAATTAGGATATGCCCAGTTGCATATAGCCTCGGATGATTTAGGAAGCAAAATAGGTTTTGCAGGAATACGATTTCTTTTTGCGGGAATATTAGTAACAATCCTTGCAATAATACAAAAAAGAAAATTTAAAGTTGAACAAAAAAGCGTTGTGGCGTGGCTATTATTATTTGCAATGGTTAACACAGCATTACATTATTTGTTTTCATATGTGGGACTTGGTTATCTTCCAAGTTCAAGGTCAACAATACTCGATTCAATGAATGGATTTTTTGCCATAATATTGTCTTGCATTATTTTTGAAGATGACAAGTTTTCAAAATTCAAAGCATTAGGATGTATATTGGGATTTGGCGGAATACTGTTAATAAACATTGAACCGGGACAGAATTTCTTTCAGGGAATTTCATTTAGAGGCGATGGAATGATTCTTCTAAATGCCATGTGTGGAGCCTTTGGCGGAATTATTACAAGAATAATTTCAAAGAAGATGGATATGACTGTTGCAACAAGTTTAAGCATGACTATAGGTGGCGCATTTTTATGTGTAGTTTCAGCAATAATAGGGCCTGCAGCAAGATGGACAATAACCACGGAATCCATCATAATAATGATTGGACTGATTCTTATATCAGCAGTATGCTTTGGAGTTTATAATCAGCTTCTTGCATATCATCCAATAAGTAAAATAGCCATATTTAATGCATTCATTCCTATTCTTGGAGTTATCTTTTCAAGCATAATTCTTGGAGAGCCAATGAGAGTTAAATATATAATTGCAGGTTGTATGGTGGCACTTGGAGTATATGTAATGAATCATTTTTCTAAATAAAATATTAATAAACGAGAGGTAATTAATATGTATAAGAACATTGCAAAGAAAGAAAAATTAGAATTAAAAAGCTTAGTAGATTATCAGGATGGACAGGTTGTAAGCAAGACTTTAGTTCAGAATGATTATGTAAGTGTAACTATATTTTCATTTGACAAAGGTGAAGAAATTTCAACTCACGCATCAGGTGGAGACGCTATGGTTACAGTATTGGAAGGAACAGGAAGATTTACAATTGGCGGAGATGTTTTCATTCTTAATGAAGGTGAGACTATTGTTATGCCTAAAGATGTTCCACATGCTGTATTTGGTGAAGAAAAGTTCAAAATGGAACTTGTTGTTTCATTTTAATAAGATGACATATAAAAATTAGGAATAGCATTTTATAAATTAGTTCACTAAATAATAAAAGAAACGAATTAATATAATAAATTAACAAAATAGTTAATTAAATTAAAAAGTGGCAAAAAACTGTTGCTAAGATTATGCTAAATAATTATACTGTGTCTTGTTTGAAACACAAAGCGAAACAAAGAGGTTTTGTATACGTAAAGTATGCGACCTCTTTATTTTTTGTTTAATATCCCCTCATTGTATTAAATTTAGGCTAAAGTTTCAAAAATTACTTTTAAAAGGAGGCAGGAAAGTATGGTTAGAAAGGGCAGAAGAAAAGAATTTGGAAAATTCACAAAGAAGATTGCAGCAGTAGGTTTGGCACTTGCAATGACAGTTTCAACAGCTATACCAACATATGCATATTATGGATTTTCCGGAGAGTTTACCAGAAGTGAACGTTTAACTCAGACAAGAGTTACCTCAATATTTTCAGAGAACGAATTAGGAGTCGTTAACTTTGAAACAACATGGGGTGACAAAAAGGCTAACATAGCAAGTATGGATGAGTATATTGAAGAGGCAGACAAGAAGGGAGTAAAAGTTTTAGTTTTCCCTGAAATGTGTGTAACAGGATATGTTTCATCAAGTGATCCAACATCAACTGAATATAAATGGGCAGTTGAAAGTGCAGAAACGAAGGACGGAGAAACAGCTTCTCATTTTGCAAAAATAGCAGATGAAGATGATATGTGGATTATATATGGTGCAACGGAAACAATTGAAAAGGATGGAAAAATTGATAAGAATCATGCGTATAATTCAGCTTTTGTTTGTTCACCGGATGGAGATGTGACAACTTATCAGAAGATTACACCGGTTGAAGGTTCATGGTGTACATCAGGCGACACACCGGTAATTGTAGATGCAGGTGAATATGGAAAATTAGGCATTAGTATTTGTTATGATACATATTCAACACCTGAACTTGAAAGATATTATTCAGCAATGGGATGCAATATCCTGATTAATCCAACAGCTACGGGAGGTGGCTGGAGTCAGAGTAATATGTCAGCATGGGAAGAATATTACAAAGTCAGACTTGAAAGCATTGCTTCGAGAGATGGATTCCTTATATTAAGTTCAGATTTGGTTGGAATGAATGAAACACCAAGTAATCCTTCTAAATTCCCTGGTGGTAGTATTATTATGAACGCAGTGTTTAACGGACCTTCATATTTGGCAGGTGCAGATGATGATTCAAATATTATTACAAATCAGGAAGGACTTCTTACAAACAGTAAATCAGTTAGGGCATCAACAGGTTCTACATGTTCTAATGAAGATTTTAATCCTGAATTATATGTTGATTTATATAGTGAATTAGCTGACAAGATGGAAGAAAACGGTGGAGTTCTAAGATATAGTGCAAATACAACAGCTTCAACTAAGGGACCAAAGGCAGCAGTTGTTAATATGACAGGTTATTGGGGCAATAAGACAAAGACAATTGCAAAGATGAAAGAATACATAGAAGAAGCCGGAAAGAAGGGCGTAGACATTTTAGTTTTCCCTGAAACAGTATTAACAGGTTATGGATATTTACAGCCGTCACAGGATCCGTTCTATCAGAAGTTTGGAGTATCTATGCAGGTTTATACAGCTGAAACAATTCCGGGAACTACAACAAATGAACTTTCAAAATATGCAAAGAAATACAATATGTACATTATCTTTGGCATGACTGAAAAAGATGAAGCGGGAACAATAAAAGATAACGGTGTTGAAAAAGTATATAACTCAGCAGCAATTCTTTATCCTGATGGAAGAATCGATTCTTATCAGAAGATTCATAGAGCAGGTCAGGAAAATAAATGGTCAGTAACAGGTAAAACACCTAAGATTATTGAAACAAAATGGGGCAAGATTGGTGTTGATATATGTAGGGACGGACATTTTTATCCTGAACTTGGACGTTATTATGCAGCAATGGGATGCACAATGTTTATCCATCCTACAGCAACAACAGGAAATGCATGGTATAGGTCAACAAGAATCGGTTCATATGTAGACCGTGATGGAATGGCAGCAATTACATGTAACTTACTTGGCGGTGATGGTATTTATGTGGCAGACGGAGCTTACACATACAGTCCTGACGATATTGATGAAAATGGTGATTTCGTTGGTGGCTCAGCAATACCTGAAACAATTTATAATCAGAATGAAATTGAAGATGATCCATACTGGAATAGCAAAAACTGGCTTGGAACAGGTGGTGTATTTAACAGCACAAGTTTTATAGCAACAAAAGGTTCAACAGCTTCAACAGCATTAAAGCCAAGAATTAACTATAACGGCACAGGTGCATATTCAGAAGGCTTCGAAGAAAGAGGTAATACAAGTCCGCTTGGTCTTGAAATAGCTGATATGGACCTTACAGGAACAGGCTTTAGCGGAACAGAGTCAACATTTAAGCCGGCATTATATGCTAAATTATATGATAAACTTGCAACATTATATCGCGGTGGTTATGTATCAAAAATAAAAGATAAAGATAATAGTGGCACAACACCGGAAACAACAACACCGGAAACAACAACTGCAAAAGATTCTGCAACAAAGACTACAGAACCAAAGACTACAGAAAACAAAAAGGTAGTAACAACCACTGTAACAGTGAACAAAACTTTGGTTAAGAAGGCTACAAAAGTTAGGGCTTCTGCAAAGACAAAAATTTATGTTAAGAAAGTTGTAGGTGCAGCTAAGTATCAGGTACAGGTATCAGCTACAAAGAACTTTAAAAAGGTTTTGGCAACTAAAACATCAACGAAGGCAACATTTACAATTAAAAACAGTAAGCTTAAAAACAAGAAAGTTTTATATGTAAGAGTAAAAGTTGCAAAGAAAGTAAATAACAAATTAGTTTACAGTAAGTGGTCAGCTTCAAAGAAAGTTGTAATAAATAAAAAATAATTAACAAGTAAATTAGTACAAAAAACTTTATAAAAATCTAATAAAAAGCGTCTTATGTGAGAAAAAATCATATAAGGCGTTTTTTTCGACAAAATAAATTCAAAAGAGTTAAGTTATATGATAGAATAAAGAGTATTTATTAATACAGAGGAGATTAAAGTATGGGGACTAAAGAAAAAAATAAAAAAGGTTTAAGCATTGCAAAGATTTATTTATCAAAGCAGATTTTAATAATATTATGCATTGTGGCAGTGGTTCTTGTTGCGTGGTTTGGCACAAGGAAGGTTGTTTCAATTGACAATAAGACTACTAAATTAGGTTTTGAGAATATTGGAGAACTTGCAACTCAGGAAGCATATTGTACTGAAGTTAATGTTACAGATGAGTCAAAGCAGTTATTTGGAATTGACATTCCTTTTACTCAGAGCAAGTATATTTACAGTTATGATGTAAATGTTAAGGCAGGAATTGATTTTGACCAGATTGACTGGAGCGTAAAGGATAAGACCATAACGGTTAAAGTTCCAAAGGCTAAGATTCTAAGCTGTGAACTTAATAAGGATTCTTTTAAGGTATATCACGAACAAGAAAGCATATTCACAAAGATTACTTTAAAAGATAACAATGAGGCAATGAGCAAGCTTAAGGAGAATGCCAAGAAGGATGCAGAAAGCAATGGACTTCTTGAAAATGCCGAAAAGAATGCCAAGACTATCATAAAAGGTTTTATTGAAAAAGTTTATGATAGTAGTGAGTATGAAATTAAGTTTGTTGAAAAATAATATTAAAAAGCTAAAAAAAACTATCAAAAATAGCATAAAAAATTAATAATGAAATTAGCATAAAACTAGTATTAAAGTTTGGATTAGGAGATAAATATGAGTGAAAAAGTAAGAAAACACATAATCTTCTATGGAAGAGTTCAGGGGGTAGGATTTAGATATTATTCAGTATATAAATCCAGACAGCTTGGGCTTACAGGCTGGGTTAGAAATTTGTATGATGGAACTGTTGAAATGGAAGTTCAGGGAGAACAGCAGGTTATAGATCAGTTAATTGTTTTTCTTCAAAATCAGAGATTTATAATGATAGAAGATATGGACATTAAGAAGATTCCTGTTGTGGATGACCATGATTTTTACGAGAGGTAACAACATTGATTATATGGATTGTTAACTGCTTTGCACTATAACAATCTGTCCTAATATTTGCATATTGTGAAGTTTATGCTTCATTGTATGTTAGTATTGGAACACTGTAATCAATATAATTATATATAAAATGATGATAGATGAGGTTAAGGTTTTGAAAAAAGGATTTGATAATGAGAAGTATTTAAAGATGCAATCAGAACACATTAAGGAAAGAATTGCACAGTTTGGAAACAAGTTGTATTTGGAGTTTGGCGGTAAGCTTTTTGATGATTATCATGCATCAAGAGTATTGCCTGGATTTGAGCCTGACTCAAAGTTACAGATGTTATTACAGTTAAAAGACCAGGCAGAAGTTGTAATTGTTATTAGTGCTGAAGACATTGAAGAAAATAAGATTCGTGGAGATTATGGAATTACATATGACATGGATGTTTTAAGACTTATTGATGAATTTCAGTCAGTAGGGCTTTTTGTTGGCAGTGTTTGTCTTACAAAGTTTGCAGGACAGCCGGCAGCAGAATTATTTATGAAGAGATTAGAAGAACTTGGAATTAAGTCATACAAGCACTATAAGATTCCTGGATATCCAAGTGATGTTAACTTTATTGTTAGTGATGAAGGTTACGGAAAGAATGATTATATTGAAACTGAAAGACCACTTGTTGTTATAACAGCACCAGGTCCTGGAAGTGGAAAGATGGCTACATGTCTTTCACAGTTATACCATGAACATAAGAGAGGAATTAATGCAGGATATGCTAAGTTTGAAACATTTCCTATTTGGAACATTCCATTAAGACACCCTGTTAACCTTGCTTATGAGGCAGCAACAGCAGATTTAAATGATGTTAACATGATTGACTCATTCCATTTGGAAGCATATGGAGAGACAACTGTAAACTATAACAGAGACCTTGAAATTTTCCCTGTTGTTAATGCAATGTTTGAATTGATTTCAGGTAAGAGTCCATACAAATCACCTACAGATATGGGGGTTAATATGGCAGGAAATTGTATCTTTGATGATGAAGCTTGTTGCAAGGCTTCAAAACAGGAAATTATCAGAAGATATTATCAGGCTCTTTGTGAAAAGAGAAGAACAGGAAGTACAAAAAATAATATTTCTAAGTTAGAAATTCTTATGAAACAGGCTGAAATTACACCACAGGATAGAGAAGTGGCAGTTGTGGCTCTTAATAAAGAAAAAGAAACTGACAACAAGCCGGCGGTAGCAATTGAACTTCCTGACGGAAAGATTGTTACAGGTCGCACAACTGACCTTTTAGGTGCATCAGCAGCAGCTTTGCTTAATGCTCTTAAGGCACTTGGTAATATTGATGATGAAGTAGAATTAATTGAAAAAGAAGCAATTGAACCTATTCAGACATTGAAGACTAATTATCTTGGAAGCAAGAACCCACGTCTTCACACAGATGAAATTTTAATTGCATTGTCATCAACAGCAGCTCACAATGAAAATGCAAAGAAGGCTATGGGAGAATTAACTAAGCTTAAGGGATGTGATGCACATTCAACAGTTTTATTGTCATCAGTAGATGAAACTACATTTAAAAAATTAGGAATGCAACTTACTTGTGAGCCTAAATATGAAGAAGATGGTAGAAAATATCATAAACACTAACAAATAGTTCATAGAATATTCAAAATATGATATGAAATATTTGGTATAATATTTTGATGTGAAGGTATTTAAGAAAACGGATTGTAGATTTAGGTATATGGCAATCTGAAATTTAATATAGGGGTTTTTAACTGACAAGGAGAACTTATGAAGAATAGAACATCAAAAGACAATACAATAGTAAGAAAAAAAGTTCAGACAAGAAGATTTAATGCAGATATCAGATATGGTTTAAACAGTGATCAGGTTAATGAATATTTTGAGAATGGTTGGTCTAACGAGCCGGTTGAACCGCCGTCAAAAACTGTTCCGGAAATTATAAAAAGTAATCTGTTTACGTATTTTAACTTAGTATTTGCAGTTCTTGCGGCGCTGTTAATTTTGGCAGGTTCATTCCGTAATTTAACTTTTTTGCCGGTTATTCTGGCAAACTTGTTTATCGGTATTATTCAGGAAATAAGAGCAAAGAATACTTTGGATAAGTTATCAGTATTAAATGCCCCAAAGGCTTTAGTTGTTAGAGAAGGAAGACAGTTTAGTATTCCTGCGGAAGAACTGGTCCTTGACGATATAGTTATTTTTAAGGCAGGAAATCAGATTTGTGCCGATGCCATTGTTGTAGATGGCGAAGTTTCAGTTAATGAGTCATTGCTTACAGGTGAATCTGATGAAATATCAAAGAAGCCCGGCGATGAATTAATGTCAGGAAGTTTTATTGTTTCAGGTGAATGTTATGCAAGACTTGACAAGGTTGGTGAGGATTCATATATATCAAAGTTAACACTTGAAGCTAAGGCAATGAATAGTGAAGAACAGTCCGAAATGATTAGAGTTCTTGACAAATTAGTTGGAGTAGTGGGTATATTGATTATTCCAATTGGACTATTACTTTTTGGACAGCAGTTTTTCTTTTCGGGAGCATCTTTTAGCAAGAGTATAACATCTATGGTTGCTGCTGTTATTGGAATGATACCGGAAGGGTTGTATTTGCTGGCCAGTGTCGCTCTTGTTGTAAGTGTTATGCGACTTGCATCAAAGAAAGTTCTTGTGCATGACATGAAATGTATAGAAACCCTTGCAAGAGTTAATGTTTTGTGTGTTGACAAAACAGGGACAATTACAGAGAATACAATGGAAGTTAACGGAGAGATTCCAATGGATGGATACGACAGTCAGTCCATGGCTCCATTAAAGCAGATTATTAGTGATTTTGCTTCGGCAATGTCTAGTGATAATATTACTATGAAGGCTATGAAGGATTACTTTAATAAGCCTTCAGGTAGAAAAGCAGTGTCAGTAAGTCCTTTCTCGTCACAGTTTAAATATTCAGGAGCAGCCTTTGAAGATGGAAGCTATGTTCTTGGTGCACCTGAGTTCGTGTTAAGAGAGGATTATGACAATTATAGAGAGCAGATTGAACAGTATAGTTCAGAAGGATACCGAGTTCTTGTATTTGGTATTTATGACGGAGTTATTGACGGTAAAGCATTAACAGGAAAGGTTACACCTCTAGGCTTGGTATTTTTGTCTAACCCTATTAGAAAAGAAGCACCTGAAACATTTAAGTATTTTGAAAATCAGGGTGTGGAAATAAAGGTTATATCAGGTGATAATCCTGTAACTGTTTCTCAGGTTGCGTTGCAGGCAGGAATAGCAAATGCAGACAATTATATAGATGCATCAACCCTTACAACAGATGAGGCAATTGAAGATGCAGTATTAAGATATACAGTATTTGGCAGAGTTACACCTGACCAGAAACGTAAATTTGTCAGAGCCCTTAAGAAAGCAGGTAGAACTGTGGCAATGACAGGTGATGGTGTAAACGATGTTTTGGCACTAAAGGATGCAGACTGCTCAGTGGCAATGGCATCAGGAAGTGATGCGGCAGCACAGGCGTCACAGCTTGTTTTGTTAGATTCTAACTTTGCCTGTATGCCATCAGTTGTAATGGAAGGAAGAAGAGTTGTAAATAACATTGAACGTTCAGCAAGTTTGTTTCTTGTTAAAAATATTTTCTCATTCCTTTTATCACTATTTTCTGTATGCTTTATGATAAATTATCCATTGGAGCCATCACAGATTTCGCTGATTAGTATGTTTACAATAGGTGTTCCGGCATTTTTCCTTGCCCTACAGCCTAATAAAAACATCATTCAGGGACATTTCCTATCCAATGTGCTTATAAAAGCATTGCCGGCAGGTATTACAGATTTCCTTGTTGTAGGAGCACTTGTAGTATTTGGTCAGGTATTTGAAGTAGGTGAGACTGATATATCAACAGCCTGCACAATGTTACTTGCAATAGTAGGATTTGTAATTCTTTATAACATTAGTAAGCCTATGAATGCACTTCGCTGGTGTGTTTGGGGCGGATGTATTGTAGGACTTTTAGGTTGCAGTATTTATCTTGGAGATTTATTTGCAATGCGTGGTATGTCTACGAAATGCATTATGTTATTTGTGGTATTTGCCATAATTACAGAACCGGCATTAAGATATAGTACAATATTAATCGAAAAGATTGGTCGAAAGATAGTAGGCTGGATTGAAAAACGAAGAAAAGCAAAAATTATAAAATAAATTAGGATAAGGACTTCGTGTATTCGGGGTCCTTATTATATTATGAAAGTATACGATTACATCAAATAGTTGAGTTATAACAATATGTGTAATTAATGAAGGAGAGGGATAAAATATGGATGAAATGGTTGTTTTATTAATACCGTTGCTTGGAACAACCCTAGGTGCGGCAATGGTATTTTTTATGAAAGACAATATTAATGCAAAGATTGAAAAGACTCTACTTGGTTTTGCAGCAGGAGTTATGATTGCGGCAAGCGTATGGTCACTTCTTATTCCGGCAATTGATATGTCTAAGGAACAGGGGAGAATAGCCTGGCTTCCTGCAGCTGTAGGCTTTATGCTTGGAATTTTGTTTTTACTTTTAATTGACAGCATTGTGCCACATTTACATTTGGACAGCGATAAGCCGGAGGGTGTAAAGAGTAAATTTTCAAAAACAACAATGATGATGTTTGCAGTTACAATTCACAACATTCCTGAGGGAATGGCAGTGGGTGTAGCGTATGCAGGAGCGATTATGGGACATAGTAAGTTAAGTCTTACTGCAGCTGTTGCATTATCAATAGGTATTGCAATACAGAATTTTCCGGAAGGTGCCATTATTTCAATGCCTCTAAAGGGACAGGGAATGAGTAAGATGAGGGCATTTAAGTATGGGTTCCTTTCAGGTGTTGTAGAACCTATAGGTGCATTTATAACTATACTTCTTACATCAAAGATTATTGTAATATTGCCATATCTTTTGGCATTTGCAGCAGGTGCAATGATTTATGTTGTAATAGAAGAATTAATTCCTGAGTCACAGTCAGGTGAGCATACTAATATAGGAACAATAGGTGCAGCAATTGGATTTGTTCTTATGATGATACTTGATGTGGCGTTAGGTTGATAAATGTGCTAAAATATACTGATGGTGTTAAAAATTGATAGGGTTCATTAGTTACATATTAATCAAAATTGAGACGAGGAGAAATATTATGAGAAAATCAAAAAAAGTTTTATCGGTTATTCTTAGTTTATCAATGGCATTTAGTATGTCACTTATACAGCCAAATTATCAGGTAAAGGCTGATAACAGTTATTCAGTTTTGGATGCTAATGACAATGGAAAAGAAGAGGGTGCGAAAGTTACACCTATTGATATTAGTTCAGGAAAAGTTCAGATAGACTGGTCTAATGTTAAGGATAGTTATGAGTTTGTTGGAAAGAGAATAACTCCAATAGTGTTATTATCTTATAAAGGAAAGAATTTAAATCCTATGGCTGATTATACAGTTACGTACAAGAATAATTTTTATCCGGGCAAGGTAACTATGATTATTAAGGGAATTGATGGTTATACAGGACAGATAACAAAGGAATTTCAAATTGTAAAAAAAGAAATAGGCAATGTAACTATTAGAACAGAATTCGAAAATAAACAATTGAAAATTACTGTCAATAATGGTAGTTACGCGATGACAAAAGGAACTGATTATGATTATACTGTAGAAACAGATGTAAAGGGGAAGATTACAATTACTTTCACAGGATTAGGTGATGATTATACAGGAACCTATGTTAGAACAATTGAGGCAGAAGACAATCCTAATGCGCCTAAAGAAACAGAAACTATTAAGGTTTCAAAGGCAAAGGTTACATATGCCAAAAACAAAAAAGGCAAAAAGATTAGTCTTAAGTGGGCTAAGATTTCTAAAGTTACAGGATATAATGTAAGATATGCCACAACAAAGAAAAAGCTTAAAAAAGCTAAGGTTAAAAACATAAAAACCAATACTCCAAAATACACTATTAAAAAACTTAAAAAGAAGAAATATTATGTTCAGGTAAGAGCATATAGAACTGTTAATGGTAAGAAGATTTATGGTGACTGGAGCAAGGTTAAAAGTGTTAAAGTAAAGAAGTAATGAATTAGACATAGAGCTATAATGAAATGATATTGATAAATGTATGGAAAGTAAAATATAATCATTGTAGCAACTGGGAAACGAGAGATTAAGCAGAAAATGAAAGAGAAACATTTAGACAATTTTGTAAAAGGACTAAAAAATGGTATTCCAATAGCATTGGGTTATTTTGCAGTAGCATTTACACTTGGAATACAGGCAAAGAATGCAGGAATAACGGCATTTCAGTCAGCAGTGGCAAGTTTTGGATTGCATGCCTCGGCGGGGGAATATATTGCATTTACTCTTTTTGGGGCCAACGCAACCATTTTTGTAATGGTAATGATGGAGGTTGTCGCCAATGCCAGATATCTTTTAATGTCCTGTGCGTTAAGCCAGAAGATTCCTGCAGACACCCCAATATGGAAAAGACTTATAATGGGATATTTTATAACAGATGAAATATTTGGAGCTTCAATATCTGTAGCAGGAAAGCTTGATCCTTATTATACTTTTGGACTTGCGGCAGTTGCTTCACCGGCATGGTGTGTAGGTACGGCGCTAGGTGTTTTGATGGGCAACGCATTGCCAATCAGAGTTGTAAGTGCTTTAAGTGTAGGTCTTTATGGTATGTTTATGGCATGCATAATTCCTGAGGGGAAAAAGAACAAAATAGTAGCAGGAGTAATAGTTGTAAGCTTTGTTTTAAGTTACATATTTAATACACTTTCTGTTTTTGCAGGAATTTCATCAGGTGTAAAGATTATGATTTTGACTGTTATTATTTCATTAGCAGCGGCAATATTATTTCCGGTAAAGGAGGAAGAAAATGCATAACATATATATATGTCTTCTTGCAATGGCTATTGCAACCTATGCAATCAGAGTGCTTCCGTTAACATTAATTAGAAAAGAAATTACAAATAAATACATAAAGTCATTTCTGTATTATGTGCCTTATGTAACATTGGCGGTAATGACATTTCCGGCAATCCTTACAGCCACACAGAGTATGTGGTCAGGTCTGATTGCATTAATGGGTGCGATTCTTTTGGCTTGGAAAGGTGGAAATCTTTTTCAGGTTGCAATAGTAAGTTGTGCGTTGGTATTTATTGTGGAATTGATAATTGTTTAAGAAGCAAATAATTTATAGAAGAGTAGGTTTTATAAAAATATGACTGTGTCAAAGAAGTCATATTTTATTAAAGAAAGCATAGTTATTAAGGAAAGCGGGTTCGTTATGACAAGAATAGAAAAGAAAGAAATTTTGTCAGATGAAAAAACTAAAAAAGTAGCAATGCAGGTGTCTACAGTTAGTATTGTAGTTAATCTGCTTTTGTCAGTATTTAAATTGTTGGCAGGTATTATAGGAAAATCGGGCGCCATGGTTTCTGATGCCATTCATTCTGCGTCTGATGTTTTTAGTAGTTTTATAGTAATAATAGGCGTTAGCCTTGCAGGAAAAGAATCTGATGAAGGTCATCAGTATGGCCATGATAGATTAGAGTGTGTTGCAGCTATTATTTTGGCAGTGGTACTTCTTATAACAGGAGCAGGAATTGGCATAGATGGTGTAAATAAAATAATAAATGGAACCAATGGCAATCAAACAATTCCGGGAATAATAGCAATGGTTGCAGCAATTATATCTATTGCAACAAAGGAATGGATGTATTGGTTTACAAGATCTGCTGCAAAAAAGATTAATTCAGGGGCAGTAATGGCTGATGCATGGCACCACAGGTCTGATGCTCTTTCTTCAATTGGTGCTTTAATAGGTATTATAGGCGCAAGATCAGGATTCCCTATTCTTGACCCTATAGCAAGTGTTATTATCTGTTTATTCATTGCCAAGGCAGCTTATGAAATTTTTAAAGATGCAATAGATAAGATGGTTGACAAGTCATGTGATGAAGAAGTTGAGAGAAAAATGGCCGACATTATTTTGAGTCAAAAAGGTGTAGTTTCACTTGATTTACTTCATACACGTCTTTTTGGAGCAAAAATATATGTGGATGTTGAAATTGCAGCTAATGGCAACATTTCCTTATATAAATCCCATGCCATTGCACAGGAAGTGCATGATGCAATTGAAAAAAACTTTCAGGAAGTTAAGCATTGTATGGTTCATGTAAATCCGGCTCCAAAGTTTAAGGGATATTTGCTTTGCAGTGATTGTGACGGTACATTAACTTATGGGGAAGAGGTTTTGTCAGAAGAAAACGTTAAGGCCATTAAATATTTCCAAAAAGAAGGTGGAATATTTACTTTGGCAACGGGAAGATTTCCTGAATATGCTGATAAGTTTAAGGATAGATTCAAGGTTAACGCACCAATAGTTGCCTTAAATGGAACGGTTCTTTACGACAAGGATAATGAGCAGATTATTGAAAAGTGGCCAATGGCAAAAGAGGATTGCTACAAACTTGTAAAATATGTTAATGATAACTGGACGAAAGTTTGGGAATATTGGATTAATTATACAGTCCACGACAGCAAGGAATTTAAACCACTTGAAAGTGCTCCTGGAGATGGAAGTCTTGAGAAGTTGTTTGATAGTATTGGAGACGAAGTTTTTAAGATTTTATTTATTCAGGATGAAGAAGTTACGGTTGCAATGCAAAAAGACTTAAAGGAGAAGTTTGGCAATAAGTTTAGATTTGATACAAGCTGGCCTAACGGTCTTGAAATTCAAAGAGTGGATAGTGGCAAAGGCATAGCCGTAGAGTATTTAAAGAAACACTTTAACCAGCATATTCATACAACGATTGGAGTGGGAGACCAGGAAAATGACATTTCGTTGTTGCAGAATTGTGACATTGGTTATGCAGTTGGCAATGCCAAGGAGAATGTTAAAAAGTTGGCAGACAGAGTTACTGTTCCAAACACTGAAAATGCCATAAAAGCAATAATTGAAGACTTAGATAAGCAAAATTATTGATAAAATCTAATAAAAATCAACAAAAAACAAAGAATTTTTTTACAGTCGGTTTACACTGGCTGTTTTTTTGTGTATAATATTAGTTCGACCGACAAAAAATAATTTTGTGGTCAGTTTAGTGTGCAAAAAACACATGTATGATAAACTAAGTTTCTTAGTTAGAAAGGATGCTGTATTGAAAAAGGAAGAATTTACTCAAAAAGTAGCAGAACTGATTGAATTGGCTCATAAGAAGGAAGATCGACTTACAATTAATGAGGTTCAGGATTTCTTTAAAGATGATGATTTGACAGAAAAGCAAAAAACTGATGTTGTAACAGAATTAACAGGAAAGAAAATCAATATCAACATGGAAGTAGACGTAAACGAGCCAAAGGCACCTAAAGCTGATAGTGCAAAGAGTGATGATGCCGATAATGATTTCCCGGAAGATGGCGAGGCAACAGTTGATCTTGTTGCAGAACCTACAGATGAGGATATTGCAATGGTAGCAGCAGACGAAGGAGACTTACTGGAACCTACAGACGAGAATTTTGAAAATGATGAAGAAGAGACAGTAGAATTTGATGCTGTAGATTTGCTCGAGGGTGTAGGAACAGAGGATCCGGTTCGTATGTACTTGAAAGAAATAGGAACAGTTCCACTGTTAACAGCAGACGAAGAATTAGAACTTGCCAAGCGTAAGACAGAAGGCGACATAGTTGCCAAAGAAAAGTTAATAGAGGCTAACTTAAGATTAGTAGTTAGTATTGCAAAAAGATATACCGGTCGAGGAATGAGTTTTTTAGACTTAGTACAGGAAGGTAATCTTGGCTTAATTAAGGGTGTAGAAAAATTTGACTACACAAAAGGATACAAATTAAGTACATATGCAACATGGTGGATTAGACAGTCAGTAACAAGAGCGTTAGCTGACCACGCAAGAACAATCCGTGTACCGGTTCATATGGTTGAAACAATTAATAGAATGTCAAAGATGCAGCGTAAGCTTACATTAGAGTTAGGTTATGAACCATCTACTAAAGAACTTGCTACAGCATTAGATATGACAGAAGAAAAAGTACTTGAAATCATGCAGATTGCAAGAGAACCTGCATCACTTGAAACACCAATCGGTGAAGAAGATGATTCAAACTTAGGTGATTTCGTAGCTGATAACAACACAGTTACACCTGAAGCCAACATTGAATCAGTAATGCTTCGTGAACACATTGATGTTTTATTACAGGACTTAAAGGACAGAGAAAGAGAAGTCATAATCTTAAGATTTGGTTTAAGAGACGGTCACCCTCGTACACTTGAAGAAGTAGGAAAAATCTTCAATGTAACAAGAGAACGTATCAGACAGATTGAAGCCAAGGCATTAAGAAAGCTTCGTAACCCTGTTAGAAGTAAGAAGATTAAAGATTTTTTGAATAACTAGATATTATTTGATTATGTTAAAAGGACTTCCGGAAGGGAGTCCTATTGTTGTATCTGAAAGGCGAAACAACAATAGGATTGCCTTTATCAAGAGGATGTTCACTAATATAGTGAAATGTGTGGATTTTGTATATTGTAAGCTTTATAATTTTAAGCTACAGGTTTAATTTATTAAGGCTTTCACTTATCCAATATATATTAAATAAGCCAAACCTTAAAAAAATAAGAAAAAGGCTACCTAAACTTAATTTTACTTGATTTTCATACGAAAATAGTTTATAAAATTAAGTAGCAAAACAATAAAGGGTACAAAGACGTACAACAGTTATAGCTGATGTAGTTTTTGTGCCCTTTTTTGTTACTTACAAAATAAATTTTTGTAAATTGATTACTTTATTTATTAAGGTTAGTTATTATCAAACATTTATATAAAGGAGGAAAATCATGAGTCAAAATGAATTATTCAAGAAAGCAAAAGAAGATGGATTATACGATCCACGTTTTGAGCATGATAACTGCGGTATTGGTGCTGTAGTTAATATTAAAGGTGTGAAAAGTCATGCAACAGTGGAAAATGCTTTAAAGATTGTAGAAAATCTTGAACATAGAGCAGGTAAGGATGCCGAGGGAAAAACCGGTGACGGTGTTGGTATCTTATTACAGATTTCACATAAATTCTTTAAGAAAGTCACAAAGTCTTTAGGTTTTGAAATTGGTGGAGAAAGAGAATACGGTGTAGGTATGTTTTTTATGCCACAGGATGAACTTAAAAGAAAACGTGAAATGAAAATGTTTGAAATTATAACTGAAAAAGAAGGTCTTGAATTTTTAGGATGGAGACAGGTTCCTGTACATCCTGAAGTTTTGGGAACAAAAGCAGTAGAATGTATGCCTTGCATTATGCAGTGTTTCATTAAGAAACCTGAAGGTTTAAGCAAAGGTATTGAATTTGATAGAAAATTATATATTGTAAGAAGAGTCTTCTCACATAGTAACGGTGGTACTTACACAGTATCATTATCAAGCAGAACTATTGTATATAAGGGAATGTTCTTAGTAGGTCAGTTAAGATTATTCTTTGATGATTTACAGGACAAGAGTTATGAATCAGCAATTGCATTAGTACATTCAAGATTTTCAACTAATACAAACCCAAGCTGGAGAAGAGCTCATCCTAACAGATTTATAGTTCATAATGGAGAAATAAATACAATCCGTGGTAATGCAGATAACATGCTTGCAAGAGAAGAATCAATGAACAGCGAGTATATGAACAATTCATTACAGAAGGTTATGCCTGTAGTTGACACTAACGGTTCTGACTCAGCTATGCTTGATAATACTTTGGAATTTTTAGTAATGAATGGTGTTGATCTTCCACTTGCAGTTATGATGTGTATTCCTGAACCATGGGAAAAGAACGACACAATAAGCCAGACTAAGAAAGACTTCTATCAGTATTATGCAACAATGATGGAACCTTGGGATGGACCTGCATCAATTCTTTTCTCTGATGGTGATTACATGGGAGCAATTCTTGACAGAAATGGTCTTAGACCTTCAAGATATTACATTACAGATGATGACCAGCTTATCCTTTCATCAGAAGTAGGTGTTCTTGAAATTGATCCTGCAAAGATTGTTGTAAAAGAAAGATTAAGACCGGGTCGTATGCTTTTGGTTGATACAGTTAACGGTAAGTTAATTGACGATGATGAATTAAAAGAATCATATGCAACAAGAAAGCCATATGGTGAATGGTTAAATAATAACCTTGTTAACTTAAAGGACATTCATATCCCTAACGTAAAAGTTGAAACATATGAAAAAGAAGAACGCCAGAGACTTCAGAAAAACTTTGGATACAGCTTTGAAGACCTTCAGAGAATTATTCCAATGGCTAACACAGGAAATGAAGCTACAAAGGCAATGGGTAAGGATACACCACTTGCAGTTTTAAGTGAGAGAACACATCCTTTATTTAACTATTTTAAACAGTTATTTGCTCAGGTTACTAATCCTCCAATTGATGCAATCAGAGAAGAAATAGTTACTTCAACATCAGTTTATCTTGGAAAAGACGGTAATATATTAGAAGAAAAACCTGACAACTGCAATGTATTAAAAATTAACAATCCTATTTTGACAAATACGGATATTTTAAAACTTAAAAATATTAAAGAGCCGGGATTTAAGACAGCAGTTGTACCTATTGTATATTACAAAGGCATTAAGCTTGAAAAGGCTATTGAACAGGTATTTGTAGAAGTTGATAAGGCACACAAAGACGGAGCAAACATTATTATTCTTTCAGACAGAGGTGTGGATGAATATCATGTACAGATTCCTTCATTGCTTGCAGTTTCAGCAGTACATCAGTACCTTGTAAAAACAAAGAAGAGAACAACATTATCATTAGTTCTTGAAAGTGGTGAACCAAGAAGCGTACATCATTTTGCAACATTGTTAGGATACGGTGCCAGCGCAGTTAACCCTTATCTTGCACACGAAACAATTAAGCAGATGGTTGAAGAGGGTATGATTAACAAAGATCCATATGCAGCAATTGATGATTACAATGAAGCAATTTTAAGCGGAATTGTAAAGATTGCATCAAAGATGGGTATTTCAACAATTCAGTCATATCAGGGTTCACAGATTTTTGAGGCAGTAGGTATAAGCAGTGATGTAATCAATAAATATTTCACAGGAACAGTAAGTCCTGTTGAAGGTATTACATTAGATGACATAGAAGAAAGCGTTGATAAGCTTCACTCAACAGCATTTGATCCATTGGAATTAGATGTAGACTTAACACTTGAAAGTTCAGGTGACCATAAGCTTAGAAGTGGAAAGGAAGAGCATAAATATAATCCGGCAACAATTCATACACTTCAGATGGCTACATGGACAAACAACTATCAGTTATTTAAACAGTACACACATATGATAGATGAAGAAATGGCACCGGTACATTTAAGAGGTTTAATGGACTTTAATTATCCTGAAAACGGCGGCATTCCAATTGACCAGGTTGAAAGTGTGGACTCAATTGTTAAAAGATTTAAGACAGGTGCCATGTCATATGGTTCAATTTCACAGGAAGCACATGAAACAATGGCAATTGCCATGAATATGATTGGCGGCAAATCTAACAGCGGTGAAGGTGGAGAAAGTGTTGAACGTCTTACAATTGGAAAAGATGGTTTAAATAAATGCTCAAAGATTAAGCAGGTTGCATCAGGACGTTTTGGTGTTACATCAAGATACCTTGTAAGTGCCGAAGAAATTCAGATTAAAATGGCACAGGGTGCAAAACCGGGTGAAGGTGGACATTTACCTGGAAAGAAAGTTTATCCTTGGGTTGCAAAAACAAGATATTCAACACCGGGGGTAAGTCTTATTTCACCACCACCACATCATGATATTTACTCAATTGAAGACTTGGCTCAGCTTATTTACGACTTAAAGAATGCTAACAGAGATTCAAGAATTTCAGTTAAGCTTGTATCAGAAGCAGGTGTTGGTACAGTTGCAGCAGGTGTTGCAAAAGCAGGTGCGCAGGTTATCTTAGTATCAGGTTTTGACGGAGGTACAGGTGCAGCTCCTGAAAACTCAATTTATAATGCAGGTCTTCCTTGGGAACTTGGGCTTGCAGAGGCACACCAGACACTTATAGCTAACGAACTTAGAAATAAGGTAGTAGTTGAAACAGACGGAAAATTAATGAGTGGTCGTGACGTAGCCATTGCAGCAATGCTTGGTGCGGAAGAATATGGTTTTGCAACAGCTCCACTTGTAACTATGGGATGTGTAATGATGAGAGTATGTAACCTTGATACTTGTCCTGTAGGTGTTGCAACACAGAACCCTGAACTTAGAAAGAGATTTAAAGGTAAACCTGAATATGTAGTAAACTTTATGAAGTTTATCGCTCAGGAATTACGTGAATATATGGCAAAACTTGGCATTAGAACAGTTGATGAATTGGTGGGTAGAGTAGACTTACTTAAAGTTAAGGATGGCGTAAGCGAAGGAAAAGCTGACGAAGTTTGTCTTTCAAAAATCCTTAATGCTGATTTTGCTGATGTTAGAGTTAAATATGATAAGAAGAATGTATATGACTTTAAGCTTAATGAAACAAAAGACGTTACAGTATTGATTAAGAAACTTGGTAAGGCTCTTGAACAGAAGAAACCTGCTTCAGTTGAAGTTGATGTAACAAATATTGACAGATCATTTGGTACAATCTTTGGTTCAGAAATTACAAAGAAATACAATGACACATTAGAAGATGATATGTATACAGTAAAATGTAACGGCGCAGGCGGACAGAGCTTTGGTGCTTTCATTCCAAACGGTCTTACAATTGAGCTTACAGGTGATAGCAATGACTACTTAGGCAAGGGACTTTCAGGTGGTAAGATTATTGTTAAGCCACCTAAGGAATCTAAGTTTAAGCAGGATGAAAATATTATAATCGGTAACGTTGCATTATATGGTGCAACAAGCGGAAAAGTTTACATTAACGGTGTGGCAGGAGAACGTTTCTGCGTAAGAAACTCAGGTGCCACAGCAGTAGTTGAAGGTGTAGGCGACCACGGTTGTGAATATATGACAGGTGGTAAAGTTGCAGTAATCGGAAAAGTTGGAAAGAACTTTGCAGCAGGTATGAGCGGCGGTGTTGCTTATGTGTTAGATGAAAATAATGATTTGTATAGAAAAGTAAACAAGTCACTTGTATCAACAGAAGAACTTTCAAACAAGTACGATGTATTAGAATTAAAGGCAATGATTGAGGATCACGTAAAATATACTAACTCAATTAGAGGTAAGGAAATTTTAAATGATTTTGAAGAATATCTTCCAAAATTCAAAAAGATAATACCATATGATTACAAGAAAATGCTTAATGCAATTGCAAAGATGGAAGAAAAAGGATTAAATCCGGAACAGGCACAGATTGAAGCATTTTACGCTGCAACAAGATAGGAGGAATAGCAATGGGTAAGCCAACAGGATTTTTAGATTATGAACGTGAAGATGCAAAGGCATCTTCACCTAAAGAAAGAATAAAAAACTTTAATGAATTTCATGAACATTTATCTGAAGAAAAGCAAAAATGCCAGGCAGCAAGATGTATGGATTGTGGCGTGCCATTTTGCCAAAATGGTAAAGTAATATCAGGTATGGTATCAGGCTGTCCTCTGAACAATCTGGTTCCTGAATGGAATGATCTTTTATATCATGGAAATATGGAACAGGCATACAACCGTCTTCATAAGACTAACAACTTTCCTGAATTTACTTCAAGAGTTTGTCCTGCACTTTGTGAAAAAGCATGTACATGTAGTCTTTATGGAGATGCAGTAAGTGTTAGAGACAACGAATATAGCATAATAGAAAATGCTTACAAGGAAGGGTATGCATCAGCAAAAACACCTTCAGTCAGAACAGGCAAAAAAGTAGCTGTAATCGGTTCAGGCCCTTCAGGACTTGCAGTTGCAGACCAGTTAAACAAGAGAGGTCACAGTGTAACCGTATATGAACGTGATGACAGAGTAGGCGGACTTCTTATGTATGGCATTCCAAACATGAAATTAGAAAAACATGTTATTGACAGAAAAGTTAATATTATGAAAGAAGAAGGAATAAAGTTTATTACAGGTGTTGATGTTGGAAAAGACATTAAGGCATCGGTTTTATTAAAACAGTATGACAAAGTAGTTCTTGCATGTGGTTCAAGAAATCCAAGAGATATAAAAGCAGAAGGAAGAGATGCCAAGGGAATTTATTTTGCAGTAGACTTTTTAACATCAACAACAAAAAGCTTATTGGATAACGATTTAAAAGAAGGCACATTTATTTCAGCCAAATGTAAAGACGTTGTTGTAATTGGTGGTGGTGATACAGGAAATGACTGTGTTGGTACAGCTATCAGACATGGAGCAAAAAGCGTTATTCAGTTGGAAATGATGCCAAAAGCACCGGATAAACGTGCAGAAAACAATCCATGGCCTGAATGGCCAAGAATCTGCAAAACAGATTACGGTCAGGAAGAAGCCATTGCAGTATTTGGTAATGATCCAAGAATATATCAGACAACAGTAAAAGAGTTTAAAAAGGACAAGTCAGGAAATCTTACAAAACTTGTACTTGTAAAACTTGAAGCTAAGAAAGATGAGAAAACAGGCAGATTAAATATGGTTGAAATACCTGGAAGCGAATATGAAGTAAACTGTCAGTTAGTTCTTATTGCAGCAGGATTTTTAGGCAGTGAAAATTATGTTACAAAAGAATTTAAGGTAGATATAACAGACAGAACAAATGTGGCTACAAAGGCAGGAAAGTACGCAACAAGTGTTCCAAACGTATTTACAGCCGGAGATATGCACAGAGGTCAGTCATTGGTAGTATGGGCAATTCGTGAAGGCCGTGACTGCGCAAGAGAAGTGGATGAAGCATTAATGGGATATACAATGCTGTAGTGGGATGAAATATCAGAAAAGACATAATATAAAAGGAACAGGACCGTCAGTTGAAAAGGCTGAAAGGTCCTGTTTTTAAGTTTGATTGAATTGAGTTCCGTGTCAAGGACATTTTCAAAAAGTTTGTAGTGATTTTTAAATTGCTCCATATGAGTTAAAAGTTGTTCGTATGGGGCAAAAACAAGGCTTGAATACATTCAAACTTAACGTGAACTACCCCATGGAGTAAGGCTTGCGCAGAATATGGGGCAAGTATAAAGCTTGTATATATTCAAATTTAACCGAAACTACCCCATAGAGTAAGGCTTGCGCAGAATATGGGGCAAGTATAAAGCTTGTATATATTCAAATTTAACATAAACTACCCCATGGAGTAAGAGCTGCGTAGGATATGAGGTACTTTTAAAAGATTTGTACCATATGAGCAGAAAATATCGTATATGGTACAGATATGAAGTTTGCCCAGTTTGATTTCTAAGAAATCTGTACCATATAAGCAAGAAATATCGTATATGGTACAGATATGAAGTTCGCTCGGCTTGATTTTTAAGAAATCTGTACCATATAAGCAGAAATTATCATATATGGTACAGATATGAAGTTTGCCCAGCTTGATTTCTAAGAAATCTGTACCATATAAGCAGAAATTATCGTATATGGTACAGATATGAAGTTTGTCTAGTTAGATTTCTAATAAATCTGTACCATATGAGCAAAAATTATCATATATGGTACAGATATGAAGTTTGTCTAGTTAGATTTCTAATAAATATGTACCATATGAGCAAAAATTATCATATATGGTACAGATATGAAGTTTGTCTAGTTAGATTTAGAATAAACAAAGAGCTATGCTTAGAAAAAAATCTTACCATTGAGAAGATGTAAGAAATCTAATAGGCATAGCTCTTTTGAGTATTTACAATAACAAATTAAATTGCTAAGAAGTACTTAATAACAGTTGTTATTGAAATATTAGAATTTTTAATTTTGTAATATTGTCCGTTCAGGTTGAAAATAGTATCTCCCAATCCTATGCTTGCAGAATGATTGTCAGATAATCCTAAAGTTATTTTAAAACCTCCAGATAACATTGGATTGTCCATTTTTTCAACATCCAGCATAGACATGTAGGAAAGAATAGCAGAAATTCTATTTTGGTCACTTGTTTCATAAGGGACATCATTAATGTAGTAACTTATTTTTGAAACGCCTCCTGAAATATAAGTATCAAATAAGTTGTTTTTCTTGTAGCCCTCAGTTGGTGGCAGTGGGCACTTATTGGCAACTGTTGGTGTAGTTACTGATTTATTTACTGTTACCTTGCACTTTAATACATATTTCTTGCCATTTTGTTTAACAGTGGCTTTTACAACTGTTGAACCTACTTTCTTTGCAGAAACAATTCCTTTTTTGGAAACCTTTACAATTTTAGAATTATTAGACTTCCAAGATATTTTCGCATTTTTACTAAGCTTTTTAATCTTAAGTGTTTTCTTTGAACCTGTTTCTAATGAAATCTTAGTTGAAGATAACTTTGGAGTCTGTTGTTTAGCCGAAACACTAGTGCTATTAAACAAACAAAAACTGCTTAGCATCATCATAGTAACAAAAATAAACATAAATCTTCTTTTCATATAATTTACCTCCTTAAATAACCGACCTACTTTTGGTAAATCAATTATAAAATATTTGATTAAAAAATGAAAGCATATTAAGGTAAAAACATGGAATATATTGTTGTATAAGTGGAACATATACAGAGGGAACGTTAACAAAGATTGAAGTGTTCATATCTTGAAATAATGAAAAGGAACACTATCAGTACGGAAAAGGAGGAAACACTATGAAAAGAACTAAAACAAAACTATTGAGAACACTTTTTGTTATTGCATTAATTATGTATGGAATTACATTTAACGAAGAAGTAAATGCGAGAACAATCACAGAAGATGAAACAAATCAGATATGTACGGAAATAACACAAAAGATAGAAAATAAAAGTAAATCAGTTATAGAGAACGACTTTAGTAATATAAAGAAGATAACCACATATTATAGCGAGGAGGTTGGTATTAATTCGGAAGAACTGAAAAATATAGCAGTTGGGAAACCGTTTATGATTTATTCTTTATCAGATTCAAAACAATTAGAGGGAATCGAGCAGCCTAACAGCGGAGTGTTAATCCTTAAGGATTGTGATATGTATGGAATGAAGTTACAACAATGATTAAAAGAATGGATACAGTATTCGAAATCAAAAACAAAAAACTTAAAAGGACAGACTATTATGCTTAAAATTACAACAAAAATTATGGAAAGACAAAAGGTGTCAAATATCATTTTGAAAAGATGGCGAACATAAATATTCATTTAATAAGCAGTCTATACATATAAGTAAAATAGTAAATCAAGGGTATAATAATTCTAATGTATCACGTGAAGGTTTAATAACTATAGTTGCACCAAAAAGTAATACTAGTATTAAAAGTATTATTAGTGGGTATGATGACATTTTTATAGAAGCAAAAAATAATATTGATATTTTTAATTTTAAGGATAGCAAGGTAAGTGAAGCTTTGAAGAAACTTGACAGGGAAGTGTTAATAATATTGTATAATTTAATTATTGTTATTATAATTTCTATAATCAGTCGTTTGGTTATAGTTCGTAGCCTTAACAAAATGAAGGTTAGAGACTGGTTGAGAGGAATTGTGTAGTAAGTAAAAGGAGGCAGCTTATGAATGGAAGTCACATTGCCATTCCAACCATTCTTAAGGTAGGAAAAGGCACTTTAAAAGATATAGGAAGTTACATTAAGGACAGCAGAATTGAAAATGCTGTAGTTTATTTTGGAAATGGTCTGGTTGATATGTTTGGAGATACTGTTCTTCAATCATTTCAAAAGGAAAATATTAATGTTTTGGAATATAAGGAACTGGATTCTATTAAAATAGAAGATATAATAGATTTGGCTTTTTCAATTGACAGCAAGGCACAGATTATTGTTGGAATTGGTGGTGGAAAGGTTATTGATGCTGCAAAATATGCAGCTTATTTAAGAAAATTACCTTTCATTAGTGTGCCTACATCTGCATCCAGTGACGGCTTTTCCAGTGCCAGTGCGTCATTACTTGTTAAGGGAAGAAGAACTTCTGTGCCGGCAAAACTTGCATATGGAATTATTGCAGACACTGATGTTATAAAAAGTGCTCCGGAAAAGTTTTGTATTCAGGTATTGGTGATTTGGTATCAAAAATTACAGCTCTTTACGATTGGGTATTTGAGGACGAACACGGATATGCGGTGTTAAACGATTTTGCCATGATGATTGCAAAAAAAGCAGTAAATAGTTTTGTGAGAACTCCTTTTGAGAGTATAAAAGATGACCTGTTCTTAAGAGAACTTCTTGATTCTCTTGCAATGAGTGGAATTGCCAATGAAATAGCAGGAAACAGTTCTCCTGCAAGTGGAAGCGAACATCTTATTTCTCATGCTTTAGATAAAACATTGGAGCATCCGCAACTTCATGGAATTCAGGTTGGAATTGCAACTTATATAATGAGCAAGGTTCAGAACCACAGATATATTCGTGTAAATAAGATTTTTGAAGATACAGGTTTCTGGGATTATGTAAGCACCCTTGGACTGAAACGTGAGGATTATGCAAGGGCAATTGATATTGCGCCGTCAATAAAACCACACAGACATACTTATCTCCATGAGAAAAAATATAGGGAGCTGGCAAAAAAAGTTCTCTATGAAGATGAAGTTTTAAAGAAAGTGTTTGGCTGAATATAAGCTATTGTGGTATAATACTTTAGTTCAAGTGATTTATTTTTGGAGGATAATATGAAAGTATTAATGTTTAACGGAAGCCCTAAAGCTAAGGGCTGTACATATACAGCATTGGAAGAGATGGCTAAAGTCTTAAATGAAGAAGGCATTGAAACAGAGATTATGCACGTAGGAGCACACCCACAGGGAAGTTGTATGGGCTGTGGCGGTTGCTCAAAAACAGGTGAATGTGTGTATGGTGGAGAAGTAGTTGAAGCAGCAAAGAAGCTTAAAGAAGCTGACGGAGTCGTTTTTGGAAGCCCTGTTCATTATGCATCAATTAGTGGAAATATGATGGGATTTCTTCACAGATTATCATGGAGTGCAGGAAAAGATTTAAAATATAAACCGGCAGCTATGGTTGTAAGTGCAAGAAGAGCAGGAACAACAAGTGCTCTTGATGAAATTGCAAAGATACCTGAGTTTTTCCATATGCCATTAATTAACGGAAATTATTGGCCAATGGTTCACGGAAGCACACCTGATGATGTAAGAAAAGATGAAGAAGGTCTTCAGATAGTAAGAAATATTGGACGAAATATGGCTTGGATTTTGAAGTGTATTCAGGTTGGAAAAGAAAATGGAATTGAACATCCACAGCCGGAAGATCCAGTTAAGACTAATTTCATCCGTTAATAAAACTGTTACAAAATATTTATCTGATTTAAAAGAAAGAATGGTAGAGTACTGACTAAGGGTAAGTGCTAACTTAAAAACGGATAGCGAAAGGAGATCTTATGAAAGACCAGACTATTATTGACAATGAAGCAGAGAACAAGGATTTACATAATGCTTCAGACAAGAAAGAAAAAGAGAAAGTTGATCTCAAGAAGGAATTTTTCAGTTGGGTAAGAATTTTTGTTGTAGCCATTGCTTTGGCATTGTGCATTAATAATTTTCTTATAATTAATGCCAACGTACCATCAGGCTCAATGGAGAATACAATTATGACAGGTTCAAGAATGATTGGACTTAGAACAGCTTATTGGTTCAAGGAACCACAGAGAGGTGAAATCATAATTTTCAAATATCCTGATGATGAATCAGAAAACTTTGTAAAGAGAGTAATCGGTTTGCCGGGAGAAAAGGTAACAATTAAAGATTCAAAGATTTATATTAATGACTCAAAAGAGCCATTAAAAGAAACATACTTAAAAGAGGATTGGTACTGGGAAAATGGTTCAGAGGAATCCGGTGGAGAGCTTGTATATCAAGTGCCAGAAGACAGTTATTTCGTCTTAGGTGACAACAGAAACAATTCTAAGGATTCAAGACTTTGGACAACAACAAACTATGTAAGCAAGTCAAAGATAATTGCAAAGGCAGAGTTTGTATATTGGCCATGGAAAGTCAAGGGAATGCTGGAAACAGCCAAGTATGACTAAGTCAGAACGAAATAAGAAACAAAGAAGGTATATCGCAAGTAAGTGATATACCTTTTACTTTTGTACAAAAACAAGACAAACTAAACAACTTGTCACAAAATTTGTACATGTTGTCTTTCTAATATGCAATTTCTACATAAAAATGTAAAAAATATATAATAAAAATATTTCAAATTGTGTTATTTTGTAATGAAAATGTTATAATAACATAATAAATGAAAAAAGGACGAGCAACATAAGAGAATGAAAAAGAAAATTATAGTGGCATCAGTGTTTACAGTAGCCTTAATTGGCGGAATTATAGGAATTAAATCTGTTTCAGGAGGACATCACACAAGCGGAGCGGAGACGAAGATTGTACAGAAAACAACAATTCAGGAAACAACTACGGCAGTGCAACATGAGACAAAGGCACCTGTAGAAACTAAGAAAAAGGTTGATTTGATTTTTCCTGAAAAGTATAAGAATGTAAGTGCAATAAAGATTGAAAAGAAGAAAGTCAAGTCTGAAGATGATTCAGATGAGATGGTTGAAATATACGAGAAGGACGATGAAAAGTCTAAAGTTGTAGGAATCGGTGTAGATGGCAGTTATGTTAAGATTCTTAAAAAAGGAAAAAAATTTTACAAGATTAAATCTGACAAGATTACAGGATATGTTAAGAAAGAAAATGTAGTAACAGGCAAGAAGGCTAAGGAAGTTTTAATTGAAGCCAAGGACGTTATTGTAAAGGTTAAAGCGAAGAAAACAGAACTTAGAAGCGAAGATAATAAGAAATCAAAAGTTTTGTCTAATCTACAGGAGAAGGCAGAATATCCAATAACAGATATAAGAAAGGACAAGAAGTGGATTAAAGTAGAGAGAACATCCACAATGTCAGGATGGGTTAAGACTAAAGATGTTACTGTAAAGATTCACAAGGAATATTTGTATACCCCGGAAGAATATGATGATATGCTTGAGCAGGAATGGGCAGCTAATGCCATTACATATACTTTGGAAGAAACTTCTCTTCCAAAAGAAGGCGAAGCAGCAGAGTTTTTGAAATATGCAACACAATTCCTTGGAAACAGATATGTTTGGGGTGGAACAAGTCTTACAAGCGGAGCAGACTGTTCAGGTTTTACAATGTCTTTGTTTAAAAAATTTGGATATAGTTTAAGCAGAACGGCAGCAGAGCAGGCTCACAATGGCAAAGCAGTAAAAAGTAACAAGCTTAAACCGGGAGATTTAGTATTTTATCATACAGACAGAAAAAACAAGAATAGAATAAGTCATGTTGCTATTTATATTGGCGACGGGAAGATTCTTCATTCTGCAAACAAGACTCAGGGTGTAATAATTTCAAGACTTGGCAATCCTTGTGCCGCAAGACGAATTTTAAGTGGAAAGTCAGTAAGAAAAGACAAGGATAAAGATAAAGAGAAAACAGCAGTTGTATCAACAAAGAAAGATATTAAACGATTAAATCAGGAAACAACAACTGAAGAAGAAAGTTCAACTGTTAAAATAGAAACAACGACACAAGTTCCTAATACTACAGAAGTGGAAACAACTACAAAGGTAGAGGAAACTGAAAGTTGTACAGATGAAGAATAAACATAAAAAAGAGTTGTGCTAAAAAATGTATAGTAAGTGAGAATGGGCTACTATCTTTGTAAAATAAAATTTGCAAAGATATTGGCCCATTTAATGTTTTGTGGAATAGTATAAAAGTTGAATTTTTATAGATTATCATAATAAATAATTTCTGATGTGGTAATAAAGTTAAGTTTCTTATAAAGATTATATGCCGGAACGTTTTCTTTTGTAACGTGAAGTATAATATTTTGGCATATATTTTTTATATCATATAAAGAATATTGTAAAAGAAGTTTGCTGTAACCATTGCCACGAAAAGCTTCATTAATTTCAACATTATGAATGCATCCACAGGTTTCAAAAATGCTTACGAAACAGGAACCAATGTTGTTATTATCTTTAAAAATCTCAAATATAATTTCATCTTCATTTTCTGTTTTCTTAAAATCAATTGAACAGTCAAAGGATGAAGGCTTTTCGACAATGTTGTCTGTGTTAATAACCATTGAACATTCAGTGGTACTTGGATAATAACCATTGGTTCTAAGAAAATTTGGAGCTGTCTTATTATCTTTTGCAACAGGAATGGAAATATAGAAATCTTCCATTTCATAAGAAAGCTTCTCCATAAGATAATTGCCAATGTTATTATTGCGATATTCGGGCAATACAAAGCCACAAATTTCTGCAGTTGATTCATCTATAAGATAGATGGAAATAAAACCTACAATTGTTTTATCTTTTTTTGCAATAATGACTTTTGAATAATCATCTTCTAAAGTATTATTATCTTTTGTATTTTCATTCGGTTCATTATCAATAGTTGTTTCACAATCCTCGTTATCAATAAAAAATGTATTCTTAACATTATCAAATTTATTACATATATTAGCAATATTAGACAGATCTTCATAAAGTTTATCATTTATTTCAGATATAAATTCAAACGTAAGATTATCTAAATCTATTTCAGAGCTATTTTTTGCATTAGAATTACAATTATTATTAGAATCACAATCTGTTTTAAAATTATAGTTCATATTATTAGTCTCCGCTTTCAATAAAAATTACTTAATTAGAGTATCATAAAGATAAAAATAATCCAACAAAAATAGTAAAACCTTATGGAATGTGGTATATTGTTTTAGGTAAAATCAATATGAAACAGATAATATTAAAATCAAGAATAGAAAGTTAAAAATGGTATAGCATATGAAATTAAAAATAGGTTCTCATGTTGGAATGAGTGGAAAGGATATGCTTTTAGGTTCAGCTAAGGAAGCTTATTCATATGGAGCAAATGTGTTTATGGCGTATACAGGTGCTCCACAAAATACGCGCAGAAAAGAAATAAGTGAATTAAAAATAAAAGAAGCATGGGAGTATATGGCACATCATAATATAGATGAAATAGTGATTCACGCACCATATATTATTAATCTTGCCAATACAATTAAGCCTGAAACATATGAAATAGCAGAAAAGTTTTTGGCAACAGAATTGGAAAGAACAGAGGCAATGGGAAGCAGAATTATGGTTCTTCATCCGGGTTCACATGTTGGAGCAGGAGTTGATGCAGGAATTAATCAGATAGTGAAAGGCATTAACAATGTGCTAACTAAGGATAGTAAGGCATGTATTGCCCTTGAAACAATGGCAGGAAAGGGCAGCGAAATAGGAAGAAATTTTGAAGAGATTGCAAGAATATATGATGGAGTAGTTTACAATGACAAGCTTAGAGTTTGTTTTGATACATGTCATGTTAATGATGCCGGGTATGACCTTGTTAACGATTTAAGCGGAGTTTTTGAAAAGTTTGACAAGGTTATCGGAACAGACCAGATTGGTGTTTTTCATATTAATGATAGCAAGAACGTGCTTGGTGCAGGAAAAGACCGACACGAAAATATAGGTTTTGGAAACATTGGATATGACACTTTAAGACAAATAATTTATATGGAACAGTTTGAAAATATTCCAAAGATTCTTGAAACACCTTATGTTAAAGATCCGGAAAACAGCAAAAAATCTTATGCACCATATAAGTTTGAAATAGAAATGATTAAGAAAGGAGAGTTTAATACTAACTTGCAGAATGAAATCCTGCAAAATGGCAGATAGTATTATGGACAGTTTAATTTATAGCTTAAATGCTACAGTACCCGTTTTTGTGGTTATTGTAGTTGGATATTTACTTAAAAGAATAGGATGGATAAATCAGGGATTTATTGAGGCATCCAATAAAATAAATTTTAAAGTTACTTTGCCGGCACTTTTAATACAGGACATGGTAAACAATAACTTTATGGAAAAATTTGAATTAGGTTATGTTATTTTTTGTGCCGTTGCAACAACAATAAGCATACTTACAATGTGGTTTCTTGCAAGAATTTTTATGAAAGATAAATCAATTATAGGAGAGTTTGTACAGGCTTCCTACAGAAGCAGCGCTGCAGTACTTGGAGCGGCATTTATCTTAAATATTTATTCAGATACGGGAATGGTTCCGCTGATGATAATCGGTGCAGTTCCACTTTACAACATATTTGCTGTAATAATTCTTACAGTGGAATGTCCACAAAAAGGTGCAGGTCAGTCAAAAACTTTGTCATCAACGTTAAAGGGAATAGCTACAAACCCTATTATTTTAAGTATTGTTGCAGGGGTTGTTTTGTCAGTGCTTAATGTACATTTTCCTAAAATGCTTGATAACACCATTTCTAATTTTTCAAAGATGGCAACACCACTTGCACTTATTGCAATAGGTGGAAGTTTTGAGTTTGGCAAGGCACTTCAAAAGATTAAACCGGCAGTTATAGCAACTGCAATGAAGCTTGTTGGCTGGGCTTTAGTATTTCTTCCAATTGCAATATGGCTTGGATATAGGGACGCAAAATTAATGGCAATAGTAATTATGCTTGCCTCACCAGCAACACCAAGTTGTTACATAATGTCAAGAAGTATGCACAGCGAAGGAACTCTAACAAGCAGTGTTATTGTTTTGACAACAATGTGTTCAGCATTCACAATTACGGCAATTATCTATATTTTAAGAGCAATGGGACTTGTTTAAAAGAAAAAGAAAGGTAATTCATTTAGGAATTATGTGGTATTGAAATGAAAAGAGAAGAACAAAAAATAGAAAATACATGGAAAATGGAAGATATGTATTCTTCTGATCAGGCTATGGAAAATGATTTAGACAAAGCCTTAAAAATGATATCAGAATATAACAAATATAAAGATAATGTTTCGAAGAATAAGGAGACATTATTAGATTATTTGAAATTTAATGATGAAATAAACCTTATAGCAGAAAAAGTTTATGTATATTCCAATCAGAAATATCATGAAGATATGACAAATTCTAAGTATCAGACATATTCTGGTAAAGCTCAAAAATTAGTTGTAGAGCTTGGTAGTGCAACAGCATTTTTTGAACCGGAAATTCTTGAAATGGATGAGAATGTTTTAAAGGAATGGTTGGAAGATAAGGAATTTGCCGATTATAGAAGATATATTAGTGAAATACTAAGAGCAAAGGCTCATACATTAGATAAGAAGACGGAAGAAATTCTTGCAAAAAGTAAACGTATGGCAAGTGCTGCTGACAATATTTATGCTATGTATAATGGAGCAGACATTGATTTCCCAACAGTTAAGGATAAGGATGGCAATGAAATAAAGATAACACATGGCAATTTTGTGCCGATTTTAAGTGGCGCTGACAGACAGCTTAGAAAAGATGCGTTTAAGGCTTTATATGGCACATATGGAAAAATGAAAAATACTATTGCGGCAACATATAATGCCAATGTGGAACAGGCTTGCTTTTATGCTGATGTAAGAAATTATCCTTCAACTAGAGCAATGTATTTGGATGAAAGCAATATTCCGGAGGAAGTCTATGACAACTTAATTGAAGTTGTTCATGAACATATGGACTTAATGCACAGATATGTGTCGCTTAGAAAGAAAGCTTTAGGTGTTGATCAACTTCATATGTATGATGTTTATGCACCTATAGTGGAAACTCCTGATAAAAAAATTCCTTTTGAAAAGGCTAAAGAAATGGTTAAGGCAGGTCTTGCACCAATGGGCAAAGACTATATTAACAAACTTCAGGAAGGTTTTGACAATCGTTGGATAGATATTTATGAAAATGAAGGAAAAAGAAGTGGGGCATATTCATGGGGAGCCTACGGGATACATCCTTATGTTCTTTTAAACTATCAGGAAACATTAGATCATGTATTTACTTTGGCACATGAAATGGGTCACGCCCTTCACTCATATTATTCAGATTCAAACCAGAGCTATATCAATGCCGGATATAAGATATTTGTGGCAGAAGTGGCATCAACATGCAATGAGTCATTATTAATACACTATTTGCTAAAAAATACTGATAACAAGGCTGAAAAAGCTTACTTAATAAATCATTTTCTTGAACAGTTTAAGGGGACATTATATCGCCAGACTATGTTTGCAGAATTTGAAAAAATAACTCATAAGATGGTTGAAGAAGGTGAAACTCTTACAAGCGACATTCTTTGCAAAGTATATTATGATTTAAATAAGCAATATTTTGGCGAAGATATGGTATTAGACGAAGAAATTGCTTTGGAATGGGCAAGAATTCCACATTTCTACAATCCATTTTATGTATACCAGTATGCAACAGGAATTTCTGCTGCAATAGCATTATCTAAGAAAATAATGGAACAGGGCGAAGCAGGAGTTAAGGACTACATGAAATTCTTAACAGGCGGCGGCTCAAAGGATCCAATCGATTTGCTTAAATTAGCAGGAGTGGATATGACAACAAAAGAACCAATAGAAAAAGCACTGGAATTATTTAAAGAGTTATTAGACCAAATGGAACAATCCTTTTTATCCATAGATACTAATGCATAATAACAATCCTAAAGGAATAGTAATTAATGAAAAAAGGGTTGAAATAAAAAATAAATAAAAAATAAATTTTTATAAGAATGGGAGTGTTAATGAACAGAGAAAACTGGCTAAAAAATATTGAAGGTGCTGTTTTTGATTTAGATGGTACCCTTCTCGATAGCTCATGGGTATGGGAAAAGGTAGATGAAAAATTTTTAGGTGACAGAGGCTTTCAGGTTCCGGATGATTATGTAGATGAGATTTCTCCTCTTGGCGCTGAGAGAGCGGCAGTTTATACAATAGAACGATTTGGCTTAAACGAAGACAAAGATGATATTGTAAGGGAATGGATTGAAATGGCAAAAAAGGAATATGCAACAGAGGTTGTATGCAAGCCTTATGCAAAAGAATTTCTTGAAGAACTACATAAACTTAATATAAAGATGGCAGTGGCAACATCCTCAGACAGAGAACTTTTTATGAAAACATTGGAGCGTGAAGGAATATTAAAATATTTTCAGAAAATAGTGACAGTGGATGAAGTTGAACGTGGAAAAGGTTATCCTGACATATATGAGGAAGCTGCAAGACGAATAAAAGTTAATCCACATAAATGCCTTGTGTTTGAGGATATTCTAGCGGGTGTAACAGGAGCATCACTTGGAGAGTTTAATGTTGTGGCAGTCTTCGATGAAAAGTCGAAACATAACTGGGAAAAAATCAAGAGTATATCAAAGTATAGCATTAATGATTATAAAGAATTATTGTAGAAGTAGTGATAAAAAATTATAAAATAATATTAAAAAAATATATTGACAGATGTGTAAAGCTATGATATTATTTTTCTTGCGTGTGACGCACACGTACAATGCGCGAGTGGCTCAGTGGTGGAGCACCTCCTTGCCAAGGAGGGGGCCGCGGGTTCGATCCCCGTCTCGCGCTTTTTTTTTACATTTTTAGGAGTTTTTTGTGTTTGTACATATATGGAAAATCTTAAAATTAAAACACTTTCCTAAAAAATTAATCCCATATATAAAAATAAGATACTAGCAAATAACTCTTTAAAAGTGTATAATTGCAATGAATGTTTAATCAAATGAAAGAGAGGTTTATGAAATGAAAAGATTAAAGAAATTTGGTGCGATTATTTGTGCCATTGCAATGATAGTATCTTCGATTACATACTATCCAACAAGCAATGTAAGTGCAGCAAAAACAGCAACATCATTACCTGAGAAAAAAGTAATAGGACTTGTTGCTAATAGCAAAAGTGGTTCGGATACAATTGAAAATGCAATTATGTTTGCATGGGCAGGAGCCGATGACCCAGCAAATGTAGCTGGATATGATCCAACAGTTACATCAACAGTTATTTATATTTACAAGGATGGAAAGTTAGTTACAAAGATTGGCAATGCTACAAAAGGCGGTGTAGTAGGTGGACTTTCAGCAGGTTCATATACAGCACAGGCTGCAAATGTAAACAGCATGGGTGAGGGACCATTATCAGAAACAGTTAGCTTTACAGTAACAGGAGCAACTCTTAATTACACATATCCTGTTAATTGCATAGGTCCAAAAACACCGGCGGGATTAAGTTATATTACAGGAAATCCGGAAGTTCCTGCTGACAATCCGGCGCAGAAAGACAATAAATTAGGTGTTGCATGGGCACCATCATCAGAAGCAAGTATTCCATCAGCAGATTCATCAGTTGTAGGATACAATTTATATTTATTTGATGCAAAGACAGGTACACCTTACAGACGTGTATATGTAGACGGAATTACCAAGTCAAATGTTATATTGGAAAGTGTATCGGCAGGTGAATATTTGGCATATTTATCAGCAGTGGATGCAGAAGGCAGAGAGTCAGCTTTGGCGGCAACATCATTTGGTCAGTCATCAAAGGTTACTGTTAAAGGTCAGGTTATAGATAATGCACAGTCATTTGACAAACCAAATCAGCCAACATTACCAGATGGACTTTCAATTTTAACAGAAGGTATAAAATATGGATTTACTATTGCATGGTCTGGTGAGGCAGATTTAACAGGTCAGAGATTGAATCTTTTTGTAGATGGTGTTTGTATCAAGGCAGGAATCAATGGGAATGTGGCAAGTTACTATGAAAACAGACTTGCGACAGGTACATATGAAGTAGAAGTAAGATCACAGTATACAAGTAACAATGTAGAATCATTCGGATTAAAGAAAACTGTGTCAATTAAGGCAGACCCTGGACTCACAGGAAAAACACCTGCAGAACTTGCAGATCCTGCATATTCAGAATACAAGGAACCAACTACAAATCCAACAACTACTACAAAACCAACTTCAGAAAATGAAACAACCACACCAGTGGCAGTAGAGACAACCACATCGGCAGCAGTAGAAACAACTACAACAACAGCAGTAGAAACAACTACAACAAAAGCAGTAGAAACTACTACAACAAAAGCAGTAGAAACTACAACAAATACAAATGCACAAACAACAACTAAAAAACAACCAAGTCAGACTACAATAAAATCATCTGTAAATGTTGGAAAGGCAGTTGTTAAAAAAGCAATTAAAAAGAAAAATGCTAAGAAAATAAGTCTTACATTGAAGAGAGTTAAAGGCGCAACCAAGTACAAAGTACAGATTGCAAAAGATAAGAAGTGTAAAAAGACAATAGTGACAAAAACAACTAAGAAATTGACATATAGTGTATCAAATAGCAAGTTTAAAAAGGCTAAAAAATTGTATGCAAGAGCAAAAGCCATTGTTGTCAAAGGAGGGGAAACTTATCAGGGCGAATGGTCAAAGCCAAAGCAGGTTAAGATAAAAAAATAAAATTATAAACAGTTAAATAGAAGGGAAAACCAAAATCTGGTTTTCTCTTCTTTTTTAATGCTTGGAAATAGACAAACAGCCATATGACAAAACGTTACCTCAAGGATTGGGCTTATTCAAAAAATTATAGACTATCAATTAACCGCTAAAGCCTTTGGCAGTCTCGCCTGCCGGCTCGGTGGTTGCTTTATGTATTTTAAATTTATGCGAAAAAATTGCAAAAAAATGTTGACAGAGTTGTCTGATTATGTTAATATCTTTCTTGCGTGTGACGCACACGTACAATGCGCGAGTGGCTCAGTGGTGGAGCACCTCCTTGCCAAGGAGGGGGCCGCGGGTTCGATCCCCGTCTCGCGCTTTTTTTCGTGTTAGGCATTAAGCCGTGCAAAAACAAAGAAACAGAGTCTTTGATGAATGCTTGCATTCGTGAAAGACTCTGTTTCTTTGTTTTTATAGGGCGCAAGCCCGCGACGAAGTAGATGCGAAAGCATCTACGAGTTATACGGCTCAGGGTGCTGTTTTTTGCATTAAACGAGCCCAATCCTGGGCTCGAAGGTTCGAAGTCTCGCCTGCCGGCTCGGTCGTTGCTCCTGCAAAGCAGGGTCATCCACAGGATGACCGCAACCCGTCTCGCACTTTTCATAAAAAAGAATCTAAAAGGGTGCTGTTTCTTTGTTTTTATAGGGCGCAAGCCCGCGACGAAGTAGATGCGAAAGCATCTACGAGTTGTACGGCTCAGGGTGCTGTTTTTTGCATTAAACGAGCGTAGGTCTTGTGCTCGAAGGTTCGAAGTCTCGCCTACCGGTTCGGTGGTTGCTCCTGCGTTAAATGGTATTTTTAGTTTTTTCAAGTAAATACAATTGATAGATATTAATGTTTTTATGCAGTTTTACATGAAATAAACTATATAACAAAAAGTATAATACTTATGTCACAATAAGTAACTTTTAAAGATAAAACAGTTTTTATTCAATATTTCTATAAAAAACGATTCATTTTTCTTTAATTTTATACAAACTGCACTTGAAAAAGTATGATAAAAATGATATTTTATAGTTAAGTTACAAAAACATATAAAGGAGAATGAAAAAATGAGAAAATTATTCAAGAACTTAACAGCAATCGGTTTATCAGTAACTATGGTTGTTGGTACAGCATCAATGGCATCTGCAGCAGTAGCTAAGGGAACAGATGTATCTAACGGAAAGGCATGGACATCATATTCTATCCATACACGTGAAGATAACGGCGTTTGGGAAGATAAGCTTATCGGAGCAGGACAGAAATATCAGAATAAAGAGAATACATACAAGAGTTATGGTGAAGATGCAAAGATTACAACACAGACATCAAGCAGTTTTACAATGAATGTTGTAAGTACAGGATGGAGTGCTAAATGGACACCAAAGGGAGATGTAGGACAGTCTAACCCATGGGGTGTAACAGCAGATAAGGTTGTTAATGTAGAAAGAGGACGTTATTACACAATTTCATTTAAGATTAAGAGTACATTAAAGAATGAAATTATGAAGAGTCAGGACAAGAAAGATGCTAAAGGCAACGTAATTAAGGATAGCGAAGGAAAAGCTATGGGTGAAAATGTTGGTACAGGTAAGTACAACTACGTAAAACACATTCACTTTAAAGCATTTGATAACACAGATAAAGATGGTGCAGCTCTTAAGCTTTCAAATGTTAAGGCTACAATCGGTGGTAAGAGCGTTCTTTCAAGCACAAAGGATTTCAGCCCATTTGTTGCACTTGACAGTCAGAACACAGCAGATGACGGATATGTAACAGTATCAGCAGATGTTAAGATTCCATCACTTAGATCAGAATATCAGAAGAAAAAGGCTCAGCCTACACTAGGTATTAAGTTTGCATTTGGTGCATTCTTAAAAGAATACATCGATGAAAGCGATATGAGTGGAACAATCGACGTTAAGGACTTCAAGATTACGGCAGGTATCCAGTCACCTTCACAGGTTAAGGTTTCTAAAGTAACAGCTAAGAAGAAAGCTATGGTTGTTAAATATAAGAAAGCAAGCAAGGCTAAGAAATATGAAGTTCAGTACTCATTAAAGAAGAATTTCAAGAAATCAAAAGTTAAGACAACAAAGAAAGCTAAGATCACAATTAAGAAATTAAAATCAGGTAAGAAGTATTATGTAAGAGTTAGAGGATTCTTTATGAACGGAAAGACTAAGGTTTATGGACCATACTCAGCTAAGAAGGTAGTAAAGATTAAATAATATTCTTTCATAAATTATTTACATATTAATAAAAGGGACAATCGGCCGTAATGGTCGGTTGTCTTTTTTCTCTTAAAATGATAGAGTATAAAACATAACTAAAAAGGAAAGGATGTTAACTCAATGGCAATTGATTGGTTAATTTTAGAAAAAATACAACAAATATTCGGTAGTGGATTTTGTGACTGGTTTATGCCTAGAATTACAGTTTTGGGAAATGCAGGGATTATTTGGATTATCATAGGCGTTGCAATGCTTATATCAAAAAAATACCGTAAATATGGAGTTTTGGTTCTTGCGGGGTTGTTAATAGGATTGATTATTGGAAACGGAATAGTGAAAAACGTTGTTCAAAGAGCGAGACCATGTTGGATAGATACAAATTTTAAGATGCTTATAGCAATTCCAAAAGATTATTCATTTCCTTCAGGTCACACACAGGCATCATGTATAGCTACAACAATTATAACGTTAACCAATAAGAAATTCGGTTGGGTGGTTATTCCGCTTACTATATTAATAGCTTTTTCAAGAATGTATTTATATGTGCATTTTCCAACAGATATATTGGGAGGAGCAGTTCTTGGAATAACAATAGGTGCGTTAACATATGTATATGGAACAAAGATTTTAAAAATAAAAAAAGAATAATCCACAAAATTAAGATTTTAGTGATTTGAAACTATAATCATATAAAGTTATTCTAAAAAATTTTTAAAGAAACATAACAATATTTATACGACAATTCCTATAAAAATAATCGGAATTAAGTTGATTTTATTGTGGCGTTAATGTATACTAGTAGGAGAGTATTTACGACAGAGAGGTATTTAGAGATGATGATTTCTACAAAAGGCAGATACGCTTTAAGAGTTATGATAGATTTGGCTCAGAATGATGGCGAGTCTTTTGTATCACTGAAAGATGTGGCAGAAAGACAGGGAATTTCCATGAAGTATTTGGAAATGATTGTATCGTTATTACATAAAGGACATATGGTAAAGAGTCAGCGAGGCAAAGCAGGCGGATACAAGCTGGTGAAGAAACCGGCAGAATATACAATAGGCTCAATTCTCAAACTTACTGAAGGAACATTGGCACCGGTTGGTTGCCTGGAAGAAGGGGCTGAGAAGTGCGATAGAGCTACTGAATGTATTACATTACCATTGTGGAAGAAATTAGACGACCAGATAGATGAATACTTGGAAAGTGTAACACTGGAAGACTTAGTTGAAGGCAGAGTATAAAAATAAACAGCATAAGAAATAGTATAAGAATAAATTAAGATGTTTAAGACTCCGAAACAGATGTGTATTATCATATTTGTTTCGGATTTTTATTTGAGAAATTACTTTACAATTTCTACTAAAAAATTGAAGGTCAGTTTCTGAACAAAAAAAGAATCTTCAGAAAAACTGAAGATTCTTTTTTTTATCTACTTATTTAAACTGGTGTCCACCAATTGTTAATCTTGCACCTTTTACATATCCACTAAAGAATAAGTATGAGTTCATATTTATTGTTCCATAAGAAAGTTTTACGTTCTTATCTCCATTAAGAACAGCCTTAGCAGCTTTAATTGAACCCTTGTCAAGTCGACCACTGTCATATAATGCTAATGATCTGTTTAAAGAACCGTTTCTTGCCGGTGAAAACTGTCCCGGCTGATAAATAACACCACTTAAAGTGTTAGGATAACTTCTAGAACTTACTCTGTTGGCAATTACAATACCAACTGCCTTCTTACCTGCATAACTCTGATCACCAGCTTCACTATAAATAATAGAAGACATAAGTCTTAACTGGTCTTTAGTGTATCTGTTCTTTACCTTTACATTAATTGTTGCATATAAAGCACTGTTATTCTTAGATTTTACAGTAATGACAGCTTTTCCGGCTTTTTTCGCTTTAATCTTTCCTGAAGAAGAAATTGTTGCAACTTTTGTTTTATTAGATACTAATGTGAAATTTTTTAATTTTGTTTTATTTAATTTTATGTCTTTTTTAATACTAGCTTTTTTGTTTACCTTTATAGTCTTGTTAACTGTAATTGATTTAACATATGCCGGAGTAGTTGTTTTGGCTACCGGAGTAGTTGTTTCTACGGCAATCACTGTTGTAGGGTTCTCAACAGTGGTAGTTTCGTTTTCGGCATGAACTGCAATTGTAGTAGATGCACACATCAAAAATGCTACTGAAAGTAAACCTATAAATTTATGTTTCAAAATAACCTCCATCTGTTACAAAAATGTTACATAGATATTACGGTTATTAATAATGCCAAAAAAAATGTAATTTGTCAAGGGGGTCTTTGTAACAATTTGCAAATATTAAGTTATTACATTATAATAAAGCAGGAAAAAACGGGAAAAAATAATAAAAAAAGAAAAAAAGTTATTTACAAATTAAAAATTAGGTTATATAATTCCTAGTGCAGAGATAGGAAAAAGAGATTTAAATATAGAATGGAGGTTACTCAAATGTATATATATGCAGATAATGCGGCTACTACTAAAACTAGTCAGGCTGCAATTAAAGCGATGAATGAGTGTATGGAAGATTTTTATGGAAATCCATCAAGTCTTCATAGTGTTGGACAGAGAGCAGCAGAAAAGCTACTTCAGGCAAGAATGGACGTGGCAGAATGCTTAGGTGCAGACTTTAAAGAAATTTATTTTACATCAGGTGGAAGCGAAGCTGACAATCAGGCAATCGTTTCAGCAGCTACATTTGGTGCAAAAAAAGGAAAGAAACATATTATTTCTACTAAAATAGAGCATCACGCAGTTCTCCATACATTAGCTAAGTTAGAAAAACAGGGATTTGAAGTTACATTATTAGATGTAAACGAAAAGGGCGAAGTTGATCCTAAGGCAGTTGAAGACGCAATTAGAGAAGATACAGCTCTTGTATCAATAATGTATGCAAATAATGAAATAGGAACAATTGAACCAATTACAGAGATTGGTGAGATTTGTGAAAGGAAGGGAGTTATCTTCCATACAGATGCAGTTCAGGCAGTTGGACATGTTGATATTGATGTTAAGAAACAAAAAATTGATATGTTATCATTATCAGCTCATAAGTTCCACGGACCAAAGGGCGTAGGTGTTCTTTATGCTAATAAGAAGGTTCCACTTACTAATATTATAGAAGGTGGTGCACAGGAAAGAGGTAAGAGAGCGGGTACAGAGAACCTTCCCGGAATAGTTGGTATGGCTGTAGCTTTAAAGGATGCTGTATCTAATATAGAAAAATCAAGTGCAAAAGTTACAACTTTAAGAGACAGACTTATTGAAGGACTTTCAAAGATTGAACACTCAGTTTTAAACGGAGCAAGCGAAAACAGATTACCGGGTAATGTAAACTTCTGTTTTGAAGGAATCGAAGGAGAATCATTACTTTTATTATTAGATGCTAAAGGTATTGCAGCATCTTCAGGTTCAGCATGTACATCAGGATCACTTGATCCAAGTCATGTTTTACTTGCAATTGGCAGACCTCATGAAGTAGCTCATGGATCATTAAGACTTACAATAGCAGAAGACATTACAGAAGAACAGATTGACTATATGGTTAAGGAAATTAAAAATGTAGTTGATTATCTTAGAAGCATTTCACCGGTTTGGGATGAATTACAGAGAGGAGAGCAAAAGCATGTTATATAGTGAAAAAGTAATGGATCATTTTATGAATCCTAGAAACGTAGGAAAGATTGATGACGCAGACGGAGTAGGCGAAGTTGGTAATGCTAAATGTGGCGACATTATGAAAATATATATAAAGGTTGACAATAACATCATAACTGACGTAAAATTTAATACATTCGGATGTGGTTCTGCTATAGCAAGTAGTTCAATGGCAACAGAAATGATTAAAGGAAAGTCATTAGATGATGCATTGGAACTTACAAACAAGGCAGTAGCTGAAGCTTTAGACGGACTTCCTGCACATAAGATGCATTGTTCAGTACTTGCAGAGGAAGCTATTAAGGCTGCTATAGACGATTATAAAGAAAAACATAAAGATAATTAATTACTGAAATATATTTTCTTTATAAAGAGGAATCACCTGAAATTATAAAAGCGTAAGCGAGATTAAAAGGTGAGAAATGATTAGAGATATTCAGGAAGAGATTCTTAAATTAAAGAAAGAAAAGGATATCTGTATTTTGGCACATTGCTACCAGAATCCGGAAATTCTTGAAGTAGCTGACTTTACAGGTGACAGTTTTGCATTGTCTGTTAAAGCAGCAGAAACAAAAAACAAGACTGTTATTATGTGTGGTGTAAAATTTATGGCTGAAACAGTTAAGATTTTATCCCCTGATAAGACAGTTTTACTTGCGAATGGTGACGCAGGCTGTCCAATGGCAGAAATGATGGACAAGGATTTAATTGAACAGGTTAAGAAGTCTTACAGTGATTATACAGTTGTTGCTTACATTAATACAACAAGTGAATTAAAGACTATTTGTGATATTTGTGTTACTTCATCATCAGCAGTTACTATTTGTAACAAAATTGAAAATGACAAGATTTTATTTATTCCTGACTGTAACTTAGGTGACTGGGTTTCTAAACAGATTCCTGACAAGACATTTAAGTTGTTATCAGGCGGATGTCCAACTCATGCAAGAATGAGTGCAGAGGATGTTAAGAAGGCTAAGGCTGCACACCCTAATGCATTGTTCCTTGTACATCCTGAATGTAAGCCTGAAGTTGTGGAATTAGCAGATTATGTTGGTTCAACAACAGGAATTATGAACTATGCAAAGGAAAGCGATGCTAAAGAGTTTATTATTGGAACAGAGAATAGTATTGTAACTCATCTTCAGATGGAATGTCCGGATAAGATGTTTTATCCATTATCAAAGGACTGCGTTTGTCACAATATGAAAGCAACAACTTTAACTGATGTATTAAATTGTTGTAAGGGTATTGGCGGCTTAGAAATTAATCTTGACGAAGATACAAGAACTAAGGCAAAACACTGTATTGATGAAATGATTAGGTTAGGATAAATGAAAAAGGCATTAATAGCAATGAGCGGTGGCGTAGACAGTAGTGTGGCTGCCGTATTTATGAAAGAAAAAGGATACGACCCTATTGGGGTAACAATGAAGTTATATGACAATGAGGATATTAACATGTCAAAGGAGAAGACATGTTGTTCTCTAAGTGATGTGGAAGATGCCAGAAGTGTAGCTTACAAAGTTGGTTTCCCTTATTATGTTTTTAATTTTAAGGCAGAATTTAAGGAGAAGGTTATAGACAAGTTTGTAGGTTGCTATATGTGTGGCATGACTCCTAATCCATGCATTGACTGTAACAGATATTTAAAGTTTGAAGAGTTATATAGAAGAGCAAAAGCTTTGGGCTGTGATGTGATAGTAACAGGTCATTATGCTAGAATCAGATTTGATGAAGCTACAGGCAAGTACCAGCTTATGAAGGGAATAGATGATTCAAAGGATCAAAGTTACGTTCTTTATCATATGACTCAGGATCAGCTTGCTCACACAATGTTTCCTTTAGGAGAATATACTAAAGATGAAATAAGAAAGAAAGCAGCTGAGACAGGACTTATTAATGCAGACAAACATGATAGTCAGGATATTTGTTTCATACCTGATGGAAATCATATGAAGTTCATTGAGGAGTATACTCACAAGAAAGTTGGTAAAGGTAATTTCCTTGATATTAATGGCAAGGTTATAGGTCAGCACAACGGGTATTACAGATATACAGTAGGTCAGCGAAAAGGGATTAATGTTAACCGTGATGGCAAGCATTATGTTCTTGAAATCAGACCGGAAACAAATGAAGTTGTAGTTGGACGAAACAAAGATCTTTTCACAGAAGAACTTGTTGCAACAGACTTTAACTGGATATCAGGTGAAGCCCCAACAGGAGAAATAAAGGTAAGTGGAAGAACAAGATATCATCAGCCATTAACAGAAGGTGTGGCAAAAGTACTTGAAAACGGTGATGTTAAGGTATCTTTTGATGAACCAATAAGAGCCATTACAAAAGGACAGTCAGTTGTATTATATGATGGAGACGTTGTTCTTGGTGGCGGAACAATAAAAGAATGTTAGAAAGCCTGTGGAACAGGTGGAGAATAAAGAGCTAGAATACCATAAGGATTGGTAGGCTGGCATTGAAAAGAGTTAGAATGCAGAAATGTGTTCTGACTCTTTTTTGCCCTTAAATATTATGAATTTTATAGCAATTTTTAAATATTTGGCTTGAATTTGATAAATCACGGGGCGTGGAGAGCATCTTGGACGACTTCATGTTGAAAATGAAGAACGAATCTTTAAAATTAGCCTGGATTGGTTTACATAATATAGGAAACAAAAAGCTTGATAGAGAAATGTACCACAAAATACGGCAATTTAGCTATTTTTGTGGTACGCGCACAGAAAGCAAGTCAGTATAAGTAACATATTGGTTGACATAACAAAATAATATAAGTCAATATGTGACAAATTTAAAAATGAAGCAAGAATAAGTGATATAATTAGTTTACATAAATTGAAAACGTACCACAAAAAATGAGAAAATAGCGATATTTGTGGTACATATAAGAAAAGACAAAAATAGAGAGAAAAAAACGACAAATTTATATTGAAATGTGTATCAAAAACACTATTTATTTGATACTATAGAATTACCAAATACAGAACGGAAAATATAAGACAAAAGAGGGGGATTAACATGATTAATATAGCGATATGTGATGATGACACTTTTTTTATTGATTACATAGAAAAAGTTATTGTAGAAGTGAACGGAAGCGATAAAGAAGTGTTAACCATTGAAGATAGAATTATGGCAAATGAAAGAATTGACTTTCAACGAATGAGAGAGATTTCAGAAATGATTTTTAGAAAAGAAAATATGTCTTTAATTGTAATCGGACCAACCAAAGGGATAACTGAAAACAAATTAAGAGAACTATTGTAAAGGAGGAATGATGGACAAGGACCAATTTTTGATGGAACTATATGAAGAGGCTTATGAGATCGGAATTAGTGATGAGCAGATGGGAAAGCTGAAGGAAATTGCTAATGAAGACGATAGTTTTAATAGAGCAATGGTTGCGAAAATTTTAGTTAATTCGGAGTCGGAAGAAGGCGAAGAAATTTTGTTAAAGTTAACGCACGATAAAGATTCATTGGTGAGAGCAGAGGCAAGTGATTCCTTATGTATTGGAGAAACTATGGAAACATATGAGAGGCTAAAGAAGCTTTCGGAAAAAGATAGAATTGGCTTGGTTAGAGGTTATGCAACAATTAGTTTATCTGATATTTCAGAAGGACTTAATATGCAAAGTGATACAATAGAATTTCTTGAAAGTAGATTGGATGTCGAAAAAGTTGTGTTCGTAAGAATTAATCTTTATACTGCACTATATAAAATGGGTAAAAAGGAGTATTTAAAGCAACTTGTTCAATTGTTTGATGTCCCAAGATATCAAAACCGAGGTGCAGTAGCAAACAGTTTAGGTGAAATACTGGATGAAAGTAATGAGGAAGAAATTTTTAAGATATTGCTAGAACACAAAAAGACAGAAAAGTCTTATCTAGTGGTTTCAATAATTGAAAACGTAATAAAAGAGTATGAAGAATATTCAGATGAAATTAAAAACAAAAAGGGTATGTAGGTTTAAACTTATATGCTCTTTTTTGTGGTATAATTGCATTAAAACATACTAAACCTATATGTTTTGAATAAAAATATTAAAAATTTCAATTTTCCTATTGACATTGTAGGAAAAAGATAGTAATATGCCACTATAAACAAAACCTACTTAACTTATAGGAATTGAATGAATAGGAAAGGAAGCGGTGTTATGAGCAGAACAAAGACAGCTTATAATTACAAAATGAGAAAGACTTACTGTTGCAACATAAGTGTAGGAGAGACGGAGCGAATGTGTAGCAGATAGTTTTTTACAAATGATTATAAACTACAGATTCAGAATTAAAATAATGATAAGAGAGTTCCAATGAACTCTAGGATGATATAACAAAAATGAAAAACAAATAATAGGGAAAATAAAAATTTAGAAAATCAGTTAAATTTGGAGGATATAAAAATGGCAAATATTAAAACAAGCGCAGCAGAACTTATTGGAAAGACACCTTTATTAGAGGTTAAGAAATTTGAAGCAAAAGAAAACATTACAGATGCTAAGATTTTAGCAAAGTTAGAATATTTTAATCCGGCAGGAAGCGTTAAAGACAGAGTTGCATTAAAGATGATTGAAGATGCAGAAGAAAGTGGAAAGCTTAAACCGGGAGCAACAATTATTGAACCAACATCAGGTAACACAGGTATCGGTATTGCAGCAGTTGCAGCAGCAAAGGGGTACAAAGTAATTATTACAATTCCTGAAACAATGAGTGTTGAAAGAAGAAACATTATGAAAGCATATGGTGCTGAATTAGTTCTTACAGAAGGAGCTAAAGGTATGAAGGGTGCTATTGATAAGGCTGATGAAATTAAGGAAGCAACACCTGGTTCAATTATATTAGGACAGTTTGTTAATGAAGCTAATCCTAAGGCACACAGAGAAACAACAGGACCGGAAATTTGGGAAGATACAGATGGACAGGTTGATATTTTTGTAGCAGGTGTTGGTACAGGTGGAACAGTTACAGGCGTAGGCGAATATTTGAAATCAAAGAACCCTGATGTAAAGGTTGTAGCCGTAGAACCAAAAACAAGCCCTGTTCTTTCAGAAGGAAAAGCCGGAGCGCATAAGATTCAGGGTATCGGTGCAGGATTTGTACCTGACATTCTTAACACAAAGATTTATGATGAAGTTATTGCAGTAGAAAACGAAGACGCTTTTGCAACAGCTAAGGAACTTGCAAAGACAGAAGGTGTTCTTACAGGTATTTCATCAGGTGCAGCATTATACGCAGCAGTTCAGTTGGCTAAGAGACCTGAAAACAAAGGCAAAAATATTGTAGCATTATTACCTGATTCAGGTGACAGATATTATTCAACACCTTTATTCCAGGATTAAGTTAATAAGATTAAGAAAAAAGATATTTACAAAGGAGATAATTATGGCAGAAAGAAATTACAAATTTGAAACATTACAGTTGCACGTAGGACAGGAAAATCCAGATCCTGTTACAGATGCAAGAGCAGTACCAATTTATCAGACTTCATCTTATGTATTTAAAAACTGCGATCACGCAGAAGCAAGATTTGGCTTAGCAGACGCAGGAAATATTTATGGACGTCTTACAAACCCAACAGAAGATGTATTTGAAAAGAGAATTGCCGCACTTGAAGGTGGTGTTGCAGCATTAGCAGTAGCATCAGGAGCAGCAGCTATCGCTTACACAATTGAAAATTTAGCACAGAATGGTGACCACATTGTTGCAGCAAAGAACATTTATGGTGGAACATATAACCTTTTAGAACATACACTTCCAGCTTATGGAATTTCAACAACATTTGTAGATCCATTTAACTTTGATGAAATTGAAAATGCAATTCAGGGCAATACTAAGGCTGTATTTATTGAAACATTAGGAAATCCTAATTCAGACGTAGTAGATATTGAAAAAATTGCAGAAATCGCACATGCACACAAGATTCCACTTGTAATTGACAATACATTTGCAACACCATATCTTGTAAGACCTATTGAACACGGTGCTGACATTGTTGTTCATTCAGCAACAAAATTCATCGGTGGTCATGGTACAACAATCGGTGGTGTAATCGTTGACGGTGGAAAATTTGACTGGGAAGCAAGCGGAAAGTTTGAATCACTTACAGCTCCAAACCCAAGTTACCATGGTGTAAGCTTTACTAAAGCAGTAGGACCTGCAGCTTTTGTTACAAAGATTAGAGCAATCCTTCTTCGTGATACAGGTGCTACAATTTCACCATTCCATGCATTTATTTTCCTTCAGGGATTAGAAACACTTTCACTTAGAGTTGAAAGACATGTTGAAAATGCTTTAAAAGTTGTTCAGTACTTAAAGAATCATCCACAGGTAGAAGCAGTACATCATCCATCAGTATCTGATGATCCTGTACAGCAGGAATTATACAAGAAATACTTCCCTAACGGTGGTGGATCAATCTTTACATTTGAAATAAAGGGAGATGACAGAAAGGCTAAAGACTTTATCGATAACCTTCAGTTATTCTCATTATTAGCAAACGTGGCTGATGTTAAATCATTAGTTATTCACCCGGCATCAACAACACATTCACAGATGACAGAAGAAGAACTTTTAGGTTCAGGAATTAAGCCTAACACAATTCGTCTTTCAATCGGTACAGAAAATGTTGATGACATTATTGAAGATTTAGATGAAGCTTTTAAAGCTGTCAAATAAATATCTTTTTTCTTAAAGAGCTTACCTTCGGGTGGCTCTTTGTCATTTTAAGGGGAAAATTATATAAGACACACTTTTGTGTAAAATAAAAATTATATTTAAAACTTGATTTTGTTTTATAAACGTTTAAGATTATAGGTATGACAAAACTTATTTGGAAATTATTTAAAATTGTATTGACTTTATTATTGGCGTTTTTAATGTATGTGGTAATTGGTGGCGTTGTGCCATTTTTACACCATCCTGATGTGTCGCAGACGAAAAAGGAGGCAGTTGAAAGCACACAGTTTTATAGTGATAGTGCAGGACCGGATAGGGCAACTATTATTGAAGATAACGAGGAAGCGTTAAAAATGCGGCTTAGAGTAATAAAGGATGCCAAAAAGACCCTTATATTGTCAACTTTTGATTTTAGAAGTGATGATGCTGGAAAGGATATTTTGGCAGCTTTATTAAATGCGGCGGACAGAGGTGTAAAGGTAGAAATTTTTGCCGATGGATTTAATTCGATTATTCAAATGGAGAATAACGACTATTTTTATGCTTTGTCGTCCAACAAAAATATAAAAATTATAATTTATAATCAGGTTAATATCCTTATTCCGTGGAATGGTTTAGGACGAATGCATGACAAATATGTAATTGCAGATGACAGTCTGTATATACTTGGCGGACGAAATACATTTGGTTATTTCCTTGGGGATTATGCAGGTCACAAGAATTATGACAGGGATGTGCTTGTTTATAACACAGGCTCAAAGGACAGTTCAATTTATCAGCTTAAGGATTATTATAAGAAAATAACTTCCCAGAAATGTTGTTCTGTATTTCACAATAATGAAAGTCTTGGGGAAAAAGACAGTGTGAAAAAGGCTGGGCAGGAGCTTAGAAAAAGATATGAAAACCTTGAAAATAAATATGGTAAATTTTTGACGGAAAATTATGATTATAAGGCTAATACTTATGAGACTAACAAAATAAATCTTTTAAGTAATCCCACATCTTTGTATGCAAAGCAGCCTACGGTTTATTATGGTTTAATGTATTTGGCAAAAAATGCAAAGAAGGAAGTAAAGATTCATACTCCTTATATAATTTGTAATGACTATATGTATAATGAACTTAAAAATATAAATGTTCCAACAACCATTATGACTAATTCTGCAGAGAATAATGGAAATATATTTGGTGCAGTGGATTATCTTAGTCATAAGAAAGACATTATAAACACCGGAGTTACAATTAAAGAATATGAGGGTGGAATTTCTTATCATGGGAAAAGTATGACCATAGATGATGATATTGCCATTGTAGGATCTTTTAATATGGATATGAGAAGTGCATATATTGATACAGAGCTTATGCTTGTTATTAACAGTAAGGATATTAATAAACAACTTAAAGCAAGTATGGAAGAGTATGAGAAGAAAGCAGCCACTGTAAAAAATGAAACAGAGTATAGCCATATTCCTGAGGGAATGAAGATGAAAGAATTGTCAGACAAAAAGAAAAACATTAAAGCGTGGTTTGGTTGGGCGATGAATGGATTAAGATTTTTGTTTTAAAGTGGATAAATATCATAAGGGATTAAAAACAGTTGTCTGTAAAAACAGACATTAATAGGGATAAATCTTGGAAAAGAGGACATTAATATGTTGGCAAACAGAAAAATAGTAATAATAGGAGCAGGGCACGTAGGCTCACATTGTGCATATGCTTTGGCAATACAGGGAATATGTGATGAAATTGTTTTGGTTGATAAAGACCGGACAAAAGCTAAAAGTCATAGTATGGATATAGCTGACAGTGTAAGTTTTTTTAATAGTTCAGTAATTGTCAGATGTGGAGATTATAGCGATTGCAAGGATGCAGATATTATAGTAATAAGTGCAGGGGTTCCAAGACTTCCGGGACAGACACGACTTGATGTGTTAGATGGTTCAGTGGAATGTGTAAGGGACATTGTAAGCAACTTAAATAAAATAGAAATAAAAGGAATAATTATAACAATTACAAATCCTGCGGACATAATTGCAGACTTTGTTAGAAAAGCAACAGGATTGCCTAAAAACCGTGTGTTTAGCACAGGAACATCTCTTGACACGGCAAGAATGAGAAGAACAGTAGCAGACCTTTGCAATATTGCACCACAAAGCGTAATCGGATTTGCAATGGGCGAACATGGTGATTCATCAATGGTGCCATTTTCAAACTTAACAATATTTGGAAAAAACTATAAACATCTAAAAGAAGAAAATCCCGAAAGATTTGGAAAGCTAAGCGAAAAAGTTATAACAGACCAAACTCACATGAGAGGTATGGATATTATAGAAGGAAAAGGTTCAACAGAATTTGGAATAGGCACAGCATTAGCTGATATGGCAAAAGCTGTTCTAATGGATGAACACAGAATTCTTCCGGCATCAACCCTATTAGAAGGGGAATACGGACAAACAAATGTCCACGCAGGAGTGCCATGTATAATAGGCAGAAACGGAATAGAGCAAGTGGTAGAATTGAAGCTGACAGATGAAGAATTAAAACAATTCGAAAATTCATGTAATGTAATAAAACAACATATGGTTGAATAATCGCAAAATTTTTGTTTTCTCCGCTCATCAGGAAAATTCTATCGCAAACACGTTGATTTTATCATTTTGCTCCGCCGCCTATTGTAAAACAAAAATCAAAACTCGCTGACGCTCAGACAGTTGATTTTTGCTTTACGCTATGCTCGCAAAATTTCAAAAATCTGCCTATTGTTTGCTTCTAGAGTTTTCCTGATGAACGGAATAACAAAACAAAATATTTTGCGATAGAATGAAGTGTTGTAAATATAAGAAAGGAAACTAAAAATAAGATATGGAGAATTACAGTATGCACCTTCCAAGTTATTCAATTGGAAGCAAAGTTTATGATAAAATACCGGAAATTTGTGAACCATACGGAACTAAAGTTATAGCCATTGGCGGTCACAAAGCTATTAATGCAGCAAAGGACAAGATAGTTAAGGCTTGTGAAAAATCTAATCTGGAGATTTTGGATTTTATTTGGTATGGAGGAGAGGCTACATACGAAAATGTGGAAGAGTTAATGAAGAATCCTTTAGTACAGCAGGCAGATATGATTTTTACAATTGGTGGAGGAAAATCTACTGATACAGGAAAGTCCCTTGGAATTAAAGCGAACAAACCGGTTTTTTCTTTCCCAACTATTGCATCTAACTGTTCAGCGTGTACAAGTGTTTCAATTATGTACTATCCTGACGGAAGATTTAAGGAACCATTCTTCTTTGCAGCACCACCGGTACATGCATTTATTGATACAGAGATTTTGGTTCACTCACCATCACGTTATATGTGGGCAGGAATGGGTGATACTTATGCAAAATATTTTGAAAGCACTGTGTCTTCAAGAGGTGAAGCGTTAAATCATTATACACAGATGGGCGTTACGGCAAGCAAGATGTGCTACGAGCCTATTATGAGATATGGAAAAGAAGCTATGGAGTCAAATAATGAAGGAAAGGTTTCATATGCTTACGAGCAGGTTGTTCTTGCAATTATTGTTTCAACAGGAATTGCTTCTATTTTCCTCACTGCAGAACATATAATTGATTATAATACAGGGCTTGCGCATGCTATTTTTTATTCACTTACTTCATATCCACATATTGAGAAGAATCATCTTCATGGGGAAGTGGTAAGTTATGGTGTGCTTAATCTTTTACTTGTGGATGGTAATGAAGAAGACTTCAAAAAAGTATATGAGTTTAGTAAGAGTGTAGGACTTCCAACTAAATTAAAAGACTTAGAGTTTGACAGCTCACAGCTTGAAGAAATAGCAAAAATTGCCGTTGAAATGAAAGATATAGACCACAATCCATACAAGATAACAAAAGAAATGGTGGAAGAGTCTATTAGAAAACTGGAAGCCATGTAAGAATATAAAAAACTGTAATATAATAGTTTACTTAGTTTTGTGTTAAAAATAATCAAAATATATATTAAAATTGTGGGTTGACGTATAAAAAATACAGAGTTATAATCTTCCCATAGTTTACAGAAACAATTAAAGATGACCATTAGAAACCGATGATGCGGAGGTAAAAGTGAATCGTGCACTTACAGAGAGTAGGGGATGCTGAGAACCCACAGAACGCAGCTCACATAAATGGACCGCAGAGGGCATAGAACAAAGCGAGAGATAATTAATCAACGGATGATAGTTCAGGAAAGTTTGTTAATAACTTTAATAATTATTTCAGAATTCGTTAGTATTTTATGACGTGAAGGCATACGTTAGTTGCACAGAGTATGATAGTACTCGTTGAGAGTGTGAGATTTTAATTTCACAAATCAAGGTGGCACCGCGGAATATATTTTAGTATTTTCGTCCTTGATGATAGCATAGAAGATTATGCTATTGTTGAGGATTTTTTTATGCAATAAGAAATTCCTTTGGAATTCGTGTTACATAAAAAGTACTTTACTCTATGGGTTATCAGAATTGCTCAAAACTTAAAATAACTAGCATAAAGCTACAAGAAAAAGGAGAAAGAATATGAGAAAGATGAAAAAAGTTTTAAGTGTTTTAGCAACAGTAGTTATGGTAGCAGCAGCATTAACAGCATGCGGAGGAAATGGAAAGTCAGGCTCTGCAACAGACAAGAAAGATACTAACGGCGACGGAAAAGTAAAAGTTGGTATTGTTTCAATGATTGAAAATGGAGCTTTTATGGACATGAAAGAAGGAATTGTCGCAGAATTAAAGGCACAGGGTTACGAAGATTCACAGATTGATTACAAATGTGCAGCAGGTGATGCATCAGCACTTTCAACAATCGTAACTAATATGACAGATGGCACATACGATATGATTTTTTCAATTGCAACACCACCTACACAGGCATTAGTTAACTCAGAAACAGATACACCTGTTTTCTTCTGTGCAGTATCAGCGCCAACAGCAGCAGGTATACTTACAGATATGGATAAGCCGGACAAGAATGCAACAGGAACATCTAATGCAATTCCGGTTTCAAAAATTATTGATTTGGCACAGGCTACAACACCTGTTAAGAAAATCGGTCTTATTTACAGCGGTAATGAAGATAACGCAACAAACACAGTTAAGCAGTGCGAAGAATATTTAAAATCAATTAATGTTGAATATGTAGAAAAAACAGCAGCTTCATCAAACGATGTTGAAACAGCAACTAACGCTTTAATCGCTGAAGGGGCAGAAGCAATTTTCGTACCAAATGATTCAATTATTCAGGATGGAGTAAGCAAGTTGACAGAGATTTGTAATGAAAAGAAAATCCCAACATATTGTTCATCAGCAACAACAGTAGCTTCAGGATGTTTTGCAACACTTGCCATTGATGATAAGGGTATTGGAAAGAAAACAGTTGATATTGCAATGGACTATGTAAACGGAAAAGAAGTTGCAGATATTCCTGCACAGGTAGTTGGCATTGATTATTGCTCAGTAAGCAAGTCAGCAATGAAGACATTAGGAATTAGCCAAGACAATATTAAAACAGATTACAAACTTAACGTTATTGAAAACTAAAGAGGAAGAGAAATGATAGAATTACAATATTATTTATCCAATGTTCCGGATTGCTTAATTTACGGATTATTGGCAATGGGAATTTATATATCACTTAGAATATTGGATATACCGGATTTAACTACAGAAGGAAGCTTCGGTTTCGGAGCTGTTATATCAGTTTTGGTGGCACTTGCAGGTCATCCTGTTCTTGCACTTTTTGCAGGAATGATAGCGGGAGGTTTTGCAGGAGTAATAACAGGATTTTTACAGACAAAATTAAAGGTACATCCTGTTTTGGCAGGGATTATTACAATGAGTGGGCTGTATTCAATTAATCTTGTGTGTTATTCATTAACAGAAAAAGGTGCAACAACAAACTTAAGCTATAATAAGATTACAGTTTTTGAAAAAATAAAGCAGTTACTTTTAATAAGAGGTCAGTTTGAAACAAGTATGGTTAAGACGGTAGTTAGTCTGATTATTGTAATTATAGTTTTGTTAATAGTTATTTGGTTCTTCAAAACACACATTGGACTTTGCATTCGTGCAACAGGTGACAATCCGGACATGGTTAGAGCTTCATCAATTAATGTAGACAGAACAAAGATTATCGGATTAATGTTAGCTAATGGTCTTATTGGACTTTCAGGAGCTTTATCATCACAAAGTCTTGGCTATTCAGATGTTAATACTGCTAACGGAACTTTGATTTATGGCTTGGCAGCAGTTATTATCGGTGAAGCTATTTTTGGAAAAAGAGGAGCTACTATTGGACTTATTTCAGCAGTAACAGGTTCTGTTATTTATAAATTAATAGTTGCATTTGTTATAAGAGAAAATCTTTTCGGAGAATTAAGTAGTAACCTTATGAAGTTTACATGTGCGTTAATCGTGGCAATAACACTTGCAGTTCCTGCAATTAAACAGAAAATGGCAGAGAATAAGCAAAGAAAGGCGGCAAGATAATGTTAGATATTCAGAATATTTCAAAAACATTTGAAAAGGGAACAGTTAATGAACATGTGGCAATTAATAATTTAAGCTTAAAGCTTGAAGACGGGGAATTTGTTACAGTAGTTGGTTCAAACGGTGCCGGAAAAAGTACTTTGTTTAATGCTATTTGTGGAAGCTTTATGGTAGATGAGGGACATATTTTCTTAGATGATATGGATATTACTTATAAAAGTGAACATTCAAGAGCAAAGATGATAGGACGTGTTTTTCAGGATCCAATGAAGGGAACAGCTCCTAATATGACAATTGAAGAAAATCTTGCATTGGCATACACAAGAGCTTCAAAGCAGTCGCCTTTTTCAAGAGCAATAACAAAGAAAAAGATTCAGTTCTTTAGAGAAAATCTCGCCCGTTATAATATGGGAATTGAAGATAGAATGAAAACAAAAATCGGGCTTCTTTCAGGTGGTCAGAGACAGGTTGTAACATTATTAATGTGTACATTATCAATTCCAAAACTTTTGCTTTTGGATGAACACACAGCTGCTCTTGATCCTGCAACAGCAGAAAAAGTAATGGACATTACCAAAACAATTGTTCAGGAAAATAATATAACAACAATGATGATAACACATAACCTGAAACAATCCCTTACAACCGGAACAAGAACAATAATGCTTGATTCCGGCGAAATAATACTTGACCTTTCAGGAGAAGAAAGAAAGAATACAACAATGGAAGACATGATAAAAATGTACTCCATAAAGAAGCAGAAAGAATTTGATAACGACAGAATATTGTTAAGTCAGTAGAAAGCAATTTCACCACAACATTTTAAAATTGATTAGAATGTTGTGGTATTTTTTTGTGAAATTTAGTTGGTTAATATCACATAGACTATAAAGAATATCTCTGGATACGCAGTCAGCAAACCTTCAACACCTATCTTAAAATCTAACAAAATCTTCGACTTAATAAAAAATTATACCTACAAAATCAAACAGATGTCTAAAAATACTACAAATATATAAAATGTACATTGATATAAAAAAGATACAGTGATATAAAAAATATACAGATGTATAAAAAGTGCAAAAACACATTTTAAAACTTGCAGGAGGAGAAAGATGGCAAATTCTAATATTACAAAAAAAGCTTTGGCACAAAGCTTAAAAGAATTAGGCTCAATAAAGATTTTGGATAAAATCACAGTGGCTGACATAACAAATCATTGTGGTGTTAACAGGCAAACATTTTACTATCATTTTAATGACAAGTATGAATTATTAAATTGGATATATACAGAAGACTTATTCAATCCTTTAACAAGGGATTTGGATTTCTTTAATTGGGGAGACAAGTTAGTTGGATTATTAAAGTATATGAAGAATATGAAACCATTCTTTATGAATACAATCAAGTCCTCTAACAATTTTTTCGCTGAATATATGGACAAGGTTTTAATTGAATTAATGCACAAGGCAATAAAAGATTTGGACTTATACAATCATTTAGGAGAAAAAGAAAAAGATATATATGCAAGATTTTTTGCATATGGATTAACAGGTGTAATTGTTGACTGGACAATGGCAGGCATGAAAGAAGATGAAGAAGAATTATCGAAAACTCTTCAGTCAATGGTTATTAATACTGAACGTATAGGATACGAATTTTATATGCAACGTAAAAAAGAGAAAGAGGGAATTAAATAATTCTCAATCAACAAAGTTTTCAAAGTGATTAATTTTCTAATACAACAAAAAAAGGAGTAAGCAGTCATGAAAAAGTGTGTGAAGAAAAGTATAGGATTAATGCTTGTAGCATCTATGACAGTTAGCAGCTTAACAGGTTGCGGAAGTACAGCAGAGGAAAGCAAAGATACAACATCGAAAAACAATGTGGAAAAAACAGACAATTCGAAAACAAGCAATGTAGAAGAAATTTTGACAAACAAGATGGATACTTCAAAAGACTCAGAAAAGAAGGAATCCGTATATGTTGAAATGGATGCAGAAGGTAATGTTACAAAAACAACTGTAAGTGATGAATTAAAAGTAAGTGGAAGTGAAAACATTACAGATTATTCAAACTTAAGTGACATAAAAAATCTTAGTGGAGATGAAAAATTTACAAAATCAGACGATGGAAAAATCGTATGGGAAAACAAAGGTAAAAACATTTCTTATCAGGGTACAACAACAGAAGCAACACCAATAAATGTTAAAGTTACATATTATCTTGATGGAAAGAAGATTTCTCCAAGCGACTTAGCCGGAAAAAGTGGTGAAGTAAAGATTGTATACAATTATAGCAACACAGCAAAAACAGAAGATGGACAGTTTGTTCCATTTCTTGCTTTAACGGGAATGGTTTTTGATGACAACTTCAGCAACGTAAAAGTAGATAACGGTAAAGTGGTAAGCTATGATGACTCAAATATTGTTATAGGTTATGCGGCACCGGGACTTAAAGATCATCTTTTAAATACAATCTATAATGCAGAAGATTATATTAAAGATGCTGATATTCCTGAAGAGGTAACAGTAACAGCAGACGTTAAGGACTTCTCAATGAATATGACATTAACAGTTGCAAGTTCGGACATTGGGGACATGAACTTAAAAGATACATTAGATTTGTCAGATGTTCAGAAACAGATGGACGAATTACAGGATGGAGCAAATGATTTAGTGGATGGTGCTAAGCAGTTAAATGACGGCACAACTAAGTTAAAGACAGGTTCAAAGAAGATTAATGAGGGGGCAAAAGATTTATCAAAGTACACATTACAGTTAAGCAATGGTACTAAGGAAATGGCAACACAGTATACAGTATTTAACAAAGCTTTACTTGCCGGTGTAAAATCAGCAAAGAGTGGTGCAGATAAATTATATGCAGGAACTAAGAGCATAAAAACAGCTACAGGAACACTTGATACCGGAGCAAAAAGTTTGAAAAAGGGTATTTCTGATGCAAAAACAGGTTCTTCACAGATTTCATCAGGATTAAAGAGTGCAAAAGCAGCTTTTGAAGACACAAAGAAATCACAGGGACTTGTAAATGGTTCAAAAACACTTGCAGCAGGAACAAAAGAAGCTTCAGCAGGTGTTGACCAGTTAGTTGACACATTAAAGAATACACCTGATTCAATTCAGAAGAATATTGATGAAGTAATAGATCAGGTTAAAAAAGCATCAGGTGGAACAATCGCTTCTGAAAAAGTTTTAAATACAACAGTTGAAAAAATTAACACAGCAGTTACAAATGGTATGGAATTGTCACAAGTACTTGCAGCTAACGGATTAAATGCAAAGACATATTACCAGTTAGTTCAGGCATACTACAGTGTTCAGACTTTAGAACAGGTAAAAACACAGTTCACAAAGCAGATTGCAACAAGTGCTTCTGATATTAAGAAATTAACAGACGGTATGGATGCATTGAAAACAGGTTCATCAGCACTTAGCACAGGAATCGGAACACTTTATGTAGGAATCAAACGGTTATCAACAGGAGCTGACAGCTTAGATTCAGGAATGTCACAGCTTAAGACAGGTTCAACATCACTTGCAGAAGGCACAGGAAAACTTAAGACAGGAGCTTCTGATTTAAACGATGGAATGAAGACTTTAAGTGAAGGTGCAGGAACACTTTCGAAGAAGATTGGAGATGCAAGTCCTAAGATTAAGGCAGGAATCGGAACAATCGATACAGCAGCATCACAGATTAGTGATGGAGCAAAAACACTTGCAAGTGGAACAACTGAATTAAAAGATGGTATTGTTACATTAGCAGATGGAACAAAAGAATTAAAAGATGGAACAATTAAGTTAAATGACGAAGGTATTAGTAAGATTACTAAGACATTCAAGGAAGACGCACCTGATGCAATTGATAAAATTCAGGAAACATTGAATAATGGAAAGAAGTATAATTCATTTAGCGGAATCGATAAGAATATGAGCGGAAACGTTAAATTTATTCTTAAGGTTCAGGAAATAAGCAATGATAAATAATGAGAGGCCAGGTGCATAATATGAAAAAATTTGGACAATTAGTTGTTAAAGCCAGATATGTGATTTTGATAATAAGTATTTTGTTATTAATACCTGCAGCTTTTGGCTATGTTAACACAAGAGTAAACTATGACTTATTGTATTACCTTCCGGATGGAATAGACACAATGACAGGTCAGGATATTATGTTAAATGATTTTGGCTCAGGAGCATTTGGTCTTGTGCTTGTTGATGGAATGGATGATGAAAATACAGCAAAATTAAAAAAAGAAATTGAAGGCGTAGATCACGTTAAGAATGTTCTTTGGTATGATAGTTTTGCAGACTTAAAAATTCCAAAGAGTATGTTGCCAAAAGATGTTTACAATGCTTTTAATAAAGATGGAAGTACAATTATGATGGTTATTTTTGATGACACAAGTTCAGGCGACGGAACAATGAGTGCCATTGAAAACATAAGAACATTAACAAAACATCAATGCAAGGTCAGCGGTATTTCAGCAGTAGTAACAGATACTAAGAGCCTTGTTGAAAGTGAAATGGCAATATATGTTATTATCGCAGTTATAATTTCAATAATAGTTCTTTCAATACTTATGGACTCATGGTTGATACCTTTGTTCTTTATGCTAAGTATAGGAATGGCTATTGTTTATAACCTGGGAAGTAACGTTGTTATGGGAGAAATCTCATACTTAACAAAAGCTTTGGCAGCGGTACTTCAGCTTGCAGTTACAATGGACTATTCAATATTTTTATGGCACAGCTATGAGGAGCAGAAGAAAGTAATACCAAATGACAATAACAAGGCCATGGCAAATGCCATAACAGCCACAGTTTCATCAATTGTGGGAAGTTCAATTACAACAGTGGCAGGATTTATAGCTCTTTGCTTTATGACATTTACATTAGGACTTGATATGGGGGTTGTAATGGCAAAAGGTGTTGTATTTGGTGTAATTGCCTGTGTAACAGTATTGCCTGCAATGGTATTAATATTTGATAAAGCATTGGTGAAGACAAAACACAAACCATTAATACCTGATTTTAAGAAACTTCCTAAGTTTATTACAAAACATTATCCGGTATTTATAATTATATTCTTAGTGTTGATTTTTCCCGCATTTTACGGTCAGAAAAATACTAATGTATATTATGATTTAACATTAAGCTTACCTGAAAGTCTTGAAAGTGTTAAAGCTCAGAACGTTATTTCTGAGGATTACAATTTAGGTTCAGCTAATATTGTATTAATCAGTTCAGATACACCTGATTACAAAGTATCTAAGTTATTAGATGACATTAAGGGAGTTGACGGTGTTCAGACAGCTTTAGGCTTACAGACAGTATTAAACGGCTCAATACCTAATTCATTTATACCTGATGATTTGACTAAAGAGTTAAAGACGGATAAGTATGAAATGCTTATATTTATGTCAGAATACAAGACAGGATCAGATGAGGCAAATAACCAGTGCAACGAAATAGAAAAGATAATTAAGAATTATAGCAAAGATGGTATGCTTGTAGGTGAAGCAGCATGTACAAGAGACTTAATTAAGATAACAGATAAAGACTTTACGGTTGTTAACTCAGTTTCAATTGTTTTGGTATTTATTATCATTGCTTTAGTATTTAAATCTATTTCAATACCGATTGTTCTTGTAGCACTTATTGAATTTGCAATCTTTATTAATATGGGTATTCCATATTATACGGGAGCAACCTTACCATTTATTGCATCAATTGTTATTGGTACAATCCAGTTAGGTGCAACAGTTGACTATGCAATTCTTATGACAAACAGATATAAGTCAGAAAGAAGTGCCGGACATGAAAAGAAGATTGCAGCAACAAATGCACTTCAGGCAACAATGAAATCAATTATCATTAGTGCATGCACATTCTTTGGTGCAACATTTGGTGTAGGCGCATATTCAAATATTGACATGATCAGTTCATTGTGTATCTTAATGTCAAGAGGAGCATTTATCAGTATGTTCTGTGTAATATGTATCCTTCCTGCATTCTTTATAATTTTTGATAAGTTCATTATAAAAGGAAGTTATAAATTCCTTGAAAAATAAAAGATGCTTAAAATAAAACACAATTAAAATAACACTAAAAAAGCCCCTTTTAACTTTAAAAAAAGGGGCTTTTGTGATAGAATAATAGTATATTTTAAATAGATTGGGGTATGGAGCAAAATAAAGTTAGTATTTCCACAGGCATTGTATGGAACAGCAGAATCGAAGATATGGAAGAAACTTTGAAAGAAGCTGACAGATGTATGTATGTGGAAAAAGATAAATATCATAAAATGACAGGAGGTGTTGTGCTATGAAGCAGATTATTATTGCAATCGGAAGAGAGTTTGGAAGCGGTGGACATCTTGTGGCTAAGAAATTGGCAGAACATTACAATATTCCATTATACAGCAAGGAACTGTTAGATGAAGTAGCTAAGGATGGAAGATATAGCAAGGAAGTTCTTGAAAGATTCGATGAGAAGCCAATGAACTTCGCTTTTATTCCTGTTCCTGCAGGGGGAACAACTATTTCACTTGAACAGGACATAGCTATCAGACAGTTTAACTTTATTCGCAAGAAAGCTAATGAAGAAAAAGAATCATTTGTTATAGTAGGTAGATGTGCAGAAGAAATCCTTTCAGATAATCCTAACATGATTAGTGCTTTTATCTTAGGCGATAAAGATACAAAGACTAAGAGAGTTATGGAAAGAGAAGGAGTTGACGAAAAGACAGCTCTTAATATGATGAAGAAGATGGATAAAATGCGTAAGGTTTATCACAACTTCTATTGCGAAAGCAAATGGGGTGATTCAAGAACATACGATATCTGTATAAAAATAGGCAAGGTTGATGTTGATACAGCAACAGATATGATTATAAAGTATATTGATTCAAGAGATAATTAAAATGAAAATAAATTTAAAAGGAGACTTACATGGGAGAACTAACATTTAAAGGGCTAAAGGTTGACGAATTGGACCTTACAAACAAGATTGAAGGACAGGTAGAATTAGATATTTCACAGAGAGCATCATTTAATGTGAAGTATTCTAATGACAACCTTCATTGCATGGCTAATCTTACAATTGATATGATGGAGAAAACACATCCAATGGATTTCAATTTTAAGATTAGTGCTACAGCATTATTTGACTGTGAGGAAGGAATGGACAAGAAAGAAATTCATAAGAAAGCGTATGATGAAATTTATCCACATGTGCGTGCACTTGTCATTACATTTATGGTTAATTCAGGACTTCCGCCAATCGTTATTCCGAAGGTTAAGATGGATGAATCTAATATTAAGATAGAAGAAAATAAGAAGATTGAAGACAATAATTTGTACAGCTAGTATCAAAATAGAGTCAAAAAACCGTTTTCATCACTTTTTTGAAAATTAAAACATAATAAAAATTAAAAAAACAAAATAAACTATACAAAATGCACAAATACAAAAAAAACAAAGTCAGAAAGTAACTGAAAAGTGTACACTTTCAACAAAAAAACAAAAAATATTTTTGTATTGTTGCAAAAAACGTTTTTAATTTTTAAACTATAAGAGTATTAGATTTTTAGGTAACATAATAATCTAAACCCTTTCAATTTTGTGGCACCTCAGATTGAGGTGCCATTCCTGTTTTTACGATTCAAATTCGTAATCTTCCAAAATCTTAATATTTGAATCCACAAAGAATAAGTGTATAATGGCAACATAGATTAAGAAAAAGGATAAAGCTTAAGATGAAATACAGGAAAATTAAAAAAGGAAATTTTATAGAAAGACCTAACAGATTTATTGCATATGTTAATGTGGAAGGGGAAGAGAATAATCCGCAGATAGTACATGTAAAGAATACAGGAAGATGTAAAGAACTATTAGTGGATAATGCAACAGTATTTTTGGAAGAATCAGACAATCCCAACAGAAAGACTAAGTATGACCTTGTAAAGGTAATAAAAAACGGCATTCTTATAAACATGGATTCACAGGCACCTAATAAGGTGGTTAATGAGTGGCTTCTTAATAATGGTTTGTTTAAGAATACTGAATTGGTAAAGCCGGAGAAAACATTTGAGAAATCAAGATTTGACTTTTATGTTGAAGGCGATGGCAAGAAAGCCTGGATTGAGGTTAAAGGCGTAACTCTTGAAAAAGACGGTGTGGCCATGTTTCCGGACGCTCCAAGCGATAGAGCAGTTAAGCATATTGAACATCTTATAAAAGCCAAAAACATAGGATATGAGGCATATATTGTCTTTGTGATTCAGATGAAAGGGATTAAATATTTTACTCCAAACAGAGAAACCCACCCACAGTTTTGTGAGACTCTTATAAAAGCAAACAAGTCTGGTGTAAAAATTCTGGCGTATGATTGCATTGTAACAGAGGATGAATTAAAAATAGACCAACCGGTAAAAATACTATTATAACTTAGTAAAAACATATTAACAGAGGAAGGTAAAAAATTACTAAAAAATTTACTTAAAACGCAGGAAAATATTACCAAAATAATGGACAAAAAATTGTTACAATTGTTTATAAAATAAAGCGTGTAGACTGTTGACTAAAAAAGACTAATAGTGGTATTATATAGGAAAAATGGGGTTTTTAAAAAAAAGCTAAAAATTATTAATTTATAAATTTATTTAGAAGAGGTTAGATATTATGAAGAAGTTAATTTTAGTAACATCTCCACCGGCATGTGGAAAAACATTTGTAACAAAGAAATTAGCAAAGGCTATGCCTAACTGTGTTTATCTTGATAAGGATTCACTTATCGTATTATCAAAACAGATTTTTGTTGTAGCTAATCAGGAATACAACAGAAGCTCAGATTTCTTTGAAGAAAATATCAGAAACTATGAATACGATGCAATCATGGAAGTTGCAAGAGAAGCATTAGAATATAATGATACAGTATTCATTAACTCACCATTTACAAGAGAAGTTAGAACTCCTGGTTATATGGAGAATCTTAGACAGGATCTTTTAAAGATTGGTGCAGAATTAGTTGTAGTTTGGGTACAGTGTGATGTTGAAGTTTGCAGACAGAGAATGATAGCACGTAACTCAGACAGAGATACATGGAAACTTGAAAACTGGGATGAGTACATTAAGAAGATTAATTTCACAGTACCTGATGGAATTAAGAATTTATTCTTATTTAATAATTCATCTGATGAAGCTTTCAAGAAGTCATTAGACGAAGCAGTAAAATATTTTAAAAATTTAAAATAGTCTTTTAAGACAGTTTACTTAAAAAGAGAAGGGACGCCTAAGTTTCTTCTCTTTTGTGTTATAACAAAAAAGTAACAATTTGTTAAAATAAAGTCTATTGAAATATAAAAAATAAGAGTAAAATAAAAAATATCAAACGAAGAGGAGTTTGATTAGCGTTTGGTTTTTGATATCCAAACTAAATAAATATGGAAAACAAATTTAAATCAAAAGGAGGGATTTCATTATGAACATAAGTAAGTTTACACAAAAATCTGTGGAAGCTATTCAGAACTGTGAGAAAGTTGCAGCTGAATATGGCAATCAGGAGATTGACCAGGAGCATTTAATCTACAGTCTTATTACATTAGACGACAGTCTGATTATTAAGTTAATTGAAAAGATGGAAATCCAGCCGGAGCATTTTAGAAATAGAGTAGAAGATTATATAGCAAAAAAGCCTAAGGTGCAGGGTGGAAATCCATATGTAAGTCAGGCACTTAATAATGCCTTGATTTATGCCGAAGATGAGGCTAAAAGAATGGGAGATGAATATGTATCAGTTGAACATATTTTCCTTTCATTAATAGACAGACCTAATAAAGAAGTGGCAGAACTATTTAGAGAGTATGGGATTAAGAGAGAAAGATTTCTTGAAGCGTTGGAGACTGTTAGAGGTAATGTGAAAGTTACATCTGATAATCCTGAAAGCACATATGATGCTTTGTCTAAGTATGGACAGGATTTGGTTGAAAGAGCAAGAAATCAGAAGCTTGATCCGGTAATCGGACGTGATAGTGAAATTAGAAACGTAATCAGAATACTTTCACGTAAAACAAAAAATAATCCGGTATTAATAGGTGAGCCTGGTGTTGGTAAAACAGCAGCAGTAGAAGGATTGGCACAGCGTATTGTACGTGGTGATGTTCCTGAAGGACTAAAGGACAAAAAGATATTTGCCCTTGATTTGGGAGCTCTTGTAGCGGGAGCCAAATACAGAGGTGAGTTTGAGGAGAGATTAAAGGCAGTTCTTGAAGATGTAAAGAACAGTGATGGAAACATTATATTGTTTATTGATGAACTTCATACAATTGTTGGTGCAGGAAAAACAGACGGAGCAATGGATGCAGGTAATATGTTAAAACCAATGCTTGCAAGAGGTGAACTTCATTGTATAGGTGCAACAACATTAGATGAATATAGACAATATATTGAAAAAGATAAGGCTTTGGAAAGAAGATTTCAGCCTGTAATGGTAAATGAACCTACTGTTGAGGATACGATTTCAATTTTAAGAGGTTTAAAAGAAAGATATGAAGTTTTCCACGGTGTAAAAATCCAGGATGGGGCATTAGTAAGTGCAGCAACACTTTCAGATAGGTATATAACAGATAGATTTCTTCCAGATAAGGCTATTGACTTAGTTGATGAGGCATGCGCTTTAATTAAGACGGAAATGGACTCAATGCCTACTGAACTTGATGAACTTAGAAGAAAAGTAATGCAGTTAGAAATAGAAGAGGCAGCGCTTAAGAAAGAAACAGATAATCTAAGTAAAGAAAGATTAGCTGAACTTCAAAAAGAATTGGCAGAAATGCGTGATGAGTTTAATAACAAGAAAGCACAGTGGGAAAATGAAAAAGATTCTGTAACAAAATTACAGGATTTAAGAGAACAGGTTGAAAATGTTAAGAAGGACATTGAAAAAGCCCAGAGTGAATACAATCTTGAAAAGGCAGCAGAACTTCAGTATGGTAAGTTACCACAACTTCAGAAACAGTTAGAGGCTGAAGAAGCAGCAGTTAAGAATAAAGATTTATCATTGCTTAGGGAAAGTGTAACTGATGAGGAAATAGCAAGAATAATATCAAGATGGACAGGAATTCCGGTAGCAAAACTTACGGAAACAGAAAGAGAAAAAACACTTCATCTTGATAAGCAACTTCACAAACGTGTCATTGGACAGGATGAGGCAGTAACAAAGATTACTGAATCAATTATCAGGTCTAAGGCAGGCATAAAGGATCCAAGTAAACCTATCGGTTCTTTCCTATTCTTAGGACCTACAGGTGTTGGTAAGACTGAATTGGCAAAAGCTTTGGCACAGAACTTATTTGATGATGAAAGTAATATGGTCAGAATTGATATGAGTGAGTATATGGAAAAATACAGTGTGTCAAGATTAATCGGAGCGCCTCCGGGATATGTTGGATACGATGAAGGCGGTCAGCTTACTGAGGCAGTAAGACGTAAACCTTATTCGGTTGTACTTTTTGATGAAGTTGAAAAGGCACATCCGGATGTATTTAACGTACTTTTACAGGTACTTGACGATGGTCGTATTACAGACTCACAGGGTAGAACAGTAGACTTTAAGAATACAATTTTGATTATGACTTCAAATATTGGTTCATCATATCTGTTAGAAGGAATTGATGACAATGGTAACATTAAGCAGGAAAATCAGGACCTTGTAATGAATGATTTAAGAAATCATTTCAGACCAGAGTTCTTAAACAGACTTGATGAAATTATTATGTTTAAGCCTTTAACAAGGGATAACATTGGCGGAATTGTAGATCTTGTAATTGACAGTGTTAACGAAAGATTAAAGGATAGAGAGTTACAGATTAAGCTTACTGATGCAGCAAAAACTTATGTTGCAGATAACGGATATGATCCGGTTTATGGTGCAAGACCATTAAAGAGATATTTGCAGAAGAATGTTGAAACATTGGCTGCAAGAGTTATCCTTGAAGGTAAGGTTAGTATGGGAGATACAATAACCTTTGATGTTGTTGACGGAAAGCTGGCAGTTGTTTAAAGAGAACTGATTAATTTTAATTACACGGATTGCTTTGTGCTTTGCACTACCGCAATCCGTGTAATTAAAATAATATATTTTTCATATAATGATTAATAAAATATTGTGTGAAGAGTATTGAAAAGAATATTAAATAAAAAAATTTTAGTTGGAATATTATTAATAGGAATGTTAATAATAGGAATGGCATTTATTTACGGCAACTATAGGAACAGTGAAGTTGTTCTTACTAATCTAAATATTACAAATGTAAAGGATGCCATACCTAAGGTGGCTTTGACTTTTGATGACGGTCCCAGTAGCGTTTATACAAAAATATTGCTTGACGGACTTAAGGAGAGAAAGGTAAAAGCCACCTTTTTTCTTGTGGGAGAGAACGTGGAAAATAACAAAAAGCTGACAAAAAGAATTTCAAAAGAAGGTCATCTTATCGGAAATCATACATATTCACACGCAGACCTTGCAAGGACTAATTACAATAAGGCATCGGTTGAAATTAATAAGACTAATGAGATTATAACAAGTATTACAGGAACTTCTCCAAAGTATATAAGACCGCCTTACGGAGATGTGAACAAGAAACTTTTAGAAAATACAGGAATGAGGGTGGTTCTTTGGAATGTTGACCCGGAAGACTGGAAGGACCAGAATGCAGACATTGTCGTTAACAGAATTATAAGCCATGTAAGACCGGGAGACATTATATTGCTTCACGATATTTTTAAAAGTTCAGTTGAGGCAGCCTTAAAGACTGTAGATATTTTGCAGGATAAGGGATATCAGTTTGTTACTGTGGATAAATTAAATAACAGTACAATAAAATAAAAGTTGAAAAAATAGATTTAACAAATAAATGTAATTGAGAAAAGTTATGGATAATGATATACTTGTCAGGAACTTGTGTGAAAAATTAGAAAAGTAGGAGAATTAAAAGAATGAATTTATTAAAACATTATGTTATGATTTTTTTTGTTTCAATGGTTCCCATTGTAGAACTTAGAGGAGCAATACCAATTTCTCAGGGCTTTGGCTTGCCATTGTTACAATCATATATTATTTGTGTAATTGGAAACATGCTTCCTGTACCGGTAATATTCTTTTTCGCAAGAAAGGTACTTATTTGGGGAAAGGATAAAAAGTTTATTGGAGGATTCTTTACATGGTGCCTTGACAAAGGTGAACGTGGAGGCGAGAAGCTTAAAGAAAAGGCAGGCAAAGGCTTATATGTAGCTTTATTATTATTTGTTGGTATTCCACTTCCGGGCACAGGCGCATGGACCGGAACATTGGCTGCAAGCTTTTTGGATATGGACTTTAAGAAGAGCGTTATTGCATGTATGTGTGGAGTATTGTTAGCCGGCGTTATAATGGGCGTTGGAAGCGTGGCAGGCGTTTCATTCTTTAAGGCATTGTTTTAAAGAATGAAAACAATTATGGAATTTTTATTATAAAAATGAAAGAGAACATAGGATGAGTAATACAAAAAACAAGAATTATTATGGATTTAAACAGAATAAACAGGAAAATCCTTATGGACGTTATACACCGGGTACAGTTGGCAAGATTGCCATTGCAGTAACAGTACCTTCAGCTATAATTGCTTTTGTGTCAGTAATGGTTGCACTTTTGACACCTATGATTCAGGCACTTATGGTTACATTGATAACATTTATTATATCTTTTGTGGGAAGTGTAATTCTTGCAATAGATATAGTAATATTCAATAGAAAACAGAGCAAAAAAAGTGGCACATCAGACCAGCCTAAGCAGTTAGACATAATGAGAATCGTGCATTTGATAGTTGGCATTGGTGTGGGAATTATTATCGGATATTTAATCTGGGGAAACAAATAAAAAAGTTGGATATGGACAATGAAATAAAGGAGACAGACATGAACAATCTACCAAAAGATCCTGTAATGCTTCTAAGCGTAGTAAATACTAATCTTCGCGATTTCTACAGTAACTTAGATGAATTTTGCAAAGCAAAAGACGCAGATAAACAGGAAATAATAGAGAAGTTAAAAATGATTGAGTATACATATGATGAAGAAAAAAATCAGTTTGTGTAGAGAATAAATGAATTAAAAAATCCTTGCAGATTCAGAAAATGAAACTGCAGGGATTTTTTTGTTGCTATTATCAAAATAAAAAATATCTAATCTATCTTTTATCAAGTGGCACATAAACTGCCTTTTTTGCAACGTTCTTATATGCAGGACGTATGATTTTTCCGGCGTTGATTAATTCTTCAATACGATGTGCACACCAGCCGGCCATTCTGGCGGAAGCAAACATTGGAGTGTAAAGTCCGTCAGGAAGTCCAAGCATTGAATATACGAAACCGCTGTAGAAGTCAACGTTTGCCCCAACACTTTTCTGTCTCTTGTGAGCTTTTGAGATGACTTCAGGAGCAAGTCTTTCTACGTTTTGGTATAATGCAAATTCATCAAGACGATTCTTTTCAGCAGCAAGGTCTTTTGTGAAAGCTTTAAGAAGCTTTGCACGAGGATCGGAAATGGCGTAAACTGCATGACCAATACCATAGATTAAACCTGACTGATCGAAAATACGCTTCTCAAGAAGAGCATTTAAATAATTCTTAATTTCGTCATCATCATTCCAGTCATTGATTGTTTCCTTCATGTGATCAAACATATGCTTAACTTTAATATTAGCACCACCATGTTTAGGTCCTTTTAATGAACAAAGGGCAGCTGCAATAGCCGAATAAGTATCTGTTCCTGAAGATGAAACCACGTGGTCTGTAAATGTTGAGTTATTACCACCACCATGTTCAGCGTGAAGAACAAGAGCTAAGTCAAGGATTTTGGCTTCAAGTTCTGTATAAGAGCTGTCAGGACGTAAAAGTCTTAAAATGTTTTCGGCAGTTGACAGGTTAACATCAGGATTAATAATATATAAATTATCACCATGATGATAATGTCTGTGAGCCTGATATCCGTAAACGGATATAAGTGGAACTCTGGCAATAAGGCTTAAGCTCTGTCTTAAAACATTAGGAATTGAAGTGTCATCAGGATTTTCATCCCATGAATAAAGTGAGAGAACACTTCTTGCAAGAAGGTTCATCATATCCCTACTTGTAGCTTTCATAATAATATCACGGACAAAACTTGGTGGAAGAGTTCTATATTCGGCAAGAACTTTGTTGAAATTAGCAAGTCTCTTTTCAGATGGAAGTTCGCCGAAGAGAAGAAGATAAGTAACCTCTTCAAAACCAAAACGATTCTCTTTTAAGAAACCATGAACAATATCTTCTACATCAATACCTCTATAAAAAAGCTTTCCTTCAACGGGAACAACTTTACCGTCAATAGTTTCATATGAATGAACATCACCGATTTCAGTTAAACCGGTAAGAACACCCTTACCTGTATTTCTATCACGAAGACCACGCTTAACATCAAATTTATCGTAGAGATTTGGATCAATACATGAATTATTAATACATCTGTCTGCATATTTATTAATCTGAACTGTAAGTGGATCGTCGAACTGTTCTTCTTTTTCATTTAATAACATAAGAAAACCTCCCTTTTATGAGTGTAAAGTCTACCACATAACTTAATTTTCTACAATAAAACCATATCCAAACATAATAAAATAAAGTAAATAGTATATTTTGTTAAGATGAAACATTAAAATATTAGGCAAATAATAATGTGAATGTTTTTTTAAAATTAATGCATAGATATTTGCAATGAGCATATTTGATAGGATGATATTAACAATAATCTGTACTATATATCTATAGCAGTAAAGCTACGTTAGTGCTAATTATTTAGAATTTAATTTTAACTATTATACAAAATAAATGTGAAATGTGGTAGAATAAAAACCAAATATGTTGTTATAAGATAGTTAATAGAGGTTTAATAGATATAATGGATATTTTTGATTACGCAAGAAGTGTTAACAGTGAGAAGGAATCGCCGTTAGCAAGCAGATTAAGACCTAAAACTTTAGACCAGGTTGTAGGTCAGGAACATATAATAGGAAAAGACAAATTACTATATAGAGCAATAAAAGCAGATAAAATTAGTTCGATTATTTTTTACGGTCCTCCGGGAACGGGAAAGACTACATTGGCTAAGGTTATTGCCAATACTACAAGTGCAGATTTTATGCAGTTAAATGCAACTGTGGCAGGAAAGAAAGACATGGAAGACGTGGTTGCAAAGGCTAAACAGAATATGGCAATGAGTGGTAGGAAGACTATTCTTTTTGTAGATGAAATTCATCGCTTTAATAAGGGACAACAGGACTATCTTCTTCCTTTTGTTGAAGACGGAACGGTTATACTTATTGGGGCAACAACAGAGAATCCATATTTTGAAGTTAACTCAGCTTTAATATCAAGGTCAATTGTTTTTGAATTACATCCTTTAAGTGTGGAAAACATTAAGACACTTATACTAAGGGCAGTAAATGACAAAACTGACGGAATGGGAATTTATAACGGAGTAATCGATGATGATGCGGTTATGTTTTTGGCAGAGATTTCAAATGGGGATGCAAGAACAGCGTTAAATGCAGTAGAGCTTGGTATTTTGACTACAGATCCGGCACAGGATGGCAAGATACATATTACATTGGAAGTAGCACAGCAATGTGTTCAGAAGAGAGCATTAAAATATGACAAGTCAGGAGATAATCATTACGATACGATTTCTGCATTTATAAAAAGTATGCGAGGTTCTGATCCTGATGCGGCAGTGTATTATTTATCAAGAATGCTTTATGCAGGGGAAAGCGTTGACTTTATATCAAGAAGAATTTTGATTTGTGCGGCAGAAGATGTTGGCATGGCAAATCCACAGGCGTTAGTTGTTGCCAATGCAGCAGCCCAGGCAGTTCATCAGGTTGGTATGCCTGAAGCCCAGATAATATTGTCGGAGGCAGTTATTTATGTGGCTTCATCGCCAAAGAGCAACTCAGCCTGCAATGCAATTTTTGCAGCAAATGAAGTGGTAAGAAGTACTGTTACAGCAAAGGTTCCGGCACATTTACAGGATGCACATTATAAAGGCTCAGCCAAGCTTGGTCACGGAATCGGATACAAGTACGCACACGATTATCCAAATCATTATGTGAAACAACAATATCTTCCTGACGGTTTGGAAGATAGCAGGTTCTATGAACCGGGAGATTTAGGATACGAAGTAGAAGTTAAGAATTACTTTAAAAAGATAAAGGAAGATTAGTATAAAATATCCAAATCCGGATTAAAAGGATTGTGAACTGCTTTGCATTTCCATAATCCTAAGAGAGTTAAAATCAGAGGTGAAATAATTGAAGACTTTAATTGACAAGTTAGCAGCAGGAGTTTCAACATATGAAATGCCTGATGCGGAAGTTTTAGAAAACAGAATAGCCGTAGAGCTGGAAACAGGGGATTACAAACGGGGAGAATTAAACATAAAAAGCAAAAATAATCTTCCTATAAAAGGAGTTGTATTTTCTACTGATAATCACATAACTTTCGAGAACAATCAGTTTAACGGCATTAACAATGTGATTAGATATAGCGTAAGCAGTAAGAATCTGGAGCAGGGACAGATCTGCAACGGAACAATAAGCATGGTTACAACTGCAGGAGGTTTTGACATTCCTTTTGCAATAACAATAAAGAAAAGAGAGCTGGAATCAACAATAGGAATGATTGGGGGTTTTAATGATTTCTTAAGACTTATTAATGAAAGTTATGACGAGGCATTAATATTATTCCTTTCAAAAGAATTTAAGGAGTTTTTCCTAAAAAACGATAGTTTCGGCTCTACATTGTATGACATGGTGCTTCATAACAGTAACCGTGGAATTGCAATGGAAGAGTTTCTTGTGGGAATGGGACTAAAAAAGAGAGTTGCCATTAGTACAAAGGAGAATTATAGAGAATATTCCAATATTAAAGAGAACTATGCAGACACGATTAATCTTGAAAGAAGTTGTCTTGGATATGCGGAAATAAATGTTACAGTTGAAGGTGATTTCCTTTATAACTGCAAGTCGCAGGTTAAGGGCGATGATTTTAATGGCAAAGTTGCAGAATATGAATTTTATATTAATGCAGCCAGACTTCACGGAGGAAGCAACCACGGCAGATTAATTTTTGAGACAACTAACGAAACAATTGTTTACGACATTGTAATAGTAAATGAAAAAGACGAAATTAACGATTACATAGAAGAAAAGAAGAACAACATAGGTCTTATAAAGAACTATCTTGATTTTAGAACCGGTGTTATTGATGGTAAAAAATGGATTAATGAAATGTCAAAAATGGCACAGGAACGACTGGAAAAGAACGAAGACGACCTTGTTGGTATTTTGGTTAAGGCTCAGGTGGCAATTGCCGAAAATAATACAGAGGAAGCTACATCATATCTTGACAGGGCATCTAAGCAGATGGCAATAAAGGACAAAAATAATGTAGAAGAATACTGTTACTATCTGTACTTAAAAACATTACATAAAAACAATCCTAATTATACTAATGAAATAAAGGCAGAAATCAAGAAATACTTTGAAAGTGGTCATGACACATGGCAGTTATTGTGGCTTTTATTTTACATGGATGAAAGATATGACGAAAATCCGAGCTTAAAATATACAATGATTAAGCGAATGTTTGGAGAAGGATGTTTCAGTCCGGTTATGTATTTTGAGGCGGCAAATATTTTAATTAATCAGCCTGAACTTTTAAGAATCCTTAACAGTTTTGAAATTCAGGTATTAAACTTTGCGGCAAAATACAAAATCGTGACAAAAGACCTTGCCAAGCAGACAGCAGAGCTCATGATTAAGGACAAGGCATATAATGAAGGATACTTTAACATACTTGCAAGATTTTATGAGCAGACTAAGGAAGAAGAGGTTCTTACATGTATATGTACAATGATTATTAATGGCAATAAGTTGGACCACAGCTATTCCAAGTGGCTTACAGAAGGTGTCAGGGAAGAACTTAGAATTACTAATTTGTATGAATATTATATTTATACAATTAATACTTCTAATTATAAGCCATTGGAGAAGTCAGCATATAAATATTTTTCTTACGGAACAGATACTTTAATGTATAATAAAGATTATTTCTACGCAAATCTGTTAACTAACATTAGTATGTTAGAGGATGAATATTTAAAATTCCGTGACGGCGTGGAAAAATATGCAACAGAAGAATTACTTAAAGGCAACAACAATGACCATTTAAGACTAATTTACTCTAAGTTAATAACAGATGATTTCCTTGTAGGTAATATGCAGCAGGCAATGCCACAGGTTCTTAATACTTACAAGATAACAGTAAAAAATGAAAAAATAAAAACAGTTGTTGTACGTCATAAAGAAACAGAAAACATTATTACATCAGCTGTGAATAACGGAGTGGCTTACGTAAGATTATATACAAAGAATCCTGTTATTTTATTTATGGATAACAAGGGCAGATTTATTTGGGAGTCTGACTATCAGATAAAACATTTAAAAATCGAAGCTCCAATTACAAAAAAAGGAAGCAGTAATCTTACTAAGCTTGTGGAAACAGAAAAGATTCTTGAACATCCTAATATGTACAAAGGTAAGGTTCAGGAATTAAAGGAAACAGTGGAAATTCCTGAATTATCAAAGCAATATCGTGATTCACTAAAGGAATTTATTGTGGATTATTATTACAAAGGCTACGATTTGGGAGAAATGGATATTTATATTATGCAGTTTAATCTGGCAGAGTTATCCAAAGTTTCCCGAAAGAAGATAATGGAGATTTTAATAGAAAGAAATCTTATGGAAATGGTTTATCCACATATTGCCAAGTATGGTTATGAAAGCATAAAGGTAAGCTTGCTTGAAAAACTTTGTGTGGAATTGGTTAAAGAGCCTGAGTTTGACAAAAACGAAATTCTTATAGAGATGTGTGCCGAATCTTTCAGAAATGGTTGCAGGGATGAGAATGTTCTTAAGTTCTTAGGCAAGTATTATGATTCAGGTTCCCTTGAATTATATCAGATGTTTTTGGCGGTTCAGTCGAGAAATATTAATGATAATACATTGGCTGAAAAGTTGTTGGTACAGCTTATTTTTGAAGGCAGTGTTGATAAGTCTATTTATGAAATATATGAAGAATACATTAAGGGACCAACATCTTCAGTTATAAGAAGGGCATTTTACACATATGTTTCTTATAATTATTTTATTAAAAAAGTTCAATGTCCTGAAAGAGTATGGGAAATAGTCGAACAGGAATTGGAAAACGGATTTGATGTAACATTAATTACAAAAATCGCTTTTGTGGAAGTAATGTCACAGAAAGATAAGCTTACTGAAAATCAAATTAAAATAACAAAGAACTTAATTGATACTTTAGTTAAGAGCAATGTTAATTTTGAATTTTATAAGAAGTTTAATAAATGGTACAAGATTCCGTTTAATCTTTTAGATAAGACAATTATAGATTTTAGAACTAATCCGAAACATAGAGTTGATATTACTTATGAGATTAAAAATCAGGAAGGAAAAACCGGAAAAGTTACAGAAGAAATGGGAAGCATTTATCCGGGAATTTTCTCAAAAGAAGTAATAATGTTCTACGGTGAGGAAATAGATTACAGTATAAAGGAGTATTCTAATGAATATCCGGAAGGTAAGGTTGTTGATAATTATTCAGTGAGAATATCAGAGAAGAATGCTTACAACGACGAAAGCCGTTTTGGAATAATTAACAGTATGATGATTTGCAAGGCTTTAGGCGAGGATGATGCAGCAAGAGATATGATGCAGACTTACGAACTTTGCAAGGAAGCAGGAAGAAAATTATTTAGATTATTGTAATCAGGGCAGACAATATAGGAGGATGAAACTTTGGGAAAAGGAATAATATTGGGAATCGATTTTTCCATAGACTTTACGCAAATGGCTGTGTTGGATGATGAAATTAATCCAAGATCCATTAGTATAGGAACAGAAGATAATTTTTTGATACCGTCTGTTGTATGTTATAACAGCGAATTAAATGAATGGTCAGCAGGTGACGAGGCTGTTAACAAAAGCAGATTAAATAATAGCACTGAATATAGAAAATTGCCGGAGATTTTAAAGCAGAACTATGGGGAAGATTTAACAAAACAGATTATTACAACGTATATGTCATATCTGCTAAAGGTTGCAGTAAATTACAGCAATGGCAAATTAATCAAAAATGTTCTTGTAACTTTAAATGAAGTTACACCGGAAATGATTGAATTAATAACAACCTCTTTTACTAATTTAGGTTACAATGCAAATGATATTAAGATAATAAGTCATTCAGAAAGTTTTGTATATTATGTTTTAAATCAGGGAAAAGATATTTGGATTAATCAGGTTTACTTCCTTAATTTTGACAGAAATGATTTTTCCTGCAGAAAGCTTAATGTTATAAAAGGCAAGCAGGTTCATGTGGCAGATGTTACAGTTGAAGACTTAAATGACAGGATGACATATGATTCGGTAAAGAATAACATGGATATGGCAGATGAAATTGTGGCAGATTATATGGAAGACCAGCTTAAGAAAAATGTTGTATCAGGTGTGTTTTTGTCAGGTGAAGGTTTTTATGCAGAAGGCTGGGCGAAAACTTTACAGACTATATGCAGAAACAGAAGAGTTTTTAAAGGAAATAACTTAATTGTAAAAGGTGCAGCTTATGCGGCAAAAGAGTTCTTTTATATGAAAACCCTTAAGGATTACATTATTTCATGTAAGGGCAGAACAAGAGTAAGAGTTACAATGTCTGTTAAACACAAAGAAAGAGACAGTATGGTAACATTGTCAGATATTGGTGATTATTGGTATCAGGCAAAATCAAAAACAGAATGTATAATGGAAGAACCTACAGAAGCTGTTTTTGAAATTCATAATATTATTAAACATACAACAGAAGAGTTTAGAATTGATTTGGCGGAATTTCCAAAAAGACCACCGAAAACAACAAGAATCAGTGTTGATTTTAAATATTTATCAGAAAACAAATTCCAGATTACAATTACTGATTTAGGTTTTGGAGAGTTCTTTAAATCATCGGGAATGTCAGTTACAAAGGAAATAGAGATTGGCTAAAGGAGTAAATGAATATGAATGACATAACATTATGTACAATGCATACGAAAAAGCCTTATTATATTAAAGAAATTAACAAGAATATATATTCTATAGAAGAATTAAGTTATTACTTATTTAATTACCTTTATTTAATTGATGACCAGTTTTTCAGTGAAGGCTTAATTGATTATATTGAAAACGAACTTAAGCAACCTCACATTGCATCAGGTATAAGACAGATTAATGCCAACAAAGGAGCTTTGGGAGAAAAGATTTCTTTTCTTATAAAAAACGCCGGTTACTATACTGAGCGTGAAGCAGAAAAATTAGAAAACCATCTTGTTATGCTTAGTTCAAAAACAGCAGCAGAAAGAATTAAGGCTAAGGCAGATATTTTGATGGAAACAGACAAGTATAATATGGCAATTAATTACTATAATAGTATTTTAAGTAAGTCCATTAATACTGATTTGCCTGAAAGATTTTATGGTGATGTGTATAACAATCTTGGTGTGGCTTACGCAAGATTGTTTGAATACGACCAGGCTGCAACAGCTTTTAGATGTGCTTACAGGCTTAATGCTTCGGCAGAGTCTTTGGAATCAATAATAATGTGCGACCTTATTACTGATAATGAGAAGCGACTAAAAATGGATAAGGACAAATATGGTGTTTCCGACACTGTTATCAACAGAATTAAGACAGAAATAATTAAGCTTAATGCTGAAATTAAAACAGGTTGGAACAAAAAACAGGAAGATCAATATATGCAGCAGTGCAAGAAAGAATATATTGTAGAAATAAACAGTTAAATGTTTTGTGAACATAGTTGACAAACCAATTTAAAATCATTATTATTAGTTCATATATGGAAATGCGTAGAAGAAAAGGAGTAGCAGATAACCTTTTAAAGAGAGAGAGGGACGGTGGAAGCCTCTTAAAGCAGTGTCTGTGAAGGTAGTTTTGGAGCAGAGATGATGAATTGAGTAGTTGTCTACGGTTCGTCCCCGTTACAGGATATGATAAGTGAAAGATAAAGGTGGTACCGCGAGCAATCGCCCTTTATGCGGTACCGGCATTATACATAAGAAAGTCGTGCTGATACTGCAAAGGAGAGCACGACTTTCGTATTTGTTAACGAAAATCCGGTGCGTATTAAGAAATGTTAATAAATTAAAAAATAGGACTTAATATGTTAATAACATATCCTATGAAAAAGGTTACGATTGGAGAAGAAAGATGAAAGAGATTGAAAAGAATTACAATCCGGCAGAGATTGAAGACAGATTGTACAGTAAGTGGCAGGAAAAGAAATACTTCCACGCAGAAGTAGATAGAAGTAAGAAACCTTTTACAATTGTTATGCCACCTCCAAATATTACAGGACAGCTTCATATGGGACATGCCCTTGATAATACAATGCAGGACATTCTTACACGTTTTAAGAGAATGCAGGGTTACGAAGCTTTATGGCTTCCTGGAACTGACCATGCATCAATTGCTACAGAAGCCAAGATTGTAGAAAAAATGCGTGAAGAAGGCATTACAAAAGAAGATTTAGGAAGAGAGAAATTCTTAGACAGAGCTTGGCAGTGGAAAGCACAGTACGGCGGTCGTATTGTTTCACAGCTTAAGAAGATAGGTTCTTCATGTGACTGGGATAGAGAAAGATTTACAATGGATGAAGGCTGTTCAAAGGCAGTTAAGGAAGTATTTGTAAACTTATACAACAAGGGACAGATTTACCGTGGTGAAAGAATCATTAACTGGTGTCCTCATTGTCTTACATCTATTTCAGATGCAGAAGTTGAATATGAAGATCAGGCAGGCAAGTTCTGGCATTTAAGATATCCTTTAACAGATGGTTCAGGATATATTCAGCTTGCAACAACAAGACCTGAAACATTACTTGGTGATACAGCAGTAGCAGTTAACCCAAATGATGACAGATATAAAGACTTAGTGGGAAAGACTCTTACACTTCCTTTAGTTGGAAGAGAGATTCCTATTGTGGCAGATGATTATGTAGGTATTGACTTTGGTACAGGTGTTGTTAAGATTACACCTGCACATGATCCTAACGATTTTGAAGTTGGACTTCGTCATAACTTACCTGTTATTAATGTACTAACAGATGATGCTAAGATTGTTGATGATTATCCTAAGTATGCAGGTATGGACAGATATGAAGCAAGAAAAGCAATCGTTGAAGATTTAGATAAAGAAGGATACCTTGTAAAGATTGAAGACCATGAACATAATGTAGGTACATGTTACAGATGTCATACTACAATCGAACCTAGAGTATCAAAACAGTGGTTTGTAAAGATGGAAGAAATTGCAAAACCTGCAATTGAAGCTGTTAAAAATGGTGACACTAAGTTTGTACCACCTCATTTTGACAAAACATATTTCCATTGGTTAGAAAACATCCGTGACTGGTGCATTTCACGTCAGTTATGGTGGGGACACAGGATTCCTGCATTCTATTGTGATGATTGTGGGGAAATGGTTGTTACAAAAGAAGATCATGCAGTATGTCCTAAGTGTGGTAAGGAAATGAGACAGGATCCTGATACACTTGATACATGGTTCTCATCAGCATTATGGCCTTTCTCAACACTTGGATGGCCTGACAACACAGAAGAATTAGATTATTTCTATCCTACAAATGTACTTGTTACAGGATATGACATTATTTTCTTCTGGGTAATCAGAATGATGTTCTCAGGACTTGAACATACAGGAAAAGTTCCTTTTGATACAGTTTTGATACATGGACTTGTTAGAGATTCACAGGGACGTAAAATGAGTAAGTCTCTTGGAAATGGTATTGATCCATTGGAAGTTATTGACAAATACGGTGCTGACGCATTAAGATTTACACTTATTACAGGTAATGCACCAGGTAATGATATGAGATTCTACTGGGAAAGAGTAGAAGCTTCAAGAAACTTTGCTAACAAAGTTTGGAACGCATCAAGATTTATTCAGATGAATATGCCTGAAGAAGGTATTGATGTGAAGAACAAACCTGAAAATCTTACAGATGCAGATAAGTGGATTTTATCAAAAGTTAACACTTTAGCCAAAGATGTGACAGAAAATCTTGATAAATTTGAATTGGGTATCGCAGCAGACAAAATTTACGAATTTATTTGGGAAGAATTTTGTGACTGGTATATTGAAATGGTTAAGCCAAGATTGTACAATGATGATGACGATACTAAAAAGGCAGCACTTTGGACACTTAAGAAGGTATTAATCGATGCATTAAAACTTTTACATCCATATATGCCATTTATTACAGAAGAAATTTTCTGCAATTTACAGGATGAAGAAGAAACAATTATGCTTTCAAAATGGCCTGAATTTACAGAAGAATATGATTTTGCCAAAGAAGAAAAAGCAGTTGAAACTATTAAAGAGGCAGTTAGAAATATTAGAAATATCCGTTCAGAAATGAACGTTGCCCCAAGTAAGAAAGCTAAAGTTTTCGTAGTCTCAAGTGAAGAAGAAATTAAGAACATTTTCGAAAATGGTAAAGTATTCTTTGCAACATTAGGTTATGCAAGCGAAGTTATTATTCAGGATGACAAGTCAGGTATTGGTGATGATGCCGTATCAGTAGTTATTCCAAAGGCTACTATTTATATGCCTTTTGCTGAATTAGTTGATATTTCAAAGGAAATCGAACGTCTTAATAAGGAAGTTGAAAAGCTTAATAAAGAATTAGCAAGAGTTAACGGTATGTTAAGCAACCCTAATTTTGTAAGCAAGGCTCCTGAAAAGAAGATTAATGAAGAAAAGGCTAAACAGGCTAAATATCAGCAGATGATGGATCAGGTAAAGGAACAGTTGGCAAGATTACAGAAGTAGGAGGAAACGACCATGATAAATTTTGAAGAGGAAATCAAGAAGTTTCACCCAAGTCTAGAAATAGAAGAAGCAGAGGATGCCATTTACAACAATAACATTTCTGATATTACAGATGTTATGATTCAGATGGTTGAGGAACTTAAAGGCGACAAATAAAAGGCAAAGGATGGGTGTATAAATGATATGCTACAATTGTGGAAATGTCTTAACTAACAGTGATTATTGCAGTCATTGTGGTATGGACGTAAGCGTATACAAAAGAATAGTAAAATTATCAAATACCTATTACAATGCCGGTCTTACAAAAGCAAAAAACAGGGATTTGTCAGGTGCAGCAGATACTCTTAGAAGAAGTGTAAAACTTAACAAGAGAAACATTGATGCAAGAAATCTGTTAGGTCTTGTTTATTTTGAAATGGGTGAGACTGTTCAGGCATTTTCAGAATGGGTAATGAGTACAAATATTCAGCCGGATAATAACCCGGCTGAGAAATATCTTGTTGCAATACAGCAGGATAAAGGTAAGGTTAGCGAATTAAATCATACAATTAAGAAGTTTAATATTGCTCTTGATTATGCCAAAAGCGGTACAGATGACATGGCAATTATTCAGCTTAAGAAAGTATTGAATCAGAATCCTAACTTTATAAAAGCATACCAGTTGTTGGCACTGTTGTATTTAAAAGGCGGACAGTATGAGCGTGCAAAAAAATCCATAAAAAAATCTATGAAAATAGATAAATGTAATCCTCTTAGCATAAGATATTTAAGAGAGATTAACGAATATATGGATGAAGAGAAGAAAACTGATCCGGACAAGCGAATGGAAAGGAGAAGAAACCTTCGTGGAGTTATGGTAGACAGAGAATATCTTAGCGGAAATGATGTTATCATTCCTAAGAATAACTTTAAGGAAGCCATAACAGGAGCACAGAGTATTCTTCATATTGTTATTGGTTTGCTTTTAGGTGCAGCATTGGTTTACTTTATTGTAACACCGGCAAGAATGTCACATCTGACAGATCAGGCTAACAATGTAGGTGTTGAATACAATCAGAAGATTGCAATAAAAAATTCAACAATATCTGAATTAGAGAATCAGGTTGATACATTAAAAACAGAACAGAAGAAGCTTAAGTCAGACTTGGCACAGTATACAGACACAGGAAATACAGTTGCATCAAACTACAGTAACCTGTTAAAATCAGTAAATTATTATTTAAATGATGACTATAAGAACGCGGCAACAGCTTTAAGTGATGTTGATAGTAAGCTTAAGATGGACTCTGAAGACTTTACAACTGTTTATAAATGGTTAAGCAGTAAATTATCAAAACGTATTTCAGAAGAAGCTTACAATGCAGGAATGACAGCAAGAGATAAGGCAGATTATGACACAGCAATTAAGCAGTTTAAGAAATGTATTGAAGCTGACTCAGGTAATGTAGACGCAATATACTATCTTGCATGGAGTTACAAAAACAAAGGCGATTCAAAGAATGCCAATAAGTACTTCAAAGAGATATACGATAACTTCCCTAATTCATCACACTATGACACAGCAAAGAGCCAGCTTAACATAGATGACAGTAGCAGTAGTGGAGATAACGGAGACAACGGCGATAACGGAGACAACGGCGATAATGGCGACGGTGGCACTTCAGAATAAGGGATAAAGATTACAATTGATAATACTAGAATCTGGTTAGATTTTAGAAAAGATTTACGAAAGAGAAGAGCGAAAGCTCTTCTCTTTCTGCGTTTAAGAATAAAGGGGGATTTATGGAAGTTTTATATGAAGTAAGAGGCGAGAATCTTTTGATTTATCTGCCGGAGGAACTTGATCATCACAATGCGAAAACAATTACAGAGCAGTCAGATTGGTATATTGTTTCAAACCAGATTAAAAACATAATTTTTAATTTTAAGCGAACAATGTTTATGGATAGCTCAGGCATTGGAGTGATAATGGGCAGGTATAAGCTTGTAAAAAAGAGAGGTGGAAGCATTACAGTTACAAATATTAACAATTCAATTGACAGAATTTTTACTATTTCGGGGCTTTACAAAATAGTGAGCAAAACGGAAACACCCAGCTTGGTGAAATGGTAATTGGAGGGACGCATGGAAAATAAAAGTAAGGAAAACAATATGACTTTGGAGTTTGATGCAAAGTCCGAAAACGAAAGTCTGGCAAGAATTGCAGTTGCTTCTTTTTTGACGGAGATTGATCCAACCATTGAAGAAATTAATGATATTAAAACGGCAGTATCAGAAGCAGTAACTAATTCAATTGTTCATGGCTACAATGAGGGACCGGGGAAAATAACTTTAAAGTGCAAGCTTGTATGCAATCAGTACGAAAAGCAGGATACATATACGGTTAGTAGTTTTATTACCATTGAGATAAAAGATTTGGGAGTTGGTATAACAAATATTGAAAAAGCAAGAGAGCCCTTGTTTACCACAAAACCGGAATTTGAAAGATCCGGAATGGGATTTATGTTTATGGAAATGTTTATGGATAAAGTAGATGTGATTTCAGAGCCGGGGAAAGGCACAACAGTTATAATGGAGAAAAAACTTAAAAAAGTTATAGAAAAAAACAGCATAAAAAGTAGTCAATATAATAGTAAGTTGATGAGCCACACTAATTCTAAATCCATTGGGCTAGTTAATTTGAAAGAAAAGTCCGGCCAGAGGGCATAATGGATACGCTAACTTTGATAAACAGGGCTCATCAGGGAGATAAGTTAGCAAGAGATAAAATATTAATTGAAAATACAGGTTTGATATGGAGCATTGTCAGAAGATTTTTAAACAGAGGGCACGAAGGCGAAGATTTGTTTCAAATCGGATGCATTGGGATGCTAAAAGCAATAGACAGATTTGACACGGAATTTGACGTGGCTTTTTCAACCTATGCAGTTCCAATGATAGCAGGAGAAATCCGAAGGTTTATAAGAGATGATGGCATTGTAAAAATCAGCAGAAAAATAAAAGAAAATCAAATGAAAATAATGCACCAAAGAGAAATTTATATAAATGAAAAAAAGCAGGAGCCAACCATAGAAGAGCTTGAAAAGGTCTGTGATTTGACAAAAGAAGAAATAGTAATGGCGATGGATGCCTCAAGAAATGTTGAGTCAATTGACAAAGAAATGTATTCAAAAGATTCAGCATACACCCTAATGGATTTGGCGGAGGATGACACTAATATAGAAGAAACGGTTTTGAATAAAATTATGGTTCAACAATTAATGGACATGCTGGAAAGTAAGGAGCGAAAAATCATAAATTTGAGGTATTTTAAAAATAAAACTCAAAGTCAGGTAGCAAAAGAAATGGGAATGACGCAGGTTCAGGTGTCAAGATTGGAAAAGAAAATTTTAAACTCAATGAGAAATGAAAAAAGTACATAAACAAAAAATAGTTGTTATTGTGAAACGAAAAAGTGCAGTGAAAGTTTAGAAATAAAATGTTCATTGCACTTTTTATTTATTTTAGAATAATTAAAATAAAAAATTGCATAATAAAAGCATAGAAGTTTAAATTTTCTAAAAAATAAAAATTTTTGGAGGTCTAAATGAAAGTATTAAAAATGGTGGCAATAATAGCAGTGATAATAGTGGCAATAGGCATTGGCTTCTACATGTGCAACGACACATATCAAGTGGAAGAAATACAGGAAGCAGTGATGATATAAAAGGTCAATAAGATTATATTTTTAAAAAAGTAATAATCCATATTAAACAATATGGGATAGAAAGGACATAAATGAGTGACACATTATATATAAAAATGGACCAGGCAGTGGAGATTACGAAAAAGCAGGTAACAGTTGGAGATGTTGCAAAACTTCAATGCAAAAACAAAAATATAACAAACAGACTAAAATCAATGAAATTGTTGGAGGATACAACAAAAGGAAAAAAGCGATATATAGTTTCAATAATGAAAATTATCGAAATGGCAGATCAAACATTTCAGAATGTAGATATACAAAATATAGGGGAAACAGAATGTGTTGTTGAATTTAAGACACCCAAAAAAGATGACGGACCAATGGCAATAATTAAAACAGCAATAATATGTTTGATTTTGTTTTTCGGAGTGGGATTTTCCATAATGTCATTTAACAACGATGTGTCAATAGATGATATGTTTTCAAAAATAAGCAAGCAATTTACAGGGGACAAAGAGCAGGGCAGAAAAATACTTGAGTATTGTTATTCAATAGGATTGGGTGTGGGAATCATCATCTTTTATAACCATTTTGGACCGAAAAAATTAACCAAGGATCCAACGCCCATTGAGGTTGAAATGAGAAAATACGAAAGAGACATAAACCAGACTTTAATAGATGGGCATAACAGAGATGACGGAAAGGTGGATGTAAAATAGAAGCAGTGGAGAAATATGAAAGGTAGAATTGGAACAAAATGATAGGAAATATAATTCTTGCAATTACAGGAATCGGGGCAGGTTTCATAATCTCTGCAGGAGTTTTTGCATTAATAACATCAACAGGAATAATAACAAGATTTGCAGACAAAACCCATACTGCAAAAAGTATACAATTATATGAAACAATAGTAATTGCAGGGGGAATACTTTGGAATATATTCTGGGTAATGGAATCCCGGTTCAAATTCACGGGACAGCCGGCAAAAATATTTCAGGGAATCATGGGACTATGTCAGGGTATATTCGTAGGTTGTCTTGCAGTGGCACTGGCGGAGGCACTAAACGGAACAGCAATCTTTGCACGAAGGGCAAAACTGCAAATGGGGCTAAGTTTCATAGTGTTATCAGTAGCGGTAGGCAAAGTCCTTGCATCGTTGCTCCAATTCTACAACGACTGGGTGAACTAATGCTTTTGAATATGTTGTTGTGCCGGAAAATTATTTCTTGCAAAATACAACCGTTGGTGAGCGAGCTCTCCACGTCTGTATTTCGTCCTGAATATGCATCACTTGTAGGAACGCGTAAATATATAATTTAATGGAGAATTGATATGGAAAGTGAAGAAAAGAAGAAGGCGTACAACGAATACGTTGAAAGAATTACGCCAAATAACAGTTTGACAAAGGATATGTGGAATGCTTTTTGGATAGGCGGTCTGATTTGTGTTATGTGACAGATTTGGCTTGAGCTGTTTATGTATTTTGGAATGGATAAGGAGGACAGCGCAAGTTACACTACTTTGATTTTGATTTTTGAAAGTGCAATTCTAACGGGGCTTAATGTTTATCCGAAGATTGCAAAAAAAGGTGGCGCAGGCTGTCTTGTCCCAATAACAGGATTTGCCAACGGGGTTGTGTCTCCGGCAATTGAATTTAAGGCGGAAGGTCACATATTCGGAATTGGAGCGAAGATTTTTACCATAGCCGGACCGGTTATTCTTTATGGTATTTTTTCAAGTTGGATAGTTGGAATTATTTATTTGATTTTGAAGGGGATAGGGATAGTCTGACCGGATGTCAAAAAATTAAAATAAAAAATAGTCAATTAAAGTTTTGTGTCATAAAAAAACTAAAGAAAAATGAAAAATAATACTGATAGTATTTTATTAGTTGAACAATTAAGTCTTTGTGATATAATGATGAAGAATTGTAAAGAAAAGGTTAAATTTAAATAAAGAATATAAATTTTATTGCAATAAATATTTAGATTTAAACGTTTTATAAAATGTATTCCAAATATATGGAAAAATGAAAAAAATTAAAGGATTTGTTTTAATTAATAATTTAGTTTAATTGTTTTCAATACTAGAATACGGAAATCAGGAGAGTGAGGAAAACAGATGAAGAAAGAGAATGTGATGGGGGAAAACGTGGAAGCAGGAACAAATGCAGAATCAGGTGAAAAAGCAGGAACAAAAATAAATAAAGAATCAGATGCAAAGAAAAGTAAGAAATTTAGAAAAGAATTCCTTAGTCAGAAACAGAAAGACACAACTTTTCTTGTAATTAAGATTATCTTAGTTTGTATGTTTGCAGGTGCATATTCAATGCTGTATATTTGGAATTTGTATACTTTTAAGGGAAAAGTTTATCCTATGAGAATTGTAGTTCCAACATTGTTGTTTGTAAGTTCTTCAGCATTAATGTTTGTAAAAATAAAAGTTAACAGATGGGTTAATTTTGTCATATCTATTTTGGTAAGCTTAATTTTAATATATGGAAACTTTGTAATGTTACAGAAGTCTCAGGGATACGAATATAAGCTTGAAGGGGATTATGTTAAATACAATATTATGGTTTTATTTATGATTTTTATGGTTATATTTGCAGTTACTAACAGTTTTAAAGTTGCAATTATAACAATGAACATTGTAAATATTGTTATGGGACTTGCAAATTTCTATCTTGTACAGTTTAGAAACTCAGGATTTTTGGCAGCAGATATTGTAAATATAAAGACTGCGGCAAATGTGGCAGGCGGATATTCTTATAGAATGAATTATAGAGTTTATCTGTTCCTTATAAGTTCCATTGCAATATGTTTTTTTGCAACTAAGTTAGGCAAGAACGTGGTAATTAAGAAGTTCTGGAGACTTATTCCTATGGCATTGGCACTTTTAATGGTGATTAATGTTAATGACTTAGTTCAGTCAAAGGAATATGTTAAAATATTGAAAGTCAAATATTTTAAGCCACAGGAAACATTTAATACTAACGGTTTTTACATAACATTTGCAAGAAGTATTAACGACCTTCAGGTTAAGAAGCCTAAGGATTATTCTGTTCAGAAAGTTGAAAATCTGGCAGAGCAGTTTAAGGGTACTAAAACTACAGTTTCTAATGATAAGAAACCTAACATTATAATGATAATGAGTGAGGCATACACTGATTTTATGTCTTTTGCGGATGTACCTTTAAGCGAAGACAATATGCCTTTCTTCCATAGTTTAAAGAAGAATACATTAAGCGGTCAGATGTTTGTATCAGTTTTTGCAGGAGGAACAGCATCAACTGAGTTTGAAGCCTTAACTTCTAACTCAATGGCATACATTCCTAATGGCATAACAGCATATACTACGTATATCAACTCACCTATGACTTCTCTTGCGTCAACTTTAAAGGCACAAGGATATGGTGGAATAATAGCAATGCACCCTTACAAGGGAACAGGATACAAGCGTAACAAGGTTTATCCTTTATTGGGATTCAACAAATTCCTTACAATGGATGATTTTGCAAAAGACACAGAAACATACGGACTTCATATTTCTGACAAAGCAGATATGGAACGAATTATTTCAGAATATGAAAACTATAAGAAGAACAACGATAAACCGTTCTTTATGTTTAATGTAACAATGCAGAACCATAGTCCTTTTGATGCAGCAGGAGTATCTAAAGATATAAAACTTGGTTACAATATTAATGCACCACAGGCAGTTCAGTACTTAAATATGTTAAGAAAGTCAGATGATGCATTAAAAGAACTTGTTACATATTTTAAAAATGTAAAAGAGCCAACATTAATAATCTTCTTTGGTGACCATGAGCCAAAGATAGAAGAATCATTCTATGAGGAAATAGAAAAAGACTATAAGCTTGATGAAATTTATGAGAACCTAATGAAGAGAAACACTCAGTTCGTTATATGGGCAAACTATGACATGAAATCAGATAACAATATGTATATAAGTGCAAACAGAATGAGTTCACTTGTACTGGAAACAGCAGGACTTGCACAAAACGGATATCAGCAGTTCGTATCAGAGTTTAGCAAAAAAGTGCCAATCATAACAAAAAAAGGCTACATTGGTGAAGATGGAAACTTCTACAAAACAGGAGACAAAACATCACCATACTATGAATGGATACATAATTACGACATCATACAGTACAACAACATTTTTGATACAAAAAACAGAGTACAGGATCTATACAAAATAGCACAATAATAAAAAACAGAGTTCTTAAAAACAAAAAGAACTCTGTTTTTTGTCACATATATAGTAATTGTCAATAGACGTAAAATTATACTTGTGATACAATGTGGAACTATAGCACAAAAATGTAAAAAATAAAGAACAAAAAAACATACAAAACAAAATAAAAGTATAGGAATCAACTGAAAAAGAGATTGTGATATTATATAAAAAAAATACTCTTATTACGAAGCTATTTATTTAAATAATGAAGAAAAAGGAGAGTTTTAACATGAAAAAATCCTTCCAGATTTTTAAACGTGACATAGGCAGATTATCCAAAAACATAGTTGCACTAATAGTTGTAATCGGCGTGTGCATAATCCCTTCGTTGTATGCATGGTTTAACATAGCTGCCAACAAGGACCCATATGGCAACACAGCTAACATAAAAATAGCTGTGGCTAATAATGATGCCGGAACAGAAAATGATATGCTTGGAAACCTTGATGTAGGTGGTCAGATAGTTGATACATTAAAAGAGAATGACAGTTTAGGCTGGGTTTTTGTAAGTGAAGACAAGGCAATATCAGGGGTTAAGTCAGGAGAATACTATGCAGCAATAGTTATTCCTGATAATTTTAGTGAATCAATGGTAAGTTTTTTATCAGGAAAAATAGAACAGCCGGAGTTTGATTATTATCTTAATGAAAAGAAGAATGCCATTGCACCAAAGATAACTGACACAGGTGCAAATACAATTCAGCAACAGGTTAATACAGAGTTTGTGTCAGCGGCGGCAGGCACAGTTGCGGACATACTTAACGGTTCAGTTTCAGAAATTGGAACTAAGCTTGATGACGTTCAAAATGACATTTTAACAAAGATTAGCACAGTGTCTGATAATCTTAAAGAATATGAAAAGGCACTGGATTCTTTTAACAAAACAGTGGATAGCAGTAACAAGCTAATTGAAAAATCAAAAAAATCAATGGCTACAGTGAAAAGCGACGCTAATTCCGGTGTAAATAGCATAAAGAATGGAACAGACAGTTTAACACTTGTACGAAATGACATAGCAGATTTTGCAAACGATTTAGGTACGGGAATATCTAAGGCACAGAATAGTTTGGCAAAGGTAAATACTAAATCAGGAATAAATCTTGGAAAAATAAGTTCAAAAACTGAAAGCATTCACGGACAGTTTCAGGAAATTATAACTTCCGTAGAATCTATTATTGATAAAAATAGCGAAATGCTTACAACTTTAAAGGAAATTAACAAGAAATACCCTTCAGATTCATTAACTAATCTTATTAATGAATTAGACAGTCAGAATAGTAAGTACAAGACTATTTTACAAAAATTAAGAACAGGAAGCAATTCTATAAATGATGCTACAACAACATCTGTTAAGGCAGTAGAATCTATTTCTAAAATTATCGAAAAGAATACAAAAGACATTCAGAGCTCAAAGGGAACTGTTGAAAACGGAATAATGACAGGTCTAAATACAAGCCTTGATACTTTTTCAAGCATTCAGGGTACACTTTCAGGAATTTTAAAAGGTGTTGGACCTGCAACAGATAATGTTGTAACTTTAATGGACCAGTTAGAGAACAGCCTTGACAGTGCAAAGAAAGCACTTAATTCAACAGGTTCTTCCATTAAGAAAGTTCAGGAAAGATTAGACAAGGCTAATGTGGACATTAGCGTTGTTAAAACTTCAAAGATATATGAAAAACTTAAGGATATGACAAATTTAGACTCAGATAAGGTTGCATCTTTTATGTCATCTCCTGTTAAATTAAAAACAGAAACTTTCTATTCAGTTGAAAACTATGGAACAGCAATGACACCATTCTATACTAACCTTGCAATATGGGTAGGTGGAATTGTTCTTATTGCTATTTTCAAAATGGAAGTTGATAAAAGTGAAAAAATTAAAAATTTCACTCCAACACAGGCTTATTTTGGAAGATGGATGCTTTTCGTCTTAGTAGGATTTGTGCAGGCGTTAATTATATGTTTAGGTGATATTTTTATCTTAAAAATAAAGTGCCAGCATCCGGTACTGTTTGTTGTGGTAGGATTAGTAGCAGCATTTGTATATGTAAATCTTATTTATGCCCTGTCATTAACATTTAAGCATATAGGAAAAGCAGTAAGTGTAATTCTTGTAATTTTGCAGATTCCGGGTTCAGCGGGAACTTATCCTATTGAAATGACGCCGGGATTCTTCCAGGCAATTCATCCGTTACTTCCTTTTACTTATGGAATAAATGCCATGAGAGAAGCAATTGCGGGAACTTACGGACATTATTATGTAAAGAATTTAGTTATTCTTTTAATCTATGTTCCTATTGCCTTGTTTATAGGACTTGTCCTTCGTAGATTATTGTTGAATTTAAATAGTTTATTTGACAAAAAACTTGAACAGACAGGACTTATGATTTGTGAAGAGGGAGGAATAACCAGGGAAAGAGTAAGACTTTTAACTACTGTGAAAATACTTGCAGGAGAAAAGCAGTTTAGAGATGAGATAAATAAGAAAGTCGAGCAGTTTGAAATATGTTATCCAAAACTAATAAAGGGTGGATTTTTTGCAATAGTTATTATACCGATTGTATTTTTGATTTTAATGTTTAGTATCACATCAAAAATGGTATTTCTTGTATTGTGGATATTGTCTATTATATTAATCGCCCTATATTTGATTTGTGTTGAGTTTATCCATGAGAACCTGCTTAACAAACAAAAAATGGCTGAAATGACCGGTGATGAGCTTATAGAGCAGTTAAAGAAACGTGGTAGAAAGAACAGTAAGGAAGGAGATGAGGACTAATGCTGAATATTTTTAGAATATTTATTGGGGATTTGAAAAAAATCAGCAGAAATGCAATAGCGTGGATTGTAGTGTTAGGACTTACTGTAGTACCATCTCTTTACGCATGGTTCAATATTGCTGCAAGCTGGGATCCGTATAGCAATACCGACCAGTTAAAAGTTGCAGTGGCAAGCGTTGATAAAGGCTATGAGGGTGACATTATTCCAATAAGCTTAAATCTTGGAAATCAGGTTATATCAGCTCTTCGTGAAAATACTCAGCTTAATTGGGTATTTACTGATAAAGAAGATGCAATTGACGGTGTAAAATCAGGAAAGTATTATGCTTCAATTGTAATTCCAAAGAATTTTAGTACTGATATGATGAGCCTTTTCTCTGATAATGTTTCTCATTCGGATATTATTTATTATCTTAATGAAAAGGAAAATGCCATTGCACCAAAGATAACTGACAAGGGAGCAAGCGCAGTTCAAAAGCAGATTGATCAGGTTTTTACAAAGACAGTTTCAGAGATTTCAATAAGCGTGCTTGATCAGTTGTCAGATGTTATGGATGATGATACAACAAAAACTGTAATGAACAAGGTTCAGTCTAATGTGCAGCAGATTGCAGATGACTTAAATGATGCAAAACAGACTGTTTATGCTTTTGCTGACCTTACAGGTTCTTTGGAAGAAATGTTAGACAGTACATCAACATTATTAAAAACGTCAGGAGACAGCACAAAGGATAGCGTTAATACTTTAAAAACTTCAAGTACTGATGTAACAGATTTGAGAGATGCCTTAAGTGGAACAACTGATGGAATAAACAAGGCGTTAAATCAAAGCGTATCTGCATATAATCAATTATCAAAAGAAGTGGACAATATTTTTGACTCAGTGTCCACAAGTGCAGACACAGCATCAAAAGGTTTAAGTGGTTTTGCAACTCAGGTAGAAGACATAACAAAGAAGTACACTGAATTTAAAGAAAGCCTTCAGAAAGTGCAGAATGCATTGCCGGCAAATGAGAAAGTGTTAAGAACTGAAATTGACAAAATTATTGGTAAAATAGACCAGTCAATTATTCAGCAGAAGGAAATTAGAACAAAATTAAAAGACGCTTCTGATGATATAACATTGGTATCAGGAACGACAACTTTATATAGAAAAGACTTAAAGAAACAGATAAAACAAAGTGCAAAGGATATATCTTCTATTCAGGATTCTTATGAAAAGAAGGTTCAGACTAACTTAACTAAGTTGGTTAATTCACTTACTGTAAATAATGGCTCAGTATCAAAAGTTGTAAACAATTTAAATCAGGGAACAAGTGATGTAAGTAAGCTTGCAGGAGATTCAGGAGCACAACTTGGACAGTTAAAGAAGATTCTTAAAAATTCAGGTAAAGCACTTGGAAAGGCATCCAAAAATGTAAGCAATATTTCATTTAAATTAGGCAAAAGTGAAAACAGCGATGCAACAGAATTGCTTAAAAACATATTAAGCAACAGCCCTGACACATTAAGTTCATTCTTGTCATCACCTGTAAAGATGAACACAAATGTTATATACAAAGTAGATAATTATGGCTCTGCAATGGCACCATTCTACTCAACACTTGCAATATGGGTAGGTGGTATTGTATTAGTAGCAATGATGAAAGTAACATTAGAGGAAGATCGAAAGAAACAACTATTCAATGTGAAAAACTATCAGATATATTTAGGACGTTATATTCTGTTTATGATAATAGGATTGTTCCAAAGTGGATTAATCTGTTTGGGAGATTTGTATTTCTTAAAGATACAATGTGAGCATCCGTTCCTGTTCCTATTAGCGGGCTGGATATCAAGCATAGTATATGTAAATATAATCTATACATTAACAGTATCCTTTGGTGATATAGGAAAAGCAATCTGTGTAATACTTCTTGTAGTACAGGTAGCAGGTTCAGGTGGAACATTCCCAATAGAAGTAGCACCAAAATTCTTCAGAACAGTATACCCATTACTTCCATTTAACTACAGCATGGGAGCAATGAGAGAAACAATAGCCGGAATGTATGGAAACACATACTGGACAGAAATATCCAAACTACTATTATTCCTAATACCGTCACTAATACTGGGATTAATACTAAGAAAACCAATAATAAAACTAAACAACTTCGTAATAGAAAAACTAGAAGAAACAAAACTCATGTAACTCACCAGCCCCCGGAACTTTCAAGGCACCTGTGCTTGCACAAAGGTGCCTTGAAAAGTTTCGGGGGCGCCTTATTATGAGCATAAAAGGGCGACGAAGTCGCACGATATGCGAATAATAAGACCAGATTGCGGGAGCGGGAAGCGCGTAGCAATCTGAGGTGAGTTATTTAATCTCGATTCCTTACTGACTTCCGACTTAAGTCAATCAATAATTTTTTTCTTGACTTAATGTACAAAATAGTATATATTACTAAAATAAATAGTTCACAATGTAAACTATTCCGGAATGCTATCTTGTATTGAACAGGAAACCTTTAATGGCATTTATAATTAGAAAATATAAAACAAAAATAGGAAGTAGAAGAAAAATGAAAGATAAAAAATGGAAAGACATGATAGAAAAACATGGCGAGCTTAGATTCTTTAGTAGCATGGCAATAAAGAAATCACACAAAGGTCAGGGTACATCTGCACAGGAATTGGACATGCTGTTTAGAGTCGCCTTGTCCAAAGAAAAAGTAACACCCGGTTACTTAAAAGACGCAATGGGCATAAGCAAAACAATTATAAGCAGATTAATAGAACAACTGGAAAACAAGCAGCTTATAGAAAAAATCCGCACAAATGAGGATAAAAGAAGTTATACATTGATAATAACTGAAAAAGGGAAAAAAGAAATTGATGATATGTATTACTACTATTTAAACCCTCTATATACGTTAAAGGAAAATATGACAGAGGAAGATTTTGAACAACTATTTAAATTAATAAGGCAGGCAAACAAGATATTGGCAAAATAAAACTGTCAACAATATATAATCAAAAATATAAATGAAAGGAAAAGAAGATGACGTTTTATCAGGAATTACAGTTAAGCTCAACAGGCTCAAAACAATTAATAAAAAACACAACAGACAAAAAAGAAAAAACAAGACACATTTTAATTTACAATTTCAAAGTATATTTAGTTGTGGCATTTTGTTTTTTGGTAGTAACAGCATTTAGTATGATTTTTGGAAATGACAATAGCGTGCCGGGAGTTGTGGTACTACTTGCAATACTTGTGTTGCGACAGGCAGATTTTGGCATAAAAACAACCCACGGTCTAATCTCAATAGCCGGGATATTTGCAATTTTAATAGTAGGCCCAAGGTTAAGCAACATGGTTGATCCTTTAACAGCATTTATTATTAACATTGTTTGCATATTTTTACTAATGATGTTTGGATGCCATAATGTAATAATGTACAATCATTCAACTTTTGTACTGGGATATTTATTACTTCAAGGTTACGATGTTGCAGGAAAAAGTTATCAGTTACGTGTAGTCAGCCTTGTTGTAGGTATGCTAATTTGTATGGGGGTTTTTTATAAAAATCAGAAAAACAGACCTCATAAAAGAGGTTTTATGGATATTTTTAGAGAATTCAATATACACTCTGCTAGAAATAACTGGTATTTAAAATTAACACTTACAGTTTCAACAGCAATGTTAATTATTAATCTTTTAAATATACCAAGGGCAATGTGGGTAGGAATTGCCTGCATGTCAGTATGTGTTCCATTTTCCAGTGACATTGCACCAAAGGCAAAGAAAAGAGCACCATTTAACATTGTGGGCAGCCTAATATTTGTTGCCCTTTACTACGCACTTCCTAAATGGGTACATCCATACATTGGAATTATAGGTGGAATTGGTGTTGGTTATTCAGCTGGCTATTCATGGCAGACGGTTTACAATACATTTGGAGCGTTGTATATTGCATCGGGAATTTTCGGTGTAAAGACAGCAGTATTGTTAAGAATTTGTGCAAATATTTTTGCTTCATTATATACAGTTTTGTTTGACCATGTATTTAATAATGTATTTGCGTTTATAAAAAACAGAAAAGAAAATTTAATAACAGAATAGCAATGCTTAAAACAAAAAATATAGATGCATAACTAAGAAATTTAAGAGAAAAATTCTAACTGCAATACATAATACATCTTTCAGTGGGGGCAGATGTCGGACAAACAATATTTTGGAGCCCAAGCCTAAAAGGAAAAGCCCCATCTCAGGGGCTTTTAATATTAAATATTATTTATTTTCATTATCTTCCTTAGGAACAACTGTTTCCATATTTTTTGGAAGAACAAGATTTAAAATAATTGATACGATAAATACTACAGCAACACAGTTTTCTGCAAATACGTTTTCGATAATCTTAGGGAAAATGCTAAAGATTTCAGGAACCTGTGTGAAGCCGATACCAATACTAAGTGAAAGTGCGGCAATTGTAATATTACGCTGTGAGTAACCGCAGTTGCTAATCATCTGAAGACCGCTGATTACGATTGTACCAAACATCATAAGTGTACATCCACCAAGTACTGCGTCAGGAAGTGTTGCAAGTAAAGCACCAAAGATTGGGAAGATACCTGCAATAATCATAATAATTGCACCTGTTGCAATAGCAAATCTGTTAACTACTTTAGTCATGGCAACAAGACCTACATTCTGGCTGAAAGATGTAATTGGTAAACATCCGAAAACAGAAGATAAAGCACTAATGAAACCGTCACAGGCAATAGAACCTGAAGTTTCTTTTGTTGTTACGTCCCTATTTAAGCCTGAAGCTGCAAGAGCAGAAGTATCTCCGATAGTTTCAGTAGCAGAAACTAAGAAAATTAAAATAACAGAGAAAATTGCGTTAGCATTAAATTCAGGTTTAAAAGGCATTAATGAAGGTACTGCAATAATTGAAGTTCCTGAAAGTGAAGAAAAATCAACAACTCCCATAAATACAGCAACAATATATCCTACAATAAGTCCAAACAAAACAGAAAGCTGTTTGAAATATGATTTTGCCAAAATATTAAAAATAATACATGAAAGCAATGTTATAGTTCCGAGAATCCAGTTTGTAGCTGAACCAAAGTTTTCGCTTCCGCTTCCTCCACCGAAAGAGCTTGCTCCAACAGAGAGAAGAGAAAAACCAATGGAAGTAACAACGCTGGCTGCAACGATAGGAGATATAAGTTTAATCCAGTATTTCGCAAAAAGACCAAGAACACCTTCTACAATACCGCCAACAAGAACAGCACCTACAATGGTATTATATCCGTAAGTTGGTCCGATATAACAAAAAATAGAAACAAAAGTAAAACTAATACCCATAACAATTGGAAGACCTGAACCGATTTTCCATAATGGGAATAACTGAATTAAAGTACCAATACCTGCAATAATCATTGCACTCTGGATAAGACGTGCAGTCTGTGCAGATGAAAGACCACTGGCACCGCCAACAATAATAATAGGAGCAATATTGGCAACAAACATAGCTAAAATATGCTGCAAGCCAAAAGGAATGGCTTTTCCAACGGGAACTTTTCCGTTGAGTTTGTAAATGTTTTCAATTGATGAATTTGAGCTACTCATTAGTAAATGTCCTTTCATAATTTAAATATATTGTGTAATCGCAAAACAAAATTTTCTTCCTTCTATTCAACAGAATTGTATAACGCAAACACGTTGATTTTCTTATTTTGCTCCGCCGTCTATGGCAAATCGAAAAGTGAAACTCGCCTACGGCTCAGGCAGTCACTTTTAGACTTGCACTATGCTCGCAAAATTTCGAAAATCTGCCTATTGTTTGCTTTCATACAATTCTGTGGAATATAAGATGATATATAAATTTTGTTTTGCGATTAAAAATATAAACTATGAAAAACGTGGTGTTTCTCATAGTTTATGATTTTTTACTGTTCACGGAATGTGATTGTTCCGTTTTCTGCATCCATGCTATCAACGATAGCAAGTGATTCCAAGTGATATCCAAGGTTACGGATTGTACGTCCGCCTGACTGAAATCCTTTTTCAATTGCAATGCCGATTCCTTCTACAGTACCGCCTGCATTTGATACGATGGAGATTAATCCCTGAAGAGCACAACCGTTAGCAAGAAAATCGTCTATAATAAGAACGTGGTCATCAGGACCTAAAAATTTCTTTGATACGATTACCTGGTTTTTGCATTTATGCGTAAATGATTCAACTTCAGCAACATACATTTCACCATCAATGTTTATACTTTTTGATTTCTTTGCAAAAACAACTGGTGCATCGAAGTATTTTGCAACGATGCAGGCAATGCCGATACCTGATGCTTCTATTGTAAGAATTTTGTTGATTTGGGCATTAGCGAAACGACGCTTAAATTCTTCGCCCATTTTTTCGAAAAGTGAAATGTCCATCTGGTGGTTTAAAAAGCTGTCTACTTTTAAAACATTTCCTTCTTTAACGATACCATCTTTTTGAATACGTTCTTCTAAAAAATTCATTTTTATCTCCTTTGTAAAAATTAATTACCTTTTCAGACTCCGCTCACGCAGAAATTTCTAAAAGGAAACAATAGGCAGAGTTTTGAAATTTTGCGAGCATAGTGTAAAGCGATAAACCTACTGTTCGAGCCTTTAGGCGAGTTTAGGTTTTCGCTTTACAATAGGCGGCGGAGCAAAATAATAAACTCAACGTGTTTACTTTAGAAATTTCTGCGTGAGCGGAATGAAAAAGTGCTTTGTTTTTATTTGATTAATAATTTTTTATTGATTCAAATTCGTCTACGATTTCTTTTTCAGGTGCAGGTGTAAGTAAGCTTACTACTACGATGAAGATTGAAGCTACAATGAATGCAGGTAAAAGTTCATAGATTCCAAGTACGCCACCCATTGGACGAACTAAGAATTTCCATACGAATATCATGATTCCACCGGCTACCATTCCGCTGATTGCACCGTATTTGTTTGAGCGCTTCCAGAATAATGCAAAGAGCATTACAGGGCCGAATGTGGCACCGAAGCCTGCCCAGGCAAATGATACTATCTGGAATACTGAGCTGTTAGGATTGCTGGCAAGAAACATAGCAATTATTGAAATGATAATTACTGAACCTCTGGCAACTACGATTTTTACTCCTGCTGAAAGGTTTAAATTTAACACGCCTTCAAGTAAGTTTTCTGAAACACTTGAAGATGCAGCAAGAAGCTGTGAATCTGAAGTTGACATTGTTGAGGCAAGTATACCTGCAAGGATAACACCTGCAATTATGGCAAAAATAATGCCGTGTGTACTTAATACGTGGGCTATCTGGACGATGATTGTTTCAGAATCCTTTAGGTTAGGAATAACTCCTTCTGCTGACATTGCATAACCGATTATACCAATTGAAACTGCAACAGACATTGAAATAACAACCCAAACACTGGCAACACGTCTTGAAAGTTTTAATTTCTTTGTGTCTTCAATAGCCATAAATCTTAAAAGAATATGTGGCATACCGAAGTATCCAAGTCCCCAAGCAAGTGTTGAGGCAATTGAAAGAACACTGTAAGGCGTTGCTGTATTAGTTGCACCATCATGTGTTGAAGTTATTGAAAGGAATCCCTTAAGGTCGCCAACGTGAGCTACGACTCCGTCAAATCCACCAACGGAAATAATTCCATAACTTAAAACTATAACTAAGGCAATTGACATAATAATACTCTGAATAAAGTCAGAAGTACTTGCGGCAAGGAAACCACCAAGAGTAGTATATGCAACAATAACAATTGCACTAATAATCATTGCTGTTAAATAATCAACTCCAAATAAGGAATTAAAAAGTTTACCACATGCAGCAAATCCTGAAGCTGTATATGGCACAAAGAAAATAATAATAATTATAGCAGATACACACTTTAACATTTTAGGATCTCTATATCTGTTAGCAAAAAAGTCAGGTATAGTGATTGCACTGCAAACGTCACTGTAAGTTCTAAGTCTTTTGGCAACAATAAGCCAGTTAACGTATGTTCCAACAGCAAGTCCGGCAGCTGTCCAGAATGCATCACAAACACCTGTAACATAAGCAACACCCGGAAGTCCCATTAATAACCAGCTACTCATATCTGATGCTTCAGCACTCATAGCAGTAACAAGAGGACCAAGCTTTCGTCCACCAAGGTAAAAATCATTTGTGGTACTGTTTTTTTTGGCAAAATATACACCAATACCAACAACGCCAACCATATAAACAATGATGGCAATTAAAATTCCAATTTCTGATGTAGTCATTTTTTTTCCCTTCTTATTATATGTAATTTTTGAATTTCCTTCCTATTGTATAAAAAATATGTCAAATAGGCAAGTAAAAACGTATACATATTTATAACAAAAAAGTAAAAACTAAGAAAAAAGGAGGATTTTTATGGGACGAATGATTGGTAGTAGCAGTATTTCCTTTGATAAGCCACCGTTTATTATTGAAGGAGCTTCAATTGTAGGTCAAAAAGAAGGTGACGGACCTTTAGGAAAATTGTTTGATGTTGTGGAACAGGATCCTATGCTTGGACAGGAAACGTGGGAAGAGGCAGAAAGTTTGTTGCAAAAAGAGGCAATTCAGAAACTTCTATTTAAAGCAGGGATGAGCAAGGAAGAAATCAGGTATATTTTTGGTGGGGATTTACTTGGACAGTTAATTGCCACAACTTTTGGAATTTTGGAGTTCGAGGTTCCCTTTTTCGGATTGTACGGAGCCTGTTCAACAATGGGTGAAGCGTTAAGTCTTGGGGCAGTAATGGTTGAAGCAGGAAATGCAGACAATGTTATTGCAATGGCATCAAGTCATTTTGCCAGCGCAGAAAGACAGTTTAGATTTCCTTTGGCTTACGGAAATCAAAGACCTTATGCGGCAACCTGGACTGTAACCGGTTGTGGGGCAGTAATAATTAGCACAAAAAAAGGTTTTGCAAAAATAACAGGAATTACCACGGGAAAAATCGTTGATTTTGGAGTAAAGGATGCTCAAAATATGGGTGCCTGCATGGCACCGGCTGCGGCAGATGTTATTTATCAGCATTTTAAGGATTTTAACAGCACACCGGCAGATTATGACAAAATCATAACGGGTGACTTGGGATTAATAGGAAAAAGTATTTTGTTTGAACTACTTAAGGAAAAAGGCCACGACATTTCGGCGGTTCATATGGATTGCGGCGTGGAAATGTTTGATGCCAGTGAACAGGACACTCACGCAGGTGGAAGTGGCTGTGGCTGTAGTGCCACGGTTCTTGCAGGCTATGTTTTTAAACAGCTAAAAAAAGGGGCATTTAAGAAGATTCTTTTTATTCCAACGGGAGCATTAATGTCCCCGGTAAGTTTTAATGAAGGAAATAGCGTGCCGGGAATAGCTCACTGCGTGGTGATTGAAAAGAATTAATGATTGCAATTAAAGAAAGGAATTTAAGATGATTTTTTTAAAAGCGTTTATTGTTGGGGGAATAATCTGTGCTCTTGTTCAAATTGTAATAGACAAGACCAAGGTAACGCCTGCAAGAATTATGGTAAGTCTTGTTTGCATTGGGGTTGTTCTTGGTGCGATTGGAATTTATGAGCCTTTGACTAAGTGGGCAGGTTGTGGCGCAACGGTGCCTTTGCTTGGCTTTGGCAACAATCTTTGGAAGGGAATGAAAGAAGCCATAGATGAGTCAGGTTTTTTGGGATTGTTTAAAGGTGGTTTTACGGCAAGTGCCGTGGGAATTTCAGGAGCTTTAATATTCGGATATTTGTCTGCATTAATTTTTAAATCAAAAATGGAATAGTCAAAATTAACTATGTTTTAAAAATTCAGCCCAAACTTAATATAATTAAGTAAAAACAGCTTTATCATTACAAAATTAAGAATAACACTACTAAAGGTTGATAAAATTAAGAAGATACTATATAATTTCTTTAGTGTATTAAAGTGTTAGTGCACTTGTTGAAGTGCGGCCTTTTTAGGAGAAATATAGAGGTTCGCGCAAGTTGTGATTAAGAAAAATATATTTAAGGAGGGCTACAAAATGTCATATGTAGACGAAGTATTAGCAAAAGTAAAAGAAAAGAATGCTAATGAACCAGAATTTTTACAGGCAGTTGAAGAAGTATTAAATTCAATTAGACCTGTAATCGATGCAAACGAGGACAAGTATAGAAGAGAAGCTTTACTTGAAAGAATCTGCGAACCTGAAAGACAGTTCAAGTTCAGAGTTCCTTGGGTAGATGATAAGGGACAGGTACAGGTTAACACAGGTTATAGAGTACAGTTTAGCTCAGCTATCGGACCATACAAGGGTGGTTTAAGACTTCACCCATCAGTAAATATTGGTATTATTAAATTCTTAGGTTTTGAACAGATCTTCAAGAACTCACTTACAGGTCTTCCAATCGGTGGTGGTAAAGGTGGTTCTGATTTCGATCCTAAGGGTAAATCAGATAGAGAAGTTATGGCTTTCTGCCAGAGCTTTATGACAGAACTTTGTAAATATATCGGTGCTGACACTGACGTACCAGCCGGTGACATCGGAACAGGCGCTAGAGAAATCGGATATATGTTTGGACAGTATAAGAGAATCCGTGGATTATATGAAGGTGTTCTTACAGGTAAGGGACTTACATACGGTGGTTCTTTAGCTAGAACAGAAGCTACAGGTTACGGATTACTTTACTTAACACAGGAATTAATGAAAGACCATGGCGAAAGCATTGAAGGCAAGACAGTAGTTGTTTCAGGTGCCGGTAACGTTGCTATCTACGCTATTCAGAAAGCTCATCAGATGGGTGCTAAGGTTGTTACATGTTCAGATTCAACAGGTTGGATTTATGATCCTGAAGGAATCGATGTTGACCTTCTTAAAGAAGTTAAGGAAGTTAAGAGAGCTAGACTTACAGAATATGCTGCTGCAAGACCTTCAGCTGAATATCATGAAGGACGTGGAGTATGGCAGATTAAATGTGATATCGCTCTTCCATGTGCTACACAGAACGAATTACTTATCGATGATGCTAAGCAGTTAGTAGCTAACGGATGTAAAGCTGTTTGTGAAGGTGCTAACATGCCTACAACAATTGATGCAACAGAATACTTACAGGAAAACGGCGTATGGTTCGTTGGTGGTAAGGCTGCTAACGCAGGTGGTGTTGCTACATCAGCTCTTGAAATGTCACAGAACAGCGAAAGACTTTCATGGACATTCGAAGAAGTTGACGCTAAATTACAGACAATCATGGTTAACATTTACCGTAACATCAGCGATGCTGCTAAGAGATACGGATTTGAAGGTAACTACGTAGTAGGTGCTAACATTGCCGGATTTGAAAAAGTAGCAGAAGCTATGGAAGCTCAGGGTGTTTGCTAATTATAGTTATAGTTAATAATCAATATCTAAAGGTGTATCTCATTATGGGATACACCTTTTGTGATATATGGAATATAAATTCTAAATAGGGGGAAAATATATAGGTAGTCTTGTGAAAAATGTTAATATTGTTTATAATAAGTCAGGGATTGGAAAACTATTACAATATTATTTAATAATTATTTTATGGAGAATAGAATGGACGAGAATTTAAAGAAGGAAATAGAAAACAGACGAACATTTGCGATTATTTCACATCCCGATGCAGGAAAGACTACTTTAACAGAAAAGTTTTTACTCTATGGAGGTGCTATTAATACAGCAGGTTCAGTAAAGGGAAAGGCCAATTCTAAGTATGCAGTGTCTGACTGGATGGGAATTGAAAAAGAAAGAGGTATTTCAGTTACATCTTCAGCGCTTCAGTTTAACTATGAAGGATATTGCATTAATATTTTGGATACTCCTGGACATCAGGACTTCTCAGAAGATACTTATAGAACGTTAATGGCTGCAGATTCAGCAGTAATGGTTATTGATGCTTCAAAGGGTGTTGAGGCACAGACAATTAAGCTTTTTAAGGTTTGTGTTATGAGACATATTCCTATTTTTACTTTTATTAATAAGATGGACTTGGAAGCAAGAGATCCATATGAACTTCTTGAAGAAATTGAAAATGTTCTTGGAATTAAAACATGCCCTATTAACTGGCCAATTGGTTCAGGTAAAAGATTTAAAGGCGTGTATGACAGAGATACTAAGAAGATCTCAATGTTTAAGGCAGTTTCAGTTGGTGGTTCAAAAAGTGCTGCGGAAACAACATATGAGTTGGACAACGAAAACTTTAAGGCAGAAATAGGTGATGAATTGTATGACCAGCTTGTAGATGACACTGAACTTCTTGACGGAGCAAGCGAACCATTTGATCAGGAATTGGTTGATAAAGGTGAATTGTCACCGGTATTTTTCGGCTCAGCGTTAACAACTTTCGGTATAGAAACATTTTTGGAACATTTCTTAAGAATGACAGAATCACCACTTCCAAGGATGTCAGATCAGGGATTAATTGATCCTATTGAAGAACCATTTTCAGGATTTGTATTTAAGATTCAGGCTAATATGAACAAGGCACATCACGATAGAATTGCTTTCCTTAGAGTTTGTTCAGGAAAGTTTGATGCATCTAAGGATGTGTATCACGTACAAAGTGGTAAGAAAATGAAACTTTCAAGACCACAGCAAATTATGGCTCAGGACAGAAAGGTAATTGATGAAGCTTATGCGGGAGACGTAATCGGTGTATTTGATCCGGGTATTTTTTCAATAGGTGATACAATCTGTACACCGGGTAAGAAGTTTGCATATGAAGGAATCCCAACTTTTGCACCTGAACATTTCTGCAGACTTGTGGCACTTGATTCAATGAAACGTAAACAGTTTATGAAAGGTGTTACACAGATTGCCCAGGAAGGTGCAATTCAGATTTTCCAGGATTACAATCTTGAAATGTCAGAAATTATTGTGGGTGTTGTAGGTACACTTCAGTTTGACGTTTTGAAGTATAGAATGGAAAACGAATATGGCTGTGATGTGAGATTGGAGCCATTGCCTTATGGACACATCAGATGGGTAAAAGATACAACAATAGATTTAAATAATGTTAAATGTCCAAGCGATGCCAAGAGAGTAAAGGATATGAAGGGCAATCCATTAGTATTATTTACAAACCAGTGGTCAATTAAACTTCTTTTGGAAAGAAATGAAGGCATTGAATTTGAAGAATTTAGCAGAAATTAATTTTGTACAAGATTAAATATAGAAGGGAATGAGTTATCATGGAAAGAAAGAATGCATGGAATACTTATGGCAAGAGAGAAATAAGTGAGTTGGAAGAATTAAATTCTAACTATATTGATTTCCTGTCAGACTGTAAAACAGAAAGAGAATGTGTTAAGGAAACTGTAAGACAGGCAAGGAAGAAAGGCTACAAGTCTTTAGAAGAAGTAATTGAAAAAGGCCAGCCTTTAAAACAGGGGGACAAAGTTTATGCTGTTTGTATGAATAAGACAGTAGCACTTTTTAACATTGGAAAGATTCCAATGGAACAGGGAATGAATATTTTGGGAGCACATATTGATTCACCTAGAATGGACATTAAGCAGAATCCACTATATGAAAGCAACAATATGGCATACCTTGATACACATTACTATGGCGGAATTAAGAAGTATCAGTGGGTTACACTTCCACTTGCAATTCATGGCGTTGTAGTTAAGAAAGACGGAACAAAGGTTGAAGTTAACATTGGTGAAAAAGATACCGACCCTGTATTTTGTGTAACCGACCTTTTAATTCATCTTGCAGGACAGCAGATGGAAAAGAATGCAGCTAAAGTTATTGAAGGCGAAAACCTTGATATTCTTGTTGGAAGCATTCCACTTGAAGACAAAGAAAAAGATGCTGTAAAAGAAGGAATTATAGGTATTTTAAAAAACACCTATGAAATGGAAGAAGAAGATTTTATGTCAGCAGAATTAGAAGTGGTTCCGGCAGGAAGAGCAAGAGAAATGGGATTTGACAGAAGTATGATTATGGCATACGGTCAGGATGACAAGGTATGTGCTTATACTTCATTAGTGGCAATGCTTGAAACGGACAAGATTGACAAGACAGCATGTTGTTTATTAGTAGATAAAGAAGAAATTGGTAGTGTAGGTGCTACAGGAATGCAGTCAAAATTCTTTGAAAATACAGTAGCAGAATTGTTAAATCTTAATGGTGATTACAACGAACTTAAACTTAAGAGATGTCTAGCGCACTCAAGAATGTTATCATCAGATGTTAACGCAGCTTTTGATCCATTATATTCTGATGTGTTCAAAAATAATAGCTCATCATTCCTAGGTTCAGGTGTTGTATTTAACAAGTTTACAGGTTCAAGAGGAAAGTCAGGTTCAAATGATGCTAATGCTGAATATCTTGCAGTATTAAGAAATATAATGGATAATCATAACGTACATTTCCAAATGTCAGAGCTTGGAAAAGTTGACGCAGGTGGTGGCGGAACAATCGCTTATATTATGTCACTTTATGGCATGGAAGTAATTGATTGTGGCGTTGCAGTATTAAACATGCACGCACCTTGGGAAGTAACAAGCAAGGCTGATATTTATGAAACATACAAGTGCTATAAAGCTTTCCTAAAGAATGCATAATTAAGGAATAAGATTACAAATGAATCCTTCGGAGAGAATATTAGTTAATATATTCTTTTCGGGGGATTTTTTTAGATTAAACAAATGTTGATAGAAAGTAGGATTACAATAAAATCAGAAAAAAACAAGAAATTCTATGTAATCCCCCTACAAGATAATGCGCAAGGCGAAGAATTGCAATAAAAAAGCAGAACCCTCATTAGAGAATCCTGCTTTCAAAAAGTCGTACATATTAAATTGTATATATAAAGTTCTTATAATAACAAACTATAAATGCTTAGCTATTTTCCTGCAGTTTTACCGGAGCCCTTAGAACTTGATGATCCTGAACTTGATTTGCTTGTTCTAGAACTTCCTGAATCGGTTCTACTTGAACTTGATTTTGAACTATTAGAACCTGACTTTGAATCGCCGGAGCTTGAGCTGCTTGAACTTCCAGACGAACTATAGCTTCCAGATGAACTTGAACTGTTTGAATAGCTTGAACTCTTTTTTGAAAAAGCTGAATGATAAGTACATTTTGCAGGCTGTGTACCCTTGGCAAAATATTCTGATTTTGATGTAGGACAAACCCCTTTAATTGCAACTTTTCCTGAAGAAGAGCAGATATCATATTTCTTAACATCTTTACTCATTTTAAAACTTTTAGCTTTATATTTCTTGACTGAGTCAATTTGATTCATTATCTTAGCCCAGAGTCTTTCGTGATACGCCTGGTCACCGCTAAGAGATACGTTTTCATCATAACCTGTCCAAATTGATGCTGTAAGATATGGTGTATATCCACAGAACCAAAGGTCATATTCACTTGATGTTGTACCGGTTTTACCTGATACGGGCATTTTGCCATCAAGTTTAGCACTTGTACCTGTACCTTCTGTAATAACGCTTGTCATACCCTGTGTAAGAAGGCTTGCAGTAGAAGCTTTCAAAACAGTATGTGTAGTAGGAGTAGTGTTATCAAGAAGGACACGTCCATTGCTGTCTATAACCTGTGAATAAAAAACAGGTCTTGTATAAGTTCCCTGATTTGCGATTGTTGCATATGCAGCAGTCATTTCTAAGTTAGTAACACCGTCTGTAATACCACCAAGTGCCAAAGCCTGCTGAATGTCAGACGAAACAGAACCATTTTTTTCAACACGGTTATCAACTAAAGTAGTAATACCAAAATTGCAAAGATAATCATATCCAAGCTGTGGTGTAATATCTGTAAGTGTTTTTACAGCACAAATATTCATAGAATCAGCAATTGCCTTTCTTACTGTAACTTTGCCACGATAGCCACTGTACCAGTTCTTAACAGCTCTTCCGTTAGAATAACTGAAAGGCTCATCCACGATAGTGGTGGTAAGTGTGTACCCCATAGTATCAATGGCAGGTGCGTAAGCTGATAAAATTTTAAATGTTGAACCGGGCTGTCTTGTTGAGTCTGTAGCTCGGTTAAGAGAAAGACTAACATTCTTCTTTCCACGACCACCAACAACGGCTTTAACATAGCCTGTGTACTGGTCCATTACAGTAAATGAAACCTGTGGCTGAGGATTGTAATAAAGATTTTCGTATTCGGCGTAGCCTTTATCCTTATCAATTCCTTTTTTGTAATACTTGTTCATAAGGTGCATTTTGTATGCCTTAACACAAGCTTTTGCTTCTTCTTTAGAACTAAAAATCAATTTAAAACTTGATTCATTCAAAGAATTTCTATGATAATTCAAAATATCTTTTTCACTGTAATTGTCAACTGAACCGTCAGGATTTTGAACTGACCATGCCCAGTTAATTGAGTATTTAATAGCGTAAGGATAGTTGTCTGAGTCAGACAATTCCTTGTCACATATTTTTTGAATATCAGAATCCTGAGTAGTATAAATCTTTAAACCACCGCTGTATACGGCATTGTAAGCCTGAGTATAAGTATAGCCTTTCTGTTCCTGAAGGTCTGAAAGAACCTGCTTTACAACCTCATCGACAAAATAAGAATATACCCGATCATCGCTTTTTGTAAGCTTGTTGTTGACTTTTTTTATACGGGCATAAACATTATCACTCATGGCTTCGTCATACTGTTCTTGAGTAATATGCCCTGCATCTTTCATGTTAGTGAGAATCTTTTTTCTACGTTTGGCATTTTCGTCAGGATTAGTAATAGGATTATAAAGTGACGGGTTCTGAGTTATGGCAGCAATAACGCCTGCCTCAGAAACTGTAATCTTACTAACATCCTTATTAAAATATCTAAGTGAAGCAGCCTTAACACCAAGGGTATTTGAACCTAAGTTAATAGTGTTAAGATATGTTTCAAGTATAACGTCCTTTTTGGTAACTTTTTCAAGCTGAACGGCAAGGTACTGTTCCTGAATCTTTCTTTTAAGAGAAGAAGTAAGGGAATCTTCTTCAGTCCAGCTTGTAAATACGTTGTTCTTTAGAACCTGTTGTGTAATGGTGCTGGCACCTTCTGACGGATTAAGGGTAGTAAGTGCTATAAAAGCCGCACGACCGATACCCTGAATGTCAATACCGTTATGTTCATAAAAACGTGCATCCTCAGTATCAATAAAAGCCCATCTTAAATGTTCCGGAATATCTTTCAAATCAGCCTTAATACGGTTAGAGCCGGAAGTGATAAGCTTAGCAATCTGCTTATTATTGGTGTCATAAACTGTTGTTGAATATGACGATGGAACAATAGAAATATTTTCCACGGAAGGAGCACTTTTAATAATGCCGTGTATAACACCAAGTCCGAAAAAACCTCCGGTAACAATGGCAAGGCACATAATGTAAAGAAATACTTTAAGTGCAGAAACCAAGGACTTAGAAACAACCTTCTTTTGTAATGAAACAAGTTCACGTTGTTTGTCTATTGTTTCTTTATATTCAAAATTCATTGGCAAACCTCCTATTCTTTTAGATTATAACAAAATGCAGTAATTTAATAAAGGGGAAAAATGTCGCAGAAAATGTAAGACACAGAATCTTCAAAAAAATTGATACTTATGTTATTCTATATACAACGCGTTTGGTTGGGAGGGGGGACAATTAAAATGAAAGCGTGCTTTTGTTGTTTTTCTTCTCTACACAACAAACAAGAAAGGGATAGAATTGGAAAAATTTATAATAAAAGAAGGCGGTCAGGGCGAAATTGTTGAGAAGAAGTCCAGATTTATTGCCACTGTTTTGCCAATAGATACAGAAGAAGAGGCATTACAATATATTGAAAAGATAAAAAAGAAATACTGGGATGCAAGGCACAATTGTTTTGCATTTGCAATAGGAAGTAACAATGAAATTCAGAGATTTAGTGATGACGGCGAGCCACAGGGCACAGCGGGAAAACCTATTTTGGAAACATTGTTAAATGAGAATTTGCATAATACTTTGATAGTGGTGACACGATATTTTGGTGGAACTCTCCTTGGAACAGGCGGTCTTGTCAGGGCTTACGGCCAGTCATCCAAGGAAGGTATTAGAAATTCGGTTATTCAGAAAGTTTGTGAAGGTATAAGCTTTAAACTTACGGTGGATTATAATAGTATAGGAAAGATTAAGTACATTATGGGGCAGATGGGAATTACGGATGCTCAGGAAGAATACGGTCAGAATGTTGTTTTAAGCATTTTAATGAAAAAAGATGAATATAATGAATTTAATACGAAAGTAACAGATGCCACAGGAGGGAAAGCTGTTTTTGAGGATGAAGAAGACAGGGAGTACAGAGAAGAGGTAAAAGAAAAATAATTTTATTGAAAACATATCATCTATGTGATAAAATGAACATTTGTGAAGCTATAAACAAGTATTTTATGATTATTTAATAGGAAAGAGAAGAAATGATTAGAGAAGACGTAAGAAATATTGCCATTATTGCCCATGTAGACCATGGTAAAACAACATTGGTAGATGAATTATTAAAACAGAGTGGTGTATTCCGTGAAAATCAGGAAGTTGCTGAAAGAGTAATGGACTCTAATGATATTGAAAGAGAAAGAGGTATTACAATTCTTTCAAAGAACACTGCCGTTACTTATAAGAATACAAAAATTAATATTATTGATACACCGGGACATGCTGATTTTGGTGGAGAAGTAGAGCGTGTACTTAAGATGGTTAATGGCGTAGTTTTAGTAGTAGATGCATTTGAAGGTGCAATGCCACAGACACGTTTCGTTCTAAAGAAAGCTTTGGAACTTAACCTTCCTGTTATTGTTTGTATTAACAAGATTGACAGACCGGAAGCAAGACCAGAAGAAGTTATTGACGAAGTATTAGAATTATTTATTGAGTTAGATGCTAGTGAAGAACAGCTTGACTGCCCATTTGTTTTCGCATCAGCTAAGCAGGGATTTGCTAAGTTAAATATGGATGACGAATCAGATAGTATGCAGCCATTATTTGAAACAATTATTGACTACATTCCAGCTCCTGAAGGAGATGAGAATGCAGATACTCAGGTTCTTATCAGTACAATCGATTACAACGAATATGTTGGACGTATCGGTGTTGGTAAGATTGACAATGGTAAATTAAAAGTTAATCAGGATGTTGTTTTGGTTAATCACCATGAACCTGACAAACAGAAGAGAGTTAAAATCAGCAAGCTTTATGAGTTTGATGGTTTAAATAAAGTAGAAGTTCAGGAAGCTACAGTAGGTTCTATTGTTGCTATTTCAGGTATTACAGACATTCATATTGGAGATACAATTTGTTCTCCTGAAAATCCTGTTGCAATTCCTTTCCAGAAGATTTCAGAGCCTACAATTTCTATGAACTTTATGGTAAATGACAGTCCTCTTGCAGGTCAGGAAGGAAAATTCGTCACATCACGTCATCTTCGTGAAAGACTTATGAGAGAATTAAATACTGACGTAAGTTTAAGAGTAGAAGAAACTGAAAACATGGATTCATTTAAGGTTTCAGGACGTGGAGAACTTCACCTTTCAGTTCTTATTGAAAACATGAGAAGAGAAGGATACGAATTTGCTGTAAGTAAGGCAGAAGTTATTTACAAAGAAGACGAAAGAGGCAAGAAATTAGAGCCTATGGAAATCTGTTACATTGATGTTCCTGATGAATTTTCAGGTGCAATCATTGAAAAATTAAGTAACAGAAAAGGGGAACTTCAGGGAATGGCACCAATTAACGGTGGATTTACAAGACTTGAGTTTTCAATTCCTTCAAGAGGATTAATCGGCTACAGAGGTCAGTTTATGACAGATACAAAGGGTAATGGTATTATGAATACTGTATTTGATGATTACGGTCCATTTAAGGGAGAAATTCAGTACAGAAAACAGGGTTCACTTATCGCTTTTGAAGCCGGTGAAGCAATTACTTATGGATTATTTAATGCACAGGAAAGAGGAACATTATTCATTGGACCTGGCGAAAAAGTATATTCAGGTATGATTGTTGGTCAGACAGGTCGTGCTGAAGATATTGAAGTAAACGTTTGTAAAACAAAACATCTTTCAAACACAAGAACTTCAAGCTCAGATGAAGCTTTAAGATTAGTACCAAAGAAAGTATTAAGTCTTGAGCAGGCGTTGGAATTCATTGATACTGATGAATTACTTGAAATCACACCAGAAAACTTAAGAATTAGAAAGAAAATCTTAGATCCAACTCTTAGAAAGAGAGCAAACATTCGTAAGAACAACAAATAAGAGGTTGGAAAGAAGATATTTTGGAAAAATAAATATATTAAAAAATAAAAAAAGCTTCCTTCTAAATGCAGGTTAAATTGGAACTTGCAATTTAGGAGGGAGCTTTTTTGATAAATCTATACTGAATGGAATCCCTTTCCAATGATTTCGCTTGTATTTGAAATCAATAGGAAGGCTCCAGGTGAGTTTTCTTTTATGAAGTTTCTAAGTTTTACTGCCTGAGACGGACTTAAAACTGTAAGGATTATGTATTTGTTGTCGCCGGTAAATGAGCCTTTGGCGTTTACGATTGTGGCTCCACGGACAAGGTTTTTTTCAATAAAATTGCATATTGGCTTAGGATCGGAGCAAACCACATGAAAGTATTTTGAGCGGTTCAAACTTTCAATAAAGTTGTCGATAAGTGCAGAACGCATAATCAAACCAAGCAATGAGTAAAGTCCTGTTTTTACATCAAATACGAAAAAGGCGCAAAGCGTAAATAGAACATCGGAAATCATAAGTCCACGACCAATATCAACACTTGTGTATTTCTTAAGAACCATTGCGATAACATCCGTACCACCACTTGATGCACCAATATTGAAAAGGATTGCTGAGCCAAGTGCAGGTAAAAGAATTGCAAAAATAAGCTCAAGCAAAGGTTCATTAGTTAAAGGATGGCTCATTGGATAAACACGTTCAAACAATGACAGAGTCACAGACAAAAGAATTGTGCTGTAAGCTGTTTTTGCAGCAAAACTTTTGCCAAGAATAATCCATCCCACTACAAGTAACAGAATGTTGGCTACAAAAGAAAAATCACTGGCTGAAAGAGGAGTGAACTTTGCAACCAAAACTGCAAAACCTGTAATACCACCAAAAGTAAAGTTGTTGGCGAATTTAAAGAAGTAAATACCAACAGCCATAATCAAAGTACTGGCTGTAAGCAATAAAAAATTTTTAAAATTTGCTTTCATAATTTTTTTCCTTTAAGTATATTTTTTACAAAAAAATTGTAACGTTGTGAGATTGTAAAGTCAATGAGTATTTAAAGGAAAAATAAGCAATTAAGATAAAAACATAAAAATAATTAATAAGTTAATTTAGCAAAAAACAATTCCAAGCACAGCGGAAAACAAAATCATTAAAATAGGTGTCAAAGTTTTTTTGAAAAAATGTTTGCTTAAAAAGTGAACAGCTATCAAAATCACAAATATCAAAACAAAGCTGTAATTAATTGAAAAACCATGACCTAAACTTTCGAAATTAAACAAAGTTGAAAGTCCCATTATTACAGCAGTTGCAAGAATCATTGCAACAACACAAGGTCGTACGCCGGACAGAAAAGCTTTGGTACCGGAATATTTCATTAGATTTTTTAGAACTGCCGCAATTAAAAGAAGAATAATAAAAGCAGGCAGAACTACACCAAGAGTTGCAAAAAAAGCACCAAGAAAACCGCCCTGAGAGGAGCCAACAAAAGTTGCAAGATTAACTGCAAGAGGTCCCGGAGTTGACTCGGCAACTGCAACAAAACTCATAAACATATCCTCAGAAAGCCAATGGTTGGATAATACGATCTCCCTCATTAAAGAAATCATTCCGTAACCGCCTCCGAAAGATAATGTTCCTATTATAAGAAAATTGATAAAAAGCTTTAAATAAATCATTTTAAACTCCTGTTAACTAAAAAGAACTATTTCAAATAGTAAAAATTATTTGTAAAGTTAAAGTTATTAACTATCGCTGAATGTTTTTCTTAAAGAAATATACTATCACGCCAACGCCCCCACAAATCAAAATATAATAAATTGATGAAAAAGAAGTTGCTGTAATGGAAAAAATAATCATAATAATTGCAACAATTAAAATAATCAAAGTATTAAACAGATTCCTCTCCAAATTCTTTAACATTCGAATACCTGCAGTAAGTATTAAATAAATCACGCAAACTTGAATGCCTTTAAAAGCACAGGTAATATAATGTAGACTTAAAAATTGATTAAAAAATAATGAAATACAATAAATTACAATGAAAGAAGGAATGCATACTGCAAGGGTTGCAGCAGTAGCTCCGTAAAATCCTGCAACATGATATCCAATATAGGTGGCACTGTTAACTGCCATAGGACCGGGCGTGGATTCAGCAATTGCAATCATATTAAGAAAATCATCTTTTTCAATCCATTTCTTCTTATATATAAACTCACTTTCCAAAAGGGCCACCATAGCGTAACCACCGCCAAAGGTAAAGGCACCGATTTTTAGAAAGGTCAAAAACAAAGTAAGAGTTTTATCAAAATTAGAATGTTTCATAAAACCTCCGAAATAAAAAGTCCATTAAAATATTTAATAAAAATTTTTGCAATTAACATCGAGATATTAATTGCTACTTAATTCAAAACACCATAAGTATACCATACATAAAAAATAGGAACAAACAAGTTTGAAATAAAAAAATTTTAAAAAAATTAGCACTCGCCTCTTGACAGTGCTAACAAAAAGGACTATAACATAGTCAGAACGAAGGAAGAGATAAAGATTTAAAGAAATAATTAAAGATTCAAGCTTTAAAATCTAAATCAAATTCGTTAGTTCAGATAATCAACACCTCGGATTTCTCCGATAGTGCAATTACAAAATTTATATCTATTAGACGAAAGGAGATATGACTTATGATGATGCCTAGTATTTTTGGAGAAAACTTATTTGATGATTTTATGGACGATTTTTCATTCCCTACATTACCTGATGTAGACAAGGAATTGTATGGAAAACATGCAAAGAACCTAATGAAAACCGATGTTAAGGAAACTGATGACGGATATCAGGTTGCAGTTGATCTTCCGGGATTTAAGAAGGACGAAATCAAGATTAAACTTGAAAATGGTACATTAACAATTAATGCAGCTAAAGGTCTTGACAAGGATGAGAAGGACAAGGAAGGTAAGTATGTAAGACGTGAACGTTATGCAGGAAGTATGAGCAGAAGCTTTTATGTTGGTGAACATGTTACAGCAGAACAGGTTCATCCAAAGTATGAGAATGGTATTTTAACCTTCGAAATACCTAAGAACAAAGAACCAATTGAAGAAAAAGAAAAGTTCATTGCTATTGAAGGATAACATCTTAACAAAATAAAGAAATCCCCATATCGACTTAGTGTTTGTATGGGGATTTTTTTGTGTTATAATTGGCTACAAATAATTATGTTAGTATGATTCTAAAAAAATATGTATAAATTGGGAAAATAGTGTGTTAGAAGCACGGAGGTGAAAAATGAGTCAATTTAGGAATATTGTTAAAAAAGCAGTAGTTATAGGGCTTTGCATTTGCACTCTTTCTGTTCAGGTAAGCGGTGCTACACCATGGTCATCAGCCAATGGAATTTTTTATGATGGAAATGGCAATGAAATAAAAGGTGCAATAGCTAAAGGAATTGATGTAAGTTATCACAACGGTGACATTGATTGGGCAAAGGTTAAGGCGGCAGGGATTAGTTTTGCTTTGCTTAGATGTGGATATGGAAATGATGAAAGAAATCAGGATGACATAAAGTTTGTGCAGAATGTAAAAGGTTGTGAGGACAATGGTATTCAATATGGAGTTTATTTGTATTCATATGCAGTTGACAATGACAAAGAAAAGACTTTAGAAGATATGGCTAGAAGTGAGGCAGAACACGTTCTTAGAATGATTGAAGAAGCCGGAGCTAAACCTACAATGCCTGTTTATTACGATATAGAGGACAAATCTCAGGTTGGAATGACTACTAAGCGGTATGGGGATATGGCTGAAATTTTTTGCAATATTGTAAAAAATGCCGGCTATAAGGTTGGTGTTTATTCTAACTATTATTGGTGGACCAATAGACTTACTGATTCAAGATTTGATAATTGGGGAAAATGGGTTGCAAGATATAATAACACAAGTGAGTACAACAAAGAATATGATATTTGGCAATATACTGAGTCAGGCACGGTAGATGGCGTGGGAAGTGGAATGGATGTTAATATTTTGCTTTCAAGACCTTGCAGTATTACAGGACATCAGTATGAATTTTATCAATTAGTGTCAAAATCAACAACCACAATAAATGGAAAAGCTACATATAAATGTAAAACCTGTGGTCATATTAAAACAACAGACATAGCAAAAATTAATCAGATAACAATTTCAAAAACAAAATATGAATATACAGGAAAAGCCTTTAAACCTACAGTTACAGTAAAAGACAGCAACGGGCAGGTAATTTCAACTCAGAATTATAATATAATATATTCATCTAACAAAAAGGTTGGAAATGGCACTGTAAAGATTGTTTTTAAAGGCAATTATAGTGGCACGATTACAAAAATATTTAAAATAGTTCCAAAGAAAGTAAGTCTTACAAAGGCAACCAACATTAAAGGCAAAAAAGTCAAATTGGGTTGGAAAAAGGTATCGGGAATATCCGGTTACGAAATCCAGTATGGCATAAATAAGTCTTTTAAGAAGGCAAAGACAACAACAGCCAAGTCTTCTTTGAAAACAAAAACAATTACAAAACTTAAAAATAAAAAGAAATATTATTTCAGAATGAGAGCTTATAAAAAAGTATCTGGAACGAAAGTTTATGGAGTGTATAGTTCAAAGAAAACAGTTAAAATTACAAAGTGATTATTAAAGCCGGTGCAGAAACATGTTTAAAATCAGACGTGATATTAATTGATAATGTTGATATTTTTGTTATAATTAAAGAAGCGGGAATTAAATTTTTGAACGGGAATCAAAGATTTTTTAGACGGAGGAATTATAATGGAAATTAAAGAAATTTTAAGCAAGGTAGATCATACATTATTAAAACCTGAATCTACTTGGGAGCAGATTAAGGAGATTTGTGATGACGGAATCAAATATGAAACAGCATCAGTTTGTATTCCACCATCATTTGTAAAACAGGCTGCTGATTATGTGGACGGTAAGATTGCAATCTGTACAGTTATTGGTTTCCCTAATGGATACAATACTACAGAAATCAAATGTGCAGAAGCAGCACAGGCAGTTAAAGAAGGCGCAGCGGAAATCGATATGGTTATTAATATTGGATGGGCTAAAGAAGGAAGATGGGATGATATTTTCTGCGAAATCAACAAGATAAAAGAAGCTTGTGACGGCAGATTACTTAAGGTAATCGTTGAAACTTGTTTATTAACTGATGAAGAAATCGCTAAGGTTGCTAATGTAGTATCAATGTCAAAGGCAGATTTCATTAAGACTTCAACAGGTTTCTCAACAGAGGGAGCAACATTCCATGTTGTAAAAATTTTTGCAGACAATATTTCTAACGGAACAAAGATTAAGGCAGCAGGTGGAATCAGTTCATTAGAAGACGCAGAAAAGTTCATTGAGCTTGGTGCTGACAGACTTGGAACAAGTAGAATTGTAAAAATCGTTAAGAACGAAAATGCAGGTGCCAATGAGTATTAGAAACTTTTGTGGTTCTGGTAATATTGGAGTGGTTGCTTATAGTGAAAATAAGCAAAGAAAAATAAAAAATGAAATTAGAAGAGATTGTACTAAAATGGTACAGTCTCTTTTTTTGACCTCAAAGTTGATAAAAAAATGTGTTGACTTAATACAATCCGTATGATATAACTTGAATTGTATTAATTGTACTAGTTGCAATAGTACAATGAAAACAAAATAGAGAGTAGGGGAGAAAACTATGCTAGAGACAAGAAATTTGAAAAAGGTTTATAAGACCAAAAAGGGTGTGTCTGTAACAGCCTTAAATGACGTGTCTATTAAGTTCCCTGAAAAGGGTTTGGTTTTTCTTTTAGGAAAATCAGGTAGTGGTAAATCTACATTATTAAACCTTTTAGGTGGACTTGATAAATATGATGAAGGTGAAATTATTATTAAGGGAGTTTCATCTAAAGACTTTAAACAGAGTCATTTTGATTCATATCGTAATACATATGTAGGGTTTATTTTTCAGGAATACAATGTATTAGAAGAATTTTCAGTAGGAGCTAATATTGCTTTGGCAATTGAGCTTCAGGGAAAGAAGGCTACAGATGAAGAAATTAATAGAATTTTAAAACAGGTTGATTTAGAGGGCTTTGGTGATAGAAAACCTAATGAATTATCAGGCGGTCAGAAACAGAGAGTTGCAATTGCAAGAGCACTTGTAAAACAGCCTGAAATAATTATGGCAGATGAGCCAACAGGAGCACTTGATTCTAACACAGGAAGACAGGTATTTGAAACACTTAAGAATTTATCTAAGGATAAACTTGTAATAGTAGTATCTCATGACAGGGAGTTTGCAGAGCAGTTTGGTGACAGAATTATCGAACTTGCAGATGGAAATGTAATTGATGATGTTACTCGTAAGGTTGGGTATGAAAAACAGGGTGAAGAACTTAATAATGGTATTAGTTTTGAAAATGACACAATGACTATTAAGTCAGGATACCATTTAACAGAAGAAGATAGAGAAAGAATAAATCAGTATATTGACGGTATTGGAACAGACTTAAAGGCTGTAATTAAAAAAGCAGATAGGGGAAGTTTCCAGCAGACTAACGAGGAAGATATTGTTCATAAGAAAGGCAATTTTAAACTTATTAAGTCTAAATTACCTTTGAAGAATGCTTTCAAAATAGGGGCAAGTGGTTTAAAACATAAGAAAATCAGACTTGTAGTTACAATTTTACTTTCATTTGTTGCATTTTCATTATTTGCTTTGGCAGATACTTTTGGAAACTACAATCACATTAAAACATGCACTAATTCAATTAAAGATACGAACATAACTTATGCGTCAGTTATTAAGTCATTAAAAATCGGTTCAGGAATGAACGCATACTGGAGCGATTACGGCAACAGCATTAGAGAAGACGAAATAACAAAGTTAAATAAAGATACAGGACTTGATTTTACAGGAGTTGTTGTTACAAATCAGGATATGGTTTTACCTAATTATAATAAGGAAGTTGAATTAACAAAGAATGGTGATATGTGCCATTATGCAACAGATTTTTCAGGCTATGCTAATTTGACAGAATCTAAAATTAAAGAAATGGGCTATAAAATTGTTGCAGGAAAATTACCAAAAGACAACAATGAAATCGCAATTAGTTCTTATGTTTATGAAACATATGCAAAGGCAGGATATATTTCAGAAGATGGTATAAAGTCTGAAATAAAATATTATAATGACTTAGTTGGCAAGAAACTTAAAATAGACAAGAAAGAATTTACCATAGTAGGTATTGTTGATACAAAGGTTGATATGGATAGATATAAGTCTATTTCAGAAGATAGCAAGGGCAAAACATCAGCACAGAATTTGACTGATTTTGCTTTAAGTCAGGAACTGGCACATATTCAACAGTACAGTTTGGCTTGCGATATTTTTGTAAGCGAGGGAATGCTTAACAGCATTAAGGAAGAATATCCTAATTATGTACAGTTAATTAATAACTATATGTACGTGTCAAGTGATGATACATATATTGATTCTTCAAGAATTGCGTCATTAAGTGAAATTGATACAAAAGATGTAACATGGGTCGATGGTGAAAAGACTAAACTTGCTGATAATGAGATTATCATAGATATCAATGCATTATCAAAAAATGATGAAGAAGGCTATTCTTACAGTAAAAAAGAAGCGTTGAAGATTTTGAAAGACAGCCAGTACACATTGGATTATTATATTGATGATGAAGATAAATCAATTAATGGAGTTAAGGTAGTTGGTGTGCTAAATGCAGATGGAAAAGCAGATAAATATTCAGACCTTTATGTACTTCCTGACAGCCTTTATAATTTAAAATGGACTGAAGGCAAGGGCGAATATTCATATGCAGTTGCAACAATGCCAACAAACAAGGCAGATATTGAAAAACTTGTAAAATATTGCTACACAGAACAGGGCAATATGAAATATCAGATTGAAAACTCAGTAACTTTTGAACTGGACACAGTTAATGAAGTTTTGAAAGTAATGTCAAAGGTATTCTTATACATTGGTATTGGTTTTGCAGTATTTGCAATGATTATGTTATCTAACTTTATTGCAACAAGTATTTCATATAAGAAGCAGGAAATCGGAATTCTTAGAGCAATCGGCGCAAGAAGCAATGATGTATTTAGAATTTTCTTCTTAGAAAGTTTTATTATTGCAATGATTAACTTTGTTCTTTCAACAATTGGAACAGGTGTGGCAACAGCAATAATCAACGGTATGTTTAGAAAAAAAGCAGGAATACTTATTACAATACTTAATTTTGGACCAAGACAGATACTACTTTTACTTGTAATTAGTATTGGAGTTGCGGCAGTGGCAAGTTTCATACCGGTTTACAAAATTGCATCAAAGAGACCAATTGAGGCCATTAGAAATAGATAAGAGTTAAAGGATTAAGTGTCGTTTAGTGTGGCACTTTTTTCTTTTTTTGTTTATGTTATAAGTTTCTGCTATGAGTGTAATCTGAGCGAAAAGTTTCTGCTTTAAGTATAATCTGAGTTATAAATTTCTGTTTCCATTGTAACCTAAAAAATGAGGAGTTGAGTTTTTTATACCTTACTATATCTACAAACAATAAATATTAGTTATACAAACAATTTGACACTTGAAAAACATATAGTGGAATTTTATAATGAATACATCGACTACATATTCTATAATGTCGCATAATGTCAGGGGGATACATTCATGACATACGAACAGTTTATAGAACAGGTAAAGTGGGAAGTAGAAAATATAGCAAGAGAGTCTTTTGATGACGTGAGAACAGTTGTAAGAACGGTTACTAAGAATAACAATGTTCGAAGAAAGACTATAAGCATTTTTAAAGAGGGACAGTTGGCTACACCGACAATTTACCTGAGAGATTATTATTTGGATTATAAGAAAGGAAGAAGTATCGAAAACATAGGCAGAGAAATCTTTATGATTTATTCTGAAGGTACAAAAAGATTTACTTTTGATGTGAATCAGTTTTCTGATTTTTCGAAAGTAAAGGACAAAATCTATTATAAGCTTGTTAATTACGAAATGAACAGACAGGCGTTAAAAACAATGCCACATTTTAAATTTTTGGATATGGCAATTGTGTTTTTCGTTTCGATTATGGGCAATGAGAAGGAGCAGGGGACAATAGCAATTCAGGAGGCTTATGTTGAAAAGTGGGGGATTAGTAAGGAGGAGTTAAGAAGAACGGCAATAAAGAATACTTGGAAGGAATACCCGCCTGAAATTAAGAAGATGGAAGATATTATATCTGAAATCGTTTTGGGGCAGGTTACATCAGAAGATGATGACGAGGACGGATTAATTTCAGAAGAAATCAGTTATGGTGAATTTAGTATTGATAATGTTCGCCAAATGATAAAAGAAGAAGTTGATAAAATGCGAGCACAGGCAGAAATGGATATGTATGTGCTGACTAATACATCACGCAACTTTGGCGCTGCATGCATTACATATCCGGGAGTTTTAAAGGAATTTGCAAGAGAACACAACAGTGATTTCTACATTATTCCAAGTTCAGTCCACGAAGTGATATTAATTCTGGGAGAACAGATGTCTGTGGAAGAAATGAATCTGATGGTGGAAGAAGTAAATGAAAGAGAAGTTGATTCCATAGATGTATTGTCTAACCATGTTTATCAATATAAGAGAGAACTGGAAGAGATAATATACTAGGATTATGTTGGAAAATGGCTTATTAAATCTGTGGTTATGCAGATGTGGAAGACATTGAAACACACTCGGATATAAGTATAAAAGTGGAGTGCAAGCTTAATAATATGCGAATATTCGTGTAGTCAAGATTTAGGTGTCTTAACATCTAAGTTTATTAGAAAACAACTTCGAAAATGAAAAAGCTGCGGCTTTGGCAACACACAATGGTTGTTGGAGTGCAGCTTTTTTGTATTATGTCTAATTACGTGTCGTAGCGTCTGCTAAAGTCATAAGGAATCCTCCCAGCTGCGCCTGGTCCCTCCTTATCTTTACGGGTGGCAGACGTATTTAAAACGAACTTCGTTCGTGGCGTCTGCTAAAGTCATAAGGAATCCTCCCAACTATGTTGGGTCCCTCCTTATGACAAGAACGCACCTGGCGGGAATCGAACCCGCATTTTCGTCTCCGGAGGACGACGTTCTATCCATTATACTACAGGTACAACTCCCTAATTATACATTAAATTGACTAAGGTATCAATAAGAAGATATGTTGAACAATGTCAGAGCAATTAAATTTAAAATATATCATAGTAAATATCATTGAAAATGTCAGTTAGTTTATTGCAAGTTTATAGTTGGCTTAAAACTAAAGTTGAATTTATAAATGATATTTGATAAACTAATGGGGAATTATTTTTGAGTACAAAAAGAAAAGATTAAATATAGGGTAAGGAGAATTAAAGTGGAAACTGAAGAGAAGAAGTTAACAAGTTCAGAAATAGACCAGATGCTTGAAGAAGCGGCAGCGTATCACGTGGAGCCTAAAGAGCCATCTAATAAAGGCAAAAAAAATAAAAAGAAAAAAAAGAAAAGAAAACAGATAAGATTTGACATTATCATTGCCATTGTTTTGGCAGTTGTAGTTGTAGTGGGAGCAGTTTTTGCAATTAGCAAGCTTGCCGGCAAGTCTTCATCAGCTAGTAAGAAGAGCAATGTGGAGAATCCACTTGAAGATGACAAATATGATGAAATTACTGACGTTGTAAACAATTATCTTAACGCATATTTAGTTGAAGATTCACAGAAGAGATTAGATATTCTTGCAAGATACGTTGACAATATTGGAGACCTTAGCGAAAGTGATATAGCACAGAAGAAGTACATTACAAGCTATTCAGAAGTTGAATGTTATACAAAGAATGGTCCTTATGACAACACTTATGTTGTTTACGCATACTACCAGACAGAATACAAGAACATTTCAACTAAAGTACCAAGCCTTACAACATATTATGTAATTAGAGATGCAAAAACAGGAAATGTTTACATTCATAATAAGTGGAGTGATGAAATAAAAGATTATATTTCAAAGGTTTCAAAAGATGCTGACGTTCAGAAATTAATTTCAGATGTTCAGAAAGAACTTTTGGAGGCTGAAAAGTCAGATGCTAACTTAAAGAAGTTCCTTGATGCTCTCACAGGAAAAAAAGAGGAAACAACTACAGCAGCTCAGAAAGCTACTCAGGCAACTACACAGCCGGCAACTGCTAAGCCGGAACAGAAGACAACACAGGCAACTAAACAGGCTGCCACAACTAAGCCTGCAGTTATTCAGAAGGCCACAACAGCTAAGCCTACAGAAGCACCTACAACAACAGCTGAGGCAAGAATTAAATAAGACCAAGGTCTTAAGGAGATTAATAGTTGAATAAGAAATGTTATATAGTTGGTGCCGGAGATAATTCCGGCACCAACTTTTCTAAAGAAAAAGATGAATATGTTATAGCGGCAGATGGTGGACTTGCTACTCTTGAAAAGTTGGGAATACAGCCGGATTTTATTTTAGGAGATTTTGATTCTTTAGGCTACGTGCCCGATGGAAAAAACATAGAGGTTCACAAGGTCGAAAAAGATGACACAGACATGATGCTATCAGTGGAAAGAGCCGTAGAATCAGGTTACAATGAAATAGAGATTTTCGGTGGAACAGGTGGACGAATAGATCATACAGTGGCAAATTTTCAGACAATGCTTTGGGCATCTAAGCAAAATGTGAAAATCAAAATGACAGACAAAAATTACGTTTATTTTATGATTACAAATGATACACTGGAAATAAAAGGAAAAGACGGAGCAGATTTGTCTGTTTTTGCTTTTGGAGGAGACGCTAAAGGTGTTACAATAAAAGGTGGAAAATATCAGGCAGAGAATGTAACTTTGACAATGGACAATCCTACAGCCGTAAGTAATTCTTTTATTGGTAAAAAAGTCAGAATTTCAGTGGAAAGTGGAAGCCTGCTTGTTATTGCGGCAAAATAAAAACATATAAAGTATAAAAATTGTTTAATTACTTAATATGTTTGAAAACAATCAATTAAAAATGAACAATTATAAAATATTGAATTGGTGTAAAAATGGAACAAAATATTAGATTAAAAGAAAAAAAGTCAGCGGACGAACAGATTAGATTGAATAAATTTTTAAGTGATGCAGGATATTGTTCCAGAAGGGAAGCAGACAGACTTGTGGAGCAGGGCGTTGTAAAAGTTAACGGAAAAACTGCAGTGATGGGACAAAAAGTGACCATCAATGATAGTATAATGGTTAAAGGTAAGAATATTTCAAGAGAAGAAGAACAGATTCTTATAGCACTAAATAAACCTGTTGGAATTGAATGTACCACAGATTTAAATAACCCGGACAATATAGTGGATTTTATTAATTTTGATAAGAGAGTTTATCCTATTGGAAGGTTGGATAAGAACTCTCAGGGGTTAATACTTTTGACTAACGACGGTTCAATTGTTAATAACATATTGAAAGGCTCAAATTATCACGAGAAAGAGTATGTTGTTACAGTTGATAAGCCGGTAACAGACGATTTTATTAAGAAAATGTCAACAGGTGTACGAATTCTTGATCAGGTAACAAGACCGTGTAAGGTAACTAAGGTGAAGAAGCATGTTTTTAATATTGTTTTAACTCAAGGGTTAAATAGACAGATTAGAAGAATGTGCGGAGAGCTTGGATATAATGTTCAGAAGTTGAAAAGAATAAGAATAATGAACATTGAATTGGGTAATCTTCCTGTGGGACAATATAGAAAGGTTACCGACAGTGAATTAAAAGAATTAATGAGAAATTTTAATTGATTTTAACAAAGGTTCAAAAAGATTAAAGAATAAAATTATAGAAAATTAATTTTAGGTTAGGTGGATATAATGGATAAGTCAGAAAGAATTAAAGATCTTGTAGAATTATTGAATAAAGCTAACAAGGCATATTATCAGGAAGCCAATGAGATAATGACTAACTTTGAATATGATAAGTTGTATGATGAATTGGTTGGCTTAGAGAAAGAAACAGGCATGGTGTTGTCTAACAGCCCTACAGTTAACGTAGGTTATCAGGTTGTCAGTCAGTTGCCAAAGGAGCAACACAACAGCCCTATGCTTTCCCTTGATAAGACTAAAGAAGTTGGAGCATTGGCAGATTTTGCAGGAGACAGAAAGTGTCTTCTGTCTTGGAAAATGGACGGCTTGACAGTTGTTCTTACTTATGAAAATGGAGAACTTGTAAAGGCTGTAACACGTGGCAACGGATTGGTTGGAGAAGTAATAACAAACAATGCAAAAACATTTAAGAATATACCGATTTCAATACCTTATAAGGGCAGACTTACTCTTAGAGGGGAAGCAATAATTAAATATTCTGACTTTGAACAGATTAACAGAGAGATTGAAGATGCAGATTCTAAGTATAAGAATCCTAGAAATTTGTGCTCAGGTTCAGTGCGCCAGTTAAATAGTCAGGTTACGGCAGAGCGAAATGTTAATTTTGTAGCGTTTGCACTTATTAATGCAGATGATGTGGACTTTGACAATTCAATTGAGCAGCAGTACAAATGGATGGAAAGTCAGGGATTTCAAGTTGTTGAGTACAGGGTTGTAACAAGAAATTCAATGGAGGATGCAGTAAAATATTTTGCTGGAAAAATTCAGACTTACGATTATCCTTCTGACGGATTGGTTCTTATGTTTGATGATATTGAATATGGTTTGTCACTTGGAACTACAGCCAAGTTTCCGCGAAACGGAATTGCTTTTAAATGGGAAGATGAACAGGCAGAAACTACGCTTAAATATATTGAATGGAGTCCAAGTCGAACAGGACTTATTAATCCTGTAGCAGTTTTTGAACCGGTTGAACTTGAAGGAACAACAGTAAGCAGGGCAAGTGTGCATAATATTAGTATTATGGAAGAATTAGAACTTGGCTCCGGTGACAGAATTAAAGTTTACAAGGCTAATATGATTATTCCACAGATTTCAGAGAATCTAACAAAGAGCGGAATAGATGATTTGCCTAAGGAATGTCCTGTATGTGGTCATGCAACTGAAGTGAAGGCAGAGAATGGAATAAAGACACTTTATTGCCCTAACAGCCAGTGCCCGGCTAAACATGTTAAGTTATTTACTTTGTTTGTGTCAAGAAACGGAATGAACATTGACGGATTATCAGAGGAAACTTTGGAGAAGTTTATTGACGCGGGCTACATTAAGGAATTTGCAGATATTTTCCATTTGGACAGATATTATGAAGAAATAGTTGCAACACCGGGATTTGGACAGAAATCATATGATAATCTTATGGATTCAGTGGAAAAAGCCAGAAATGTTGAACTTTCAGCGTTGATTTATAGCTTGGGTATTCCAAATATTGGTTCAGCCAATGCCAAGCTTATTTGCAAGGCGTTTAACAATAACATTGAAAAAATAAGAAATGCAAGTGTTGAAGAGTTGATTGAAATAGATGGTATAGGTGAAATAATGGCAGAGAAGTTCTGTCAGTATTTTGCAGACGAAGACAATATCAAAAAACTTGATAATCTTCTTAAAGAAGTAAATATTGCAGAACCGGAAGAAAATACAACTCCTCAGAACATGGATGGTTTGACTTTTGTAATAACAGGTTCAGTGGAACATTTTGCTAACCGTAATGAACTAAAGTCATATATTGAAAAGCATGGCGGAAAGGTTACAGGCTCAGTTTCAGCTAAGACTAATTATCTTATAAACAATGATGCAATGTCAGCATCTTCTAAAAACAAAAAAGCCAAACAATTAGGTGTGGAAATTGTTACGGAAGAAGTTTTTTTAGAAAGATGGTGTAAAGATATTGAACAGTAGGTCATAATATGGTAAATATGATACAAGGATAAAAGTTGGCAGAATAATCAGATATAAAGTCAGATGAAAAATAATATAAATAAAACAAAACAAACCTGACAGAAAACAGATATGAAAGTTATATTTTTATCCTATGTATGAACAGTATTAAATTTCTAAATAAGTATTTCAGGAGGAGTTAGTTATGAGAAATGATATAGTAGAAATTTTATGCGACATCAATCCACTGTTAGACCCGGACGATGAAGACATGAGCATAGCAGAATTTTTAGAATCAAAACAATTAATGGAGTTAATAGCAAGACTTGAAGACCACTTCGACATCGATATTCCATATGACGATAGAAATGAAGACAACTTCTACAGTGTTGACACAATAATCGAATTGCTAGAAGGGTTGCGGTAGAACTTCAAAGAATTAAGAAATTAAAAAATCGCTCATAAAAGTTTGAAGACAAACATATAGCTATCAAACTTTTATGGGCGATTTGCAATAAATAAGGAGTATGACCAATTGGTAGTACTCCTTATTTTTGTGCAAAATTTCAAAAGTCATATTTGCGGGGAACACACATCTAAAATCCAACTGATTTTGTACAATATATGATTGAATTTGTGGTAGATGTACCCCGATATTTCAAAACACTAGATTTTTGAGGTGCATTTTCCCAAAAATTAATCGACTTTATACAATATATACTTTGAATATGCAATGGATGTACCCCGATATTTCGAAATATTAGAATTTTGGGGTATGCTTGCTTGAATATTAAATGAATTTATGCAACATATAGTTTAAATGCACCGAGAATGTACCCCGATATTTCAAAACATTAGAATTTTGGGGTACACTTGCCTAATATCTAATTGATTCTATACAACATATTGTTCGAACACACGATAAACGTACCCCGACATTTTAAGAACTTCGTTTTTTGAGGTACGCGTTCTAATTTCTAGTATTTATTTTGATGAATAACTACAATTTGTTGCATGTTAGCGTGCCACAATCAATCGTAAGAATCATCTGATAGAACAATGCAAAAGAAATGACTATGTCCAGCATAACAGTCAAGTGTGATAGTCTAACATAATAGTTAAGTGTGATAGTCCGGTATAATTGTTAAGATTAATTGTAAAACCCAATAATTCTGGCTAAGTGTAATTGTAAAAAAATTATAATTCTCAAGAGTAAACGTCCGGTGCTCCCACAAAATTAATTATAGTAATTATCACAATTCTTGCACTACATTGTAGTATTCACTTGACTTTTTTTCCTGTTGCAGATACTATAATAATTGTATTAGTTGTAGTAGTACAATTATAGTGAAGGGGAAAGAATATGCTTACTGTTAATTTTCAATCAAGAACGCCGGTATATCAGCAACTTTACGATGATGTTGTAAGACTGGCATCTCTTGGAGTGTTAAAAAGCAATACCAAATTACCACCTGTGCGTGTTTTGGCGACAGAGCTTGGAATTAATCCTAACACAGTGTCGAAAGCATATAAGATGCTTGAAGCTGATGGGTATATATATTCTACAGTTGGACGTGGAAGTTTTGTATCAGATAAGTTGTGTCAGGATGAGGCTGAAAAAATTGCCGCAAGGCAGGAACTGAAAAGTGCCTTGAAGAAAGCGTATAAAAAAGGTGTCACAAAAGAAGAAATAGTGAATATGATAGAACAGATAATAGAGGGAGTAGACATAGAATGATAGAAATTAAGAATTTGACTAAAAAATTTGATTCAAATGTAGCCCTAAATAGAATGAATTGTTATATTAGTGAAGGCACAATTTTTGGATTGGCAGGTAGTAATGGAAGTGGAAAGAGTACGTTATTAAGGACGTTATCAGGTGTTTATGAACCAGATGAGGGCCAGGTTATAATAGATGGAGAGCCTGCATTCGATAATCATAAAATAAAAGAGCGTTGTTATTATATTGCGGATTATCCGTTTTTCTTTAACGACAGCACAGTTGAGAATATGGGGAAATTATTGAAAAATATTTATTCCACATGGGACCAGCAGAGATTTGAAGAATTATGTGAAATGTTCCCAATTGAAAGAAAAAAGAAAATTATAAATATGAGTAAAGGAATGCAGCGACAGGCATCACTTATTCTTGCTTTTGCGGCAAAACCTAAATATTTGTTCTTAGATGAAATTTTTGACGGTTTGGATCCACTTATAAGAAAAACGCTTAAGACACTTATTATTCAAGATGTGACAGACAGAAATATGACATGTATTATTGCATCTCATAATTTAAGAGAGATTGATGACATATGTGACCGAATTGTAATGTTGCATGATGGTTCACTTTTGACTAATGAGGAAACAGATAGCCTTAAAAATAAAATACATAAAATTCAGATGGCTTTTAAGAATAGTCCAAGTGTAAAAACACTTACAGAAATGAATGTTCAGATTATAAGTCAGGTTGGAAACTACTTTAGCGTAATGGCACGAGGAGATATAGACGAAATTATGGAAAAACTTAATTCTTTAAACCCTGTGTTTATAGAAACTATGCCTTCCACATTAGAGGAAGTATTTATTAATGAAATGGAGGGCGCAGGATATGGAAAATAATAGCTTAAGTAATAAATCTAAGGCAATAGCATTATTTAAATGGACTAATAGAAAATATCTTTCAGTTTCCATAGCATATTGGATTTTGTTATTTCTAGCCTATCCTTTGGCAGAAATATTTATAATGATTACCAGCATATCTGCAGATGGAAAGTATAATTATTATGTAGACAGAATGCAGACTTATGGAGTGCTTATACCGTCCACTTTGTTTGCGGCAATTGCAATAGGATATTCAATTGTAATATCCTTAATTGCATTTTCGTACATGCATAATAAGAGATGTGTTGACTTATTTGGCAGCTTTCCGGTAAGCAGAAGAACATTGTTCTTTTCAAGGTTTGCCTCAGTTATATTTTCAACATTGATGCCTGTTATAGTTATTGGTTTAATAGGTATGATTTTATCGTTTGAACATAAAGCCTTTATAGCCGGAGCTTCAACAATAGGTTTATTGTGCTTAGTATTAATTGGCAACATATGTTTTATAGCAATCATCTCTCTTTGTTGTGGAACAACTATTGATGTTATAATTTGTTATGGGGCAATTAACGTGTGCTATCCTATAGCCGTATTTTTATGTAGCTATTATCCAGGAGAAATTTTACCGGGAGTTGGACAAAAAGACCTGCCGTCATCACTTTATACGTTACTTTGTCCAATTATGGCATTCTTTACATCTGCTTTTGGAGACGGTTTGGCATTACATACAATATGGTGGATTGGATTTATAATAGTTGTCACAATCGTTTGCTATCATTTGTGCAAAAAGAGAAAAGCTGAAACAGCTCAGAACGGATTTGCATTCGCAATTGTTGAAATAATTATAAAGTTTTTAACATGCTTTACATGTGGACTTGCCATTGGCTTTATAATGTCACAGCTTGGAAATATTTACAGCAGTGTTTTGGCATCTTATATTTGGCTTGTTGTTGGAATTATTATTGGAATATTTACTTCTAATATTTTACTTCATTTGGCATTTCACAGAGGATTGTCAATGTTTAAAAGTAGCTTAGTGGAAAGTCTGGTTGTTTTTGTTACAACAGGGATTTTTATAGTGATTATTGCAACCGGAGGTCTTGGATATGACACTACAATTCCTAAAGAGTCAGAAGTTGAGAGCGTTATTGTAAAGGAAGCAGACAGAGAGTATTTTATTATTAACGGCAAAGATATTGTTAATTCATATCAAAGCGACGCGAAAAGAATTAAGAAGACTCTTGAATTGCATAAAGAAATTATTAACAAGTGCAAGGCTAAAAAGCACCATGGTTTTTATGCACTGACACGACAGTCTGATGATGATTATAGTTCTGTTTCGGATGAAGATGAATATGAGTATACAATTAGTTCCACGGGGATAATTATCAAATATAAGCTTAAAAGCGGAAAAATAATCACAAGACAGTATAGAAGAGGTGAAGTGCCGGTTAGTCAGGATGAGAATGTTAAGGATTTGGAAGTAAATGATTTGACTATGATTACAAAGATACCGGTTAAATATTTGTCAAGTTGTTATATTCAGGATATGCAAAACGGCGGATATAGCAGTACAGATAAAGATTTAAACAAAAAACTGGTAGCGGCACTTATTAAAGACCTTAATAATGTTAAAAAGATAAAAAAAGACGAATATGATTATAGTATAGATCTTAACTATACTGATAGTGGAGAAAACTATAATTATAGAAATGGAACAGAGATACGTGTAAATATTTACAGCGAATATAAAAATACACTTAAGGTTCTTAATGACAGCGGAGTACTTGCGAAGCTGGAAGAATAGTAGTATATTAGAGAAAGCGACCGAGTGAAGGACGAAAAGCCTATTATTCGATATGCTGGCTAAAAAAATATCACACGGAGGATAGAATTATGGACAAGAAAAATATTGATTGGGCCAATATAGGTTTTGGTTATGTTCAGACAGATAAGAGATTTGTGTCTAACTTTAAAGATGGTAAATGGGATGACGGTCAGTTAACTGACGATGCAACAGTTGTTATCAGTGAATGTGCAGGTGTATTACAGTATGCACAGACATGTTTTGAAGGAATGAAAGCTTACACAACAGAAGATGGACGTGTAGTAGTGTTCAGACCTGACTTAAATGCAAAGAGAATGGAAGATTCAGCTAAGAGACTTGAAATGCCGGTCTTCCCTCAGGATAGATTTGTAAAAGCAATTGAAGAAACAGTAAAAGCTAACTTAGCTTATGTACCACCATATGGTTCAGGTGCTACATTATATATTAGACCTTACATGTTTGGTAGTTCATCAGTTATAGGTGTAAAGCCGGCTGAAGAATATCAGTTTAGAGTATTTACAACACCTGTAGGACCTTACTTTAAGGGTGGCGCTAAGCCTATCACAATTAAGGTAAGTGATTTTGATAGAGCAGCACCTCACGGAACAGGTCATATTAAAGCAGGTCTTAACTATGCAATGAGTTTACATGCAATCGTTACAGCTCACGCAGAAGGTTTTGATGAAAATATGTACTTAGATGCAGCAACAAGAACTAAGGTAGAAGAAACAGGTGGAGCTAACTTTATTTTTGTTACAAAAGATAATACAGTAGTTACACCTAAGTCAAACAGTATTCTTCCATCAATTACAAGACGTTCATTAATGTATGTTGCAGAACATTATTTAGGACTTAAAGTTGAAGAAAGAGAAGTTTACTTTGATGAAGTTAAAGATTTCGCAGAATGTGGCCTTTGCGGTACAGCAGCAGTAATCTCACCTGTAGGAAAGATTAATGACCATGGCAAAGAAATTTGCTTCCCAAGTGGAATGGAAGAAATGGGACCTATAACAAAGAAACTTTACGATACATTAACAGGAATTCAGATGGGTAGAATTGAAGCTCCTGAAGGATGGATTTACGAAATTAAATAATTAAAGATAGGATAGAGTATGTGGAATAGAGCAGATTTGAAAGCAAATGCTAAAAAGATTTTTTTCGGGAACTATTGGAAGGCAGTTTTAGTAACGCTTATTTTGACAATTATTCTTGGTGGTGCAACAAACACAATAACAAGAAGAATTTCAAATAATCAGTCAACAGATTGGTCAATTGATCAGGATTTTTCCGGTGTTTCAAGTTATGATGAATGGTCAAATGATGAAATATTGAACATTGGAAACAGTTCATTGTATGGTTCAGAATATCAGACATATCTTAGAATTTACGACCGACTGAAGAATATACCCGGATCAGTATGGGCAATGTTGGGAATTGCTGTAGCAGTAGGAATAGTTGTTGGTCTTTTAATTTCCATTTTCTTACTAGCACCTTTACAGGTTGGATGTTACAGATGGTATATCTTAAACAGAACATCTAATCCACCAATGGGAGAATTGTTAAATTCATTTAGAAATGGATATTTTAACACTGCTAAGATTATGTTTTGCAAGGGTTTGTACACAACACTTTGGAGTCTGTTGTTTATAATACCGGGAATTATCAAGGCGTATGAATATAGTATGATTCCATATTTGTTGGCCGAGAATCCTAATATGTCAAAACAGGAAGCTTTTGCAATAAGCAAGGAATTAATGGATGGAAATAAGTTTAATGCATTTGTACTGGACTTATCATTCATACTTTGGAATTTTGTAGGTGCATTAGCACTTGGTTTACCTGGAGTATTCTTTGTTAATCCTTATGTTCAGTTAACTAACGTTGAACTTTATGTAAAATTATGTCAGATTAGAGCAGAAAGACATAATTCAACATATAATCAGGATAACAACCAGAATTTTAATCAGAATGATTTTTCAGGTTATACACAAGTATAAAATTAAGTAAAAGTAATGAAATAACTAGTACAATATAAAAAAAATGGCGGTTTTCGCCATTTTTTTTTATATTGTACTAGACAAAGATATTATAATTTGTTAAAATTATAACAATCTTAATAATATTATTACTAGAAGTGGGAATTTTACAAAATTGTAACAGAAAAGTCATCTGTTTTTTCTTGCGGTGAAATAGTAAAAATGGTATTATGAGAGTATGTGAGCAAGCAGGTGAAATTATACATAAAACCTGTTAACATATTAAAAAAATCACGGAGGATTTATATTATGTCAAAGAAAGTAGTTATCGCAGGCGCATGCCGTACAGCTATTGGAAAAATGGGTGGAGCATTAAGCACAACTCCAGCACCAGTTTTAGGATCTATTGTTATTAAGGAAGCTCTTAACAGAGCAGGTGTTCCAGCTGATCAGGTTGATCACGTATATATGGGATGTGTTATCCAGGCAGGACTTGGACAGAACGTAGCACGTCAGGCAGCACTTAAGGCAGGACTTCCAATTGAAACACCAGCAGTTACAGTTAACGTTGTATGTGGTTCAGGTCTTAACTGTGTAAACATGGCTGCACAGATGATTCAGGCAGGAGATGCTGATATTGTTGTTGCAGGTGGTATGGAAAACATGTCAATGGCTCCATATGCTTTACCACAGGCTAGATTTGGTTACAGAATGAACAATGGTACACTTGTTGATACAATGGTTAACGATGCATTAACAGATGCATTCAATCACTACCACATGATGATTACAGCTGAAAATGTAGCTGAACAGTGGGGACTTACAAGAGAAGAATTAGATGCTTTCTCAGCTAACTCACAGCAGAAATGTGAAAAGGCTATGGCTGAAGGAAAATTCAAAGATGAAATCGTTCCTGTAGAAGTAAAACAGAGAAAACAGACAGTTATCGTAGATACAGATGAAGGCCCAAGAGCCGGAACAACAGCTGAATCACTTAGCAAGTTAAGATGTTGTTCAGGTAAGCCTGATGGTGTTGTTACAGCAGGTAATGCTTCAGGTATCAATGATGGTGCAGCAGCAGTTGTAGTTATGAGCGAAGAAAAAGCTAAAGAATTAGGTGTTAAGCCAATGGCTACATTCGTAACAGGAGCACTTGGTGGTGTAGATCCATCAATCATGGGTGTTGGTCCTGTAGCTTCAACTAAGAAAGCATTAGCAAAAGTTAACATGACAATTGATGATATGGACTTAATCGAAGCTAACGAAGCTTTCGCAGCTCAGTCAGTAGCAGTAGCTAGAGACTTAAAATTCGATATGAGCAAAGTAAACGTAAACGGTGGTGCTATTGCTCTTGGTCATCCAGTAGGTGCATCAGGTTGTCGTATCCTTGTAACATTACTTCACGAAATGCAGAAGAGAGACGCTAAGAAGGGTCTTGCTACTTTATGTATCGGTGGCGGAATGGGATGTACTACAATCGTTGAACGTGACTAATTTTAAATATAACCAGGGCTGGTAGTGAAACTGCCAGCTTTTATGGTGTTAATAAACACTTTTTATAATTAAGTTTCAATACTTGAAAAGTTATTTTTATTAAGGAGAAAAAACAATGGAATTCATTACATATGAACAGGAAGGATTCGTTGGAATTCTTACAATCAATCGTCCAAAGGCTCTTAATGCATTAAACAGCCAGGTTCTTGATGAATTAAACGAAGCAATTGAAGCAATTGATGTTAATGAAACTAGAGCACTTATTTTAACAGGTGCCGGAGACAAATCTTTTGTTGCAGGCGCTGATATCGGAGAAATGTCAACACTTACAAAGGCAGAAGGTGAAGCTTTTGGTAAGAAAGGTAATGATGTTTTCAGAAAGCTTGAAACATTAGAAATTCCAGTAATCGCAGCAGTTAACGGATTCGCTTTAGGTGGCGGATGCGAAATTTCAATGAGTTGTGATATTAGAATTTGTTCAGAAAACGCTATTTTCGGACAGCCTGAAGTAGGTCTTGGAATTACACCAGGTTTCGGTGGAACACAGAGACTTGCAAGAATCGTTGGACCTGGAATGGCTAAGCAGATGGTTTATACAGCAAGAAATATTAAGGCTGATGAAGCTTACAGAATCGGTCTTGTAAATGCAGTATATCCACAGGAAGAACTTATGGATGCTGCAAAGAAGTTAGCAGCAGGTATTGCAAAGAATGCACCTATCGCTGTTAGAGCTTGCAAGAAGGCAATTAATGATGGACTTGATGCAGTTATGGATGATGCTATCGTTATCGAAGAAAAATTATTCGGAAGCTGCTTCGAAACAGAAGATCAGAAAGCCGGAATGGGTAACTTCCTTGAAAAGGATAAAGAAAAGAAACTTAAAGTTGTTCCATTTAAGAACTGCTAATAGTTTGTAATTGTGCTTTAGCACAGCTAATATTGTTTTAAATACCGGATTTTCCGGTTTTAACCGTGGGAAGAATTTCTTCACACATATTTAAGGTAATGGTTTAATCCATTACAGAAAAAATAAGCGACAAGTTCGCAAAAGTATTTTTGGAGGAAAAAAGATGAAGGTAGGAGTAATTGGTGCCGGAACAATGGGCCAGGGAATCGCTAAGGCTTTCGCTCAGGTTGATGGATACACAGTAGCATTATGTGACATCAAGCAGGAATGGGCTGAAGGTGGAAAAGACAAGATTGCTAAAGGTTATGCAAGACTTGTACAGAAAGGAAAAATGACACAGGAGCAGGTTGATGGTATTCTTGCAAGCATCACACCAGGTATTAAAGAAGACTTATGTGCTGACTGCGATTTAATCGTAGAAGCTGCTTTTGAAAATATGGAAGTTAAGAAAACAACATTTGGCGAATTAGATAAGATTTGTAAGCCTGAATGTATCTTTGCTTCAAACACATCATCTCTTTCAATTACAGAGATTGGAAATGGTCTTACACGTCCTATGATTGGTATGCATTTCTTCAATCCTGCAGATAGAATGAAATTAGTAGAAGTTATCGCAGGCGTTAACACACCTGACGAAACAGTAGAAGAAATCATCAAGATTTCAAAAGAAATCGGCAAGACACCTGTACAGGTAAATGAAGCTGCCGGATTCGTAGTTAACAGAATCTTAATCCCAATGATTAACGAAGCTGCTTTCATTAAGATGGAAGGTGTTTCAGACATCGCTGGTATTGATGCAGCAATGAAACTTGGTGCAAATCACCCAATGGGACCTCTTGAATTAGGAGATTTCGTTGGTTTAGATATCTGCCTTGCAATTATGGATGTTCTTTACAATGAAACAGGCGACAGCAAATATCGTGCATGTCCATTAATCCGTAAGATGGTTAGAGGTGGAAACCTTGGTGTTAAATCAGGTAAGGGATTCTACGTTTATAACGCAGATCGCACAAAAACACCAGTTGATGCTCAGTAATTAGGGCAAACAATAAATATGGAGGAAAGATAAATGGATTTTACTTTAAGCAAAAAACATGAAATGGCAAGAACTCTTTTCAAAGAATTCGCTGAAAATGAAGTTAAACCTCTTGCACAGGAAACAGATGAAAATGAACAGTTCCCTGTTGAGACAGTTGAAAAGATGGCAAAATATGGTTTCCTTGGTATTCCAGTTCCTAAGGAATATGGCGGACAGGGATGTGATCCTTTAACATATGCTATGTGTGTTGAAGAATTATCAAAAGTATGTGGTACAACAGGTGTTATCGTATCAGCTCATACATCACTTTGTATCGATCCTATTATGACATTCGGTACAGAAGAACAGAAAAAGAAATATGTAGTTCCACTTGCAAAGGGTGAAAAGTTAGGTGCTTTCGGTCTTACAGAACCAGGTGCAGGTACAGATGCTCAGGGACAGCAGACAAAGGCTGTTTTTGATGAAGCTACAAATGAATGGGTATTAAATGGTTCTAAGTGCTTTATTACAAATGGTAAGTACGCAGATGTTTATATCGTAATCGCTGTAACAGGTAAAGTTGAAAAACGTGGTAGAATGATGAAAGAAATTTCAGCATTTATCGTTGAAAAAGGAACTCCAGGATTCACATTCGGAACAAAAGAAAAGAAAATGGGTATCCGTGGTTCAGCAACATATGAATTAATTTTTGAAGATTGCCGTATCCCAGCTGAAAACTTACTTGGTAAGAAGGGTAAAGGTTTCAACATCGCAATGCATACACTTGATGGTGGACGTATTGGTATCGCTGCACAGGCTCTTGGTCTTGCAGAAGGCGCTTTAGAAACAACTATCGAATATGTAAAGGAAAGAAAACAGTTCGGAAGATCAATCGGACAGTTCCAGAATACACAGTTCCAGTTAGCAGATATGGCTACTAAGGTAGAAGCTGCTAAGATGCTTGTTTACAAAGCAGCAATGGCTAAGGCTACACAGAAGACATACTCTTTTGAAGCTGCTCAGGCTAAATTATGCGCAGCAGAAGTTGCAATGGAAGTTACAACTAAGGCTGTTCAGTTACATGGTGGTTATGGTTATATCAGAGAATATGACGTTGAAAGAATGATGAGAGATGCTAAGATTACAGAAATCTACGAAGGTACTTCAGAAGTTCAGCGTATGGTAATCTCTGCAAACTTATTAAAATAATAGGAGGTACTAATCGTGAAAATTATCGTTTGTGTAAAACAGGTACCTGATACAAAGGGTGGAGTTAAATTTAACCCAGATGGTACATTAGATAGAGGTGCAATGCTTACAATTATGAACCCTGATGATAAAGCAGGTCTTGAAGCTGCACTTAGATTAAAAGATCAGTACGGCGCTGAAGTTACAGTTCTTACAATGGGTCTTCCAAAGGCTGAAGATGTTCTTCGTGAAGCTATAGCTATGGGTGCTGACAATGGAATCTTAGTAACAGATAGAGTTTTAGGTGGTGCTGATACTTGGGCTACATCTACTACAATCGCTGGTGCAATTAGAAATATTAAAGATTACGACATCATTATTACAGGACGTCAGGCTATCGATGGTGATACAGCTCAGGTTGGACCACAGATCGCTGAACATCTTGGAATCCCTGTAATTTCATATGCTGAAGGTATTGAAGTTGACGGAGATAGCGTAATTGTTAAGAGACAGTATGAAGATAGACATCATATGCTTAAAGCAAAAATGCCTGTATTAATTACAGCTCTTTCAGAATTAAACGAGCCACGTTACATGACTCCAGGTGGAATTTTTGATGCATGTGATGCTGAAATCACAACTTGGGGAAGAGCAAATCTTGTTGACGTAGAAGATGGAGACCTTGGATTAAAGGGTTCACCTACAAAGATTGCTAAGGCTTCTGACAAAGTTCGTAAGGGTGCTGGAGAAAAGGTTGCTCCTGATTCACCTGATGAAGCAGTTGATTACATCATGGACAAATTATTAACAAAGCACGTTATTTAGTAGAGAGGAGATTATAATTATGCAGAACATTAATTTAGAAGATTATAAAGGCGTATATGTCTTCGCTCAGCAGGTAGATAACGAATTAAGCGGTATCGCATTCGAGTTACTTGGAGAAGCAGGAAGACTTGCAAAACCATTAAATACAGAAGTAACAGCAGTACTTCTTGGATCAAACGTTGGAAATTTAGTTGATCAGTTAGCTGAATATGGCGCTGATAAGGTTATCGTTGTTGATAATCCTGAACTTGAAACATATAGAACTGAACCATATGCTCAGGCTTTAACAGCAGTTATTAATGAATTCAAGCCTGAAATTATGTTAGTTGGTGCTACAGCAATCGGTAGAGATTTAGGTCCTACAGTTTCAGCTAGAGTAGCAACAGGTCTTACAGCTGACTGTACAGTTCTTGAAATTGGCGATTTCCCAATCAACCCAATTCCAGGTAGAGAACAGAAACACAATCAGCTTCTTATGACTCGTCCTGCATTCGGTGGTAACACAATTGCTACTATTGCATGTCCAGATCATAGACCACAGATGGCTACAGTTCGTGCCGGTGTTATGCAGAAGGCAGAACCAAAGCCAGGCGCAAAGGCAGAAGTTATTAACTTTGACGCTAAATTAGAAAAGAACAGCAAATATGTTGAAATTCAGGAAGTAATTAAGTCAGTTGCTGAAACAGTAGATATCATGGACGCTAAGATTTTAGTATCAGGTGGACGTGGTGTTGGTTCAGCTGAAAACTTCAAGCTTCTTGAAGATCTTGCAGAAGCTCTCGGTGGAGAAGTTTCATGTTCAAGAGCTGTTACAGATAACGGTTGGTTACCAGTAGACAGACAGGTTGGACAGACAGGTAAAACAGTTCGTCCACAGGTTTACTTTGCAATTGGTATTTCAGGAGCAATCCAGCATGTAGCTGGTATGGAAGAATCAGATCTTATCATCGCAATCAACAAAGATGAAGATGCTCCAATCTTTGACGTAGCTGATTATGGTATCGTTGGAGACTTAAACAAGATCGTTCCACAGCTTACAGCAGCTATCAAAGCAGCAGAAGCTAATAAATAATCAAATATAATATATAGTTGATATATTAGTCCCCGCGTCGGAAGACGCGGGGATTTTTGTGTTGTGAGGGGGGATTATAAGTTTGTTATTATTCAAACTTTTACATATTTGCCACATACGAATATAGTTGTGTGGGATATGAGGTAGATTCTAAGCTTGTTATTATTCAAATTTTTACATATTTGCCCCATATGAACATGATTGCGTGGAAGGAGAGAGTTAGTGTGGAAAATTTTTGTGCTTAGATGGGGAATCTGTACCATATAAGCGAAAAGTTATCCACATGGTACAGATAAAGAAGAATTGAATAAATTGTATGTGGAAATCTGTACCATACAGAGGAAAAACTATTCATATGGTACAGATGAAGAAGAATTGAATAAGTCGTATGTGGAAATCTGTACCATACAGAGGAAAAGTTATTCATATGGTACAGATGAAGAAAAATTGAATAAGTCGTATGTGGAAATCTGTACCATACAGAGAAAAAGTTGTTCATATGGTACAGATAAAGAAGAATTAAATAAGTCGTATGTGGAAATCTGTACCATACAGAGGAAAAGTTGTTCATATGGTATAGATGAAGAAAATTTGAATGAGTCGTGTGTGGAAATTTGTACCATACAGACGAAAAAGTTATCTATATAGTACAAATAAGAAAGAATTGAATTATTATAAAAAATAGTAATTGACATGTTACTCATATAAGAATATAATTAACGCAACATAAGAAATAAAAAACGCTACATAAAAGATAAATGTTACATACACTGGCTATAATTAGTAGTTATAAATTGATCGAAAGGTATTAATGGCAATGTTTATGATAGCGTTATGTAATGCAAAAAAACAAAATTATAAAAATAGGGGGGATTGCATGGGAAAAGATTACGTTAGAAAAGAACTTGAAGATAAGTTAGATGAATTATCAGCAATTGAGAAGAATGCATTGAAAGAGTTAACAAAATTACCGGAAGGCAAAATTTATGCAAAAAGAAGAGGAGAAAATTGTTGTCAATTTTTTTGGAAGAAGGATAGCGAGACAGATTGGCAATATCTTAAAAAATCGGAAGATAAGTTTGCTACGGAATTAATTCAAAGAGAATATACAGAGAAAGTATTAAAAACTATATGTGAGCAAAGGAAATTAATAGAAAAATTTGTTAAGAAATATAATGAAAAATCAGTATTAGATGTGGTTAATAAGATTTCTGAACCTAAGTTAGAAAAGATTAAAATGTATGTCAAAGATGATATGGCATATATATGTGATTGGTATAAAAAGCAGGAGGAAATAATAGCAAAGGCAAGTAAGTATGTGTATAGCATAAAAGCAGGAGAAGATATAGAAATTTTGACTGAAAAAGGCGAAAGTGTTAAATCAAAATCAGAGAAAATTATTGCAGATAAATTAAATATGATGAATATACCTTATTGTTATGAAGTTCCACTTTATCTAAAGGGATATGGGTATGTAAAACCAGATTTTAAAGTATTAAATGTAGCAACAAGGAAAGAGTATTATTGGGAACATTATGGGATGATGGATAATAAAGATTACATAATTAAAGCATTAAAAAAGAAAAATTCCTATATAAGTAATAATTTTATAGTTGGAGATAATCTTATTGAAACATATGAATCACAAAGTTGCCCATTGGATACAAGAAATGTTGAAAAGATAATTAAAACTTTCTTGGTGTAATAAATTAAATGCATAAACCCAATATAAAATAAATCAAACATAAAAGATAATTAACCTATCACTTAATGAAAAACCAGTGATAGGTTAATTATATAATGTTATTTTACTTACATTTCCTCCAATTCATGATATAACTTTGCAATAGGTAGTCCTACAACGTTATTGTAATCACCGTGAATTCCTTTAACGTGTATGGCGAAAGAGCCTTGGATGCCGTAACTTCCGGCTTTATCATAGCAGTCACCTGTTTCAATATAGGAATTGATTTCACTGTCAGTCATCGGGTAAAATTCAACGTCAGTGCAATCGTGGAAGGAGTGAACTTTTTTCTCTTTAGTTTCAAAATCATAGAGAATAATGCTGACTCCAGTGTATACCTGATGGGTGTTATTTTGAAGCAGATTTAACATATCAAATGCCTGGTTATGATCTTTGGGTTTGCCCATTATCTGGTTGTCTTTTGCAACGATTGTATCAGCACCGATAATCATAAGTGAAACTCCCTCGTATGCGTCAAGAGACAGGTTAACAACTTTCATAATACTGTTAAATACGTTTGTTGCTTTTTGAAGAGATAGATCTTTAACAACAAGTGCCGGTTCAGTTTCAGAAGTTTGTTCATCCATATTTGAAGCTATAATTTCAAACTCATATCCCGCCTGTTTAAGTAACTCGCTTCGTCTCGGTGAGTTTGAAGCAAGAATAAGCTTAGTTTTTTCAAAATCAATCATTTTAAATCTCCAAATTCTTATAAAATATATAGTGTAATTATAATAGTAATTATACAATAACACATAAATATAAAAAATATTATAATTAATACAAAAATTATAATCCATAACATATGAAAATAATAAAAATAATTAGTCAAATTCAAGGAATAAACAAATTACTATGCAGATTGGAAAATATGTAATTAATTTTTTTACCGCAAATTAACATTCTGACACATATTTAAGGTTTAATAATAGAAGAAATTTAATTAAATATATTTAAAATTTGTAAATTGTTATTCACAGCTTAAATATGTAAGATATATGGTGGAAAATTCATTGGGAATAGGCGCTGTGTGTCTGATTCTTGTAACTATATTTGATATTCCGATTAAGTAGTTGCGGTGTTTATAAGATATGTATAATTTTTTCCATTTTCTTCATACATTTTTTTGTAGAAAATTGTTTCAAGCTCTGCTATAATAAAGATTGCGCTAGCAAATATATTTTATAGAAAGGAAAAGTATAGGAAACTATACGAGAGGAAAATGTTAGAAAAATTATTTAAACTCAAAGAGAACAACACTTCCGTAAAAACAGAAGTAGTTGCGGGTGTTACAACATTTATGACTATGGCATATATTCTTGCTGTAAACCCAAGCATCTTAAGCGCTTCAGGTATGAATCCGGAAGCTATTCTTATTGCAACATGTCTTGCATCATTTATTGGTACAATGTGTATGGCTCTTATGGCTAATCTTCCATTTGCTTTGTCAGCAGGTCTTGGACTTAACGCTTACTTTGCATACACAGTTTGTGGAGAAATGGGTTATTCATGGCAGATAGCATTATTTGCAGTATTTGTTGAAGGTATTATCTTTATAATACTTTCATTAACAAATGTTCGTGAAGCTATCTTTGATGCTATTCCAGTTAATCTTAAGAAAGCAGTATCAGTAGGTATCGGTTTATTCATCGCATTCATTGGATTACAGAATGCTGGTCTTGTAGTTGATTCATCAACACTTGTTACAATTACAGACTTTACACAGAATTTCCATACAGCAGGTATTTGTGCATTATTAGCAGTTATCGGTGTATTTATTACAGCAATTCTTTATATTAAGAGAGTAAAAGGTTCAATTCTTGTTGGTATCGTATCAACATGGATTCTTGGAATCATCTGCGAACTTACAAAGATTTACGTTCCTGATGGAAAGGACTTTTTCTCAGTTATCCCTACTAAGTTTGTAAGTTTTGACTTCTCAGCTATAGGTGATACATTTGGACAGTGTTTCAATCTCAACTTTAAGGCAGTAGGTATTGTAAACTTCATCATCGTTGTATTTGCATTCCTTTTCGTTGACTTATTTGATACATTGGGAACAATCATTGGTGTAAGTACAAAAGCAGGAATGCTTGATGAAAATGGTAAATTACCAAAAATCAAACCTGCACTTATGTCAGATGCTATTGCTACATCAGTAGGTGCTGTCCTTGGTACATCAACAACAACAACATTCGTTGAATCATCAGCCGGTGTTGCTGAAGGTGGACGTACAGGTCTTACATCAGTAATAACAGGTGTTTTATTCCTTATAGCAATGATTTTCTCACCATTATTCATTACAATTCCATCATTTGCTACAGCTCCTGCACTTATTATGGTAGGATTCCTTATGTTTGGTGCTGTTACAGATATTAAGTTTACAGATGATAACTTAACAGAAGCAATTCCTGCATACCTTTGCATTATTGCAATGCCATTATTCTACAGCATTTCAGAAGGTATCTCAGTAGGAATCATTTCATACGTATTACTTAACTTAGTAACAGGTAAAGGAAAGAAAGTTAAACCTTTATTATACGTATTAGCAGTATTATTCGTATTGAAGTATATATTCTTATAAGATTATAGTGTTAAAAGGTTTTGTTCCATCTGCGTATGTATAAAGGTAGGATAATAACCTTGGAACACGCTTATAATATGAACATAAAAAAGTCCGAGATCAATTTGAATATTGAGGTGACCCCAAAAAGTTAGACTTTTTACGAGACGACTTCGGTCGTCTCGTTTTTTTTTATGCAGTAAGGAGATGGAGCCTGTATTGAACACAAATCTTGGAAAATAATATAGATTTACTAATTCCGGATTAGACAAAACGACCATCGTTTTATTTAAAAGACAGTAAAATAAAAAACATGTTCGTAAAAAAGAAAATAAAAGTAAAAAATTTAAATGGGGAGATGAAGAGTAAATGAATACAACAGCAGATAATAATTATTATTTGCTCTAGAACATTTATAAAAAACGTGGTACAATAACACCGATTTTAACACAACGATTCTAAGTTCTCTAAAGTCTGTCTTTAGAGCTAAGAGGGAAACAGGTGAGAGACCTGTACAGTCGTGCTACTGTAAATGTGTAGTTTTTTCAGTGACTTTTATATAGAAGTCAACCATTGTGCCAAGGCATGAGAAGGTAGAAAAAACGTTACTGCATAAGTCAGGAGACCTGCTTAGAATTTCTTCCATTTACACACGTAATTGCAAATGGCAAGTTATAAGCTTTTTAAAGACAGGCTTTCAGATTGAATCTGAAGGTTTGTTACGCGAGTTTTGATTTTGCCGGGATACAATAATGTTGTGTCCCGATTTTTTTACTTAATAAGTGATAGGAAACAGTGGTGTTAAAAAAGGAAAAATGAAAGGAGAGATGATGTAAAGTTACATCATAAGGAACAGAATGAAAAAACTTTGGAAAAGTGGCGTTGCCTTAGTTTTAGTATGTGCACTTATGTTTACTCAGTTTAATACTGTAAATGTTTTTGCAAATACAAGTGTTCAGGCAGAAGAGTCTGAAACTAAGGAACAGATAACTGTATCTGTAACAGTAGTAGGCGACAGCGTTCACGGAACAGAAGCACATACCCGTTTCGAGAACTGGCTTGTAAACTACAAAGTTACAGTTGACAAAGGGGCAACTGCTGATGATGCTTTTAAGAAAGCATTGGAAAGCAATGGATATAGTTATGAAAAAAATAGTTGGAATGGATTAAACAGCATTACAAAGCCTGACGGAACAGTTCTTGGAAGTGGTTCTAACGGTGATGCATGTAGTTGGATGTTTGCCATAAATGGTGCAGATCCTGATCCTAATGTAGTTATGCCTCAGTATACTCTTAAAGATGGGGAAAAAATAACTGCATACTTTATTGATGATTGGAATGCATACCCTTATACAATTCCAACAGTTGGTGTTAATGGAAAGGGTACTGCAGATGATCCTTACACAATCAAGGATGCATCAGAATTACCTGAAGTAATTGAAGAGGGAGATGTTTATGCATTAACTGATGATATTACTTTAGAATCAGGTCAGTATATTAAAGACATTAAAGGAACTTTAGATGGAAAAGGTCACACAATCACATTGGCAGATACATATTTGGCAGATAGGGTTGAAGGAACAATCGAAAACCTTGGAGTAACAAGTACTTCTGAAATTACATTACCTGATGAATCAGGAAGTATGGCAAATACTGTTTCAGGTACAATTGTAAATAGTTATTCAACTGCAAAAATAAAAGCAACAACAGATTGGGGAGAAGTAGGTGGATTAGTAGGAACAATGTCAGGTTCTACGATTTCAAACTGCTATTTTGCAGGAAGTTTTGGTGACTATTCTATGGGAGGAATAGCATATACAAGTTCATCATCACAGTCTACAATTTCAAACAGCTATTTTACGGTAGGATTATCACCTGTATCTATGGGAAGTGCAACAAAAGTCAACTGTGAGAAGAAGACAGAAGAAAAGTTAAAGGCTTCTGAAGGAATAGAGGCATTAAACAAAGATATTTCTGACACAGGCTTTGAATGGTCATTACCAACTGATGGAAGCAACAATGGATTGCCTGTTTTAACAGTACCATCTGATATTGTTGACAAAACTCAGTTAGTAGCACAGATTGAAGTTGCTCAGAAGATAACAAAGGCTGACTATACTGATAAGTCATGGAATGCATTGCAGGAAGCTTTAGCAGAAGCAATTAAAGTTAATAGTGATGACAATGCAACAAAATCACAGGTTACAAAAGCTACAAATAATTTATTATCAGCAATTAGCAATTTGAAAAATAATAAACCGACTAAGCCTGTAGCATTGCCAACAGATGACAGTAAGATTACGCACATAAAAACATTAAAAGATTTAAATGCGATTAAAGCTTCAAGTGGAAAATATTATGTTTTAGACAATGATATTACAGTTAAAAACACACAAGATGATTTTTATTTTAGCATGGAAAACTTTAATGGTGTTCTTGATGGAAAAGGACATTCTATTAAAATTGAAAACATTTCAGATGGAATTTTTTCAAATGTAAATGAAGATGGTATAATTCAGAATGTTTATTTTACAGGAACAATGAATGTTGGTCAGGGATATAAGGGACCTCTTGGAAGCAACATGTCAGGTGCAATTATTAACTGTTATACAGATATTTCAGGAACAGGAACTTGCGGTTTTGCCAGAAGATTAACAGATGCAGGTATTGTATCTAACAGCTATTCAGTAAGTGAAGGCAAGGCAGGTGCTTTCTTTAATCAGTACGGAACTAACGATACTGCAGGAGAAGGACAGTTAATTAATACATATTGGTTAGAAACATTAGACAACAGTGTTATTCCTGAAAGAGCTCTTGTTAATTCATATTCAGAAACTAAGGATTATATGAAATCTTTAGATTTTGTAAGTGCTTTAAATGAAAATAAGGGCGAAAACGGTGTAAGCTGGGGAAGAAACGGAAATACAGGTTATCCATATTTTGGTGAAAGCCAGGATTACAATCCGGGAAGTACTTTACCTGCAAACAAATACACAGTTAAGTTTACTAAGTTTGACAACACAGTAGCTACAGTAGAAAATCAGAATTTAGAAATTTCATGCAACGACGTTGATGGTTCTAACATTGCCGGTTCATTAAGCTTAGAAGGAGTACCTTCAACAAGCACAATTGAATGGTCGTATGAAAGTGTAGAACCTAGCGGAGCTATTATGGTTGGTTCTGATGGTGGTGTAATCAGAGTTGACAAAGCAGGAACAGCAGTTGTTAAGGCAACTGAAACTAAGGAAGATGGTAGTTCAGAAGTAGTAGCTGCATTTAATCTTAAAGCATATAACAAAGATGTAGAAGAAATAAAAGCATACATTGACGGACAGGATGTTACAAACGGGGAATTTACAGTTAAGGGTTCAGAAATAAAAACTGTAAAGATGGAAGTTAAATACAAAAATGAGAACAAGTTTGTAGCAATTTCTCCAAGAAGATTTTCATTAAAAGTTGATGATGAAAGTTTTATTGAGAATATTCCGGGTTCAAACAGTTTTAGCTTTAAAAAAGCAGGGACTTCAAAAATTACTGCAATTTATAGCGACAACACAGACCTAAAGGCAGATGTAACATTAACATCAGAATACGTGGCAGTAAAATCAGTTACACCTGCAATTAATGACAGCGTAACAATTCACGGCAGAAATGCTAACAGCACTAACGGCCAGGATTTTGTACCTGATTATTCATCAGTAATAGTTGATCCGGCAAACGCAACTAATGCAGCTAATTACACAATTGAAAGCAGCGATAAAACTATTGGTGAATATGTTCCAAGTATGGTTATTGGTTATGTACCATACAAGGCAGGAACAGTTACATATACAGCAACTATTAAGGACACAGATCCAAATGGAACTGAAAATGTTGTTTCAGGTTCAAAAGATGTAACATACAAATATTTAAATCCTTTAACATCTGTAACAACAGATGAAAAAGAAATTACAATTAAGGCTAATGAAGAATCAGCAGTTAACTTAACTTTCACAGGTGAAAAATCTGAAGAAGGTTATAGTGTTACTGAACCGGAACTTAATTGGACATATTCTACAGATGGAATTGCAAAAATTGAGAGAAAAACAGCTTATCAGTGGAAGAGGGACGAAAGTGCACCTGATAATAATAACTGGCTTCCAGGCACAGATTATTACGTATACGGCTTAAGCGAAGGCACAGTTACAGCTACAGGAACACCCGTTGATAAAACAAATAATGTAGAACCTGTTGTTTTGACAATAAAGGTTGAAGCAAGTGAACAGGAAGCACCTGATTTGACAGCTCTTACAAATAAGGGATTGAAAGGATTCCTTTCATATGCAGAAAAGAATGTTAACCAAAATTATGACATTAACGGTGCATGGAACCTTTATACACTTGCAAGAGCAGGAAAATCTATTACAATTCAGGAAGCCAATAAATACTATGATGCAGTAGTAGAGGCAAGCAAGAATTGGACAGTAGAAGGAACAAAGCCTACTGACATGGAAAAGGCAGCTCTTGTTTTATCACTTATAAACAGAGACATAACAAATGTAGACGGTGTAAATATTGCACAGTTAATTTACAACAGTGAAAAGTTGTCTGACGGAGCAAATGAATTAGCATATGCTTTATTGGCACTTGATGCAAGAAATACAGTAATTCCAAGTGATGCTAAGTGGTCAAGAGAGAAGATTATTGCAGAACTTAAGAAATTCCAGAATGAAGACGGTGGTATCGGCTGGACAAAGGGCTCGTCAGATGTCGATACAACAGCAATGGTTCTTCAGGCACTTGGAAGATATCAGGATAATGAAGCAGCAAAAGAAATCATTGAAAAAGCATTAACTTATATTGAATCAAAAGCTGACGCAAATTATGATTATGGAAATGCAAACACAACAGCAATGGTTGTACTTGCTTTAACTTCATTAAACAAAGATGTAACAACAACAATTGGTACAAAATATAAGAACACATTAACAGCTTTAATGAGCTATTACAGTGAAGATGATGGAGCTTTCGTATATCTTAAAGGTGGAAAAGTAAACCAGTATGCTACAATTCAGGCAGTTTGGGCATTAACATCTTACAAGCTTTATACAGAAGGTAAGGGTGGATACTGGAATCTTAATAATGTTAAGATTAAATATGAAGGTGAAGATGAGTATTATGCCTCACTTGTAACAGAAAAGATTGCAGCAATCGGCACAGTAACAGAAGAAAGTGAAGATGCAATTAAGGAAGCAAGAGCAGCTTATGATGCTTTAACTTCAGCACAGAAGAAACTTGTAACAAACTATGATGTTTTAGATGAAGCAGAATTACAGCTTGAAATTATTAAGGGGACAGCAGTAACAACTAAGTTCTCATTAGTAGGTGATGACGTTCATGGTTCATCGGGACATGTTTCATACAGTACTTGGATTGCTAATGCGACAATTACAGTTAAGAGTGGTTCAAAAGCATCGGATGTAATTGTAAAAGCATTTAAGCAGTATGGATATTCAATTATCGGCTCAACAAGTTATATTTCAGGTGTAACAACACCATCAGGAGTAAGCTTAAAGGCATTTGATAATGGTTCAGGCAGTGGTTGGATGTATGCTGTAAATGGAAAGAGTCCAAATGTGGGAAGCAGCGGTTACAAGGTTAGCAAAGACGATAATATTATTCTTTATTATGTTGACGATTGGAGCAATGCTAAGGTTCCAACAGTTGAGGATCCTGCTGATAATCAGAAGGCGGCAGATGCAGTAATTAAGAAGATTTCTGAAATTGGAGAAGTTACAGAAAGTAGCGAAAATCTTATTAAAGAAGCAAGAGCATCTTATGACGCACTAACAGATGCTCAGAAAGAATTAGTAACTAATTATGATGTATTAGTACAGGCTGAAGCACAGCTTGAAAATATAAAAGACAATGCAGTTTCAACTAAGTTTACATTAGTAGGTGATGATGTTCACGGAACAAAAATCCATACTTCTTATACAAGATGGATTAGTAACATTACAGTAAAAGTTAGAAAAGATGCAACAGCAGGAGATGTAATAACAAAGGGCTTAAAGGCAAAAGGTTATGAAGCAGAAGTAAACGCTGAGTACAACTATATTACAGCAATTACAACACCAACAGGTACAAAACTTGCAGCATATGATAATGGTTCAAACAGTGGTTGGATGTATGCTGTAAATGGAGAAGCTCCAAGTGTTGGAATGGCAGATTATGTAGTTAAGGAAAACGATGCAGTAATTCTTTACTATGTTGATGATTACATGGATACAAAGATTCCTGCAATGGATGCTGAAACAGAAAACAAACAGTTAGCAGCAGAAGTTACAGAAAAAATTGCTTCAATTGGCAAGGTTACAAAGGATAGCGAAGCAGCAATTAAGGAAGCAAGAGCAGCTTATGACAGCTTAACTGCAACACAGAAATCTCTTGTAACTAACTTTGATGTATTGGAAGAAGCAGAATTACAGCTTGATATTATCAAGGGTAATGTAATCCAGACTAAGTTTACTTTAGTAGGTGATGATGTTCATGGAACAAATGCTCATAAATCATATACTAACTGGATTAATGATATTACAGTAACAGTAAAGAACGGTGCAACAGTATCAGATGTAATTGCAAAAGCATTAAAAGACAACGGCTATTCATCAGAAGGAACAACTAACTACATTTCAGCAATCAAAACACCATCAGGAATAACTCTTGGTGAATTTGATAATGGTCCAAGAAGTGGTTGGATGTACGCAGTAAACGGCAAGGCTCCAAACGTAGGAATTGCTGATTATAAAGTAAAAGCAGGAGACACAATAAAGTTCTACTATGTTGATGATTATACAAAGGACGATACACCTACAATTGATGCTTCAGGAGATACACATACAAAGAAATTATCACCTGCAACAGTAAAAGTAGCAAAGACAGCTTACAATATAGTTAAATTAACTTGGACAAAAGCCGACAATGCTACAAAATATCAGGTATATCGTAAAGTCGGAAAGAACAGCAAATTCGTAAACATTGCAACAACAACATCATTAAAATACACAGACAAGAAGGTTAAGACAGGCAAGAAGTATTATTATAAAGTAGTTGCAGTAAACGAAAAGGGCGAAACTGTTGATTCAAAGACAGTAAAGGCAACACCAAAGGCTAAAAAGTTGAAAGTTAAGGCAAAGAAGAAAGCCGGCAGAACAGTACTTAGCTGGAAGAAAGTAAAAGGTGCAACAGGATACAAAGTATACAGAAGCACAAAGAAAAACGGCAAGTATAAGAAAGTAAAGACAATTACTAAGAAGTCATTAGCAACATTCAAGGCAAAGAAGAGTAATAAGAAATATTACTACAAGGTAGTGGCTTACAAGAAGTAATATAGGAAATGTTATTACAAGGCAGCGGCTTACAAGAAGTAATATAAGAAATATTATTACAAGGCAGCGGCTTACAAGAAGTAATATAGGAAATATTATTACAAGGCAGCAATTTATAAGAAATAAGCAAATTCAGAGAATTATAATGCATTGAAATAGTAAACGAAGTTTGTGGTTTGTTATAAGTTAAAATGTATTATGTCTTGGAAGAATTAAAGTTAAGAAAGCTTCTCATACTGAAGGGTGTGGGAGGCTTTTTTTGTGGGAAATGTAAAGCAACCACAACAATTGTTGTGGTTTTTTACAGATGAAAACACAATAAAAAAGTAACATATAATATAAGGATGCAGAGAAAAACACCACAAACTAGCCTGAATATTGTATTTGTTGTGGTGATGTACCCCATAATAACAAAAAAAAAGGCATCCAACCATAAGTTGAACACCTTTTTATAACTATAAATCGTTAATTGAATCGCTTTGCAATTCTAATCACAACGCTATAGAAATATTATAATCAATGTCTGCAACAATAAAACAAGTTAATATGTTATTTCATTATCATAAGGCATTACAAAAGCCATAATAATGTATAAGATGATTCCTGAACCCCATGCTAAGGCAATAATTGCTGTAATTAATCTTATAACAGTTGGGTCCATGTTAAGGTATTCAGCGATACCACCGCATACACCACATATTTTCTTGTTTCTTGATGACTTGTATAATCTTTTTTTATTCATATAAATAATCTCCTGCAATAAGTATAAGATTAGTATACCTTCGCTTCTTCTTCACCATTCATAACTCTTAAAGCACCCTGTGCAAGTGCAAGTAATTCATCTTCACCAGGGTAAACAGTTACAGGGGCAATCCATTCAACAGCATTCTTCATATCTGCCTGTGTCTTGGCACTGTAAGCAATACCACCTGTTAAGATAATCTGGTCAACCTTTCCGCCAAGAACTACTGACATGGCACCGATTTCTTTACATAACTGATAGTGGAAAGCATCAACAACAGCTTCAGCCTTTTTGTCGCCTTCTTCGATCATTTTAAGTAAATCTCTCATATCATTAGAACCAACATAAGCATTGAAACCGCCGTTACCATTTAACATCTTGCCAACTTCTGCCTGTGTATATTTGCCACTGAAGCAAGCTTTTACTAAAGCACCTGTTGGAAGTCCGCCTGAACGTTCAGGTGAGAAAGGACCATCACCATCTAATGCATTAGCAACGTCAACAACTTTACCATTCTTATGAGCACCAACTGAAACACCGCCACCCATATGAACAACGATTAAGTTTAAGTCTTCGTAATTCTTGCCAACTTCTTTTGCATATCTCTTTGCAACAGCTTTCTGATTTAAAGCATGGAAAATAGAAGTTCTTGGGAAAAGAGGATGTCCTGATAATCTTGCAACATCAGCTAATTCATCAACAACTACCGGGTCAACAATGTATGAAGGAACATTGATTTCTGCAGCAATTTCTGAAGCTAAAATACCACCAAGGTTTGAAGCATGCTGTCCCTGTTTTCCAACCTTTAAGTCTTCTAATAATTCAGGAGTTGTAGCATATGTTCCACCAGGGATTGGTTTTAATAAACCGCCACGACCTACAACAACATCAATATCATTTAAGTCAACATTCTTTTCTTTAAGAACATCTAAAATAACTTCTTTACGGAAATCTTTCTGATCGTAAATCGTATCATATTTTGCAATTTCTTCTGTTGAATGTCTAAGAGTTTCTTCCATTAACTGAGTTTCATCTTCATATACACCAATCTTAGTAGAAGTAGAACCAGGATTGATAATTAAAATTTTGTATGACATTTTTATACCTCCAATAAATTAAATGTATTGTCATTTATCACAATGGGCAAAAGTTAAACAAACAACAATTGCCCGTTTTTATAAATCAAAAATTAGATTACTTAAGGTTTTCAGCAACGATTGCAGCAAGTGCAATTGAGTTAACCTTTACTTCGAATTCATCTGAACGTGATGTTAAGATAACAGGAGCTTTTGTACCTGTTAAAATATTTCCGTTAACACATTTAGCAGTATGAACTAAAGCTTTGTATGTGATGTTTCCTGCATGAATGTCAGGGAATAATAATACATCAGCATCACCAACAATCTTTCTATCAGTTGTACCTTTGTGGTAAGCTGCTTCAGGTTCTATTGCAAGGTCAAGTGAAAGAGGTCCGTCAACAATACAACCTGTAATCTTTCCTTCTTCGTTCATCTTTGTAAGTTCATCAGCTTCTACAGTACAAGGCATCTTTGGATTTACAACTTCAACAGCTGCAAGTGGAGCTACCTTTGGACATTCAATACCACAAGCATGTGCAATTTCAACTGTATTCTTAATAATCTGAGCCTTTGTATCAAGGTCAGGATAAGGAACAAAAGCAACGTCTGATAAGAATAAAAGACGATCAATACCTTTTATTTCAAAAACGCAAACGTGTGATAATGTTTTGTCAGTTCTAAGACCAACTTCTTTATCTAAAACACTCTTTAAGAATGATTTTGTATCAATAAGACCTTTCATATACATATCAGCTTTGCCGTCATGAACTAACTTAACAGCAGTTCTTGCAGCTTCAATAGGATCAACAACATTAATAATTTCGAATTCGTTAATATTCATTTTTAAAACACCAGCGATTGTTCTAATCTTAGCTTCATCACCAACTAAAATAGCATCAGCTATATGTCTTTCCTTTGCTGCCTTAACAGCTTCTAATACTGCATCGTCCTGAGCACAGGCAACAGCAACCTTCTTCATAGGACATTCAGCTACCTGTGCAAGTAAATCTTTAAAACTTTTACTCATTTTGTACACCTCATAGAAATTTATTTGATTATATATTTTTAATAGGAAATAATCCTAAAAATAACTAATTTAAATACTAGCACGTCAGTGTGGATAGGTCAAGAATAATCGTTGATTGTGCCCTTAAATGCATACCTTTATTGTCTTTTGGCAAAATATAACTTATACTTAATACTTAGGCAAAAACATACAAATAACTAATAATAAAAATGATTACATTGAGTAGCAAGTGAGTTATGAGAGATTTATAAAGTATTTGTGATTAGCATTTGGTACTTTTGGCAGTGTAATCATAAAACAGGAGAATTTTATGAAGATTTTAAGATTTCTAAAAAACTACAAAAAGGAATCGCTTCTGGCACCATTATTTAAAATGATGGAAGCAATTTTTGATTTGCTAGTTCCTTTAGTTGTAGCAAGAATTATTGATAATGGTATCAGAAGGGGAGATACAACCTATGTTTTGCAGATGGGGGGTGTGCTGTTATTGTTAGCAGCGTGCGGTTTGACTTTTTCACTTACGGCACAGTTTTTTGCGGCAAAAGCAGCATCAGGATTTGGTAAAGAACTTAGACATTCACTGTTTGATCATATACAAAAATTGTCTTACACTCAGCTTGACAATCAGGGAACATCAACACTTATAACAAGAATGACATCTGATGTTAACCTTGTGCAGACTCAGGTTAATATGGCCATAAGATTATTACTTCGTTCACCGTTTATTGTTTTTGGCGCAATGATTATGGCATTCTTTGTAGATGGAAAGACGGCTATGGTTTTTGTTGTGGCTATTCCGGTTTTGTCAGTTATAGTTTATGGAATTATGCTTATTACAATTCCATTATATAAGAAAGTTCAGTCAAGACTTGACAAGGTTATGGGAAGTACAAGAGAGAATCTTGACGGTGTCCGAGTGATTAGAGCTTTTAATAAACAGGAACAGGAAGTTGCAAGATATAATGAGGAAAATGCAACACTTGAAAAGTTCCAGCTTTTTGCAGGAAGAATTTCAACATTAATGAACCCGGCAACTTATATTGTGATTAACGTTGCAACCATTGGAATTTTGTGGGTAGGTGGAGATAGAGTTAACACAGGAAGCCTTACACAGGGACAGGTCGTAGCCTTGGTTAACTATATGTCACAGATTCTTATTGAATTAATTAAGCTTGCAAACCTTATTATAAACCTTACAAAAGCTTTTGCAGCTTCAGGAAGAATACAGGATATTTTTGACATTGAGCCGGGAATGGCAGAAGGAAATATTGAATTAAATTTAGTTAATGACAATAATTCAAATGATGGAACTGGTAAATTAGCCGGCGAAAATGATTCAGATAATAAATTAAAAAATCCGGAAAACTACAACAAAGACATTGCAGTGGAATTTGAAAATGCTACTTTGAAATACGAGGGCGCAGGCGAAAGTTCAATAGAAAATGTTAATTTTAAGGCAAAGACCGGTCAGACAATCGGTATTATAGGAGGTACCGGTTCAGGTAAGACTTCATTAATCAATATGATTCCAAGATTTTATGACCCTACAGAAGGAAAAGTTAAGATTTTTGGAATTGACGCGAAAGATTATAAGAGAAAAAATCTTGAAGATATTATTGGCGTTGTACCTCAAAAAGCATTATTGTTTAAAGGTACAATAAGAAGCAACTTGCTTTGGGGCAATGAAAATGCTACAGAGGAAGAATTAGAGGAAGCTTTGAAATTATCTCAGAGTTACGATTTTGTAAAAGAAAAAGATAAAGGAATTGATAGCGAAGTGGCGCAAAAGGGAAAGAATTTCTCAGGTGGGCAGAAACAACGTCTTACAATTGCAAGAGCGTTGGTTAAAAAGCCTAAGATTTTGATTCTTGATGACAGTTCATCAGCACTTGATTATGCAACTGATGCAAAACTTAGAAGTGACATAAAGACACTTAAAGATATAACTTTGTTTGTAGTTTCTCAGAGAACAGCGTCAATTATGGATGCAGACCGGATAGTGGTTCTTGATGATGGAAAAGTTGTAGGATTTGGAACTCACGATGAATTGCTTAAAGATTGTTCAGTATATCAGGAAATCTATCAATCACAGTTTAAAAAGGGAGGGCAGTCAAATGGAAAATAATATGACACAAAAACAGGCCCTTATGGAATTGTTAAAAAGAATAAAAAAATATTGGCATTTGTTAATAGGTTCATTATTGTTTGCCCTGGTTTATGTTGTTTTGTCACTTTATGTACCAAAACTAATTGGTTTTGGAACTGACAAAATAGTATCAAAAGGCAATGTTGACTTTCAGGGATTAGAGAAAATAGCAGTGCAGATAGCTGTAATCGCTGCAATTGCAGGAATTGCCCAGTGGATTATGGGACTGTTAAACAACAGAATCACATATCACGTGATTAAAGACATTCGTCAGGAAAGTTTTGAGAGAATACAGAAACTTCCTTTGGCTTACTTGGATACACATTCAACAGGTAGTCTTGTAAGTAGTATAATTGCGGATGTAGACCAGTTAGCAGACGGCTTACTTATGGGATTTTCAAACTTGTTTACAGGTGTTGTCACAATTGTTTTAACACTTGTTTTTATGTTACAGATTAACTGGAAAATTGCGTTGGTTGTTATTTGTATTACACCTGTATCGTTTTTTGTGGCGGGATTTATTGCAAAGCATACGTATTCAATGTTTAGAAAACAGTCTGAAATAAGGGGCAGCCAGACAGCGTTTATTGATGAAATGATAAGCGGTCAGAAAGTTGTTAAGGCTTTTGGACAGGAAGAAAAAGCCGTTCAGGATTTTGATGAAATCAACGATGAATTGGCAAAATATTATTTGAAGGGAACTTTCTTTTCATCAATAACAAATCCAAGTACAAGATTTGTCAACAATATAGTGTACGCCGGAGTTGCAATAAGTGGCGGTCTTGTGGCAATTATGACAGGAGGAATTACTGTAGGTGGACTTGCAACAATCTTAAGTTATGCCAACCAGTACACAAAGCCTTTTAACGAGATTTCAGGTGTTGTTACGGAACTTCAAAATGCCATTGCCTGTGGTGCAAAAATCTTTTCGCTTATTAATCAGGAAAAAGAGGTTGATGTGGAAGAAAGTGAAAATCAGCTCCAGAATATTGAGGCAGGTAGGGTTGACATTAATGATGTTGCTTTTTCTTATGTGCCGGATAGAAAATTAATCGAAAATTTAAATCTACACGTAAAGCCTGGTCAGAGAATTGCAATTGTTGGACCGACAGGTTGTGGGAAAACTACAATTATAAATCTTTTGATGAGATTTTATGATGTTGACAAAGGTTCAATTACAATAGATGGAAAAGATATACGAGACATATCAAGAAAGAATTTAAGAAGCTCTTATGGAATGGTTCTTCAGGAAACATGGCTTAGAAATACTACGGTAAGAGAAAACATCGCTTTTGGAAAGCCTGATGCAACTGATGAAGAAATAGAAAATGCAGCAAAAGCAAGCTATGCACATAACTTTATTAAGCGTTTGCCAAAGGGATATGATACAGTAATAGGTGAAGACGGAGGCAGTCTTTCACAGGGACAGAAACAGTTATTGTGTATAGCCCGTGTAATGTTATGTCTGCCACCAATGCTAATACTTGACGAAGCCACATCATCAATTGACACAAGAACAGAAGTAAAGATTCAGGACGCATTTTCAAAAATGATGGAAGGCAGAACTACATTTATTGTAGCCCATAGACTTTCAACAATAAAAGAAGCAGACGTAATTCTTGTGATGAAGGATGGAAAAATAATCGAGCAGGGAAATCACGAAGAACTGCTTGAAAAGAGAGGGTTTTACTATAAACTTTATAATAGCTAAAAAGAGATTGATTAACCAAGAAGTAAGTGTTTATACACTTAAATAAAAATAAATGAAGAAGCATGGGATAACCAAATAAATAATATTTCAGTGTAAAAATGGAGTTTTTATACTCCATTTTTATACTGTTTTAAATTTACACTCTCACGCCATACAAAATATCCAAACACCATCACTATTATCACTCCGCTTATTCCTGCGGAAAAAATACAAAAAACTAATCCCTTGCAATCAGCAAAACTAAATATGTATGAAACTAATTTTCCCATTATCAGACCAATTGCAATCCAAAGTGTAGGCTTTACAATATTGTCAATTACCGAAAAGATAAAATCCACATATTTATGAATATAAAAACTATGTAACAAAGTCACAACAAGATTACTTATAAGCAAGCCAATCAGATACCCTTCTACCCCAAAAACAGGAACTCCGAACCATAGTGAGGCAAGTCGTATTACAACCCCAATAACATTGTGAATAAAGGCAGCATTAGTAAGCCCCAGCCCGTGTAAGATGGAGCCAAGTGTAATGGAAAGATAGAGAAAAGGGCAAAGCCAGGCAAGAATCATTATGTATTCGCCGGCAAGAGGCTGCCTGAAAATATTTGTTCCAATAAAATCGCCATAAAAAAGAAAAACACCAACACAGAAAATCCCCGTAATCATAGAAAACCAAATAGAATATTCTGTTGTTTTTTTTATGCCTGAAACGTCGTTTCCGGAATTTGCACCTGCTATGGTAGGAAGCAACATAGTGGAAACGGAAGTGTTTATGGCAGAAGGAAAAGTAACCACTGGAAGGGCCATTCCGGTTAAAATTCCATAAATACTTAAAGAATCGGACAGGGATAACCCGCTTTTTAAAAGTACAGTTGGAAAAATAACAGCTTCCAAAGTCTGTAAAAAAGTAAGCATTATTTTGTTCAAAGTCAAAACATAAGAAACAGAAAACATTTTCTTCATTACGGAAAATATTTCAGATATCTTAAAAGCAAAAAAACGTTCACCAAATATTGCAATCAAACAAAAAATAACCCCGCACAATTCAGAAATAACCATGGAATAAACTGCAATTACAGGAGTAATGGAAATACCTTTTTCAACCCATACAAGCCATAAAATAAAAAGTGAAATAACTTTTGCAATCTGCTCAACAACACCTGACCAGGCTGGAACAAAAGTTTTTTTGAAACCTAAATAATAACCCGTTATGCAGGCGTGAAAAGTGGCAAGTGGAATAGTGAAAGAGGCGTATTTCAACAGTTCAGTACAACTTTTGTTTTTTATAATAAATAAAGAAACAGGCTCAGCGAAAAAATACAAAACTCCCAAGGTAATAAAAGAAAGACTAAGTGACATAATAATACTGCTGATAAGCACAAGAAAACATTCCTTTCTACTTTTGCTTTCAGCAACAAAGCGTGAAACAGCAATTTGGATTCCACCGCAACTTAGGGCAATGCAAAAAACAAGTACAGGAAAAATTAATTGAAAAACTCCCATACCTTTAGCACCTATTAGGTTAGAAAGGAATATTCTATATAAGAAACCTATTATTCTGCTTAAAAGACTAGCTATGGTGAGAATAATAGTGCCTTTAATAATTGGATTTTTGTTAAGCATAGTGTACTGCCTGAAACGCATTTATATAAAATATTCAAAAAAACAGGAATTATGCAAAAACAATAATTATAACAACATAAAAAGGGCAGACAATCAATTGTTTAGAAAAAAACTAAAATTTGAACATAAAACGAAAAATGGGAGAATAATATGATTTATTTAGATAACGCAGCTACCACAAAAATATGTGAAAAAGCTGTTAAAGCAATGGAACCTTATTTAAAAGAAGAATATGGCAATCCGTCAGGAATTTATTCCATAGGAAGAAAGACAAGGGAGCAGGTTGAAAAGGTAAGATGGACAATTGCAAAATCGTTAAACTGCAAACCTGAAAATATTTTTTTTACTTCAGGGGGAACCGAGTCGGACAATTGGGTTTTGGACAACGGCGCATATTTAGGTAATCACATTATAACGTCAAAAATAGAGCATCACGCTATTTTAAATAAATGCAAACAGCTTGAAAATGAAGGAATAAAAGTCACATATGTAGACGTTGACAAAAACGGTTTTGTGGATATGGAGCAAATTAAAGCTGATTACAAAGACGGATTTGAAAATCCTGTGAGAACTTCGCTGGTTTCGATTATGTTAGCAAACAATGAAATCGGAACAATTGAGCCTATTAGAAATATAGCAATGGTGGCACATAGGAAAGGAGTTCTGTTTCATACTGATGCAGTTCAGGCTTTTGGACACATACCAATAGACGTAAATTACCTTGGGGTAGATATGCTTAGTGCCAGCAGTCACAAATTTAACGGACCTAAAGGCGTAGGTTTTCTTTACGTGAGAAATCCAAAGGAAATGATGCCCTTGATTTATGGCGGTGGTCAGGAAAAGGGCAAAAGAGGTGGAACGGAAAATGTGGCCGGAATAATAGGAATGGGGGCAGCAGTTGAGGATTCTATGAGAAATATGAGTGCCCGCTACAATAAAGAGAAAAATTTAAGAGATTATATGGTAAAAAGAATACTTGGAGAAATTCCAAACGTAAGTCTAAACGGTCATCACACAAACAGACTTCCAGGCAACGCAAGTTTTACTTTTGATGGCATAAATGGAACATCTCTGGTAGTAATAATGGATGAAGAAGGAGTGTGTATTTCTGCCGGCTCAGCCTGTGCTGCATCAGCAGAAAAGCCGTCCCACGTAATAAGCGCCCTTGGAATACCGAAAGAAAAAGCCTATGGAACAATTCGAATAACCATAGGCCATGAAAATACAAGAAAAGAAATCGATTACACCGTTGAAAAATTAAAAGCCGGTGTGAAAGAACTAAGAGCAAAAAGCTGAAAATTAAGTTGAAAAATTATGTAAAAATCAAATTTGTTTTTTGCAGATAAAATTAAGAATCAAATTTAAATTTGTTAATAAAATCAAGTCAAAATAGAATATTAAGTTATTGCAATTTAAATAGTAAAAACTTTTAATTTATATTTTTCAACGATTTTTTCAACCAAATTAAAACCGGAACCAACAAATTGGGCTTTGTGAGCATCGGAACCTACGGTAACATAAAGCCCACCAAGTTCCTTGTATCTTCTAATTATATCCGTGTGTGGATTTGGAAAATCAAATCCTTTAGAAAAGTTTGAAGTGTTAATTTCCAACTTAATATCATTTTCAATAATCATTTTCAAAATCTCATCTATAACATCAATGTAATCAGCCACACTGTAATTATTATCCTTGTTAGGACTGTAGCGGACAATGTAATCCAAATGCCCGAGAGTGTTGACAGTGCGGGGAGTGGTGCAAGTGTTTCTTCCTATAAAATATTTCAAGGAATCTAACAAAGTTTTAAAATAAAGTTCAAAACAGTCACGGTCATTTTTTCCTTCCCAAAACTCTGCATAATAAGGATCCATTTGGTCAACAATATGACAGGAGCCAATGACAAAATCAAAATCGTAGGAATCAAGAAGCTTATGGCACAAAGAAAAATTGTCAGAAGTAAGCCCCAGCTCAACACCTTTTAAAATATTGATTTTGGAAGAATATTCATTCCTTAAAGAATTCAAAGCTTCAAAATATTTGGGAAAATCAATATAAGGCGATTCCCCCTCAATTGGCCAATTAAAGTCCTGATGGTCAGTAAAACAAATCTGTTTCATGCCAAGAGCAATGGCTTTCTCAACAATAGCCCTAGGAGATTCCTCAGAATCAAAAGAAAAACTGCTGTGTACATGGTAATCTGAAAACATAGTAAAGTCCTTTCTGTGTATGAATATAAGTTGATAATGTGCCTGAGCTAGTTAAATATTAGCATAAATTAGATAATTACGGTAGTCACAGAAAAAAGAAGTTGGTAATCCGTAATCTCATAAAATCGTATCAATTTTGCTAATTTGACAAAAATTTAACAAAAAACCAAAAAATAAGCAAAAACAACTTGATATTTGCAAACTTATTATGTAAAATAAGCATAGGTTAATGAAAATTAACAATAGCAAAAAAACTTATTATAGGAGGACAATTAAATGTCAGTAAAAGTTGCAATTAACGGTTTCGGACGTATTGGACGTCTTGCATTCAGACAGATGTTCGGAGCAGAAGGCTATGAAGTAGTAGCTATTAACGATTTAACAAGCCCAAAGATGTTAGCTCACTTATTAAAGTATGATTCATCACAGGGTAAATATGAAAAGGCTGATACAGTTTCAGCTACAGATGATTCAATCATCGTTGATGGAAAAGAAATCAAAATCTATGCAGAAGCTGATGCTTCAAAATGTCCTTGGGGCGAATTAAACGTAGACGTTGTATTAGAATGTACAGGTTTCTATACATCAAAGGCTAAAGCACAGGCTCATATCGATGCTGGTGCTCGTAAGGTTGTTATCTCAGCTCCAGCTGGAAACGATCTTCCAACAATCGTTTACAATACAAACCACAATACACTTAAGGCAGAAGATACAATCATTTCTGCAGCTTCATGTACAACAAACTGTTTAGCACCTATGGCTGATGCTCTTAACAAATACGCTCCAATCCAGAGTGGTATCATGTTAACAATTCATGCTTACACAGGTGACCAGATGACTCTTGATGGACCACAGAGAAAAGGTGATTTAAGAAGATCAAGAGCTGCAGCAGTTAATATCGTTCCTAACTCAACAGGTGCTGCAAAAGCTATCGGATTAGTTATTCCAGAATTAAACGGAAAATTAATCGGTTCTGCACAGAGAGTTCCTGTTCCAACAGGTTCAACAACAGTTCTTACAGCTGTAGTTAAAGGAAAAGATATCACAGTTGAAGGTATCAACGCAGCTATGAAGGCAGCTTCAAACGAATCATACGGATACAACGAAGATGAAATCGTATCAAGCGATATCGTAGGAATGAGATATGGTTCATTATTTGATGCTACACAGACAATGGTATCAAAGGTTGACGAAGATACTTATGAAGTACAGGTTGTTTCATGGTATGATAACGAAAACTCATACACAAGCCAGATGGTTAGAACAATCAAATACTTCTCAGAATTAGCTTAATTTCTGATATTTATTATTAGATCCAAAAAGGGTCCGGCTGATTGGGCCGGACCTTTTCTTTTAGAGTGGCAAATTATCTTGGAATGAATAATGGGTAAAACTTTGTAAGAAGTGAGAGCTTATAATTGAGATTACAAACAGCCACAGAATAAAACGGATAAATCTAAAAAGATTAAATCAATGAAAGGAGCAAATTTATGCTTAACAAAAAATCAGTAGATGATATTAACGTTAAAGGCAAGAGAGTTTTAGTTCGTTGCGATTTTAACGTACCTTTAAAAGAAGGAGTTATCACAGACGAAAACCGTCTTGTTGCAGCTCTTCCAACAATCAAAAAATTAATCGGAGATGGTGGAAAAGTTATTCTTTGCTCACATCTTGGAAAACCAAAGGGAGAACCAAAGCCTGAATTATCACTTGCACCAGTTGCTAAGAGACTTACTGAATTATTAGGTCAGGAAGTTAAGTTTGCTGCTGATCCTGAAGTAGTAGGACCAAACGCAAAGGCTGCTGTAGAAGCAATGAATGATGGAGATGTAGTTCTTCTTGAAAATACACGTTACCGTGCAGAAGAAACAAAGAACGGCGAAGCATTCAGCAAAGAATTAGCTTCACTTTGTGATGTATTTGTAAACGATGCATTCGGTACAGCTCATAGAGCACACTGCTCAAACGTTGGTGTGACAAAATATGTTGACACAGCAGTAGTTGGATACTTAATGCAGAAAGAAATCGATTTCCTTGGAAATGCAGTAAACAATCCGGTAAGACCATTCGTAGCTATCCTTGGTGGTGCTAAGGTTGCTGATAAGCTTAATGTAATCAACAACTTACTTGAAAAGTGCGATACACTTATCATTGGTGGTGGTATGGCATATACATTCATCAAAGCTCAGGGTGGAAAAGTTGGTATTTCATTAGTAGATGATTCTAAATTAGATTACTGTCTTGATATGATGAAGAAAGCAGAAGAATTAGGAAAGAAATTATTACTTCCTATCGATACAGTAGCTGCTGACGGATTCCCAAATCCTATCGATGCTGAAATCGAAACAATGATCGTTCCAACAAACGCAATTCCTGATGACAAAGAAGGACTTGATATTGGACCTAAGACTCGTGAGTTATTCGCTGATGCAGTTAAGAACGCTAAGACAGTAGTATGGAACGGACCTATGGGCGTTTCAGAAAACCCTTGCCTTGCAGCAGGTACTATTGCAGTAGCTAAAGCTTTAGCTGATACAGATGCTACAACAATCATCGGTGGTGGTGATTCAGCAGCAGCTGTAAACAACCTTGGTTTCGGTGATAAGATGACACACATCTCAACAGGTGGTGGAGCTTCACTTGAATTCCTTGAAGGAAAAGATTTACCAGGTGTAGTAGCAGCTAACGACAAGTAGAGTTAAGGCAAATGAGTCCGTTTACACAAAAACAAATGAAGAACAATGAATGTTCGCATTCATTGTTCTTAGATTGATTTTTGTGAAGTTGGCGAATGCCAGCGTGCTTATTGAAGCAGAGCATCAATAAGATAAGGACATTAAATATAGAGGAGACATTAACATGAGAAAGAAAATTATCGCAGGCAACTGGAAAATGAATAAAACTCCTAGCGAAGCAGTTGCTTTAATTAATGAATTAAAACCATTAGTACAGAATGAAGATGTTGACGTAGTATTCTGCGTACCAGCTATTAGCATTGTTCCAGCTATGGAAGCAGCTAAAGGCACAAACATCAACATTGGTGCTGAAAATATGTACTTTGAAGAAAGTGGTGCATATACAGGAGAAATCGCTCCTAACATGTTAACAGATGTTGGAGTAAAATACGTTATCATCGGACATTCAGAAAGAAGAGAATACTTTGCTGAAACAGATGAAACAGTAAACAAGAAAGTATTAAAAGCTTTCGAACATGGTATTACACCAATCATCTGCTGTGGTGAAACTCTTGAACAGAGAGAACAGGGTATTGCAGTAGACTTTATCCGTCAGCAGATTAAGATTGCATTCTTAAATGTAACAGCAGATCAGGCTAAGAAAGCAGTTATCGCTTATGAACCAATTTGGGCTATTGGAACAGGTAAGACAGCTACATCTGATCAGGCAGAAGAAATCTGTGCAGCTATCAGAGAATGCATCAAAGAAGTATATGATGAAGCTACAGCTGAAGCAATTAGAATTCAGTATGGCGGATCAATGAATGCCGGAAATGCAGCAGAATTACTTGCTAAACCTGACATTGATGGTGGTTTAGTAGGTGGCGCAAGCTTAAAACCAGATTTTGGCAAGATTGTTAACTATAATAAATAAGTATATATATGAGACGGAATGCCACTAGTTGGCATTCTGTCTTGTTTAATGAAGGGTAAAAAATGAAACTAAAAAACAAAATAATAAAAACAGCAGTTATGGTAGTTGCTGTGTGTGGAATAACTTTTGCATTTCAAACTAATACATATGCAAAGAAGAATTTTAAAGTTACCCCATCAAAAGTAGAAAAACAGTCAAAAAAGAGCTTTAGAACAATAACAACAAAATATACAAAACATTATCTTGGATTAAATGCATTTTTAGATAAGATGGAAAAAGCAGGTGGGGGAACCCTTACAATAAAGAAGGGAACATATTATATATCAAATGCCATTTATGTGCCATCCAATACAAAAGTAGTGTTTGAGAATGGTGTAGTGTTTAAAAAAATAAACAAAACAGGAACAAACTACAAAGCATCAGGATCAATGTGGCAGATTTGTCCAAGAAGTAAGAGCAAAAAAAAGAATAGTATAAAGAAATATAAAGGTGCAAAGAATGTTACATTCAAGGCCAAAGGCAAGGTAACATTCGATATGGGCAACATTGCAGGAATTACAATTGTTGCCGCACATAATCAGAATATTGATATTTCAGGAATAACATTTAAGAACCAGAATGGAAATCATTATGTCGAAGTTAATGGTTCAAAAGATGTTAATATACATGATTGTTATTTTGGAAAGTCTAAAAAGAGTACTAGAGAAAAGTACTATATGAAAGAAGCAATTAATATTGACTTGGCAGACAAGGCAACTCATGGATTGCCACTTGATTGGGTCAAGAAAGACAAAACACCATGCTATAATGTTACAGTTGAAAATAATGTTTTTGACAGTACAACAAGAGGTGTTGGAACACATAAGTATTCACAAAACAGCAAAGGTGAAAATATCTATCATCAGAATATAACAATAAGAAATAATGAATTTAAGAATATTCATGATAATGGAGTTTTTGTTTTAAACTGGAAGAATACAAAGATTGAAAATAACAAGTTCACCAATATTGGTAATTCATCAAAGAAGAGCTATAGCTCAGGTGCACATGCCATTTCAGGAGGTGGCATTGAAGAAATTAATATTACAGGAAATACTTTTACAAAGATTAAGAGAAATCCTGTATATTTCTGTATCCAGCAGAATGTAGGTGGCGGAAGTAACTACAAAAAAGTTGGAATGAAAATAACAAAGGAAGAAACAAAGGCAATGCTTGATAATAAAGTTTCTGATTGCGGTTATGATATGAATAGCATATTCCACGGATATGATATTTTGTATTTTAAGGGGTCAGGAGAAAGATCAAGATCTAATGCCGTTGGAGTAAACATAAATAAGCAAATAATCTCTTATGGATTATAAATATATTAAAAAGGAGATAAGACAATGAGCAAGAAACCTACAGTATTATTAATATTAGATGGTTATGGTTTGAATGACAAAAAAGAAGGCAACGCAGTAGCATTAGCTAACACACCTGTTATGGATAAACTTATGGCTGAATATCCATTTGTAAAAGGACAGGCTAGTGGCATGGCAGTAGGACTTCCTGAAGGACAGATGGGTAACTCAGAAGTTGGACATCTTAACATGGGTGCAGGAAGAATTGTATATCAGGAATTAACAAGAATTACAAAAGAAATAGAAGATGGAACATTCTTTGAAAATGAAGAATTAGTAAAAGCAATGGAAAATGCAAAGAAGAATAACAGTGCTCTTCATATTTTCGGACTTTTATCAGACGGTGGTGTTCACAGCCATATTACACATATGTATGGAACACTTGAAATGGCTAAGAAATTTGGCCTCGAAAAAGTTTATGTACATGCATTCTTAGATGGTAGAGATACACCTCCTGCATCAGCAGCAGAATATATGCAGCAGATGGTAGACAAGATGGCTGAAATCGGTGTTGGTGAAGTTGCTACAATTTCAGGTCGTTATTATGCAATGGACAGAGATAACAACTGGGATAGAGAAGAAAAAGCATATGTAGCAATGACAAAGGGTGAAGGTGTTGAAGAAACAGATCCTGTTCAGGCTATTAAGAATTCATATGCTAAAGACGTTACAGATGAATTCGTTCTTCCTACAGTAATTAAGAAAGATGGACAGCCTGTAGCTACAATTACAGACGGTGACTCAGTAGTATTCTGTAACTTTAGACCTGACCGTGCCCGTCAGATTACAAGAGCTTTCTGTGCAGATGATTTTGACGGTTTTGCAAGAGAAAAGAAATTAGACCTTACATTCGTATGCTTTACAGAATATGATGTAACAATTCCTAACAAATTAATTGCATTCAAGAAAGTAGAAGTTAAAAATACATTTGGTGAATACCTTGCAGCTCACAATATGAAGCAGGCAAGAATTGCTGAAACAGAAAAATACGCACACGTAACATTCTTCTTTAACGGTGGTGTTGAAGAACCAAACGAAGGCGAAGACAGAATCCTTGTTCCTTCACCTAAGGAAGTTGCAACATATGATCAGAAGCCTGAAATGAGCGCACCAAAGGTATGCGAAAAGATGGTAGAAGCCATCAAATCAGGAAAATACGATGTAATCATTACAAACTTCGCTAACCCTGATATGGTTGGTCATACAGGAATCGTTGAAGCTGCAGTAAAAGCAGTAGAAACAATTGACGAATGTGTAGGCAAAGTAGTAGATGCAATCAAAGAAGTAGACGGACAGATGTTCATCTGTGCTGACCACGGAAACGCTGAACAGTTAATTGACTATGAAACAGGCGAACCATTTACAGCACATACAACAAACCCTGTACCATTTATTCTTGTAAACGCTGATCCATCATACAAATTAAGAAAAGGTGGAGTGTTAGCAGACATCGTTCCTACATTAATCGAATTAATGGGAATGGAACAGCCAAAAGAAATGACAGGAAAATCATTAATTGAAAAATAATAAGAGAATCATTAAATGATAAATAATAGAATTAGTACAATGTGTCAATTAAGTGATATATAGCCAACTAATAGTTATTAGGCAATTAATAAACAATTGATAATTGAAATTCTATAAATATGGTTATACAAAAGTCGCTATGCTAACGGAAACGGAAGCGTAGTGGCTTTTTGCTTATGTACAAATTTTGATGGCAGAGAACCCGAAAGTCAACTTGCAAAGGACATAGACAGGAAAGTGTTTGAAGCCAGAAACAATAAACAGTGGAGGCGAGAGTATATGTCATATCAGATGGAATTGGATAAGCAGTTTAGGAATGGTCGAGAGGAAGAGCGTAGAAATATAAACAAGTTAAACAAAGCATTATTATCAGAAAAGAAATATGAAGAGCTTGAAAAGTCGACAAGCGATGAAGAATATCAGAGAGAACTGATGAAGAAATACAAAATAATAGAGTAAAAACAAATTTAGAGTATTAATAAAAATCTCCAAAATACGCATACTGATTAAAAAGTGTATTTTGGAGGTTTTTTATGTATAAGTATTTGAAAATTGTTGATATAAGAGGTCGCGAGGTTTTGGATTCAAGAGGCAATCCTACTGTTGAGGCACAGGTAACGGTAAAGGCAGACGGTAAGGCTGGGGAGCTTTTTACTGCAATAGCAGACGTGCCTTCAGGAGCGTCAACAGGAAAGTTTGAGGCGATGGAGCTACGCGATGGCGACAAGAGATACAACGGTGCCGGTGTGTCGCAGGCTGTGGAGAATATTAATAAGGAGATTTATCCTGCTTTGGAGGGAATGAATGGCCTGAATCAGAGAAAAATTGACAGCACAATGATTGCCATTGATGGAACCGAAAACAAAAAGAAGTTGGGAGCAAATGCTATTCTTGCAGTGTCCATGGCGAATATGAAGGCTTGTGCCAAGGCTTTGAAACTCCCTGAATATCAATATATTGGTGGAATTTGTGGAGAAAAAATGCCAATTCCAATGATGAATATCCTAAACGGCGGGGCGCATGCGTCTAACAATATTGATGTTCAGGAATTTATGATTCTTCCAGTGGGCGCGCAGTCTGTCAAGGAGGGCATTAGATGGTGCGCGGAAGTTTATACTTGTTTGAAAAAATTGTTAAAGAAAGATGATCTTTCAGTTGCCGTAGGGGATGAAGGCGGATTTGCACCAAATCTTTTAGGTGAGGAAGAAGCACTGGACTTGATTATGGCTGCCATAATTGATGCAGGTTACAGACCGGGCAAGGATTTTATGATTTCCCTTGATGTGGCTGCTTCTGAGTGGAAGGGTGACAGGAAAGGTCATTATCGTATGCCGAAGAAAAATGTAGAAATGGGCACAGATCAGCTTATTTCGTTGTGGGAAGATATCGTAACCAATTATCCAATTTTTTCAATAGAAGATCCACTGGATGAGGAAGATTGGGAAGGCTGGAAAAAAATAACCGCTGCCCTTGGCGACAAAATCCGATTAGTTGGAGATGATCTTTTTGTTACTAATGTGGCAAGGCTCAAAAAAGGAATTGATGAAAAGTGTGCTAACGCAATCCTTATAAAACCAAACCAAATCGGTAGTGTGATGGAGACAATTGAGGCAGTACGTATGGCACAAAGTCAGGGTTATATCGCCATAATGTCACATCGTTCGGGCGAAACGGAAGACACTACAATAGCCGACCTTGCCGTTGCCCTAAACACAGGCTATATCAAAACAGGAGCACCTTGCCGTGGTGAAAGAACTGCAAAATACAACCAGTTGATTAGAATAGAAGAAATGCTAACAATAAAATAACAGATAATTCCTGCTGATTTCGAAACGGAACTCTAATAATTTTACTTGATTTTACCATCTATATATGCTAGAATCATTATGTTTGAATGCGTTATAGGAGGTGGAGACTCATGACATTATTAAGAGTACTTACAGTAGTATTTGTATTAATATGCTTAGCAATAACAGTAGTAATCTTACTTCAGGAAGGAAAGCAGGCAGGATTAACTGGTGCAATCAGTGGTGCTGCTGACTCATATTGGGGAAAGAACAAAGGACGTTCTATGGAAGGAAAGCTTGAAAAGGCAACAAAGGTTTTCGTAGTATTATTCTTTGTAATCGCAATTGTACTTAATATGAAATTCTTAGGATATTAATTTGAAATAATAATTAGTCCATTAAAAGGTGTAGGTTTCTACACCTTTTTTCTATATAAACAAGAAAAACTATAAAAAATAGATACACAAGAGAAAAAAAGGATTATAATATCAATATAGAAACAAGACAAATTTAATAAAGCTATTAAAAGAAAAGAGCAAAGTTAATTTTTATTACAAGGTATGTGTCACGCATACCATATAGGAGAATAATTATGAACGATATAATGGAGAAAAAGAAGAAGGTCATTCTCGAACTTATGAATGACAAGACATATATACCAATGAAGTTCAAGGAACTTGCAGTGGTTTTAAACATTACAAAAGAGAACAGGGACCAGTTAGAGGAAGTGCTTTCTGAGTTATTGGAAGAGAGAAAGATTTCAATAACCAAGAAGGGCAAGTATGTTATTACAAAGGAACATTATATAGAAGGTTACTTTATAAGTAATGATAGAGGTTTCGGCTTCGTTGAAGTTGAAGGACAGGATGAAGATTACTTTATTCCGGAGGATAAGGTTAACGGAGCTTTTCATCATGACATGGTTCTTATTCAGGTTGAGGATGGCCAGACAGGTAAGCGTAAGGAAGCAAGAGTTGTAAAGGTGCTTTCACACGAGATTCAGCAGGTTGTAGGATATTTTCAGAAGTCAAAGACTTTCGGATATGTGTTACCTGACAATCAGAAGATTGCTCAGGACATTTATATTCCGGGTAAAGATACTATGGGAGCTGTTACAGGTCATAAGGTTGTAGTTCAGATTACTGATTATGGTACTAACGGCAGAAAGCCGGAAGGCAAGATTATAGAGATAATTGGTCACATTAATGATCCGGGAGTTGACATTATTTCTATTGTAAAGAACTATGATATACCAACAGAGTTTCCGGAAGAAGTAATGAAGCAGATTGAGAATATTCCTGATGAAGTTCCGGAAGAAGACAAGGTTGGAAGAAAGGACATTAGAGATTGGCAGACAGTTACAATTGACGGTGAGGATGCAAAGGATCTTGATGATGCAGTTACTTTAACTAAAGAAGATGGAATTTATACATTAGGTGTTCACATTGCCGATGTATCACATTATGTAACAGAGAATTCACCACTTGACAAAGAAGCAGTGAAACGTGGTACAAGTGTTTATCTTGTGGACAGGGTTATTCCAATGATTCCACACAAGCTTTCTAACGGAATCTGCTCATTGAATCATGATGTTGACAGACTTGCTTTAAGTTGCATTATGAAGATTAACGAAAAAGGTGAAATTATTGACCACGAGATAGTGGAATCACTTATTAATGTTAATGAAAGAATGACATATACAGCAGTTAAGGAGATTATTGTTGATAAAAATCCTGAAACAATGGAGCGTTATAAGGATTTGGTTCCAATGTTTGAATTAATGGCTGAATTGTCTGAAATTCTTAGAGAAAGAAGATACAAGAGAGGGGCAATTGATTTTGAATTTCCTGAATGCAAAATTAAATTAAATCAAGGTGGAAAGCCTATTTCCATTGAGCCTTATGACAGAAATAAGGCAACAAAGATTATTGAAGATTTTATGTTGGCAGCTAACGAAACAATAGCTGAAGATTTTTATTGGAGACAGCTTCCTTTCGTATATAGAAATCATGAAGAGCCTGATATGGAAAAAGTTTCACAGCTTACAACATTTATAAACAACTTTGGATATTCTGTAAAAATGTCAAAAGAGCAGATTCATCCAAAGGAACTTCAGAAATTATTAAAGAATATTGAAGGAACTCCTGAAGAGGCACTTATTAGTAGAATTACTCTTCGTTCAATGAAGCGTGCAGAATATACTCCTGAGTGCAAGGGACATTTTGGATTGGCAGCTAAGTATTATTGTCATTTTACTTCACCAATCAGAAGATATCCTGACCTTCAGATTCATAGAATAATTAAGGAAGCTTTAAATAATAAGCTTACAGACAAGCATATTTCTCACTTTAATCATATTTTGCCGGAGGTTACAAAGAACTGCTCAATTACTGAAAGAAGAGCAGATGATGCCGAGAGAGATACTGAAAAGTTAAAGAAGGCAGAGTATATGATGGGCTATATTGGCGAAGAATACGAAGGAGTAATTTCCGGGGTAACAAACTTTGGAATTTATGTTGAACTTCCTAATACAGTTGAAGGTCTTATTCATGTTTCAAATATGATGGATGATCATTATATTTATGATGAAAATACTTATTCAATGACAGGTGAGAGAACAAAGAAGACTTACAAGTTAGGTCAGAAAGTAAAGATTAGAGTAGAAGCGGCCGACAAGGTTGCAAGAACTATTGATTTTAGTTTGGCAGAATGATAGATTTTGCTTATCAAAAGAAAGAATTTTATTTTATAAGAATAATAGAGTTTATTTTATCATAATAAAGGAGATGTAATGGCAAAAGGTTCAGTTAGAGTTATAGCAAGTAATAAAAAAGCCAGACACGACTATTTTATAGAAGATACTTACGAAGCAGGGATTGTGCTTCACGGTACAGAAGTTAAGTCGCTTAGACAGGGACATTGTAGTATTAAAGAGTCTTTTGTAAGAATAGACAATGGCGAAGTTATTATTTATGGAATGCATATTAATCCTTATGAAAAAGGAAATATTTTTAATAAGGATCCATTAAGACCAAAGAAACTTATGCTTCATAAATATGAAATTAATAAATTAGTTGGAAAGCTTAACGAAAAGGGATTGACATTAGTACCTTTACAGGTTTATTTTAAAGGAAGCCTTGTAAAAGTTGAGATTGGCCTGGCACGAGGCAAGAAGTCATATGACAAGCGTCAGGATATTGCAAAGCGTGACATGAAGCGTGAAAATGAAAGGGAGTTTAAGCATATTCTTAAGGGGTAATAAGCAATTAAGAAGATGTTTGAAACATATAACAGAATTTAATAGCATACTTAAATGATAAATACGGATATGTAATGGATTATGTATCAGACAGCAGGAAGGAGAATATGATGTATTCAGAGTCATTAGTTAAGTTAGGAAAGGTACGTTCAGAAATCAGAGAGATTTTTGAATATGGTAATAAGCGTAAGGCAGAAATAGGAGCAGAAAATGTATTTGATTTTAGTATAGGAAATCCAAGCGTTCCGGCTCCAAAGATTGTTGATGACACTATTAAGGATTTGGTTGACAATTTTGATTCAGTGGCACTTCACGGCTACACATCAGCACAGGGTGATGCTCATGTAAGACAGAGTATTTCAGATTACATTAATGGTAGATTTGGAACTAAGCTTACAGCTAATCATATTTATATGACATGTGGTGCGGCATCATCACTTACTATAGTTTTAAATGCTATTATGTTACCGGGCGAAGAATGTATTGCATTTACACCTTACTTCCCTGAATATGGCGTTTTCATTGAAAGAACAGGTGCTAAGCTTGTTGCAGTTCAGTCAGAAAATAAGACTTTCCAGATTGATATGGAGAAATTTGAAGCTGCAATTAATGAAAAAACTAAAGCAGTTATTATTAATTCACCTAATAATCCTTCAGGTGTTGTTTACACAAAGGAAACAATTGAAAAAATGTGTGACCTTTTAAGAAAGAAAGAAAAAGAATACGGTCATAGCATTTTTGTTATTACAGATGAACCATATAGAGAATTGGTTTATGATGATATTGAAGTTCCATACATAATTAATTATTATCACAATACTTTCGTATGTTATTCATACAGCAAGGCTTTGTCACTTCCTGGTGAACGTATTGGTTATATTGCCGTTTCACCGGATATGGATGATGAAGAAGATGCTTATGCAGCAGTTTGTGGTGCAGGAAGAGCTTTAGGTTATGTTTGTGCTTCAAGTATGTATCAGAGAGTTATTGAAAAGTGTCTTGATGCTACATCAGATATTTCAATTTATAAGACTAATAGAGATCTTTTATATAACAGCTTAACAGGGATGGGTTACGAGTGTGTTTACCCTGATGGAGCTTTTTATTTGTTCGTTAAGGCAATGTGTGATGATTCACATGAATTCTGCGAAAAGGCTAAGGAACATGAATTATTATTAGTTCCTGCAGACAGTTTTGGTACACCGGGATATATCAGAGTATCTTATTGTGTACAGACTAAGCAGATTGAAGATGCTTTGCCTGCATTTAAGAAGTTAGCTGAAGAATACAAATAAGTTGTAAAACATTACAGGCTTCAATTTGGATTTTAAAGACTAATATTGTATTTACAAATTAGATTAATTATAAAGGTTGAAAGAATGTCTTGGATTTGCTTAAGATGAATTTCAACCTTTAGTTTTGCAAAAGAAAGGCAAAGGTAGTTAAAATGAGTGGACAGTATAGTTGTGAGTTTTGTAGTAACTATGTTTATGATGAAGAATATGAAGAGTACGCCTGTGTTGTAAGCATGGATGAAGATGACCTTGCAATGCTTATGCAGTTTAAAAAGGCAACATGTCCATATTTTTCATATGGTGATGAATATAAGCTTGCAAGAAAGCAGTAGAGGTGAACATGAATCAGCAGACTTATAGGAAAATAACAGATGGCATAAGGAGATTAGAAAATGGCGAGAAAATAGTTCAGTTTATTAATTCCATTGCCACAAAAATTGTATATATGGCGTATGTTGTTGGCATTATAATTCTTTTTGATGAGAAAAATAAAGGACTTGCAAGGTTTGTGGCTGTAACAGCCATAAGTTTTATTCTTGTAAGCATTGTCAGAAGATTTATTAACAGTGAGCGCCCATATACTATGTATGATTTTAAGCCTATTATAGAAAAGAATAAAAAAGGGGAGTCTATGCCTAGTAGACATGTTTTTTCTGCGTTTATCATAGGAATGGCTTTTCTTTACATAGGAGAGATTCCACTTGGAATAATTGTTTTTGTTTGCGGTTTAATTATTGCAATTGTAAGAGTTATAAGCGGGGTTCATTTTCCTAAAGATGTTATTGTAGGTGCATTTGTAGGGATTCTGTGCGGTGCAGTAGGGTTCTTCACATTTTAGAATTGAGGGAGTGCAAAGCAGGTCTCAAATCGCACAATAAATGTTTAAAATGGGAGTTTAAGTATGGAAGCAAAATTTTTTGACGCAAAATTAGTTTTGCAGTATTTACATAAGAAGAGGTATTAAATTGGAAAAACAAAATAAATTTGTAAAGGACATGACTAAGGGAAATCCGATGCAACTGTTAATTCAGTTCTCCCTTCCCCTTTTAGTAGGAAATATATTTCAGCAGTTGTACAATATGGTGGATTCCATTATTGTAGGTAACTTTGTTGGGGCGAATGCGTTAGGCGCAATCGGTACAACTAATTCACTTAATTTTTTCTTTTTCTCATTGGTAGCAGGACTTTCAGTAGGTATTGGTATTATTGTTGCCCAGTATTTTGGTTTTGGCGATGAAGAAAAAGTTAAGGATGCAATCGGAAATTCAATTTGGATTATTACAGTATGTTCTGTAATTATGGCAATTATTGGTTTTGTAACTGCAAGACCAGTTCTTGTTTTGCTTGACACAGACCCAGTTATTCTTAATGATGCAGTGGCATACCTTAAGGTAGTATCAATTGGTATTGTGTGCGTAGGTTTTTATAATGGCGTGTCAGGTATACTTAGAGCATTGGGAGATTCAAAGACACCTTTGATTTTCCTTATTGTGGCAAGTGTTTTAAATGTTATATTGGACTTGATTTTTGTATTAAGCTTTGGCTGGGGCGTTGTTGGCGCAGGTGTGGCAACGGCTTTTTCACAGCTTATTTCAGCTTTGGCATGTATTATTTATGCATACAAGAGTAATACATATTTTAAATTAAAAAAGAAAAACATAAAATTAAATGGCAATATTATTAAGAAAAGTTGCAAATTAGGTATTCCGGTAGCTTTGCAGAACAGTTTGATTGCATTTTCATTAATTGTTTTACAGAAAGTTGTTAACGGTTACGGAGCTACATTTACAACAGCATTTACAGTTGTTTCAAGAATTGAAACTTTGGTTCAGCAGCCTTTTATGTCTCTTGGTGCAGCAGTTTCAACATACACAGGGCAGAATATTGGCGCCGGGCTTAAAGACAGAGTTAGAAAAGGATTTAATTCTGCAACATTGGTAAGCTCAATTTTTGCGCTGGCAATTGGTGTGGTTTTCTGGATTTTTGCACCGTCAATTGCGTCCATATTCGGTAAAGATGCAGATGTTATAAGAATTGGTGCAAACGGTTTAAGAATTACATGTTGTTTTTATATTTTCTTAGGACTTATTTATACAACAAGAAACGTGTTAAACGGTGCAGGAGATGCTATGTTTTCACTGTTTACGGGAATTGTTGAGTGTATAGGAAGGGTAGGTTTTGCTTATCCTATGACGCTTATTCCTTTTATGGGAAAATACGGTGTGTTTTACGCTACAGGACTTACATGGTTCTTAAATGGTATGTTTAGCCTTATAAGATATAAACGTGGAAAATGGAAAAAAATTGACGTTATAAGCAAGGTTAAAGGATAATAATAAAGTCAGAAATTTTAAGCATAAGGTTTATAAAAAGTTAGAAGACCGGAGGTGAAAAGATGTACGAAACAGAACAGGAAATTGAAAAAGTAATATTGGTAGCAGTTTGTTCTAATCCTAATCAGGACCCGGAGGAATCATTGGATGAATTGGAGGAACTTGTTAAAACAGCAGGTGCCACAGTTGTAGGTAGAATGATTCAGAATCTTGAGCATGCAAGTAGTGCAACTTATATTGGTTCAGGAAAAGTTGAAGAATTAAAGGATTTGATTTGGGAAACAGAGGCCACAGCTGTAGTTTGTGATGATGAATTAACTCCGGCACAGTATAAAAATCTGGAAGATGAATTAGATGTTAAGGTAATGGATAGAACTTTAATCATTCTTGATATTTTTGCAGGCAGGGCAAAGACGGCAGAAGGTAAGATTCAGGTAGAGCTTGCTCAGCTTCGTTACCGCTCCACAAGACTTATTGGTATGAGAAATCTTTCACGTCAGGGTGGTGGTATCGGTACAAGAGGTCCCGGAGAAAAGAAGCTTGAAGTTGACAGACGATTAATCAGGGATAGAATTTCCCAGTTAAAATCTCAGGTGGAAGATTTAGAAAGCCATCGTCAGGTTACAAGAGCAAGAAGACAGGAAAATCCTGTGCCGGTCATAGCCATTGTAGGTTATACTAACGCAGGAAAATCTACATTACTTAACACTCTTACAGATGCAAGAGTGTTGGAAGAAGATAAGCTTTTTGCCACACTTGATCCGACAACAAGAAATTATAAATTACCTGACGGTCAGGAAGTTTTGCTTACAGACACAGTAGGTTTTATCAGAAAGTTGCCACATCATTTAATTGATGCTTTCAGAAGTACTTTGGAAGAAGCAAAATATTCAGACATTATAATTCACGTTGTAGACAGTTCTAACCCTGTAATGGATAAGAATGTTCAGGCTGTTTATGATACATTGAAGAATCTTGAAGTTAAGGACAAAATTATAATTACTGTATTTAACAAGATTGATAAGCTTGAAGAAAAACCTATAATGAAGGATTTTAATGCAGATTATACGGTTGAAACTGCAATTAAGAAGGGAATAGGCTTGGATGAATTAAATGAGATAATTGAAAAAGCATTAAAGTCAATGCGTATTCATATTGAAAAATTATTTCCTTACACAGATGCGGGAAAGCCGGGACTTATTAGAAAATACGGTCAGTTAATCAAAGAAGAATACAGAGAAGACGGTATTTGGGTGGAGGCATATGTACCTTCAGAATTAATGGATAGATTATAGTAATAATTGAGTAAGAGAGTGGGAGTGCAGTGCGCTCCCATTATCCATATAATGGAGATTTTTGTCTTATCAATGTAAAATTTGTGTAAAATCTTAAAAAATTACAAATTAAAAACGATTTAATGCTGCTTGGAGGTCTTTGGATTCCTTGACTTTATATGGGAAAATTCTTATGCAGAGTTATTAAATAAGATATTGAAAGAGAGCAATTATATTGATGCAATATCTCTTTTGAATTTAAGTGAATATACCACGATGAAATAGGCAAAAATGTAGTAGTTACATGTAGTATAGGCGTGGTATTTGCAGACGAAGAAAGAGAAGAGGTAACACTGAAAGTTCTTACAAAAAGTGTGGATAAAGCAATGTATCAGGCAAAGAACTCCGGAAAGAACAGGTACAGTATAGTTAGGTATGGGGAAAAGTAGAAAATAGTAAAGAGATATTGTAAGAAGAATAGAAAAATGAAGCAGAAGGCTTTTCATTGGAAAAATCCAGTGAAGAGCCTTATTTTATGGAATGAAAAATAGAATAATTTACCACTTTACAAACATACGTTCGAGATATATAATTGCATTATCAAAAGAGTAATTATTTAGTTATGGTTTAATATTATGAAAAGAAAATATATTTGTATAGATTTAAAGTCTTTTTATGCTTCAGTAGAATGTGTTGAAAGAGGACTTGATCCTATGACTACAAGATTGGTTGTGGCTGATATTGAGAGAACAGAGAAGACTATATGCCTTGCCATTACGCCGGCGATGAAGGCATTAGGGATTAAGAACAGATGTAGAATATTTGAAATTCCAAAGGGGATTGACTATATAGTGGCAATGCCAAGAATGCAGAAGTATATTGATTATGCTGCAGAGATATATGGAATATACCTTAAATATATCTCGAAGGATGATATTCATGTATATTCAATTGATGAAGCTTTTATGGATGTTACTGATTATTTAAATTTATATAATTTGACAGCCAGAGAATTAGGACAGTTAATTATGAATGACATATATAATAGTCTGGGAATTAGAGCAACCTGTGGGATAGGCAGCAATCTTTATCTTGCAAAGATTGCCTTGGACATAACAGCTAAGCATTCTAAGAACTTTATTGGGGAATTAGATGAAGAAAGCTTTAAAAGCAAGTTGTGGAATTATAGACCATTGACGGATTTTTGGAGAATTGGCAGTGGCATAGCAAGAAGACTTGATTCTTATGGGATAATGACCATGGGTGATATTGCAAAGTGTCAGGAAGATTTTTTATATAATATTTTTGGTATAGATGCAGAATTGCTTATTGACCATGCATGGGGAAGAGAGAGTACAACAATAAAACAGATTAAGGCTTATAAGCCGGGGAGTAATAGTATTTCAAGTGGTCAGGTTTTGGCTTGTGATTATAATCATAAGGATGGTGAGATTATTATAAAGGAGATGGCAGATATGGTATGCCTTGAAATGGTGGAAAAGAACCTTATTACAAAATCATTGACGCTTCATGTAGGATATTCTAACAGATTAAACAGGAAGGCAGCCCACGGAACGGTAAGTCTTGATTTTGAAACAAACTCTGATTTGGTAATAATTCCGGCGGTAGTTGATTTGTACAATAGAATTGTGAATCCTAATTTTCCTATTAGAAGAGTTAATTTAACCTGCAACGGTGTTGTGCAGGAAGAGTGTAGGCAATATAGCTTTTTTGTGGATATAGGAGAACTTGAAAGAAATAACAAGATTCAAAAAGCAATGATAGAGATTAAAAACAAATATGGTAAGAATGCAATTGTAAAGGGAATGGATTTACAGGATAGGGCAACTACAATGGAAAGAAATGAGCAAATAGGAGGACATAGAGCAGGAAGGGAATAACAATGGCAGGAAGACCTAGAACTAAGATGAGCATAGAAAACAGAGCCAAGCAATTTATGCCTTTTGCAGCATTGAAAGGTTTGCCTGATGCTTTGGCGGCAAAGGAGAAAATAGTAGTTGAAAAAATTGAACTTTCCAGTGACATGGAAGAAGAATTGGACCGAAAAATGCACGGACTATGCAAAGGGATGATTGCTACAGTAGTTTATTTTGAAAATTATGAATACCTTAAGGTTACAGGGATGGTGGCAAAGATTGATATTGATAATAGAGTACTTCAGATAGTTGACCATAAGATTAGTTTTGAAAATATTTATACTTTAGATTATATTATAAGTTATGGTATTGAAAAATAGAGAGAGTACCTAGATACAAAGTATTGAAAGAATATATTTTTAATTAATAGGAAATGAATTTCACCGTGGGGCAGATATGCTTGGTTGGACATTGGAAGAATTAATAGAAAATACCATTGAGGCATTAAAGACATTTAGACCGTAAAGAGTTAAGAATATAAAACATAAAGAGTATAGAATATAAAAAATAAAAAAAGTATACTATAAGTATATGTGTATGTGGTCTTCATATTCACAGCATATACTTATAATATACTTAATAAAAAATTCTATTGAAAATATTTATGTTTTTTGAATCAAATTATATTTTAAATATTGTTGTTGCAATGTTAAAGTATACAATAATGGAACAAGTATCTACTAATGTTGTGATTAATGGTGAAGCCATTAATGCAGGATCAAGGCCTATCTTCTTAGCAAATAGTGGAAGAGTGCAGCCTATGATTTTTGAAAGAGTTACAGTTACTATTAATGACAGGGCAATTACTATTGCAAGTCCGGAATTGTGATATTCAATGAATATTCTAAGTCCGTTGGCTGTAGCAAGAACAATGCCTACAATAATAGATATCTGAAATTCCTTAAAAACTACACGGAAGAAGTCACCAAAATGTACTTCGTCCAAAGCAAGACCACGGATTATAAGTGTTGAGCTCTGTGAACCACAGTTTCCACCTGTATCCATAAGCATTGGAATAAAGGAAACAAGAAGTGGAATTGCAGCAAAAGCATTTTCATATTTTGTAATAATGCTACCTGTTATAATTGATGAAAACATAAGTACAAGTAGCCATGGGATTCTTCTTTTGGCGTGAGCAAACGAAGAAGTTTCAAAATATGTTTTCTCACTTGGAGCAACGGCAGCCATTTTTGTAATATCTTCTGTAGCTTCATCGATTACAACATCCATGGCATCGTCAACAGTAACTATGCCAACAAGTCTGTTGTCTGTGTCAAGAACAGGAAGTGCAAGAAGGTCATATTTTCTAAAAAGTCCAGCAACTTCTTCCTGGTCAGTGTGAGTTGAAACAGAGATAAGTTCAGTTTCCATAATGTCTTTTATGAGAGTATTGTCATCTGAAGTCATTAAGTCTTTTGCAGAAACAATACCAATGAGTTTGCGCTGCCATGTTACGTAGCAGGTATAGATGGTTTCTTTATGAATACCTGTTTCTTTAATATGGTTCATTGCTTTTGCAACAGTCCATTCAGGACTTAAATCAACATATTCAGTTGTCATAATGCTGCCGGCACTATCGTCAGGATAGTTAAGCAGCTGATTAATAATGTTACGCTCGTTCTGTGGAGTAACATTTAATATACGTGTAACAAGGTTAGCAGGAAGTTCCTCTAACATGTCAACCGTATCATCCATATAAAGGTTGTCTAACAGTTCACGTAATTCTTTTTCAGAAAAGATTTCCACAAGTGTAGACTGCATTGAGCTGTTCATATTAGAAAAAACTTCGGCAGCCTTATCTTTCGGAACAAGTCTGAAAACAATTGCTATTTCTTTGTCATCTAACTGTGAAAGCAGTGAGGCAATGTCTACGGCTTTCATTGTCATTAAATCTTCTTTTAATTCTTTGAAGCGACGTTCTGATAGAAGTCTGATAAATAATTCTTTTTTCATTTTCATAATACACATACCTCTGAATAATTAAATTTTTAAGCTTTATAAAACAATGGGCTCCAGAATTCATAACCTCACCACCTTTCGTTGATTAAAATCACTACTTTAAGAATATAGGAAACATTACAAATGCAATCTTTTTTACAAAATTCAAACAAAATAAAAATCCTCCAAAGCCTGAGCAATGAAGGATATAAATCACAAATAAAATCATCGTTCAAGCTTTAGCATCATAGGGCGTATATTAATTGCATTAGGTTATGCCTTAACGACACATCCTGCTAACCAACTAATTGTGTCTCCACAATCTCGCGGCAGCAATCTTAGGATTAAACCGAATCCCTATGGTAACCTCACCTACCGATAAAGTAGTTATATTTTCTTTTCGGACTCATAATACATTCAAAAAATAGAAAAGTCAACCCCTTTTTTGATAAAAATGTGAGAAAAACATAATGTGAAGAATAAAATTTTAATATGCAGAAAAGTAAATTTGTTTAGACACAATAATTGTTAAGTCACAAAATGATAAATATTTACATAATGTAAACAAATTAAACAATATAACTAAAAAATACTATAAATTGACAAATGTAGACTTTTACCACAAAAGTAGGACATTTTTACTTTTTTAATTATTTAAAAATTTTTAAAAATGACTAAACTATTTGTAACGACAAATTTTGGAGGAAGTACAAATGGGAAATTTAACACATGCTGCAACTAGAGCAACGCTGGGAAAGACTATTGACATTATCTTAAAAAATGCTAACAAAGACAGTGACAAGGAAATTGGCAAGTTAGTAGACCGAATGGGAAAGTACATGGATGGAGAGAATTTAGGTGTTGATTTTGACAAGCTTAAAGAAATGGTTTGTAATAAGGATGCTACTCTTAATAAATATATTAATAGAGTGTTAGATGAAGTTGATCCTAAGGTTTTGAAAACAATGGCTTTGAATCTTGGCTATGAAGCATTTATGTATGGAACAAAAACTATAAGAAAAAATAGAGAAATACATAATTGTAATGTGCCATGGTTGATTTTGATGGACCCTACAAGTGCCTGCAACCTTCATTGTACAGGATGTTGGGCAGCAGAGTATGGCAATAGATTGAATTTGACATTGGACGAAATGGACAGTGTTGTAACACAGGGAAAGAAACTTGGAACATATTTGTATATGTTTACAGGTGGTGAGCCTTTAGTTAGAAAAGATGACTTAATTAAATTATGTAAAAAGCACAAAGAATGTGCATTTCTTGCTTTTACCAACGGAACATTGGTTGATGAAGCTTTTTGCCAGGAAATGTTAAATGTGGGAAACCTTTATCTGGCAATAAGTCTTGAAGGTTTTGAGGCAGTTAATGATTTAAGAAGAGGTCAGGGCGTTTACGGCAAAGTAATGCACACTATGGAATTACTTAAGAGTCATGGTTTAGTTTTTGGCACGTCAATATGTTACACTTCAAAAAATATTGAAACAGTAACAAGTGATGAGTTTGTAGATTTGATGATTGAAAATGGATGTAGATATGCACTTTATTTCCACTATATGCCGGTTGGAAATGATGCTTCACTTGACTTACTTCCAACTCCTGAGCAGAGAATTTATATGAAGGACAGAGTTCGTGAAATAAGAAATATGACTACAGGAAAAGGAATTTTCACAATGGATTTCCAAAATGACGGAGAGTTCGTTGGCGGTTGTATTGCAGGTGGCAGAAACTATTTCCATATCAACGCCAACGGCGATGCAGAACCATGCGTATTCATTCATTATTCAGGTGCAAATATAAGAGAAAACACACTGCTTGAAATTTTGAAACAGCCATTATTTATGGCGTATCACGATAATCAGCCATTTAACGAAAATCCACTTAGACCATGTCCAATGCTTGAAAATCCGGATATTTTGCAAAGATTAGTTAAAGAGACAGGTGCAAAGTCAACAGATTTACAGTCGCCTGAATCAGCAGAACATCTTTGTGAAAAATGCCGTGACTATGCAGAAAAGTGGAAGCCATGCGCAGAAATATTGTGGGCGGAGAGTAAGAAGAGCAGGTAATAGCCCTTGACAAAATTTAACAAAAACACTAAACTAACATATGAATTTAATATATTCATTCGCTAGGGGTGCCTGAAGGCTGAGAGATTTTATCAACCCTTATTACTTGATACGGTTAATACCGTCGTAAGGAAGCAATATGTTGGTTAATTATCCTCTGGCGATTTGCGTATAATCTAAGGAGGATTTTTTTATGGAAAAAACAAAAACATCTACAACGATAGTTGAGTGTGCAATTTTAATTGCTATGGCATTTGCATTAAGTTTTATTAAGATTATTGATATGCCTTATGGCGGCTCAGTTACAGCAGCAAGCATGGTGCCTATTATTGTTGCAGGATACAGACATGGTTTAAAATGGGGACTTTTAACAGGCTTTACATATAGTATTTTGCAGTTGTTAATGGGACTTGCCAACGTTTCATATGCTACATCATGGGTTGCAGCAGTTGCGATTATTTTGCTTGACTATGTTGGAGCTTTTACAGTTTTGGGACTTGTAGGAATTTTTAAGAAAAACAAGAATCAGACACCTGTTTTGGTAATCGGAGCAGCAGTTGTTTGTGTTTTAAGATACATCTGCCACGTAATTACAGGTTGTACTGTGTGGGCAGGAGTTTCAATTCCAACAGCAGACGGAATGGCATATTCATTAGTTTACAACGCAGCATATATGATACCTGAAACAGTAGTGACAGTATATGTGATTGCACTTATTTCAAATGCAGTGGATTTAAGAGTGGAAAAGCCGGTAACAAAGAAAAAATCAGAAAACGTTATGGCAATCTTAAATGGAGCATTGGTATTCGGCATTGCAGTTTTAATTGACTTCTTATATTTGTTCCAGCAGATACAGACAGAAAAAGGCTTTGATATTACATTAATTGTTAATTCAAACTGGGGACTTGTAGCAATTATCACAGTAGTAGGCGTGGTAGTTGGAGCTATAGTATATTTAGGAACAAAAATTGTAAGTAGAAAAAAAGCAGTGGCTTAGAATTGAAGTGTAAAAGAACTAAAGCTGATGTGTAGAAGTACTAAATTATGAAAGAACTAAGATTGAAGTACAAGAGTATTGAATTATAAAAGAGCTAAAGATGAAGTACAAGAGTATTGAATTATAAAAGAGCTAAAGATGAAGTACAAGAGTATTGAATTATTAAAGAGCTAAAGTTGAAGTACAAGAATATTGAATTATTAAAGTGCTAAAGTTGAAGTACAAGAGTATTGAATTATTAAGGTGCTATAAATGGAGATTAAGAAAGGCTTGTTGGGTAAAACTGACAAGCTTTTTTTTAACGGGAAAATTTTATTGATAGAAGATATTCAAATCCAATGGAGGTGTGAAAATGGAGAATTTCCTTAAAATAATAAGCTTTTAGGAAGAATTTTTTACAATTATACAAGCTTTTGTAGAAAGCGTTTAAGTAAAATTTCCACAATTATCACATTTTAATATTACAATATAGTATGTGATATAATATGAAACATAAATTAGATACTCGTACCCCAAAAAAATGAAAAATGAAATGTCGGGGTATGTTTCTTGCAAACTTAAACTTTATGTTGCATAAAATAAGCAGGGGTTTGAAAATATGTACCCCAAAAAACAAGAAAAAGTGTATAGAGGGGTACAGTCACATATTACATATACAGTATGTTGTGAGAATGAACGCGTTAATTTGAAAAACGTACCCCAATAATTAAGGAAATTTATATTTTGGGGTACATCACCACAACATTTAAGAAAAAACAATATAGTTGTGGTAATTAAAGAATAAACTCATAGCTTGTGTGATAAATGAAAGCGAAAACAAACGAAAAAACACCACAACATTCAATAAAAATCAAAAATGTTGTGGTAAAATTATGAAAACACGTCGGAAATTCCAAAAATGAAAACCCCCTGAATAATATAGACAATCATCCAGGGTGGTAAAAAATCTTTTTAATAGTGATATACTTTTCTTTGCTTTATAAAGAATGTAGCTGTGAAGCATAGTGTAAGAAGTTCAGCCATTGCCACGGCAATCCATATGCCATTGATTCCAAAGATTGCAGGAAGTATAAGGATTGCTGCAATCTGGAAGATAAGTGTTCTAAGAAATGAAATGGTTGCTGAAATAAGTCCATTGCTTAGTGCAGTAAAGAAAGCTGAACCATAAATGTTAAAGCCGTTAATAAGGAATGTTACACAGTAAATTCTAAAGCCATGTCTTGTAAGCAGGAACAGGTCGTGGTCGTAACCTACAAAAATTGTTGCCAAAGGCGTTGAAATAACCTGAGCAAGAACAAACAGACCAACAGCCCAAATGCTTATAAGGGACAAACTCTTTTTTGACATGTTTTGTAATTCTTTATTATTTCCGGAACCGTAATTGTAGCTAATAATTGGCGCACTACCAATAGAATAGCCGATGAATATGGCAACAAAAATAAAACTTACATACATAATTGTTCCGTAAGCAGCAACGCCGTCTTCTCCTGTAAACTTCAAAAGCTGAATGTTATAAAGTGAGTTAACAACTGAGCTTGAAAGGTTTGTCATAAGTTCGGAAGAACCGTTGGTGCAAGTCTTAAGAAGAATTGAACCATTAAATTTGGTTCGACCAAGTTTAAGCAAACTTGAGTTTTTCCTTGAAAAATAAAATATAGGGAAAAGTCCGCCAATAAGCTCGCCACAAACAGTTGCAATTGCAGCTCCTGCAAGACCAAAGCCAAGTACGGCAATAAAAAGATAGTCAAGAACCATATTTGTTACGCCGGCAGACACAATAACTGCAAGTCCTAATTTGGGTTTTGTGGCAGTTACAAAAAAGCTTTGGAAAACATTTTGAAGCATAAAAGCTGTCAAAGAAATAAAAGTAATACGTCCGTAAAGAACACAGTTTTCCAACAATTCACCTTCAGCGCCCAAAAGAATGCTGACAGGACGAACCAAAAACATTCCTAAAATGGAAAGGATTAGTCCACCAATAATAGTTGTGTAAACAATTAATGAAAAATATTCGTTGGCTTTTTCAGGTTTTCCTTCACCAAGAGTTTTTGCAACAATGGCGCTGCCACCGGTTCCCATCATAAATCCCAAAGCGGTAAGCCCCATAATAAAAGGCATAATAAGATTGATTGAAGCAAAAGCTGTTTTTCCAACAAAGTTAGAAACAAAAAGTCCGTCAACAACGCTATAGATAGATGTAAAAATCATCATGACAATAGAAGGAAAAACAAACTTAAGCAGTTTTCCATAAGTAAAATGTTGTGCTAATTTAGTATCCATAAAATCTCCATTCGTAAATTAAAGTTCCTTAAATTTATTTTTCAATGCATTATTATACTTCTCGTAAAGTTCAAGCATTAAACGGCATTCTTCATCGGTCATACATAGAAATGCTTCGTTTTCTTTTTTTATAATAGGATAAATTTTTTCATCCAAAAGCTGCCTGCCCTTATCTGTAAGAAAAATCTGCATAACCCTGCCTTTTCCTTGTTTAAAAGTTAAGTAGTTAAGACTTGCCATTTTTTTATGGAAGAATTAACAGTCTGCTTTGAAAGGCATGAATATTTGCAAATATCACTCTGGGAACAACCATCGCCTAGGTCAACAATAGAATACAAAATGTCAAAGGCGCTGTCTGAAAGCCCCATTTTCAGAGTGGCTTCGTGATAAATTTCATTAAACTCTTTGTATATGTGGTTAAACATAGAAAGAGCAGGACTCATTTTATTTTCAAAAGATTTATTCATAATAAAAATAAGCGATGAAAAACATCGCAACCTCCTAGTGTTTATAGTCCGAAATCATACTTAAAAAGAGTATAGTCCGAAATCAGACATAAGTCAAACGATTTTTAAGAAAAAATAAAAATAAATTGCCTTTTTGTAGTTAAATACATATAATACAAGTACAAAGGGGTATAGCTTGCACAAATAAATTAAGAGTAAGGAATGAAAACATATTAAAGCAATATTTATCCCGTTAGGAACGTTAATATATGAACAAAGATTTTTTTTCAAAAGAGAGATTTAAATACATAATAATTTTGGCACTGTTCAATTATATTTTTCTTGGAACAGAATATTTATTTGATAACATTGTGGGAGACATAAAGCCACAGTCAGTTGTTACTGCGCAAAGCTACATTTTGGGTGCAAGTGTATTGGGCTTTTTATTTTTTGCCATTATAAAAAAATATATAAATAAAAAATTAAAATATGGCTTATTCTCAGCGTTTATCGTAGTGGAAACGTTGCTTTTTGCGCTTATGGAGTATAGTGAAAGTTATGGATTTGTGGTAATCACAGGTTCCGTGATGTTTGCATTATTTGGAGTAATGGGCAGCGCAGTTTATTATATTACATCGGTTTATTTAAAGAGTAACAGAAATGTTGCAAGCACAATAGGTTTGGCGTATGGTCTGGGAATAATGTTTCAGTTCGGTGACAATAATATTGTTGCTTCGAAAATTGCAAGATTGATAATTTTTGCGATTGTGCTTGTTGTATGGATTGCCATAATATTAAACTTATATTTAGAAGAAAATGCAGAATTCCAAAATGAAAAATCAAGAAAAGTGAAATATGAAAAGACAGAATCAAAAAATATTGAATGTAAAAACACGGCTTCAAAAAATGCAGAATATAAAAACAGCCGTATAACAGCAATTGTTCTTATAATTACAATAATGCTTATGGCATGTATTTTTTCAACCCTTGACAATATTGTCACATATTATCATTCAAAGGGAATAATGGATATTGGGCAGTATCCAAGACTGCTTTTGGCAATTAGCGGCGTTGTGGCAGGAGTTTTATTTGACTTAAAAGAAAGAAAACTAATGTGCCTAATAATGTATAGCGTAACGTTGCTATCAACAATATGTATGCTGGTAATAACAATGGGCGAGCCTTTTATAATCGGATTGGTTGTGTTTTATTTATCAGCAGGTTTCTTCTCTGTATTTTTCACTACAGCTTTTGTGAATTTATCATTTGAAATGAAAACCCCGGAACTTTGGGCAGGAATGGGAAGAGCGACCAACAACCTTTGCGCGGTATTAATGGGAACGGTATTTTTCTCATTATTTAATTCAACAAATATGCTTAGCAACAGCATTGTCATAATTATTTTGTTTGTTTTTGTAAGCATTTTTATGGCAATTTATTATGGAAAAAATTCGAAAAAAAGTTACGTTGCGGAAAGTTTGGAGAGCGATGACAACAAAATGGAAAATTTTGTACAGCAGTTTTCTTTGTCAAAAAGAGAGTGCGAGGTGCTTGAGACTTTGCTTAAGTCGGACAAAAATGTAAAAGAGATTGCGCAGGAACTTTACATTTCAAGAGCGGCTTTGTATAGGCACATATCAAATATGAATGAGAAGACTGACACAAAATCAAGAGAAGGTCTCATAAAATTCTATTATCAATGGGAAAAAAATAGGAAAAATTAACTTTGAGACATATGTAAACTTAAAATAAAAGCCTAAATATGGCACATTATTCATAGATTCTATTGGAAAAGTTTGAAAGGAGTAATCTATGAAGAAATTTTTAAGTTTATTGTTAAGTATTGGATTGGTTATAGGAATGGTTCCTATGAATGTAATGGCACAAAACGGACCGTGCCAGGATGAGTACCCACCGGCGTATATTGAATTTTTTGACGGTGAGAATGGAACTTATATTTATTCTACTTTTTCTCAGGATCAGATTGGAAAAATTGAAGGTGTAAGTTACGACAAGGCAAGCAACACTCTTACATTAGACAATGTAAAAAGAGACGAAAAGCTAATTACGAATGTAATGGGCGACGATTTCAAGATTCTTTTAAAAGGTGATAATTCCCTTAAGTCGATTATTGTCTGGGGTGATGGTTATGGTGGAAATCTTACAATAACAGGCGATGGCAAACTTACTCTTAATAGTGAAAAAACAGAGAACATGGCAATAACTATTCAGGCTGAATATACTGAAGGCAAGGTTAAAATAGAGAAAAATGTTCAGATGGAGATGTATGCCAAAGAAGGTTATCCTATTATTGAAATTGTAGGTGCGAACAATTCTGATAAAGACAAAGCAGTTGTAATTGATGGCAAGGTAACACAAAATTATGAAGTGGAACAACATATTACCGAAGTGACAAATAATGTGTATGTTGTGGCAAAGGATTCAACAGCCAGATGTTATTTTACTAAGTTTGAAAAAAACGGCAAATATTATGGTGGACGCAGCAAATTTGATGATAATTTTAAACTCACAGGCCGTTACGATATGTTTGAAATAATTGAAGATGAAGAGTTGGGCTATGTTGCAAGGCAAATTGAAGACCAAAGTAATATTGTGCCTGAAGAAAATGGCTACACAATTGTAATGAAGGATGAGTATAACGAAGATAGTTTCACGGACACGCTGGAACTTGACAAATGGAAGTATTCATATGAAATTTATACTTATGATGGAAAAGAGTATGGTGTGTTGGAAATGACTGTTACTTCAAATGGTGTAACAAGACATTTTTTCACTGTAGTTAAATTTATTGATTTTGAAGATTATGGAAAAATAGCAATTCCAATTGAAGGATGGGAAGAATTGGACGCATTGCCTGAGGGTTTTGTAAGAAAAACATCTGATCCTTACAATCTTTATGGATATACAATAATGCAGCAGACATTAAATATAAATAGGGATAATAGTAACCCTGGCACAACAGAGCCTGGAACTACTGAACCGGGTGGAAACAATTCAGGGGTAACTAATCCTGGAACAAATAACTCTGGTGCAAATAATTTAAGTACCATTAAACCGGGCACAGAAAATAATTTAGTTCCGGGCAAGGCTAAAGCACCTGCTGTAAAGAAAGCAAAAAAGAAGTCTGTAAAATTAGTTTGGAGCAAAATAAAAAATGCTAAAAAGTATCAGGTTCAGTATTCTTTAAACAAAAAGTTTAAGAAGGGCAAAAAATACGGAACAAAAACAGTAACAACAGCAAATATTAAAATTACAATTAAGAAATTGAATAAGAAGACATATTATGTTAGAATCCGTGGTATAAACGGAAAAAACATTGGAAAATGGTCTAAAGTAAAGAAAATTACAATGAAGAAATAATAATGAAAAAGTAACAATGAGTAATAAAAGGTATTGGCAAAAAACAAAAGGTACTAAAAATTTTATGGAAATTGTTTGGGAAAGGCTGGAAGTTATGATTAGGTTTGCTACAGAAGAAGATGCAGAAGAGTTACTTAGAATTTATTCATATTATGTTGAAAATACGGCAATAACATTTGAGTATGATACGCCTGCTTTGGATGAATTTAAGTATCGCATTAGAACAATAAAGGCAATGTATCCATATTTGGTTTCAGAGGTTGACGGAAAAATAGTAGGCTACGCCTATGCCAACACATTTAAGGATAGGGCAGCCTATGATTGGGCAGTTGAAACAACAATCTATTTAAATAAGGATGCACGGGGAAAAGGCTATGGCAAGGAACTTTACGAAGCTTTGGAGAAAGCACTGAAAGCCCAGAACATAACAAATCTTTATGCCTGTATTGGATATCCTGAAGTAGAAGACCAATATTTAACAAAGAATAGCGTTCAATACCATGAACATTTAGGCTATAGATTTATCGGCACATTCAAAAAATGTGGCTACAAATTTAACAGATGGTACGATATGGTATGGATGGAAAAAATGATAGGAGAGCATAGCAAGAACCAGAAAGAAGTGATTCTTTTTAGAGAGATAGAAAAGAATTATGAATTTTAACTGAATTTTGGTAAATTATGTTGTCTTTAAGAATATTTATAGGATTACAAAAAATGAAAATAGTTTAATTGTTGGAGAGGGTGATTCGAACCCTCTCCTTTTTGAATAAAATTAATAGCGTTACCTATTCCCCACATTCAATTACTATAACTTCACAACTATCTAATTTAAGTGAAACTTCATTAATTTCCTTTCTTCCAACATTTGAAAGAACAACTTTTTTAACAGGAAAATTCAATTCTATAGTTTTAGCATCTTTTCCAAAGTTTGCAGCTACAAGGATGCGCTGGTTGTCTGATACACGATAATAAGCCATTACATATTCAGTATCTTCATAGGCAGGTTCAAATACACCGTAAGTGAATACTTCTTTGTATTCAGGAGATTTACGCGTAGCCACTAACTTTCGGTAGTAATTTAAAACAGAGTCAGGGTCGTTTTCCTGATTTTGTACGTTAATGTCCTTATAGTTAGAATTAACTTTAAGCCAAGGAGTTCCTGTTGTAAAACCGGCATTATCAGAATCACTCCATTGTACAGGAGTTCTGGCATTGTCACGACTCATTTTGCTACATACAGCCAAAGCTTCTTTATCTGATAGACCGGCACTTATGGCGAGATTATACTGGTCAATTGTGTTAATGTCGTTATATTCTTTAACATCGTTCCAAACGGCATTCTGCATTCCGATTTCCTGTCCCTGATAAATAAAAGGGATTCCGCGAAGAAGTACGCTTACAGTTCCGAGCATCTTTGTTCCAAGAGGATTTCTTGCATATTCAGGCAAAAATCTTGAAACACCTCTAGGTTCATCATGGTTTTCAATAATATTAGCTTCAATACCACATTTTTGAACCTGAAGCTGTGAGTTTATAATGGTTTTACGCCAATCATTAAAATTAATATCAGGTGCATCGTACCAGCCATGGGCACCGTTGCTAAGGGCATGGGCACTAAAATCAAAAATAGTAGAGAAGTGTCCGTTTTCACCGATAAATTGTGAAAGCTCATCTTTATGCATATTGAAAACCTCAGCAACGGTAAAGGCATCGTACTTTTCAAAAGTATTTTTCTTAAGGTCTTCTAAGTATTCACCAACACCTTCAACATTTTCAACCATTCGCCAACAACCGGCAAGACCGTCTGCACCGTCAGGTTCAAGATTAGGAAAGTCTAAATCTTTTTTGATGTTAATAATTGCATCAATTCTAAAACCGGCCAAACCTTTTTCAAGCCACCAGTTAATCATATCGTAAAGTTTCTTACGTAATGTAGGATTTTCCCAATTTAGATCAGGCTGTTCTTTGGCAAACATATGGAAATAAAATTTGTCAGTTCCGGGAACCGGTTCCCAACAATTGCCACCAAAATAAGAACGGTAATTGCTAGGTGGATTGCCGTCTTTACCTTTTCTAAAATAGAAATAATCGGCGTATTCCCCATCAGGGTCAGCTAAAGCTTTTTGGAACCATTCGTGTTTATCTGAACAGTGATTAATAACCAAGTCCATAATAATATACATATTACGTTTTTTAGCTTCTGCCAGCAATTCGTCAAATTCTTCCATTGTACCAAATTCTTCAGCAATAGAATAATAGTCAGAAATATCATATCCCTGATCTACAAAAGGTGATTTGTAAATAGGAGAAAGCCAAATAATATCAACTCCTAAATCCTTTAAATAATCAAGCTTAGAAATAATACCTCTTAAATCTCCGATTCCATCTCCATTACTGTCTAGAAAACTTTTTGGATATATCTGATAAGCTACTTTGTCATGCCACCACTTTTTTTTCATTGCTTTTACCTCGTTATTGCCATATTAATTAAGGCAAACTCTTTCTTTTGTATTGATTATTTGATTACACGGATTATTCCATGCCTTGCAATCTTACAATTCTTTAATTATAGAATCATATTGGGAAATATTGCTTTGTGTATTATACTGCTATTATAAAATAAAAAAAACTATAATTCTTGCATAATTTTTACAAAGTATAACACAATACTGCTTTTAGAGTAGAGATTTACGATAATGTTTAAAAATTAATCTCTGGCATCTTTTCTATATTTACCAGGTGTAATTCCGTATTTCTTTTTGAAACACCTGTTAAAATAGGACAAATTATCAAAACCGGTATTTATTGCAATATTAATTATGTCATCAGAAGTTGTGGTAAGAAGTTTTGCTGCAACTTCGAGTCTGTAATCGTTAAGATATTGTACAAAACTCATCCCCATGGTTTCTTTAAAGAACTTCATAAAATATGATTTACTATAGAAGCAATGACCGGCAATTTCTTCTATGGAGATATTATCCTGAAAATGTTCAGCAACATAAGAAAGAATTGTTTTTATTTTTTCAAGAGCTTTTTTGCTAATTGGTTTAATTTGATTTAGCCCACAATTGGATATCAGAAGGTAAAAAATCTGAAAAAGATAAGATTTAACAGCTAGCTGATATGCATAAGGACGTTTGTCACACAATTTATCTATTTCGTTAATTAAAGAATAGAGAGAGTCGTGAAAATCAAAGTTACTATTAATTACAGGATATATATTTAGATTTCCTGAAAGTAAAGGTTGAATAAACTTGTCATTGCACAAATCATAGCCTGAAGATTTAAGAAGACTTGATTTAAAAAGAATATTTTCATATTCCATAATACTATAATCTTTTTGGCTAATAGAATGAAGTTGTCCCGGAAAGACGAAAACAACATCACCGGCGTTAACAGTATACGTTACAAGATTAACATTAACTAACCCCTGTCCTTTTTTGATTACAATTAGTTCAACTTCGTTATGCCAGTGAAGATTAACTGATTTGAAATCTAGTGGAATAGAGCACAAATAAGTATTATAAGGAAAATCATTGGGCGTATGTTTTTTGTTTTCGTGGTAAATTTCGTATTGATTCTTCTCCATAAAGTACCTCCCAAAATCAAAAAAAGATAGTATTGTGCAAAAAAACAAAACTATAATGCAATATTTTTAATGATAACAATATTATAATATAGTCACAAATATAAAACCACATTTTTTTTGGAGGTATTAAAATGAATCTTTCGGAAATTATTAAATCAGAGTATAATAAGTCAATTTCAGAATGTACAAACGAGGAAATTTACAATGCTTTACTTACTTTGGTAAAAACAATGGCAGAAGGAAAACAGCATAAAAATTCAAAGAAGAAATTATACTATATTTCAGCAGAATTTTTAATAGGAAAGCTTTTGTCTAATAACCTTATTAATCTTGGAATTTATGATGACATAAAAGAAGAACTTGCAAAAAATGGCAAGGATTTATGTGAAATAGAAGAATTTGAAAAGGAGCCATCTCTTGGAAACGGAGGACTTGGAAGACTTGCAGCTTGCTTTCTAGATTCTATTGCAACATTAGGACTTAATGGTGACGGAGTAGGATTAAACTATCATTTCGGATTATTCAGACAGGTATTTAAGAATAATGCACAGACTACAATTCCAGATCCATGGCTTACAGAAAAAAGTTGGCTTACAAAGACTGATGTAACATATACAGTTAAGTTTAGAAATATGAATGTTACTTCAAGAATGTATGATATTGATGTGACAGGTTATGACAGCACAACTAATAAACTTCACTTATTTGATATTGAAAGTGTAGATGAAAATATTGTAGAAGACGGAATTAATTTTAACAAAGAGGATATTGAAAAGAATCTTACACTATTCCTTTATCCTGACGACAGTGATGATGCGGGTAGAATTCTTAGAATTTATCAGCAGTATTTTATGGTATCAAGTGCAGCTCAATTAATTCTTGATGAAGCAGTAGAAAAAGGATGCAAGTTATATGACTTAGCTGATTATGCAGTTATACAGATTAATGATACACATCCAACAATGGTTATTCCTGAACTTATCCGTTTAATGGTAGAAAGAGGACTTGAAATGGATGATGCCATTGAAGCTGTAACAAGGGCATGTGCGTATACTAATCATACAATTTTAGCAGAAGCTCTAGAGAAGTGGCCTATATCATATCTTAAGAAGGCGGTGCCACAGCTTATTCCTATTATTGAAGTATTAGATGATAAAGTAAGAAGAAAGTATGATGATGGTTCAGTTTACATTATCGATAGGGAAGAAAGAGTACACATGGCTCACATTGACATTCATTATTCATCAAGTGTTAATGGCGTGGCGTCACTTCATACAGATATTCTTAAGAATGTAGAATTAAATAATTTTTATAAAATCTATCCTGAAAAGTTTAATAATAAGACTAATGGAATTACGTTTAGAAGATGGCTTATCCATAGCAATCCACAGCTTACAGAGCTTATTACATCACTTATTGGGGATGGATTTAAGAAAGATGCAACAGAATTAGAAAAACTTTTGGATTATAAAGACAATGAGGAAGTATTAAACAAGATTCTTAGTATTAAAAACACAAAGAAAGCAGAATTAAAGAATGCCTTAATGGAAAGACAGAATGTAGAAATTAATGAAAACTCTATTTTTGATATTCAAATTAAGAGACTTCACGAATATAAACGTCAGCAATTAAACGCATTATATATAATTCATAAATATTTAGAAATTAAAGCAGGCAAAAAGCCAACAACTCCAATAACAGTAATTTTTGGAGCAAAGGCAGCTCCTGCATACATTATTGCACAGGACATAATTCATCTTATACTTTGCCTTCAGGAATTAATAAATAATGACCCTGAGGTTAGTCCATACCTTAAAGTTGTAATGGTTGAAAACTATAATGTAACATGGGCTGAAAAGTTAATTCCTGCATGCGATATTTCAGAACAGATTTCACTTGCATCAAAAGAAGCAAGTGGCACAGGTAATATGAAATTTATGCTTAATGGAGCAGTAACTTTAGGTACTGAAGATGGTGCTAATGTAGAAATCCATGATCTTGTTGGAGATGACAATATTTACATTTTTGGTGATTTAAGTGAAACTGTTGTAGAAAGATATGCTAACGGAAGCTATTGTGCTGCACAGTACTATAACAATAATCCGGTTATTAAAGAAGCAGTTGATTTTATAACAGGAAGCGAACTTATGTCCATAGGTGACAAGGAACGTCTTGAAAGACTTTCAAATGAACTTATTGGAAAAGACTGGTTTATGACATTCCCTGATTTTGATGCATATGTAAAAACAAGAGAGCAGGCCTATGCTGATTATGAAAATAGACATGATTGGGCTAAGAAGATGCTTGTAAATATTGCAAAAGCAGGATATTTCTCATCAGATAGAACAATTGAAGAATATAATAGAGATATTTGGAAATTGGAACAGTAGCATATTATGCTCAGATAATAAATAATTTTTAGCTTTAAAAGAGAAGTCGCACATATAAGTGTGTGGCTTCTTCTTTATTAAAACTGAATTAAACAAATCTAAAATATATGGAATTAAATACTTTTAAAATCGTATCTGAAAACTATAAAAATCAAGAAAAAACTCAAAAAAAATACCAATAAAACAAAAAAAACACCCTCATATAATAGCATATTCACTAGAAAGAAAAATAACAAATATATTCCAAATGCATAAAAAATATATAAAAACGTTACTAATACTATACAATATGCACAAAAGAAAGAACTAAAAATTAGCTAAAAGGCCGAATTGCGAAAAAAAGGTGAAAATAGTATTGTAAACGTTTCCGAAAAGTGCTACTATCAGGACATAGGAAACGTTTCCAAATAAATTGTAAGTACCAACATTTATTTGAAAATGACGGATAACCTAAATACATATTTTAAAATAAAAAGGAGAAATGAATATGCGTAAGAAATTATTAAGTGTAGCATTGTGTGCAACAATGGTAGCAGGGTTATTAGCAGGTTGCGGTAGCAGTTCAAAGAGCGACAAAGCAAGCTCAGATTCAAAGGGTTCAGTTTACTGGTTAAACTTTAAACCGGAAGCAGATGAAGCTTTACAGGGAATTGCAAAGACATACGAAAAAGAAAATGGAGTAAAAGTAAAAGTAGTTACAGCAGCTTCAGGAAACTACAATTCAACATTAACATCTGAGATGGGTAAATCAGCAGCTCCAACATTATTTGTTGTTGGTAACCAGGCAGCAGTTAAGACTTGGGATGATTATTGCATCGATCTTAAAGATACAGATGTTTACAAAGAATTAAGTACAGATGCATTTAACTTAAAAGATGAAAACGGCAAGGTTGCGTCAATGGGTTATTGTTATGAAAGTTACGGAATTATTGTAAATAAGAAATTACTTAAGAAAGCAGGATATGAAATTACAGACATTAAGGATTTCGCTTCATTAAAGTCAGTTGCAGAAGATATCCACAAGAGAGCAGACAAGCTTGGATTTGATGCATTTACATCATCAGGTATGGATGACGCTTCATCTTGGAGATTCACAGGACATTTAGCTAATATGCCTTTATTCTATGAAGGAAGAGATGACGGATGGAAAGAAGCTCCTGCAGAAATTAAGGGAACATACTTAGATAACTTCAAAAATGTTTGGGATTTATATATCAACAACAGCAAATACGACAAGAAAACTTTAGCAACAGGTGGTTACGATGCTGAAGCCGAATTCAAGAAGGGCGAAGCAGTATTCTACCAGAATGGTACATGGGAATATGATGCTTTGAAAAAGTCAATTTCAGACGATGATATGCAGATGATTCCAATTTACTGTGGAGTTGAAGGTGAAGAAAAAGCAGGTCTTTGTTCAGGAACAGAAAACTGTTGGGCAGTTAATGCTAAGGCTTCAAAAGCAGATCAGAAGGCAACACTTGAATTTATGAAATGGTTAGTAACATCAAAAGAAGGAACAAAAGTTATGGCAGAACAGTTTGGTGCAATCCCTTATAAGAAGGCAGCAGACAGCGGCAACGTATTCTTAAAGAATGCTAACGATTTACTTGAAGCAGGAAATTACAATGTTGACTGGTCATTTAACTACACACCTAACGTAGATGAATGGAGAGCAAGTCTTGTAGCAGCAATGAACAAATATGATGCAGGCGGATCATGGGATGATGTTAAGACAGCATTCGTTCAGGGCTGGGCTACTCAGTACAAAGCAGCTAACAAGTAATAAGGTTTTAGATTGATAAATATAAAATCATAATTAAATTATTAACACATAGTGGGGCAGGCAGTGTCTGCCCCTTTATTAAAAAATAGAAAAATTTTGAAAATTCTATTTTGAATAAGAATTAGGAGGAGATTGAAGTGAAAGGAAAAAAGAAAAAACATAATGGTGGAACATCTGTAAATTCTAAACTTCTTCGCAAACCTATTCAAAGATGCTTTCTTCTATTTTTAGCACCTACATTTTTAGCATTTTGCATTGGATTTATATATCCTTTCTTGAGAGGTATTTATTTATCATTTTGTAAATTTGTTACAATAGGTGATGCTTCTTTTGTAGGTTTTAGAAATTATATGGATGCATTTAATGATGAGTCATTTATACATGCATTTTGGTATACAGCTTTGTATGCAATAGTATCCCTATTTATAATAAATGTGTTAGCTTTCTTAATAGCATATTTATTAACATTGGGGATTAAGGGAGCAAACTTATTCAGAACAGCATTTTTTATGCCTAACCTTATAGGTGGTATTGTTCTTGGTTATATTTGGAGTATGATTTTCAATGGCGTTTTAGGAAAAATTAATACTTCAATTCTTATGGAAACAAGATATGGCTTCTGGGGATTAATTATTCTTATGTGCTGGCAACAGATAGGATATATGATGATTATCTATATTGCAGGTTTGCAGGCAGTTCCGGGAGAATTAATTGAAGCAGCAAAAATTGATGGAGCAACAAAATGGCAGACATTGACAAGAGTTACAATTCCAAATATTATGCCATCAATTACAATTTGTTTATTTTTAACAATAACAAATGGATTTAAACTTTTTGATCAGAACTTAGCTTTAACAAACGGACAGCCGTTTGAACAGTTAAAGGATGGTTCAGTTATAAAGACAACAGAAATGTTGGCACTTAACATTTACAACACATTTTACGGACAGTCTCTTACAGGTAAGGGAGTTGCCCAGGCGAAAGCCGTTATATTCTTTATCTTAGTTGCAGGTATATCAATTATCCAGCTTAAGGCAACAAGATCTAAGGAGGTGCAGCAGTAATGAACAATGAGAAAACAGTGAATTCAACAATTAAAGATTCTACAGTGAAAGCTACACCGAAAAAGAAAAAAATGAAAGAGACAAGTGAAATTCCATTAAAACATGGAAAACTGTTGACTACAATAATGACAATTGTAACTTTAGTTTATGTTTGCCCTATATTTATTGTGTTAATGAACTCTTTCAAAGCTAACACCTTTGTAAAAACAGACACATTTGCATGGCCTACTGGTGAGGCGTTAGTAGGTTGGGCAAACTATATCAAAGGTTTTACATTTGGAAATTATCCGTTTTTTAAATCGGTATTATATAGTTTTGTAATTACAGTTTTATCAACAGCGTTGATTTTGATTTGTACATCAATGGCAGCATGGTACATAGCAAGAGTTGACAGCATGGTTTGTAAGATAGTATATTACTTGTTTGTATTTTCAATGGTAGTACCATTCCAGATGGTAATGTTCACATTGTCAAATACAGCAGATTCATTGGAACTTAATACACCTTGGACTATTCCGGTTATATATTTAGGATTTGGTGCAGGTATGGCAGTATTTATGTTCACAGGATTTATTAAAGGTTTACCACTTGAGATTGAAGAAGCAGCAGCAATTGATGGATGTGGACCAATCAGAACATTCTTTATTGTTATTATTCCAATGTTAAAACCAACATTAATATCTGTAGGTATTCTTGAAATTATGTGGATATGGAACGATTACTTACTTCCATATTTGGTTCTTGATCTTGATAAGTACAGAACTATTCCAATTCATATTCAGTACTTACAGGGAAGCTACGGTTCAGTAGATTTAGGTGCAATAATGGCACTTATCATTTTAAGTATTATACCTGTAATATTCTTCTACTTAACATGTCAGAAGCATATTATTAAGGGTGTAGCTGCAGGAGCAGTAAAAGGTTAAGTAACATATGAGGAGAAGCTATGAGGGCTAGTGGAATTTTATTACCAATTTCAAGTTTGCCGGGAAAATATGGCATTGGAAGTTTTTCAAAGGAAGCATATAAGTTTGTGGATTTTTTGAAAAATTCCAATCAAAAATATTGGCAGATACTACCTATAGGACCAACAAGTTATGGAGATTCACCATATCAGTCATTTTCTACATACGCAGGAAATCCTTACTTTATCAGTTTAGAAGATCTAATAGATCAGGGATTGTTAACAGAAGAGGAATGTAAAAAGGTAAAGTTTGGCAACAGGGCTGACACAGTTGACTATGAAAAATTGTATAACGGCAGATTTAAACTTTTAAAGAAAGCGTACAAGAAAAGTAACATTGGTGAAAAAGAGGAGTTCAAAAAGTTTAAAGATGAAAACTGCTATTGGTTAAATGATTATGCAATGTTCATGGCCATAAAGGAAAGATTTGAAGGCAGAAGCTTTGATAATTGGGCTGAAGATATAAAGCTTAGATGGGAATATTCTATGGAATATTACAAAAAAGAGCTAAGTGAAGAAATTGAATTTTATGAATTTGTCCAATATGAATTTTATAGGCAGTGGTATAAATTAAAAAAATATGCCAACGACAATGGTATAAAAATTATTGGAGATATTCCAATATATGTGGCTTATGATAGTGCAGATGTTTGGTCACATCCTGAGTTATTCCAAATGGATAATGATGGAAAGCCTACAGCTGTTGCAGGTTGTCCACCGGATGGATTTTCTGCAACAGGACAGCTTTGGGGAAATCCCTTATACAAGTGGGAATATCATAAGCAGACTAATTATGATTGGTGGATAAAGCGAATAGAAAGAAGTGTTCAGTTATATGATGTTGTACGAATAGATCATTTTAGAGGGTTTGATGAATATTATTCAATACCTGCAGGTGATAAGGATGCAACGAACGGACATTGGGAGAAAGGACCTGGAATAGATTTATTTAATGCTATAAAATATTGCTTAGGTAATGTTAATATTATAGCTGAGGATTTGGGATACATAACTGATTCAGTAAGACAGCTGGTTAATGATTCGGGATTTCCGAATATGAAGGTTTTGGAATTTGCTTTTGACAGCAGAGATTCATCCGGACCGAAAGATTATTTACCATACAATTATGACAAAAACTGTGTAGTGTATACAGGAACTCATGATAACGAAACGTTAAAGGGATGGTTAGACAGTATTGAACCGGAAGAAATAGAGATGATTCAAAAATACATAGGAAGAAAAGTAGAAGACAAGTCAGAATTAGTTGATGAAGTTATTCGCATGGCTCAGGCATCTACTGCCAATACATGTATTATTCCTATGCAGGATTATTTACATCTTGATAACAAGGCAAGAATGAATACACCATCAACGTTGGGAGGTAACTGGTGCTGGCGTGCAAAATCCACACAAATTACAAAGAAATTATCCAATACAATAAAAGAATTAACAGTTATTTATGGTAGAGGATAAAATAATAAAAAGCTACGAAAATTAATTTTCGCAGCTTTTTGCATAAATAACATGTATATGATAGAATACCAGATTGTGGAATTAAAAAATATATAATTATATATAACGAAAGGGGAAAGGCGTGGCAAATTTAACTATTAAAGACATAGCGAAAATATGCGGAGTTGGAATTAGCACTGTCTCTCGAGCAATTAATGATGATCCAGGAATTAATCAGAATACCAGAAAAAGAATTCTTAAGGTTATAAAAGAATATAATTATGTTCCTAACAATAGTGCCAGAAATTTGAAAATGACAGAATCTAATACGATAGCACTGTTAATAAAAGGTATTGATAACCAGTTCTTTCAGGGAATGTTAAAAATATTTGAGGAAGAACTTAAAAAACATGAATATACATTTTTACTTCATGCAGTAGGTGAGGACCAGGATGATGTAAGTGTAGCAGTACAGCTTGCAAAGGAGAAACGATTAAAGGGCTTAATTTTTCTTGGTGGACAGATGGATTATCTTGACACAAGGCTTGAAGAAATAGGAGTACCATATGTACTGTGTACTGTAGCTGTTAATATGACAGCACCAAAAAGAAAGTGTTCATCAGTTTCTATTGATGATAAAAAGGAAAGCTACAGAGCAGTAGATTATCTTTGCAAAAAAGGTCATAAGAAGATAGCTATGATTTCAGGTAAAAGTAGTGATCAGGCAGTAGGTGGTCTTCGATTAAAGGGGTACAGGGAAGCTTTGGCAGATAATGGCATTAAAGTGAATGAAAACCTTGTACGATATATGAAAGATGATATTCCTGAATATTCAGTGGCAAACGGTTATGAAGTAACAAAAGAATTATTGCAGTCAAAAGAAGAGTTTACTGCACTTTATGCCATTTCTGATTTAACAGCGTTTGGTGCATATAAGGCTATTTCAGAGGCAGGTAAGAAAATCCCCGATGATTATTCGGTATTAGGATTTGATGGAATTGAAATGTCAAAGTATTTTCAACCATCACTTTCCACAATGAAGCAACCATGTGAACAGATGGTAAAATCATCAATAGAGCTTTTAATGGATCAAATAAACGGAAAAGAGGAAAAGAAGCAGTTGATTTTCCAAGCTGAACTTTTAGAAAGAGATTCTGTAAAAGAAATATAAAAATGATTAAAGATTGTATTTGCGTCTTGTATAAAATGATTAATAATTGTACTTGTGTCTTGTTATCAGAAGAAAATAATAGACTTGGAGATATTAAATTAAGTATAAGAGCAGTTTAGAGAGGGAAAAACAGTGTTTGGAATAGACAGTAAATTTTATGAAGTGGTATCAAGAATAGCGGATTTGGTAGTTGTAAATTTGTTATTTGTTTTATGCTCATTGCCTATAATTACTATAGGTGCTTCAACTACAGCACTTTACGGGGTGACCAAGAAGATGGCAGAAAACAGAGAAGGATATATTTTCAGAAACTATTTCAGACTGTTTAAAGAGAATTTTAAACAGTCAACAATTATGTGGATTATATTATTATTGTTGGCATTAATACCAACAATTGATTTGTACATAATTAATAGTTTTGAAAAAACAATAGTAACAACAGCGCTAAAAGGTTTAATGCTTGCAGCAGCGCTTGCTATTTTGTTTGTGTTTTTATATGCAATGGCACTTCAAAGTACATTTGAAAATACCATCAAAAACACACTGAAAAACGCTTTCCTTATGGGAATAGGATATTTCCCATGGACACTGTTAATAGTATTTATAACATTGTTGCCTATTATATTGCTTGTGCTATTAGGTAGATCCGCAGGAAGCGTTGTTTATGTAATGCTGTTTGTGGGATTCGCAGTGCTTGCCTATTTAAATTCATATATATTCAATCACATCTTTAAGAGATATATGTGATTTGATTATATTTCTAAGAAGCATATTTAAGCATGTTTTAAAATGTATATGTAAAACAGAATATTTATAACCCAAGTATAGAAGGTTAGCTGGATACTAGGAGAGATGCCAAGGAGTGGTGTCTCTCTTTTTTGTGGAATCGAATTTTTTGAGGGGTTGCCAATCTATTTGAGTGTGAATTACGTGTCATATAATGAAAGTCTAATGTGACACGTAATTCTAAGAAAAATTCATTAAATTTAAAGTTCAATTACGTGTCATATAATGAAAGTCTAATGTGACACGTAATTCTAAGAAAAATTCATTAAATTTAAAGTTCAATTACGTGTCATACAATGAAAGTCTAATGTGACACGTAATTCTAAGAAAAATTCATTAAATTTAAAGTTCAATTACGTGTCATACAATGAAAGTCTAATGTGACACGTAATTCTAAGAAGAATTGTTTATTTCCAGCGCAAAATTACGTGTCGTAGAACAAAAATGCTGTCCCACACGTATTGAACAAGATTAATTACGGAAGCCACAGAAATTTCGCTCTCAGATTCCGTAATTGGCGACGGCAGAACAAGAATAATTCAAAAAACATCTTGCATTTTCACATTAATTAGTTTAATATAATTATGGTTAGCTGTAGCTAACTAACTTCAACGAATAAATCATTTGGACTCTTTAGAAATATCTAAGTACCGAAAGATTAGCTACCTTTCGGTATAGAAGTCCAAAAGCAGAGAGGAGCATACTATAATGAATTATTTGGAAATTGAAAAGGTTATTGGAAGAGAAATTTTAGATTCAAGAGGAAATCCAACCGTAGAAGCTGAAGTATATTTGGCAGATGGAACTATTGGAAGAGGAACTGCACCTAGTGGAGCATCTACAGGTGAGTTTGAGGCTTTAGAGCTTAGAGATGGTGATAAAAACAGATATTTAGGTAAGGGCGCTCAGAAAGCTGTAGAAAATATTAATACAATTATAAATGATACTCTTATTGGAATGGATGCATCAGATATTTATGCAGTAGATAAGGCTATGATTGATGCAGATGGAACTAAGGGAAAGACAAAACTTGGAGCAAATGCTATTCTTGCAGTATCAATTGCATCAGCAAGAGCAGCAGCAATCTCGTTAGATATTCCACTTTATAGATTTTTAGGTGGTATTTCAGGAAATAGATTACCAGTACCAATGATGAACATTGTTAATGGTGGTTGCCATGCTTTATCATCAGGATTAGACGTACAGGAATTTATGATTATGCCTGTAGGAGCACCTTCATTTAAAGAATGCTTAAGATGGTGTGCAGAAGTATTCCACGCTTTGGCAGGAATTTTAAAAGAAAGAGGATTAGCTACATCAGTTGGAGATGAAGGTGGTTTTGCGCCTGCACTTAAGTCTGATGAAGAAGCTATTGAAACAATTCTTGAAGCTGTAAAGAAAGCTGGATATGAACCTGGCAAAGACTTTAAGATTGCAATGGATGCAGCATCTTCAGAATGGAAGAGCGAAAAAGGTAAAGGATACTACAAGCTTCCAAAGGCAGGAACAGAGTATACAGCTGAAGAACTTATTGAACATTGGGCAAAATTATGCGAAAAATATCCTATCATTTCTATTGAAGACGGTCTTGATGAAGAAGATTGGGAAGGATGGAAGAAACTTACAGACAGACTTGGTGACAAGGTTCAGCTAGTAGGTGATGACTTATTTGTTACTAATACAGAAAGACTTGCAAAAGGTATTGAAATGGGTGCAGGTAATGCAATCCTTATCAAATTAAACCAGATTGGTTCTGTTTCAGAAACATTAGAGGCAATTAAGATGGCTCACAAGGCAGGCTATACAGCTATTTCATCACATCGTTCAGGTGAAACAGCAGACACAACAATTGCTGACCTTGCAGTAGCACTTAACACTTGCCAGATTAAGACAGGTGCACCAAGCAGAAGTGAACGTGTGGCTAAGTACAACCAGCTTCTTAGAATTGAAGAAGAATTAGGCGATAGTGCAGTTTATCCTGGAATAAAAGCATTTAACGTAAAATAATATAATAATATTACAGTGTCAAAAGGTCTTTTCCACCTGTGCTTGCACAAAGGTGGAAAAATGACCTTGGGATACGCACATAATATGAGCAAAAAAGTGGAGCGTAAGCTTCACGATATGCGAATATTGTGGTAGGATTGTGGGAGTGCGAAGCACGTAACAATCCGGTAATAAATAATTTAAAGAAAAATAAAAACTAAGTAAACATATACGAACAAAAAGGCATCGGAACTGACTTTTAAAGCAGTTACCGGTGCCTTTTTTGTGGAATACAAGATAATTGACACATTCATATAAATGTGTTAAGGTTTGACGTAGATATAAGAACATATAAATATGTATGTTTGCAATAAATAAAAGGGAATGAGGTTCTCCCTCGATTTAATCGAAACCGCTTATAACAAGCTGATGACTTCTGTGCAATACACAGGGGAAGTCAGCTTTTTACGCGTTATGAGTTTTTTGCAAGTTATATATCGTCAGAGAGAAAACGACTACAAACGATAGGCAGATTTTTGAAATTTTGCGAGCATAGTGTACAGCGATAAACTTACTGTTTGAGCCGAAGGCGAGTTTAAGTTTTCGCTGTACGATAGACGGCGGAGCAAAATAAGAAAATCAACGTGTTTGAAGGCATTTTCTCTCTAACGATATGAAAATAGGAGGGAAAAATGAGAAACAGCGATAAAATTACGCTTGTTATTAAGTACATAGCAATGGCAGTGCTTATTGGTATTATTGTCGGAATAGTGGACACAATTTTTGGCAGAGGATTACTTGCCATTTCAGATTTTAGGACATCTAATTACAAATATCTGATACCTTTTTTGCCAATAGCAGGTTTGTTTATTGTTTGGATGTATTCATATTTTAGCAAGGTCAGTCTAAAGGGAATGACTTTGGTTTTTGAGGCAGGACAGAATAAAAGGGATTCAATCCCTATGGCTTTGGTGCCGCTTGTAATGATAGGAACATGGATTACACATTTGTTTGGCGGAAGTGCAGGAAGAGAAGGTGTGGCGGTTCAGATAGGTGCAACATTGTCGCATTATATGGGAAGAAAGTTAAAAACTCCTGATAATAGCAGGATTATGTTAATAACCGGTATGGCAGCAGGTTTTGGTGGATTATTTCAGACACCGTTGGCGGCAACTTTCTTTGCAATGGAAGTAATTGTGGCAGGTTACATGGATTATCAGGCATTGCTCCCGGCAATAACGGCAGCTTTTGTGGCATCCTTTACATCACATTCTTTGGGACTGGAAAAGTTTGCAGTAGAATTAAATGAAACAATTAATATGTCAGATGCAAAAACAGTAATTATAATCATAATTTTAGGGTTAGCATTTGGAATTGTAGGAAGAATTTTTTCTTATTTACTTCAATTACTGAAAAAAATAATGGCTGAAAAAATTGTAAATCCATACTTAAGAATATGCTTGGTTTCAATACCATTGGCAATAATTTTATTATTACTTTGGCAGGGCAGATACAGTGGACTTGGCACAAATTTGATTTTAAATGCATTTAATAATGGAGAAATTTTTCTGGTGGATTGGTTACTTAAATTGTTGCTTACAGTTTTAACTTTATCAATAGGATTTCAGGGAGGAGAGGTTACGCCATTATTTTCAATTGGAGCTTCTCTTGGAATAATACTTGGCAGCTTTCTTGGAATTTCTCCGATGTTATGTGCAGCACTTGGTTATGTGGCAGTTTTTGGCAGTGCCACTAATACATTAATGGCACCGATTATGCTTGGAATAGAGGTTTTTGGTGGAAACAATATGCTTGCATTTGTGGTAGTATGCAGTCTTGCTTACGTTGTAAATGGCAATAGATCCATATATGGAGCACAGGAAAATATTGACAAAATTATTAGCAGATAGTTTCATAACAGTGTTATATAACACTGCAATTCTTGACTATGTATATGACAACTTTGAAGAATTATCGTAGATTTTCACAACCTACTTCTGTATAATAAAAAAGTGTGAAATCAGAAAGAAATTAATTTACATAAAATATTAATACAAGAAAAAATCAACATATATAAAATAACGAATAGATATTACCGAGGAGGACACTATGAGAAGATGCGATAGAGAAATAAAAGATTTTGATGAAATAATTGAAGTAATAAATAAATGTGACGTTTGTCGATTGGCGATTAATGATGGAGATTATCCATACATTGTGCCAATGAATTTTGGGCTTAATATAGAAGATGGTAAGGTGGTTCTTTATTTTCACTGCGCAAGCGAGGGAAAGAAGCTTGAATTACTTAAAAAAAATAACAAGGTAGCTTTCGAAATGGACTGTGGACATGAGTTTATTTTAAATGACGAAAAGATGAGTTGCACTATGGCATACGAAAGTGTAATGGGGCGCGGTCAGATTCAGTTTGTTGAAGATGAGGATAAGTTTGCGGCACTTAAGATAATTATGAAGCAGTATCATTCAGAAGATTTTGAATTTGGGACAAAAGTAATTCCGGTAACAACAGTATTTAAAATGGTTGTAGAGGAAATGACAGGAAAAAGAAGAAAGAACAATACCAAAAGAAATAATAAAAAGCAAGATTAGAAAGCAATAATAAAAAGCAAGATTAAAAAGTAATATTAAAAACAAGACTAAAAAGTATAACAGTAATGACAAGTTTAGAAAATCAATCCAAAGAAAGAGGAACACAATGAACATTCTATCATTAGAAAACATAACACATTCATATACAGAAAGAAAATTATTTGACGAGGCAAGTTTTTACCTTCACGAAGGGGAGAAGGTAGGAATTATAGGAATTAATGGGACAGGGAAGTCCACTTTGCTTAAGATTATGGCAGGTCTTGAAATCCCGGATGAAGGACAGGTAATTAAGGCAGCCAATATGATGATTCATTATTTGCCACAGAATCCTATTTTTAATGAAGAAGACACGGTGCTTGAAAGTGTTCAGAACATGATTCACCATCATGCCAATGAAGATGAATTGGTTAAGGCTAAAGCGATGATGACAAGACTTGGAATTACTGATTTTGAGCAGAAAACTTCAGAACTTTCAGGTGGACAGAGAAAGAGACTGGCGTTGGTTTCTGTTTTGATTACACCTTGTGATATTTTGATTTTGGACGAGCCTACTAACCATTTGGATAGCGAAATGGCAGAATGGCTTGAAAATCAGTTGCGAGGTTTTAGGGGGGCGCTTGTTATGGTTACTCATGACAGATATTTCCTAGACAGCGTAACTAACAGGATTATCGAGCTTGATAAAGGAAAAATCTATAGTTACAACGAAAAATACTCAGGATTTTTGGAGAGAAAAGCTGAGCGTGAGGCAAGTGCCAAGGCAAGCGAGAGAAAGCGTCAGAGCATTCTTCGAAAAGAAATTGAATGGATGCAGCGTGGGGCAAGAGCAAGGTCTACTAAGCAGAAAGCACACATTCAAAGATATGAAAATCTAAAGAATCAAAAAGGGATTGTTCAGGACGAAAAAATTGAGTTAAGTAGCATTAAGTCAAGAATGGGCAAGACGACTATTGAACTTGAAAATATTTCAAAGGCATATGACTGCAAAGTTTTGATAAATGATTTTTCTTATAATTTTCTAAAGGGCGACCGAGTAGGTTTTGTGGGCAAAAATGGTTGTGGAAAAACTACCTTAATGAAGATTATTGATGGAAGAATTGAGCCTGACAGCGGTAGTGTAAACATTGGACAGACTATCAAAATAGGTTATTATACACAGGAGCTTGAAAATAGCAAAGAGGCAGGAATTGCTTATATGAATCCTGATGATAGGGTTATTGATTATATAAAAAATACTGCCGAGTTTGTGAGAACAGAGGAAGGGCTTGTGTCAGCCTCGGTTATGCTTGAAAGATTTCTTTTTGAACCGTCACAGCAGTATAGTAAGATTGAAAAATTGTCAGGTGGGGAAAAACGTCGCTTAAATCTTTTGCGTGTGCTTATGGAAGCCCCAAATGTGCTTATACTTGATGAGCCAACTAACGATTTGGACATTGAAACAATGACAATTCTTGAAGATTATTTGGATAGTTTTGATGGAATTGTAATTACCGTATCCCACGACAGATATTTTCTAGACAGAGTTGTCAGAAGAATTTTTTCCTTTGAGGAAAATGGGGTAATCGACCAGTACGAAGGTGGTTATACAGATTACATAAATCGAAAGAAGGAAAAGGGACTGCTTGAAGAAAATGCTTTGTTAAAAACAAAAAGTAGCAGTGCAGGAAAGTCAGATTCAGACAAAACCGAAAAAGAGGAATACAAAATAAGAAACAAAAAGCTTAAGTTTTCTTACAATGAAAAAAGAGAATACGAGACAATTGAGGACGATATTGCAAAATTAGAAGAGAAGATTGAAAAGCTTGACGGTGAAATAGTCAAGAATGCAACTAATTCAGTTAAGCTTAGGGAACTTATGGAAAGTAAGGAAGAAACGGAAACACTTCTTATGGAAAAAATGGACCGTTGGGAGTATTTGGAAGATTTGGCAAAGAAAATTGAGGAACAATAAAGATAATATCTGAGTTTATCCTAGCAATTCCTACCACAGTGGTATTATATATAAAAATCTACTAATCTGGTAGAAAAAATCAAAATCAGGGTTGACATCCCAACCATCAGATGTTACTCTAATGAAGTAAATTAAATAATTTTAAATAGTATGTAACTTTAAGTAGGCATTAACTATACACACATCTCAAAGGGGGTCGTGTATCTGTTATACCTACTTTTTTTGTGTTTAAAAGAGCTGCAACTTATAACAAAAATAGTCGTAAATGTATGATACATGCCCAAATGAACCAAAATATTATTAGTGTTTGAAAGGAGAAAAAATGAAAGACAAAATTTTTGGTGTTTTACAACGTGTAGGAAGATCATTTATGCTTCCAATAGCTATCCTTCCTGTAGCAGGTTTGTTACTTGGACTTGGTAGCTCATTTACAAATGAAACAATGCTTAAAGCATACGGATTATTAGGTATTATGGGACCTGGAACAGTATTTAATGCAATATTTCAGGTAATGAGTGATGCGGGAAATATAGTTTTTACTAACCTGCCGATTATTTTTGCAATGGGTGTTGCAATAGGTATGGCAAAAAAAGAAAAGGAAGTTGCAGCGCTTGCAGCAGCTATAGCTTTCTTCATTATGCACGCATCAATTGGTGCCATGATTACAATTAACGGTGGCGCAGAAAAAATGCTTGAAGGTGCCACAACAGATGTTGTAGGTATTACTTCATTACAGATGGGTGTGTTTGGTGGTATTATTGTTGGTCTTGGTGTTGCAGCACTTCATAACAAATTTTACAAAATCGAATTGCCACAGGTATTATCATTCTTTGGCGGAACAAGATTTGTTCCAATTATTTGTTCATTAGTTTTCACATTAGTTGGCATTTTAATGTTCTTTATCTGGCCGGTTATCCAGAGCGGAATTTACTCTGTTGGAGATTTAGTACTTAATTCAGGTTACGCAGGAACATGGGTATACGGATTTATGGAAAGACTTCTTATTCCATTTGGTCTTCATCATGTATTTTATCTTCCATTCTGGCAGACAGGCGTTGGCGGAACAATGGAAGTTGGAGGTCAGTTAATTGAAGGTGCACAGAATATTTTCTTTGCACAGCTTGCAGATCCATCAGTTACAAAATTTGCAGTTTCAGCAACAAGATTTATGTCAGGTAAGTTCCCACTTATGATTTTCGGACTTCCTGGAGCAGCACTTGCAATGTATAGAACAGCAAAGCCTGAAAAGAAGAAAGCAGTAGCAGGTCTTCTTTTGTCAGCAGCTTTAACATCAATGATTACAGGTATTACAGAACCATTGGAATTTACATTCCTTTTCGTTGCACCATTACTTTATGGTATTCACTGCGTATTTGCAGGACTTGCATATATGTTAATGCATGTATTTAAAGTAGGTGTAGGTATGACATTCTCAGGCGGTCTTATTGATATGTTCCTGTTTGGAATAATGCAGGGAAATGGAAAGACTAACTGGATTTGGATTGTTATTGTAGGTATTGTTTACTTTATCGTATATTATTTCTTATTTAGCTTCTTAATTAAAAAATTAGATTTGAAGACACCTGGTAGGGATGACAGTGAGGAAGTCAAACTTTATAGAAGAAGCGATGTTGAAGCTAAGAAAAACGGCAAGTCAGAAAACGGAGAAAATAGTGATGTTGATGAATTATCAGAAATGATTACTAACGGTTTAGGCGGAAAGAAAAATATTTCTGATGTTGACTGCTGTGCAACAAGACTTAGATGTACAGTTTTTAAAGCTGAATTGGTTAATGACGGAATGCTTAAGGCAACAGGTGCGTCAGGTGTAGTACACAAGGGTAACGGTGTTCAGGTGATTTACGGACCAAAAGTAACAGTAATTAAGTCTAACTTAGAAGATTATCTGGAAACAGCTCCAAATATAGAGTATAATGGTAGCAATAGTCAGTCAGACGAAGTTGAAAACAAGGCTGAGGATGGAAATAATCAGAAGGAGCAAGAGACAAAAATAGTAAAATCAATTATTATCTCAAGCCCTATTACAGGTATAGCCGCAGATTTAGGTACAGCGCCGGATGAAGCTTTTGCAAGCAGAATGATGGGAGACGGTGCAGTTGTAACTCCAACAGATTCAGTTGTTAAGGCACCTGCTGATGGTGAAATTGTATTTGTTTTTGATACTAAGCACGCAGTAGGATTTACAACAGAAGATGGTATTAGTATGATTATCCATGTTGGTATTGACACAGTAAAACTTAACGGCGAAGGCTTTGATGTAATGGTAGAAGCAGGACAGAAAGTTAAGAAGGGTGATCCTATTATGAAACTTGATTTGGATTATTTATCTGCCAATGCACCATCATTGGCATCACCTGTAATGTGTACAGAGCTTAGCGACAATCAAAAAATCAGATTACTTAAGGAAGGCGATATACAGGCAGGGGAATCACTTTTTGCTATTGATATTTACGAATAATGTCACAGAGTAATTAGGATATGTATAGAGTAAAAAAAGCGTTAAACCACAATGCGGTTGTGGCAATTGATGCAGAAAAATGTCAGGAATTTTTGATTTTGGGAAAAGGCATCGGGTTCGGTAAGAAAGTTACTGAGTATGTTGAACCAAGAGCAGAAGACACTGTATATTCAATGAAAGAATGTACGGAAAGAGGAGAGGCAGAAGACATTGTTAATGAAGTTTCTCCAGTTTGTTTAGAGATTGCAGATGCAGTTTTAAACAAGGCGGAAGAAGAATTTGGAAATATTGATAGAAGAATACTTTTTCCATTGGCAGACCATATTGAGTTTGCTATTAAGAGAATAAAGAACAACGAGCAAATAAGCAATCCGTTAACACCGGATATAAGAGTTCTTTTTCATTCAGAATACAAAGTGGCAGAGGAAATAAAACCGCTGCTTCTCGAAAAGATGGGTGTTGAAATAGATGAACATGAAGTAGGATATATTGCACTTCACATTCATTCAGCCATTGATACAGAGAACGTATCCCAGTCAATGATTATAGCTCAGGGTGTGCGTGAGTGTATTTCTATGGTAGAAGCTGAAACAGGAAGAAAAATAAATGTTCTATCTATTTCATACAACCGTCTAATGAACCACATTAAATATATGATAGCAAGAGCCCTTAAAGGTGAAAAAATCAAGCTTAATCTGAACGACTATATGGAAAACAAATTTCCACAGGAATTTCAGATGGCAATCACCATATGTGACAATATAGGCCATTTGCTTAAGTTGTCCTTTGATGAGTCAGAAATAGGATATCTTGCAATGCATATCCAAAGGGTAACAAGCGGAGAGCTTGACTAAAAGTTGTGAAAGAAAAATAAAGAGAGTAAAACTAGTCAGATTAACCATAGTTGATTTGGCTAGTTTTTTTGTGGGTGTGGAAGTGGTTTGTTTTGCAATAGTGGAAGTGGTTTGTTTGCAATTGCGGAAGTGGTTTGTTTGCAATTGCGGAAGTGGTTTGTTTGCAATTGCGGGAAAAGATTGTTTGTTTTGTCTTGTTTCGTTGCTGATTACGTGTCGTAGAGCAAAAATGTTGTAGCACACGTAAAATATTGAAATATTTGTCTTGATTCGCAGCCGATTACGTGTCGTAGAGCAAAAATGTTGTGGCACACGTAAAATATTGAAATATTTGTCTTGATTCGCAGCCGATTACGTGTCGTAGAGCGAAAATGCTGTGGCACACGTAAAATATTGAAATATTTGTCTTGATTCGCAACCGATTACGTGTCGTAGAGCGAAAATGCTGTGTGACAAGTAATTTATTGAAATTAAGCTTGTATTTTTGCATGGGATTACGTGTCGGTGAACGAAAATGTTATATGACACGTAATTCTCCAAAAGTTCATTGATATTTTATGAATAATTACGTGTCAGCGAAAGAAAATGTTATATGACACGTAATTCTCCAAAAGTTCATTGATATTTTATGAATAATTACGTGTCAGCGAAAGAAAATAGTGTATGATACGTAATTGAAAACAGCATTACGGATATATGAGCAAAAACATCTCATAAACCGTAAAATTAGGAAAAAATCTTATCCTATCGTATCCCATTACGGAATCTGGCAGCCAAAATATTTCAGAATCCGTAATTTATATTCAAGAATCCTTGAGCAGGACAAATATTACGGAATCTCAGCACAAAGTTTTCCAAAAATCCGTAATGCTCCCAATTAAGCCTGTCCACAGAGCAAAAAAATCAAGTCTACCGCATTAGAAAATCATAACAAATAATCTAAACCCCTCATATGGTTATAAAAATAAAGAATAAATTATATGAATCCATGCTAAAAGTCATAACAATCAGATGAAAATATTAAGGAGGTTATGATTTTGGCATAAAACCACTTGACTTCTAACTACCACAGGGCTATACTACATTATATCAGTAATGTAGTATAGTTGATAAAAGATATTATACAAGGAGGTACATCATTGAAAATTGATGAAAACAGTATGATTCCAATCTATGTGCAAATTGCTGATTCCATTGAAGATGACATACTATCAGGAAAATTGAAGGAGAACGATACATGTTACTCACAATTAGTTTTGGCGAAGGAGCTTAAAGTCAATCCGGCTACTGCGGCGAAAGGAATTAATCTTTTGGTTAGCAGAGGGATTCTTATAAAGCACAGAGGTCAGGCAATGACAGTTGCAGGCGATGCCATAAGTATGATTTCAGAAAGGAAGAGGCATAGTGAAGTGGAACAGATAGCAGAACAATTAATTAAACTAAGTAAGAAATTATCAATTACAAAAGAGGAGTTACTTAAACTAATAGCAGAACAATACGATAAGAAGTAAATAAG
>ERZ773185.14-NODE-14-length-192183-cov-56.692403_pt1 | contig 192183 bp, 139 predicted proteins | sample MGYA00580531_ERZ773185 | MGnify/ENA primary metagenome ERZ773185 (study PRJEB29015, sample SAMEA2737799) | human gut metagenome | biome: human gut; feature: human-associated habitat; material: faeces | place: China | collected 2012 ...
AGCCGAGAACGGCAACGGTCTTACCCTTGAGGTAGCTGAGATCAGCGTCTTTGTCATAATAGACTTTCATGATGTTTTCTTTTCCACAGAGTGGATTAACTGGTGGCTGAAAATGTTCATTGAGTGAACAAACAGTCATTTAGTCTCATGGGGCCACACTGTCAACAAAAAATTTTCTTTTCCTTAAAAAAAAATTCTGAAGGCCCAGGAGACATGCTCTCCCGTGCCTTCAGAAACTCCGTGCCGGCCTTCCGCCGGCCTTTGTCTGTCAGCGGCTTCTCCCGCTTCCGCGGGCGGAGCCGTTCAGTTCATTAAAAAGGAAAAAACACAGGGGAAAAATTACGTCTGCAGCGGTCCCTGCTTTTCACGCCCGGGCGGGCAGAGAGACCGGCTTCATTCAGACACCGGCGGCAGAGGCGGGACTGGCCCCGGTTTCCGGCGGGCCTACGCCTTTCCCCTGCTCTTCTTCTCTGCGGAGGACATGAGCAGGCAGACGAAAAAGACGCGCACGAGGGAGAGAAAAGCGCCGGTCGTCAGCGCCACCATGACGGTATCGAGAAGGACATCGCCGATTATCTTGCTCTTCAGAACGGCAGCCATCATGGCAATGGCCAGGATAATGCCGGTAATAGCCCAGCGCACGTAGTCCCAGTGGCATTTGACGAAGCGGTGCACGAGTCCTCCGGCGAGTGAGGCCTGCATGCCTCCGGCCTTCACCCTGCGGGCCACAGTGAAGAAGGCGATGAAGGAAAACACCATGCCGGTCAGGAAGCCCCCTATGCAGAGATGGAGCCACGACTCGATGCCGGGGAGCCAGCCAGGCTGAACGAAAAGCATCATGCAGAACACAACGGCAGCCAGCATGGCCGGCTGGAGCGTGTTGATCAGCATTTTTTCGCCGGTATCGTCTTCATCATCGAAAAACTTCATCGTTTTCTCCTGAAAAGGGTAAAAGGGGACTTTTCTCATTTGCGCCTGTTGTGCAGGAGCTTACACTATTTTGCAAGTCCCTGACGTCCCGGAGACGGAAAATATTTGCGGGAACGGCCGTCCCGGGGTATCAGATTCCCCCACACAGGAAGCAGGAGGAAGCCCATGATCGATGCCGAACATCTCTGCAAAAGCTACGGAGACCGCGAAGTGCTGCACGACGTCGGCTTTCACGCGGACCGGGGGGAACTCGTTGCCTGCCTCGGGCCCAACGGCGCAGGCAAAACGACCACCATCCGGATCCTGACAGGCCGCACAGCTCCGGACAGCGGCCGCGTGCTCCTCTCGGGGATAGACATAGCCCGCGATCCCGTTGCGGCCAAGGCTCTGTGCGGTGTGGCGGGCCAGTACCTCAATCTCGACCCCGATCTTACCATCCGCGAGAACCTGGACATACACGGCCGCTTCTTCCGCATGCCGAAAAAGGCGCGCACAGAGGCGGAAGACAGGCTTCTCGCCCTCACCAGGATGACGGATCGCGCGGACACGCCGGTGAAACAGCTCTCCGGAGGCCAGAAGCGGCGCGTGGTTCTGGCACGGGCCCTCATGCATTCCCCGAAAATTCTTTTCCTGGACGAACCCACCGCCGGTCTCGATCCCCAGATACGCCGCACGCTGTGGGGCATCATCAGCAGCATACGCGGAGCCGGCACCACCATTCTCATGACTACCCATTATATTGAAGAGGCGGAGCTTCTGGCAGACCGGGTAATCCTTCTTGATCAGGGACGCATCCTGTCCCGGGGCACACCGAAGGAACTCATACGCCGCACCGGAGCCTGGGCCGTCGACACGCACGGCAGGGACGGCTTCACTACGGAGTGCTTCCCCACGAGGGAGGAGGCCGCGGCCTTTATGGAAGCGGACAAAGAGCGCGCCCTCTCATCGGCAGTGCGGCCGGCGACGCTCGAAGACAGTTATCTCAGGCTGACCGGCCACGGCATCAGGGAGTAAAGCCATGACGAAAATACATCCTTTCACGGGCGCCTGGCCTGTCTTTCTCAGGGAAATGCTCATCCTGCGCAGGCGCATGCCGAAACAGCTCGCCTCCTGGCTTGTCTCCCCCCTGCTCTATTTCACGGCCTTCACCTGCGCCATGGACGGCGTCACCGTCAACGGACTGCCCTACATCGACTTCCTCGTGCCCGGCCTCGTGGCCATGGCAAGCATGACCCAGGCCTGGGCCATAGCGGTCGATATCAATATCGCCAGGTTTTACTGGCATATGCTCGACGAGTTTATGACCTGCCCGCTTTCCGCTTCGGGCTACGTTGCAGGCGAGACAGCCGCCGGCATCGTCAGAGCCATGGGCGCCAGCGTCATCATCATGATCATCGGAACCCTCGCGGGCGTGCACGTTAACCTTCTCGCCCCGGGGCTCTGGCTGGCCCTCGTGCTCAACGCGTGGTTCTTCTCGGGCCTCGCCATCATGATGGCCATGCTTGTGAAATCCCACGCGGATCAGGCGCTCCTCTCCAACTTCGTCATAACGCCCATGGCCTTTCTCGGCGGCACATTCTTCCCCTTGGAACGCCTGCCGGAATGGGCCCGGCACCTGCTCGGCGTACTGCCTCTTCCCCACGCAGCAGGCGCCATGCAGGCAGCCGCCGCGGGAAGGCCCGTCGCCTGGTCCGAGCTGGGCATTCTCGCCATTGGCGCCCTCGCCGTCTTCCTTGGCGCCGTCCTCAGCGTGAGCCGCGCCCGCTCCTGAGCGGAGAGGACAGGCCGAACGGAAAAAATACCGGTACTGACAGGGCACGCGCCCTGAACAGGGAATTCCGCACGGAAACCCCGGCTGGGACAAAGTCTGTTTTCCTCCGGGCCCGCGGGGCCGGCCGTATGCCCGCCCCGGAGTCAGAAACGCGTTTATCTGCGCGTGTCACGGCCCATGAGAAAACGCAGGAAGCCGGGAAGCCTTTTCTCCGGTTTCAGATACCTGTCCGTCAGGAACCAGACACCGCTGTCCCCGGCGCGCAGAAGACCGCTTTTCTGAAGCGCCGCGCCGGCGAGCCCGATGTCAAACTCAAAGTCCGAGCGCATCCTGCGCCTTTCTGCCGAAACGTAATCCCCATTCCCTGAGACAGGTGACTCACTGCCGCAGATCTCAGCAGCGATCTGGGCGGCCGTTCCGCGGCCGCCAAGCCGTTCCAGAGCCCGGAGCGCGCAATCCCTGAGTTCTCTGCCCCTGGGCAGCTCAGTAACCGTCATCATGTTTCTTCCTCCCTGCCCCATCCGCCGCCCGGGAGCCGAAGAGGGACGGCTCCCGGGTAATCAGGATGACAGGCAAACCATGCAAAACGGATGTTTCACGGACAGAAGCACTGTATCAGGAGAGGCCAGGCCCCGTGTGCCGGCAGCATGGCAAAACTGTCAAAAAAGCGTGCATTTCAGCTGCTTGTTTATCCGCAGACTCATCCGGGAGGCCGCCTTCCGGAAAAAAAGGGCCTGCACAGAAAAAAGCTGTCCGGCCTTGCGGGTAACCGTGTCCGCGTCCGTCAGGTCTTCCTTCTGCAATGTCATGCATTTTTCCATTATTCTTACATCATGCCATGTTATCATAAAATGATAACACACATTATGACCCTCTTTCTTCCTGTTTTCCCTGCATTTTTCCCTTTGACCGGCACATTTCGTAACATAATTGTAACATAATGCACTCATCTTCTGCCGCAGTAATCTCCGGCTGCATGCCTGGTACGCCCATTCTTTACAAATGAATTGTAATTCTTTATCCAAACAGTAACATTTTATACCCTCCGGAAAACGATTTTTCCGCCCGGTAATCACAGGAGTATTTCATGCCACAGTGCGTTGTCATCGCCGATGACCTGACGGGCGGAAACGCGACAGGCGTCCAGCTGCGCCAGAGCAATTTCACGTCCATGAGCATTCTTACTGAAGACGCCCTGGAAACCGCGGCTCACGCCGATTCCGACTGCGTCATCTACCCCACAAACTCCCGCGCTGTGCCTCCGGAGGAGGCCTACCGCCGCGTGTACAACGCCACGCGGAAACTCATGTCCCCTGACGTCAAGGTTTACTCGAAGCGTGTAGACAGCACGCTGCGCGGCAATCTCGGCGCCGAGACGGACGCCATGCTCGACGCACTGGACGACGGACGCACGGCTCTCGTGGTGCCCACCTTCCCGAGCTCCGGCCGCACAGTGGTCGGCGGTTATCTCCTCGTCAACGGCATGCTCCTGCACAAGACGGACATCGCCATCGACCCGAAGTGCCCGGTCAACGTATCGGGTGTCCGGGAGATCATGGAGAAGCAGACAAAGTACAGGGTGGGATGCGTCACCGTGGACGATCTCATGCACGGCAAGCATAAGCTCGCCGAAACCATGCGCCACCACGTGGAAAACGGGGAGCGCATCCTCTGCTTTGACGCTGTCACCCAGGAGGATCTTGACCTCATCGCCGACGCCACGCTGACGTCGAAGCTCAGAGTCGTGGCCGTTGATTCCGGCACCTTCACCGGCGCCCTCGCCCGTAAGGCGCTCGTGCCGGCCGTCCATTACAAAACCCCGCGCATCCTCGTGGTGGTGGGCAGCGTCCACCCCCTGACCGCCCGTCAGGTGGAACAGCTCCGCCTCAGGGAACGCATGGTGGACGAGAACGTGCACACAAGCGAATTTCTGGAATCCCCGGAGCGCCGCGAAAAGGAAATCAGCCGCGTGGTGGACTCCATCGTCACGAGATACGACCTCTTCCCCGTGAATCTGGTGGCCGGTGACGGTCTTGATCCCGAAAAACGCATTGATTTTCCGTTTTACATGAATAAGCTCGGCCTCGACGTGGACGGCGTGAGCGAAATCATCAACCAGGCGTTTGCCGAAATCGCGGCGCGCATCTTCGCGAAGGTAAAGGTCTTCCGCGGCATCTACTGCTGCGGCGGCGACATCACCGTCGCCGTATGCGGAAGGGCCGGCGCCCAGGGCATCAGCCTTCAGGACGAGGTGCTGCCCCTCGCTGCCTACGGCCGCATTATGGGCGGAAGCATGGACGGCTGCCACATCGTCACCAAGGGCGGCAGCCAGGGTGGTCCCGACGCGCTCGTCGAGTGCGTCAACTATCTGAAAAAACGTCTCTCTGTATAAGGAGCAGAAAATATGAGCAGGAAAGCGCTTATCGCAGTTCCCATGGGCGATCCCGCCGGCGTGGGACCGGAAATCACGGCCAAAACCCTGTGTTCGGACGAGGCCCTCGAATCCGCTGACGTGGTCGTCATCGGCGACGGCAAGATCATGCAGAAGGCCATCGAAATCACGGGTTCCCCCCTCACCATCAGACGCATCTCCAAACCCGCCGAAGGCGACTACAGCCGCGGCGTGCTCAACCTCATCGACCCCGACAACGTCGACATGGGGAAATTCGCGTACGGCAAAGTCAGCGGCATGTGCGGCAGGGCGGCCTACGACTACATCGCCAAATCCATTGAGCTCGCCAACGCCCGCGAAGTGGACGCCGTGGCCACGACGCCCATCAACAAGCAGTCCCTGCATGAGGGCGGCGTGCCCTTCATCGGCCACACCGAAATTTTCGGCAAGCTGACCAACACGCCCGATCCCCTCACCATGTTCGAGACCAGGGGCCTGCGCGTCTTCTTCCTGACCCGCCACGTCTCCATTCTGGAGATGCTCGGCATGATTAAGAAGGACCGCATCAAGGATTACGTGCGCCGCTGCACCGAAGCCCTGCGCCGTCTCGGCGTCGAGGGCGGCACCATGGCCGTGGCCGGCCTCAACCCGCATTCCGGCGAGCGCGGCCTCTTCGGCTGGGAGGAAGTCAATGTCATCGGCCCCGCCTGCGAGGAAATGAAGGCTGAAGGCTACGATGTCGTGGGCCCCGTCCCCGCGGACTCCGTCTTCCATCTCGCCAAAATCGGCAAGTTCAACAGCGTCCTTTCTCTCTACCACGACCAGGGACACATCGCGACCAAGACCCTGGACTTCGAGCGCACCATTTCCGTCACCAACGGCATGCCCATTCTGCGCACGTCCGTCGATCACGGTACGGCCTTTGATATCGCCGGCACGGGCAAAGCCAGCGCCATCAGCATGATTGAGGCTGTCCGTCTGGCGGCCAAATACGCTCCCTCCTTCATCAAAGGATAGGCAGGGCGTTTCCAGAGCAAACAGGCGGGCGCTTCCCCGCTTTCAGCCACAGGGAAGAAACTCACCCGTTCAATAAAGGAGAGGGTTTATGATTGAAAACCTCAGTGGCAACCAGATGCTGCTCGGCCTCATCATCGGCCTGGCGGTTCTGATTTTCCTGGTGCTGAAGACCAAAATCCACGCTTTCGTGGCTTTGATCATCGCCACCGTCGTCATCGGCGTTATCGGCGGCATGCCCCTCGTCAAGGAAACGTTCCCTGACGGCAAGAGCCTCGGCATCATTATGTCCATCACCAAGGGCTTCGGCGGAACGCTGTCCGGCATAGGCATCATCATCGGCTTCGGCGTCATCCTCGGCAAGATTTTCGAAATCTCCGGCGCCGCCCAGCGCATGGCAATCACCTTCCTCAACCTCTTCGGCAAGAAGCGCGAGGAAGAAGCCATGGCCATTACCGGCTTCTTCGTCTCCATCCCGATTTTCTGTGACTCTGGCTTCATCGTCGTGTCCCCGATCGCCAAGGCCATCGCCCGCACCGTGAAGAAGTCCGTCATCGGCATCGGCGCAGCCCTCGCCGGCGGCCTCGTCATCACGCACTCCATGGTTCCGCCGACGCCCGGTCCTCTCGGCGTCGCCGGCATCTTCAATGTTGACGTGGGACAGTTCATCCTCATCGGCATCTGCATGGCCATTCCCATGGCCATCGCCGTCATCCTGTACGCAAAGGGCTACCTCCGTCACAAGATGCCCTTCATCAACGATGAGGACGGAAGCCTGATTTCCATCAAGGAATCCGACTACAATCCCAACGCTGTCATCAGCCTCGAGGAAAAGGATCTGCCCGGCGTTTTCACCTCCTTCGCCCCGCTCGTCCTCCCCATCATCCTTATTCTGATCAACACCGTTCTTTCCGCCCTCAAGCTGAAGACCGGTTTCTACGGCGTCCTGATCTTCCTCGGCCAGCCCATCATCGCCGTGGGCCTCGGCCTGCTCCTCGCTATCGTGACCCAGCTTAAGAACGTAGACCGTGAAACCGCCCTCAGGGAAATGGAAAAGGGCATGGAACAGGCAGGCATCATCCTGCTCGTCACCGGTGGCGGCGGCGCCCTCGGCCAGATCATCAAGGACTCCGGCCTCGGCACCTACATCGCCCAGGGCATGGCTCACGCCAATATCCCGCTCATTCTCCTGCCCTTCCTGATCTCCACGGGCGTCCGGTTCATCCAGGGCTCCGGTACGGTGGCTATGATCACGGCCGCCGGCATCACCGCCCCCATTCTGGCCGCTGCCGGAACAGTGAACCCCATTGTCGGCGCTTTCGCCTGCTGCGGCGGTTCCCTGTTCTTCAGCTACTTCAACGATTCCTTCTTCTGGGTCGTTAACCGTCTGCTCGGCGTAACCCAGACAAAGGACCAGTTCAGGACATGGTCCTACACGACCACCATCGCCTGGGCTGTCGCCGGCGCTGAAGTGCTCATCATGAACCTCTTCATGTAAAAAGCACTCTTCTGCAGAAACAGAGCCCCCGCTTCCGGAAGGAAACGGGGGCTTTTTCATATACAGGACGGGATATCCTCCGGAGGCTCTGCGGCAGCCCCGGTACGGCTCACGCGAAAACCGGCTGCGCTTCCTCAATTTCCGGGCGGCACGGAACAGCGGAAAAACGGGAGCTGTTCATACAGGAAAACTCCCGCTTCATTCCACCAGACACACCTGAAAAACGGCTCTCTGAAGCCGCCAAAAGCACGCGGGCACAGATCACGCCAGAGCGCCGGGCGCAGGGAGCGGAAACAGCTTTGGCCGGGAAACGGAACAGCCCCGGGCTGCAGAGAGAAAGTCCTCCCCGCGCCGCCAGAATTGCCCCTATCTGCGGATCAGGCGCACTTCGTCAGCGAGGCGCATGAGCGGCCGGTCCGATTCGGAATCGGTAAACACAACGACGTGGTACCCTGTCCTCTCAGGATGCCTTTCCGCGAATCTGTCCGCCTTCCACTGCCCGTAGCAGGTCTGGAACGACGACTCATCCTCAGTGAAGACACTGGCAATAATGTCGTCAGCGCTCAGGACGCCGTCGAGCACACGCCGGATAAGATCCGCGTCAGAAGCCGAGGCGATAATGACCTTCTCCGGCGCGAGATCCCGAATCTGCCCGAGCACGCCGGTATTGAAGCGCTGCCTGAAGTACGCGGTCCAGGCATCCTTCTCTTCCTCAGGAAGCTCATGATATCTGCGGAGCATGAGCCACTTGAACCGGCTGCGCGCCCGGAGCTCGTTCCCGCCGGACGCTTTCGCGAACACGATGCCAGCGCCGGCCCTTATCATGGCCGGATCGAGGTACCAGCGGTTCTTCTTCATCATGGCGCAGAGCGAATCGACGGTGATGAGTGTGTCATCAAAGTCTGCGACCACCATAACCGGCTTCCCGGAAGCGGACATGCTGACCTCCCCCTGTGACTCTCAGCCGATATGGATGAGTCTGTCGCTCACGAAACAGGCCAGTGCGGGAATGTCGAATTTGAGAAGCACGACAAAGAGCACGCTCAGAAAAAGCACGTAGAGCATAAGCCCCTTCTCGCGGTAAAGCTTCTCCGGCGCCTGGGCCGCGGAGTCCTTTTTGTAGCTGATCATGAGGTAATAGCAGAAGAGCCCCATGAGGAAGGGCATGAGCACGATGAACTCGATGCGGTACTTGATGAGAAAGATGCCCACGAAGAAGGATGAGGCCATGGCATAGAAGAAAGCCGCGCCGAGCAGAATGCGCTCATCGTAGTAAGCGAAGGATTTGCGGTACAGGGAGGCCGTCGTCTTGTCGGCAATCATGCGGTACTCGGAGAACCGCTTTATATCCATCAGGAAGGCGCCGCCAAGCCAGTAGCCGATGATGATGCTGAGCGGCGGGTACCAGACTGACGTGATGATGAACCAGCCGATGAGGAGCCTGATGGCGTTGTTGATGGACTCCGTGAGCACGTCCACGAAAGGCAGGTCCTTGGTGCGGAAAGGCTTCACGTTGTAAAGGATGCCCATCACCCAGAGCCAGAGCTCCATGAGAAATACGGGCAGGGAAACAAGCAGTCCCAGGGCAAAGCCGATGAGCGTCAGCGCAGCGTAGAGCGCGTAGACGATACGTCCGTCAACGCCCTCCTCCACCACGGCGCGGTGCTTCTTCACGGGATGAAATCTGTCGAACGGCCCGTCCAGCCACTCGTTAATCACGTAGTTGGCCGAAGCGATGAGACAGGTGGACAGAAGTCCGAAGAAGAGATTCCAGAAAAGGGAGCCGTACCCCTGTGCGGTGGCTTCAGGAACGAGCAGAAGAGCAAAAGCCGAACCGGGAAGGACAAAGAGGTTCTTAATCCAATGGTTCAGGCGCATGATGCGGATATATTTGTGCATGATTCCCCGATGGAAGTTATGTCCGGAAAACGAAACCGCCCGGCGGCCTGGGACCGCGGGCGTGCGGAGCAGCGGGCGGCAGTACGCGCTCCATCCCTTTGTTCCGCCTGTAACGGATACCCTAAAACGACCGCAAAAACAAATAAGGGGAAGATGCTCCGGTGAAATCCGGAATGAATTGAACATAAAAAAATTTTATCAGCGTTGATAATATTCCTGTTATTCCGCGTCCCGCCATGTGTCCTTTCAGGTGACAGAACCGGAATCCCTGCTTCCGTCAGCGTCCCGGCGGACCGGTGAAATTTCATTCCGGGTGCAGGATGCCGGACGGCGCTGCGTCTTTCTTCCTTAAAGCGTTTCCGTACCGCCCCCCCCTGCAGAGAATGCCCGCAGTCCGGCTGACTCCGGCCGAAGATGCCGCCGGTGAGAGGAAACAGAGGCAGTCCCCTTCCACGATGAAGCAAATTTCCCTGACGGCAGGAGGCATGCTTCCCGGAGCCGGAACTACACCCCCCTGCCGGCCGCTGAAGGCCGCAGCACACGCAACGTCAGGAGCCGCATTCAGAGGCGCATTCCCTCTGTAAGACAGACCGGAGCCGGGCAGCAGGTCCGGAAAGGCCAGGCAGGGACAAACGGCTTTTTTCATAAATACTTCACGCATCACCTGAATGTTCAGGAACGTATGGACTGGGGGAAACGCCGCCCGTCCCGGACTTCATCTGATCCCTGAGAAAATCCGGCTCCGCTTTCACTCATCTCCGGGATGAAAAGAGGAAAAAAATTCTTGCCGGCGCCGGATTTCGCCGCTCCAGAGGCCTTCAGACAAAATCATCGCGCGGACGATTGCCTCAAAGAAGGCAGTTCGTCTATTCTGAAAGAGAGTGTATCCGGGGTGTCATGGTTATACCGGCGCGGGCTGTCCGGATGTCCTCATGATGGAATAAACACGCTGCGCTTCTTTCTGGCAGAAAACCCTCAAAATAAGGACGTTGAAATGAAAAAACGCACGATGCTTTTCCTGATTCCGCTGCTTTTCCTGTTCGCGGGCGCCGTAAACAATGCGGCAGCTCAGGATTCCGGCGAGGAACGCACCATCGATGTCACGGAATGGCAATGCTGGCTGTGCGGGAAACAGTTTTTCACACTTACCCCGGACGACATCAACGCGAACACAAAACCCCAGCATAAGGAGTTCAATTTCCAGCAGGCCACATGGCGCATCCTGAAGGATGGAAGCACCATACGGAAGTGCGAAAAAGCGCACGATGGCGCGCATATCATGCTGAAGAAGCGGGATTTTCAGACATCCGGGTACATCGTCATGACGAACGCGGAAAGGTATATCGTTGTGCGGGGCGCATCCGCCATCAGGACGCCTATCAATGTTGTCCAGTGCGTCGGATGCCAGAAAACAGCGCTTTGTTTTAAAGGTGACGATCTGGATGAATGGGGATTCCTGTCCCTGAACAAAGTCACCAATGTCTTTGCCATGAAGAGCGGCTCCAAAATCGGATCGTGCGACAAAATAACCCTGCCGGGAATGACCAAACTCGTCCCGCACCTCTTCAATGTCAGGACGACGAAGAGTATGTCGTCTGAGGTCATTCTGCAAAGCTACAGCTCTTTCCTGTGCTCTGATTAACAGACCGAAAAGGAGCTCCTCATGAAAAAGCATCTCTTTTCCTCTGTTCTTTTTTCCGCTGTGGCGCTGTTCCTCCTCTGCGCGGGCCTGGCCGCATCCGCCCCGGCGCAGTCCTCCGGAGCCGGAGGGCTGCCGTCTACCTACAGCGAATTCAAGTCGCGCTGCCAGACTGCGGCCAGAACTCCCCAGGGCGCCGTGAAAATGTATTTTGACGCGGTGTTCTGCTACCTGGATCCCCAGCGCAGGGCAGAGGCGTCAAAAATGCTCCGCTTCATCATGCACACTGACGCCAACTGGGAAGGCAGCCAGAAATACGTCACCTTTGTGCGCCGCCTGAGGGATCCGCACTACAGGTACATTTTTCAGAGCTTCGCTGCGGGAACAAGTCCTGAAAACGGCTACAGGATGTCTCCTGACAACTACAGCCTGAACATCGTCAGAACGTCCCCGGATCAGGATCACCTCAGGGTCTTCCTGCGTTCCTCGGGAGCCGACCTGGACCGCAGAGTCTGGGTCAGGCAGTTTCCCGACGGACTGTGGTACGTCATCAACAACTCGGACACGTACGTGAAGGTACGCGAGCCCGCGGCCGCCGCGGATAATACCCAGCATGACGCCGATTTCGACGCCGCTCCTCCCGCAAAGCCAGCCTCTCCCAAAGTCCCTGAAACGGCGCCCGCTCCCGGACCTTCCGGTGCGGAAAACGCGCCTGCGCCGGCCAGCCCCGCCGGCGGCGTGAATACCGCCACGCCCCCCGCTCCGCAGGAACCGGCCCCGGGCGGAGCCGATAATACCGGTCAGGGAGACGCTCCCTCTATGAGCACCTGGTAGCCAGCCAGATACTGAATTCATAAACAGGAAACATCCCGGGAAGGATCGCTCCCAGAAAAGCGGCACCTTCCCGGGATTCCTGTTTCCGGAGTCCCCGGCCCGGCTCCCCCCGGCCGGTGTCCAGTCAAAAGACGTGATACCTTTCATAAATTCCGGTTTTCGGAACCTACTGCCAGGCTCATTCCCGGACAGGCGTACGGAACCTGCCCCTCCGTGCAGACGCGCAAAGGCCGCAGAACAGGAAAGCCAGGCGGCGTCAGGATTTGACAGTTTCTGGAATCAGGCCGGCATGCCTTCCGGGACACCTCTTCCATTATCCAGGCAAAAGTCTGGATAAGGCCGCTATTTTATTGGATATTTCATATGAAAGCCGCGAGAGCTTTGCTATTTCGGCCGAAATAGCAGCCGGGTCAGCCTGGAGTCCGGCATCTTCAAGTTCCGGTATTTTTACGACGATCTCGCCCGGAGCAGCGAACAAATCAGCTACCGAGCAGCCCAGAATAGCAGCGATATCGGCCAGTCTGTGAAACCTGGGGGCGATGATACCCCGCTCCATCCGGCACAGTGAATCCGTGGTAATGCCAAGCAGTTCACCCATGCGGGCCTGGGTCATATGCTTCTGTTTTCTGCGCACGGCTATATTGTTCCCTACCAGCCCGGCCACGCTGCTTAATCTTTTTTCCTTCATGCTTACCTCAATTATTATGATCTTGAAGGAAAAAGAATTCACTGCGAACAGCTTTAAACACCTATTTTACCGACGTTATACATCCAGATATCAGAAGTTCCATGGATTAGAAATAGTATAAAAGCAGGAGACAGAGACGGAAGGCTATCCCGTTCCGAATCACGGAATAAGCGCTCCGTCTCTCTCCCGCCGTATCCTTTTCACAAAAAAATAATAAAACAAATCCAGGTATTGAGGGAATACGGCATTGCTGCCGTATTCCCTGACCTTTTTTCCGGCATGCCGGCCCGTGGTCCCGGGACAGGACAGAGGGGTCAGTTTTTGTTCGTTTTGGGGGGCACCGGAACTTTCGTCTGACAGGGGAGCACGGAACTCTCGCCTGCCCCTCCCCTTCCGCATATAAAACGGAACATACTTATATTGTTTTTATTTTGCAGTCTGCCGGCAGAGACAAATCAGCGGCAGGCAGCTGTTCAGCCGGACTTATCCGGACAAACTTTTATTGAAGCTCTGTCCGAGAGAAAGGTTCCCGGGCAGTTTTCAGCGTATTTTTTCCACGCAGTCTGCCGGGTACTCTTCCGGATTCACCGCCATCCTCATTCCAGCGTCTTCAGTTCATCAGCGGCTTCGTTATAGCCAGCGGCCAAGGCCTTCTGGAACCAGGCCCTGGCTTCGGCCAGATCCTTTGGAACACCAAGCCCGGCCGCATACATTTTTCCCACAGCCACCATACCCGGCGCGGCAATGATATCCCCGCGCTGGGCGGATTTTTTGTAAAGCTCCATCGCCCTGCCATAATCCCTGGCTACGCCCAGCCCCTGCTCATAGAGATAGCCCAGACGGCAGGTGCCCGTTATATCGCCGCGGTCAGCAGCCTTCTGATAATAGAAGGCCGCTTTTCCGGCATCTCTGGCAACGCCATAACCATATTCATAGCATAAGCCGAGGTAACGCGGAGCCTTCATATGGCCGCGGCTGTCTGCTACCTGAAAAATCTTCAGGGCGTCTGTATAGTCGCCGGCCTTATAATAGCTGATGCCGGCATCCATCAGCGCCCTGGAGACTTCACTGTGCTGGCCGCGGCTGGCATCAGGGCTCAGCCTCTGCTCAAACAGCCAGTCACTCAGCGCCCCGATATTATAAGCAAAAGACCATGTATACATGTGATTGCCGCCGGCAAAGACAGAATAGTTGATATGCCTGCCCTGAGCCGCCATGCCGCGCACAGCCTTATTGATGGTTGCCAGAGGAGCCTTGCTGTCCCAGAACGGCTGATTCCTCGCGACTTTGCTCCCCAGTGCTTCCCAGCGGGCCACAGCCTCATTCATACCGGGAAAGGCCTTGGTGTCCCCTTCACAGACGACAATCCAGAGATTTTTATCCTTCAGGACCTCCATTTCCTTCACATTCCACTGGCAGGCCACCAGCAGCTGCCCGGCAAACAAATCCGGGTATTTGTCGCTCAGGGCAATATTGGTCATTCCTCCCTGGGACTGTCCCGTGCCATAAATGCGGTTCATGTCCACGCTGTATCTGCCCATGACATCAAAAAGCAGGCGGCTGATGAGCGTCAGCCCGTCTGTCCACTTATTTTCATCCGTGGTCATCATTCCCAGCTTTTCCACCAGATCGGCGGTATACTGCGGCGCCAGGACAATACATTCATGCCTGGCCTGCTCTGCCGGCGTGGCCCAGACAGTCGCCCCGTTGCCCTGGAAAAGGGGCGTGGTCACAGCATTGATATTGGCACTGGCATCGGCCACGAAAAACAGCAGGGGATATTTCTTCTGCGGATTGTAGTGTTCCGGCAGATACAGGTTATACGGCATGGAATTTCCCGTCTCAGGATCCGTGTAGACATATTGCCTGAACCGCGCAATGTCCGGCTCGATCACAGCTGTGCCCGTGATTTTTCTGCCATTTGCCTCCATGATGCTGCCATCCGCTGCCTTTAACGGACGGACCTGCGTTATCTGCAAAGTCAGATCCGGCAGCTTGCGGTCGGAATGGCTTGGCGCGTCTGTCCCATTGTGACTGCTTTCTTTTGGCCTGCCGGGCTTTTTCGCCAAATCGCCGTCATACACTGTGTTTTCATAAGCAAATTCCAAAAACACATAACGGCCTTTTTTCGCACTGCCCGTAAAATCTTCCTTATTATTTACATGAACGGAGGCAATCTTCTTTCCCGGAACGGAAAAATCCTTAATGCCCACATCCGCAGCGTTCAGTTCCTTCGGATAGGCGATCATGGCCGCTGCTACTTTCTCGCCGTCACCATACACTTTAGTCAGTGCCGTCACCGGCAGGCTCTCCGCCACATGCTCTGCCGCACGGCCGCTTTCCCCTGCCGCGTAAACCGAAAGCTGCCCCCCGTACATCCATAACCCCGCCGCAGCCATCGCTGCGGCCGCTATCTTTGCTGCCTGTTTCATTTTTTCACCTCCATAAAACAAAAAAAAATCGACGTGCCTGAACAGGCCAGGAATCTATATTGATTCCAAACGTCGATTTTCTGCCGCTTAAAACGGCATGGCTCCCACACAGCCATATAATTCTTCGGGGCTTATATCATTTCAGGAGATGGTGCACAATATTGCCCCAGCCTCACTATATAGACTGCCGTGAACAGCTGGCAAAAACATAATAGGATTTTGTATGTCCGGGCGGCCCGGAGCCGTCCATGCTGCGTCGGCTGCACTTTCTGCAGCTGATGACAATCTGTGGCGGGCAGGCGTTTTCGTCCTGCCGTAGCCAGTCAATTCTCTAATACTATCCAGCCGTCTGCCGCGCATGTTTGAAGTTTAACGTGATATGTACCTGACCTTATTGTCGGAGTTGCCATACCAGTACCTCCAGCCCTGATCAAGTGGAGAGGAATGAACTTACAATGACTGTGTAATTTTATATTTATATTTGATAAATACAGCAATATTGCTTATATATTCATAGCTTACTCGTTCAAAATGTTTTGTAATGAGAAGTGCAGTTCTAGTGTTATTTTTAGTTGGAAGATATCCATAATAACAAAGCCCCTCACTGCCTTCATTACTTAAATTTTTAAATTCTGTGCAAAAAAACTTAGCTAAATCGTCGGCACGCATATATGATGTAGCTACAATAACTTTTGGGTTATATTTAGATATAAGATTTTGAAAAAATTTTACTCTATAATTTATATATTCTTCAGGATTACAACATGTAATTTTTTGATTAACATTTTTTCTAGCAACAGGACTTCTATTCATATGAAATCCCTTTCCACTATATGTAAGCAATTTTCCTATTTTAACATAGTTTTTAAATTTATCATTATACTTTAAATTTTTTAAATTAAAGTCACTTGTGTCAATCGCATAATACAATCCTATACATTTAATAATATAATTTGATAAATTTTTAAATTCACTTTCTCTTTCCCAGTGAAATTGAGGTAACGTCGCAATATCTCTATAATTATCTATTTTCGCATAAGCTTTTGGAATTTCCTGTTCAAGGTAGTCGTCTATACTTTTATACTGATTCTTTATTTCTTTAGTTCCCCATTCAGTTCCACAAATCCAAATTTTAGAATTCAAATTTCCGCCATTACAACCATAAAATGTAGGCATAAGTTCTTTGAGTTGATCGTTTAGATTCATAATATATACTACCGTGGCTTCATCGCAGAAAATCCAGTTACTGTGTTAATTGTCTTTCTGCGGGGACGGGTGTCAAGCGAAAGTTCCGGATACCCCAAAAGACGAATTTAAAATTGCCCCCTCTATCCTGTCTCAGGACATGTGACAGGATAGAGGAGCAAAAACGGTTTGCAGTTATGAAGCCTTCGCCCAGGTTATTCACGCATTTTCCGAGTAACCATACGTGTTCTGCGGCTTTCACTCTGGATGAGCAAGGGCGTCCAATGGTGGGATAGCCGTTCCAGCGATGCCGCCGCATCCCAAAAACAGCCCCCATTCTCTAAGCAGCCTGTTACTGGTCACAATGATGCTTTTCTTTTCGTAGCACGTTCTCTTTCATGGTTCACCTACTCGGGGAGACAGGATCGCGTATCTTCCCCAGAGCTATGATGGATGGAATGACATGTCGAATCCGTTCAGCCTCCATAAAAGAAAATGGGCGCTCATCCGGACTAACCGCACGCGGTTTCCGTCACGCTCTCCACTTCTTTTCCGAAAAACAAACTCCAGCATCTTGCATGGAGTCGTATGGCTCCACGCCGCTATTTCTACCAGTCCGGCCAGATGGTCCCTATTGCTCGACTTTTTGCCATGGGATTTTATTCCACTATATGGCCTCTGCCGAAAAAAACCGGCTTACGCATACAGGAAATGATGTACCGCATAAACAACAATCCGGGTGAGGAGCGGGTGGAAGACGGAAGGGACGCTTTGCTGAAGTACTCCGCAACACCGCCTGGGATCTTGCACCTGGTATGAAAATTCATCAGGCAAGCTCCGTAGTGCCTTACCTGGGAAATTTGATTGAACATATGGAGCAAAATCCATACGTTGGCATCAGGCGAACTGAAATGTGCAAGCCCCGATAGTCCACCCGGAAGGAGCAGGTATGGCTGTCAAAATCAGGAACACCGAGAACTTCGATACATTGCGCCAGACTGGTGGTTACTACGTCGATAAGACCGTATTTCTGGAAAAATTCCTTGAGTCTCCGTCTGATGCATCCCTGTTTACCCGTCCGAGACGCTTTGGCAAGACATTGCTTATGTCCATGCTGGCCTCGTTCTTCGACATCACGCGGAACAGCCGACAATTTTTTGCTGGTCTCAAGGTTTCCCAAAACGAGGCATTGTGTGGGAAGTGGATGAACCAGTATCCTGTCATCTTCCTGACACTAAAGGATATTGAGAAACCTTCTTTTGAGCGGGCTCTTGCACGTATTCATGTCCTGATCCGTACATTTTGCAATCAGCATAAATATCTGCTGACCAGTGAAAAAGTGGGCGATGATGACAAGGACTATATCCGGCAATATCTGGACAGGAAGTCAGACGAGGACACACTTGAGCTTGCTCTTCAGGTTCTGACACGCGCCATGCCCTGTCACTACGACAAGCCTGCCATAGTGCTCATCGATGAATACGATGTCCCGGTTGCAAAGGCTGTCGAGAATGGGTTTTACAATGAGATGATTCGTTTCATGCGTGGTTTTCTCTCTGGCTCTCTGAAAACGAATGACCATCTCAAATTCGGCATCCTCACAGGCGCCCTTCGCATCACCAGGGAAAGCGTCTTTACGGGCCTGAACAATCTGGACTGTTTTGATATTGCCACATCCAGGTATGCTGACGTTTTTGGCTTCACGCAAGGTGAGGTAGACCAGCTGCTTTCTGACGCCGGGCTCGAGGAGAAAAGGGATGCACTCAAAGAATGGTACGACGGGTATCACTTTGGGGACCATTCAGACATCTACTGCCCATGGAGCGTCATGAAATACCTGGCCGATGTGCAAAGTGTTCCCAGAGAAAAACCTAAAGCCTATTGGGTGGGAACCAGCAGCAACGGGCTGCCCAGAGACTTTGCCAGGCGTCTCCCCGCAGAAGAAGATGTCCAGGGCAGGATTGCCGCTCTTCTTGGCGGCAACGCTATCGCCGTAAAACTCAACCCCAATATGAACTATATTGACGACCTCAAAAACGCCAGCAATTTCTGGACTCTCCTGCACCTCACGGGATATCTCACCCTGACCAGCAGGGCAGAGCTCTACGAAGGCGAAAAAAACGCAAAGGACAGCCTTCTTGTCATTCCCAACAAGGAAGTGCGGGAGGTGTTCCAGGAGGAGATGGAAGCCTGGTTTGCGGACATTCTCCCGGTGAACAGGCAAACTGCCCTGTACCGGGCTCTCTGGGCGCAGGATATCCAGGGGCTCGAGGAGCAGCTGACCGCGCTGCTTTCGGGAACGGGCTTCCATGACGCAAAGGAGTCCTCCTATCACGGAATGATGTTTGGCCTCCTCGCGATGAAGTATGGCGATACCATCTCCAATGGCGGGTCGGGACAAGGCCTGTACGACATCGTTGTCCGGGACAGCGGGAACGGGCGTGCGGCCGTGCTGGAGATCAGGCGCGCATCCTCGGCAGAGCAGATGGACGAGGGCGTCCGACACGCCTTGGGGCAAATCAGGCGCAACGACTATGATGTTCGCCTGCGGGTTAAAGGCTGCAGGACAATACTCCATGTGGGCATTGCCTTTTGCCAGAAATCGGCCAGAGTGGGCTTCGAGGTGGCTTGAGAAACTGGAAGCTGGCAATGTCACAGGATAGCCCAACGACAGAAGGCCAGTGTTGAAGAAGCACTGCAGCACATAGAAGCCAGCAGTATTCCACACTGCTTTTGGGGGTAGCCACAGGGAGCTTTTTTCCTGCGGCCACCTCTTGCTTTTTGCCAGAGGCCAAACTTCAAAACGCCGGCTTCGGCAAATCCCGAACAATCTTGTTCGTCTCAGGGCTCACTGTCACAATACTCAAAAGCAAATCCAGAATGCAGCGGAGCTTACGTGATCCACAGCCCTGTCGTTGGGATTATTCACGATGCCGCTGGCACTGTCTGTCCGTATCTGATAAAGATCGATGCTTTATTCGATGGCAGAGCTGCCGTTGACCACGTAGTCATTGGCATCCAGAGGAATGTTCTCAGGCTGGATGCTTTCGTTGTGCTGAATGGCAGCTTCAAGCGAAAGATCCAGTGCTCTCAAAAACGAACATAAAGCTGACAGACGGACTCCACCCAGCCCCTGGAAGCCGGCCGGGGAAGGATCCCGGGAAAAAACGGCACAGAAACGCTTTGCTGAAGAGCTCCGCAAACCCGCCTGGGATCGTGCACTTGGAATGAAAATTCACCGCACCGCCGCCCGGCATCCTGCACGTGGACTAAAACTTTATCCTGGCAATCCACTCTCTTTTTAAAATTGCGTATACCATTGTATTTTCATAAATATCAACGCCATTTTCATCTTTCATAAAACTTATAAAATCTAAAAAACATCCTTCTTTACGCATGCCAAGACGTTCACAAAGTTTTTGGGAACGTGTGTTGTAATCTGCGACATAGGCATAGATTCGCCTTACATTTTTCTTTGTAAAAAGAAAATCCAGATATACTTTTGCAGCTTCAGCAGCATACCCCTTCCCTTCATAATTTTTATTTAAATTCCATCCTACGCTATACGTATCCTCCATTTCTTTTCTTGAAAAGACATTTCCTATAACATTGTCACTTTCTCTGATACATACAGCTAATTCTGTACCTTCAGGAGACTCATTTCTTCTCCTGATCTCTTCCAGCATTTTATCCGGATTCTCAACTTTTTCATCGAGGAAACATGCAACACGTGGATTTCTAAAGTACTCCAATAATCCGGGAACATCTTTTTCGAGAAACTTTCTTAAAACGAGTCTCGGGGTTTTAATAGCAATCACGCCTCTCTCCTCCTTTGCGTATGGCCCTGCCGGGCACTGGTGCGTTTTCAGTCAGGGTGCAGATTCCCGGGGTAAAACGCTGATACACAGGGCAATCTGGTGAGCTGTACCGGTGATGCGTCCTGAAACTTCCTGGGCGGACGCACAGGGAGAGAACTCCCCGCCCTGCCCGGCTGTGTGCTTGGAATATACAATGAGGCTGCAGATACAAAAAGGCGGTCTTTGCAGTACGTCAGTACTTACAAAAACCGCCTCATACTTTCTTTTGGCTCCCCAAGACGGACTTGAACCGCCAACCTAGTGATTAACAGTCACCCGCTCTGCCGATTGAGCTATTGGGGAACGAACGGGATGCACCCTACACTTGAAGACAGTTTCCGTCAAGGAAAAAACCATGTCTTCTGAAAAAAGTGCTATTGGGCATCGCTGGCACCCTGCGTTTCGGGAAAATCAGCCAGAGCCGCGGTGTCGGCCTGCTTTTCGTACTCTGCCAGGCGTTTTTTCAGGCTGGCGATGGAACGCTTCAGGGCCCTGGCTCCGAGCATGAGGCGCAGCGGGGCCGGATTCTGATCAACGCTCGCGATGATGAGCTTCGCCATACGCTCGGGATCGCCTGGGGCGAGGCCGTTGGCCGGATTAAGCATGCTGAGAAAAGCGTGGGCGGGCGTGCCGTCATAGGCCGGGATATCCCTGGCCACCTTGGCATTCCCGTAACGGAACTGGGTACGGGCTCCGCCCGGTTCCACGATGGTCATGCCGATACCGAAGGGAGCTATTTCCCGGGCCACGGCCTCGCAGAAGCCCTCGATGCCGAACTTGGTGGCATGGTAAACGGAACTGCCGGGATACGCCACGATACCGCCATACGAAGAAATCTGAATGATACGTCCGGAACGCTGGCGGCGCATGTGGGGGATGGCTGTGCGGATGAACTGCATGGATCCCACAAGGTTGGTCGCAATGATGTGGTCGATTTCAGAATCAGACACCTCTTCAGCCGCGCCGAAGAGGCCGTAGCCCGCGTTGCTGACAACGACGTCCACCTCTCCCTCAAGAAAGGCATGATCCACAAGAGAGTGGATGTCCTGTACCTTGGTCAGATCCAGGCATTCCGCCTTGAACGTCCAGGGATACTGTTTAAGAAGATCTGCGACCTTGCCACGGTAACGCACGGTTCCGATGACCCGGTCGCCCCGTGCGAGAAGCTGTCCGGCCATAGCTTTGCCGAGGCCGCTGCTCACCCCGGTAATAAGCCACGTTCTCTGTTCCATGACTTTTCCCCCTTCACGTTTCTGCCCAACGGGGCAAAGCCCCGCCCTCTTTGGGCTTTCCAAGGGTATACAAAAAAAGCCGGACTTTCAACTATATCCCAAAATCAGGAAAAATTCCAGTATCTTTCCGATTTTCCCCGATAGCACAAAAAGACACGAAGCCGTAACAAAAGCGCAAAAAATATTTTCCAGAGGGAAAAAACGGAAGGAGAAAGGCAGTTTCGGGATCCCGGGCCGGCAGTCAGAAGCTTCCCCCATGAAGCGCTTTCACCGTACAGGCCTGCAGCTGCTTTTCCCCCCGGCCAGCATGGTCCGGCAGACGGCATCAACATGGGCGGCATCCCGCCGGCAGCCCCAGACGCCTGAGCGCAAAACAGGCCGGAACCCGCGGAGGTCCCGGCCTGTTTTCAGTCAGAAAAAGATGGCGGGGCTAGCCGATGCGGCTGCCGTCCGGCATGGGCACGGAAGGCGCGATCAGGGTCAGTTTCCCGTCCTTCTCGGCAGTCAGCACCATGCCGTTGCTCATGGCTCCGCGGATCTTGCGGGGCTCGAGATTGAGTACGGCAATGACCTGCCTGCCGACAAGTTCCTCGGGCTTGTAGAACTCGGCGAGCCCGGAAAGAATCTGACGGGGCTGTCCCTCACCGAAATCGATCATGAGGCGCAGGATGCGGTCGGACTTGGGAAGCTTTTCGCAGACTTTGACCGTGCCGGCCCTGAGGTCACAGGCCTTGAACTGATCGAAGGTCACATTGGGGAGAACCGCTTCGTCCTTTTTGGCGTCGGCGGCGCCTTCGGCCACCTTCTTCGCGGCCGCGGCCTTCTCCATCTCGGCCTTTGACTCCTTCTCAAGAAGTTCAAGCATGGCCTTTGTATCGATGCGGGGGAAGATATTGGAACTGGGCGCAACCTTCGTGCCGGGATAGAGGCCGCCGAAGCAGGCGATCTCATCATCGATGGTCAGATTGGGCTTCTCGCCTTCCTTAATCTCCTCGCCGAGCTGCTGCAGCATGAGAGTGGCGGCGTGGGGCATGACGGGCCACAGAGCCAGGGCCACCTTGCGCATGGAAGCCAGGAGCACGTAGAGCACGGTCTTGAGGCGTTCGGTCTTCCCCTCCTTGGCGAGGGCCCAGGGGGCCTGGGTGTCAACGTACTTGTTGAGCGCGCGGACGAGCTCCCAGAGGGCGTCAATGGCGCGGGCGAAGTGCACGTTGCCGAAGAGATCCGAGAAATTGCGCAGGGCCGTGCTGCAGAGGTCGGTGATGGCCCTGTCTTCTTCCGTTTTGTCTCTCGGCTGGGGCACCACGCTGTTCTCGTACTTGGCGGTCATGGTCAGCACGCGGCTGAACAGGTTGCCGAGATCATTGGCGAGGTCGGAGTTGATACGGGTGATAAGGGCATCGTAATTGAAGTTGGCGTCGGAGCCGAAGTGCATCTCGGCGAGCATGAAGTAGCGGAAGGCATCGGAGCCGAAGAGCTCAATCATGCGCTCCGGATGGACGACGTTGCCGAGGCTCTTGGACATCTTGGTGTCGCGCATGAGCCAGTAGCCGTGCACGTTGAGGTGCTGATACACGGGCAGTCCGGCGGAATGGAGCATGCAGGGCCAGAAAACGCCGTGGGGCTTGAGGATATCCTTGGCTACCAGGTGCTCGCCGGGCCAGTACTTTTTGTAGTCAGGTCCGTCAGGCCAGCCGAGAGCGGTGATATAGTTGAGGAGCGCGTCGAACCAGACGTAGGTGACGTAGTCCTTGTCGAAAGGAAGCTCGATGCCCCAGGAGAGACGGCTCTTGGGACGGGAAATGCAGAGGTCCTCGAGACCGCCGGAATCGATGAGGCCGAGAAGTTCTGAGCGGTAACGGTCAGGACGCACGAAGTCCGGATGATCGAGCACGTACTGCCTGAGCCAGGGCATGTACTTGGACATGCGGAAGAAATAGTTTTTCTCCTTGATGTACTCGGGCTTGGTGAGATGCTGCGGGCAGAGGCCGTTGACAAGTTCCTTTTCGGTATAGAAGCGTTCGCAGCCCGTGCAGTAATGGCCGCCGAACTCGCCGAAATAGATGTCGCCGTTGTCATAGACTTTCTGGAGGAACTTCTGGACGAGGCGCACGTGCTCCGGGTTGGTGGTGCGCATGAAGTAGTCGTTCTGGATATCCAGTTTCGGCCAGAGATTCCTGAAGTGCGAGCTTATCTCGTCGACAAATTCCTGCGGGCTCCTGCCCTGCTTCGCCGCGGACTTGGCAATCTTGTCACCGTGCTCGTCGGTGCCGGTGAGGAAGCGCACATCCTCGCCCCTCAGCTTGTGGAAACGGGCAAGGGCGTCGCAGACGACCGTGGAATAGGCATGGCCGAGATGCGGGTTGGCGTTGACGTAATAAATCGGGGTCGTGATATAAAAAGTCTTAGTCTCCATTCTCCCTGCTCGCTTGTATGTTTGCGGACGCGGATGAGGCGTCCTGCTTTTCTGATCGTTCAGCCCTGTCACCCTGGGGGTGCTTTCCCCCTTCCTGACGGTCGCGCCTGCGCCCGCCTTTCGGCTGACCCGCTTCCGGGCGGGTGCTTTCGCGGAAGGGGGTTCCGCCGCCCGCGGCCGGATCCGGGCTCGCCGTCTGTTCTCCGGGATGCAGGGATGATCCCCTGCGCCCCGTCACCATGCGCCCGCGCACGGGATGACGGTGATGCTTCCTGCGGGGACGTGCCTCATCCTCGCCGGGCTCCATGACCGGGCCGTCGGGAATGGCCGGGCCCTGAGCCTCGTTTTCCATGCCCGGAGGAAAATAGTCGTCAAAGAAGTCGGGATCCGTGACGCTCTCTTCCGTAGCCTGCAGAACCATAAGATCGTGCTGGGGCTGCTGGGGCTTCGCGGGCTGGCCGGCCTGCCCCTGGCTGCACGGCGGCTGCTCGGGGCGCGTGGGACCGAGAGCCTTCCATTCTTCCAGCGAAAATTTAACTTCCTCGTTCTGGTCGGTGAGACAGGTCACGTCGTTGCAGAACATGTTGGTGCGGATGACCCGCAGGGGCCCCCGGCTCGTCTGATAGCGCTTGCCGAGGCGCGGGCTGTCCCTGTGGAAGGCGTCGTAGCTCTCCTGCTCGTAGGCGAGGCAGCAGAGGAGACGGCCGCAGATGCCGGACACCTTGGTGGGATTGAGGAAGAGATTCTGCTCCTTGGCCATACGTATGGTGACGGGAGCGAACTGCCTCAGGTACCTGCGGCAGCAGCAGACCATGCCGCAGTTGCCCACGGCGCCGACCATCTGGGTTTCGTGGCGCACGCCGATCTGCCTGAGCTCGATGCGCACGCGGTACTCGTGCACAAGATCCTTGACGAGTTCGCGGAAGTCGATGCGGGCGGGCGCCGTAAAGTAGAAGATGAACTTGCTGCGGTCGAGGAAGACTTCCACGTCCACGAGCTTCATGTCGAGATGCCTGCGGTTCACGCAGTCCTGCCAGAAATTGCGGGCCCTGCCGGCCAGCACCTCATTGGCCTTCTCCTGCTCCAGATCGGCTTCTGTGGCCCTGCGCACCACGTGCGGCAGGGAATCTTCCTCGAGATTCTCGAGATCGGCATGGGGACCGGAGACAACGCGTCCCAGGGTCTGCCCCTGATCCATTCCGACCACGGCCCTGTCTCCGCGGGCGAATTCCTCGTCCGCCTGAAAATAGCTGGTCTGGGCAAGCTTATGATAAGATAAACCGTATATGGGCATATAACTGATAGTTCCTCGGTTGTAAGTCGGGCTAATTTCGCCCATCTGCAGGGCCCTGTCAACTTTCAGGCCCTTTGCGGCGCCACGCTCCCGTCACATTCTGCGCACAGGCTTGCCTCTTTCATATGGGTATATACCTTTCTTCCCAGAGATTGCCTTTTCCGCCGACCTGGGCCACTATACGCACATCGGCACGCTTTTTGCCAGACTTTCCCCGCAGCCGACACCCAAAGGCGCTGGTCCGGGCGGCCAAACTTTTTTCTGGAGCATTCCATGAATAAGGAACAACTGAAGCAGAGCATTGACACGAGCATCCCTGTACTCGGCCCCCGCAAAATCGAATCCCCCCTCCCCCTCTCCGTGTGGGAAGACCACATGCATTATCCCCTCGTGGTGGATCAGAGCCTCTACGCAGAGGCGGAGGAACCCACGACCCTGGAATTCGAAGCCGCAGGCCCGCGCAGGCACCTTTACTTTGACCCCCTGCGCACCAAGGCGGCCGTCGTCACGTGCGGCGGCCTGTGCCCCGGACTGAACGACGTCATCCGCGCCATTGTCATGGAAGCCTACCATCACTACCACATGGCCGGCGTCCTCGGCATTCCCTTCGGCCTCGAGGGCTTCATTCCGAAATACGGGCACCGCTACATCGAGCTCACCCCTGACAAGGTAAGGGACATCCATCTTTTCGGCGGCACGGTGCTCGGCTCCTCCCGCGGGCCGCAGGATCCCGGCGAGATCGTCGACACCCTGGAGCGCAGCAACGTCAACATGCTCTTCATCATCGGCGGCGACGGCACCATGAAAGCCGGACGCGCCATCTTCGAGGAAGTGACGAGGCGCAACCTCAAAATCGCCATCATCGGCATCCCCAAGACCATCGACAACGACATCTGCTTCATCCAGGAGTCCTTTGGCTTCCAGACCGCCGTGGCCAAGGCCGCGGAGGCCATTGAGTGCGCGCACACCGAAGCTCTCGGCTGTCCCTTCGGCGTGGGCATCGTCAAGCTCATGGGCCGCGAGTCCGGCTTCATCGCCGCCCGCGCCGCCCTGGCCATGAAGGAAGTGAACTTTGTGCTCATTCCCGAGGCCCAGTTCACCCTCGATGGCGAGGGTGGCCTCCTCCCCGCCCTGCGTGAGCGTCTCGAAAACCGCGGACACGCCGTCATCGTGGTGGCCGAGGGCGCAGGACAGCACCTCCTCTCCCGGACAACGGCTCACGACGCTTCGGGCAACCGCGTGCTGGGCGACATAGGCGCCTTCCTCAAGGACGCCATCAAGAATTACTTTAAGGATGACCCGGCCGTGCATCCCAGTATCAAGTACATCGACCCGAGCTACATCATCCGTTCCGTGCCCGCCACTGCCGGCGACAAGGTCTACTGCGGCTTTCTTGGCCAGTACGCCCTGCACGCCGCCATGGCCGGCCGCACAGGTATGGTTGTGGCCCAGCTGCAGGGCCGCTACGTGCACCTGCCGCTCGAGCTCGTGACCAAGGAGCGCAGGCACATCAACATCCTTTCCGATTTCTGGCGCGCCGTGCTTGAGTCAACGGGCCAGGGCTGCCTCAAGGGCATGCAGCCCGATCTCGGCAAATAAAGGGACTTCTTCAGTCCGCTGTTACAGGGGGAACCGCTCACGCGGTTCCCCCTTTCCGTTTTCCGGTCCGTTGACGCACTTTCCGGCAGGACGTATTCACAAATACTCTGCGGCGGGCAGAATGCTTTCCGCCGCCATGCTGTCAGACGGAGGATACCCATGTCAGGAATGCACCAGATAAAAGCGTCCGCCGGCGCGGGAAAGACATACACCCTCACGCGGGAATTCTTAAAGCTTCTCGTGAAGTGTTCCCCCGGAGGCGTGAAGCCTGACGCCTGCCGCGCCAGGATCAGAGAGGAGCAGGAAGCCGGTCCCGGAGAGCCCGACGACTGGCGGGGCATCCTGGCCATCACCTTCACCAACGCCGCGGCCACGGAAATGCAGGACCGCGTGCTCACCGTCCTCAAGAAGATAGCCCTCAGCTCCGGGCAGAAGGACGGGGATCCCGTCACCCCGGAGGCGGCCAGGGTCTGGATAGACCGCATCCTCCGTGACAGGGACAGCCTCAACATTTCCACCATCGACAGTCTCCTGAACCTCATTCTGCGCCTGTGCGCCCTGCCCGAGGGACTGCCTCCCGACTTCGCGCCCGTCTTCAACATCGAAGACATCCTCACCCCCTGTCTGGACACGCTCATGGATCAGGGCTGGCAGGGTGACGCCGAGCTCAGGAAGCTCATCGAAAGGGCCTGGAACCAGCTCATCATCGAGGACCAGCAGAAGGGCTTCCTCGCGAGGGGCACCATTGAGAAGCGACTGACGAACCTCATGCCGCTCATCTTCAGCGGCACGCTGCAGGATCCCCGCGTGAAGGAAGACGACGGGGACGGTCAGGGAAAGGCTTTCCTCATCACGGAGCCGAAGGATTTCGAAGAAGCCGTCTCAGGCTACAAACAGGCCATCTATACGAACGCGAAACAGCTCCTGAGGCTCGACGCTCCCCCCGCTCCCATGAACAAGACATATACCAAGGGTCTCAGGAAGGCCGCTGACGCCTTTCTTGAAGAATGGAAGGCCCTGGGTGGAGAGGATGGGCCCGCGTCACCGGAGGACTTCGCGAAAATCCGCATCAGGGCCGGAGGCAAAAGGCTCGGCAGCAAAAGCCTGAGATACGAAGAAGCAAAAATCAACAAGAGCGCAACCGCCGGCCCCGCTGACATCGAGCTCCGCGATGGCCTGCAGCGGGAGCTCTCGGAAAACACCGCCGACTTCGACCTCGTGGATCGTCTCGCGGGCAGCACGGCCGTATACGGCTGTTTTCTCGATCTCGCCTGGCGCGTGTACGATCTTTATAAGGAAGCCGAGAAGAACGGCACGGTTCTCAACGACAGCATACCCGGCCGCGTGCGGGACATCCTTGAAAACGGGGGCGTCCCCGAGGCCGTCTGCCGGCTTGGGATCCGTCTCAGGCACTTTCTCATCGATGAGTTCCAGGACACCAACGACTCCCAGTGGCAGGCCCTGAGGCCTCTCGTCATCGAGGCGCTCTCCGAAGGCGGCACGCTCACCTGGGTGGGAGACGTGAAGCAGGCCATTTACGGATTCCGCGGCGGCAATTCCGAACTCTTCGGCAGGGTGGCCAGGGATCCGGAGCTTCTGGCTCCGTCCGGCACCCCGGTGCTCCAGAACCTTCCCCGCAACTACAGAAGCTATAAAGAGATCATCGCCTTCAACAACGCCATCTTCTCCGCTCTCGGAAAGCGGAAAAACGCGTTGGAAGTCCTTCTTTCCCGCTTCGGCGGCGAGGGGAAGGAAAACATCCAGTCTTTCAGCTGCGGCGAGGTGCCGGGCCTCTGTGATCAGCCGGACGGCCCTGCTCCGGCCGAAAACCTCACGGACTTCTTCGCGGCCAGGGTCGCGGACACGTATAAGGACGCGTCCCAGGAATGCACGCCGGACACGAAGGAAGGCGGCTCCGTCCACCTCGTGAACTACGCCAGCAGGCCGAAGAACAGCGAAATAGATGCCGGAGAAGCGGATCCCATAGAGGAAGGCGTGGTTGAAGCCCTGCGCACGGAACGCGAAGCCGGGCACGGCTGGGAGGATATGCTCGTTCTCGTGCGCACGGGGAAAAGCGCCCAGTCCCTGGCCCGGCGCCTCTCAGCGGAAAATATTCCCGTTGTCACGGAAGACAGCCTTCTCGTCAGGGATCACCCCCTCATCGTGCAGTCCGAGGCCCTCCTCACCTTCCTGCTCAATCCCCAGAACGACACAGCCTTCTGGACCGTGGTCACGGGCAGCATCTTTTCCCACTGCCTCTCGGACGGGGAAGGCGTCTCCCGCCGCGATCTCGACGATGACATCATCAGCCTCCTCGCGGACGAAAACAGCAGACATCCCAGAAAGCAGGATGATCCCAGGCCTCCCGTTCCGCTGTACGAACTCTGGCGCGCGGCCCATCCCCGGATTTTTGAGGAGCACATCGCTCCCCTCCTCCGGAGCCTTCCGGTCATGACCGTCTATGACATCCTCTGCGAGTGGTACAGGCACGAGGACGTGTTCAGCCGCTTTGAGGAATCCGCGCCCTTCCTGAAGCGCTTCCTTGAAATTATCAGCGCCTGCGCGTCCCAGGGCATCATCTCCCTTTCCGACTTTCTTACCCAGTGGAAGGAACACGGCGGCGAGGAAAAGGTGCCCATGCCCGAAGGCATGCAGGCCGTGAGCATCATGACCGTCCACAAGTCGAAAGGCCTCCAGGCCCCCGTGGTCATCTACCCCCTGCTTGAAAAGAGGCGCGCCCACCGCGGGAAACTCGGCTTCATCGAATACACCGACCATCTGAACAGAACCTTCCGCGGCCTGGGCGAGACAGGAACACGGTACCCGCAGGGAGCGTATCAGGCGCTCGCCATGGACGGCTTTGAGACCCTCAACACCTTTTACGTGGCCTTCACGCGCGCCGAAAAGGATCTCTGGGTTCTGTACTCGGAAAAGGACAGCCTTCTCGGCCCCATGATGGCCGCCATGCTCACCTCCTGCGCCGGCGCTCCGGGCGTGCCCGAAGTTGTGTTAGAGGGAGCCGGAGAGCAGGAAACCGGAACAGATGACGGCGAAACGCCGGACGATACAGCCGGAGAGGCGGAGAGCGGAGACGGGGAAGCCGGAAGCGGCGAGCGCGTCATGCGGGGCTGTCTGAAGGACACCCCCCGCTGGGACGGGGAACAGGAGGAAGACGGCGGCCTCGCGTATCCTGACGATCCCGGATATCCGGACTGGAGAACCGTGCCCGACGAGGACGGCTTTGAGATGACCGTGTTCGATGATGACGTGCCTCCGGAAGACGCCTGGCCGCCCGAAGAAAGCCCTGAAGGGGAAACGGCCGCGCCGGAAAACGAAATTCCGCCCCTTCCGGAACCGTTTCCGGAAGAGAGCGGCGCGGAAGAAAAGCCCTGGGTTCCCATGAGCTGGGTGCCGAAACTCCACGTGCATCTCGACTACATGGACGAAAGCCATCCCCTGAATCCGGCCCGCGAGCAGGGTATCTTCATCCACTCCTGCCTCGAGGAGCTCGCGAAGCTCCCGGCCGCGGCGAGAGACGTGGATCTTGTGCTCAGCCGGAACTTCCGCAAAAAGCCCTGGCTGAACGAAGTGCCGTATTCGCCCGGCAGGGGCGCTGCTCCGGTTCCTTTCCGCGGACAGGCGGAAGAGGAAATCTCCTGGTTCCTCTCCCTCCCCGGCGCCGGGGACTGGATGGACAGGGGCCTCGCCGAGCAGAACCTCCTCAGGGGCGGCGCGAATCCTCAGATGCTCAGGGCCGACCTGATTGTGCCGGATCCTGACGGCGCCCTCGTCATCGACTACAAGCACGGATCCAGGGAGGTGCTGAGCCCGGAAATTGAGAGAAAATACGAGGCCAAGATGCGCCTCTACCTGAAGAGCCTCGGGGACACAGGGCTGAAACGCCCCCTTGCCGTGCTCTGCTACCTTACCCGCCGCGAATGCTGCGTGGTGAACGCGGCGGGAGCCACGCTCAAAACCGACGCGCAGGGACTCACCGCCGCCATAGCCGCCATGAGGGAGAGAGCCAATGTCTAACCCCTTTCTGATCTTTTCCTGGAACGCACCTTTCCTCCCCGGTTTCCGCGGACTCCTGCTGAAGGACGCTGAAAGGGGCGCCATCCCCCTCGTCATCAGCCGCTCCACCTGGCCCGGACAGTACCTGCGGTCCATGTATCTGCGCGAGGCCGAACGCGGCAGGGACGAGCCCTCACGGCTCCTGCCGCGCTTCATGACGCTTGATGAGGCTGTTGAGAGCTGGTACGCCGCGGCGCACGGGAAGGCCGAACTTCCCGCCGGTCCTCTCGATCAGGTGGAAATCCTCTACCGCGCCGTGCAGGCCGCCGGAGGGGAAGAAGGCCGGCACAGTCTCCGCGACCTCGATCTCGCGGGCTTCTTCCCCTGGGGCCTGCGCCTCGCCGACCTCCTCGACGAGATGTTCGCGAATCTCGTGACCCCGGCGGACATCCCCGGCCTCGAAGGCGAAGTTCTGCCCTACGCCGCTGATCTTCTGGCAAAACTCGGGAATATCTCAGCCTTTTACCTCAGCGAGCTTGAAAAGCACGGGATGACCACGCCCGGCATCATGCTGAAACGCGTGGCTGAAAAAGCCGGAGAGGGCATACCCGCTCCTCTCGCGCCGTCAGAGGAGCGTCCCGTCTACCTCATCGGCTTCCATACCCTGAGCGCCGGAAAAGACGCCGTGCTGAAGGCGCTCTGGCAGGCCGGCGCGGTCGTCTGCCTGCACGCGGATCCGGCGCTGGCCGGATGCGGGCCCGTGCACTGGGTCTGCCGCCGCTTCAGGACATGGATGGAAGAGTGGCACGCCGAAGCCGTGCCCGCCGGAGAACCCGCTGCCTCCCCGAAAGCAAAAGAGACTTTCTTCCCGGGCTTCGATCTGCACTCTCAGCTCGGGCAGCTCGGAGAGGACCTTTCAAAGAGAAACCGCAGGGCCTCCTCCGCGATCATCCTCCCCTACCCGCGCGTCCTCATGCCTGTCCTGCACCATCTTCCCGATGAGGACCGCCCGGACGTCAACGTCTCCCTCGGCGTGCCCCTGGCCGAAGCGCCCGTCTTCCAGCTCATCCACGCGCTGACCATCCTGCAGCTGAAGAGGCTCGGCACGCGCTATCACTGGAAAGAGCTTCTGGACGTGATCTCGAGCCCCCTGCTCTCAGGTCTCACCTCTTCCGGCGGCCAGCCCCTGCAGCCTGTTCTCGAGCGGGCCTGCCGCGCCGTGCGCACGGGACGCCGCTACACCGATCCCTTCACGGATGTGGCCACGGAAGATCACGTCCTTTTCAGCGGACGCGAAGCCGAGGTCGCCGCCCTCAGGGAAGTGCTTGAAGTGACCGTCACCGCCTTCTCGGACGCAGACACCCCTGAAAAGGCCGGCCTCGCCCTGACGGGCCTCATGGCCTATGTGCGCCGCCACATCACCGAAGAGGCCAGAGCCCGCGCTTCCATGGACATGGAATGCCTCTACCGGCTCCAGAACACCATCATTCCCGCACTCAGGGACAGCCTTATGGCCAAAAGCCAGCTTCCCCTCGAGACACTCGCCCTCATTATAGACGGCCTCATGAACCGCCAGCTTATCTTCTTCGAGCCGCCGGCCTCCCGTCTCGTTCTTCTGCAGATCATGGGCGTCATGGAAAGCCTGCTCCTCGACTTTGACAGCGTCTACATCATCGAGGCCACGGACGAGCGCCTCCCCGGCGTGAAGAAACATGATCCCATTCTGCCCGACTCCCTGCGCAGCCTGCTCGGCCTTCCCGACCTCAACGCCGGAAACGTGGAAAAGGGCTACGCCATCATGCGCCTCTGCAGAAGCGCCCGTCATGTGCATTTCTACTGGCAGGAAGGCGTTCGCTCCGGCATGTTCAACGAGCGCCGCACCAGAAGCCGCTTCGTCGAGGAATACATCTGGGAGCGCGAAAAGGAGGAGAAGAGGATCTTCAGGCGCGGCCAGCCACCCCTCGGCCTGCCGGCCGTAAAGCTTACCCCCATGGGACCGGCCGACAGGATTCTCGATCTCTCCCTCAATCCGCGCGTGCGCGCGGAAATGGACGCCCTGCTCCAGAGGAAGATTTCCCCGAGCGCCCTCGACATGTACGTGCGCTGCCCGGCCCAGTTCGGCTTCTACCGCCTCTCCCACTTCACTGAACCCGACGAAGTCAACGAGGGCGACAATCCCTCGGAAGTGGGCAAGCTCCTTCACGAGGTGCTGCAGATATTCCACGAGCGCAGGCTCGGACAGAAACTGCCTCCGGCTGCGGAGCGCGGCCCCCTGAAAGACGAGCTCCTCGCCCTTTTCGAAGAACGGCTGCACGCCCCCTCCTGCCTTCTCACATCGACCCTTCCTCCGGAAAGCCTGTACGCCCTGACCGCCTCAGCGGGACGCAGGCTCAGGGATTACCTGGACAGACAGCCGGATGACGCCTGCCCCATCAGGCTGGAAACGGACTTCCAGGCGCCCGTCACCGTCTGCGGCAGGACCTTCACGCTGGGAGGGCGCTTCGACAGGATGGATCAGCGGGGAAACGGGCTTACCATCCTCGACTACAAGACAGGCACCATTCATTCCTTCTCCGGGAAGTTCTGGAAAAACGCGGAATTCTTCGATGAAGCGGAAAACATCCTCGGTAAATCCGCCCCGCAGCCTGAGGAAGTGACGGAGCTCCTGGAGGAAATCCGCAGGGAAAAGGCCAGCGTCCAGCTGCCCGCCTACATCACCATAGCCCGGAGCGCCAGCCGCCGGTTCATCAGCGCCGGAGACAGAAAAACCTTCAAAATCCCGGGGGAGGTCACGGACGCCTGCTTCGTGGAACTCCGCGACAGGGGCGAGGAAAAATCCTTCTGCGACATCTCCGCGGGAGACGATGCGGAGATCAGGGCAATCAGGGAGTTCGCCCTTCCCCACGCCCACCTCCTGCCTGAAATCGTCCTCCTCTCCCTGAGCATGGCCGAAACCCTTGAGCAGCGGCGAGGCCTCCACTGCATGAACTGCCCCTTCCTCACTCTCTGTCAGAGTTAACCTAAAGAAACACATAAGGCCCTCCCGGGCATATACGCTGTCCGGGAGGGCCTTTCTTTGTTCAAAGGATACGTTCTAGCGGTACACGATGCGGCCTGCGGCCGGGGCCGTCACCGTAGAGCGCTTCCTCAGATAGTTTTCCAGAAGCTCCTCATCCGTCACGGGCTTCAGGCTGAGGGGCTTCGCCTCCTTCAGCATGCCATAGCCGTCGCCGCCGCCTGCAATGAAACTGTTCATGACGATCCTGTAGCGGCGGTTAAGCTTCAGGGGAATGGTCTTTCCGGAGGGTTCGGTGAACTCCGCCTTTGAGACGCGCGAGCCCGCGGGGCGCGAGGGATCCACAGTGTAGCGCAGGCCTGAGACCTGCAAAAGCTCGGGCCCCTGTCCCTTCCCGCCGGAGACACCGTGTTCGAGCGCGGCGAGGAGCTGCTCGCCCGTGACCTCTCCAAGCTTCACGCCCGTTCCGAAGGGCAGCATGGCCATGAGCTGGCCGCGGTTGATTTCCCCGGCAGGCAGGGACGCGCGGATGCCGCCGCCGTTGGTGATGGCGGCCACGGCGCCTTCGGGACGCCCGTAGTCAAGCATGGCGTCGGCGAGGAGCATGGCCTCGAGGCACTCGCCCCTGCGGCAGAGATCCTCACCTCCGGGCAGGGAGAAGGGCTCGAGCGTGGTTATCTTCTCGGACGTGAATTCCGTGAGCTTCGCCTCGTACTTCTTCACGATGGCGCGGATTTCCGGATCTGAGGGATAAGAGGGCTTCAGCTCGATCGGACCGCCGCTCCAGCTCACCGGCACGCCGTTCCTGTCGAACTTCACGTCCAGCTCGCCGAGATACTGGGTGCGGTACTTCGCCGTCACGACAAGCACGGGGGCGCCGGAAGGCGAGCGCTCAACCACGGGATACGGCCCTTCTTCGGAACCGGGGCCGATATAGGAATGGGTGTGGCCGCCCACGATGACGTCAACATCATCCACGCTTCTGGCGAGCCTGCGATCCTCCGGCAGACCGAGATGGGTCACGGCCACGATGACATTGACGCCCTGCGCCTTCAGTTCCTTCGCCGTCTTCGAAAGCGTCTCCCTGGCCTCTGTGAAGAGCGTGTGCTCACAGGCCTTTGACAGGGAGCGGACTTCATCGTTGGCAAGGCCGATAATGCCCACCTTCACGCCGCGCACCTCGCGCACAATGTACGGCTTCACCGGACTCTTTAAGAGCGGGCAGCCCTTTTCCGGCGCCAGGTTGGCGGCGAGAACCGGAAACTTCAGGGTCTCCGTGAACTTTTCAAGCTCCAGGCACCCGTCATCGAACTCGTGGTTGCCGAGCGTCATAGCGTCGTAGGGAATGTGCGCGTCAATTTCGGCGAGCATGGGCCACTTATTGACCGTAAAGAAGAGCGTACCCTGGAACTGATCACCGGCGTCCAGGGCGATGACATTGTCGTTCTTCTCCTTCGCGCTGCGTATGGCCGCGGCGATACGGCCCGAACCGCACGTGCAGTTTTCATCCGAGAGGCAGGCGTTGCCCTTCTCGTCAAAGCCCGCCACGCGCGAATGCGTGTCATTGGTATGAAGTATGGTCAGTTCGAGACCGTCCTCCTGCCCCCGCGCGCCGTGTTTTCCGGCGCAGCCGTTTATCATGAACGGCAGAACAAGGATTAGGACAAAGGCCGCGGCGCCGCGGCGTAATTCTGTCATGGCGTCCTCCTCATCGGAACCTGTTGCTTAAAAACCACAAAGGGGGAAGCAGGGCCTTTCAGTCCGCTCCCCCCAGGCGCATTCATAAAAATCTAGTTCTTCTTCCCGGTCCAGTACTTTCCGTCGCAGACCATGTCCCAGAAACGCTTCTTATCCACATCGAGGATGATGCGGGCCTTCTGCGTGCCAAGGGGCGCCTGCCCCTCAAAGGCCAGGGACTGCCCGTAGGATACCCCGAACTGCGTGTTCATGTCCACGGGAAGCAGCTTCTCGGAGGTGATGATCGAAGGATCGATAATGGCCGCGGCCACAAGCACATCCCACACGAAGAAGCTGAAGTGGGGATCCTTCGCGAAACTCTGGCCAAGGAACGTCTTCTTCAGCATGTCGGACTGCGGTCCGCTGCCCATGACCTTCAGCAGGCGGTCGTAGTTATCCTTCGTGAATATGACTTTCTCACAGACGTCCAGGCCGAAAATAATCTGCTCGGCAAAGGGAGCGCGCAGGGCAATCTGCGCAGCCTCGGGATCGGCCCACCAGTTGAACTCGGCGGCAGGCGTTACGTTGCCGGGCTTGAAAAAGGAGCCGCCCATGTAGACCACACGCTTCACCAGAGGAACGATGTCGGGAGCCTTGATGATGGCCAGAGCCAGATTGGTGCAGGGACCTATGGCAGCGATGGTGATTTCGTGCGGATTGGCGCGCACGGCATCGATGATGAAGTCGGAACCATGGCGCCTGTCCAGGGTGAACTTCGGATCCGCGCCGTAGTGCTCCTTATAAAAGGCCTGCCAGGACGCGGGTGCCGGATGGCCGAAGGAGCCGACCCAGGGGTCCGGCCCTCTGCCGAAAAGCTCGCGTTCCTTCGGGAAAAGGGCGTGGCGCCCGGGCCTCATGGGCAGGGACGCGCCGGCGGCCACTGGAATTTTTTCGCCAAGGTGCTCAATCTGACGCGCGGCCCAGGCCGTGCCCTCCTCAACCCAGGAATTGCCGGTTACCGTCGTGACGCCCACAAGCTCGATCTTCGGTTCCTTAGCGAGCATGGCCAGCGCCACCCCATCATCAAACATCTCAACCATGTCCGTATCCAGCAGGACCTTTTCCTTCCCGACGGCGCAGAAACCGTGCGCGGGAAAGCAGAGAAGAGCCATAAGGACAAGAGGTACACAGCGTGAAAGGATTCTGTTCATCTACTTCACCTCCCCTGTTTCGCCGCGGCAGACCTGACGTCCGGTCATCAGCGGATACAAATTGGAATCAGGATAAGCAGGAAAAAATTTTCGTGTCAACCATTTTTGCTTTTCCCCTCTGAATCAAAATCAGGGAAAAGTTTGACGCGACTTCCATATCATTGATATGCAACCTAAGAATAAAGAACCGTACGGCGCGGATTCCGTTTTCGGACCTGGGTGCGCCGGGCGGGCAAAGCCAGCGAGGTACACGCGCCATGATGAAGTCACCCGTTCTGTCCCTGGCCGTCATTCTTCTGTTCTGCCAGGCCGTTTCTGCCGCCCCGGGCAACATCGCCACCGAAGACGTCACCGCCTCCGTCAGCCTGGAGAACTTTTCCGGCGCTGAGGGGATCCCGGTAAAGGCGCTGCGCTTCGCTGACAGGGATGGCGAGCACACTGTGCTCTACACCATCACGAAGGAAAAGGCATCGAAGACTCCCTCTGAAGACGGGGATATATGCCGCAGCCAGAACCTCAATGTCTACCGCTACACGAAAGAGAACGGGACCTGGAAGAGAAAATGGCGGATTTACGATTTTGTTCAGGACTGCCCCTACGGGCTGACGCTGGGTTATGTTCCTCCCATGCTGCAGGTCACAGACCTTGACGGGAACGGATCCGCGGAAATCTGGTCAGGCTACGTAGTCCACTGCTCCAGCGATGTGAGCCCCATACCCATGAAGCTCATCATGTACGAGAAGGGTACCAAATACGCGGTACGCGGCAAGAGCCGCTGCCGCGTCAGCGACGCTCAGTACGAGGGTGGAAGCTTTACCCCAGATAAAGCCTTCAAAAGCGGACCGAAAGCCTTCCTCCGTTACGCCGTCACCCTCTTCACGGAAAACATCATGCCCATGGATCTTTGCACGCTTCCGGAAGAGTCTCCGAAAGCTTCTCGGAAGGAGACAGAAACTCTTCCCGCAGCAGCCACCGGCACAGAACAGAAGGAGTCTGCCCGCACCTCTGTGCCTTCACTCCCGAAAGAGACTCCTCCCCCATCCCGGGAAGAAAAGGCCCCGGAAATACTTCCCAATGCGGGAACTAGTGCGGAACAGAAGGAGGCACCCCAGACCGCAAGGCCTTCGCTGCCGGAGGAGATCACCTACCCCGTTGCGAGATAGGGACGCTTGTGCCACTCTCCCGAATTCTGATCAGTATGACGTTGCTAGATCCGCCGTGATTATAAGTTTTCATTCTAAGTGCAAGGTTTTGGGGTAGCACTCCGATACTGCCCAACAATTTGATGAACCGTATCAGTAGTGTTCCCTGAAAATTTCAGGGGCCGCATAGGGAGGGGGAGTTCCCTCCCTATGTAGGAAAGAGTCTATTTGCGGTGGAAGCATCCAGGTTGATTCAACAACCAGACTATTTACAAGAAGAGAAATATGATCATGAAAAAGATGCTAGCAGAAGATCACTTGGGAACAGCGTAAGCTGAAGGACGTCTTCACATCCTTACAAAATAACACTCTATCAAGATCAGATTTAAATGGTGAATGTGGTATTGCCTTAAATATTCACTATGGCGATATTCTTACTAAATATGGAGAATTTATTGATATATCTAATGAGAATATCCCATATATAACAAATGAAAAAAATGTAGATAAATTTAATAATTCACATCTTAAAAATGGAGATATCATCATAGCAGACACAGCAGAAGATGAAACTGTAGGAAAATGCACTGAAATCAATGGAATAACTAATCAAATAGTTATTTCTGGACTGCATACAATACCATTGAGACCGAAAATAAAGTTCGCAAAAGGATATTTAGGGATTTATTTTAATTCATATGCATATCACAATCAATTAAGACCTTTGATGCATGGAATAAAGGTAACATCTATTTCTAAGAGTTCTATACAGGATACTAATATTGTTTATCCATTTTATTTAGACGAGCAGGAAAAAATCGGGCAGTATTTTTTACATATAGATAACCTTATTACCCTTCATCAGCGTAAGTTCAAAAAATGATTTCTTAACCGTTTGGTAGAGCGCATATAGTGGTGTAACTTTCCGCGGTAAAAAGTTGAGTCAGGGGAAGGCTTTCGGCTTATCTAGAATCACCTCAAAAAAACACCGTTAGTTCAAATTCCAAAAGTCATAAAAACACATTGTCCAAAATTGAGAACGGCCATCCTCCCCCTTATAATAAATTTAACTTTATTTTATATGAAAAGTAAATGACAAATGATTGATGGCCTACGCAAGTGCACTGGAAATAAATGAATACACTTTTCTCAGTAAATATCAGAACATAAGCCATCCTGAACGTATTACTTCGATGGAAATAAAACACAAAATGCATCAAAATCAGAGCGGTAATCCCCTTCATCAACACAAAAGTACGAAGGAAAACGCTTATGCAGGAACGAAAAGGCGGAGAACAGTTGTTTCGTGAGTACTATGCCCATTGGGTGTCCATATATAAAGAAGGAGCTGTTCGGCCGGTGACTCTGGCGAAATACCAAATGACCAAATCCTGGGTGGATCGTTTGCTTCCAGAACTACGTGTGCAGGATCTGACAAGAATTGTTTACCAGCAGTTGATCAATGACTACGCCCGCTACCACGAACGCCAAACGACCATGGACTTCCACCACCAGCTGAAGGGTGCCATCTTGGATGCAGTAGATGAAGGGCTTATTCACCGGGATCCTACCAGAAAGGTCATCATTAAGGGAAAGGTGCCTCGGGGGAAAAAAATTAAGTATTTGAATCAGTTTCAACTCCATTCTCTTCTGAAACATCTGGATTTGGAAGAAAAGGTAAGCTGGGACTGGTTCATCCTGCTAGTAGCCAAAACAGGGATGCGATTTTCTGAAGCAATGGCGTTGACTCCGGCAGATTTCGATTTTGTTCATCAAACAGTCTGGATTAAAAAAACATGGAACTACAAAGGAAACGGTGGATTCTTGCCTACAAAAAACCGTTCTTCCGTACGCAAAATCCAGATTGACTGGAAAACAGTAATGCAGTTTGCAACACTTACAAAATCTTTGCCGAAAGAACAACCTATATTCATACATAAAAATAAAGTGTACAATTCCACAGTGAATTACATCTTGGAACGGCATTGTAAAAAATTAGACATTCCTGTGATTTCAATCCATGGATTGCGGCATACACATGCCTCCCTACTTCTTTTTGCAGGGGTTTCCATAGCTAGTGTAGCTAGAAGATTAGGGCATGCCAGTATGACAACTACCCAAAAGACCTATCTCCACATCATCCAAGAGCTGGAAAATCAGGATGTGGATTTAGTGATGCGTTCGTTAGCTAATTTATTATAAATAAACTGCTGATGAAGGGGAATTTTAAATTGAATGAATAAAATTGCAGCAATAATATATAATAAATTATAAAAACTTATTATTTGTAGCAATATATCATATTAATTTTATACACGCGTAATTTGTCAATAATATTACAACAAATAAAGCTAAGATAGTTAAAATTTATTGTTTTCAAACAAACAAAAGTTGTGCATATGTTTATTTATTCTTTTTTAAATCATATAAAATTCTTATATGATACATAAATAATGAAAAACTTTTTCAAAAAAAATATTGAGTACGCATTTTAATATACTTATTAAAATTGTCGTATAAATAAATTTAATTTGTTTTATAATATGTAACGTACGATATATGCGTATTAAATAAATAACTATAGCCGCGTACCCATAGTTTTCAGTCCCTGTAGATTCTATCTTACTATCAGCCTATAGCTTGACCATAGCCCAGTCAGCCTATAAGATTTAAACCTATAATCATTGTTTTATTCAATTTCTGCGATCTCTTTGGCAGAGGGCTTTCAGAACCTCAACCATCATTTTTGTGGACACAGGTCTGATGCTGACACGATTTTCACTCTGGAGACTAATAAGGACGCCGCTGAATCCAGCGGCCTTTTTGTTGCTATACCATAGACAGGGCTCCGCTACGTATCTATCGGCTTTTTTCTCTTATTTGACCAAAATTTGAACGGCAAATTGGCTATTAGGAAAAAGGAAGCACAGTTCTGTGAAAAGTAGAATCATCTCAGAGCAATTTCTCATTTTAACCAAAGGAGACTCTCTACAATGAGCAACGAAGATAAAAGACTGGAACGAGTTTTGTGGGATTCCGCCAACGTGATGCGCCAAACCATGGGAGCTGCAGATTACATGAACTATGCTCTGGGTCTTATTTTTTACAAGCATTTGTCAGACAAGACCCTGGAAGCAGCGGCAGAAACTCTGGTGGAATCTGGGGAAGTGGAACAAGATTCTGTGGCCACGGAAGAACAACGCCTAGAAGCCTATAAAAAATATTACGAAAACGATGAACTCCATGATGACCTGCTGATCTCTATGGATATGGATTATAAAATTAAGCCGGATTGCACTTTTACAGCCCAGATGGACAACATCCGGAAAAAAAAGTTCCAGCTGGAAATGCTGAACCAAGCTTTCCGGGACATTGAACAATCCAATTCGGAACTGCTGGGCCGTCTGTTCGATGATGTTGATCTGCATTCCACCAAGCTGGGGGCCACGCCACAAAAGCGGAATGACATAATTGCCCAGGTGATGACGGCTTTGTCGCCTTTGAACCTGGACAGCCACAGCGGGGATGTACTTGGGGATGCTTATGAATATCTGATCGGCACCTTCGCTTCGGATATGGGGCAGAAGGCAGGAGAATTCTATACACCCCAATCGGTTTCCAAACTGTTGACCCATATTGTGACTTGGGGGCAAGAAGACAAAAAGGGCTTTAGCGCCTACGACCCAGCCATGGGATCCGGCTCCCTGCTACTGAATGTGCGCCATTATATCAAGGATGTGGATTCCATTGAGTACTATGGACAGGAAATCAAAACAGCCACCTACAACCTAGCCCGAATGAACATGATTATCCACGGGATTGCTGCTACCAACCAGAATCTGCGAAATGCAGATACCTTAGATCAGGACTGGCCCAGCGATGAAGTGACGAATTTTGATGGAGTCATGATGAATCCGCCCTATTCCCAAAACTGGAGTGCAGACAAAGGATTTCTCTCTGACTCACGGTTTTCCGATTACGGAGTGCTGGCCCCGAAGTCGAAGGCTGACTATGCGTTTTTACTGCATGGTCTCTATCATCTAAAATCGACAGGCACGATGGGCATTGTCCTGCCTCCTGGTGTCTTATCTCGTGGCGGCACCGAGGGCAAGATCCGTCAGAAGCTCCTCGAGAAGGGCTATATCTATGCGGTCATCGGACTGCCGTCTGGTATCTTTTATTCAACGCCGATCCCGACCATCATCATGGTGCTGAAGAAAGATCGTGATGACCGTGACGTGCTCTTTATCGATGGCAGCAAGGAATTCATCAAGGGTAAGCCGCAGAACTTGCTGGGAAAAAAGAACATTGACCGTATCTTCCAAGCCTACAAAGACCGAAAAGACGAAAACAAGTTCGCGCATGCCGCCTCATTCGATGAGATCAAGAGCAATGATTTCAACCTGAACATTCCCCGGTATGTGGATACCTCTGAGCCGGAACCGGAAATCGATTTGGGAGAACTCAATAAAGACATGGCGGAAACAGATAAACATCTTCATTCCACAGAAAAAGAATTGCTGACCATGATACGAGAATTGTCCTCCAGCGACGAAAAAAAGGCCAAAGATCTGCAGGGTTTTCTTCAATTGTTTGAATAAAAAGGCAAAAATATGACTAAAGAAATGAAGAATATCCCGACAATACGATTCAAGAATTTTACGGACGCTTGGGAACAGCGTAAGTTCCAAGAGATAACACGAAGATGTTCAAAAATGGCAATGTCGACGGGCAAAAATCCGGCTGTTGAGTACGAAGATGTGGTACCTGAATCCGGACTTTTAAATAAAAATATAAAATTAAAAAATATTTATAAAAAAGGTATTTCCTTCGATAAAAACAAAATATTTTATGGAAAGCTACGTCCATATCTTCATCACTGGTTAAATCCCCAATTTAAAGGGGTTGCTGTTGGTGATTGGTGGGTATTAACTCCTGTCAATATAGATAAAGGTTTTCTATATAGATTAATTCAAACGCAAAAATTTGATGAGGTAGCTAATCAATCATCAGGTTCTAAAATGCCACGTGCTGATTGGAACTTAGTTGCCAACACCGATTTTATAGTGCCTCAGAATATTGCTGAACAAAAAGAAATCGGAGCATTTTTTTCTCAGTTAGATTACCTTATTACCCTTCATCAGCGTAAGCTTGACCATCTGAACAAATTGAAAACCTATTTTCTCCAAAATCTGTTTCCTGCCAAAGGCGAAAAGGTTCCTAAAGTCCGGTTCAAAGAATTTACTGGGGATTGGGAACAGCGTAAGTTAAGAGATATTGCGGAACGAGTAGTAGAAAAAAATGTAGCATTAACGGAGCATGAAACATTTACTAATTCCGCTGAGTTCGGAATCATCAGCCAAACAAATTTTTTTGATCATGGCATTACGAATGAAGAAAACATAGGAAATTACTATATCGTTCATTCTGATGATTTTGTTTATAATCCTCGAATCTCTGTAAAAGCTCCTGTTGGACCAATTAACCGTAATAAACTCGGTAGAAGTGGCGTTATGTCGCCACTTTACATTATATTTCGATCTCATGATATAGATACTAATTACTTGGAATATTATTTTAAAACGAATTATTGGCATTCGTTTATGCATTTCAATGGAGATACTGGAGCAAGATCTGATCGTTTCAACATCAAGATTGAATTATTCTACGAGATGCCGATTCCCACACCGGAGGTTGATGAGCAAAGAAAAATAGGGAATCTTTTGGAGATAATTACTGATATTATTACCCTTCATCAGCATCAGCTAGACCAGCTTCAATCCTTCAAAAAATTCATGCTTCAGAATATGTTTGTCTAACAAGAGGTGCACACCATTGGAACCAGAAGCCAGTATTGAAAATCATCTCATCAAACAGCTCATCAAAGGAGAATCTCAATGGACTTTCCGCGATGACCTGCGCACGTTCCAGGACCTCTGGAACAACTTTCGACATATCCTTGTACAAAACAACAAGGACATTTTCGGAGAACACCCTCTGACGGACAACGAGTTTCTGCAAGTGCAGAACCAGCTGCGCTTTTCCTCGTTCTACGATGCCGCCCAATGGCTCATGGGAGAGAACGGGGTGGCCCGAGTGGAAATCCAGCGTGAGGATGCCAGCCTAGGAACCATCCATCCAATGGTGTTCAAACGGGTGGACATTGCCGGGGGCTCTTCAGTGTATGAAGTAGTACACCAACTCCAGTTTCCCCGGAAAGAGGCCATGGACCGAAACCGCAGGGGCGATGTGACCCTTCTCATTAACGGGCTGCCCATGATCCACATAGAACTGAAGAACAGGGCACATCCTTATATGGAAGCTTTCAACCAGATCAAAAAATATCTGAAAGAAGGTGTATTCCGGGATATTTTCTCCTGTATCCAGATGTTCGTGGTATCCAACGGATCGGATACCCGGTACATAGCTGCGGCAGCGGAAAACAGCCTGAACTCCCAGTTCCTGTCCCTGTGGCTGGACGAAAACAATCAGCCCCAGACCGACTACCTGTCTTTTGCCAAGAATGTACTGTCCATCCCTGCGGCCCATAGCATGGTATCCCAGTATACGGTGCTGGACAGTGAACGAAAGGCCATTATCCTGTTGCGGCCTTACCAGATTCACGCCATTGAAGCGGTAAAAAACGCCGTAAACCCCTATACGGACGGGGGCACCCAGTCCGGTTTTATCTGGCACACTACTGGTTCCGGCAAGACCCTGACCTCCTACAAGACCGCCCATTATCTGACCCAGATTCCCAGTGTGGATAAGGTCATTTTTGTGGTGGACCGGAAAGATCTAGACAACCAGACCACCGGAGCTTTTCAGGCCTATGCCCAGTACGACACCATCGAAGTGGACGAAACGGACAATACCTGGGATCTGGTGAAAAAGCTTCAAGCCAAAGACGGAGATGTGATCGTCACCACCATCCAAAAGCTCCAGAAAGTAATGAAGCAGTATCCGAAAGGATCCGACAAATACGAAAAGCTTCATAACCTGCATCTAGTTTTTGTGGTGGATGAATGTCACCGGGCAGTATCACCAGCGGCCCAAGACCAGCTAAACCAGTATTTCACGCGGCCGCTATGGTACGGGTTCACCGGAACCCCGATTTTTGAAGAGGATGCCAAGAACAGCGCCGGAGACCTGCCTAAGACCACCCAGGAGCAGTACGGTAATTGCCTCCACCGTTACACCATTAAAGAAGCCCTTCATGATGGGGCGGTGCTGGGTTTCCAGGTGGAATACCGCAACACTTTTAATATGAAGGAACTGGCCGAGAAAAACAATGTAACCGGCTGGGTAGAGGATGAGGGCGGATACAGTATAGAAAGCGCCCTGCTCCGGAAAAAGATCCTGGATGCAGCCTATGAGGATGACAACCACATGCGCCAGGTTGTGGATTTCATCATCAACCGTTCCAGCGGTAAATTGGGACTGGACCGGGGAAAGGGGAATAACTTCACGGGCATCCTGACAACCAGTTCCATTCAGCAGGCCCAGCGGTATTACCAGCTGTTCAAAGAGGTGAAAGAGGGGAAGATTCCGGGACTTGGAATCTGCAACAAAGTAAAACAGAAACTGTCGGATTTCCCCAAAGTGGCCATAACCTATTCCGTTACCGAAAACGAAGAAAACAGTAAAGTGAATCAGGATCGGATGAAGGAATCAATGGCCGATTACAACAAAATGTTCGGCACCCAGTATTCCATGGATCAGCTGAATGCCTACAATACTAATGTAAACGACCGGCTGGCCAGGAAGAAAAAACAATATCAGGTGCGGGAGGCCCAGCTGGACCTGGTGATTGTGGTGGACCGGCTACTCACCGGATTCGATGCTCCCAGTCTGTCCACTCTGTTCATTGACCGGAGGCCAATGCGGTCCTATGGAATCATCCAAGCCTTTTCCCGGACCAACAGGCTTTTCGACGTCCAGAAGAGGTTTGGGCAGATTGTCGCATTCCAGGTGCCGGCCCATTTCAAACGGGCGGTAGATGAAGCAATGAAACTGTACTCCGCCGGCGGCGGAAGTTTTGTCCAGGCTCCCACATGGGAAGAAGCGGAAAAGAAGTTCCGGGAAGCCCTAGAGAAACTGCGTCAGGTGGCAGACAGCCCGAATGCTGTAAATGGTCTGACTAAAAAACAAAAACTCGCATTTCTTCGGGCTTTCCGGGATTTTGATAATGCCTACGGAGATCTGCTGGTGTATTCGGAATTCCAGGACCGGGATCTCGACCGGGATTATCAGATCAATAAAAAAACCATTGAAGAGTACAGCGGTAAGTTCGAGAATGTAAAAAAAGAACTGAAGCCTGATAATTCTGGTGGCGAGGACGAAGAGGTGAACACCGCCATCAACTACGAACTGCGCTCCTACCATCAGGACCAGATCGATGAGGATTACATCCTGAAACTGATGGAGGCCACTCGCCCCGATGAACCGACCCTGATAATTGTGGATTCGGCTAAAAACCAGAAGCTTTTCCAGGAAATCAATGAAGAAATCGCCCGATTCCGCAAAACCAATCCGGCCAGAGCCGAAATTCTGGAAGAAATCTGGACGGAATATCAGGCCAACCCGCAGGCCTTTGTGAACCGAAGTTTCACGGATGTTATGAACGATCGGGTACAGGCCAGACTGAAGGACGCCATCGATGCTTTTGCCCAAGAGTGGTGTGTGGATCCGGAAGCATTGGAGTTTTTCATGGAAACCTACGATGTTGGGAAAGATTCCCACGACAAGCAGGTGAACCAGGATGCCCTGAAAAAAGCCAGCAACCCAAAAGAATACCGGAAGTCACACCCAGATATCGGGTTGAAGTACTGGGGCCGGCTGCTGGAAGGAATCAGAAAGCTCTATGTGGAAAAGCTCCAGAAGCTGATAGAGCAACACTAATTGAGTCCCTGTGAACGGTGAAATCCGTTGCCGGCCCAGGACGCAAAAAAGCCCCTTTTCCTGCCAAGGTTTCCGCCTGGCAGGAAAAGGGGCTAGCCTTTTTTACAAATGACAGAAGCTTACTTTTCGACAGCTCCGTCTTCCCTGGTTACCTGGCCTTCATTCTTCGCGACTTTGTCGCGGTGGGCCCTGCTCTGGGTGAGCTTGGCCCCGGCAGGCACGTCGGAAGTGACCCAGACGTTGCCGCCGATAACCGCGCCGTCTCCGACCCTGATGCGCCCGAGGATATTGGCGCCTGCGTAGACGGTCACATTATTACCGAGAATAGGATGACGCGGGACGCCCTTGACCAGGGTGCCGTCGTCATTCTTGCGGAACGACAAAGCGCCAAGGGTTACGCCCTGATAGAGACGGCAGTTGTCACCGATGATACAGGTCTCGCCGATCACCACGCCGGTGCCGTGGTCTATGAAGAAGTTCTCGCCGATGGAGGCGCCGGGATGGATGTCGATGCCTGTGCGCGAATGGGCCATCTCGTTGATGATGCGCGGGATAAGCGGCACATTGCACTCATAGAGGACGTGGGCGATGCGGTGATTAATAATGGCGTGCATGGAGGGATAGCAGAAAATGGTCTCGCCCGGGCTCGTGGCCGCGGGATCCCCGTCATAGGCCGCCTCGGCGTCGCCCACCAGCTGGCGGCGTATCTCGGGCAGCTGATCCATGAGCTGCAGGGCGCATTCCTTGCCGCGCTGCTCGCAGTCCGTGCAGAGGTCGTTGCCCTCGCAGGCGAAGCAGAAGCCGCGCTTTATCTGCTCGGCCAACTTACGGTAAATACTGTCGAGGTTGGCGGACACGTGGTAGCCTATGGACTCACGCCAGATACGGGTGGATCCGTAAAAGCCGGGGAAAAGAGCCACCCTCAGGCGCTCCATGATTTCCTTGAGGCTTTCCAGCGAAGGCATGGGTTCGCCGTGGGCAGGATCATGCCAGACCGAGTTCAGCGATTCCGGCTCGCAGAGTTTCTTGCTCACCTCTCCGAGGCGGCGCATAGCGATAAAGTCATCTGAAAGTTCCATGGATTCCTTCCTCTGAAGAAGTACAGGATTATGCCCCTGCGGCAACGCATGTTCTTTTTAATAACACAGAGGAGGGAACCTGCAAAGAACGAAAGAACCCGCAATACGCAATCCCGGCAGCTTTACTTTTTCTCCTCGATGTGAGCAGAGCGCCATTCGCTGGGCGTGCATCCAAACCACGCCCTGAAGGAGCGGGAGAAGGAATTCTGATTGTCAAAGCCGAGCAGGCAGCTTATCTGCGACAGATTCAGATTTTCGTTCAAAAGATATTCCCGGGCATGCAGCTTACGGCGTTTCGCGACCACCTTGTGGAAGGTGGTGCCCGAGGCGCTCAGCATGCGCTGGAACGTACGTTTGCCAAGGGCCATTTCAGAAGCCACTTCCCCGATGCCCGGCCTTCCGCCGGAAAGCAGGCGGTCCACAATCCAGCTCACCTGGGCGACGAAGCCCGAGCCTTCCACTTCCGGCTCGTGGCGCGTGAGCAGCTCGAAAAGTTCCTTGTTGTAGTCGACGAAAGGATAGTATGCGTTCTCACGGGAAAGGATGAGAGCGTTGCGCTTCGCGCCGCAGATCACGGGACAGCCGTAATACTTCTCCAGAAATTTCTCGCTGCCGGGCGCACGCCTCAGTTCCACGGACGACGGCGAGAGTTCCCGGCACGTTCCGCGCCTCAGCAGCAGAACCATAGCGTAGAAATCGGCGTCCACTATGACCGCGGGAACGTCTTCGCCCGTTTCCTCCGGCCTGGTGGCCCGCACCACGCAGGTCACAGCGCCGACATTCTCCTCAACGAGGATTTCCCTGGGCGCGGAAACAATACGGAACCGCGAGATACGGCGCACAGCATCGATGAAGTCCCTGGCGTGGATGGCCGAAGCCAGGGACGCCGGAATCAGGGCAAAGATGGGAGGCGTGTGCGCCGGCATGGCAAGCATGGCCGCAATTCTGAAGCCGATGCCGGGATCTCTGCTCAGTGCGGCAACGGCGTTCCAGATTGCAAAAAACTGTTTACCCGTCAGCATTTCTCCACGGCCGAGATCAATGGGAAGACCGGCCCGTACCGCGATCTCCTTCCGTGAAAGCCCCACCGCTTTAAGGGCGCTCCAGATAACATCCAGAATAAGATAACGTCCTTCTCCTCTTCTCATACCCTTTCTCCCGCTCCCGGGCATGACCCCTGCCTCTCACTTCCGGGACTTTCAGTGATTGATCTCCCTGTATAACATTTTTCGCATATCATAAAGTACCCGTTCGAACACAATGTTGCATGTTTTCAAGCATAGCAACTCATATCACACGCTGCGGCTTCCCGTCATCCCGGGGAAACGGGAAAAAAACCGGAACCGGAGCAGGAGTCCAAAAGGGCCTGCTCTCAGAAAACACGAATCACGGCCCATGGTGCGCCCCCACAGGAGCTGAAGCCGGAACCTTTCCCTTCTTTCCCCCGGCCGGTTTTACACCGCATCCGGGGCGGTCATCCCTCACGGAATCACGGCGTGCACTGGGCCGCGGGGACATACTGTTTTCCAAATCGGGGACACATGCCGGAAAAGAACCCGGGGCAGAGGCCTCCGGTGTCACGCAGGGTTCTCTGCCCCGGGACTCCTCTCCGGGGGAACAAAGGAGAGGAGAACGACGGGGAGGGAGAAAAAAATCAGTGCCGCGCGCGCCAGCTGGTCGGGGACATGCCCTCCCACTGTCTAAACGAACGCGAGAAGGAATTCTGATCGTCAAACCCCAGAAGGCAGCTTATCTCTGTCAGGCTGAGGGCCGGATCCCTCAGATATTCCCGCGCGAGGAGCCTCCGCTTCGCGGCGACAATTTTATGAAACGTGGTGCCTGCCGCGCTCAGCATGCGCTGAAAGGAGCTCCGTCCCATACCCATTTCCGATGCCACCTCATCGAGGCTCGGGCGGCCGCCCGAGAGATGGCGCTCAACCATCCAGCCGACCTGGGTAAGAAAGGCTTCGCTCCTGCCGCTCGTGTAGGTGTTGCGGGTAAGGAGATCGAACAGCTCTTTGTTGTAGTCCGCGAACGGAGCGTACGCATCCTCGCGCGAGAAGGTGATGACGTCCAGGGGGGCTGAGCAGGTCACGGGACAGCCGTAATAGCTTTCATAAAACTTCTCGTTTCCCGGGGCGCGGCGAAGCGCCACGGCACGGGGATAGCATTCTCTGCCCGTGCCGCGGCGCAGGAGGAGGAGCATTGCGTAAAAAGAGGCGTCCACCAGGGAATCCGGGATTTCCGGGCCCGTTTCTTCGATGCAGTGAGGCTTCAGGGAAAAGATTACCCTGTCCCCGAGATCTTCCACAAACATATCTTCGGGGGCACAGAGAGACTTGATGCGGGCGATGCGCTGGGCCGCGTCAACGAAGTTACCGGCGTGTATGGCTGACGCGAACGGGGCCGGCAGAAGCGCGTAGACGGCGGGATTGTCCGAGGGCTCGCCAGCCATCTTGCCGACGCGGAATCCGATGCCGAGATCCCCGCTCAGACTGGATATGGCGTCCCAGATGGCGAAGAACTGCCTGCAGGTCACCATCTGCCCGGTAGCCACCTCGGCGGAGAGGCCGGCCTGCAGGGCAATGTCCCTGCGGGAAAGTCCAGCGGCCTGAAAAGCACGCCAGATGACATTATGAAAAGTATAACGCTGTCCTGTTCCGTTCCTGTTCATAGGAGAGCTCCCGTCCGCAGGAAAAAATTTCCGTAACCCCTGCTCTGTTGCAAAAAAGATACGCTACATATCTTCAAAAGTTTATTCATTAAACGACAAATATCATTCAAAAGATGTATTTTTTATACAAAAAAGGCAAAAAAAACGAAATCTGAACCGGAATGAGCCCATCCGGCACGGGTCTTGCCATGCCCGGCCCGTAAGGCTATGTTTACAGCATGATCGACTCTGAAATTTCCAGCAGACTTTCCGCCCCTTCCATCACGCCTCTGCCGGCGCCGGGGAGGAGCATTACCGATATATCCGCTCACGGAGCGTGGTTCGCGGAATACGCCGCGTACGAGCGTTCTCTCTGCGAACGCGATCCTTCCCCCATGTCTCTCAAGCTCAGGCACACTGAGCTCGTGACAGCAGCCGCCCGCGGGATCACGGAAAGCGAAGACTTTCCCCCACCCATGGCCCGCGCCTGCCTCCTGGCCGCCCAGTACCACGATCTGGGGCGGTTCGAGCAGTACCGTCTCTTCGGTACGTTCCGCGACAGGGACTCCGTGAACCACGCCGAACTCAGCGCCTTTCTCATCGAAAAATACGGCCTTCTCACGAAAGAGGCCTATGTGGCCCGCGCCGTGCTTGGCGCCGTACGCCTGCATAACGTTTACCGCCTTCCCGAAGACCTTCCTTCCGACGTGCGCGTGGCCGCGCGCCTTGTGCGCGACGCGGACAAGCTCGATATCCTGCGTGTCATGGACGAGGAACTTTCCGGCAGCGGGGACTGCCCCCGGACCGTCGTACTGAACCAGCCCGACGATCCCTCACGCTTCTCGCAGAAAGTCATCGGCTGCGCCCTCAGGGGTGAAGTGGCCAGTTATGACGATCTCACGAGCGTGAACGATTTCCGGCTCCTGCTCGGCACCTGGATCTACGGTATGAACTTTGACGCCTCCAGGAAGCGCTTTGCCGGGGACGGACACGCGAAGCGCCTCGTCGCGGCCCTGCCCGAAAACGGTCCTTACGCCGAAGCCCGGGCCCGCGTGCTTCAGAGCATCGCGGAAGCCGGATAGCCGGACAAATTTCAGCTGCCCGGCATTAGCCTCCGGAGCGGCCCACGGAACGGCCATAACACCCGTTCCCATACAAGGAGAAACGCATGTTTCCTGCGCTTAAAATCGGAGAACTCACCGCCACGACGCCCATTGTTCAGGGCGGCATGGGCGTTGGTATATCCCTGTCCGGCCTGGCCTCGGCTGTGGCCAACGAAGGCGGCATCGGCGTTATAGCCGGCGCCATGATCGGCATGCTCGAGCCTGACGTGACCAAAGACCCGCTCGGCGCCAATATCCGCGCTCTGGCCCGCGAGATAAAGAAAGCCCGCGAAAAGACAAAAGGCATCATCGGCGTGAACATCATGGTCGCCCTGACAAGTTTCAGGGATCTGGTCCGCACGGCCATTGCGAACCGCGCCGACGTCATTTTCTCGGGCGCCGGCCTGCCCACGGATCTGCCCCGTCATCTTCTGGAACTCTGCGAAGAGAAGAAGGAAGAATTCAAGACAAAGCTCATCCCCATCGTGTCATCCGCCAGGGCCGCCTCCATTCTGGCCAAAAAATGGATGCGCCATTTCAATTACGTGCCGGACGGCTTCGTGGTTGAAGGCCCCATGGCCGGCGGACACCTCGGCTTCAGGGAAAACGAAATCACGGATCAGTCCTTTTCCCTCGATAAGATTGTTCCGCCCATCGTGGAAGTGGCAAAAAAGCTCGAAGACGAATGCGGCCACAATGTGCCCGTCATCGCCGGCGGCGGCGTGTTCACCGGCGCCGATATCCGCCGCATCCTGAACCTCGGCGCCTCAGGCGTGCAGATGGCCACCCGCTTCGTTGCCACTGAGGAATGCGACGCGGACGTGCGCTTCAAGGAAGCCTACATCAGCGCAAAGCCCGAGGACATCACCATCATCCACAGCCCGGTGGGCATGCCTGGACGGGCCATCGACAATGCCTTTATCGAAGCGGCCAGGGAAGGAAAGAAAAAAACCTTCAAGTGCACCTACCACTGCGTGAAGACCTGCGATCCGGAAAAATCGCCCTACTGCATCGCCCTGGCCCTGGTCAGCGCCATGCGGGGCAATCTGCGCACGGGTTTCGCCTTCTGCGGCTCCAACGCCTACCGCATCAATAAAATTACCACAGTGCATGAACTCATCGAGGAGCTCAGAAAAGAATACGAGGAGAGTGCGCCCAAAGAGTAAGCGCCCCCTTCCCTTCCGCGTAAATGAAAAGAGCCTCCCGGATGTTCTCCGGGAGGCTCTTTTTTCCGCCCGCGGCGCAGGCCGGGGCTTCTTATATTCCTGCTCTAATTGAGGAGACGGCTGCCGCCCTGATCGGGTTTGCTCTTGTCCTCAACGTCGACGCCGCTGGGCGCCTTGAACCTGAAGCTCGAAGAGGAAACATCGGCGTCAGGAATGAAAGACGTAAAACGCACGTCATTGCTGTTGCCGTAAAAGTCGATGATTTCGGCCCTCTGGATATATCCCTTGACCGGATCCACGTAGAGATCGGCCTGAATCATCTGGGGCGAGGGATTTTTGGGATAGAGGCGCAGGATCTGCAGGGCGCCCTGCGTGCCGCCGTCCTTCACGTCAAAATCCTTGGAAAGCAGGGCCTGCCCGGTAACGATCTGGATGAGGCTCCTGGAGTCGTCCACGAGGCTGTGGGGATAACGGTAAGCCACCTTTTCCTCGGGCAGGTAATCCCAGATTTCGTCCGCGGAAATAATAAGGCTCTCCGCGTGCGGCGCTCTGGTCTGCCAGTTCACGAGCAGGGGCTTTTTGAAGATAAGCGTGCCCTGGCGCTTTTCCTGCTGGCCGCTTTCGCGGTGTTTCAGGTACTGGGTGAACTCCGCCTGGAACGTATTGAGAGACGCGTAGCGGTCCCTGATGGTCGAGGCGATGTCCCCGGCCGCGGCAGGTGCCGCGTTTACGAGGGAAAGGCCCATGACAAGGGCCAGGAGAGGAAGAAGAATTCGGCGCATGATGAGCGCTCCTCCCTAACTAAACTGTTTGTGACGCCGTAAGGCCCGTCAGAAGCGGCGGGCCGGAAAAACTAGTGCATGATAACGGGACGCGGCTTGCCCGCTCCCGGAGCGGGTCCCACCAGACCATCGCGGTCGAGCTGATCCATATAGCGGGCGGCCTTGTTGAAGCCGATGTTGAAGCGGCGCTGCAGGAGTGAGGTGGAAACATGCCCCTGCTCCTGGATAAACGAAAGGATCTCGCGGTACAGGGGATCGCTGTCATCGATCTGCCTGCCGGACCCGGACAGGGAACCGTCACCCGCCTCATCCATGCCCCAGGTGGAGAAATCCACCCCGTACTCGGGCTTCGCCTGCTTCTTCCAGTAATCCACCACGGCCTGCACTTCCTCGTCCCGCAGGAAAGGACCGTGCAGGCGGGTAAGCTGGCCGCCGTTGGGATTGTAGAACATATCGCCGTTGCCGAGGAGCTTCTCAGCGCCGGAGGTGCCGAGCGTGGTCATGGAGTCCTGGCGCGAGGAGACGCGGAAGCAGATACGGCACGGGAAGTTGGCCTTGATGAGGCCCGTCACCACGTCCACGCTGGGACGCTGGGTGGCGATAATCATATGGATACCGCAGGCGCGGGCCAGCTGCGCGAGACGGATGATGCAGGGCTCCACGTCCTTGCGGCACTGCAGCATGAGGTCAGCGAGCTCGTCGATGACGATGGCGATATAGGGCATGGGCTCGAGGTCCGCGAGATCCGGGGGAAGCTTGCCCTGCAGGGACGCGAGCCTCTGGTTGTAGCCCGTAATGTTCTTGGTGTTGAGCCGCGACATGCGCGTGTAGCGCTCGTCCATCTCGTGCACGGCCCAGTTGAGGGCGTTCTTGGCGTCCTGCACTTCCTTGACAACGGGATGAACGAGATGGCTCTCGTCCTCATACATCCCCATTTCCACGCGCTTCGGATCGACGAGAAGAAGCTTGAGTTCATCAGGGGTCTTCTCGAGAAGAAGGCTCGTCAGCATGGCGTTGAGGCACACGGACTTGCCCTGACCCGTGGCGCCGGCCACAAGGAGGTGCGGCATTTTCGCGAGATCCGCGATGTACGGCCTGCCCGTGGTGTCCTTGCCTACGATGAGCGGCAGGGCCATTTTGCGGCTTGCCTCGCGGAAGGTCTCGGTGGAGGCTATCTCGCGGAAATTGACGATCTCGCGGTTGTGGTTGGGGATGACGATGCCGACTGTATCCGTGCCGGGCACGGGCGCCTGCACGAAGACCGAAACGGCCATGAGCGAGCGGGCAATGTCGTCAGCGTGGCGGTTGAAGACGCGCACGGAAACGCCGCGCGCCGGACGCACCATATACGTGGTGACCACGGGGCCCGGTGTCGCGTGCACGAGTTCGGCCTGAATATTGAAATCCCTGAGACAGCCCATGAGCGCCTGACCGCGCTCGGCGATATCCTCGGTGTTCGCGGCAGCGGAAGGCTGCGGCTGGCGCAGGAGCTCCAGAGGCGGAAATTTGTAACGTTTCGGCTTTGCCTGCTGCTTCGCCGGCTCCGGCTTTTTCGCAGGAGGCTCGACGCCGGCGGCCTCGAAAAGCGTACGGGGCTCGGGCTCCGTCTTCGGGAAGGAAACAGGTTCGGGTTCCGCAACCGGAGCCGGCTGCAGAACGGGCTGCATGTCTTCTTCAGGCTCTGCTTCAGGTTCAGGCTCAGGCTCAGGTTCCGGAACGGGTGCGGGCGCGGGTTCCGCGCTGAGGCGCACTGCGGCCTTTGCCGGGGCGGCTCCGGCTTCTTCATCCTCCCCGTCCCCGGGAGAAAAGGCTGACTCCGGATGAAGCTTGGCGTACTCCTCGGCGAAGGAGCGGTCCATGGGAACGCCTCCGTCATCCGCCGCGAAGGGAATATCCTCGTCGTCAATACGCAGGCCCTTCCTGCCCGGCCTGCGAGCCGCTTTTTTCCCTGCCGCAGGAGCCTGGTCTGAGGGGGCCGTGTCGACGTCCGGCATCGGTTCGCGGGCGGAACGGATATTCCCGAGCGCTGAGGCCGCCCTGCTCATCAGGGAGAGGGCCGCGAGACCCGTCTGCCGGACCAGGGCGAAAGGGCGGCTCCGGCCCTCATAACGCCTGTCCATATCCTCGTCGGCTTCGAGATCGCTGTCTCCTGCGGAAGGAGCGGAAGCGCCCTTCTTCCCGGAAGCGGGATGGTGCTTCGCGTAGTCAGCCGCCATGCTGGAGCAGCGGTTTCCCGCCTCCTGGCAGACTTTCTTCCAGGAAAGCCCGAAACACATCTGCATGCCCACGAGAAAGGCGAGGATCCACAGCAGGGTCGAACCGAAAGGAGAGAGAAAGAGCGTGAGATAGTGGGTCAGGCCCCACCCCGCCACGCCGCCTCCCCGGAGATCCCCCACAGGGATATCCCAGGAAGCGCAGACGGCGAGCAGGCAGAGAGAAAGCAGCGTGAACCCGATCCAGCGGATCCACGTGATATGAAACCCACGGGAGATGAAGGAAACGCCGACACCGCCCAGGGCAAGGGGCAGAAAGAAGGACGCGGAACCGAAAATATCGTTCAGGAGCCCTGCCGTGTACGCGCCGAAAAGACCAGCCTTGTTCACGATGGCGGGATCGCCGCTCACCGCGTGATTGAGGCTCGGGTCAGCGGGATCGTACGTGAAGAGGCTCAACAGGATCAGCAGTGTCCAGAACAGGAGGAAAAGCCCGAAGACTTCCCTCCCGAACCCGGCGGATCCTTCTCTGCTCCCGTCGAACATACTATTCGCGGCCCAGGTATTCCTTCGTGCCGGTGTTGACCTTCACGCGATCACCCACGTTGACGAAGATCGGAACCTGGATCACGGCGCCGGACTCGAGGGTGGCGGCCTTGGTCACGTTGCTCACGGTGTCGCCCTTGGCGCCGGGTTCGGTGTCGGTCACCTCAAGCACAACGGACATGGGGATGTCGATGTCGAGAGGACGTCCCTGGTAGAGCATGACGCGGCATTCCTGGCCGTCCTTGAGGAAATCGGACTTGCCGGCGGTGGAGGCAGCGGGCATCTGAATCTGCTCGTAGGTGGTCATATCCATGAAGACCAGATCCTCGCCGTCCTTGTACAGGTACTGCATATCGCGGGTCTCGATATCAGGTTTGCCGACCTTGTCGCCGGAGCGGAAGGTGATGGCCTCGACGCGGCCGGTCAGAATGTTGCGCAGCTTCGTGCGCACCATGGCGCCGCCCTTGCCGGGCTTGAAGTGCTGGAATTCGATGATTTCGTAGGGAGTGCCCTCGACCTCAATCTTGAGGCCTTTGCGGAAATCGGTGGTAGAATACATGCCTGGTTCCTCCAGAAAAAAATTTCCCCCTGCCAACAGCGGGGGGCCCGTGACAAATTGAGTTAATTAATTTAACGGAAAGCAAGACACTGTCAAGCCAGATAACCCGGAGGATACCATGCAGGAACCTGAACTCATCCTTGAAGCCACGGCCTATACCATAGACCAGCTCATTCACAGAAATGTCCCGCAGATAGCCCTCGTCGGCCGCTCCAACGTGGGAAAGTCCTCCCTCATCAACGCGCTCGCGAGACGGCGCGCCCTCGCGAAGGTCAGCGCCACCCCCGGCAAAACGCGCTCCGTCAACTATTACCGCGTGAGCCCCTACGACTTCTGTCTTGTGGACCTGCCGGGCTACGGCTACGCCAGAGCCGGCCACGCCGAGCGCGAGGAATGGGCCAGGCTTCTCGAGCGTTACCTGAAGGAATGCCAGCAGCTCCGCTCCCTCATCCTGCTCATTGATTCGCGTCTCGAGCCCCAGAAGCTTGACCTGCAGCTCGCTGGCTACGCGAAGAGCATCGGACTGCACATCCTGCCCGTACTCACCAAGGCGGACAAATGCCGCCAGCGCGACATCTCCCTGCGTCAGAACGAGTGGGAGAAAATTCTGGGCGTGAGGCCTCTGCCCACCTCGTCAGCAAAGAAGACGGGCCTCAGAAACCTCTGGCGGGCCATACTCCGGGAGATGGACATCGCCGTCGATGACGGGAACACGCCTGAGCCGGAGAAGGTTCTTCCCGGGGGCAGCGAAAACTAGCGCGCTCCCCCGGTGAAAGCACCCCGGAGGCGCCTCCTTTCCGGAGAAGGCGCCTTTTTCTATTCCGTCTGCTCTTTTCCGCGGCTCCCGTCCGTGCCGAGCTTGTGCGACGGCGGCTCCACGTGCACGGTGACGCGGCCGAGCACGGGAAGCGCCTCCCTGAGCTCCTGCTCAAGGTGCACGGTTTCCTCGTGCACGGCGCCCACGCTGAGGATGCCTTCCATGGCGCAGTGGAAACTGATGCTGACCCCGACCTTGGGCTGCATGTAGAACTTGAAGTTATGCGGTTTCGAGACGAGAGGATGCGCGGCCGTAACCTGCTGCACCTGTTCCCAGGCGAGGCGGGCCAGCGGATTTTCCTCAGGCGTATAGGCGCGCGAGGGCAGTTCCTCCACCATGGGCTCAATGTGCGTGACGCTCTCAAGACCGGGGATGCGCCTGCGCACCGCGGACTCATAATTGCGGGCCCGCTCGTACGCCACGCTGAAGGAGGTCCGGCTGTCGAACTCGAGGATGACCTCGACGCGCAGCCCTCCGTCTGACAGAGTCAGCGTATGAAAATCGTGCGCCGAGAGGCCCTGATCCTGCGCAAGGCGCAGCATGATGTCGATGGGGCTTTCGCCCTCCCGGGAAACGTAGCAGGGATCCACATGTACGGTCACATCCGCGCCGGGCAGGATGGCGCACACGGAACTCTCCACGTCATGGGCGATGCGGTGCCCCTCGCAGACACGCATCTGCGGATCCACGCCCACGCAGAGGTCCACGAAATAGTGGGGACCGGCGGAGCGCATCCTGAGACGCCCCACGGAATTGACGCCGCGCACGAGCTGAACCTTCTCCTCGATGCTCTTCTCCACCTCTTCCGAGCCGGAGTCCATGAGGTAATCGACCGCGCTGCGGCACATGGTCAGGCTGACCTTGAAGATGATGACGGCCACGATAAGGGCGGCCACGGTATCGGCCTGGTTCACAATGTGCCTGACCTGGGGCGGAAGATTCAGGAAATCCGCGAGCCACACGGCGAGAACGCCCACGAAGACCGTAGCCGAAGCCAGGATATCCGTGGCGAAATGCAGGGCGTCAGCCGCGAGCGCCTGGCTGTTGGCCTGCTTCGCGGCCTTCCTCAGCACGCGTACGCGGTTGATGTCAACAGCCATGGACACGGCCATGACCGCGACGCCCCAGAGCGAGGGCATGACAGGCGAGGAATGATTCAGGAGACGGTTCGTGCCTTCAAAACCGACATAAATACAGACCACGAAGAGCAGTATGGTCTCGCCGAGAGCCGACAGGTTCTCCACCTTGCCGTGGCCATAGGGATGGCGCCTGTCCGCGGGCATGGAGGAAATGCGGATGGCGTAGAAGGTCATGATGGCAGCCAGAAGGTCAAGGCCGCTGTGCAGGGCCTCGGACAAAATGGCCAGCGAGTTGGTATACAGGCCGATGACCAGCTTGAAAGAGGTCAGGAAAACGGCCGCCAGAAGGCTCATGAGAGCGGCCCGCTTCTTGAGTTTTTCGATATCCGCGGCCTGCGCGTCATCTGCCATGGTAACTTCCTCCGGAGATGCCGCCCCCCTTCCCGGTGAAGGAAGACAACACCGTCAAAAAAAGAGGGAGAACGTATCGATCCTCCCCCGATCCTGTCCTGTGATGAGCTGAAGCTTTTCTGCCGGGTTATGCCAGCTGCAGCCCCGGCAGGCTCAGAGATCTTCAGGGTATCACTATTCCCGCTCCCCAACAATCCCACAGGCCATTGACATCCCGGTCATTCTGCCTGTGGTTTTCTGACTGATTTTCCCATCAGGGGGATCCCCCCTGGAGCTGTCTGCTATCTCTGCGCAGGAAATGCGCAGAGTTCCCGGCCGGCTTCCGTTTCCGGGAGCCGGCCGGGTGGGATACTTCCACTGTCTGATTCCCAGAACCTGCCCGTACCCCTGGCAGGCGTAAAAAAGCAGGCCGGAAAAAGAAGTTTCCCTATCCGGCCTGCCTGCAGTGTATATCAGGATTTCAGAAGCGGCCTAGAGCCACTTGAACCAGTCGTGCCAGGATCCCTCGCGGGCCTGACGGCGCTGCTCGTTTTCCTGCACGGTGTACTCGTGATAGGCGGCAGCGGACTTCGTCCTGGCGTGTTCGGCCACATCAGGCACATCGGCGTAATTCTTGGCGATGTACTCATAACGGCGCCAGGCGGAACCGTACTTTTCCATGTGCCAGAACATGTCGGCGATGTAGAGCTCATGCTCGGCCATGTTCTTGCGGCAGATGCCGATATTCTTCTTCGCGCCCTCGGCGTACGGCGTGCCGGGATACTGCTGGATCACCCGCTCGAAGTACGAAACGGCCTCGTCGAGCTCCGTGGTGGGACGGTCGATGGACTGGAACTGCTTCATGAGCGACATGCCGATCTGGTAAAGCACGTAGGGGATGGCCTTGTGGCGGGGGTGGAAGGACTCGAAGTCCTTGTAGTTCTCCGCGGCCAGCGCGTATTCCTCGTCGAGGTAATAGGCGTCACCCAGGGAAAGCTCGGCGTCCACCGTGTAGGGGCTGAAGGGATAGGCGTCCTTCAGCTTGTTGTAAAGCTGCACGGCGCGGACGTAATTGTGATCGGCCATGGCGTCGTTGGCGGCCTCAAAGATTTCCTGGGCCGTGTCCTCGGCCGGCGGCAGGTAGATCATATCGATGATGCCGCAGCCGGAGGCAGTGACCAGGGTGACCGCCAGAAGAAGATTGCGAAGCAGATGTTTAGGCATGGAGTTCGTCCAGCAGTAAGGAAGCCGCGTGAGCGGCTGTTGCGCCATCGCCGGCGGCAGTCACCACCTGACGGCATAATTTGGAGCGTATGTCGCCGGCCGCGAAAATGCCGGGTACGGTCGTCCTCATCTCCGTATCGGTGACGAGGAAGCCGCCCTTGTCGCGCTGGCAGGCTTCGGGCAGACAGTCAGAGTTGGGGATATTGCCGACGAAGATGAAGATGCCGTCAACGTCGATGTCACGCTTCTCACCGGTGGTCACGCTGCGCACGGTAACAGACTTCAGGTTGTCGTCACCGTTCAGACTGTCCACCACACTGGAGAGCACGAGCTCGATATTGCCTGTCTCCCTGACCCTCTTCTCGTGGATCGCGGCGCCCCTGAAGGCGTCGCGCCTGTGAATGAGGTAGACCCTGGAACAGATTCTCGCAAGATAAAGAGATTCTTCCAGAGCCGAATTGCCGCCGCCGACAACGGCCACGGGCATGCCGCGGAAAAAGTTGCCGTCACAGACGGCACAGTAGGAAACACCATGACCCAGCAGCCTGTCCTCATCCTTCACGCCGAGCCTGCGGTGCGTGGCGCCTGAGGCGGCGATGACCGTTCTGGCGTTAATGTCGCCGTCAGAGGTCTTCAGGGTGAAGTTTCCGGCGCTTCCCGTCACGGCGGTGACGGTCGCTGTGGAGCGGTCCACCGGCTGCCCCTCGAGATGGGCGGCGAAGGCGTCAGCGAGCTCCCAGCCCTTTACTCCCTTCGGAAAGCCAGGATAATTCTCCAGGCTGTCCGTCAGAAGAACCTGGCCGCCGGGAGTCAGCTTCTCAAAAAGGATAACGGAGCGTCCGGAGCGGACGAGATACAGGGCCGCGGTGATACCCGCGGGCCCTGCACCTATGACAGCTGCGTCATAGATTTTCATATTAGAAAGCCTTGGAATCGATGAGCTGCCTGAGCTGATCCTTGGGCATGGAGCCGGTATGCTGCTCAACGGCGTTGCCATCCTTGAAGATGATCAGCGTGGGGATAGCGCGGATACCGAATCTGGCCGGAGTGGCGGGATTCTCGTCCACGTTCATCTTGAAGACCTTCAGCTTGCCGGCATATTCCTCGGCGCACTCGTCGACGATGGGACCCATGGCCCTGCAGGGTCCGCACCAGGGAGCCCAGAAGTCGACCATAACGGGAAGATCTGATTTCAGGACAGAAGCCTCGAAAGTGGAATCGCTAACTTGTTCAGCCATATCGTTCTCCTTTTCCAGGGAGGGCCCCGGACGGTTGGAATTTTTTCGCTCTTTGTAAATAGGTACGCCCCTTGTCTCTGTCAAGGCAAGCCGAATCAGAGCGGGACGTGCAGATAATCGTCGGGAATGGGCCTGCCGCGCGGGATGGTCTCCATGGAAAGGTCATGGCAGAAGCCCTCGCTGGCGTAAAGCCAGCCCGCGTAGGCTATCATGGCAGCGTTGTCAGTGCAGAGGGAGAGCGGCGGCATAAACGCCTTTCCCCCTGCTCTCTCCATGAGTTCCGTGACGCGTTCCCTGAGAAGGCTGTTGGCCGCGACACCGCCGGCCATGATCAGGTTCCTCACGCCGGGGTAGCGCTTCATGGCCCGCCGTACCTTGGCAAGCAGCGTGTCCACCACGGCCAGGTTGAAGGAGGCGCAGAGGTCGCAGAGACCCTGCGGCGCGTCGTCCGGATTCTGCAGGGGATGCGGCCAGGGCTCATCGGCAAAGTGCTCTTTCACGTACAGGGACACAGCCGTCTTGAGGCCGCTGAAACTGAAATCGAGATTGTCGTTGTCGAGATAGGGACGGGGGAAAAGCTTCGCATCCGCCCTGCCCCTGCGGGCCAGGGTGTCGAGAAGGCGCCCGCCGGGATAGGCCAGGCCGAGGATCTTCCCGGTCTTGTCGAAGGCCTCGCCGGCCGCGTCATCGATGGTGCGCCCGAGCTGGAGAGCCTTCACCGCGCTCCCGAAATAGTAAATATTCGTGTGGCCGCCGGAGACAAGAAGCCCCAGCGCGGGAAATTCAAGCTTTTCTGAAAGTCCGGCTGCGAGCAGATGCCCCATGAGATGGTTCACGCCCAGAAGGCGCGCGCCCGTGCCGAGGCAGAGCCCCTTGGCGAAGGCCGTGCCCACAAGGAGGCTCCCTAAGAGGCCGGGCCCCCTCGAGACGGCCACAACGTCGATATCAGCGGGCCGCGTTCCTGTCCTGCGCATGAGTTCGTCAAAGAGCGGGCCGATGAACCGGCAGTGCTCACGGCTCGCGAGCTCAGGCACCACGCCGCCGAAAAGGGCGTGCATATCCGCCTGGCTCGCCAGCACGGCGTCAGAGAGGGCGCCGTCCCGTACCAGGGCCAGCGCCGTCTCGTCGCAGGAACTTTCTATGCCAAGAACCAGCATCTGCCGCCTGCCGCCCTACCCGTTGTTCTCCGCGTAAATGCGGTTAACGGCCTCGACGTCCTTCTTCGAACCGATGAAGAGAGGCGTGCGGCAGTGAAGCGCGGTGGGCTGCTTCTCCAGAATGCGCATATGGCCGTCGCTCGCCGCGCCGCCGGCCTGCTCGCACAGGAAGGACAGGGGATTGGCCTCGCACATGAGGCGCAGCTTGCCTTCGGGGCGATCCTTGTATTCGGGATACATGTAGAGGCCGCCGTAGATGAGCGTGCGGTGGAAATCGGCCACGAGAGAGCCCACATAGCGGGAGGAGTAATTGCTGCCCTTGCTGGATTTGGCCGTGTGGAAATACTCCACGGCATCGTAGGCGGCCTTGCCCCACTTCTGACGGTATCCCTCGTTGCAGGAATAGATGTAGCCCTGCTCGGGGATGCGCATGTTGGGATGGGAGAGAAGGAACTCGCCCACGCCGGGGTCAAGGGTGAAGCCGTGCACGCCGCTGCCCGTGGAGAGCACGAGCATGCAGGAGGGACCGTAGAGGAAGTAGCCTGCGGCCACCTGCTCGACGCCCTTCCTGAGCACTTCTTCAAGCTTTACTTCACCTGTGCTGCCCTCGGGGCGGCGGTAGATGGAGAAGATGGTGCCGATGTTCACGTTGACGTCCATGTTGGAGGAACCGTCAAGCGGATCAAAGATCATGATGTAGTTGCCGCGCTTGAACTCGGAACCCACGCGTATGAGATCGGGGTTTTCCTCGCTGGACATGGCGCACACGGCTCCCGAGCGCGTCATCCTGTAGATCAGGATGCTGTTGGCGAGATCGTCGATCTTCTGCTGGCTCTCGCCCTGCACGTTGACCACGCCGGTGCCGCCCAGGATATCGAGCAGGCCGGCCTTGGCGATGCGGCGGGCTATGGTTTTGCCTGAGATGATCAGATCGTACAGAAGACCAGTGAATTCACCGGTGGCATGGGGGGACTGTTTCTGATGGTACAGAAGGAACTCGGTAACAGTGACGTCGGCCATATGAGCACCTCTCTCAGCGGGCCGCCGCCCGGTGGGCGGCGGCCGTTCTCGTATAGTATGAAACGCTGCTACTTGCGGGGGCCGAAGGGACTCGGGCGGCCGCCGGGCAGGGTGTTGGCGTTTTCCTGGCTCTGACCGGAAGTCTGGCTTCCCTCAGAGGATGTGGAGGATGAAGCGGCGGGAGCCTTCTGCTCCTGCTTCTCTGCCGGAGCGGCCTTCTTCGGGCCGAAGGGGCTCGGGCGTCCGTCAGGCAGCGTGCTGCGCGGTTCGACGGCAGGCGCGGCGGCGGGAGTTTCCTCAGCCGCGGGCTTGCCGGAAGAGGCCTGCCCGGAGGGCTTGTTCTCAGCTCCGGCGGCCTTTCTGGGACCGAAGGGACTGGGCTGGCTGGCCTGGGCCGCGTCCTGCGCGGCTTCCTTCTGATCCTGCTGGGCGTCGACGGAATCGATGGCCTCGGCGAGGGCGGCTTCACGCAGGAGGCGCTGATGCTGGGCTATGGCCCTGCGGCGCTCCTCGATCATCTTCTTGCGCTGGGCCATGGCGGCCTCGTACTGGGCCTTGCGCTGGGCCATCATGGCTTCATACTGCTGGCGCTGGGCTTCCATCTGCTTCTGCTGTTCCGCCTGGGCGGCCTCGGCTGCGGCTTCGTTCTTCTCTTCCTCAGTGGGCTGGATGAGACCCGCCACGCCGAGATCCTTCGATCTGGGCTGCTGCGGCGGAGGAGCCATCTTCTCATGCTTCGGGAAGTAGGCGAGACCCTGGGCCGTCTTGCCGTCGCCGTCCGGGAAGGAACCGGAATCAACCACGCCGAAAATAAGCGGAACGTTGCCAAGCCAGCGGACCTGGTAGGCGAAGGTGCCTGAGGCGTTGGAACAGGTGCCGTACGTGGCCTTGGCCGCGTGCTCGTTCCAGTCCACGCCGGCGAGCGGCGTGGACGCGAAAGCATAGCGTCCGGGCCAGAGCAGGGCCTGGGGCGAAAGCACCACGATGTCGTTCGGGGTGTTCACGCTCTTCGCGAGGTGTTCCATATTGAAGTAGGCCACGACGCAGCCGAGGAAGTCGATGCCGTCGTAAAGCGGCATGGCCACCATGACTTCGGGACCTTCGGGCGTCTGCTGCACGTCGCAGCGCAGGGCGCGGGTGCTCTGTTTCTTGTCCTCGTAAAGGATGGAGTTGAAGTCGAGCTGTTTCGGGGTTTTGCCAGGCACGGTCTCCTGGCCGAGAATGGAGCCGTCGGACTTGACGCCGGCGAAACCGTCAACCCAGGGAACTTCCTTGAAGAAGTTGTCCATCCACGCGCGCGTCGGCGGCTTGTCCGCGTTGGCCATGAGGCGCTCCAGCCTGTGAAGCTGGGTGTCAATGCCCATCATACCCTTCGTGAAGATCTGGTCGCGCTCGGTGAGCTCACCCTTATCATCGTAGTTGATGGAGGCCGGCTGGCTGACGTATTCGTACCAGAGGCCCTTCGTTCCTTTCCACACGTTCTTGACGGGCTGATACCGGGAACATCCGGCTCCCATGACCAGAGCGGCCACAAGGCAGGAAACGCACAGCCCCTGTTTGAAATGTATTGGCAAAATCAAGCTCCCTTAGCTGCGGGCCCTTGCGTCACAGCGTCTGGCAAGGGCATCAATCAGGCTGATCATTTTCGGGTCAGGGTCGTTTTTCGTTTCCGGCGTCACGGTCTCATCGTTCTGGGGCTGGCGGCCGGCCTGCGAGGCCTGCTTCAGCCGCTTCAGTTCGGCGACGCGCTTCTCGTCGGCCTCGCGGTCAGCGGGGGCGGCGGAGGCGGCGAGCTCACTGTAGATGGCCAGGGCCGTATCGTAATCGCCCTGCTCCGCCAGAACATCGGCATAGGAACGCGTGCGGAGAGAGGAAGCTCCCCCGGCCGGCGCGGCCTCGTCCATATCCTCGTCTTCAGCCAGTTCTTCAGGTTCTTCCCCTGCTCCGCTCTCAAATCCGGAGGCAGTTTCAGATTTCCCACTGTCAGCGCTTTCGGGTTCCCCGGCGCGGACGGCTTCAGTCCCGGGAGCGGAAACAGGCTCCGGGGCGGCGTCTGCCGCGGATACCGGTTCAGCGGCATCCGCGCCGGGAGCGGGTTCTGTCCCTTCGGGTTCCCATTCCGGGCGCGCGGCTGTCTCTTCCTCCGGCACGATCGCGGAGTTCCCGGCCATGTCCTGCTCCAGGCTTTCCAGACCGCGGGCGAAAATCTCCGAGAAGGAGACGCCGGGCCTGGCGAACGAGATTCTGAGAAGGCGCAGGGCCAGGGAGGCGTCCGTGCGGCCGTCAGCGCTGGTGCTGGCCGACCAGGCGGACCAGAATTCCTGGTAGCGCGTCAGGAGCGAGGCGAGAATCCTCACCTGGCGCTGGCATTCCGCGTCCATGCCGAGACGGCTCAGGACGGAGATATAGAAGAGCCGCGCCTCGAGGAACTCCTCGTGACGGGAAACCCCCTCGGCGAGCACGCGGCGGGCTTCCTCGAGCTCCCCTTCCTTTTCCAGCATTTTTGCAAGGGGAAAGAAAATCTTCGAGTTCGGCTCGAGGTCGAGGACTTCCTTATACCATTCAATCTTTTCAGTCATGGGAACTTGCTCCGGATTTGGGCGCGGCATCAAAGAGATACAGGATCTCATTGTCGCGCAGGTAGTGTAAGCGCTGGCGGATCATTTTCTCAACGTATTTCTGGTCGGTCTGCAGAAGCCGGATTTCACGGCTCAGGCTGAGATTCTCCGCGTCCAGGGCGGCATCCTGCCGCTGGATTTCAGCGTACTCGGAGCGCAGATCGCTATAATCCACAAGTCCCGTGGGACCCCAGATCATGCGGTACAGGAGCACGAGGTTGCACACGCTGAACGAACAGAGAAGAAAGACACGCCAGAACATGTTTACTGCAGTACCTGTTTGCGGCTCGCGCTGAGCGGGCCATCCGCGTCAAATTCGGAGAGGATCCGGGCCGTTACCGACTCAAGCCTCTCAACCTTGCTTTCATCCAGGGACAGGGTTTCGACCCGGTCCATGTACTTCTTCAGAAAATCCAGTTCCCCGCGCAGAACAGTATCCAGACCGCGGGAGTGGAAGTCCTCCTCCATATCCAGAATAGTCGTCAGGCAGTTCTTCAGCCTCGCGCGCAGAAGAATACTCTGTTCCATTAATTCAACCCGGTACCGTTCCCCCCGCCGTCTGTTTCGCCGGCGTGGATTTCCCTGAACGCAAAGATGAACTTGCGGCAGTAGTTATAGCACGAATAGAGGGCCATGAACATGCTGAGATACAGGAAGATGAGGCCGATGAGATGCAGGTTGATTCCGAAGAAGGGGTAATTCAGAATGAGCGGGATGATGGCGCAGATCTGAAGCACGGTCTTGAGCTTGCCGTACCTGTCCGCGGCCATGACAATGCCCTCGTCAATGGCGATGGCCCTGAGTCCCGTGATGATGAGCTCCCGGCAGACGATAATCAGCACGACCCACGCCGGCGCCCATCCCAGATTCACCAGCATAATCAGAACGGAGCAGATGAGTACCTTGTCCGCAAGCGGATCCAGAAATTTGCCCATGTTGGTGACGAGATGGCGGCTTCTTGCGATATGCCCGTCAAACCAGTCCGTAAGAGCCGCCGCGATGAACGCGAGGGCGGCGAGAAAGCAGGTTATCTTGCAGGGGAAATATAAGAGAATAACGACGATGGGCACCAGGAGGATGCGCAGGAGCGTGATTTTGGTGGCGAGGGTGATCATGGACGCGGTACTCCCATTAAGGTTTTCGGCGGACTCTATCACAAAACCCCTGCAGAGAAAAGAAAAAAACACGGAGCAGTCCCGCCGGGCGTGACAGAGAGGAGGCGCACGGAATAGCCCCTCCGGATAGGGGAAAGGCCGCCGCGGCAGGCCGGAAACGCAAAAAGGGGATCTTCCTTTTTCAGGAAAATCCCCTTCTCTGGCAAAACGGAAACGGTTACTTCTTTTCGCGGGCCACGGCCGCGTTGACGATATTGTTGGCCACATTGAGGAATGCGGTCTTGGCGGGGCTTTCGCCGTCTGTCTCGACAACCGGCACGCCGTTATCGGCAGCGACCACGGTCTTCGGGTCAAGCGGAATGGCGCCGAGGAAATTGAGATGCTCGGCCTTTGCGAGCTTCTCGCCGCCGCCCTTCTTGAAGATGTCGATCTCCTGTCCGCAGTGCGGGCAGATGAGGCCGCTCATGTTCTCGATGACGCCGAGGCAGGGAGCCTTGGTAACCTGGATGAAATTGATGCACTTTCTCACGTCCGCGAGGGAGATTTCCTGCGGGGTGGTCACGACCACGCATTCGGCGTCCGGAATGCTCTGCAGAATGGTCAGGTGCTCGTCGCCGGTTCCTGGCGGGGAGTCGATGACCAGGAAGTCAAGCGGACCCCAGGCCACGTCGCCGATGAACTGGCGGATGGCGCCGGCGACCTTGGGACCACGCCAGATGATGGCCTGGTCCTTGTCCTGCAGGAGCGTGTCCATGGACACAACGCCGATTTTGCCGGCGTACATGGCAGGGAGAAGCTGCTGCTTCTCGTTGACTTCGATGGTTGCCTTCTGAATACCGAGCAGATTGGGCACGCTCGGGCCGTGAACGTCCACATCAAGGATGCCAACCTTGTAGCCAAGCTGGGACATGGCGCAGGCAATATTGACAGCGACGGAGCTCTTGCCGACGCCGCCTTTGCCGCTCATGACGAAAATCTTGTGCTTGATGTGGGAAAGAGTAGCGGCGATTTCCTTGTCCTGCTGGGCGATAAGCTCGCTCGGGCAGGTTCCGGACCCCTTGGAATGACAGGAGCCGGCGGAGCCGCAAGTTGAACAGTTCGACATCTGTTTTTCCCCAGTCTCCTTCCCCCTTTCAGGAGGAAGAGCACTGTTTTTGAGTTACGCACGGAAGGCGCGTTACGGACGCCAGCCGTGATTGCCTACCAAATCCACGAATACAGCCGGACCGCAGTCCCTGCTGTACGCGGAGCTGCCCTTGCGGACGACGCACTGAAGCCGCTGGCTGCCAGGACGCTCTCCAACAGGAATAAGCATGATTCCCTTTTCGTCAAGCTGTTCCACCAGCGGAGCGGGGACTTCCGGGCCGCCGGCCGTGACAATGATACGGTCGTACGGCGCGGCCTCGGGCACACCGAGTGTGCCGTCCCTGAGGTACATCCTTATCGTTCCGGGATGGAGGAAGTCCAGGACGCGGGCCGCGCTCTCATAGAGCCCGGGCAGACGCTCCACCGTATACACTGAGCAGCCCATGGCCGCAAGAACAGCAGTCTGGTACCCTGAGCCCGTACCGATCTCCAGAACCCGCATCCCCTTCTCCAGCCTGAGAAGCTCCGTCATGCGCGCCACGGTGTAGGGGTGCGAGATGGTCTGCCCGAAGCCTATAGGCAGGGTGCAGTCATCATACGCGTGTCCGGCCAGGGCCTCGTCCACAAAAAGGTGCCGCGGCAGGCGGTCCATGACGGCAAGCACGCGCTGATCCGTGATGCCGCGCTTCCCGAGGTCCTGCACCATCCTGTGCCTGAGCCTGTAGGGATCGATGCGGCGTATGCGCTCAGCGAACGTCAGTTTTCTCTCGTTCTCCCTCATGCCGCGTCCCCCGGAAAAAATTCACGGGCGCCGTTTCAGGCGTCCCACGCGCAGAAGGTAGAGATTTTCCGGCTCCCTGTCCACAGGATAAGCCCGCCCCCGGAGCGCGTCCTGACGGAACGCGTGCCATAACGGCGCCGGCCCGCGCGGCCCCTCCCGGACCGGCTGCCTCCCGCTCCCGTCAGGTATCATGCTGAACTTATTGGTTTTTATTAGCAAAAGGCTGTCCCCGGCGCTTGTTTTTTTCTTCTCCTGTGAGAGAAAAAAAGAACCGCCGGGAAAAAGCTCCCGGCCCTTTCACGATCTTGATTATCGCATCACCCTGTGCAAAAATTCCACTTCCTCTGCGTCAGTCAGCAGACCGCCCGGGCTTCCGCCACCCCGCCCTTTCAGCGGATCCGGATCCGGGTACCACATTCATAAGGAGCTTCCATGCGTAGACGCCTCTTGCCGAGCCTGCTCATCGCCCTCATCGTCATCATCCTTGCCGGCGGAGCCTACACTTTTCTCAAGGATATGGACGGTCCCACTGTGACCATCTCGCCAAAGACCGACCGCATATCGCCGATGACGCAGCTGACCATAGGCATGGAAGACAAATCCGGCATCAGGGAACTGGAGCTCGGCATCCGCAAGGATAACGAGGTCAAGCGTTTCTTCCGCAAGCATTACGATGAGTACGTCAACTACCGCGAGGAAGTGGTGCCGCTCAGGGAAGCCAATCTCACCGACGGCGCCTTCGAACTCGTCATCAAGGTAACCGACGCCTCCATGGCCGGCTTCGGGCACGGCAACACGCATACCGAGAGCCTGCCCATGCGTCTTGACGCTCAGCCCCCGCGCCTTTCCATCAAGACCCTGCCGCCCAACGTCCGCCGCGGCGGCGCCGCCGTGGTGCGCTTCACCGCTGACGAGGAAGTGACCAACTGCGGCGTCCTCATCAACAACTGGTTCGTGCCCGCCTATCTGCAGAAGGACGGCTCCTGGGTGTGCCTCTACCCCTACCCCTATGCCATGACGCCGCAGGACTACAAAAACAGCGTCCAGATCACGGCCACGGATCTCGCGGGCAACAAGACAACCAGCCACCTCACGGTGCTGGCCTATGACCGCCGCTTCCGCAATGACAAGCTGACCATTTCCGACAGCTTCCTGCAGCAGGTGCAGAGCAAGCTCGGCAATCTCGCGCCCAACGCGCCGGATCCGCTCCAGTGCTACCTGACCATCAACACGCAGGTCCGCGCCCAGAATATCGCCAAGCTACAGACCCTTTCCCACGAATCGGCCAGCGCCATGCTCTTTGACGGCGTCTTCATCCATATGCCCCGCGCCGCCACCCGTGCCAACTTCGCGGATCACCGCACCCTCATTTATCAGAACCAGGTCGTCGGCGAGGCCTACCATCTCGGCATTGACCTCGCCTCCGTGCGCAACGCCGAAATTCCGGCAGCCAACAGCGGCAAGGTCGTCTTCACGGGTGACATGGGCGTCTACGGCAACCTCTGCCTCATTGACCACGGGCTCGGGCTCTTCTCCCTGTACGCGCACATGAACGACTTCACGGTCAAGCCCGGCGACCTCGTCAAGAAGGGCGATCTCATCGGGCATACCGACTCCACGGGCCTGGCCTTCGGCGATCACCTGCACTTCGGCATCATCGTGGGCGGCCTCGAGGTGACACCCATTGAATGGCTCGATCCCAAGTGGGTCAGGAATATCGTCAACAATATCAACGGCACAGTCCCCGCCAGATAGCTTCAGAGAACAGACTTCTCCCAGCCCGCGTCCCGGAACACTCTTCCGGGCGCGGGCTTTTTTATGGTTCCGGCATGGAGGGCGAAGCCGCGGAAACAGCCTGAAGAAAAAGGCTCAGAGCGCGGGAACTGCCGGCATGCCTCCCCGTAATTTTTTACAGAGTATGCGTGTGTCCGTACGCGCGCGGAGTGCCGGACACAAACGCCATCCCTGCCATCCTGATAACTGACAGCCGGGGCTGCAGATAACAGACAGGGCCCGTCTTTTTTCTGCAGGCTTTGTGAAAATCAGGAAACCGCTGCGCACCTGAAGGGACGCACTGCGGCGTGGGAGACCGGAACGCCGGCCGGAACTCCCCCTGCCCATTTTTACCTGGCAGCAAAACGGGGCATGATAAAAAAACGGCGCCCCGGCAGTGACGTTTTTCCGGAATACAGCCGGAAACAGACTTCCGGTTCCCCTGATGACGATGGAAGCGCGGGCCATTTTCTGATGCCCCGCCGGGAAAACATTTTTTGCCGCCCCACGGAAGACGCGGGCACACAGGACCGGCCTTCCTGCCCGCGGCGGCAGGGTGCGCGGGCATCCGCGTACCGGTCAGGGGAGAAAAAAGTTTGTCTATCGCCGGCAATCGTGTAAAATGATGGCACTTTTTCACAGGCTAAAGACGCCCGTACAGGGAAGGGGCGTCTTCCGGCCGTGGCAGCCTGTCCTTTTTTCTGCCGCGGGTTCCCTTCGCCGTGCGCTCGGGATCAGGCTCTGCACCACGGTCTCCTTCTTACTGAAGCGCGCGAAAGGGAACCCCGAAGGACCACATGATCAACGGCAGAAAATCCGGCCGAAGCAGAGGCCGGCGGAAGATCTGCTGCGGGGCCGCGGCTCTCGCGTCCTGCCTCCCTCTCTGCCTGACTGCGGCGGAGGCCGGAGAGTACAGCGAAGTCAGCACTCACCAGACCATCAGCGAAGAAACACACAACACAGAGAAGACGCGTTTTGCCGTTACGGATAAGGAACAGAACCGCGGCGGAGCGCTTCTTCTCGAAGCCCCCTACGTTCTCGCCGGCGGCAGCGTATTTGAAGGCAACCAGGCTGCGGAGTCCGGCGGCGCCGTATACACAGATTCAAAAGGCCGCATCCTCAGCGAAGGACCGCTGACATTCAGCGGCAACAACGCCCGGGACGGAGGTGCCATTTACCTGGAAGCCTCAGGAAGCAACTCTTTTGACTCCGGTGCTGTTTTCACGGGAAACACCAGCAAGGGCTGCGGAGGCGCTCTCTACATTTCAGACGGATCCGATTTGAAAATAGCAGGAGGCGCGTCATTCACGGGCAATGCGGCCGGGGACAGGGGAGGAGCCATCTATAACGCCGGAAACCTCCTACTCGACACCACGGGCGGGGACATTACCTTCAAAGACAACAAAGCGGGAGGGAAAGGCAACGATATCCACCTCGGCCAGAGCCAGAGTAACGCCCCGCTCATTACCATCACAGGCACACACAGCGTCACCCTGACAGGCGGCCTGACCATGGACAGCACGTGGTATAACGCAGACGCTTTGGACGGTATAACGCCTTCAGTCGACGATCTTGCCGGCCACACGCTCATCACTGTCAGCAAGGAAAATCTCCAGGGAAACCTTTCCCTGGGCGGCAGTCTCACAAGCGGCAGGTACAACAAACTTTTTCTGGCCGGTGGCACGACGGATATCGAAAAATCCTTTACCCTCTCGGAGGGCAGCCTCCTCGTGCTCTACAGCGGAGCCCTGAACATAGGCGGAGATTTCACCGTCAAATCGAACACTGAGACAGTGGCGGTCCGGAAAGAAATCTCCGTCAGCGGGAAAACCACCCTGCCTGAAGACTTCGGCGGGTTATTCGCCGATACCAAAAGGCTGGCGGATGAACTGACCATTCCGGGGAATGAACCTGTCCCCAGTCCTGACCGGGACAGTGTCATCCTGCACGCCCGGGGCGGCATCGCCTCCTCTGACGGACCGGACGGCACCCTCGGCGTGCGCAATTATACGCTGAAGATCTCCGGCTCCGGCGAAAACAGCAGCGGCAGAATCGCCATGCAGAACGGCGCCCTCGAAATCAGCGGCGTCGCCATGGCCATCCCCTCCCTTGAAGCCGTTGAAGAGAACAACGTTGTTTTCATCGTGGACGGCAGCGCCGTGACCATGGGTACTCTCACAGCCGGCGCCGGCACAACCATTCTCGTGGGAAACGAAACCTCGTCCGGCTCCCTCACTGTCGGAAAACTCACGCTCGGGGGCGGCGTCCTGACCTGCGATCCCGACTTCTCGTCCGGCGGCACCCCCTCCACGGGCGAGCTCAGCTTCGTCTCCGGCGTGGACGGCACCCTCAACGCCGGCCGGAACAGTATCGTGGGACTCGGAAGCGGCAGTCTCGCGGCCGCGCAGAAAGGCCTCGCTGACTGGGAGACCAGGACCGGCGGAAGCTTTGGCGGCAGCGTGAAGGCCGTTCTCGGCATTTCCTCCCCGCAGACACTCACCGCTGCGGGCGCCATCAACGTTGACGGCTTCTTTACGTCCTCTTCCGCCCCGGCCGTGTCCGGCGGCGAAGCGCGCTTCGCCGGAGACTCTCTCCTCATCACCGACGCCTCCACGGAGCGGGACGGCAGCGCGGCCCTCTCAGGCACGGGCAGCTCCGGCAGCAGCCTGACTGTTGAATCCGGGGCGAAGCTCTACATCAGCGGCGGCAGGGACGGCGATACCCTGACAGTCACATCGGCGTTCCCTGATACAAACGTGGCCTCTGACGCCTGGAAAGGAGCCAATCTCACTCTGGACTCCGCCCTCCTCACAGTCACTTCCGCGGAAACACAGGGTGACAGCTACGTGGTCAGGCTCAGGGCGGCGGATACGCCTCTGCCCGATCCCGCGAAGGACACGGCGAAAGACGGCATCGACACAGAATCCCCCTATCCCGGCGTCCGGTTCATCTCCCGCGCCTACAGCCGTGCCTACGGCGCTCCGGGGAACGCCACTGTGGAAGGCGCAGAGCGCCTGCCCGTTCTCGGTTCCGTGCCCCAGCTCACCCTCGCCGCAAACCGAGCGGCGGGCTCAGCCGTAACGGAACGCACGTCCCTCGCTTCACCGGGCGGGGATATCTCCTCCATGACCGCGCTCTCTCCCGACAGCCGCAGAACCTGGTCCCTGTGGGTCCTGCCTCTTTACCAGAGCATAAATCATTACGGGCTCGACGCGGGCAGTCTGGATGCGGATACGTCCGGCTCCCTCGGCGGCGTCACCGTGGGTGCTGACTGCACGTTCGACAGCACACTGAGGCTCGGCGCGGACCTTTCCGTGGGCGGCGGCTGGGCCGAGGGCAGCGGTGACTTCAACAGGACCACGAACAATATGAACTTCTGGGGCGCCGGCCTCTACGGCGGCTGGACCAGGGGCGCATTCGGGCTCAGCGCCGACGTGCACTTCACGTCGAGCTTCAACAGCCTGAAGCAGGAGCTTCCCTCCGCCATGCGCATGGCGGATCTTGAGGCCGATATCACGGCCAGGGCGCTTTCAGCCGGAATCCGGGCCGAATACCGCCTCAGAGCGGGAAACGTCACTGTCATCCCGCACGCCGGCGTGCGCTACACAAACCTCACCGTGGACGGGTACGACGCCGATTCCGGAGGGACTGTCCTCGAGGGCGACGGCTTCAGCCAGGATCTCGTGTTTTTCCCGGCGGGCATCGCCCTTGAGATGCCCCTGGAAACGGAGAGCGGCTGGCGCTTCCTGCCCAGGGCCGACTTCTCCGTGGTCCCCGCAGCCGGTGATATCCGGGCCCGCGAGGACGTGCGCTGGACCGGACTCGGGAAAAGCTACAGCGTGTCCACCCAGGACATGGATCAGGTGAGCTACACGGCCCAGGCCGGGATCGGATGCGGGAAGGACAATTTCAGCGTGAGCGTGAACTACGCCCTCCAGGCCGGCTTCACCACCGAGGGACACTCGGTCTTCGCCGAACTGCGCTGGGAATTCTGATCCCATATCCCCCGGTGCCTCTCCTGGGCACGCGGAAAAATGACAAAAAGAGGGCGGCTTCCCGCTATGGGAAACCGCCCTCTTCATGATCCGTATCCGGAAATTTTAATTCTGCTTCGGGCCGCTGTCCGCCTGATCCGTTCTGACCTCGGCTCCGGCCGGAGTCTTGGACTCGACTTCGGGGGCCACGGGCTGGCCGCCGTCAGCGATGCGCTTCAGGAACTTGTCGCGGCAGTCATAGCTGCAGAAGTGATACACCTTGTCGCCGTCGCGCACGGTAATGCTGTCTTCGACGGACACGTAGGCCCCGCACTGGGGATCCTTCACCATCTCGCCGGACGCAACCTTCTTCGCGATATCCTTCTCGTCCTGCTTCTCGTTCTTCTTGCGCTTCTTGAGAATGTCATTGGCGAAAAGACGATAAAGAATATAGGCGGCAACGGCGATAACTATCCACTTAATCATGCGCGACTCCTTGCAGAAATAAGGCCGGGTCCGGTTCTGAACCCTCCTTCTGCCATGTTAGCACGGGAAGGCCTGACTCGTCATTGAAAAATTTTATCGTCTTCCAGACGCCATTTAAGCCGGGAAAGCAGTCTTTCCGCGCGCACGCCGCCAATCCGGATATCCGGCGCGATGTCGAGAAGCGGCACAAGCCAGAAGGCGCGGCGGGAAAGACGGGGATGCGGCAGGACGCACACTGGGTCGTCAGAGACTACGTCATCGAAGAGCAGCATGTCGATGTCGATGGCCCGGGGGCCGAAGCGCAGGGCGGGATCCGGGCTGCGCACGCGGCCGAGAAGGGTCTCGATGCCGAGAAAGCGCTTCATGAGCTCCACGGGGGTGATATCCCCGCTGACGCGCAGCATGAGGACGCGGTTCAGAAACCAGGGCTGATCCGCGTAATCCTGCGGCTCGGTACGGTAGACGGGAGAAAGGGCCGACACCACGGTTCCCGGCAGGCGGCTCAGTACGTCCAGAGCGGAAAGAAGGCGGTCCGCGGCATCCGGAGAATTGGATCCGAGGCCGACGTACACAGTATGAATGTTTTCCATGCTAGCCTCTATAGTAAGCCTGGCCGCTTCTGTAAAGCCCGGGAACAGGCAGGAGGCCGGTTTCCCCCCGCCCGTTTACAAATATGTCACGCCTCCCCTCTCAGGAAAAAAGCCCTCCGGCGAAGCCCGGGAAGAGAGTCTCACCCGGCCGGCTGACCGCCGCGGCACTCCTGCGCCATAGAGGCGCTCCGGGAAGGGGAAGACCTCTCCATGTGTGACGGCCGTGGAGGTGCTGCCGGCGTTTTTCCGCATAATCTTCACGCAAAGGTTTAAAAACATATCTGCCTTCTTTTCATCTGCCTGATAAAAAGACATGTTAAAACAGTCCGTTCTGCCCGGGCGCCCGCCTTTCCCGGCGTGGCAGGCCTTGCCGGAGAACCTGAAAGCGCGGCGCGGGCATCGTCAGGCATTCCTTTTCTCCCCGCCCCGCCGGGGCAGCATGCTCCGCACCCGGCAGCCCGGGCCTGCTGGCCATGCAGGGAGTCTGCCGTTCTTCCCCCTCCGCCGGGGATTTTACCCGGTACGGATCCGAATTTTCCCGCGTCCTCCCAGTTGCCCGCTTCCGCTCCGTGGTCTACTCTTCACTCAGGCGCCGTATGACGCCGGGAGGAGGCACACATGCCAGCCAAAGCGCTGCCGCCAGCGGACAGGCTCAGGGATCTTGCCCGGGAATGGTCGGATGGTCTGCTCGCCGAACGCGGGCTCTCGCGCGCCACGCACGACTCCTACAGCCGCGATGTGGGCGTCTTTCTCAGTTTTCTGAAGAAACTTTACGGCACTGGCCCCTGCTGTCCGGGGCCTTCCGATATGGATCTTTTCCTGGCGGAGCAGAGAAGCCGGGGGCTGCAGAGCCGCTCCCTCGCGCACTGTCTCTCCTCCGTCCGCTCTTTCTTCCGCTTTCTCATGGACAGAGGCGCGGCCGATACCAATCCAGCGGCTGACGAGGAAAATCCGAAGCTTCCCATGCGCCTTCCCAACTTCCTCACCAGGGAAGAGATGGACCGGGTGCTGAAGGCTCCCTCCCCTGACACGCCCTCCGGGCGCAGGGACAGGGCCGTGCTCGGACTCCTTTACGCCGCTGGCCTGCGTGTCTCAGAGCTCTGCGGCATGCAGACGGATGACTTCGACCAGGCGCGGGGCGTTGTCCGGGTCATGGGCAAGGGCCGCAAGCAGCGCTACGTGCCCGTGCACGCGGCCATGCGCGAGGAGCTCATCTCCTACCTCGCCAAAACGCGTCCCTGCTTCTCCCCGAAAACGGACAGCCTCTTCGTGAGCCGCCGCGGCCTGCCCCTCACCCGCCAGTACGTCTGGAAAATGGTCAGGAAAGCCGCTCTCCTGGCAGGCATCACGCACAGGGTCTCCCCCCACACGTTCCGCCACAGCTTCGCCACCCATCTTCTGGAAGGCGGCGCGGATCTGCGCAGCGTGCAGATGCTGCTCGGGCACGCTGACATCGCGGCCACCGAAATCTACACCCATGTGCAGGCTGGACGCCTCATGGACATTCACCACAGATTCCACCCAAGGAGCCGGGCTTGAGCATACACGATTACGAGAAGAAGGCGGATCAGGTTTCCATACCCACGGCCACGCTGATCACCTGCCACAGCAACGCGGACTTCGACGCCCTCGCAGCCATGTGCGCAGCGGCCCTCATTTACGGTCCCTGTGACGTCCTCTTTCCCGGCACGCAGGAGGCGAATCTCCAGACCTTCTACCAGGAGCTGAAGGAACGTCCCGGCGCCGCGCCGGGCTGCACCTTCCTCGATGACCGCGTCCCGGACTTTTCAAAATACGGCCGGCTTGTGGCCGTGGACACGCGCCGCCGCTCAAGGCTGCGCCATGTCTGGCCTCTCCTCGACAATCCCGGCACACGCATCGAGGTCTGGGATCACCACCCTGAGACGAGCGACGACGTGCACGCCCATGTCTGCCACGCCGAAATCTGCGGCGCCGTCACCACGCTGCTCATTGAGGAGATACAGAAGCTGAACATCGCTGTCCCGAGGGAGACAGCTACCGTCCTCGGGCTCGGCATCTATTCGGACACGGGTTCCTTCTCCTTCTCTTCGGTCACCCAGAGAGACTTCGCGGCCGCGGGCTGGCTTCTCGGACGCGGCATGGACATCAACATCATTTCCGAAAAGACGGCCTTCTCCATGACGAAGGAGCACATCCGCGCCCTGAACGCCCTCCTCGAGTCCGCGCAGACCTACCACATCAACGGCGCGGACGTGGTGCTCGCCGAGGCGACCCTGGACTCCTACCTGGACGATTTCGCCTTCCTCGCCCACAAGATGATGGAGATGGAGAAATTCGACATCCTCTTCGCCATCGGCCGCATGGACGACCGCATCCAGATCGTGGCGCGCTCCCGCTCCCACGCGGTCAACGTGGGAGCCGTGTGTTCGGCTTTCGGCGGCGGAGGCCACGCTTACGCCGCCAGCGCCAGCGTGCGCGACAAGACGCTCTCCGAGGTACGCGACGGAATCCTCGCCCAGCTCTACCTCCAGGAAGAAGGCGAAAAAACGGCCAGGGATTACATGTCCCAGCCGGCCATCGGCATCGAGGAGGGACACACCATAGCCGAGGCGGACGAGCTCATGCTCCATTTCGGGCTCAAGACCATGCCCGTCTTCGCACCCATGACCCGGCGCTGCACGGGCCTCATCGACAGCCAGATCACCCAGAAGGCCATCGCCCACGGCCTTGCCGGCGCCCCGCTCACGGACTACATGCGCCGCAACCTGAAGACCCTGCCCGTCACCGCCACACTGAGGGACATCACCACCGTCATCGTGGGAGCGCGCCAGCGCCTCGTGCCCATTGTCTCCGGCGGCAGCAGCGTGGTGGGCGTTGTCTCACGCACGGACCTCATCAATATCTTCGCCCAGGAACCCGGCCGCATGAACCCGACAGACCGCGCGCCGAAGTCCAGGAACATGGGCAGGACCATGCGCGACCGCCTGCCGAAGGACGTCCTCGACATTCTGGAAAAGGCGGGAGCTCTCGGCCGCAGCCGGCAGACTCCGGTCTACGTCGTGGGCGGCTTCGTGCGCGACCTGCTTCTGAAAACGCCCAACCACGACATCGACCTTGTGGTGGAAGGCGACGGCATCGGCTTCGCCAGGGCCTTCGCCGGCGTCCTCGGCGGCCGCGTGCGCGTGCACAAAAAATTCCTCACCAGCGTGGTCATCTTCCCCGGAGCCGGCGGGAAGGAGGAGCGCGTGGACGTGGCCACGGCCCGCCTCGAGTACTATGAGTCGCCGGCGGCCCTGCCCACGGTGGAGCACTCCAGCATCAAGATGGATCTCTACCGCCGCGACTTCACCATCAACGCCCTGGCCATACGGCTCGACTGCGAGCCCATGGGTGAGATCGTCGACTTCTTCGGCGGCCAGAAGGACATCCGGGACCGCGTGATCCGGGTTCTGCACACCCTGAGCTTCGTGGAGGACCCCACGCGCTGTCTGCGCGCCGTGCGCTTCGAGCAGCGCTATCACTTCCGCATAGGCCCAGCCACGGAAAAGCTCATCAAGAACGACGTGTCCCTGAAGCTTCTGGACAAACTGTCTCCCTCACGCCTCTTCAACGAGTTCGAGCACATCTGCGCCGAAGAAACGGCCATCCTCTGCATACGCCGCCTGCATGAGCTCGGTATCCTGCAGGCCATCCACCCGCAGCTCAGCATCAACCCGGACAGGAAGGAGATGCTCATCCGCACGGCGAAGGTCATGGCCTGGTACCGCCTCCTCTACATCGACGAGGAAATGCGACCCTGGCTCGTCTACTTCCTCGTGCTCTGCTCGAGTCTCACCTATGCCGTAACCCTCGAGGTCTTCAGGCGCCTCGGCATACCCCCGGCGCTCAAAAACGAGGTGCTCGGATGCAGGGAAAAAGCGCGGAGCCTGCGCTCTTCCCTGAAACGTCTCACAGCCACACCCGGCTTTAGGGTGAGCGCCCTCTGCGCCATGCTGCGCCCCCTGCCCGTGGAATTCGTGCTCTACCTCATGGCCGACATGGAAGTGCCGGAGACGCGCCGCGCCCTCTCGCGCTACATCACGGTCTGGAGAACGGAAAAGCCGGGCGTCGACGGCAGTGATCTGAAGAAGCTCGGGCTCGCCCCGGGTCCCGCTTACGGCGTCATCCTGCAGCGGCTTCTCGAGGCAAAGCTCGACGGCACGGCGGCCAGTCCGGAAGAGCAGCTCGCCCTGGCCCGGGAGCTCACAGGCCAGGCCATGGACGGCAGGCTTGAGATTCCTGCAGACAGGATGCCAAAGAGTCTCAGGAAAGCGGAAGATGGTGACAAAAAGCAGGAGTAAAACTTGCCCAACGCGCCTCTTAGGCGTACTCTCAGCAGGCTAATAATGGCGGGTTGTGCCCGCTTCCGCTTTTTTCATGCGGAACTTTAGAGATTTTCGGGAATTTTCAGGAAGAAGGCTGGCAATGGAAAGACAACTCTGGGCGCCCTGGAGAATCAGCTACATCCTCGGCCCCAAGCCGGATGAATGCGTTTTCTGCATTCCCGATACAGAGGAAGAGGATGAGGAGCGGCTCATTCTGCACCGCGGGAAAAACTGCTTCGTGATCATGAACAAGTACCCCTACAACAACGGGCACATCATGGTCTGTCCCTACAGGCACGTCATGGTTCTCGGTGACCTTGACGCGGACACCATTCACGAAATCATGGACTACCTGCAGTTCTGCACGAAAGTCCTCAAGGCAAATTTCCACTGCCCCGGCATCAACATCGGCCTGAACATGGGCGAGGCGGCAGGCGCCGGCATACGCGAGCACCTGCATTTCCATCTCGTCCCGCGCTGGAACGGCGATTCCTCCTTCCTTGCCGTCATGGATGGCGTACGGACCATGCCTCAGTACCTGAGCGACACGTACGCGGCTTTAAAGCCATACTTTAAAAACGCTCCCACGCACCGTTAGGAGGCACCCCCCATGCGCTACGTTAAGGTTCTCATTCTGGCCCTTTTCTTCTTTCTGTGCCTGGTTTTCCTTTTCCAGAATCAGAACGTGCTCTCCCAGAAACTCACGCTCGAGCTGAACCTCCTGGCCATTCCCAAGATGACCTCCATCGAGCTTCCCTTCTACTTCATCATCCTGGTGTCCTTCCTGGCCGGCTGCGTCATGGCCCTCCTGCTCCTGCTCTGGGACAGGATGCGCCTTTCCGCGCACATCCTGCAGCAGACATGGCGCATCAGCAACCTTGAAAACGAGAACCACAAGCTCGTTGAAGATATGGGCAAGCTGGCCAACGCCGACGAGGACGACCGTCCCAGCATGTTCGCCCGCATCAAGGCCCAGTATCTGAAGGCCCGCGAAGACCGTAAGGCGAAGAAGGGACACAGGGCCGCTGCAAAGGCCGCTCAGGAAGCGGGTGCCCCGGCTGACAGCGCTCCCTCGGACAGCTCCTTCGAGCAGGAAAACCCGCAGCAGCGCTAGGCTGAGATCCGGATATCCGATAATACCAGCGGCGGCCGGCTCTTGCCGGCCGCCGCTTCTCAGTTTTTCAGACGGGATGGAACATGCCAGACGCAAACGACACAAAGAAAAACGCCTTTCCTGACAGGCCGGAAAAGAATACCGCCGCCGCGGATCACAGCCAGTTCACCGGCGGCCCGGCCGTCGATGCCGAAAGCCCGCTCCTCGACAGCCCGGACAGCGCTCCGGACGCGAAGGACATAGCCGGCGGCTACCGCATCACTCCCATGTTCCGGCAGTATCTCGAGGTCAAACGCCAGTATCCGGACGCCCTCCTCTTCTACCGCATGGGCGACTTCTACGAGCTCTTCTTCGAGGACGCAGGCATCGCGGCCAGGGAACTCCAGCTGGCCCTCACCTCCAGGAACCGCGGCGATGACAATCCCATCCCCATGTGCGGCGTGCCCTGGCGGGCCATGGAATCCTACGCCTCCCAGCTTATCGACAAGGGCTACAGCATCGCCGTCTGCGACCAGACCGAGGATCCCCGTCACGCGAAGGGACTCGTGAGCCGTGCCGTCACCCGCGTGGTCACCCCGGGCACCGTGCTCGACGACGCCAACCTCGATTCCAAGGCGCACAACTACCTCGGAGCGTTCTTCCCCGACGGGGACAGCGCTGGCTTCGTCTGGGCTGATATCACCACCGGTCAGTGGAGCGGCCTCGAGGCCCGTACCGACACCTGCTGGCAGTGGATCCTCAAGTTCGCTCCGCGTGAGCTTCTCCTCCCCGAGGGCGCCGGACTGCCCGAAGACACCGACCTCACGGGCATACGCCTCGTGCGCCGCCGCAAAGGCGCTTTTGACGCCCGCCAGGCAGAAGAGCGCATCCTCTCCTGCCAGCAGGTGGCTGATCTTTCCGCCCTCGGCATGCAGGACAAGCCTCTCCTGACACGCGCCGCGGGCGCCCTGCTCACCTATCTCACCCAGACCCAGAAGCGCAATCCGGACCACATGCTTCCCTTCCGGCCGCTCGATACCTGCGGATGCCTCATCATCGACGACGTCACTGAGCGCAACCTCGAGCTCTTCCAGCGCCTCAACGGCACGCGCGGCAGGGGCACACTCGTGCACGTCATGGACGCCACGGTGACGCCCATGGGCGGACGCCTCCTCGAGGACTGCCTCAAGCGCCCCCTGCGCGATCCGGATGCCATCACCCGCATTCAGGACGCCGTGGAATACCTCTGCAGGGACGACAGAAAACGCGCGGCGCTCAGGGAAGCCCTCGAAGGCGTCTTCGATCTCGAGCGTCTCTCCACGCGAATCCATATGAACCGCGCCCTGCCGAGGGACTTTGCCGCCCTGAAGAACTCCCTCGAGGCTCTTCCGAAGGTCGAAGCAGCGCTTACCCTGGATACGGGCCGTGGCTCCGGCGTTCCCCCCTTCCTTCAGGAACTCCTTGAAGGCTGGGACAATCTTGAAGACTGCCGCGATCTTCTGACACGGGCCCTGCGCATGCCCCCGCCCCAGGTCATCACGGACGGCGGGATCTTCGCGCCCGGCTACAATGCCGAGCTCGACACCCTCCTCGATCTCTCCGAACACGGCGAAAAAAAGCTCAGAGAAATGTACGAGCGGGATCAGGAACGCGCCGGCTGCAAGCTGAAGTTCGGGAGCAACCGCGTCTTCGGGTACTACTACGAGATTTCCCGCGGACAGAAGGTGGATTCCCTCCCTGAGGACTTCACCCGCCGCCAGACGCTCACCACGGGCGAACGCTACACCACGCCGGGCCTCCGGGAGCTCGAGGAACGCATCCTCGAGGCAGGAGAGAAACAGCGCGACCTCGAATACCGCCTCTTCCAGGAGCTCAGGGATACCGTGGCCGCCCAGCGCGGACGGCTTCTCTCCGTGTCACGCCGGATTGCCCGCCTCGACTACTGGCAGTCCCTCGCCGAAAAAGCCCGGCAGAACGGCTGGACCAGACCCGTCATCACGGACAGCCCCAATCTTTCCGTGCAGGAGGGACGCCATCCCGTTGTCGAGGAAGTCATCGGCCAGGCTAACTTCGTGCCGAACAGTTTCGTCCTGGACAAAAACCGCCGCCTCTGCCTGCTCACCGGTCCCAACATGGCCGGCAAATCCACCATCCTGAGGCAGATCGCCATCATCTGCATCATGGCCCAGATGGGCTCCTTCGTCCCCGCCTCCGCCGCCGAAATCGGCCTCGTGGACCGTCTCTTTTCCCGCGTGGGCGCTTCCGACAACCTCGCCCGCGGCCAGAGCACCTTTATGGTGGAAATGATGGAAACCGCGCGCATCCTGCGCCAGTCGGGGCGCCGCAGCCTGATTATCCTCGACGAGATCGGCCGGGGAACGAGCACCTACGACGGTCTCGCCCTGGCCTGGGCCGTGGCCGAGGATCTGGCCCAGCGCTTCGGGGGATCCCTGCGCACCCTTTTCGCCACGCATTACCACGAGCTCACCCAGCTCGAGGGACAGGTGCCCGGCATCTTCACCATGAACATCGCCGTCCAGGAGCACAACAAAAGCATTCTCTTCCTGCACAGGCTTCTTCCCGGCCCCACGGACAAAAGCTACGGCGTGGAAGTGGCCCGCCTTGCCGGCGTCCCCCGCTCCGTCGTGAACCGTGCCCGGGATCTGCTCGGCCGCTTTGAGGCCATCAAAAAATCGGGGCACAAAGCCTTCCGCGAGGCCCTCAGCCCGGGCCTTCTCCCAGGGCTTCCGGATCAGGATGAAAAAGCCGGAAAGGAAAGGCACGAACGCGTTCTCGCCGAACCCGGCGTCCAGGTGGAACCGAAAGCGAAGGAACACCCGCTCGTGCAGATCCTGCGCGACCTCAATCCCGAGGCCCTCACGCCCATGCAGGCCCTCAGCCTCATCACGGAATGGAAAAACCTCTGGGGCGGCCCCGCCGGAGAGGACAGTGGACAGGACACATCCGAAAAGGCATAACCGCCAGAGAAACGCGGGGGAAACCAATGGGAAAACAAAGCAATCCTTTCAGCATCATCCAGACCATCGCAGAAGAAAAGATCCGCGAGGCTCAGGACAACGGCTTCTTTGACGACCTTCCCGGCAAGGGCGCTCCCATTATCTACGAGGACGACTCCGGCATTCCCGAAGAACTGCGCATGGCCTACAAGATCCTCAAGAATTCCTCCTGCCTTCCTCCAGAACTGCAGGAACGTAAGGATATCTCCTCTCTCGCCGAGATGCTCGAGCACTGCGAGGACGAGCAGACCCGCGTGCGCCAGATGCACAAGCTCGAAGTCATGATATTCAGGGCCAGAACGCGCCACAACCGCGACCTCAGGCTCAAGGACATTGATGACGATTACTTCGACAAAATTCTCGACCGCATCCAGGTTCTGAAGAAAAAGGGAGCACGTTAGAACAGGGCCGGCACCGCCCTTCTCCGGCACGTCCCCGTCTCACGGAGAACAGGAATGATCGATCATCTCTCAGCCTCGCAGCTCTCCAGGTTCACCCGCTGCGCCGAAATGTGGCGCAGGCAGTATATAGAAGGCGACACCGTCCCCGTCGGCGCGGCCGCCCATATCGGCCAGGCCGTACACAAAGCCGCCGAAATAAATTTCAGGCAGAAGATCCAGAGCCATACAGATCTGCCTGCCGATGTCCTCCAGGACGCCGCCGTACAGGAATTCATACGGTCCGTCAGAGACGAAGGTATCTATTTCACACCGAAGCAGCGCCAGAATGTGCAGCAGTTTCTGGCTCAGAGCCAGGACATGACAGCCAGGCTGGCGGACCTCTACCGCAGGGAAATCGCCGGGCGCATACAGCCGGTTCTTGTGGAATACAAAAAGAACCTGCTCCTTCCAAAACTGGATATCCCAGTGCGGACCATCCTGGACGTATACACCGCCAACGGCGAACTGCACGACCTCAAAACCTCTTCCCGCCGCTGGACACCTGAAAAGGCGGCTGAGTCTCCCCAGATGACCCTCTACCGGGAAAGCGTGCGGCTCGCCTGTGGCAGCTATCCGGAGCACATGTACTTCGATGTTATGCTCAAATATGCTCAGCCACAGGTTCAGGTTATTGAGACCAGCAGAACGCGGGACGACATCGCATCTCTCTCTGCCCAGTTCAACAGTATGCTCAGCCAAATCCGGGCAGGACGATTCGAGCCCTACGCCCTGGGTACCTGGATGTGCAGTCCCAGTCTGTGCAGCTACTGGAGCACCTGCCAGTACGCGCACGGCAGGAAATTTTATTCTGATGGCGGCCGGTCCAGCTCCGCGCGGCAGCAGAGCGGGACGTATTCTTCCGGGCGGAAGTCCACTCCATCGTTCAGCCGCTCCTCCCAGTACAGCAGTCCCCGGCAGTCCGGTCCGTCCCCCAGCTCAGGTAACTGGACCCTTCTGAAATGGTCTGGAATCATCGCCGCGCTGCTCGTCCTTCTCAGCCACTGCCACTAAGACCGTTTCCGTCCCGGCCGAAAGAAGAAAACACATCAGAGATTCCGCCGTGGCAAGAATCTAGCCAGCCGGACTTCTTCACAACTGCGCACCGTTGGCAATGATGGAAGGGAGTCTCCGTAGCTACCGTACCGGGGCTTGACGGCTCACTTAAGTTCAGTGCTACCCGATACAATGCCCCCTTTCCTGCCTTCTATGACAGCGGGGCCAGAGGGAGTCGAAAAGACAGTGAGATTGCTCCTCTTAAACTTTTAAAGCCAAGCGCTTTCGTACTGTCCCCGTTTTGTCCCTGCCGCGTTTGCTGTCTCCAGTTCTCCTGGCCGGCCTCTGCTTCTTGTAAAGCCCGGCGTCCACTAATCGAAAACAACTGCCATCCGGCTTGTCAGAACAAGTATCTCAAGTTGTCATCCAAGGGGAAAAAGAGGCGGGACTGCATTGAGTTTTCGGCATGGAGAGGCAGTTTTGTGTCGCTTCGAGGTGGCAAGTTTATGTCATTTGACACCAGTTGCGAGGAATAAAACGCCTTAGGGCAGTCTGCGCAGAATTGAACGTTGGAAATATTCACGAATAAGAGAATACCTTCTCATGAATACGTTTTTCCGATGGTTCTCCTCATTCAGGTTGATCTTCGGCAGAAAAAAACAGGAAAAATCCTCTTTTATCGCCTAGGCGATAGTGTCTGCAGGGAGCGCGTGTAGTCTTGTGCTTATTGGCACAAGGGGCTTTTTTTCACTCACTTTCACAGAGAGGAGTTGCACATGTTGAAAAAATTTTTCTGCTACTGCGCCATCATCCTTTGTTGTCTCGGTTCAACGAACCTGGCTTTTGCCGGCAATTACCCGGATCACCCTATTCAACTGATGACGATGACAAAACCTGGCGCCCAGATTGATCTCCTCACCCGTGCAGTTGCCGAGGCGCTGAAAAAAGATCTTGGTCAGCCGGTACTTGTTATCAACGTTCCTGGCGGATCTCATGGCAGCGTCATGGCAGCCAAACTGGCCACCGCTCCTCACGACGGGTATACGCTTGGCATCTCAGCGACCGCCGCATTCACCTACTCTCCTCATTTCATAAAAACCAGCTACAAGCTGGAAGACTTTGATTACCTGACACTTCTGGGGCTGAATCAGAGCGGCATCATCTGCGCCCCAGATCGTCCGTGGAAAACGCTGAAAGACGCGTTCGTCTGGGCAAAGAAAGAAGGCCATGGCCTGACGTATATGTTTCAGGGATCCGATGACCGTGACGTTATAAAGCGCATTGCCGCCAGAGAGGGAGTTCAGATCTCTCTTATGCCCAGCACGGGCGGCCCTTCCATCATTTCTGCCATCATGGGAGGACACGCTGATCTCGGACATGTCGGCTCCATCATGTTCGGGTACCAAGCAAGCGGAAAAATTAAGGTGCTGGCCGCCACTACTCCTGAAAGGCTTACAGAACTCCCTGATATTCCAACTCTGCGTGAGCAGGGCTGGGATGAATCCGTGGAAATGTACCTCGTTCTGGCAGCGCCCAAAGGACTGTCTGATGATGTCCGCAGGCGCCTTGAAAGCGCTATTTCTGGATTGCAGAAGGATCAGTCTTTTAAAGATTTTATCACGAAAAAACTAATGATGCGTACTACGGAATTTGGTCCTGAATTCGCTGATAAATATATGAAAGAAGCGTCTTCACGTTTCGCAACGCAGAAATAATCCTTCTGATTAGCACAAATATATTCTGTACAACGGGGAGATGCCATCCGCGCTCTCCCCTATAACAATTGAGGAATAAATAAAAATGGTTGAACGGCAACGAAATATACTTGCTTACAGCGTGGTCATCGTTGTCAGCATCGTTATGCTTGCCTGGGTGATCCCAACCTGGTCACCGGAATACCCTGGATATGGAGTTCCGGCGACGCTTGTACCTGACGCTGCATGCGCTCTGATGCTTTTGCTCGCCGCGCTGGGGCTGAGTAAGGAGATATGGACGCTGTTGCGTGATAAAACAAGCAATGAAACACCACAAAAGCAGCTTGCCGGCTGTCAATGGCTTCATCTCATACGTTTCATTGTGCCGGGATTGCTCATCCTTCCAGCCGCACATGTGGTGGGCTTCATACCGGCGGGTATTGGTTTCCTGCTCATCATACAGTTCTTTTGTGGTCAGCGTAAGGCAGTACCAATGATTCTGGTCTCACTGATCCCCGTTCTGACGATTTATGCAGTAGCCCGTTTCGGGCTCAACGTACCTATGCCATAGTATGAAGTGAGGTTGCCATGCTAAGTACAATCCTGGCTGGATTTGCTGATGGCCTACAATTCATCAATATATTATTCGTGTTTCTTGGCGTCACTATCGGTATTATAGCCGGCGCGATCCCCGGAATTAATGGGCCAATGGCGATCGCCCTCTGTATCCCTCTATCATATTATATGTCACCGATCGCCGCCATAGGTTTTCTGGTCGGACTGAATAAGGGAGCTTTCTTCGGAGGATCCATATCCGGAGTTCTGCTCAACACACCTGGAACTCCCGAATCCGCGGCAACAACCTGGGATGGCTACCCTCTCACAAAGAAGGGAAAAGGTGAAAAGGCATTACGCATGGCCTTATACGCCTCGGTCACGGGTGACGCCTTTTCGACTCTGGTTCTGGTCCTGGTCGCAGCTCCGCTCGCCGTTGTAGCCCTGTACATGGGGCCGCCGGAAATCTTCGCTCTCATCTGCGTCGCCATGACAATCATTGCCGGTCTGGGAAGCAGTTCTATTCTTCGCGGCCTCATTGCCGCAGCATTCGGCATGCTCATTGCCACTATTGGCATAGAACCGGTGTCGGCCATGCCTCGCCTGACGTTTGGAATTGTCTCTCTTGAGCGGGGTATTAGCCTAATCCCCATTGGTATTGGCATGTTGGCATTTTCAGAGATTCTGCTTCAGTTGGAGCAACGCTTCAACAACCCAAGAGAGAATATATCACTGACATTCTCTTCTGATCCCAAGGATCGTTTTATCAGCCTTAAGGAATGGTTCAGTTGCATCAAAACTCTGATCCGCTCCTCAATTGCCGGCGTCATCGTAGGCGCACTGCCGGGGCTTGGCGCGCCGGTAGCTTCTTTTTTTGCCTATGATCAGGCTGTTAAGCATTCCAATCATCCTGAAGAATTCGGTAAGGGACGCCTCGAGGGTATAGCAGCTTCAGAATCGGCCAACAGTGCTGTTGCAGCCGCCAGCCTCATTCCTCTTTTCACATTGGGAATTCCTGGCAATGTCGCAGCAGCTCTCTTAGTCGGAGCTTTTGTTATCCATGGCATGATACCCGGCCCCCTCATGTTCCAGGAGAACGCACAGTTTATTTATTCCATTTATGCCAGTCTGATCGTCGCTACCCTGTTTTTATTTTTCATAGGGAGGCTTGGAATTCGGGCTTTCTGCTCAGTTGTCAAGATTCCGCAGATTATACTCTATCCCATAATCATTTTTACATGCATTATTGGATCATATTTATCACAGTATAGCGATTTTGACGTTACGCTGATGCTTCTATTCTCGTTTCTTGCATATTTAATGAAAAAATTCGATTTTTCAATAATATGCCTCATTATTGGTTTTATTCTCGAACCTACTTGGGAAACATCTCTACAGCAAGTAATCATTGCTTCTGAACAAAACCACTATATGTTTTTTACACGTCCAGTTGCGATTATTTTAATGGCAATAACATTTTTTATAATTATAAAATCATCTTTACGCAAAAATAAAAAATAAAATATTACATATATAATATATAATTAATTAAGAGGAGAAAAATAAAATGCCTAATATACATGCATGCCACGCCAAAACAACCATACCACCCTCTTTTGCAGATATTAAACAGGAGGTCATCGACACAGACATTCTCGTCATAGGCGCAGGGAATGCTGGTTGTTTCGTTGCTGTTGAAGCAAAAAAAATAGATCCTTCACTCACCGTTACCTACATGGAAAAAGCAGAAATTCACCGCTCGGGCGCCTGCTCAGCGGGAATGGACGCCATCAATACGTATATCCCCGAAGGAAAAACGCCGGAAGATCTCGTTCGCTGGTCACGCGCTCAGGTAGGCGGCGGGCCTCTGAGGGAAGATCTTGCCCTGTCGAACGCCCAAGAACTGAACGAGGCTGTAGAGGATCTCGAACGCTGGGGATTGCCCATACTTCGCGATGACAAAGGCAAAGTGATGTATCGCGGCAAATGGGACATCTCTATCCATGGAGAACAACTCAAACCGATAATGGCAGAAAAAGCCATTGAAAACGGTATAGTCTACAACAGAATCGCTGCCACCGGGCTTATCATGGAAAATGGACGCTGCAGTGGAGCCTATGGTTTCGGCGTGCGTGACGGGAAATTTTATATTTTCCGCGCGAAGGCAACCATCTGCTGCACCGGCGGCGCAGGTACTCTTTATAAATCGTACACTGCTGATTCGACCGACTGCGGGCATCAGGTGTGGATGTGCCCCTACTGTGTGGGCACAGGCTACGCAATAGGATTTCGCCAGGGCGCCGAGTTGACCAGTCTCGAGCAACGCTGGGTAGCAACACGCTCAAAAGACTTCTGTGGCCCGATAGACACAATATCAGTTGGCTATAAGTCCCCCATCATCAACTGCAAGGATGAGCGCATAATGCAGACGCACTACGCCGAGTTAGGCGGAGATGCCGCTCCACGATACATCCGGGCAAATGCTCCTATGAAAGAATGGCTGGAAGGCCGCGGCCCCACGTATTGTGACACACGGGATTTAACGCAGGAACAGGCCCGGGATCTGCTGACGGATTATCTGAACGAACGGCCATCCTTCGTTTTATTCCTCGCTTCCAGAGGACAGGACATAACAAAGCAGCCCATTGAAATCTACGGTTCCGATCCTTACATCCTTGGCGGCCACACCATGGGCGGTTTCTGGGTCAATCTGGACAGAATGACAACGTTGCCAGGATTTTTTGCAGCTGGTGAAACTGCCGGAGGCAACCCTAATAAATTCGTTGGTGGGTGTGCCGTAGAAGGGAAGATAGCCGCCCGTGGCGCCATAAAATATATCAAAGAAAACAACATCGAATTGCCTCAACTCTCCGAGGAACAACTGCAGAAGGAAAAAGAACGGGTTTTTGCTCCGCTCCTCAGAGGCGGCAATTTTGATGGTGTCAGTGCCATAGCGATGCGTGAACGCCTCCAGCGACTCATGGATGAATATGCCGGAGGTGTCAGTCAGTTCTACCGTACCAACGAGGAACGGTTGGATTATGCTATCTCCAACATCAAAATGCTTCAATCCCAGTTTCAGTTTTTATATGCCGCAAATCTGCATGAGCTGCTGCAGTGTCTCGAAACAATGGACCGCGTCGATGTAGCCGAAGCCGTCTGCTATCATCTGAAGGAACGTAAAGAGACACGCTGGGAAGGCTGGCAGACACGGTCTGATTATCCCGAACGTGATAATGAGCACTTTGATTGTTTCATAGAATCCGTGAGGGATCCCAAAACAGGAAAAATCAGAATGTTCACCCGTCCTTACGAACAGTGCGTTTCCGGTGACAGGTATCACGAGTAGAAAGGAGTTATTCTCATGCCGCCCAGAATAGATATTGCAAAATGCAACGGCTGCAGGGGCCGTTCTGAATCCTTCTGTGAAGAAGTCTGCCCAGGTGATTTAATGTACGTTGATCCAAAGACAGGCCATTCCTGCTGCAGATCCCTGAGGGACTGCTGGGATTGCATGTCCTGTGTCAAAGCATGCCCTCGTGGCGCCATTGAAACTCGCATTCCCTATCAGCTAGGGTATTACAAAGCCAGTCTGCGTCCTATCATGGGCAAAAACAAAATTTCCTGGAAGTGTGTAGATATTCACGGAAAAGAAAGCTTTTTTTCGTTCGAAACACGTAAAAAAATATGATGCAGTTATAAACATTTTATAAAAATCGCATTACGGTTAAAGTCAGAGCAGTGTCTCTCGCAGACACTGCTCTGACTTTATAAATGCAAACTTCACAAGTTTTCATTTCCATTTTTCAATATAGAAGTTACTCTGCTAATCTGCATTCACATCAACTACGGAGTACATTTTGGAAGATTTCTTTTGGCATTTACGCACCTCGGATTTGTTCGAAGGTCTTCCTGCGGAAGTGAAAAAAGCCTTTTTCGATAAAGCAAGCCTTCGCATTTTGAGAAAAAAGGAGTATGTTTTTAAAGAAAATGAACCTGTGTTTTCTTGTTTTTACCTTAAAAAAGGAATAGTTCGCATTTTTAGAGTAAGTAAAAATGGGAAAGAAGCAGTTCTATTTATACATAATGACGGTGCTTTGTTCGGTTTAGCTGAAATAATAAATAATAAAACACGTAAAAGCAATGCGCAGGCTCTTTCTCCATGCCAAATATATTCTATCGCAAGAGAGGATTTTGAAGAACTTCTTGAGCACAATCCGTGTTTATCTCGCAGAATCATCGATACACTTGGAAGTCGTGTTCGATATCTCGGCGAAAAGCTTGAAAGTCTCATGGTAGATAGCGTCCCCGTAAGATTGATAAAAATTCTCCTTTGCCTTAGTGTAGAAGCAATATATAAATCACAAAAGCCAGTCAATGTACCATTTTCTCTTTCTCAGTATGATTTTGCCACTATGACTGGATCATGCCAGCAAACAGTAAGTGAAATATTAAAAAAGCTTACAAAAGATGGTTTCATTCGTGTTGAGGGACGAAGAATTATATTACTTGAACCAGAAAAGTTATTTAAATTATTTTACGGTTCTAATTAAATATATTATTTTTTATATTTTTAAAAATATAGCTGTTAAAAACAATTTTTAAATTTTGTATATTCGCAGTACATTCTCTTTTACAAACAGTCTCCCTCTTTTATATTACTAACATTATCATACGACCGTTCTTCACCGCCTCGGCTACTGGCCATCCTCTGCTGAAAAAGCCAACCAAATCCTGAAGCTTTTTCCCCTGGAAAAGTCTAAAAGAGGCGTTTTGCAGATAAAAATGCCACTCTTAGGGATTTCAATCCTTCTCCGTCGTCAACTGCTTCTCATCAGACTGGCTTCTCCTGACCGTGAACACGGGTAGAACAACGTGGACAGGCTGGTGCCCCCGTCACAGCGCAAAATCCTGCGTTCCCCTGTTCACGGTATACCCGGATCAGAGATTTCCGGCTTCCCTCAGAAGTTTCTCCAGGCTGTCGGTATTCCGTCCTGCGGTGCCGCTGCTGCCAGCCGCGGGGGCCGGAGACCTGGGCTTCGGCGCAGACGCGGAAGGCCTGCGTTCCTTTCTGGCATGCTTCTCGGCGGGAGCGGCGTACCTCTCCCGCCCTTCAGCTGCCGCATTAAGCCTGCGGGCAAAGTCTTCGGTGCCGATTTTGCCCTCCAGGTACCGCAGGGAAAGCCCAAAAACCGCTGTATAGGGAACTTCCCAGTACAGGGGAAGCTCATAAACGATGGACACAATGCGTTCCATGGACTGGAGATCAAAGTTTCCCTTCACAAGCCCGCACAAATCATCCGTTCTGGAGCCGCAGATGCCTCTGGTCCCATCCAGCCAGCCCGCCAGATAAAAGCAATGTTCAGCCAGGCCGCTGCCATTCCACATATCGGCGAACGTTTCGGCCCGGCATGGCAGACAGAAGGACAACAGCAGAACAAAGACGCCAGCGAAGCGGTGCATAAAAAAGGCCTCCGGAAAAGAGACAAAAGGTGAACAAGCCAGTCTGACTGACGCATGATACTTCCAACCAGAGTGGTTTTGTCAAAATCCGGGTCACGTGTTTTCTCCGGGGGCGGCCAGTACGCTTTCGGGCCGATCCGCCGCCGGAAGATCCTCACAGTCTGCCGGCTTCTTTCAGGATTCGCTGCAGTTGCTCATAATCACCGTGTTTTCCCGGGTTCTTCGCAGGCTCATTCACGACATCCGGAATCTCAGGCTCCGGACTGCCACCAAAATCCACAGGCCTTTCCTCGCGGACGGCGCTTTTATCCCCGGACTTCGCCGCGGTATCGAGCTGCTGATGAAGCTGACTGCTGCTGATTTTGTTGTTCAGGAACCGGAGGGTTTCCCAGATCACAAAACTTTCATGCACTTTCCTGTAGGCCGGCTGCCTGTAAATCTCAGATACGACATTCCCAATTTTTATAGACGGGACACGGCTCTCCTCTGAAAGCCCGCACAGATTCTCTCCACGGAACTCTTTGGAATCCACGTGACCGTACACCCAGCCGGCTGCGGTGCTGATGCGTTCCCTCACGCTCATCTTCATCCAGAGCTGCGCCCAGGTCTCATCCGATCCCGGAGCGCCGGCCCTGATCTGCTCAGCAGCCCGCCTGTTGAATGTCTGGAGGGAATCATCGAGCAGGCGGGAAGCCTCTTCATTCCCAAGTTTTTCATGGAAATTCATGACGACAACAGGGATCACGATACTGGCAGGGACATTTGCGTATTTTTCTTCATGATATATCCGGGTCACCTTATCCGCGAGCAGTCCAAAGGAGAGCGTGCTCCCGCGCAGCAGATTGTCCAGCCCGTCCCAGCCGCCGACACAGGACGCCTGGATTCCGCTCTGCCAGCCTTCAAGAAAAGCGGCACGCTCCTCAATACTCAGTGCTTCCCATCTCTCTGCCGGAAGAGCGGCCAGGCACGGAGACACACAGAACAGCACGAGAACAAAAGCGGCAGCGGTACGGAGCATATGACGCCTCATCAATGAAACTTTCTGCGCGGCGGCCCCTGTTTCCCGAATCCCGGAATCCATGTTCCGGGAGGGACAGAGGATTCCCCTTAGCGGCTCTTTTCCTGCGCCCATCTGGCTGACTCCTTCTCAATCTCCCCGCGATGCCTCTCCACATCCCTGCGTGCCTGCTGCAGGTCGCCCCGGCGATAACGGAAATACCCGCAGCGCCTGTTGTACTCGCGAACGGAAGAGTTGTACGCCTCTATGCCCCGCGCATTTGAGATCCCCTGCCTGGCCAATTCCAGAAAAGTGCCCATCCTCACACAGGACCGGATTTGCGGCAGGGTCAGCAGGGAGCCGGACTTATCTGGCGGATCTGCGTAAAACGGTTCATCCTCAGGCACCTTTCCCGCCGGATAATCATTGCGGCTCTCGGCATACGTGCTGTATGGGAAACTGATAAAATTTTCTCTGGCACCCGGAACTTTGTGAGTTTTCATTCCAAGTGCAAGGTTTGGGAGCAACGCCCTGATACGGTTCGGCAATTTAAGGAGCCATGTCAGTGTGGTGTTCCCCGGATTTTTTAGGGGGCCGCATAGGGAGGGGCGCGCCCCTCCCTATGCGGAAAAAGTTCGGTTTCGACGGGCTGGAATAAAAAAGGCCCATGCAGTAATCCTGTGTTGCAAAAAAAAAACAAACGGTTCACAGGAGAACGGCATGAGCCTGCAAGGAGCATATCATCACCTTTCCGAAGAGAAAAGAGCTGCAATTATGGCATTGGCCAGAGAAGGCTTCTCCGGCGCTCATATCGCACGGCGCTGCGGAATCTCTGAGGCGACTGTTTCCAGGGAATTCTCCAGGCAGTTTCCCCAGGGTATCCCCCTGAAAGAACGCCGTAAAAGGTATGAAGCAGCTGCTGCTCATACCCGGTACAGGGAGAACAGGAAAAAATCAAAGCCCAGAGGAAAATTACTGCCCCGGGTTATCGAAACGGCCGAGAAATTAATTCGCCAGGGATACTCGCCGGAGCAGATGGCAAAAACCGTCCTAAAAGGCCAGGCATCCACAGTCAGTATTTACCGCTGGCTGTACGCCGGCTTCCTGCTTTATGGAGATCGGTCTCTTCTCAGGCATAAAGGGAGGCGGCGCGTACAGCGGAAGGAAGGAAAGGCAAAAAAATACACGGCAGGACGATCTGTCCATACCCGTCCTGACAGCATCGAAAGCCGCAGTGAATTCGGCCATTTCGAGGTGGACACGGTTGAATCCGGACGTAACGGCACCGGCTGCGTGTTTACTGTAGTCGAACGGAAAACCCGTATGCTTTTTGCCTGCAGGGCTGAATCCTGCACAGCGGAAAATTTCTATAACACCTTGAAAAAGTTAATTAAAATACTTCCTCCAGGAACAATCAAATCACTTACCGGAGATCGTGGAAAAGAGTTTGCCTGGTATCAGAAAATTGAAAATGAGCTGCGTATTCCGTTCTATTTTGCCGATCCCCACAGCCCCTGGCAGAAGGGATCAAACGAGAATACAAATGGTCTTTTGAGGGAGAATTTCCCGAAGAGAACCAACTTTTCGACTGTCAGTCAGCGTGACTTATACTGGAAGGGAGTGTACCGGATAAACAACCGGCCGAGGAAAGTCCTCGGGTGGAAAACGGCACAGGAATGCTTCGCTGAAGAACTCCGCAACTCCGCCTAAGATCTTGCACTTGGAATGAAAATTCACCCTTCTGTCTGTTTTACCTCTGCAGTATGACTGCATTTTGACACACGAAATATAATCAAAGCCATAATGCAGCAAAATATAAAGAAAATTCTATACAGATTTGTATCATCTTCTCTTTTTATGCTTTCCTGATATCTCCTTATCTCAGACTTTATATTTTCTGATTCAGCGTACAGTACAGCGGAATTCAGAATACTGTCTACTTCTTCCGTCCCGTCCGGCCTGATGTCTTTCATGGCCCGAATGCATGCCAGAAGCGATTGGGCGATGCAGTCGCTGACAGCGCTGATATTTTCCTGTCTTACCTCTCTCCTTGAACGCAGCGTGCTGATCAGGGAAGGCGCACGCCCGAGAATCTGCTTCGCCTGCTCAAGAGCGCAGGCCGGGCTGCTCTTTGCCGCGCCAACAGCGTCCCTGCAGAACGCGGCAGCTTCGTCCCTCAGCTTTTTCTGCCTTTCTTCTTCCACCCTGCTCACAAAGTCCGCGAACGCGCGGTCTGTCCCGGAAACGAGGTACGCGACACAGGTCACACCCGTAAACGTCTCCTTCAGGAGGGTCATAAATTTATAAAAAATGTCCTCTCTGCCATACATGACATACATATCGACAGCTGTGTTATGGATGAGCCCGGCGATGCGCTCACTGGCGTTATCATCGTCCCCGCGGCTCACGGCGAAAATCCGGATCGGCCGCGCTATCCTGTCCCAGGCTTTTGCCGACGCGGCAAGAGCATCGGCCACAGAAGTCAGAGGATCGCCGGTCTGGCCCTCGCGTGCCATGCTGGCCAGTTTATTTACCAGATTTTCAGGATACGACTCGTAGAGAAAATCTTTTTCCCGGCGCTGATACCGCGATACAAGGTCATTCAGCATGTCCGGAGCCTTATGCTTCCCCTGCTCCGTCTCCAGGTCGACGATTTCCGTAACGGCCTGTCTGAAATCGTCATCAGGAAGCTCCGTCAGCTTTCTGAAAATGGCAGTGCTGCAGGTAATCCGCTGCCTCACAACTTCTGCCTGAACGGCCTTCCTGTCCGACACCACAGGAAAACCCGCTGCCGAACGGGCGGCATTGATGAGTGGCATGAGAATGTCGAGGGAAACTTTCCCATACGCGTCGATGATGGCAGTCACCCAGTGCACCATGACAGCAGCCGGCGGATCTTTAATCCTTTTGAAGGCCGACGTCAGAAGATTAACGCGGGCCGTGGGCAGCAGGTTATCTTCCCGGATCAGCATCTCCGGCGCTTTCTTCAGACGTCCGAGAAGAATTTCTACCTGGCTGGCGTCAAGCCCGGGCAGCCAGGCAACCTCGGCTCGCAGCCGTTTAAAAGGATCACACAACGTGTAGGCGGCATCGCGGCGCATCTGCGAAACACTGCCCTGCCCGTCCCCGCTAACGGTTTCCATGATACGCTGTTGGCTGTCACGCGGACTGACTTTCAACAGGTTGAAGGGATTTTTCAGCAAATCCATGAGCTACCCGGTCAATTTTTTCGGGAGAGGAACAAAAAGAGGAGCAACCGGCTCAGCTTTCAGCTAGGACAAGTTTTGCAAAAAAAAACAGGTGAATCCGGTGAACTAAAATCATGTTAGTGTGGATGCAGAAGAAATTCTACAATTTTATGCTGAAAATAGGGCAAAGGCTGCATTCTGCGCCACAGAAAATTTCTGCAGGGCATTGAGGAAGTCCGGCAAAATCCTTCCACAGGGAACAACCAAATTCATTACCGGTGAGCGTCGGGAAAAAGCCAGCATGGTATCAAAAGACTGAATGCGGACTGTTCCTCCCATTCTGTTTTTCAAATATACAAACTCCCGGCATATAACCAATCGGCCTGGAAAAGCCTCAGGGGGAAAGACAACGCAGGGACGCTCCAATGAAGAACTAAACAACGCCTTCTGAAACAACCTGCACCTGAATGAGAAATTCACCCCCTGATTAACTCTTTGTTAAAACATTGCGATTAGAATTGTTTACCATTATAATTAATAGCCGTTATTTTTTAATCGTTCCGGCGCCGCTTCCATTTTCACAAACCACTCAGGAGAAAATCCCGCACTGATACAGGGGCAGTACTGGAAAAAGTTACAAGGAGACATTTTTTCATGGCTGTCAGAAACGTTTGCAGGCAGATGAGGCAGCACGCCCTTCCTGCTGCAGCAGATGCAGGATTTTGTCTGAAATTCTTCCCCTCTGCTTCACGTCCCGACAAAAGGGGAAGCAGATACGCGGCCCTCACTGCGGCTGCCGCGGCAGCCTGGCTGTCCCTTTATCCCTGGGCTGAGGCGCAGGCCGATGACGCACCGTCCTATACGGAAATTGACCAGTACCACGGAGAGTTCACGGCAAAGGACGGAACAACATTTTCGTACCTGCCTGATGCAGGCAAGCCTGTCACTCCTACCGGAACGGATGCGCCGCACAACTACCTCATCGAGCTTAATGGAACTCACCTGACAGCCGCCGGGACGGATAGCAGCGGACTTAACCCGTCAGAACTCCGCATCCTGAATTCCGATGAAGGGACTGTCTCCACTAACAAGCTGACTTTCTATAACTCCAAAGAAAAAGCATCTGCAGACGCTGCCGGCGGCGGTTCCATCACGTTCGTCAAAGGCAGGCTTGGGGCAGATAACAATATTTTCGACTTTGGAGGTACAAAACTGTCCGCCAGCGGCTCTGCCCAGTCAGTCCCTGACGGACACGAGCCCATTTTCAGTTCACTGACGTTCGTTGATTCCCTGCAGGGCGCCTCTGACAACAACGTGGTGACAATGAATAATGGAAGAACCCAGAATTCTTCTGTAACCCTTACAGGCGGAGCCTCCGCTGTTTTCGTGAGCGGCGCAGCCGGCACCTCATCAAACACGATCACACTGAACGGGACTGCCCTGTCGGCGGAAGGCGCCTCAAAAGACGGACGCGTATATGGAGACATTACGCTGATCAGTTCTTCAGGAGGATCCGTCAGCGGCAGCACTGTGACAATGGAAAACAGAAGCAGCCAGGCTTCTTCTGTAACCCTTACAGACGGAGCTTCCGCTGTTTTCGTGAGCGGCGCAGCCGGCGCCGCATCAAACACGATCACACTGAACGGGACTACTCTGTCAGCGGAAGGAGTATCAGAAGGCGGCTGCGTGTACGGAGGCATCACGTTGGTCAGATCTTCAGAGGGATCCGTCAGCGGCAGCATGCTTACAGTAAACACGGCGACGCTGAAAGCCACTGGCGGCACTGCAATTGATTTCGTGAGCAGCGCATCCGGCGCCGTATCAAACACGATCACACTGAACGAGACTAATCTATCAGCGGAAGGAGTATCAGAGGACGGCAATGTATACGGGGGAATCTCGCTGGTCAGTTCCGCAGAGGGATCCGTCAGTGGCAGCACGCTCGAAATAAACACGGCGACGCTGCAGGTCACTGATGGCGCCTCGGTTCATTTCATAAACGGCGCAAATGGCGTCGGGAAATACACGATCGGGCTGAGCGGGTCAGATATCTCGGCAAAAGGAATTCAGACAGGCGGCAGCGTATACGGCGGCATTACGCTGGTCGAATCTTACAACGGCATTGTCAGCGGAAGCGGCAGCAAGATCACCCTGAGCGGAGATGGGAGCGGTCACCGGACCAGTCTGTCAGCCACTGACGGCGCTTCGATTTCTTTCGTGAGCGGCGCGAAGGGCGCTGAAGGAAACACGATTGAGCTGAGCGGGTCAGATATCTCGGCAAAAGGAGTTCAGGCATACGGCAGCATATATGGCGGCGTCATTACGCTGATCAGTTCTTCAGAGGGGGCTGTCAGTGACAGTACACTTGAAGTGAACACGGATTCCAACGGGAAACGGACGACGATGACAGCTTCTGACGGCGCCTCGATTCATTTCATAAACGGCGCAAACGGTGTTGAAAAATACACGATCGGGCTGGACGGGGCGGATATCTCGGCCGCAGGCGCACAGGCAGGCGGCAGCGTATACGGAGATATCACGCTGGTCGAATCTTCCCACGGCATTGTCAGCGGCAGTGGCAGCAAGATCACCCTGAGCAGGGATGGGAGCGGTAACCGGACCAGTCTGGCAGCCACTGACGGCGCTTCGGTTTATTTCGTGAACGGCGCTGAGGGCGCTGAAGGGAACACGATTGAGCTGAACGGAGCAGATATCTCGGCAAAAGGAGTTCAGGCAGACGGCAGAGTATACGGGGGCGCCATCACGCTGATCGGCTCCTCAGACGGAACCGTCAGCGGCAGTACAGTAAATCTGCACAGTGACGGAAGCGGGGCTGGAACCACGCTGTCAGCCACTGACGGCGCTTCAATTCATCTCGTGAGCGGCGCAAAGGGGGCAGAAGGGAACGCAATTGAGATAAACGGTGCTGCTATCACGGCTGACGGCGATCAGGCGGACGGCATGACATACGGCAGCTCTTCCCTGATCGAATCTTTATCAGGCACGGCCACTGACAATAAAGTTTACTTACATTCAACTGGCAGCAGCATAACGTCTTTCCAAATCCAGGACGGGGCGGACATGAAACTGGTTTCCGGTGCGGGCGGAGTTTCCGGCAATCATGTGAGGATGTCAGGAGCCATTCTGGGCGTCACCGGCGGCGGCACCCTGTCCGCCGTTTCTTCCTCCGGCGGAACTGCGGAGGAGAACACAGTGGAGGTCCTGACAACGGACAAAAACGATCGCTCAAAAATTACGGCATCCGGAGGATCCTCTGTCACCCTGCTCAGCGGAACTGAACTGAAAAGCAGAACAGTACTGGAAAACGGGACAGAACAGGAACAAAAGAACACCGTCCACATCGTGGGAGCGGATCTTGAGGTGACCGGCACGGGCGGCGGAGATTCCGGCAGGCTGACGCTCATGGCCTCACAGGGAAACGCGTCCGGAACCAGAATCGGACTCTACCGCAGCGATCACGATGCCGGAGAAGTACAGAGCTTTTTCAGACTTACTAACGGCGCGTCCTTATCCGGCCTCACCGCGCAGGGTAACGCCCAGGGCAATGACATAGAAGTTTCGGGTTCGGAAATTGACGTGGAGGGCGTCCTCTCATCGGATTCCGGCAGCACAACGGTCCTCGGCGAGGCGCGGCTGCTTGATGCCGGTGGTGAAGCCAGAAACAATACCTTTGAGTCGTACAGCGATACCTCCTACATAGCGAAAAACGGCGCATCCATCTTCATGCTCTCTGGCGAGACCGGCGCATCGGAGAACACCATTGACTGGCACTCTGTTACGGTGGACATGACAGGCGCGGAAGGCTCGCTGAACGGGGAAAGTCAGATTTTCGGCGAAGCCAGCGTCGTCAGGACGAAAGGAGCGGCCTCGGGAAACAGGTTCACCTCTGCCGGCTCTTCCTACACGCTCAAAAACGGCGCATCCCTGCACGTCATCTCAGGTCCGCAGGGCGTCACCGGAAACAGCCTCACATGGACCCGGGATCAAATCTCCGTGACAGGTTCCCGGCAGGAAGGAGAAGCCGTCATTCTGCTCTCCGATTCCGGCTCCGCGGAAGGCAATATCTTCTCGGGCGCCGGCGTTGCTTTCACGGCTGACGGCGCAGGCCTCAGCATTGTCACGGCACAGAACGATGTCTCCCGGAACAACGTGACGTTCTCGGAGAACAACGACAAACGTTCCACCATACAGGCCTTAAATGGAGCATCCGTATCAGTCTTCAGCGCGCGGACCGGCAAGGCTGCCGTCAACAACCTGACGGCCACGGACACTGACATCACGGGCGATGCGGCCATGACCCTGCTCACAACGCCCCGGGAAGCGGAGAAGAACATTTTCTCACTGACCCGTACATCCTTCAATGCGGGAGACAGCGTACCTGAAGGATCGTCCCTGACCCTTATTTCAGGACAGACGGCCGAGGACAATAACGTCAGCATCGCGTCTTCTGATTTTCACGCCGGAGGGAACATCACGGGCATCCATGCCGGCGGAGATTCCCAGAATGACGCCGCAACGTTCACGGACAGCACCTTCTCCTCTGCAGACGGCCTGGCGATAGGCATCGAAGCTGCGGGCAGCGCACAGAAAGACAGCTTTGTGCTGAACGGCGGCACGCTGAACCTCAGCAGCTCACTCACCGGCATCAGCGCCAGTGCCATCACCGGCAGTCAAGCGGAATTCACCGGCACCGTTACCGGAAAGGCCGGAGCCTTCGTGGGCATGGAGGCAGAAGGGAAGGCATCGGGCAACAAGGCCTGGCTCACCGCGCTGCAGACGGATGCGCCCGGCGCGATATACGGCACCCGTTCCGGAGCCGACGCCGAGAACAACACTCTTACTGTCACAGGCGGCAGCATCAGCGCCGATATCTACGCGGCCGCAGCGACGGAAAACGGCGCAGCCGCACGCATCAGCAGGCTGTTCATCGAAAACGGCGCGCAGCTCACGGGCTCCCGGCTCATCGCGGGCTTCGCCCGGGGCGACGTCACGGGCAGCACGGCCGTTTTCAGGGATTCGTATGCCGCCGGCAGCCTTTACGGCGGCTATTCCGATGGCGGCACGGCCTCAGGAAACGATGTCACCGTGGAAAGCGGCACGATCGGCGGCGCTGCCGTCGGCGGAAGCTCGGAAAAGGGAACCGCTTCCGGCAACAGCGTTCATGTGAAGGGCGGCACGCTCAATGGCGGCGCGGAAGGCGGCCATACCGGAACCGGCGATGCCACAGGCAACACCGTCCTTATCGATTCCGGCACCGTGCTCGACCATATCTACGGCGGATTCACGGGCAGCGGCTCCGCCACCGGCAACTTCATCACGGTTACCGGAGGCACGGTAAACGCCGTTGTCGCCGGCGGCTATGATGACGGCACGGCCACGGACAACACGGTGACGCTCTATGACACGGCCGTCTATACGGGTTCCGGGCTCTACGGCGGCCGGAACGCCGGACCGTCTTCCGATGTGTTCACAGGCAATACGCTCAACGTTCACGGCCAGATTCAGGCAGCCACACTGCAGAACTTCCAGAACCTGAACTTCTACGATGTGGCCGATGACACAGCCAGCGTGGATCTCTCAAAATCCGCCGTCATCGGTGACGGCAAGAACACCATCACCAACGTGGCCATCGTCAGCCTGAAGAACCAGACGGGGGATATTCCCGAGGAATACGTCCTCGTGCACACGCCGGCGGCCTCGTCGAGCTTCAAAGGCACCAACCTCTACGTGAACGGCAATACGGTCGTGACCATTGGTCCCGACGGCTCCTATGTTCCCTATTCCGGGACAGTGGCCAACGACGGCACCATGGATAACGCAACCGGCTCTGCCGGCATGACGAAGTCCCAGTACGGCCTCAGAAAAGGATTTCTGACCTTTGACGTGGATTTCTTCATCAAGAACGGCCAGGATCTCATCGCCCGCTGGAAGAAAAACGCGCCTGTTGAGGTTGACCCTGAAACCGAACAATTCTCGGCTACCCGCCAGGCCAGCGCGGCTCTCATGGACGAAGGCGCTGATTTCGTGGCCGGTGAAGGCATTGACCGCGCGCTTCAGGCCAGACAGTGCCTGCCCGGAGAACCCTGCGGAGCCAAGGCCTTCATGGCCGTGAATGGGCTATGGTAGCCTAGTTGCCGGCCTCGCCCGTCAGTGCAAGATCGGGGCATGGGGTATCTCGCGGGCGCGTTCTTCGAGACCGGCCTCGGCCGCTTCCACTCCGAATACGAAACGGATAATTCCCGCGCCATCGACAGCGAGGGGCATGACTACTATTACGGCGTCGGCGCCCTCGCGAAGGTCTTCCTCAACAGGGATGCCCTGCGGGGCCTCTATGCCGAAGGATCCATCCGTTACGGCCTCATGATGAGCGACTGGCAGAGCCACGACATCAATATCAGCGGCCGCACGGCAGACTGGGATGGCCGGGCCCCCTACCTCACCGCCCACGGCGGCCTCGGATACATGTGGGACGTTACGGACAATGTGACGGCCGACGTGTACGCCAAGTACTTCTGGGGACATCTGTGGGGCGACGACGGCACGATCTGCGGTCAGAAGTTTGAGTTCGATGACATCTACTCGAGCCGCGTGCGCACCGGCGCACGCCTCAACTTCAAAAAGGATGAAACCTTCAGCTGGTACCTGGGCGGAGCCTGGGAACACCAGTTCGACGCCAAAAGCACCGGCAGCATCTACGGCTACGATGTGCCTTCCACGGATCTCAGGGGCAATACGGCTATCGCCGAGGCCGGCATCTACTTCAGGCCTAAGGCGGACTCCGACTTCTCGTTCATGCTCGGCACCACGGGCTACTTCGGCGAGAAGCGCGAAGGCGTGACCGGGCACCTGCAGGTACGATACGAGTTCTGATCCGGTTCCCCACGCTGAAGCGTCAGGAGCCGGGAACCCGCGCGGGAAGGAAAAGCCCTCCCGCGCGGGTTCATGGCCGGAGAAAACCGCGTAGACCTCTGTCAGCAATGAAAAAATGTTTGCAGCTGCAGAATTGCTGCATATATTTCCCTAACGGATCCAGCGCCGCTCCGGTTCCCTTCCGGCGGAACAAAAAAACATTCAGCACGTTTTTATCAAGACGGACAGAGGGGAACCATACCGGACACGGCACGGCGGCAGGCCCGGCACAGGAAGGGTCCTGGGGAAAGCCGGCAGCGCCGGCATGAAGAAATGCCCGGAGGTTCACGGACGGCTCACGCGCGGACTGTGGGCGGCCGTATCGTATTGCTTCCCCAGCCCTGCGACGCGCTTCCCACGTTCATGGCTGCTCCGCCAGGATGGGACAGAAGGCGGCGGGCCAGGCTGCGCGGCCGCCTTTACCGGTTCCGGGAAACCGCACCGCGGACCTCCGGTGGAGGAGACAAAACGGGCCTGATTACATGAAATGAAAATCCAGGGACCCCTCACATGGGACCGCCCCTGAAAGGATGCCCGCAGGTTAAAATCCCGCCGCGTCCTCGAAGATGCCGGCCAGCTTTTTCGGAGTCAGAAGTTTCGGTTTCTTTTCCCCTCCGTCCTTCCCGTCTCCGGAGCCGGCAGCCATGTCAGTCACCGTCCTGTTCAGGTACTCCGCGGCTTTCTTCCCGTCGAGGACGCCCTCGAGGTAAAAGGCTGCCGTGCTGATGAGCAGGCCGACAGGCAGAACCTTATAGGCGGGCTGCTTGTAAATGGCGGTCACGATGCGCTCCATATGGAGGACATCGTCCATGTTCTGGTCGAGCAGCCTGCAGAGGCCTTCCCTGTTCCTGCCGCAGGCGTTTCTGAGCCCGTCCGTCCAGCCCGCGATATAATACATGCGGGTATCCGGCTTCATGGTGTTCCAGAACCCGGCGTCACCCTCCGCGCAGCAGGGCACGGCGCTGAGCAGGATGAGCATGAGGGCAGCAAGACAGGTTCGCATGGAAAAACTCCTTTCGTTTTCCCGTATTGTACAGGGGCCGATCCCGCCCTTCAAGCGTAAAAACGGCAGGTTCCGAAACGTCATATTCCGGAGACGCCGCCCGGTTCACGATCCATGAAAGACGCCTTCTGTTGACGGAAGACGTCAGACATAGTAAAAAGACAATATTGTATTAACAGAAATTTTTATAATCTACCTATCCGGGGCAGAACCGGAAAGAAGGAAACATGAAATTCGGCATGCGCAGGCCAAGCCTCCGGGGTTCACTCAGCGCCAGAACCAAAGGCGCCTTCACACGCGCCATCAGGCGCGCCATCATCCCGGGCTACGGCAGAAAGGGCATGGGACTCCTCAGGGATCCCGCCCGCTCCGTGAGAAACAGGGTTTATCACCGGGTCACGTTCAGTTTCTGGGATCTTCTGAAACGCCTCTTTGGCTCCGGCCGCAGATAGGGAGACGGGGAGGCGCAGCCCCGCTCCGGGAAGACAGCGTCCGCGCCACAAAGCAGGGGCGCGTTCCCGCGCAGAATTTTTCCGGCGCCGGGGAAGCAGACAGAAAACAGAAGAGGGGACGGAAAAAGTATCTTCCGTCCCCTCTTCTGTGTATCACATCAAATCTTCGTCAGCGGGCATACGCTCCCAGTACACATGCCCCTTTTTCTTGTACTTTCTGAGGAGCACGTAGAAGCTCCCGGGGCCGCCGTCATGTTTCTGGGCCGTACAGAAGGCCAGCACCACGCGCTTGAAGGGTTCCTGGGTAATCCAGCTCTTGAATTTCTCGCGCAGGATGCCGATACCGTCGGGGCTGTTGTGGCCGCGGCCGGGGACCACGAGGATGCAGCGCATGCCGCGGAACCAGGAAGCCTTGAAGAAGCCGCGCAGGGTTTCGAAGGCCTGCTGCACATTGAGGCCGTGCAGATCCACGCTGGCCTCGGGGCTGTAGGCGCCCTGGCGGAGCTTGTTCATGATCATGCTGTCGAGGCCCATCACGAAGCCTTCGCTGTACTCGTCCGAAAAGGACAGGGCAAACTCAAGCTTGCCGTCGATGAAATCCTGGAGCGGGTTGCCACCCGCTTCAGGCGGATTGCCTCCGGGCGCGGTGGGGGGAAGGATCTCCCGTCCCGTGCCATCGAGGGGCTTCACGCCGTTCATGGCCTTGAAGAAGGCGGGATCGTCAGAATCGTCACCCAGGGCCTCGGCCATGGTCTTCTCTTCTTCCGGAGCCGCTTCGGCCTTCGTCTCTTCCGCGGGCTTCTGATGCCTGCGCCTGCCCTTCTTCTCCTTTTTGTCAGCGAGGGGAACGACGTTCTTCAGATCCACCTGGTCGGAGAAGGCGAAACTTTCGCGAGTGCGCGGCTCCCCGTGGGACCTGCCCTTCACGGCGTGGCCGCTTTCCTTTTCAGGCTCCACGCCGTCCATGGCGCGCAGAAAAAGTTCCGTGTCCCTGGCCTCTTCCTGGGACACGGGCTTTCTGGCCTTTCTGGCCCTGCGCATGAGGGCCTCGGTCTCGCGGCCGGCCGTACTTTTGGCCGGGAAGTCCTTCCGGCCCTTAAGCCCCCTGAAGGGATTATTGGAAAAGCTTTCATCAGTCATGTCAGAACTCCGAAAAAAAAGCCGCAGGGGCTGGCTGCGGCTTCATAAAGTCTGAAGGAAAAGGGAGGCTGGCTACTTGCCGGCAGGAGCCGGTTCAGCCGGAGCCGCGGGAGCGGCAGGGGCAGAAGGAGCAGCGGGAGCCGCCGGGGCTGCGGGAGCCTGATCCTCGATACGCACGTTGAGGACGGCGGAATCCTTGGTCTCATGACGGCTCGTCACGTAGGTGTAGCTCAGCGAGGTCAGCACGAAGATGACGGCCATGAAGGCGGTCATTTTCGCGAGAAGGCTGCCCGCGCCGGAGCTGCCGAAGACGGACGTGTTGCCGCCGCCAAAGATGACGCCCATTCCTTCCTTGCCGGACTGAAGGAGAATAAGAATGACGAGAAGAACACAGACGACTATATGCAGGGCAAGAATGATGGACTCCACCGAAAAGCCTCCAGCTTAACCTGGTCTCAGGAATTGATGATAGCGAGGAAGCTTTTGGCTTCCAAAGAAGCACCACCTACCAGAACACCGTCCACATTGTCAAGTCCCAGGATCTCGTGGGCGTTGGAAGGCTTCACGGATCCGCCGTACAGAATGGGCAGTTCGGTGCAGGCCGAGGCGAACATGGTGCGCAGGTCGCCGCGGATAAGCTCATGGGCTTCCTTAATCTCGGCGGGTCCTGCGGTCTTGCCGGTGCCGATGGCCCACACGGGCTCGTAGGCGATGGCGATGGAGGAAACTGCGGTCTCTGAGGACTGGCCGGACAGGGCGCTGGTGAGCTGGCGCATGAGGACGGCGTTGAGGTGGCCGGACTCGCGCTCCTCGAGGGTCTCGCCCACGCAGAGCATGACCTTGAGGTCATGGGCCAGGGCGAAGTTGACCTTGCGGGAAATGAGTTCATCGGGCTCGTTGAATATGTGTCTGCGCTCGGAATGGCCGCACAGGGCCCACTGGCCGCCGCAGTCATGCACCATGGCCGGGGAAATCTCACCGGTGAAGGCGCCGTTTTCCGCGGGGTAGAAATTCTGAATACCCGTCTCAAAGCGGCCCATGGAGGCGCCGGTCACGATGTCGAGCGCCGTGGCAGGCGGGAAGATGACGACTTTACGGTCATCAGGAAGACTGGCGATACCCTCGGCCACGCTGCGGGCCAGGGCTTCGCCCTGCGCACGGGTCTCATTCATTTTCCAGTTTGCAGCGATAATCTTCTTCATACGATTTTTCCCCCGCTCATTGAGGCTGGTTCAGGTTATGTCCGGCTTCCATGGTCATGGCCAGCGCGTCCTCCCCGTCGGCGTAGTAGCGGCGCCGCACTCCGGATCTGCGGAAACCGGCGCGCGTGTACAGGGACAGGGCCGGGGCGTTGCTGGGCCTGACTTCCAGATAGTAGAAAAATATAGACTTTTCCCTGGCCTGGTGCAAGATCGCCTGAAGAAGACGGGTGGCGATGCCCCTGCCCCGCATCTCAGGCTCCACGCCCACGTTGATGATCTCGAGTTCTCCGGCCACCTCGCTCACGGTGATGTAGCCCGCGAGACGGCCGTCCATGCGGCAGCCGAGCGAAAGGTACGGCGACCCTTTCCCGAGCGCCTTCGCGTACTGTTCCGCGGTCCAGAAGCTCGGAAAGCACTTCTCCTCGAGAGCGCTCAGCTCGGCCGCGTCTTCCGGTGTAAGCCGGCAAAGGACATACAATGAATCCCTTCTCATGGTCTCCCTCCCCAGTTCCTGAAGAGTTTACAACATCGGTGGAAGTCCTGGACAGCAGGGGACGCCTCCTCATGGTGGCGCCCGAGGAGGAAGCCCTGAAACAGGGCCTCTCCATCACCATGCTCTGCCTCTTGGCCGTGGACTGGCACCGCCGCGCCCTGGTGCGCCTCGATGACAGCGGACTGGCAGGTTTTACCCTTGCCGTGCCGGGAAGGCCGGGCATCCCCTCCATGGAGGTTCTCGGCGCCGCCGCTCCCGAACTTCTGGACGAAGCCTTTGACGTGTCCTTCCAGGGGGTCTGCCAGCCGGGCAGCGCGGGCGGAAACAGGATCGTCTGTTTCCTCGCGTCCGTGCCAAAGAGCGTGGCGCAGGACATAATCCCCGGACGGACGGCTTTCGTCTCCCCGGAATGGCTCCTCGCCGCTGCGGGCGTGGCCGGAAACACGGCGGGGACGCGGGCGCAGGCGGGAAGCGGTCCTTTTCAGGAAAACCTCATTCAGGGCGTCGCCCCGGATCTGGCCCGGGCGCTCACGGAAGGAGCCTTACGGCTGCCCTCCCCGCGCACCAGAGCCCCGCGCGCAGGGCGCGGCTGAAAACTATTTCGCGGCCCCCGCGTCGCCGGCATGCATGGCGTCCAGGAGTTCCTGGTGGAAACGGCCATTGCTTGCCACGATGCACTGCCCGGGACGGAACGGGGTGCCCCTGTCGTTGGTGACCGTGCCGCCGGCCTCCTCAACGATGAGCCAGCCGGCCATGTAGTCCCAGGGGTGAAGCTCGGACTCATAATACGCGTCCTGCCGGCCGCAGGCCACGTAGGTGAGATCGAGGGACGCGGCGCCCATGCGCCGCATGCCCTGGGCTATGGGCAGGACACCGGCCATGCGGGCCACGACGGCGTCACAGGTCTCTCTGATGTCGTAGGGGAAGCCTGTGGCCACCACGGCGTCCTCGAGCTTCTCCGCCGCTGATACGGAGACGGGCCGGCCGTTCAGAAAGGCGCCCTGCCCCTTCACCGCCCACCAGGTCTCGTTCAGCATGGGGCAGGCGGTCATGCCGAAGACGGGGCCGTCGTGCTCCCAGAAGGCTGCCGTAATGCCCACAAGCGGAATGCCGTGCACGAAATTGGTGGTGCCGTCTATGGGGTCGACGATCCAGCACCTTTCCGAGAAGACCGGCTCTCCGTCGTTTCCCTCTTCGGCCACCAGAGGCACGCCTGGCGTCACCCTGCCGAGGGCCGCGCCCAGGGTCTGCTGAATCTTCACGTCCATGGTGGTCACGAGATCAATGCGGCCCTTGTGTCTGAAATGGCGCTCCGCGTACCACTGGCCCCGCAGAAGGCAGGCGCTCTCTTCGAGAGCCGCCAGCGCGCCCAGAACCTCTTTCTCCGAAAGCGGCATATCTGTCTCCCAGCCCCGTCATGGGGCGTAAAAAAGGGGAGACGCATGAGAGCGCCTCCCGTGTGAAATGCATGGACGGCGTCCTAGCTCAGAAAGACGCCTTTGTAATTCTTCCTGTCCTGCATGGCCTTTGCCGTGCCGCGGAGCACCGCGGTCAGGGGATCCTCTGTCACGAAGACATGCAGGCCCGTGCGGTCAGAGAGGAGTTCCGGCAGGCCCCGCAGGAGGGAGCTGCCGCCCGCGAGGCAGAAGCCCGAAGTGTAGATGTCGGCTGCCAGTTCCGGCGGCGTCTTCTCGAGCACGCGCATGACGGCGGAGGCGATTTCCTCCACGGGCTCCTTCAGGGCGAGACGCACGTCCTCGCTGGTCACTTTTTTTGTCATGGGCACGCCGCTCACGAGGTCGCGGCCGGAGATTTCGGCGTAGTCCGGCAGATCCGGGACGGGCTGCGTGGAGCCGAGAAGAATTTTAAGATGCTCGGCCGTGTTCTCGCCCACGTCAAGGCGGTACTTGTCACGCAGCATGCGCAGCAGGATCTCGTTCATGGCGTCGCCCGCGATGCGGATGGACTGGGACACGGTGATGGCTGACATGGTGATGACGGCCACCTCGCTGGTCCCGCCGCCGATATCGGCGATGAGGGTGCCCACGGGTTCGGTGACGGGCAGATCCGCGCCGATAGCCGCTGCCATGGGCTCCTCAATGAGGGAGACGCGTCCGGCACCGGCAGTGGCCGCGGCATCGATGACGGCCTTCTTCTCGACACCGGTGATCCCTGTGGGCACGCTGATGACGAGCGATGGCTTGACGAGATGCGAGCGGCCTATGGCCTTGTTCACGAAATAAACGATCATGCGGCTCGTGGTATCGAAGTCGGCGATGACGCCGCTCTTCATAGGCCGGATCGTTTTAATGCGCTTCGGCGTGCGGCCGCGGGCGCGCTTTGCCTCGCTGCCGACGGCGAGAACTTCGTTGTTTCTCGTGTCAATGGCCACCACGGACGGCTCGTTGACGATAATGCCTCCGTCACGGGTGTAGAGCAGCGTATTGGCCGTTCCGAGGTCCATGGCGATGTCCTCGGAGAAAAAGCGGAGAATCTTGCTCCAGAACATATCGGAGACCTCCTAGTCTTCCTGTTCGGTATGCGGAGGCTGATATGGGGACGCGTCAGGATCGTGCAGACGCGGGCCGTCCCTGTAGACCTGCGCCTTCGTCATGAGCTCGCGCATGCGCACCCTGAGATAGAGGTTTTCGAGATAGAGCGAGAGATGCCCGACAGCCTGTCTGAGGAAGGTACGCATGGTCTCGTCCACGGCGTGCGGCTGGGAATGGCCGAGGCAGATGACGCCGCGCGTGCTCTTGTTCACCATGACGGGCATGCAGATGACAGCCGAGAACTCGGGAAGGTTTTCGCTGTTGCCGAAGAGGGTCGGCACGCGGCCGTCCTCGCCGGTCTGCACCACGGGCTGCCCGTTCCGGAAGACCCAGCCTGCCAGGCCATTGGCCATGGACTGGAAGAAGGGTTCGTTGCCCTGAACGAGGCGCGGCCTGTTCTCGGATTCGATACAGTAGGACTCGCCGGGCACGTTGACGGAGGCGAAAGAACAGTAGTCAAAGCCCGTGGCCTCGGCCACGGCCAGAAGGAAATTCTTGATGTAGACCTGCCACTGCCTGAAGCGGAAACGCAGATCCTCGATGATGCCAAGCTGCAGATAATAGCCCGGGATCTCGCTCACTATGGCTTCGGCTCCCTTTCTGCGGCGTATGCTGTCGATCATGTCGGCGCACATCTGCAAGATATGGTGATCCTTTTCCGTAAAGGGATGGTTCCTCGACGTATCGGCGCACAGGGCCCCTCCCGTGGGCAGGGGGCAGCCGATGAAGGAGCGCACAGCGGCCTCGCCGCCTTCGCGGTAGTAGTCAAGGTTGCTGTGCTCGCCGTCGAACTCGGGCACGAGAAGCGGCTTGCGGCTGCGCAGGATCCATCCCACCAGTCCCTGACCGGGCGCAATGCGCACGTCGGGGATGACGTTGTCGCCGGCGCTGCAGTAGGCGGCGAGGCGGGACGTCTCGGGCTCCTCCGAGCCCCTGGCGTCGGGAACAAAAAGAACAACCGTATTGGCATCGAAAATGCCGGCGACAAGTCCGAGCATCTGCTGCTCGAGGGAAGAGGTATCTGATGGCATGGCGTTACAGGCCTGTATAGTAGGCGCCGCTCCCGGAACGGGGACTTTCGGACCGCGCAGCCGTTCTGCGGCAGCGGCGGGCCCGCCCGGTGCCGCGTGTTGCTGGAATGGGGAGGGCCGGATTTCCGGCTTGTTCTCCAGTATATCTGACACCCCCCTTCCCTGCAATGGCAAAAGCGCGTCAGAAGGCCCTCCGCGCGGTACAAGTTTTCATACGGAACCGTTTTTCCTTCCTGACGGAAAAAACGGCGGAGCCTCCTGTTCTCCCTGTTCCGCCGCCAGTCCGCTCCCGGAATTTTTTGCGCAAGGGCCTTGAAATCTCGTCAAAAAAACTTAACTCTTACACCAATACCATACGATGGGCACAGTGACGCCCGGCATGGGAAATTTTTCACCAGGGAAACAGCGATGATCAAATGGCAGGATGTACTTACCCGCGGGGAGACGGCCTGGAAGGACGAATACACACCCGCCCTCGGCACCGGCCTGCGCACCCTGCCCGACATGCTGCGCTTCCTTGATTCCGTGCATATCCGTATGTGCCTGGCCAAGCCCTACGCGGACAACCCTTCCTACCCCCTGGTTGAGCCGAGGGAGCTTCTGCCCACGTTCGACAACCCCATGTACGAGTACAAGAACCTGCCCGGCTTCTCCATGGTGGTGTTCCACAGGCCGCTCAAGTATTTCGACGAGCGTTTCCAGTACGACAGGCTCCTTCCCCCGGGCGGAACGGACGACGGGAAGGCGGCCATGGGCCAGAACATGCAGACTTTCCTGGCGCGCCTTCCCCGCGTGCATCAGGACGTTTTCCGCATGCAGTTCTCCAAAACGAATCTCTCGCTCATGGAGAACTACCCGGCCCTCATGCCGTACCTCACCAACCTGGACCGTGCCCATGTCATCAGCCTCGGGCCAGACGGAACGTTTTTCCTCTCCGGCATCTTCGCCTCCTTCGTCAACAATATCGACTCCGTGCTCAAGCGCTTCGGCCTGCACATCGGCAAGTTCCGCCACGGCGACAGCGAGATGTACGCGAAGAACCGCATGTTCGTGTACCAGTTCCTCATGGAGCTCTACGGCTTTCCCATCGTCAGCGAGCGCCGCACCTCGGCCGCCATGTTCGCCCGCTCCCTCTACAAGCACGGCGAGCCCTTCATCCTGCGCGTGCTCGGCCAGACGGACAGGACCATCACCACCTACATTTCAGACGGATCTTCGCATTCCTCCTATCCCCGCATCGAGAAGACGGCCCTCGTCTCCGTGGACGCGGATCAGGAGGAGGCGCTCGACGCCATAGGCAGGGAGGGCTTCTTCCTCGACAGCGAGCGCCGCGTGGTCATCCTGCGCGTGCACTACACCCAGCACCGCTACAATCCCGCCAATGTGCGCCAGGACCGCGCCCTCTCCGTCCTCTCCCAGGAGATCATCCACCCCATCACGGGCCGGGTGCTGAAGGGACTCAACATCATCAGGGACGCCACCAATATGTACCTGCGCCTCAACGATATGGTGCGCGGCGAGTACACGGGACGCGTGGTCTACAAGCGTAACGAAATCATCGAGTCCACTGACACCCACGAGAAGCGCCTCAAGGTCATCTATTCCTGGCTCACCAAAAACCAGCGGCGCGTCATCGACTATTCCGACGAATTTTACGACAAGGTGAGCAGCGTGCTCACCGGCTACCTCTATTCCCCCGCTCACGACGAGGACTTCGCGGGTCTGCGAGATCTGCACCGCGAGGTCTGCGCGAGGCTGAGCTACATCCAGCAGGCACGGCGTGTGCGCGTGCTCGAGGATCTCAGGAACCGCCGCTACCACGGGGAGCGCATCTCCTGGAAGCGCACGCTCGCCATCGCCCTTGATCTCGCGAGCAACCTGAAATTCGAGATTGTTAACTTCTTCCCCGAGCTCGTGGAAAAGGCCCTCTTCTCCCTCGACCATATTCTCTCGGACCGCTATCTCGTGCGCACCTACATCCGCCAGCCGGAAGGCACGCGCCTGAGCAAGAGCGGCCAGGCCATACGCAAAACATACGGCTCCCTGGTCCAGGCCTCGGACGAACTGCGCCAGGCCCTGAAGTTCAGAAAGAAGACGGCTGAGGAAACGGAGGCGAAGCAGCCGAAGAAAACAGCCGGGAAGGCGAAGCAGTCATCTGACGCGCCCGATCCGGATAAAGAAGGAAGTCCCGCAGCATGAGTGAAATACGTTCTTTCTATGTGGAGCCCGCCGCCTTCGGCGAAACCATGACCATCACGGGCCCGGAGCACAAGCACCTCTTTCAGGTGCTCCGCCTCAGGGCCGGGGACAGAATCCGCGTGCTCGACGGCGCCGGACACACCGCTGACTGCGTCATCGAAAGCGCGGACAGGAGGCAGGCGGCCGTCAGGGCCGAGCAGACCGCTTTCACGCCCGAGCCAGCCTCCAGGGCCGTCATCGCCCTGGCTCTGAGTCACGCAGTGCGGCGCGGCTTCTTCATGGAAAAGGCCGTGGAACTCGGCGCGAAGGAAGTCTGGCTCTGGCAGGGGGATCACAGCCAGGGAAAACTCCCCGAAAAGGAGCGTGAGTCCTGGCAGGCCAGAATGATCGCCGGCGTGAAGCAGTCCGGCAATCCGTGGCTTCCTGCCGTGCGCGCCTTCCCCGAAGGAATTTCAGGCGTCATCCGCGAAGCCGGCGCTTTTGAGCACCACATTCTGCCCTGGGAAGTGCAGACCGGCGTGCCCATGCTCGGAATCGACTCGATCGGCCTCCCCGGCACCACAATTTACGTCATAGGCCCAGAGGGCGGTTTCTCCGAACGTGAGATCGCCCTTCTGAACGAAGCGGCCTACAGGCCCGTGAGCTTCGGCCAGCGCATCCTGCGCTGCGAAACAGCGGCCACACTCTGCCTCGGGCTTCACTGGTGGGCCTCCCAGCAGCAGGGCAGGCCTGACTGTCCGGGAAAGTAACAGATTCTTCAGCGCGGGCGGAGGCCGGAAATGGCAGAAAATACGGGCGTACAGGAGAAAGGAGGCGGCGGAATCGTGCCTCCCCTTCCGGAGCGCATGCGTCCGGCGGCCCTCGATCTCTTCCTCGGCCAGTCCCACCTCGAAAAGCGCCTCCGCGCGCTCCTCACGGCGGAGCATCTGCCGAGCCTGCTCTTCTGCGGCCCCCCGGGCTGCGGCAAGTCCACCATCGCTCTCATTCTGGCAAAGGGAACGGGACGCCCCTTCAGGCGCATCTCCGCGCCCGAGGGAGGCCTCTCCCAGCTGCGCCGCCTCGTAAGCGGCGTTTCTGTCCTCGTGGCTGACGAACTGCACCGCTTCTCGAAGGCCCAGCAGGACTTTTTCCTGCCCCTCGTGGAAAACGGCAGCCTCACCCTCCTGGCCACCACCACGGAAAACCCGTCCTTCGCCGTCACCCGCCAGCTTTTGTCGAGGCTCACCGTCCTGCGCATGCGCCCCCTGGGACAGGACGAGCTCCTCACCCTCGCGAAGCGCGGCGCGGAGGAAATGAAGGCGGACATCAGCGGCGAAGTGCTGAAAATGCTGGCTGAACTTTCCCGCGGTGACGCCCGCGCCCTCCTGAACCTCGTGGAATACGTGGCGGGGCTCCCCTGCAGGGACGATCCGGAATCCGTGAAGGAAATGCTTCCGGACATCCTGAGGAGCCAGGAGGCGAACGGTGGCAGCCATTACGACCTCACGTCAGCCCTCATCAAGTCCATACGCGGAAGCGATCCGGACGCGGCCCTCTACTACCTGGCCTGCCTCCTCGAAAACGGCGAGGACCCCCGCTTCATCTGCCGCAGGCTCATTCTCTCGGCTTCCGAGGACATCGGGCTCGCGGATCCCGCGGCCCTGACCATGGCTGTCTCCTGCCAGAGAGCCGTGGACTTCGTGGGCATGCCCGAAGCCTACATGCCTCTCGCTGAAACGACAATTTATCTCGCTCTCGCCCGCAAGAGCAATTCCTCCTACGCGGCCTATCTCAACGCGCGCCGCGAGGTGAGAAGTCAGGGCCCCCTGTCCGTCCCCCTGCATTTACGGACTGCCGTCACGCCCCTCCAGAAGGAATGGGGCTACGGCCGCGGCTACAAATACCCGCACGCCTACCGCGGCGGGTACGTGGAGCAGGACTACCTGCCTGACGGGCTCGTGAACAGACGTTTCTATAAACCCAGCGCCAACGGCGATGAGCCACGGCTCTCGCAATGGTGGAGGCGCGTCAAAAACATTCGGGACGACGAGTAATCCCAAGGATCATCCGACATGCACTTCTTCAACCCAGAGAAGGTCACAAGCCGCTTCCAGGGGCCGGTGTACGATTCGAAACCGCGCGAGCCCGGTTTCTTCACCCGTGCCTTTCCCTCTCTCTCCTACTATCTGCGCGTCTACTTCGGAACGACACTGTGGACCGTCATCAAGGCCAAGCGCGGCACCTTCGATGACAAAGCCTGGCTCTACTCCAGCAACTGGATCCTCGATGAGGTGGAGCGCACGGGCATCCATGTGCACGCCGACGGCATGCAGTACCTCGACCAGCTTGAAGGCAGGCCGTGCGTCATCTGCTCCAACCACATGAGCACGCTCGAGACGTACCTGCTGCCCGCCATCTTCCTGCCGCGCTTCCCCGTCACCTTCGTGGTGAAGAAATACCTTGTTGAAATGCCCCTCTTCAGCGACGTTATGAAGAGCCGCTCCCCCGTGGTGCTGGGACGCAGCAATCCGAGGGAGGATCTTCTGAAAGTCCTGCACGAGGGCAGCGACCGCCTCAAAAATGGCATGTCCGTGGTTGTCTTCCCCCAGGGCACCCGCTGCGAGCACTTCGACGACGCAAAATTCAACAGCCTGGCCGTCAAGCTGGCGGCCAGGGCCGGCGTGCCGCTCGTGCCCCTCGCCCTCAAGACCAACGCCTGGAGCCTGGGACACAGGGTTAAGGAATTCGGGAAAATCTATCCGAACCGCGACGTGCTCTTCCGCTTCTTCCCGCCCATCACCGTGAAAGGCTCCGGACGCGCCGAGCACAACGCCATCCGTGATACCCTGAGAGAGACGCTCTCCTTCTGGGAAAAACGCCAGGATATCCTCGACCGCCACGCCCTTCCCTTCACGCCCCCGAATTTCAGACTCCCCGCGGCCATCGATCCCGAGGCCCTGGCTGAATCCGGACAGAAGACGGCGGAGCCCGGCCAGCAGCCGGATGAGAGCTCCGGCACGTCAGACGGCGCCCGGCAGTAATGATTTTCCCCCGGAAGGCGCAGGCCTCCCGGGGGTTTCTGTCTTCTCCGTGAATCCTTCCGCCGGAGAACCACAGGCACAAAAAAAGGTCCGTGCTGATTTTTTCAGCACGGACCCGTTTCATTCTGGTCGGGATGGTGCGATTTGAACGCACGGCCTCAGCGTCCCGAACGCTGCGCTCTAGCCAAACTGAGCCACATCCCGTTGACGAAAAAGAAGTCTACACCCAAACGCCGTTTCTGGCAAGCACTTTTTTGAAAAGATGGCCCCAGGAGCCCGTAAACGCAGAAGGGGTTCCCGGAACTACATGGTTCCGGGAACCCCTCATTCATTCTTTCATATGCCGGGCGTGCCGGCAGAAGTCAGACTAGAAGTCCATCTGGCGGTAGGCTTCCAGAGCCTTGGCCTGCTCTTCGAAGTCCTTGAAGCCGGCGTGATGCAGAGCGTCCTCAACGGTTCTGGACCAGTTCCAGGTCGCGTAGATGACGGGCTTGTGGAACGTGGAGCGGAACGTGTTGAGCTCGTCCCTGTAGAAGGCTTCCTTGTTGGTGCCAAGGTGCTCGCGCAGCTGCTGCAGACGGCGGGAAATTTCGCCGTCATACCAGTCCTGAATGTCGTTGCGCTGGTACTTGCTCAGGATGTGCTCGTAGCCGTTCTTCTCAAGGAGCTTCTTCAGGCGGTTGAAGTGCTGCTCATTGAGCCATTCGCCGAGCTTGCTGACCGGGATGTTCTCCTGCTCGACCGCGTAGATGTCCTTGACGGTCTGGGCGTAGGTGTCCGGCACAACGGAGGCGGAGGCGATGCCCGCGATGGCAACGATGCCGCGCATGATCACGCTGTTGGACACGCCCTGGCCGCAGAAGCCGACTTCCTTGCCGTACTTCTGGCCGGTGAAGATGGAGGCCAGGATGGTCCACACGACAGCGGGATCCTCTTCGTCGTAGATGCGGCGGAGAAGCGCGTTGTCGCGGTCCGTGGCCAGCGTCATCTGGGTCATGTCGTTGGAGCCGATGGAGAAGCCGTCGAACTGATCCAGGAATTCCTTGGACAGGATGGCGTTGGACGGGATTTCGGCCATCTGGATGATCTTGAGGCCGTCCCTGCCGCTCTCAAGGTTATGCACCTGGGAGAGGTACTGGCGCATGGCGGAAGCTTCCTCAAGCGTACGCACGAAGGGCAGCATGAGGTGCAGGTTCGTGGCGCCGTAGGTGCCGCGGGCCAGCTTGAAGGCCTCGAGTTCCCAGTCGTGGACGTCACGGGAAACGCCGCGGTAGCCGAGCATGGGGTTGGCTTCGGTCATTTCGAAGAGGTTGCCGCCGAGAAGGTTGCGGTACTCGTTCGACTTGAAGTCGGTGGTACGGTAGACGATGGTCTTGCCGTAGAAGGCCATGGCGAAGAGAGCGAGGCTCTGGGCCAGGGTCTGGATGTAATGCTCACGGCCGGTGCGGAAGCCGCGGGACCTGATGATCTTGGAGATCTTCTGGGGCAGCTCGCGGACATCGTCGATTTCCTTCTTCAGGCCGGCGCGCACGCTGACCTTCTCGCGGAGCTCGGCCACGGCCTTCATGTGCTCCTGAACGAGGGGAAGATCCTTGATGTCATTGACCTGCTGGTCGATGACGGCCTGGATCTCGGAAATGCGCTTGGCGCCTTCGGGATCGCACGAGTCACACTTCGAGAGCTCGTCGTCGTAGCCCATGATGTACTTCACGTGCTCGGCGAGGTCGACAGAAGTCTTGAGGACGTTCACATGGCGGGAAGCGTTCTCGAGGTAGGCGTCGAGCTTGTGGTCGAGCTCGCGCATCTTGCGGTGCATGAGCAGGATTTCCTCAGCGCTGCTGCCCTTGTCTTCCTCGACGAGCTGCTCGAGCTCCTTGGAGAGGCCGGACACCACACCCACGTACTCGCGGATGTTGAAGTCGTAGGCCACCATGCCGCCGTCAAGCTGATCGCAGATAACCTTGGTCAGGTTGGCGTCGAGTTCGGCGACCTTTTCCTTCACGATGCGGTCGAGTTCGCCATTGTCGTAGGCTTCGAGAGCCTGGGGATGCACGGCGACGTTGCCCAGCATGAATTCAGCGCGGAGCAGGCCCACCTTGAAACGGGGGTAGACGCGCAGGCGGGACAGAGCCAGGGCCTGGCCCACGTCGGCGAGGATGAGACCCACGCGGCACTTGGTCTCGGGAAGATTGTCAATGTTGATCTCGCCGCCCACTTCCTTCAGGGGAAGGAGACCGCGGTAGACGCGGCCGCGGGAACCGTCAACGGTCACTTCCATGCCGTCGAGGGCCCTGATGGCGTCGATGTGCTGAATGCCGATGACGGCCGGGATGCCGAGTTCGCGGGAGGTGATGGCGGCATGGGAGGTGTCGCCGCCCACGTCAGCCATGATGGCCGTGGCGATACGCATGCCGGGCACCATGTCGGGGTCGGTGCGCTCGGCAGCGAGAACATCGCCCTTGTTGACCTTGTTGAGCTCAAGGGCGGAACGCAGGAAGCGGACCACGCCGTGTCCCGCGCCGCGGGAGGCGCCGTTGCCCTCGAGGATAGTCTCGGCGCTCGCGAGCGCTTCGGGATCCACCTCGCGGCGGCGCATGAAAATGGTATGGGGATGCTGCTCGAGCTCGCTGTTCCAGCGGGTCTCGGGACGGGCCTGCACGAACCAGAGCTTGTCGTGGGCGTCGATGCAGAACTCGGTATCCATGATGATACCGCCGTACTGTTTGCTGATGGCGCGTACGCCCTTGGCAACGGTCTCGGCCTGGCTCAGGGAAAGAGCCCAGCGCAGGGCTTCCAGTTCGGGTACCTTGACTTCCTTGGTGCCGCCGCGATCGTCATAGACGATCTTCATGTCCTTGCAGCCCATCTGACGGATGACGACCGGGGATCCATCGTCACGGGTGAAGACGTAGGCCTTGTCAGGGGTGACCTTGCCGCCCACGACAGCCTCACCGAGGCCGTAGCTCGCGTCGATGGAAACGAGGTCCTTGCGGTCCGTGCCGCGGCAGCCGGTGGCGGTGTCAGCCGCGAAGGCGGTACCGGAAACAACGGGGCGCACCATCTGCATGATGCAGACGGAAAGGGAGGTGCCCTCGATGGCCCAGTCCTTCTTGGCCTGCTCGCCGATGGACTCGTCGCCGAGTTCCTCGGCCTTGGTCATGGCGTCAAGAATGGCCTCGCGGCGGTAGGTCATGGAGCGCAGGTTGTAGGCGGAGGCGCAGTCCCAGCTGTAGGCTTCGGCCACGTGGTCTTCGCCCACCATGTTCAGGAAGGTGTCCTGCAGGCCGGCGAAGGCCTTTTTGCGGGAGTCTTCACCTGCGGCGGAGGAGCGCACGGCCACGGGGGTCATATCGTCCTCATTTTCCTTGCAGATGGCGCGGTAGGCGCTGCGCACGGCCTGATCGACCTCGGGAGGGAGCGGCACGGAAAGGATAGCGGCCTGCACCATGACGGAACGCTTGCGGAGCTGATCGATGCCCTCAGGAGAGGTAGCGAAGCCTTCAACCACGTTATTGATGAACGTGCGCAGCTTCGTGGAACCGGTCTCGGTGCTGTTTTTCTGGGCGTCAGCCACGCGTTTGCCGAGCTGATGCACAAATTTCTGCAGATAATCGGGATCCTGGTTGATCACCGGGTCGTTCCAGTCGATGCGGCCGTATTCCTGATCCACCATGCTGCGGACGAGGCGGCTGTTGACTTTGGACTCATCGAGAACGTGATGGAAGGCAACCGAGGAGATGGCTCTGAAATGCGGAGCCTGGATTTCCTTAATCTGACTGATGATGGCGGTGTTGTAGTTTTTGCCGCCGACCAGCATTTCGCCGCTGGCACCCAGCTGGACGATATCCGCACCTGTCAGCACAAGCTGTTTCCTGATTTCCTCAGGCGACTTCGCGGATTGTTTATTGCCCATGATTTCCTCCGTTTTGCAGGACATATGTGCAGGAACCAATAAAGCGGGCCCATTTGGAAAAACGCCACTTTAAGGGCATTTTCCAAAAATATCCCGATGCTTCTATAACAGAAAAGCCGGGATTCTGTCCACACTGGAACAAAAATCCCGGCTGCTGTTTCATATTATTATCATCTGGCCTTCTGTTAGTTCAGCGGAGTGCCGCAGAACGGGCAGAACCGCGCCTCCTTGTCCGTGATGGGATGGGCGCAGGCCTCGTTGGGACAAACCTTGGGAACGGGTCCGAGCTCGACCAGGAGCTCGCCCTCGCGCACAGGGATCATCTTCTTGTTTTCCTTGAAGTCGGCCGTCTTGAGTACGCGCTTGACAATACCATCGCAGGGAGCCAGCACGGCTTTTTCCTGCTTCATGATACTCACGTTGAAGATTTCCTCGCCCTTCTTCACGATGTCGCCGGGGGCCACGTACATGACCCACAGGTCACCGGTGCTCGGGCTGCCAACCTGGTACTGGTCATTGGGATCGGCCATGGGCACGCCGGCCGCTCCCCTGCCCGCGGGCTCGGCGAGCTTCACGCTGCAGCTCATGAACTCGGAGTCAAGCACATAGCGCACCACGCTCATGCCGGTCTCATCGGGCCTCGAGATATGCAGCATCTGCAGGGTGTGCGGCTTGCCATGGCTGTCCTCGAAGTTGATGGTCTCGCCGACCTGCATGCCTTCGAACCAGGTGTTCAGGGGCAGGCAGTTGGGATCGCCGTACTTCTTCACGAAGCGGATGGTCTTGAGCGCGTCGCCGGGGAAGTTGAGGTACATGACGTACTCTTCGTCCGAAGGCTCGCGGCCAAGCATTCTGGCGCACTCGGCGCGCACCTCGTCGAGGTTGACCGGGGGCAGCTGCTCAAGGGGCGAGCACTCGGTACGCTGGGCGATGGCTTCCTTCCACTTGGAACCGAAGGCGCTCTCGTAAACCCAGTCCGGCGGGAAGCCGAGCGGCAGACGGCCGAACTTGCCGAGAAGGAGGTTCCTGAAGGCATCGTTGCAGTCCCTGTAGATAAGGAGGCGGGCCTTGCGCATCTCGTCAGAGAGCTCGTTCTCAGGCGTACGGTTCACTTCCTGCATCACTTCAAGAAGGTATTTGACCTCGTCCTCGCCGCCGCGCTTGTAGGCGCCGGTCACGCCGAGGAAAGCGGTGTTCCAGGTGATCTGGCTGCCGGGCGTCACGTCGTGGTAACGCACGATCCTGCGGGTCTGCTCGAGGAAACGGAGCATGTAGGGCAGAATCGTGATGTAGCCCTGCTTCACCGCGCCTTCCTGCGAGGAGGAGGTGGCACCGCCGGGCATGCCGTGACGGGTGACATCGTAGTCGATGCCGCGGAAATACGGCGAGCAGTACCTGTCGTAGTACGGCATGAGCTGCTTGTTGACGAAATTGGCCTCACGGATGGCGTCCATGTTGAGCTTCGTCTTGAGGCCGAGCTCGCCCTCGAGGTAGGCCACCATGGACTGCACGTCGCCCTGGCCGTAGCTGCGCACGGAAGATCCGAGCGCCACGTCGAGAATCTGGCAGCCGGCCTTGGCGGCCGCGCCGCAGGCGGGCACGAAGAGACCGTCCGTGTAGTGGCGGTGGTAGTGCAGAACGAGTTCGGGCCACTTTTTGCGCAGGGCGGTCACGAGTTCTGAGATGAAGCGGGGCGGGCAGACGCCGCCCATGTCCTTCAGACCCAGGATGAAATGTCTCGCGGCCTTGTGGGGATCAACGCCGAGGAGCTTCGCCATCATGCGCACGATGTGATCGGTAACGCCGAGGTAGTGCTCCACGTCAAAACCCTTGGCCCAGGACATGGAGAGAGCCGGCTCGAACACGCAGTCCTTGCGGTTCATGACCACTTCGGCGAAGGGCAGCATGTTCTCCACGTGGTTCAGGAAGTCAAAGCTGCGGACGACCTGGTAGTTGTCGCAGATCATCTCTCCCGTCACCTGCATGGCGTTCTTCGGCTGCGGCTTGTAGCCGAGCACGTTGGTGGAACGCACGAGGAGCTGCTTCAGGGTCTTGGGCGCGAAGCGGTTCCATTCCTTCGCTTCCGTGAAGGGATAGGTCATATTGGCGAGCATGGCCACATGGAAATGGGCGCCGCCGCCATTCTCGATGGAGAAGTAGCCTGCGTTGTCGAGATACGGGCCAACGAGCCTGTCCTCGGCAAGACGCATGCGGTTGCTCGTGTTGGACTGGGTGATATCGCGCGGCGTCGTGTCGGTGAAATGCACCCAGTCGGAGTCGCGGATGTAGTCGAGGAGCGCTTCCCTGTCGCCGTGCGGATACGGATTCTCCTGCCTGCGCTCTTCATTGCTGATGACGGGCAGGTGCGGCCTGAAGGCGCCGAGGCGCGGCGTTTCCCTGGTGCGGTACTCGCCGAGGGACACGTAGGGGTTGTAGCCCTTGGCCGAGATTTCGGCCACGAGGCGGCTCAGGCGCTCGCTCTCCGCTGCCAGGTCCTCATACTGCATGAGCTCGGGATGCTGGGCCACGAAATTCGTGGAGATCTCGCCGTTGCGGAAGTCAGGATTCTTGATGACCTGACGGAAGAAGGGAATGGTCGTGTGCACGCCGCCTATAACATATTCGCTGAGGGCGCGCTCCATGATGCCCAGGGTCTTCTCCCAGTCATGGGAATAGGCGATGAGCAGGGCGCCGGCGGAGTCATAGTTGGCAGGGAAGTCGTAGCCCGCGGAAATATTGGAGTCGAGGCGCACGCCGGGGCCGCCGGGGGACACGTAGCGGGTAATCAGGCCCGAGTTGGGAGCGAAATTATCCTGCGGGTTCTCCAGGTTGATGCGCACCTGCATGGCCGTGTAGCCGGGCTTGAAGGTATTCTCGTTGTAGCGGAGCTCGGCGCCGAAGGCCACGGCGATCTGCTCTTCCACGAGATCAATGCCGTAGCGGCTTTCCGTGATGCCGTGCTCCACCTGCAGACGGGTGTTCACCTCGATCATGTAGGGATTGCCGTCCGGGGTCACGAGAAATTCCACCGTGGCCAGGGACTGATAGCCCACGGCGCGCACGAGCCTGCGGGCGTATTCCTTCAGGCGTTCGCGGAGTTCGCGGGTCACGCCCTTCCAGGGGGAAGGCGTGATTTCCATGAGCTTCTGGTTGTTGCGCTGCACGGTGCAGTCACGTTCGTCAAAGGCGAAGACATTGCCGTAATGGTCGGCCAGCACCTGGATCTCGATGTGATGCACATCAGTCAGGAGCTTCTCCACAAAGAGACGCGGGTTGCCGAAGGACGCCTGGGCCATGGTGGAGGCTTTGAAGAAGGCGTCCTCGAGCTCGGACTTGCTGTGCACGGCGAAGATGCCGCGGCCACCGCCGCCGCCTTCGGCCTTGAGCATGATGGGCAGCCCGATCTCATCGGCGAGCTGGCGCGCCTCATCAACGGTCACGGCTCCCTCGGAGCCGGGAACGACAGGGATGCCCAGCTTGCGGGCCACCTTGCGGCACTCGACCTTGTTACCGAGCAGGTTCATGGCCTCCTCGGAGGCGCCGATGAAGACAATGCCGTTGTCCCGGCAGAGGGCCGGGAAGCGGCTGTCTTCAGAAGCGAAGCCCCAGCCGGGATGGATGCCCACCACGCCGCTGCGCTTGGCAAGCTTCACGATGCGCTCGATATCAAGATAGGCACGTGGGTCAGGGCCCAGAAGAAGCAGTTTCTGCGCGGTCGAGGCGGAAGGTGCCGTTTTGTCAATATCGGTAGCCGTCATGGCTGCGATGGCGTCAAAGCGCTCCCTGATGGAACGGCAGATGCGGCGGGCCGGAATACCGCGGTTGGCAACCAGTATGATCTTGCCCTTTAGAAATTCCTGTACTTCCTTAAACGTCTTGTTTGGCATGAACTCGTCCCTCTCTAAAAACTGTCTCTCTCTCCCGCGAACCGGATGCTTCCGCCCAGATACTCCTTCACGCCCCCGGCCTCCCGGAGGATGATCTGTCCCTGGGTCCCCACACCTTCCAGAATGCCGGTGGCCGTCAGGCTTCCGTCCTCCAGCCTGACGGGGTTTCCCCGCCAGAGCAGATACCTGTTGGCCAGTTCAAGCCAGCTTCCGGACTGGGTAGTCTTCTGACTATAGACAGAAAATATGGATTTAACAAGCAATCCCCACAGCTCATCCACGCCGGGAACCGCCCTGCCCGGAAGCACGCATTCGGAAAGGCTGCAGGCCATGAGCGCCGTGCTCTCACGCATGGCCTCCGCCCCGGGGTGCGAAACCAGATTGAGCCCCACTCCGGCCAGGAGCACGCCCGCCCTCTCCTCGAGGAGGATGCCGCAGACCTTGCGCGGCGTTCCTCCGAACATGAGCGCCACGTCGTTGGGCCATTTCATCACTGCCGGATACCCGTATCCCTCAAGCGCCGCGCAGACCGCGGCCCCGCAGGCCACGGCAGCCTCGGTTCCCACAAAGGGCGGCTCCATGGGAAGGCGCAGGGAGGCGTAAAGGTTGCCCGCCGGCGATCCCCAGTTTCTGCGGTACTGCCCGCGTCCGTTCGTCTGGCTCTCAGCCAGAAGGCTGTCGAAAACACCGAGATGGACGTCCGGCTCCCTCGCCGCGTCCATGGTGGTGGACACCGCACCCCTGTGAATAACGTTAAACACGGCAGCCTCCCTGCTTTCCTATCCATTCCTCCGCCGCGGCTCCGAGGCGCCCGGTGAAGGCGTCCATGTACGGACCGTGGTCAAAGCCGCACACGTGCCCGAACCCGTGGGCCGTGAGGCGGACTAGGTGCCTGAGAGGCTCCTGGCCATAGAGCACGCATTCCCGGCAGAGTGTCTCAGAGGAGAGGACAAGTTCCGCGAGTCCGGTGAGCGGCTCTCCCGGGAAGGACAGGATATTGGTCGGTCCGGGCACCCCCATGGCCCTTCTGTTGAGTCCGGCCATGGGACCGTCCAGGGTCACGGTAAAATCAAGGGCGCCCGGCACGCCGGGACATCCTCCCTCCTCTTCCACGGCCCGGGCCTCTTCCCAGAGAGTTCGGAGGAGCGGCTCAAGCTCCCTGAGCGGACAGGGAAGAAACGCGCAGGCGAGAGGACAGTCCGCGTCCAGTGTTACACTAAAGGGAGCCCGCAGGGCCCCCCCGTTATTTTCCATCATCGTTTTCTCCGGCAAGGAACATACGACCGACTTCTGAAAATGAGAGTCCCCTAACGCCGTTCCCCGGTGTCCGGCATATCGATGTCGAGGCCGGCCCCGGACCCGTGCTCCGGCTTCGCCGGCTCATGGGCGCCCGCGTCCATGCTCAGCGGACAGCCGTCCATGAGATGCTCGTCTTCCACGGAAGCGGAGTGGCCGCCCGCCTCGCCCGGGCGCAGTGGGCCGATGAAGGCCTTCTCCTGCGCAGCCTCAGCCCCGGCGTCCTTCCTGGGCGCCCCTTTTTTCAGGCCGATGTTTCTGCGGCATCCCACAAGGCGCTGGAATACGGAAGGTTTCTCCCCGCCCTGTCCCGCGTCCTTCGCGGGGGACGGCGCCGCAGGTTCCTTCTGGAAAAAGTGCTGTTCCGGGGCCGCCGCTTCTGCGCCTTTCATCCCCTTCACAGGTTCCGGATAGGCGATGCGCTGATGGAAGATGCCGGTGAGCACGCGCTGGAAGCTCTCACTGAGATAGTGGAGATCCCTGAAGGTGAGCTCGGACTCGTCGAGCTGGCCCTCGGCAAAAATTCCCTTGATGATTTTATCGACATGCGCCTTGAGGCGCGCCGGCGTGGGATCAGTTAACGTTCTGCTCGAAGCCTCGACCGAGTCGGCCAGCATGAGAATGGCGGCCTCCTTCGTCTGGGGCTTGGGTCCGGGATAACTGTAGTCCGACTCGTTCGGGTTCTCGCCGAGAGCAATGGCCTTCTGGTAGAAGCAGCGGATCACGCGGGTGCCGTGGTGCTGGGCGATGATATCCGTGATTTCCTGGCCCAGCCGGTAGCGCTGGCAGAGCTCGATGCCCTTCTTCACGTGATTCATGATGATGAGCGCGCTCATGGAGGGCGAGAGCTTGTCGTGCTTGTTGGGGCCGCCGAACTGGTTCTCAATGTAGTACTGCGGGTAGGCCAGCTTGCCCGAATCGTGATAGAGGGCAGCCACTTTGCAGAGAAGCGCGTTGGCGCCTATGGCCCTGGCTCCGGCCTCGACCATGTTGGCCACCACGATGGAGTGATGATAGGTGCCCGGAATGGTGACCATGATCTCCTGCATGAGGGGCTGCTCGAGGCTGATGAACTCCATGAGCCTGAAGCGCGTGGAGTAGCCGAACACGGTCTCGAGCACGGGACTCAGGGAGAAGAAGAGAATGAGCGTCAGAAGAGAGTTGATGCACACAGCCGTGAACAGCATGGGCATCTCATTCAGGGCCGTGCCTTCAAGGAAGGTCGCGCCCACGAGAAGGAAGCTCTCGCCGAGGATGAGCGGAATGAGGTTCCACACGGCGTCCTGACGGCTCATGGCCGATACCACAAGCCAGGTGGTCAGCATGGCCGAGAGAAAATGAAAGAGGCCGAGAGACACGCCGAGATGCAGGTTCACCGCCGTAAAAAGCGAGAGCAGAAGGCCCATGGTCACATAGCGGCGGGCCGCGAAAACCATAGCCACAAAGCCGCAGGCTCCGGCCATGGGAAAGGCGACGCTGAAGGCGCCGGCCAGCGTGGAGCTCTCGATGAGCGCGCCCAGCGCGTAGACGCCGCGGGCGGCCAGGGTCGTGAAGGCCACCACGATGCTGATGAGATAGAGATCCTTGTTGCGGATGGACGATCCCGGACGTCCGCTCGGGGACAGGAAAAAGCCCAGGGAAATGAAAAGCGAGAGGATGAGGAGCCCGAGGGAGCGCTGCCAGTCGAGCGGCATGGCCGTGGTCTGATACAGGGCCTGGAGCTTAATCTGCTGCTCGCGGCTCACGCGGTCGCCGCGCCGCACGATGAGCTCGCCCTTCTGTATCTGGTAGTAGACGGGCTCGACCTTGTCCATGACCTGGCTCGCGCGCCGCTGCGTGGCCTCGCGGTTCAGGGTCAGCGTGGCCGGCAGGGAAGCGGAGAGAAGCACATTCACGGCCCTGCGCGCGTTGTGGGAAAGTTCCTGCTCACCGCGGGCCAGGGTCGAAATTTCCGTCAGGAAGGACTGCACGTCCGGAAGCACGGTCACATCAGGACGCAGAACCTCCTGGCCCGTGTCCAGATTGCGGATGATGACGCCGCTCCTGCCCACACGGGCCGTGCGGATATCGCCCACGAGGCCTTCGGACATGCGTTCGCGCAGGAGGGGAAGCAGTTTGTGGAGCACGAATTTCTGGGTCGTGGGAACGCCGAGCTCCGGCAGAATCTCGCGGGCGAGCTCAGGGCCGATCTCGCTCGAAAAGAGCACGCTCGGATCCTCGCGCCCGTTCTTCGGCGGCGCGCCGTTGAGCTCGCGCATGAGGTCGATTAAACGCGTCTCGAAGGCGATATAGGGCTCGAGACTCAGATCATAGACCGAGGGCTGCAGGAGCATGACCTGCTTGCGCCGCGCAGCCGTGGCCTGGGCGTCCTCCACGAGGAGGTACCGGTCCGCGACGACATTGGACTCGGCCACCTGCCCCGCCACATACAGTCTGTGGCCCGTATCGAAATTGAATCCCGAGAAAAGCGACACAGCCAGAAGAACGCACGCGAAGACGGCGCAGCCGCGCCCGCATCCGAGATGCGCCCTGATGGCCCGGCTTATGGCCAGGAAACAGGGTCTCGCGTTAGTGATCTTCTGCTGCTGCATCGTAAGCGTGGACTATGGCCCCGACGAGAGGATGGCGGACAACGTCTCCCTTCGAGAAACGGTGGAAGGCGATGCCTGGCACGCCGCGCAGAATCTTCAGCGCCTGCACAAGCCCCGACTGGGCATGATTGAAGCCGCCGGGGAACTGGGGCAGATCTATCTGCGTCACGTCGCCGGTGATAACCATGCGTGAGCCGAAGCCCATGCGGGTCAGAAACATCTTCATCTGTTCCTGGGTGGTGTTCTGGGCCTCGTCCAGGATGATGAACGCGTCATTGAGGGTGCGGCCGCGCATAAAAGCGAGCGGGGCCACCTCGATGGCCCCCGCCTCCATCATGGAGGCCACGCGGGCCGCGGGCAGCATATCGTTCAGGGCGTCGTAGAGCGGGCGCAGATAGGGGTTCACCTTTTCCGTAAGATCGCCCGGCAGGAAACCGAGCTTCTCGCCGGCCTCCACAGCCGGACGGGTAAGGACAATGCGCTTCACCTGGTGCTGGGCGAACATGGAAAGGGCCAGGGCCACGGCGAGATAGGTCTTGCCCGTACCGGCCGGTCCCACGGCGAATACCATGGCACAGCGCCGGAGCGCGTCGAGATAGGCCTTCTGGGCCACGTTGCGTGCCGTAACCGTCTTTCTCGGGGTATGAATGAAGACCGCGTCGCGGTAGACTTCCGAAAGGACGACACCGGGATCACTGCGGACCATCTCATAGGCCCGCGCGATATCTTCCTGGGTCACATTCACGCCACTCTTGAAGAGCCCGTAGAGCTGCAGAAAAACATTGCAGAGCGCCTGCCGGACGCGGAGATCCGGGGTGTCGACCAGAACCTTCGCCCCCCGGCTCGCGATGTGCGCGCCGCTGGCCGAAGCAAGGAGATGCAGGTGGGCATTGTTGGGTCCGAACAGCTGGTTGGCGACCATGGGATCGTCAAATTCTACCAGTTCGGCCGTGCTGTTTTCTTCTGACATACCCTTCACTTAATGAAAAACGTGGTTAGTGTCCATGAAAAATAACCCGGATGCGGCCCCTGCTGGTTGTTATTTAAAGTATCCCTTTAAGATGTTTTTTTCCTTCTGACGGGACGCCGTGCCCTGCCGTTTCGTTTTCGTCTTGCTAAACACCCGCGTATGACGTAATGAAATCCCTCCCTGAAGCAGGATAAAAGCCCCCGGCGCGCGTGCCGCGCCCCTTGTTGTTTTCACGTATTCACGGCTTTCCTTCCGGGCGTTTCTTTTCTTTTCAAAATCACTCTTAACATGAGGTTTGCATGTCCGCACTGTCTTTCAGTCCATCCAAGCCCAGACGGGTCATTTCCTGTCCTGTCATGCCTCTCCGCGATGTGGTCATCTTTCCGCACGCCATCGTGCCGCTTCTCGTGGGGCGCGAAAGCTCCATCCGGGCTGTCGAGTCCGCCTTTACCGCCAAAGGCCCCAGGCTCATCTTCATGGTCACCCAGAAAGACAGCAGCCAGGAAGAAATCCACGGGAGCGACGGACTCTTCACCATGGGCTGCGTCTGCCAGGTCCTGCAGCTTCTGCACCTGCCCGACGGCAATGTGAAAGCCGTAGTGGAAGGACTTTACCGGGCGACTTTCTCGGACTACGCCCTTGACGGCGACTATCCCTCTGTCGTGGTCACCCCGGCCGAAGACGTGATGGGCGACCAGCAGAGCTTCACCGCTGCCGCCAACCTCCTCTCTTCCGAGCTTCAGACCTATATCAAATCCGGCAGGGGGGCCCTCAACCAGGACGCTTCCCAGCCTCTTGAATCCATCAGGGACGCTTCCGCGCTCTCCGACTCCGTCATGGCCCGCGTCAACGTGCCCTTCCCGCGCAAGCAGGAGATCCTCGAAATCCTGGATGTCGCGAAGCGCATGGAGGAGGTCTTCGTCTGCCTCCACGGTGAGAATTCCCTCGCGACCATCGAGCAGCGCATCAAGACCCGCGTGCGCGAGGCCATGGAAAAAAGCCAGCGCGACTACTACCTCAACGAACAGCTCAAGGCCATTAACAAGGAACTGGGACGCGAAGAGGATCCCATGCGCGAGCTCGACCGCATTCTTGAAGAGCTCAAGAAGCGCGACATGCCCCAGAAGGTCAAGGACAAGGTCGAAAGCGAAATCCGCAAGCTGCGCATCATGACCCCCCAGGCAGCCGAGTACACCATCGTACGCGGCTACGTGGACTGGATCATGGATCTGCCTTGGAACAGCCTCAAGGACGTCGATATCGACATCGAAAAGGCCCGCAGGATCCTCGACGCCAACCATTACGGTCTCGAGAAACCCAAGGAACGCATCCTTGAGTACCTCGCCGTGCAGAAGCTCTCCGGCGGCCTCCACGGCCCCATCCTCTGCCTTGTCGGCCCGCCAGGCGTTGGCAAGACCTCACTCGCCAAGTCCGTGGCCCTGGCCACCGGACGCGACTACCTGCGCCTCTCCCTCGGCGGCGTGCGCGATGAGGCCGAAATCAGGGGCCACCGCCGCACCTACATCGGCGCCCTGCCCGGCAAGATCATCCAGTCCCTGAAGCGCGTAAAGTACAATAATCCCCTGCTCTGCCTTGACGAGGTGGACAAGATGACCAGCGACTACCGCGGCGATCCCGCGGCTGCCCTGCTGGAAGTCCTCGACCCCGAGCAGAACAACGCCTTCATGGATCACTACCTTGATCTCGATTACGACCTCAGCAAAGTCTTCTTCATCACCACGGCCAACTCCCTGGAGGACATCCCCGCCCCCCTGCTCGACCGCATGGAGATCATCGAGCTGCACAGCTACCTCGAGACAGAGAAATATCACATCGCCAAGAATTTCCTTATTCCCCGTCAGATTAAGGAAAACGGCCTGAAGGATTCCAATATCAAGTTCACGGATAACGCCATCATCTCCATTATCCGCGACTACACCGGGGAGGCCGGCGTCCGCAACCTCGAGCGCCGCATCGCCAAGATCTGCCGCAAGGTTGCCGTGAAGCTCCTGGAATCCAAACATCTCGACAAACGCATCATTATTACCTGCCAGACTCTGCCTACCTATCTTGGTCAGCAGATTTACCGCCACGACAAGCCCGAGACTACGTCGACCATCGGCGTCTGCAACGGTCTCGCCTGGACCAGCAGCGGCGGCGAGCTCCTCCTCGTGGAAACTTCCATCATGCCCGGCACCGGACAGGTGGTCACCACGGGCAAGCTCGGCGAGGTCATGCAGGAATCTGCCAAGGCGGCACTCAGCTACGTGCGCGCCCACTCCGAACTGCTCGGCCTGGCTGACGACTTCCATAAGAAGATCGACATCCACGTGCACGTGCCGGACGGCGCCACCCCGAAGGACGGCCCCTCAGCCGGCATCACCATCGCCACGGCCATCACCAGTGCCCTCCTGGGGATCCCGGTGCGCAACGATATCGCCATGACCGGCGAAATCTCCCTGCGCGGCCGCGTGCTGCCCATCGGAGGCCTCCGTGAAAAGCTGCTCGGCGCCAAACGCGCCGGTGTCTACACCGTCATCGTCCCCAAGGACAATGAGCGGGACATCAAGGAAGTGCCTGCCGAGGTGGTCAAGGGCATGAACATCATCTACGTGGAACACGTTACTGATGTCCTGCCCCTCGCCCTCAACGCTACTAAAGACCAGATCTTTTCGGGACGCGGGATGAAGCCCCTCACCGAGAAGCTGCGCGCCGGTTTTGCTGAAAAGCCGGCCGCCCAGGCCCAGTAGCCAAAAAAGACAACAGAAAACTGTTCCCCGTCCCTGGCGATGAAGGTGACCCCTTTATCTGTCAGGGGCGGGGATAATTTTTTCTCTTCTTCTGTCAGATACGGGGACATCCCCACAGGTCTGACTGCGGAGTCTGCATAAGGATGTGTCCAGGAAACATCCCGGCACACTGTCCGCCAATGCTGCCACGCTGCTGTCTGCCTTTATACGGAGCGCAGCTGGCCACGGTTATATTCACGGGCTGAGCCGGGAGGATTCTGTCAGCAGCTCCGGCAAACGGCGATACGCTCAAGGTCGTCCGGAACATACAGATTCCCATCAAAATAACGCTGGCCTTCTTCTGTATACAGCCTCCGGCGCTGCTCCAGGGAATCATCTTCCGTATGGTAAAGGATCAAATTGCGCACGCCCATGCGGGCCGCGTTTTCGCAGGCTTCCTTTACCGTGGAATGCTTTTTCTCATGCGGGTTATACAAAGAGCTCTGTGACTCAAGGCAGAAAGCCTCGTGCATGAGCCATGCACTCCCCCTGGCATATTTCTCCCCGAACGAATTCAGAGGTTCGTCCCCGAGGCAGGTGAGGTTGCCGCAGGGGAGTGCCATGGAAAAGCCAAACTGCTTCGCCTTCACGGAGTGAATGTCAAAGAAGACGGTCCTGTGTCCCAGGATCTCTTTTTCTTCACCGTCACCAACCGGAAGAAGATGCACACGGGATCCGATGAGCCGCGTCTCCTTCTCCCGAATCAGCATCATCACAAGGGTGCGGATGGTGTCCAGGAGTTCCGGGTGTGCGTACACAGTGAGATCGCCAGTATAGGTGCCGCTGTTGATATCCTGGCAGATGCTGCGCACCATCCAGAGTATCCCGAGGATGTGGTCGAGATGCCTGTGGGTGACATAAATGGTATGGATTTCGTCCGGCGAGACGCCAGTCCGCCTGAGCTGCGCCAGTATTCCATTGCCGCCGCCTCCGTCCACGAGCAGGTGACTTCCGTTTTCACTGAGCAGGAAACAGGTGTTGTAGCAGCGGGTGACCATGGCGCGGCCAGTGCCAAGCATGAGAAGTTCCATAGTAAAAATCCCTTTCTCCGGGGTACGTATTTTGTAGTGAGGGTCCAGGGGAACTCTGCCCGGAAGGTTCCCATGCGGATGTACCGGAGGTCCGGCGGATGCCGCGGCATACAGACACGCATCTCCTTCACACCCCCTGGAGGAAGCCTCTGCATGCCGCCGGACGCAGCTGCCACTCTCTGGCTGTTCCCTGCCCGGCACTTTTCCGCGGTTTATCTTCTCACGGATAAAAAACAAGGGGAGGAGGCACAGGGAGAGTTTACTGTACCCCCTCCCCTTCCGCAGAGGTAATTTCTGCGGGCCAGCCACAGGCTGGAGGACGGAGGATGGCTTTGGGAGAGACTAACGTATCGTATGTTAAGGGGTATCCACCCTGTGACTGGTCAATTTGCTGGCAGGGAAAAACCTCCCCGGTGGAGCGGAATTATCTGATACGGCAACCCGTCTCATCGAGTTTTGTATGAAGCCAGGTCAGATCCATCGTTCCGGATCTGTGAATGGCCTCAATTTTCTTTTGCTCTCTGCCGGCTATTTCTGCGGCCTTTTCCGCCACCCTGCAGGCTTCACCCGGATGAATGGCAACCAGACCGTCCAGGTCGCCAACGATAATGTCCCCCGGTTCGACAACGACATTGCCCAGGGAGACGGGAACATTGATTTCTCCGCATGCGTCCTTATACGGGCCATTAGGATTGACCGCACGCGCGTACACGGGAAAATCCAGTTCCCTGAGTCCGGCGAGATCACGCACAGCGCCATCTATGACAAAACCTGCGAGACCGCGTTTCATGCAGTAGCTGGCCATGACGTCACCGGTCACGGCGCGTTCTGTGTACCCTGCGCAGGAAGCAACGATGACGTCACCGGGCTGCGCTTTTTCCGCAGCATAATAAAGAAGGAGATTTTCACTGGCTGGAAGGTTCACCGTGTACGCGATTCCCAGAATACGCGTGCAGTTGAGAGGCCTGATTGAAGAAGGGAGCGCGGCATTTCGCCCGAGGGCATCGCAGATATCCGGGACAGCCAGATGGGCGAACCGGTTCACCAGAGCGCTATCCGGACGGGAAATTTGTGTGTTGATGGTGTATCTCATGATTTTCAGTCCTGCAGAAAAAACGTCGAGTTGGCATACGTGAGGATCCCGACCGTCATTTTCGGATTTCCGTCAAGCCAGGCATCAATCGCCGTCTGGGCGTCACCCTTACGGAGGAGGCAGCGCGCCAGGTCAGATTCCGAAAGATCCGTGTGAAGGATAACCTCATGATTCAGCGCGGCCCGCGCGAAGAGAAAAGCTTTGTGAGCACCCATAACGAACTCGCTGTGCCGGAAGTTCTCCATAAGCTCTTCCTGACTGTGGAAACGTTCAACGTACTTTTCATACCGCTCGTCGCCGATCCCCTGGGCGCACTGCGCGAGAAGCAGAATCTTCCCATGCGGAGAAACGCAGTGACGGCAGGCATCAAGGGCCTTCTGGGCCTGATACAGACAGATATCCTTGGGATATCCGCCGCAGGAGGCGATGACGATGTCAAAAGGCTTTTCAAGACGCTGCCCGTACAGCGACTTTGTCATTAACGCGGCCTTTTCGAGAACCGCGACCGGACTGCCAACAAAAAGTGCTGCGATCTTCTTGTCAGAGGTGAGGACCACGTTGACAGCCACCCGGACGCCGGCGATTTCCCCGGCCTCGTTCATATCCAGCCGTACAGGGTTTGTAGCGATGTTGCCGGCATACGCCTCATCCCTGGTCATCATGCTGTGACTGTGGGTTATCATGTTCGCGGAAGCGCAGCCGACAACAACGCCCTTGGCACCGCCCGTGCATCCCACAAACTGATGGATATCGACCATGCCCATAACGATCTTCAAATCCGCATCGGCGTAAGCCGCATTGATTTCAACAGGCGTTCCCCGGCTTGTCACGCCCATGTGACGCATGGGCGAAGTCAGGGCGTCATGGGAAACCACGCGGCAGCCTCTGAGATCTTCGGGAAGGATACGGGCAAGCTGGGCACCGTCGGGACGGGGATGCAGCCCCCCGCCCACGACGATGCTCACCCGTTCATGAGGAAGATTGGGATACGTCCTGAAAATCTTCTCTAAGAGCGGAGGAAGAAGAAGTTTCGTGGGAAAGGGACGCGTTTCGTCAGGAACGGCGATGGCAATGGAAGCAGGCGCAGTCATGTCTTCAAACCGGGGACAGGACAGGGGAGAATTCAGCGCCCTGGAGAATTCCCCGAGGGGATCTTCCAGAGGCTGGGCGTGCCTGGGTTCAACAACTGTCACGTTCGCGTTTTCAGGCAGGGAAAGCGCGATTTTCCCTTTGCCGTATTTCAGGATGTACTGCATGCGTAACCTCATGAAGGAGGGGAAGCCGGCTTAAAAGAGAACGCCCGTGGGCGTCGGCACACTGAGCAGTTCGCAGAAGACAACCCACACGAGCACAGTGAAGACAACACCGAAGAGAGAGCTCACGCCTAAAACATGCAGCTTTCCCCGGGATTTATCGCACAGGGTGAACATGCTTATAATCATGAACACCACCGTGCTGACGAAGAATCCGATGAAGCTTACGCAGAAGGCATAGATGATGCCCGCTGCCGAAATATAGGCAACACGCCCCCAGGCTACGTGTTCGCCGGAGAGAGAATCGCCGGAAAGTTTCCTGCGTTCCCAGAACCCCTTGATGACGAACCACAGGCCTCCGATGGCGATGATGGCAAGCAGGGCTTCAGGAAACACGCGGCTGACACCGGTCAGTTCTTCCATCTGGATATAAAAAACAACGGTAATAGCAAGAAAACTTAATCCACAGAGAATATCATTCGTACTCTTTTGCATCAGTCTGCACTCCCCCGCTGCTTTTTCCGGAGCCGGTTCTTTTTCTGAAGATGATAAACAGAGGCGTGGCCACAGAAAGAATAAGCGCGGCTATCAGGACTTTATTAATGACGCCTTCCGTCAGAACTTCCAGGAGGCCGCCGCTGACAGAGACAGAGAGATCCAGACACTTACCAAGGTTTTCCTCAATCATGGGGCCCAGGATTACACCAAGAGCCATGGCACCCGTGTCCATACCCAGCCTGCCGCCAAAATACCCGACAAAACCGAAGGCTACGACAGTCCAGATATCAACCATGGAGTTGGCAATGGCGTACGCTCCTATGAAGGAAAGAACAACGATGCCCACGGCGATGAAAGTCAGCCTGATGGTCAGAAGCCTGGCCATGATGCGGCAGAGAAGGTAACCGATGGGAATAAGGAGAATATTGACGGCAAACTGTGAAAAAATAAAAGTATAGGTAAGATCGGGAGTTGCAGTGAAAATCTTGAAACCGGGCTGGATGCCGTGCGCCATGATTGCGCCGAGGATAACCGCGGCCACTGCGCTGCCAGGAATGCCCAGCGTCAGCATGGGAATGAGGGAGCCGCCGATGACCGCATTATTGGCGCTTTCAGAAGAAGCAACGCCTTCAATGATGCCGGTACCATACTTTGAAGGATCCTTGGCCCAGCGCTTGCTTTCGTTATAGGCAATGATAGAAGCGATTTCGCCGCCGGCACCTGGCAGCATGCCGATTGCCGTGCCGATGAGGGAGGAACGGAGGAGAATCGTCTTGCAGCGTGTGACAAGGTGTTTGAACGTTTTATAAAACACACCCTTATGGGGATGGTATTCTGCCACGAATTTCTTGTTGGACCCGAGCAGAAAGAGGACCTGGGAGAAGGAAAAAAGGCCAATCATGCAGGGGATGACGGAAATACCCTGTGAAAGGGAATACGCTCCGAAAGTGAACCGCGGCGTCCCGGTATTCGGATCGAGGCCAATGGTCGAAACCAGAAGGCCGATGGCGCCGGAAACAATGCCCTTTCCCATATTGCCGGGGCTCATGACGGCGATGGTGCTCAGGCCGAAAAGACAGAGCCAGAAATTTTCAGAACCCCCGAAGCTGAGCGCGAAGTGAGCGAGCGGTCTGGCCAGACAGAGAAGGAATATAACGCCGATGAAACCACCTATGCCCGAAGAGATGAGGGAGGTGTAAAGCCCGACATCAGCTTCGCCCCGCTGCGTGAGCGGCCATCCGTCGAATGTCGTTGCAACGGATGAGGGAGTGCCCGGTGTGCAGATGAGAATGGCCGAGTTGGCGCCGCCATAAATAGCTCCCACATAGATGGCGCCGAGCATGATGAGTCCGGACGTGGGATTCATGGCAAAGGTTACGGGGACCATCAGAGCGACACCCATGGTGGCTGAAAGGCCGGGAAGGGCCCCGGTAATAATGCCGCCCGTAAGCCCCAGGAGCATGAGACCAATATTGAATGGATCAATCAGGTTGAGCAGAGAAGGAAGAACATAATCAATCATGCGAGAGGCTCCTAGCGTGCTGTATTACGTTCAATAAAGTCCAGGGAACCCTTTGATAAAAAAGTTGCGGACCGAAGAACCAGCCCGCAACTTCACAAATTCTACTTGATGAGGCCGTTTTCCTGCAGCAGCTTCTTATCGACAACCTCGAGCGAGCGGATGTAGGCTTCGAGGGAAGCGGGGTCGAGATATTCAACAGGCTGACCAGCCTTCTTCATATCTTCCAAGTAGTCAGGATCACTGCAGATCTTCTTGAGTGTGACGCGCAGGAACCGCACAGCTTCGGGATCAGTGCCCTTCGGGCAGGCGAAGATACGGCGGATATCGGAAACCAGGTTTATGCCCTGTTCCTTCAGAGTGGGAACATCGGGGAGGAAGGCATTACGCTTCTCACTGGCAACGTTCAGGATGCGAAATTCGCTGATAGAACGCATGATGTCGTTGATATTCCCGAAAATAAGATCAACCTCTCCGCCCAGGAGCGCCGCGTTCTGGTCAGCAGCTCCCTTATAAAACACCTTCGTTATCTTGGCTTCAGGGAAGAGCTTGCAGAATTCCAGGTACATCAGATGATGACCACTGAGAGGGCCCACGAGGCCGACCTTCAGCTTATTGGGATTGCTCTTCGCGAAATCAAGAATTTCCTTGAAATTCTTGAACCTGCTGGTCTTCAGAACGGCCACGCACTGAGGATCATTGACGACCTGCGCCAGGTATTCATAACTGTCAGAAGTGAAGGCCGCCTTCTGGGAGAGTTCCTGCAGCACCATATGCGGAAGATTCATTCCGCCGAATGTATATCCGTCTTTGCTGGCCTTGGCGATTTCCGTGAAGCCAATCATTCCGCCGGCGCCCGGCTTGTAGACAAATACCCAGGGCTGCTTGACGTACTTGTTCCAGTACTTCTGCATGATGCGGGCCTGTACGTCACTGGACCCACCGGCCGTAAAGGCAATGATCAGATTAACCGGTTTTTCAGGATAGGCAGCCCGGACCGGACTGCTGACGGCAAAGGCGAGAGTGACGGCCATGGCAAGTGAGGTAAAGAACTTAAATGGGCGCATTTGTGCCTCCGTATCCTTTTGAGTGGAGGGTAAAATATCGGCCAGGATACCCCTGGCCGATATTACTGGCGGGAGTTAGGCGCTCTCGTACAGACGGGTCATGATGAATTCGCGGTGTCCGAGAACTTCAGCGCTTGTCATACGGCCGTTGCAGGTGCTGATGAGCATATCAAGCAGCTTGTCGCCGGCCTGATCGTAGTTCATCTCGCGGCGGAGGATGCCGGTCACGTCGACATCGATGTGCTCGCTCATGGTACGCAGGGTACGCGGGTTGCCGGTCAGCTTGATGACAGGCTCAATCGGGTTGCCGATAATGTTGCCCTGTCCCGTGGGGAAGAAGTGGGCGACATAACCGCCGGCGCAGAAAAGCGTCACGGCCTCAGCGGCTGCGGAAGAGGTGTCCATGAACCAGAGACCGGGGCCGGTGGGCGTTTCAGCCTTGTCGAGGCAGCCGACAATGGGAGCCTTGCGGCCAATCTTCTGAATGTTGCCAAGAGCCTTTTCTTCGATGGTGGTCAGGCCGCCTTCGATGTTGCCTTTGGTCGGCTGGGAGTCGCAAAGGTCATTGGTCTTGTGATCCTCGACAACCTTCTGGTAACGGTCGAAGAAAGCCTGGAACTTCTTGCGGACGTCATCATTGGCGCAGCGGGCGGCAACGAGATGCTCACCGCCGGTCAGTTCCGTCGTTTCGCCGAAAGCGGTAGTGCAGCCGGCTTCGTAAAGTTTGTCAAAAGCATTGCCAACGGTCGGGTTGGCAGAAATGCCGGAAGTGGTGTCGGATTCACCGCATTTGCAGGAAACCCAGAGGTCCTTGATGGGGCACTCGGTACGCTGCAGAGCCGTGGCGTACTGCACGAATTCCTTGGCCTTCTTGGAAGCGGCGTTGATGGTGTCAAAGTCGCCGTGCTTTTCAATGCCGAAGCCGGCAACCGGCTTGCCGGTCTTGGCGATACCGTCGACCACACGCTGGGTCCACTGGGGCTCAATACCGATAACCACGCAGGCAGCAACGTTCGGATTGGAACCGGTGCCGATCAGCGTACGGAAATGGAGGTCAAGGTCGGCGCCGAACTGCAGACGCCCGTAGGCATGAGGCAGGGCAATGGTTCCCTTGACGTTGTTGGCAACGGCCTCACAGGCAGCGTTGGAAAGGTCGTCAAGGGGAAGGATAACAACATGATTGCGGATACCGACACGGCCGTTGTCACGGCGATAACCCATAAATGTCTTCTGCATTTCTACCACCTCTTCGTTTTTACATTGTGAACATGCAGATGTTCGCCACGCTTGATGGGCTTAACAACTCTGCCGATATCGGTACCATATTTAATAACGGTATCACCAACATTGAGATCCTTAAGGGCAATCTTATGGCCGATCGGAATATCATCAAGAGTTGTGATCTGAATATCTGAATCACCATCCATGATCCAGCCGTTAAGCTTGTCTCCCTTTTTGACTCCTTCAACCACGATGACACCAACTGAATCGCCGGGCTCGTGTACGATGAAATGAGTTGTCATTTCGTACTCCTTAACTAACGTATATAAATAAAACCACCACTAACATAAAACGGCATGACAGGAATTAAACAGTAATCTGCATGCTGTTTGTTTATAAAAAAGCAATTCCCATGCCACTCGTCGTTCTTTTCACAACCCACTGAATTTATCTTTGTTTTTTTCAGAACAAGCTCATTTCAGGATTGCCATGGTGCCCAAATTTAGTTAAATTTGGGCAAATAAATGACTAAAATTAAGCAGAGATGGGCACAAGATGGCACCTGAAGAAAACGAAAACCTGGAAAATCCTGAAAACTCCGTCGGCAGGCTGGCCCAGAAACTGGCCGTTTCTGTAAGCACACGCATGGATCGGAACGCGTTCTTCCAGATCCTCTCGAGCCGGCTGCGTGAACTTTTTCACTACAACAGATTCTGCATCAACCTTTACGACAGGGACAGGGAAGTCCTGAACCTCTTCACCGCTGCCGACGGGACAGTCGTGGAGTCGCTCTCCAACACCCGCGTTGCTTCCAACACCGTCGCTGGCATGGCCATCAGCTCGCGCAAACCCGTTGTTATCAATGATCTCTCTGCCCTGAACAAAAGCCGCTCAGCGCAAACCATGGCCACCGTGGGACTGAACGCAACCATAGCCCTGCCGCTGATCATCAGGCGCGAAGTTATTGGCACACTGCATGTGTCTTTCAAACGTCAGCCTGACAATGTCGTGGAAATTCTCAATTTTCTGCTGAGCCTGAGTCCCATTGTAGCGTCATTCCTCTATGTGCTCCTCGTCGGTGAAAATCAGAGCGAGACTCTGAAAAGAGGATCCAGCAACAGCGCGGAAAGTGATGACGAAAAACACGGTTTGGCGGATCAGCTCCTGAACACGCCAAGCATGGCGCAAATCATGGAGACAGCCCGGAACGTAGCCAAATTCAAGATTCCCCTGCTCATTACTGGCGAAACAGGAACAGGCAAGAGTATGCTCGCGCGCTGGGTGCATTTTCACGGACCCCGCCGCGACAAAAATTTTATCAAGGTGAACTGTCCTTCCCTGGCTCCCACTCTTTTCGAGAGCGAAATGTTCGGCTATGTCCGCGGCGCCTTCACAGGCGCCAATACCAAACGTATTGGCCGCATCGAACTCGCTGACAATGGGACACTCTTCCTTGACGAAATCGGCGATCTCTCGGCCGCCATGCAGAGCAAACTCCTGCAGGTCCTCGAGGACAGTGCCTTCGAACGCGTTGGAGAATCGCAGCCTATCAACGTCGATATCCGCATCATCTCAGCCACCAATATCAATATTCAGGACGCTATACGCCGCGGCACCCTGCGCGCCGACCTCTTCTACCGCCTGGGAACCGTGATGCTCCACCTTCCTCCCTTACGCGAAAGGCGGAAGGATATTCCCCTTTTCATCAGCCATTTTATCAAGCGCTTTTCCGAGGAATATAAAATCCGCCCTCCCCACCTCAGGGACAGCATTCTGGACATCCTCTGCGCACATACCTGGCCGGGCAATATCCGGGAACTGCGCAATGCGGTCACAAGCCTCCTCCTGCGGTCAATGGAAGGAGACGTGACGGAATCCTTTGTGCGGGAGAGCCTCAGGAACTCTGCCAGCATTGCCGAATCCGCGGCAAGCGTACGCCGGGGACTCAGTACCACTGCCCCTGTCAATTCTGGGGATTCAAAACCGGTTCCCCTGCCGAATCCCCGGGATTTCGGAAGCCTCAGAGACATGGAAAACCGTCATATTCTGGAAGCCCTGGAGCGCTGTGGCGGCAAAGTAGCCGGCCCAGGAGGAGCGGCCGCGCTTCTCGGCATACCGCGCAGCACTCTGCAATACCGCCTGCGCAAGCTCGGAATCAAAAAGTCCGGTTCCGTCCGATAACGTAAGCAGGCCCCAAAGGCGGCATTCCTGTTCCTGGCGGATATCTTTTTCACCGAGAGTCTCCCGGTGCTTCGCCCTCACCTTAAAATACGCGGCATCGACAATGAGAAATGAACAGGAGGATGTCAGAGGACAGTTCTGAATTCATCCACGTAAGTATCCAGGCTTTTGCAGACTTCGGAAACAGACGATTTCGAAAAAGACGTTCCGCACAGGTCTTCCGTTATACGGGTGATCTTCCTGGTGGAAATGCCCTCCGGAACCATAGCAGCCATTGCTGTGAAAATGGACTGTTCACTGCGCGGATAGTTTTCAAAGATCATCGTCCTGAATAGCTGATTCAGGTGTCTGGGGACATTCAGGGGTATTTGCCTGGCTGGGTTTTAGCTCATTGTGCGCACGCCGCTCCGGCTGTCTGTGCGCCTCTCTGTGCGCTCATAGCGCTTTGCTCTGTAATCCAATGGACTCCCCGGGCATGGCATTGAGCCCTTGGAGCAGCAGACAGAATCTTTCCTTTTTCGCCTCTGCCGTAAACGTCCGTAGAAATTCATCGAATTCTAAGTTAAGGATGACCTGAGCCATGGTGTTCTCCTTTCGGTTTTGGTGTCTTTTGCTATTCCAAACATACCGAAGGAGCTCCCATGGGCTCAACTTTTTGCTACTGGAATTTACACCACTATACGGAGTTTACTGTCCGATTAGACGGTAACACGGATGGGAGGAGAATAAATATGCTCAAAGAATTACGGATACAAAACTTCAAAGGGTGGAAAGATACCGGCACCATCCGTCTAGCTCCCATCTCGCTTTTTTTCGGTGCCAATAGTTCTGGCAAATCCAGCATCGGACAGTTTCTGATTATGCTGAAACAAACCGTTGAATCACAGGATCGAAAAGCTGTGTTTTATCCTGGGGGGAAGAACTCCGCTGTTCAGCTAGGCTCTTATCAGGAAATGGTCTTTCATCGTAATCCTAAAAACAAAATCTCTTTTGATTACAGATGGTCTTTGATAGATCCCCTGAAAGTTAAAGACCCTCTGTCAGGACAGATTTTTTCTGGTAATGAATTGGATTTCAGCGCGGAAGTCGACTTGGCCGACTCAATAAGGAATTTACCGCAGGTCGCTAAGTTCAAATATCGTCTTCTCGAAAATGACAAGCAATCTCTTTCCATTAGTTTTTCACGAAATTCAAATAAAAGCGAATACACTGCATCAGCTGAGCAATACAATCTTGTCAGAAAGAAAATGCGTGCTTGGGCCCCAAAAGATGTTGTTCGATTTTATGGTTTCCCTGACGAGGTAGTCGCTTATTATCAAAACGCTGAGTTCGTTCAGTCCTTGAATCTTGCGCATGAAAAACTATTTAGCTCAATCTATTATCTGGGACCGCTAAGGACAAAGGCTGAAAGGCTTTATACTTGGAGTGGTATTGCTCCAGAAAGCGTTGGTTTTTCAGGAGAAAACACCATTGCAGCAATTCTGGCGGCCCGAGAACGAAAAATTAGTTTAGGTTACAAAAAGGTAGCAAAGCCATTTGAGGAAGTTATCGCCCTTAAACTTAAAGAAATGGGACTGATCGAAGAGTTTGAGGTTAAACCTATTTCCGAACAGCGCCAGGACTATGAGGTTAAGCTTCGTACAAAAGGCTCCGAGGATTGGGTGGATCTCCCAGACGTTGGTTTTGGCATTTCCCAGGTTCTGCCTGTTCTGGTGCAGTGCTTTTATGCTCCTGCGGGTTCAATTATCCTTATGGAGCAACCGGAAATTCACCTTCACCCGAGCGCTCAATCTGCGTTGGCCGATGTGATGATTGACGTGATCAACTCCAGAGAAAATGGAGCCGACAGAAATATTCAAATAATCATTGAAACCCATTCTGAGCATTTCCTGCGACGGTTGCAAAGGAGAATCGCCGAAGATTTTATTTCACAGGAAAAAGTATCAGTTTACTTTGCTAATAACTCTAAGACTCCTGCCACACTTGACCCCCTTCAAATTGACATGTTCGGAAATATTCAGAATTGGCCAGAGAATTTTTTTGGTGATGAGATGAGTGACATTACAGAGCAAGCCAAAGCTGCCATACAAAAGAGGATGAACCAGATGACTCAACATCAGGAGCTGCCCCAATGACATTACCAGAAAAAATAATTGTTGATACTAATGTGCCAATTAACGCAAATCTTGCAAATACACCAAAAGAAATTCCCGCTGACATGCTTAATTGTGTTTTAAGTTGTATCATTGCTATTGAGTGTGTCATTAAACAAGGAGGGCTTGTTATTGATTCTGGTGATGAAATCTACAATGAGTATTTGCATAATCTTTGCCTAAGTGGGCAAAAGGGAATTGGCAATGCTTTCATGAAATGGGTTCACGATAATCGATGGCGCCTGCCGGACTCCGATCGGGTAACTATTTCCAAAAATGGCGACTCCTATAAAGAATTTCCAGACCATGAAGGATTAGTAAATTTCGATATATCTGATCGCAAGTTTGTTGCCGTTGCAAATGCTCACCCGAAAAAACCACCTATTTTGCAATCTACAGATTGCAAATGGTGGGGCTGGAAAAATGCATTGGAGGATGTCGGTATTACCGTCTGTTTCCTCTGCCCAGAATACGTTAAAGATAAATATAAGAAGAAGATCGGATTGTGAACGATAGTTTTTTCAAGTTTCCATCCACTCCACATCTGGCAGCGCTGCCTGATGTCGATATCCGAGAGGATAAGGTTCTTTCGGAATCAGAGCGTTTTGATTTCCTACGACATAGCCTTGTTGTAGAAGAAAAAGTAGATGGCGCAAATCTGGGCATCTCCTTTGATTCAGAAGGAAATATTCGCGCACAGAACCGAGGGGCATACCTGTATCCACCTAGATCAGGACAGTGGAAAAAACTTGATGACTGGCTGGAACCCCGTCTCGATATGCTGTTTGAAATTCTTTCCGAGAAGTTCATTCTTTTCGGTGAATGGTGCTATGCCCAGCACTCAATTTTCTATGATCGTTTGCCTGACTGGTTTCTTGGTTTCGATATTTACGATAAACGGTTTGGCAGATTTCTTTCTTCCGAGCGCCGGGATGCGCTCTTAAGGAAGATGGGTATTACCCCGGTTCCTTTTGTCGCACGAGGACATTTCACTTATTCAGAACTCCTAAAACTCCTATCAGTATCAAAATTTACCGATCAGCCTGCGGAAGGAATCTACCTCCGAGTTGACCAGGGGGACTGGCTGGCCCAACGGGCTAAACTGGTTAGACCGGCTTTTGTCCAAGCTGTGGAGCAGCACTGGTCGCGCTCCGCCATCAGGCCGAATCGGTTGCGTTTGGCCCCGCAAGAATGACGTCTTTCATCAGCGGCCTTCCCTGCCACCCCTGTAAGATTCGTTTTTTTTTTGCGATTGGCTACGCTGACCTGAACCACGGTTCTGCCGATGACTCAGGTATCGGACGCCTGGTGTGCCCCCTTCCTGGCGGCGTTTACGAACCCGGCCTGAAAATCAGACTCCATGACGCAGTCAGTGAGCTTCTCATTTTGAGCGTTGCGTTCGCGCGTTATGGAGCCGACGGTGAAGTTTGGCACCCTGCGCGGATGGAAGCGGAGTAGCCATGCGTCTCTTCCCTGCCGCGCATGCCGCTGGTCACATGTTGCGGGAGCATGATCCTGTTCAGCCGCAAATCAAAAGAATATCCGGGAAACCGCCGCACTGCGATATCAAGCGTCGCCGGAGTATTTTCTCCTGATTTTCTATATAAACGGTGTCACTCCAGAACCTCATGCCCTGAAAGGAGCAGACACATACCAGCCGGACATTTCCGGCTGAACAGACATATCCTCTCTCCGCAGGCCGGACGTTCTTCCCGGGGCGGAACAGAGGGAAAAGCCTCCCTCTGCCCGCCTACCGCGGAGGACACGCCGCGTTACTGGATGAAGCGGATACCGTGCAGACGATCCACTTCCGCCGGATCCGAGAGATCCAGGATAAGGCTTCTCCCCGTATCCATGCGCCCGATGGCGTCCATGTCTTCATCGTCCAGAGCAAAGTCAGTCACTGAGAGGTTCTCATGCAGTCTTTCGGCATGAACGGACTTGGGGATGGCTATGGCTCCGCTCTGTATGAGCCAGCGCAGAACGACCTGGGCCGGCGTTTTGCCATGTTTTTTCCCGATAGCCGAAAGATCGTCCCGCGTGAAGATGCCATTGAGCCCTTCAGCGAAAGGCGCCCAGGCCATGGGCACTATCTGATTCCGGCGCATGAGTTCCCTGAGTTCCTTCCGCTGGCTGAAGGGGTGCAGTTCAATCTGGTTGACGGCAGGCACAATATCATGGCTCAGGATGAGATCCTCAAGCCTGTTCGGAAGGAAGTTACAAACACCTATGGCTCTCACTTTCCCCTTCCGGTAGAGCTCCTCCATGGCCCGCCAGCTGCCGTGATAGTCGCCGTAAGGCATATGAATGAGATAGAGATCCAGATAATCCGTCTGGAGATTTTCGAGCGCCTTTGCAAAGGAAAGCAGCGTTTTCTCATACCCGGCGTCCTGAATCCAGACTTTGGAACAGAGAAAGACATCACCGCGGTCAACGCCGCTTTCGCGCACGGCGTCACCCACAGCACGCTCGTTGCCGTAGCACGCGGCCGTGTCAATGAGACGGTACCCCATCCCCAGCGCTTCGCGCACGGTATTCCGGCAGAGATCCTGATCCGTCACCTGAAAAACGCCCAGGCCGAGACGAGGCATCTCAACCCCGTTGTTCAGGGTGACGGTTCCCTTTTCCTTTTTCACGGCGTCCAGGAGAACAGCTCCCTGTTCCGGATTGTGGTCGATGGCTCCGATGATCTTATGCGGCAGGTACGCTTCCTCAAGATACGCCACATCTTCCTGCGTCAGCGTGAGATCGAGCGCGTGGGCAGCATCTTCAAGGTACGACGCCTTTGTGGCGCCGACAATGGGAGAGGCCACGCCCCTGGCCCATTCCCAGGCAAGGGCGATCTGCGCCATTTTAACACCATATTTTTCGGCGAGTCCGGCCACGCGCCGGACGATCCGCATGTCCTGCTCCCGAGCATGATCGTACTTACCCCTGGCCACAAGGTCGGTTCTGCCGCGCAGGGTGGACGATTCCCACTGCGGACGCGTGAGATGTCCTCCGGCGAGAGGGCTGTAGGGCATGAGGGAAACGTTCATTTCCCGGCAGATGGGAATGAGCTCACGCTCATCTTCCCTGTAGAGAAGGTTGTAGTGGTTCTCCATAGCCTGGAACATAGCCCACCCGTTCTCCCGGGCTACAGTCTGCATCCTGAAGAACTGATACCCGTACATGGCCGACGCTCCAAGGGCGCGGACCTTGCCGGCCCGCACGAGAGCGTCGAGCGCCTCTATGGTCTCCTCGACGGGCGTTTCATAGTCAAAGCGGTGGATGATGTAGAGATCCAGATAGTCCGTGCCGAGACGGCTCAGCGTCCCGTCGATCTCCCTGGCGATGGCCTCGCGGGACAGACGCCCGGGATTAAAATAGACTTTTGAGGCGATCACGACCTTATGGCGGTCAACGTTCCTTTTTAACGCGCGGCCCAGGTATTCCTCGCTGGTGCCCTGAGAATAACAGTTGGCCGTGTCGAAGAAATTGATACCGAGGTCAAGGGCTGCCTTCACGACCTTCTCCGTATCCTCCCCGTTCAGGGTCCAGTCGTGCATAGTTCCGGGTTTTCCGAAGCTCATGCCTCCGGCGCAGATCTTCGAGACAGTGATGCCGCTTTTGCCAAGTTCCGTGTATTTCACGATATTCTCCCCGCCGGCACCGGGCCGGCCTTCAAAAAAACATGGTTTGCAGCGGCAGGAACAGGGTACCGCGGCCCCACTCTCAGCGCCGCCCTTCTCTTCCGGCGCGGGTAACGAAAAGCCTCGCCAGCAGGCAGAAAAAAAACGCGGTTCCAAGATGCCACACCAGAAATTCCGGCATCCCCCCGGGGAAGTACTTCGGCCCGCCCAGAAACAGCATATCGTTCCAGAGACCACTCTGAACGAAGCAGAAAGCTCCCGCTGCAAGGAAGATAAGGAAGAGAGCTGACCGGACGCGGCCGGCGAACCGTTCCGCCCTGTTCCAGACAGAGGCGCCGTGCAGACCGAGATGGAATGAGGCAAGGACAAAGAGCCAGGCTGTCATGGCGGTGTGCAGGCCGCGGCCCCAGAAGGGCATACGGAAAGGAAAAAACGGGTACGTATCCCCGGCCATGGCCAGGGCGCTGGCGGTGAAAGCCAGGAACACGGCCACAAGCAGGCATCCCGTGGCGTTCACGAGGAAGCGTCTGCCCCGCCAGCGCCCCCGGGAAAGGGTCCGGTACCACGCCGCGTTCAGAAGATGATGGGTGATCACCAGCAGGACGAGAATCAGTCCGCCTATCCCATGACGGGCGAGACCGCGGGTCATGGGATAGCTCATCATGAAAAGCATGAGGCAGAACATGGCCGCGTCGACGGCCAGTCTGACAGCGTGGCGGGCACTCACTTTCTGATACCGCTCTCACGGAGCCAGTCATTGAGATGACTTTCGAGACGGAAGCCTCCGCTGTAGTTGAACTCGAAACCGATGCCCACGTACGCGCCGGGCACGGCCTTTGAAAGGTCAGAGACGCTGTCACCGAACACCGTGCCGCCGTGACTGCTGAAGGGCAGGATAATCTTCCCCCTCATATCAGCGCTCTCAAGGAAGGACAGGACAGGCATGGGCATGGTGGCCCACCAGGTGGGATAGCCTAAAAGGATGACATCGTAGCGGGACATGTCGGGCGCGCTCCTGACGAGCGGCGGACGGTATCCCTTGTAGAGATCCTCCTGCGAGACTCTGTAAATATTCCCCTGATAGGGATGCTTCATGGTAATGGGAAAGAGGTCGCAGCCGAGGTTTTTGCTGAGGAGTTCGGCGGCGTGTTTCGTGTTGCCGGAATAAGAGAAATAGGCCACGAGCACACGGGGATGGGCCGGCATGGCGATACGGAACGGCGCTGCCGTAGCCACGACGGTGTCCAGAGGCTGAGCGTTACGGCAGATGCGGAAACCGAGGTTCGGGTCAGGATCGGCAGGATTCGTGGCTGAGCGGTAGGCGGAGCGCAGATGCTTGCCGAAGTCGATGTAGCTGCCTCCGCGGTTCACACGGTAGGTACCGCTTTCGGGTCCCGCGGGATCGCTGGTCTTCTGCGTGTCATAAGGCCCGTAATAGTCGAACACCCACTCGGAGACGTTGCCGTGAGTGTGATAGAGGCCGAAAGCGTTGGGCTTCAGCTCATCCACGGCGATGGTCTGCCCGCGGTAGCGGCCGGCGCGCACAGACGGATCCTTCTGGCTCACGTAATTCTCTTCTATAAGATAGGGATAGGTACCCTCGAAGTTGACGTCATCGCCGGAAACCTGGTTGCCGACGTTGAAAATGGTCTTCGTGCCGGCGCGGGCCGCGTACTCCCACTCCGCTTCGGTGAGCAGGCGGTAGCCGCTGGCCTTTCTGTTCCAGGCAACGGCCTCACCCGTGATCGTGTACACGGGTTCGAGCCCTTTCTTCACGCTCAGGGCGTTGCAGTACTTCACGGCGTCAAGCCAGGTCACGTTTTCCACTGGCAGGCGTTTCCCCCTGTGAGCACTGGGATTGCTGCCCATGACAGCCTCATAGGCTTCCTGCGTCACCTCATACGGATCAACGAAAAAGGGGCTGATGCGCACAGTGTGCAGCACCTCGTCAGCCTCGCGCAGGCGTTCCGAATCGGGGCTGCCCATCTGGAATTCCCCGCCGGGCAGAAGGAGAAAGCCATCAGCTGATCCCGCAGGCGCAGCGGAAGCGGAGCCGGCCAGGATGAAGAGACAGAAAACGAAGAACGAAGCGATATGTGCAGGAAATCCTGACATAGAGAACCTCCATACAACTGGGTGACGCGGACCGGAAACCGTTTTCCTCCTGCGGGACACCCGTTCTGCAAAGGCTTATGCCACGGCGCGGGTTCCGCATAAAACCGGAAAAACTACCAATTTCTTGCCTTATCCTCTCACGCACGCAGCGGATGCCTTCTCCCCCGGGAACACATACAGAAATGCACGCAATAAGAGGGACACATTCCTCCCGGCAAAAAGGCCATGCGGTTCGAAGGACTTTCCTGGACTTATAACAAAAAAATCCTCCCGGGCCGTCAGGCCCCGGGAGGATTTTGTCATCATATACAGGATGAGAGGTACTAATCGCCGAGCTTCTTCTTCAGAAGGTCGTTGACCACCGCGGGGTTGGCCTTGCCCTTTGTGGCGCGCATGACCTGCCCCACGAAGAAGCCCATGAGCTTCTTCTTGCCGCCTTTGTACGATTCGACTTCCTTGGGATTGGCGGCGATGACCTGATCCACGGCGCTGTCGATGACGCCGGTATCGGACACCTGGATAAGGCCCTTCTTCTCCACGTAGGCCTTGGGCATTTCGCCGGTAGCCATAAGATCGGGGAAGATGTCGTTCGCGATCTTGGAGCTGATGAGGCCCTTCTCGACGATGTTCACGAGCTCGGCCAGAGCCTCGGGCTTCATGGCGCAGTCGGTGAGCTTCTCATTTTTGGCGTTGAGCTCGCGCTTCATGGGGCCGATGATGAAGTTGGCCACCTTGCGCGGGTTCGCGGTTTTGGCCGCGGTCTCGAAGAAGTCGGCCATGGGACGGCTCTCCACGAGCATGGCGGCCTCGTCATCGGGAAGCTTCGTCATCTCGATGAAGCGCTTCATGCGGTGGGAGGGGAGCTCGGGAAGCTCAGCCTGCCAGGCAGCGAGCTGCTCGTCGGAAATGACGACAGGAAGCTGGTCGGGATCCGGGAAGTACCGGTAGTCATGCGCCTCTTCCTTGCCGCGCATGCCGCTGGTCACGTTCTTGTCCGCGTCGTAGAGACGGGTTTCCTGGATGACCGTGCCGCCATCGTCGAGAACGTCGGACTGGCGGGCGATTTCGTAATCGATGGCCCGGGCCACGTTGTGGAAAGAGTTCACGTTTTTGAGCTCGGCGCGGGTGCCGAGCTTTGTCTCGCCCACGGGACGGATGGACACGTTGGCGTCACAGCGGAAGTTGCCCTCCTCCATGTTGCCGTCGCACACGTCGAGGTAGGTGACGATGCCGTAGAGTTCCTTCAGGAAGGCCACGACCTCCTCGGAGGAACGCATGTCAGGCTCGGTCACCACTTCCACGAGGGGCGTGCCCGCGCGGTTCAGGTCGCAGAAGCTGCGGTTCTCGGCTGCGGAGTGGATGTTTTTGCCGGCGTCATTCTCCATATGGATACGGGTGATGCCGATCTTCTTCGGACCGTTCTGGGTTTCGATTTCCAGCCAGCCGTGCTCGCAGATGGGCAGGTCGAACTGGGAAATCTGGTAACCGGACGGGAGATCCGGATAAAAGTAGTTCTTGCGGGCGAAAACGGAGCTCTGGTTGATGTGGCAGTGCGTGGCCAGACCCACCAGGGTGGCGTAATGCACGGCCTGGGCATTGACCCTGGGCAGGGCCCCGGGCATGCCGGCACAGACCTCGCAGGTATTGGTGTTCGGCGCTTGGCCGAAAGTATTCGGACAGGAGCAGAACAGCTTGGACTTGGTCGAAAGCTGAACATGCACCTCGAGGCCGATGACGGCTTCATAATCAGGCATGATCCAAAACTCCTGGGGAGCGGCTTTGTAAGCCGCACGGTGAAAGTGAACGCGCCGGGAACCGCGGAAGCGGCCCCGGCCTGAAACGCGTGCGAAAAATTCCGGCGGTTATATTAACGGCTCGCGAGCTGGGCGTCAAAGTATTTGCCGACGCCGTAGCTGCGGCGCCTGAAGAAACGCTCGGGCGCGGGGCCGACAATCTGCATCTCGGGATTCTTTCTGAGCACGTCCTGGGCGATATGCATCTCCTGGGTGCAGCCGGTCGAGAAGGTGGAATCCTTGCCAATCCATTTCTGGGGCACGTCACGGCCGAGAAGCGCGAAGCCTTCCTCGATGTCCTCGGCTGTCTGGAAGCGCCAGACTGTGATGTAGCCGCTTCTCTGGACGCGCTCCCACATGAACATGAGGTCGTCGCCGTCCATGCCTTCCACGAAATGTTCGGCCGGGTTGATGATGTAGGCCTCGGGCATGCGCTTTCTGAGATCGCCGACAAAGGCGTTGACGAGGCTCGTGGCCGTCTTCGTCTCGCCGGGAATGGAGCCGATGACGCAGCTGTAAAAGACAACGGGGCGGTTCTTCGCGCGGGCCTCGCGCATCTCCTCGATGATAGCGTCGGAAAGCGCGTTGATTTCGGCCTCGGAGAACTTGCGCTCCGCGGGATCGTGGGGGCGGAAGCGGACATCAAAGCCGTCCCTGTCTTCCCAGAAGCAGAGAATGTCGCGGGTGAAGGACACGCTGGTATCGATAAGGCGGAAGCGCTTGCGCCAGCCATGGGCGATAACGAGATCAGACTCCTTCCAGGCTCTCGAGAAGGTCACGCTGACGCGGGCCAGATTGAGGCGCTCGCGGGTGCCGTCACTGATGACCACGAGGCGCCACTCGCGCAGGGCCTTCAGGAGGTCGTTCTTGGAGATGGAGGGATTCGTGATCACGTGGGCGCCCCGGAGGGCCTCGCGCAGGTCGTCGTTTTCCTGGACGTCCTGCATGGTCGGCGAATGGAAGTAAAAGCCCTCCTTCACGGCGTAAATAACCTTCAGGCCGTGCGCTGTGAAGAAATGGGCGAGGCTGAGATCGTAGAGCGTGCCGCCGTCCGCGTCGGAGAGGAGGAGGATGGTGGAGCCGGGTCTGCCGAGCACATCGAGCGCGGAGCCGAGAGCTTCCATTTTGTTCTCCGCTTCCGCGAAGTGCCGGCGCAGTTCCTCCCCTGAGGGAAAGTTTTCGGACCAGGCGCGCACGTTGGCCATGAGGCTCGCGTATCTCGCGAGGACGAGCAGATGGAGATGCCTGTTCATATCCCGGATGGTCTTCATACCGGGGAAGCACTCGGCCGGAAGATACTGGAGCTCGCGCGTCACCGTGTCGGAGGAAAGCGTGCGCTTATGCCTCGCGATGGCCTCAGCCCTGCGCTCCACCCAGGGATCAAAGGGGCCGTTCAGGGCGGTGACGTACGCGACAAGGCGCTTTACCACGCGGGAGGGAATAACATTGTGCGAGCTCACGTAACGGTCGAAGCGGTAGCGGCAGAAGCCGCGTATGCGCTCCCGCTCGGACTCGGGGTACGGCATCGTATCCAGGATGGACATGACCATGCGCCAGGCGCGCTCGTACTGGTGCTTCAGATTGTCGGAGAGCGTATCCTGGCAGAGGTCGAAGAAGGTGGTGTCACGGCAGGGAAGGAAGGGCTGATCGTGCTCGAGATGCACCATAAAGCGGAGCTGCTCGCGGCTCGCCGTGATTTGCGGGTTCATGGAATGGAGGAGATTGTTGTCGAGCAGGCAGTTGAAGAGCCAGGCGTCAAAACCGGCGTCGCTGCTGCGGGTGCGCAGGTCTCTGAGGCGCGTCACGGATACGTTCATAAATGCGGGAATCCTTTATCTGTCGTGGAGTGTCAGGGAAAAAAGCTATGACTGGGTATTTTCCCTGTGGCGGACGGGGTCAGCCAGAATGAAGCTGCGGGTCCTCAGGCGCTCGAGGAAGGAGATGCCCCTGCCCTTGAAGAGGACGGCATCGGCTATGCTCTGCACCTCGAGGATGTCATGGGTCTGCATGAGCTGGCCTTCCTGGCCGTCCACGGTGAGGTAGCTCTCCGTGGTGCCGGGCTTGAGCTCAAAGCGGAAGATGGTGGCGCAGGGGAAAACCATGGGGGGGATGGTGTTGAGGAAGGGGCAGATGGGCACGAAGGCCACGCCCCTGATCTCGGGGGAAAGGAGCGGACCGCCTGCGCCGACGGAATAGCCGGAGCTGCCGATGGGGGTGCTCAGAAGGAAACCGTCGGCGCGGACCGAGCCCATGAGTTCGTTATTGACGAAAATATCGGCGCAGACAAGCCTCGCCATGGCCGCGCGGGAGAGCACGACGTCGTTGACGGCGAAGCCTTTCCCCACCACGTGGCCGTAGCGCGTAAGCTGCCAGGCGAGGGCCGTGGTGCGGCGGCAGTAGTCCGTGTCGAGCACTTCCTCAAGGCCTTTTTCCCAGTCCTCGGGCTCGATGTCGGAGAGAAAGCCAACGCGGCCGAAATTGATGCACACGAGCGGGATCTCCAGGCCCACAACCTTTCTCGCGACGCCGAGTATGGTACCGTCGCCGCCGAGCACGACAATGAGATCCACCGGCGGGGTGAGATACGGAGCGAGCTCGAGCCCCGCGAAAAGCATCTGCACATGGGAGCCCCTTTTCCTGAGCCACTCGCAGATGGTTTTCCCGAGAGCCGCGGCTGCGGCCACGCGGGCCTTGACGACAACAAGGATATTTCTGACCGGTTTTTCGCTCATGTCTCCCTCCCTATACCGCCCGGCGTGCGCGGGCAAGCGGAAAGAACGGAAGTATCTTCCGCCTGCGCGGCGGTTGACGCACGGCACTCCTGCCTTATCGTTAGCATGAGGCGCATTTCTTGAAAAGCGCTTCTCTTTGCTTTATCTTTTCACTTTGAAATAAAACCTCAACCATACGTTCTTTTTGAACCGGAGGACCGGAAATGGCTTTCCAGCTGCAGTATAAGGACGACAGTCCCGACATCATAGCCGATCGCGCGAGGATGGGTACGGAAGTACGTGAAAGCTTTTTCGATCTCTATTCCGAAGACCTGAAGGAAGCCTCGAAGGTACTGGCCCTGGCCTTTGCCGGGGAGCGGCGCGTCTTTCTGTGCGGCACGGGATCGTGCTACGCGGTGGCGGCTCTTCTGCAGGGACGCTTCATCAACCCGCCGCAGGCCGCGCGCGGCCCCCTGCCCGCGGCCCTGCTCTCGGCCCGGCCCATGGGGAATCCCGATCCTCTGGCCGAAGCCGGCGAAACCCGCATTTTCGCGCGCCAGATCGAAGCCTTCGGCGGCGACGGCGACGTGCTCGTTCTCTTCACGCCCGACGGCAACGGCTCCTCCCTCGTGGAGGCCGCCCGCACGGCGAGGGAACAGGGCATGTTCACGCTCGGCGTGAGCGGGGGCGACGGAGGCCGGCTCGCCGACGGCGACCTTCTGGACATCGAACTGAGAGTCCCGAGCATTGAGGAAAGCCTCGTCCTCGAGATGCAGACAGCCATCGCCTGCCTCCTCAGCGAAGTCACTGACTACTATTTATATACAAAACCCGAGATCCTGAAGGAGATACTCGACAGGGGAGTATCCGGACCGCAGGACGAAAACGCAGGAGAATAGTCATGCCCATGTACGAATACCGCTGCAACAAATGCGGCGAAATCTTTGAAGAACTGGTGTCGAGCGACGACGAGAAGGTCCCCTGCCCCAAGTGCGGCAGCACGGAGACGGAAAAGCTTCTGAGCGCCTGCGCCTCGCACACGAAGGGCGGAGCCGTCTCCACCACCTCCGTCACGAGCGCCAACGGCAGCAGCGGATGCTCCGGATGCTCCGGCGGCAGCTGCGCCTCCTGCGGCGGCTGCGCTCACTAGGCGGTCTGACGGCATGTCCAAACTCGTCATCGCCACCCGCGGAAGCCAGCTTGCCCTCTGGCAGGCCAGGCATGTCCGTGACTGCCTTATGGCCCTGGAACCGGGCCTTGAAATAGAGCTCAGCATCATCAAAACCCGCGGCGACAAGATTCTTGACGTGCCCCTGGCCCAGGTCGGGGGAAAGGGTCTCTTCGTCAAGGAAATCGAGGAAGCCCTCCTCGATAAAAGCGCCGACCTCGCCGTGCACAGCATCAAGGACGTCCCCATGGTGCTGCCGGAAAGCCTCGTTTTAGGGTGCGTCCCGAAGCGCGAGGTTTTCACGGACTGCCTGTGCTCCGAGAAATATGCCTCTCCTGACGAGCTCCCGAAAGGAGCCCGCGTGGGCACAAGCAGCCTTCGCCGCCAGTCCCAGCTTCTGGCCATGCGTCCCGACCTTGAGATTATCAGCCTCAGGGGCAACGTGGATACGCGCCTTAAAAGGCTCAGGGAAGGCAGGTTCGACGCCATTCTGCTGGCTTCCGCCGGCCTCGTGCGTCTCGGCCTCTCTGCCACGCACATGACGCCCCTCGATCCGGAGAAGTTTGTCCCGGCTGTCGGCCAGGGAGCTCTCGGCATCGAGTGCCGCAGGGATGACGAACGCGTGCTCGGGCTCGTCAAAAGGCTCGAGGACTACGAGACGCGCGTCTGCGTGGAGGCCGAGCGCGGCTTTCTCACCGGTCTCGACGGCGGCTGCCAGGTGCCCATCGGCGCCCACGCCAGGCTTGACGGGGACACGGTGAGCCTTGACGGCCTCGTGGCCGAGGTAGATGGCAGCCGGATCTTCCGCGACCAGCTCTCCGGCCCCGCGGACAGGGCCCGGGAAGTGGGACTCACCCTCGCTGACACCCTCAAAAAGGCGGGCGCGGGGAAAATCCTCGAGCGCCTCTACGGGTCGGGAGCGGCAGCGCCCGGAAAATAAAAACGACAGGCGGGTCAGCCCGCCTTTTTTTCACCAGGAACAGCAATCAGCGCACGGATGCCATGGCAACTATAGATCCTCTCCCTTCTTCCAAGCTTCACGCCACCTACGATCCCGCCCTCATTCCCGCGGACGACAGCACCGGAATACGTCCGGCTCCCATGGAGGGGCGCACGCCCATCCAGGACAGGGCCATGAAGGCCCTCGACGTGGCCCTGAACATCAGAAGCTGCGGCTTCAACGTCTACCTCGCGGGCGACTCCTATCTCGGGCGCCAGTACATGCTCACCCAGTACCTGAGGCCCGTGGCCAGGAAAGCCGCCACGCCGCCGGATCTCGTCTACGTCTACAACTTCCAGACCCCGGACAGCCCGGCGCTCATCTCGCTTCCCGCGGGACAGGGACGCCGCTTCCGCCAGGCCATGGAGGAATGCGTCAGGGACATTGACCGGGACATGGACCGGCGCCTCGCGGGCCAGCGCTTCTCGAAACAGCGTGAGAAGCTTCTGACCGACTACCAGGTCGAGCGCACCCAGCTCATCCACCGCATGAACAACGTGGCCGAGCACAAGGGCTTCAGCCTCGACATCGACGAGTCCGGAAACATGACGCTCTACCCGCTCGTGAAGGGGCGCCGCGTGTCCCAGGACGACTTCGAGAGTCTTGACGCGGGTATCCGCATCGCCCTGAAGCACAGGGGAGAGGCTGTGGCGCAGCATATGTCCGGCCTCGTGCACGCCCTCACAAAGATGGAAGAGGGATACGTGAACCAGGAGAAGGTTCTCGAGAAAGCGGCCATGAGCGCCGTGCTCGACGCCGTGCTCGAGCCTTTGCGCAAGCGCATGGAGAAGATCACGGACAGCGCCGCGCTCTCCCGCTTCTTCCAGGATCTCAGGGAGGACATCCTCAAAAATACGGATTCCTTCATCGGCAGGCAGGCCGATCCCCAGCCCCAGACGGACGGACGCCAGGATCCCGGGCAGCCGCAGCCCGCGAGGGACACGGTGCGCTCCCGCTACAGGGTCAACGTCTTCGTGGACAACGCCGAAACGAAGGGCGCGCCCATTGTCATAGAGGATCACCCCACTACGGCCAACCTCCTGGGCTGCATCGAGCGCGAAAGCGAGCTCGGCACCCTGGTCACGGACTTCACCCTCATCAAGTCCGGCAGCATCCACCGCGCCAACGGCGGGTTCCTCGTCCTGCACATGGACGATCTCATGCAGCACCCGGCTGCCTGGGAGGGCCTCATGCGCGCCCTCAAGGCCAGCGCCGCGAGGCTCGAGGACACCCCCGACATCCCGGACACGGCCGTGCGCACCAAGGGCCTGAGGCCCCTGCCCGTGCCCCTCGATCTCAAGGTCATCCTCATCGGCGACGAGTACCTCTACGAGGGCCTGCTCGATTCCGACGACCGCTTCGCCAAGCTCTTCCGCGTCAAGGCGGAGATGAGCGACCGCATGCCGCGCAACGCGGCGGGCGTGCGCTACTATCTCGGCAGCATCAGCCGCATCATCAGCCAGGAGCACATGCAGCCTTTTGACCGCACGGCGCTCGCCTGGCTCATCGACCTCGGATCCCACATCTGCGAGGATCAGAAGAGGCTCTCGCTCAAGTTCCCCATCATGCGCGAGTTCATGATCGAAGCCTCGGCGCTCGCCAGGATGAAGGGCGAGGAGAAGGTGACCGGCGCCCTCCTCGAGGAAGCCTATTCCGCGAGGAAGTACCGCACGAGCCTCATCGAGGATCTTTACATGGAGGAATACGACCGCGACACCATCAAGGTCGAAACCTCCGGCCAGGCCATAGGCCAGGTCAACGGCCTCGCCGTGACCACCTACGGCAACTTCGAGTTCGGCCTGCCCCACCGCATTTCCTGCACCGTGGGCGTAGGTCACGACGGCGTCATCGACCTCGAGCGCGAGGCGGATCTCGGCGGCCCCATCCACACCAAGGCAATGATGATCCTCGTGAGCTACCTCACGGGCATGTTCGCGAGCCGCAAGCCGCTCATGTTCTCTGCCTCCCTCTTCTTCGAGCAGTCCTACGCCGGCATTGAGGGCGACTCCGCCTCAGGCGCCGAACTCGCGGCCCTGCTCTCGGCCCTCGCCGAGGTGCCGGTGCGCCTCGATCTCGCCTTTACCGGCGCGGTGAGCCATTCCGGCCAGATTATGGCCGTGGGCGGCGTGACCCAGAAAATCGAGGGCTTCTTCAAGGTCTGCCAGCACCAGCGCCTCACCGGCACCCAGGGCGTCATCATCCCCGCCGACAATATCGACGAGCTCATGCTCTCCCCGGCCATCCTGAAGGCCGTCGATGAAAAGCAGTTCTTCATCTACCCCGTGAGCCGCATCGAGGACGCGGTCCAGCTCCTCACCGGCATGCAGGCAGGCCGGCGCCGCAAGGACGGCACCTTCACCAGGGGCTCCCTCTACGAGCTCGTGGACACGCGCCTCGAGCGCCTTGGCGAGTACGGGGAACACGCGTTCCGCCGGCGCAAATAAGAAAGCCCCGCTCCCGGGGCCTCCCTTTTCCTTCCCGGAGCCCTTCCGCTCCGGGATTTTTCGTTCCGCGTTTTCTCAAAGGAGAATGCACTGTGTCTTACTGCGCTATCCCTATGGTTCCCGGTCCCACATCCGTGCACCCCGACGTTCTTGCCGCCATGCACGCGGACTTTCCCTCCGCTGATACCGAGCCGGCATTCATCCCGCTCTACCACGAAACGTCAAGGCAGCTCGCCCGCCTCATGGGCACGAAGAACGATGTGGTCATCATGAGCGGCGAAGGCATGCTGGCCCTCTGGGGAGCCATGAAGAGCTGCCTCAGGCCCGGGGATCCCGTGCTCTGCGTGGGGACCGGCCTTTTTGGCGATGGCAACGCTGACATGGCGCGGGCCCTGGGCTGCAGGGTTGAGCTCGTGAGCCAGCCCTACGACACGGTCATTGACGACGCGACGCTTGAGCGCGTGGAGGACGCGGCGAAGCGCCTCCATCCCGTAATGATAACCGCCGTGCACGGCGAGACACCCTCGGGCACCCTCAATCCCCTGGCCGCGCTGGGAAAGCTCAAAAAAGATCTGGGCATTCCCCTCTTCTACGTGGACGCCGTGTCTTCTCTCGGCGGATGCCCCGTGGAGGCTGACAAATGGAACATCGACCTCCTCCTCGGCGGATCCCAGAAATGCCTTTCCTGTCCGCCTTCCATGTGCATGGTCGGCGTGAGCCCGGCAGCCTGGGAACGTATCAGGGATGTGAACTATCAGGGCTATGACGCTCTCCTGCCCTTCATGGACGCCGAAAAGAAGGGCCTCTTCCCCTATACCCCCAACTGGCACGGCGTGAGTGCCCTCAGCGCGGGGTGCAGCGCACTCCTGAAGGAAGGGCTGAAAAAAGTCTTCGCCCGCCACGAAAAGTGCGCAGAGATGTGCCGCAAAGGGCTTACGTCCCTTGGCATCCGTCTCTTCCCCAAAAGCGAAGAGGCCTGCGCCCCGACCGTCACCGCGGCCCTCGTGCCGGACGGTATGACGTGGAAGGAATGGGACAGCCGTCTGCGCGCCAGCGGCCTCGTCTGCGGCGGCGACTACGGCTGCCTCGCTGGGAAGGTCTTCCGGCTCGGGCACATGGGCACCCAGGCGCAGCCCTGTCTTGTCGAAGAAGCTCTTAAAGTCATAGCTGGCGCCCTCGGGCGGTAAGAGGGAATACCTGTGAAAGCAGAAATCATTTCCGTGGGTACCGAGCTTCTGCTCGGGCATACCGTCAACACGGACGCGGCCTTCATTGCGAGGGAACTGGCCGCGCTCGGCATCGACCTCATGAATGTGGAAACCGTGGGCGACAACCCCGGCCGTCTCAGGGAAGTGCTCGAAACGGCCCTTTCCCGGAGCGACCTCGTCATCACCTCCGGAGGACTCGGCCCCACACTCGACGATCTCACAAAAAAGACCATAGCCGACACGCTGGGCCTCCCCCTCGTGGAGGATCAGGACAGCCTCGCGAGGCTGAAGGAATACTTCGGCACAAGGCCCATGCGCGACAACCAGCTTGTCCAGGCCCTGCTTCCCAAGGGGGCCACAGCCCTCAAAAATACCGTGGGCACCGCGCCCGGGTGCTTTGTGGCCGCGGGAAAGGAAAAGTTCGTCATGATGCTCCCCGGTCCCCCGCGCGAGCTCAACCCCATGTTCCTGAACGAGGCCGTGCCGCTCCTTGAGAAACACACTGGCGCGGCTTTCGCCACCTATATGCTGCGCACCTTCAACCAGAGCGAGGGCGACGCAGCGCTGAAGCTCGGGGACCTCTGCACGCAGGCCAATCCCACTGTTGCCACCTACCTCGGAGCGCACAACGAGATGTTCGTGCGCGTCACGGCCAAGGGAAAGGACAAAGCGTCCGCCAGGAAGCTGGCCCTGCCCGTGGTGGAGAAGGTGAAAAATCTCCTCGGTGACGTCATCTACGGCGTCAACGTGGAGAGCCTCGAGGAAGTGGTCGTGCACGAGCTCGCGGAGCGCCACGAGGAAGTGGCCACGGCCGAGTCCTGCACGGGCGGCCTGCTCGCCAAACGCATCACTGATATCCCCGGCTCGAGCGCTGTCTTCCGCACGGGCCTCGTGACTTACGCCAACGCCACCAAGACACGTCTTCTGGGCGTACCAGAGGACATGCTCAGAGAACACGGCGCCGTAAGCGAGGAAGTGGCCCGCTGCATGGCGGAGGAGGCGCAGGCACGGGCCGGCGCCGACTACGGCATCGGCATCACTGGCATAGCCGGCCCCGATGGCGGCACGGCGGAAAAGCCCCTCGGCCTTGTCTGGATCGCCCTCGCGACGAAGGAAAAGACCTATGTGAAGCGGCTTCTGCCCAAAGGCCGCTACCCGGGGCGCGGCCCCACGCGCCAGAAAAGCGCGGGCACGGCTCTCGACATGCTGCGCCGCTATCTCGAAGGAAAACCCGTCACGGACTGATATACCTTCGTATCCATACGCGGCGGAAACACGGACTTTCCGCCGCGTATGGCCCTGGTACAAAAAAAGCTCTTTTCCCCGGCACTCCTTGCATAATTCAGACTGATTGATTAAACAGTCTGAAAAAGAAACATTTTTCAGAGCGGGTATGCCATGAATCACAAGCGCACGGCCGGAAAGGCCGATCAGTCAGGGGAAACGGAAGAAGCCGGCAGCGAAAACGGCCCCATCGAAGGGGTATCCGGCACAAAAGAACAGCGTCCGACCAGGAAGGCCGCCCTGCTTCAGGCGGCAAAGGAACTTTTTGGCGAGTACGGCTACGCAGAGACCACGTTCAAGAAAATCTCGGAAAGAGCCGGCGTGGCTCTCGGCCTCCTCACGCATCATTACGGCAACAAGGAAAAACTTTTTCTCGCCTGCGGGCTGGACGTCCTGAACCGCTTTCAGGAAAAACTCGAGGCGGCCACGGAAGCCGCTCCCGACGGATTTTCGACGGTCATGGCCTTCTGCCGCACGTATCTCGAGTATTCCGTGGATCCCACCAGCAACTGGCTCGTGCTGGTGCGCTGCTCCCCCTACTCGGACATGAAGACGTCCGAAGAGCGGGACATCATGACCAGGAAGTTCCTGGAGATCCACCGCATCATCATCTCCGCCCTGGAGAGGGGCGCGGCCGATGGCAGCGTCCTCGCAGCGGATCCCCACACTACGGCCATGGTCATCATCTCGGTCATGGTCGGCGCCAACAGAACCCGGGTGCTCACGCCCTATGACAGCGGCAATCTCTACGGGGAAACCCTGAAGTTTATCGCGAGAGCCATCGCCCCGGATCCTTCCTGCAGAAAATAAAAAAGTTCATCCGGTTTTCCGGACGGCCCCCGGCTGTGCGATGACACTGTCAGGGGGCCTTCGTTTCTCCGGGCTTCCCGCGGCACGGAATTTTACCTGCAGGCCTGCCAGACAGAGAGCGCGACCCCGGGGCCGGTTTCGTCACCGGACCGGAGCGGGCTCTGTATCTGCCGGCTGCCCGGAGCCGGACTCCTTTCCGTCCCGGCCTGCCCGCGGAGAGGGCCCGTCCTGCCTCCTGCGCAGCTGAGCCCCTGATGGGCATCAGTAAAAAATCATAGTACCGCAGGTCATTTTTCTGATATGACGCTATACCGGACGTCCGGGCTGCGCAGCTCTTTTGCCCAGGGCATTCACTTCCGGCTCCCGATCCTCACAGAGCGGCCGTGCTTCCCTGCCGGATGAGGCGGGGATCCGCATAGCGGACGCGGCCCGGTGAAGACCAGCGCCGCCATGGGAAGGAAAAGCCGTCTTCTTGACGCTCCGGAACCGCTGTACTAAATTTACCAAAGTCGGAAGTGCGTGATCGGCCGTTTTCTGACAGGCCGTACGCCCTCGCGGCAAACCTTATGCGGAGCGTCGTATGAAATCCAGATTCCCGACCATATGCTGTACCGCCCTTCTCGCGGTGGCTCTCGCCCTGCCCGGCTGCGCAAGCCGCTATGGCAGCCCGATGACCAAGGTGAACTACTATCCCCAGTGCTACAGGCCGGTCCAGCAGCTCAGGGAAGACGAAAACACGGTGGCGCGCTCGACAGCGGCCGGCGCCATAACGGGCGGCCTTCTCGGCGCCATTGTCGGCGGCCTGGCCTCCGGCGATGTCAAAGGCGCCGTGGCCGGCGCGGCTGTGGGCGCCACGGCTGGCGGCGTGGCCGGCAATATCTACGGCAAGAAACAGCAGCGCACGCACGATCAGCAGCTCCTGGCCGAGTACAACCGCCAGCTTGGCGCGGAATCCGCGGCCATGGACCGTCAGACGGCAGCCGCCAATGTGGCCATCCAGTGTTACAATCAGGCCTTTGACCGCCTGGTGGCCGACTACAAGGCCGGCAGAATCACCAAAGACGAGCTCAAGGATCACTACGCCGAAATCAGAAGCGGCCTTCAGGAGACGTCCTATGTCCTGAACCAGCGCTACGACAGCATGGTGAAGAAGGACGCCGAGTACCAGAGGGTTCTTGATACGGAATATAAGGAAGCCACGCCCGAGCAGGCAGGCCCCGTCACGGTTCAGACCCCGCCCCAGGTTCAGACCCGCCGCACAGCCTCCAACTGGAAACGGAGCGTCAGAAACGTGAAGCAGACCCACGATAAGGCCGTAAAGCAGAGCGAAAACAACGACGCCACGATCGCGAGCCTCGTGGATCAGGCTGCCAGAGTGTAGTTTTCCTCAAAAATACGCGTAAAAACGCCGGAATCTCATCGGATTCCGGCGTTTTTTTCGGTATGGGGGCCGTGGAAAGCCGTTTGCCGGCAGAACCATGAGCGTGTATGATCCATGACCGCAAGCGCGCCGCGGAGCGCCGGAAAGGCACCCGGCCGCGGAGGTATCCGATGAGCATTCTTCTCACCACCAGCAGACGCAACGACATGCGCCCCCTGGCCTTCCAGGGCATGCTGGCCACCAACTGCTACGATCAGCTGAGCTCCCTGCTCAAAAGGCACGGGGACTTTCTCGCCGCGCACGGCATGCCGGACGCGGGATCGTTTCTGGCCGAACCTGTCCACGATCCCAGGAGCGGATCCATAGACTGGTACACAAACCTCGGCGGCGAAGCCAGAAAGCTCTCCGAGCTTTCGGAAGAGGAACAGCGTGGGGTCAGCGCCACTCTGGCGCGCTACGGCAGCGCAGTCCGCGCCCTGCTCGAAAGCCAGTCCGAACCGGGCCGCAGCGGCATCCCCGCCGCCGGCACGGAACTTCTGCGCCTCGCTTTCCAGCACCCTTCGGCCCTGGACGACATTTATCTCATTGACGGAAAGCCCGTGCTCATCAACTGGGGCTTTCATCCTGGCGCAGCCGGAGCGGCACCCGAGGACATCATGCGCCTCGGGCTCGTGCGCGAGACGCCGGCCGCCCAGCCCGAACCCGCGGCAGCGGTTCCGCCCGTTCCCCCCGCGGGGCCCGCAGCCGCCGCGGCGCGGCCTGCCATGACGGGATGCCTCGGCTGGCTCCTGCCCCTTCTCCTCGGCCTGCTCCTGCTCTGGCTCCTCCTGGCAGCCCTGGGCTGGCTTCCCTCGCCCCTGCCCGCCTCCTGCTTCCGTCAGGACGCGCCGGACACGAAGGCGGAGGATATGCGCCGTGACGCGCTGCAAAGCCGCGAGCAGCAGCTTCTCTCCGATCTCAGGGACCGCGCGGCGCAGTGCAAACCCGCGCCGAAGGAAGATCTGCACGCCGAGCGCGAGGCCGTCATTCCTCCTGAGCCGCCCGTGGTGAAGCCCGAAGAGCCCAAGCAGCCGGAAAAGGAAGAGCCCAAACAGGAAGAACCTTTCTTCGGCGCGGCTCCTGTCGTGCCGGAGGAACCTAAGGCCGAAAAGCCGAAGCAGGAAAAACCGAAGGCTGAGAAGCCAAAGCAGGAAAAGCCGAAGCCCGAGGTCAGGACCGAGCCAAAGCCCGCTCCCCAGCCGAAGGCCGAACCCAAGCCCGAGCCGAAGCCGGAACCCAAGCCCGCTCCCACGCCGAAGCCGAAGCACAACGATCCCATGAACATTCCGCCGGAGGCAGCGAAGAACAACGACGTGTCCTTCCTGGAAGGCTGCTGGACGTCCGTCACCAACCTCTTCAACAACTCCGGAGAGCCCATCGTGGGCGAATACTGCTTCAACAAGCGCGGCCAGGGACGTCGTTTCATCCGCGAAAAGAACGGCAAACGCTGCTCCGGTGCCGTAACGGCCAGATTCAACGGAGGCGGCGGCAACCTTGCCATCGACTCCGCCGAAGCCCACTGCCCGGACGGAACCACCTACGTGCCCCAGCAGGTCCAGTGCCGCGGCACTGGCACCAGCACGAAGTGCGACGGCCAGGAACTCGGCGGCAGAAGAAACCGCTGGGACGCCGGCTTCCGCCGCAAGTAACGGCGTAATTTGAGGAAAGCCGTAATTCCGGAAGGCATATGAAGCTCTGCACCCAGCCCATGGTGCAGAAGGCCCGCCTCACAGAGCCCCCTGGGATATAATCATCCCAGGGGGCTTTCCGTTATAGAGGAATTCTTCAGCAGATGGGGAGGAGGATGGCCGATATAGGCCGCCGATGCGTCACTTGGCCGCACCCCCACACTGATGAACAGGGAGAGGGCGTTATCGCGTGTCGTCCTGCCTGAAACCGGGCCGCAGGGCCGGGCGGGAAAAGAAAAAAATACTTTTCAGAGCGTCTTTTCCAGATTTTGGAAGAGAGGTCTGTTCTCCTGAACCGAGGAATACGGGCACCGGAAGATCCCTTCCGCGTAAATTTTGTGAAATCCCCCCGTTGGGGCTATACTGCCCGCGGTGCGGTGTCCAGGGAAAGAAGCTTTTCATAGCGTCATCGTACACACCCCGTATTCCCGGAGGTAGACTTGAGTATCCGGATAGCTACCAGCAGCCGCAACAGCATGCGGGCACTGACATATCAGAGCGTGGCCGCAGTGGACCGCTACGCGCTCATCGCATCCTTCCTCTCCCGCCACAGAGATATTTTTCAGAAATACGGAGTAACAGCTCCCCTGTCCTTCCTGGCTGAACCCGTCATTGACGAGAGAAGCGGCCTCATCGACTGGTACGCCGAAGGAACGGGTCCCGCGAAAAAGCTCACGGACATGACGGAAGCGGAGCAGAAGCCACTTAAAGCGCAGCTTCATGCTTTCGCGGATGCTCTCAGCGCCTGCCTCACGGAAGACACCCAGAAGAAGGACAGGGCCCCCTTCGAGCTGACGCGCCTCGCGCTGAACCATCCCTCGTCCACGGACGATCTCTTTGCCGTGGACGGCCGCCCCGTGCTCATCAACTGGGGCTTCGCGCCTTCAGCCCTGGGACAGGCCCCGGAAGACATCATGCGCATGGGGCATGGAGCCGTGCCGGCTTCCGTCCCGCTTCCGGAAACGCCACGCCCCACACGGACTGCGGCGCAGGCCGCGCCTCTGGCGGCTCCAGCCGGGCAGAAGGCAGCCACCCCCCGCCCGGCGTGGTTCCCCGGATGCCTTCTGCCGCTCCTGCTGGCGATTCTCCTGCTCTGGCTTCTCCTCTCAGCCCTCGGATGGCTCCCCTCGCCCCTGCCGGCTTCCTGCTTCAAAAAGCTGCCGGCTGACACGGCCTCCGAGAGGATGCGCGCTGATAAGCTCCTGAACGACAGGGAGAGACTCCTCGACGAGCTCTCAAAACGGGCTGCCCTGTGCCGCCCGGCTGTCAGTGAGACGAAACCCGAGCCCGAGCGGCAGGCCGTCATCCCGAAAATGGAGGAAAAGCCCGCGCCGGAACCTGAAGCAAAGCCTGAAGAAAAAGCCGAAACGCCCTTCTTCGGCAGCGACGTCCAGCCGGATGAAAAAGCGGAAGCGAAAAAGGACGAGGCGCTCAAAATCCCGGACAGCGCGGCGGACAACAAGGATATGAGCTTCCTGAAGGGCTGCTGGCGCTCGGAAACCGATCTCGTGAATGACACCGGCGAGAAAATCGTCGGCGAGTACTGCTTCGACTCCCGGGGAAAAGGCACCCGCACCATCTACGAGAAAAACGGGGACAAGTGCACGGGCTCGGCCACGGCGCGCTTCAGCGGAAAGAGTCTGGACATCGGGGCTGATTACGCAAAATGCAGCAGGGGCCGCCGCTACGTGCCGCAGGAAATTCAGTGTACAGGAAGCGGCGATACCACCCAGTGCAAGGGGCGCGAAATCACCCAGGACAAAAAAGGCAACACCTGGGGCGCCACATTCAGGCACAAGTAGCCCCTTCCGTCTTGTCAAACGCGTCAGGCAATTTTAGAAAAAACGAAACTTCCGGAGATATACACCATGGCAGACGAAACGAAAGAAAACGCCCCGGCGGACGGCGGCACCGGCCGCCCCGCGCAGAGCACGGCCGCTCCGGCGGCAGCGGCAGCCGCTGCGGCTCTTCCCTGGTATAAAAGGCCCCTTTTCTGGTCCATCGTACTTCTCGCCCTCATCGGGCTCATCCTGGCCCTGCTCATGCACCAGAAATGGCTCCGCGAACAGGAAATCGCGGCTAAGCAGGAGAAAGCGCTCCAGGCCCTGAAGCAGAAAAACGACGAACAGGAAGCCTATCTCAATCAGCTGAGAAATCTCCTCCAGAAAGATCCCTGCGCCATAGAGCCCGGTCTTTCCGGTATCACGCCGCCCGAAGGCAGCGCCCTCCCCACCCTGCAGGACAGGAGCGGCACGGGATCTCCGTCTGCCTCCGGACCCGCTCCCGCGGCTCCCCAGGAAAAGGCCCAGGGTGCGGAACCCCCGGTTACCCCGGCTCCGGAGCAGGCGAAGGCTCCGGCAGAAGAAAAAGCCGGCCAGTCCCAGGCGAAGCCCGGCTCCCTCGCGGCCCTCATGGAACAGGACACTGTTCTCATTCTGGCCCTGCAGGACAGGGGCGTCAGCATGGGCAGCGGCTTCTTTATCGCGAAGGATACCATCCTGACCAACGCCCATGTCGTGGGCGCGGCCAGCCAGGCCGTCTTCATCAACAAGAAAATCGGCCAGGTGCGCAACGCCACGGTTCTCCTGCGCACGCAGGAACAGGGCCTCGACTTCGCCGTGCTGAAGACGGATCCCATGGACGTGACGCCGCTCAAAATCAGCACGCAGACCGTGGAACGCACGACAAAGGTGAGCGCCTGGGGTTACCCCGGCATGGTCGCCAACTCGGATCCGAAGTTCCTGAAGCTCCTTCACGGCGACGCGTCTTCGGCGCCCGAAGTCGTGTACACGGAAGGTACGGTGAGCGTCATCCTCGACCGCAGGCCGCCCATCATCGTGCATTCGGCCACGGTCTCGCAGGGCAACAGCGGCGGCCCGCTTGTCAACGAGAAGGGTACGGTCGTGGGCATCAACACCATGATCCAGCTCGACAACCAGTCTTACCGCCAGTCGTCCCTCGCCATCAGCTCGCCGACCATCACCGCCTTTCTGAAGGCCAATAACGTCCCCTTCGAGGCGGACGACAGCAAATAATCCCATCACGCGCGCCCTCGGAAAGGAGGGCCGGGAGAAGAGATGAAATTCCCTGAATACAAACAGATAGTCAACCTTATCCCCGGCGGCTGCCCGCAGTTCCTCGATTTCAGGCTGGACGCGGACAGCATGAAGAGGGAAATGCGCTCCTTCCGCGAGGAAACCGCGGACAAGAGCCAGGGCGGCCTCTATGAGCACTACCTCCGCTGCCTCGTGGAGGACGATCCAGAGGAGCGTCCCGGCGAGCTCGTGGACATGCGCGAGTCCAGGGGAACCCGCCCCGCCGGATCCCCGAGGCCGAAAAGCTTCGCCTCCGATTACGAAGTCTCCCTGCAGGAGAGCCTCGAATGCTTCAAAGGCGAGTGGATGCCCCTGCCCTTCCTGCGCATCACGGGCCAGAACTGGCCCGACGGGAAAAGCATGGTCGAGCGCGGTCCGTCCAACTGGGCGCGCGGCATGTGCGTGCCCCTGAAGGACGAGCCCGGCGTCTGGCACCTCGTCATCATGTTCGACACCAAGATCGAGGAAAAGCCCGGGGACAAGGACGGACGCTATTTCGCGCTCTCCCAGGATGATCTCAACGCCGCCTCCGAATTTCTCCTCTCGTGGCACGTGCGCGACATCAGCTGGTTCGTCAACGAAGGCTGGGTCGACGAGTGGATCCGCGAGCGCTATGAGGCCTGGGACAAGACGCGCCGCCACTACGGCGACGAAGACGACACCATGTGTCTGAGGCACCTCGCCTACTACATGGCCTGGCTCGACGCCGCCCGCCGCGCCGTTGGCAGCGTGCGCACCAAGGTGAGCGACTCCAACCGCTCCGACGCCATCAACGTGGACCTCGTGCTTGACATCGGCAACTCCCGCACCACGGGCATTCTCGTGGAAACGCTGTCCGACAAGAAGACTGACCTCAACAACAGCTATCTTCTTGAGCTCAGGGATCTCAGCGACATGAACAAGGTCTACACGGATCCCTTCGAGACCCGTGTGGAATTCGTGGACGTGTCCTTCGGAAATGATCTCTTAAGCCGCCGCTCCGGCCGCCGTACGCCGGCCTTTGCCTGGCCCTCCTGCGTGCGTGTCGGGCCAGAGGCCACGCGCCTCTCCACTTTCGCCACCTGTTCCCAGGGCAATACGGGCATGTCGAGCCCCAAGCGCTACCTGTGGGACGAGAAGGAATGGATCCAGAGCTGGCGCTACAATACGCACGGCGGAAGCGAACCCATGGTGACGCGCGGCCTCTTTCCCCGCCAGCTCAACGAATTCGGCACGCCCCTCTTCTGCTTCGAGGGACGCGACCGCAGCCGCTATCTGACCACGCCCGCCCTGCGCCAGCAGCCCGCCGAGCCGCTCTTCGGATCCCACTTCACGCGTTCTTCCCTCATGATGTTCATGGTGGGCGAAATCGTCACCCAGGCCCTCGTCAACATCAATTCCCCGGCCAACAGGGCGCGGCGCCAGCTCTCGGACAAACCGAGGCATCTGAGGCGTATCATTTTCACCGTGCCCACGGCCATGCCCGTGGCCGAGCGGCGCATCTTCCAGCGCTGGGTCGAGCTCGCCGTGCGCGTTGTCTGGCGCGGCATGGGCTGGGACACAGGGGAGAACGGACAGGATTTCCATTACCAGCAGCTGCCAAAAATTCTCTGCGAATGGGACGAGGCCAGCTGCTCGCACATGGTGCTCCTCTATAACGAAATCATGGTCAAGCACGTGGGCGACGCGGCCCACTACTTCAGGCTGTACGGCAGGGAACGCAAAACCGAGGACGGCAGCCTGAAGCCCTCCGTGCGCATCGCCTCCATCGACATCGGCGGCGGCACCACGGATCTCTCCATCACCACCCATTTTCTGACGAGCTCGGCCTCCGAGTCCCCGCGCATCAAGCCGCACATGGAGTTCAGGGACGGCTTTAACATCGCCGGCGACGAGGTGGTCCGCGAGGTCATCCGCACGCACGTCATCCCGGCTATTGAGAAGGCGGCCGCTGATCTCGGCCTAGAATCAAGGCTTGTGAAAATAGGACTCTTCGGCCGCTACACGCTGCAGAAGTCCGCGACCCAGCGCACCCGCCAGGCCCAGTTCGTGTGCCAGGTGGCCGTGCCCGTAGCTCTCGGCATTCTCGAGGCCTGCGAGAACATGGACCGCGACGACGGACGCACCTACGTCTGCCGCTTCAGCGACTTTTTCGAGAAGCCGGCTGTCCAGGAAAAGCCGAAGGCCCAGAAAAAAGGTCAGGACGCGGAGACGCCCGGAACGGAGGGCGCCGGCCCCGCCCTCAGTGAAGGGGAGGACAAAACGCAGACCGTGGCCTTTGAGGCAGAGCACAGGTGCCATCTCCCGCAGAAAGGCGTGTTCCACTACATCGACGAGATCATCACCGGCTGCGGCGGCAGGGAAGGCGACTTCAGGGTCATGGACACCCCGGTACGGTTCTCCCTGCGGGAAATCAACGAGGACATCCGCCGCACCCTTGGCGGCACGCTCTCGAGCCTCTGCGAGATGGTCAAGCTCTACGACTCCGACCTCCTCATCGTCACGGGCAGGCCGAGTTCCTGGAAGGGCGTGCTCCAGACCATTCTGGCCCAGACGCCGCTTTCGGCCGACAGGATCATCCCCATGCGTTCCTACCACGTTGGCAGCTGGTACCCCTGCGCCGACGTGTACGGCTGCATTTCCGACCCCAAGAGCACCGTGGTCGTGGGCGCCATTCTCTGCGCCCTTTCAAGCGGCTATCTCGAGGGAATCAATTTCGATGCCTCAAGCATGCACATGACCTCGACGGCCCGCTACGTGGGCGAGCTCAACATGCAGGGCCAGCTCGAGAAGGCCAGGGTATGGTTCACGGTGAAGGACGACGGCACGGTGGAGCCCGAGGTCAGGGAGATCACGTACAACAGTCCCATCGTCGTGGGCTACCGCCAGCTCGCTGTAGACCGCTGGCCCGCCTCGCGCTTTTACAAGATTGACGCCGTGAACAAGGGCCAGCTCGGCGGTCCCATCCTCGTCACGCTCAGGCTGAACAAAGACGACGGGCGCCCCGGATCCGGAAACGCCGATGAGGAACAGCAGTCCGAAGGCGAGATTTCCATCCAGGAAGTGAGCCGCCTTGAGGGCGGCGAGAAAATACCCATGCGTCCGTCCGACATGACGGCCACTCTCCAGACCCTGCCCTCGGTGGACGGCGTAGCCGGCTACTGGCTGGATACGGGCATTGTGATCACGGAAGGCTAGGAGAAGAACAATGAGGGATCAAGACAGACAGCTGGCCGGCATGTGCCAGAGCTGGAGCAAAGCGGCTCTCTCGGCCGAGAAATGGCTGCAGGACAACCGCAAGCTCGTGGGCGCCGAATGCGACATGCTGCGCAAGGACATGCGCAGCGCGGCCAGAAGCTTCAGAAAACTCTCACGCGCCGCTTCGCGCAAGATGTGCGTGGGCGTCTTCGGTCCGAGCCAGGCAGGCAAGAGCTACCTTATCTCCGCCCTGGCCAGAGACCGGAAAGGCGAACTCAGCGCCGACTTCTGCGGCAAAGCCGTGGACTTTATCCGTGAGATCAACCCCGAGGGCGGCAAGGAATCCACCGGACTGGTCACGCGCTTCACCACCACGCCGCCGGAAGGCATCAGCGAACGGCATCCCATCAGGCTCCGTCTCTTTTCCGAGATGGACCTCGTGAAGGTCTTCGCCAACACCTACTATTCGGACTGCGATCACAAGGAAATCCCGGATCAGGAAGCCGTCATCAAACTTCTGCGCGAGCTCGAGCAGAAAGCCGGCCCGGCCGGCGGGGAAATCACCTCCGATGATGTGGAGGACCTCAAGGAATACCTGCAGAAGAACTTCGCCTCCCGGCCCAGGGTGCAGCTCCTCTCGCGCGTCTACTGGGTCAAGGCCATGGAGCTCGCCCCGCGCCTCGCCCTCGCGGACCGCTGCCGTCTTTTCGGCTGCATCTGGGACAACACGCCGGAATTCGACCAGTTCCACCTCAGGCTGGCCACGGCCCTTTCCACGCTCGGTTTCGCGGCCGAGGCCAACTGCCCGCTTGACGCGCTCCTCCCGAGAAAGAAGAGCATCATCGATGTGACGCTCTTAAACAGCGCGGCGCCTGGCGCATCGGAGCAGCTTGAAATCGAGGGTGTCGGCGGCAGGACCGCCACCCTGCCGAGATCCGTGGTCACGGCCCTGACTGCGGAACTCACCATCTACATGCCGGAAAAACCCGAGGAATTCTTTGACTACACCGACCTTCTGGATTTCCCGGGCTACCGCTCCCGCCTCAAGGTCACGGACCTCGCCAAAGAGCTGGGCCGCGCCGGAAGCCTCGAGCAGTTTTTCCTGCGCGGCAAGGTGGCCTATCTCTTCGAGCGCTACTGCGATGAGCAGGAGCTTACGGGCATGCTCCTCTGTATCGGCCCGAGCAACCAGGAAGTGCAGGATCTGCCGGCCGCCATCAACAACTGGATAAGCCTCACCCAGGGAGCGAGCCCAGAGGAACGGCGCGGTCACGAGCCCACCCTCTTCTTCATTCTGACCAAGATGGACATGGAGTTCGAGCGCAAGCAGGGCGTCGAGGACGTGAGCAACCGCTGGAACACGAGGCTGCAGTCCTCCCTGACCAACTTCTTCGGTGTCCAGTTCGACTGGCCCGAGAACTGGGACGGCCGTCCCTTCCGCAACATGTACCTCATGCGGAACCCGAACTTCCGCTGCGACGCCATCTTCACTTTCAGTGCTGACGGCACGGAGACGGGCATCCGTCCCGACATGAAGGATTACGTGGAGGAAGTGAAACAGTCCTTCCTGAAGTCCCCCCTGGTCCTGGAACATTTCGAGAATCCGGCCGAGGCCTGGGACGCGGCCATGAAGCTCAATGACGGCGGCATCGACCTTCTGCGCAGGAAGCTCGCCCCCATCTGCGATCCCAACCGCAAGTACAACCAGACTCTGGACCGCGGCACCGCCACGGCGCGGCGCATAGCCGGAAGGCTCGCGCCCTACTACCGCAGCGGCGACTCAGAAAAGCTCAGGAAGGAAAAGGAAATCCAGGCCCAGAAGCTCCTCAGGGTGGTCGCCAGTATCATCGAACGCCAGCAGTTCGCGGATCTGCAGAGCCGTCTGCAGATAGACGACTTTACGCTCTATCAGCTGGCTGAGGACTGCGCCGATCAGGCGTCCACGGACGAGTCCGGCGCCGCGGCGCCCGGCACCGTGGTCGGTTCCTCCATCAGCGCGAGCGGCCTCATGGACGACCTTTTCGGGGATGCGGCCCCTGCGCCGGAGCCCAAGGCCACGCCCGCGGCGCCTCTCGACAACGTCGTCCAGCAGGGGCAGGATCAGGCCGAAATATTCTGCCGCAAGGCCATCGAGTACTGGTTCCAGAATATGCGCGACCTCGCCGCCAATCCCGTGCTCCCCGGCCTTTACGCCGTGGATCAGTCGTTTCTCGAGAAGTTTACCGGCGAGATCGCCCAGGCAGCCCGCCATTTCCGGCTCCTCGACTCCATGATCAGCGCCATCCGCGAGCAGAGCGCTTTCAGGAACGTCACCCGTGACGCGGCGGCCTGGCGCATGGCGAGCGAGGCGACCTGCCGCATCAACAGCTTCGTGGCCTGGCTCGGCCATGACGCGAGGCTCGGCCAGAAAACGCAGATCATATTCAAGGGCGCGCCCGTGGAACTCTTCACCCCGCCCGTGCTCAGCTTTGGCGAAGACGGCGAGCCCATCGTGCCGGAACAGCCTTCCCAGTTCGACCGCGCGTATTACATTGACTGGATGAAGGCTTTCTTCGACTGCGCTGTCGCCGGCGCCGCCGATCTCGGCCCCGACGAGGATCCCGTCCAGAACAAAATGCTGGGCGACATCCTCGCCCAGCTTGATCCCAGCAGGATCTGAGACCGTATCTTCATCCGCGGACAGGATCCCCCGGTTCCTTTCCCCGGAAATTCTTCATCTTTTACTTTAAAAAGAGGTTGGCGCCCCATGGCGCCCTTATCCGCCATATGAAAGCTTGCATCAGACAGGACGCGTCCCGCAGCCGCGGCTCAGCCATCATCGCCGTGGACGGGGCGGCCCCTTTCGAGGGGAATCCCTCCTACATCATCGAAAGTTCAGACGGCCTCTACCTGACGCCGACAGGCTGGGCCAGTGTAAAAACGCCCATTACCGCGGCTGACGGCGACTACATCTACTCGCGCGGCGACGGCACCCTGAACATCAGCATAGGCCCTGACGTTCTCAACAAACTGGACAGTCTCTCCGCCTACCGCATCTCTGTGAACGGCGAAGCTCCCGTGTCCCTGCGCGTCCCCGAGGAACTGAGTCTCGGACTCATGCAGGAAGCGAGCGGCGTAGCGGGCGATATCCCGAAGGCCGCGCCCGAGCCGAAGCCTGAGCCCCAGCCCGTGCCAGAGCCCGAACCTGAACCTGAACCGGAGCCTGAGCCCGAACCGGCTCCCGCGCAGGAAGAGCCCGTTCCCGATTTGAACCTCGGCACCGAAGTGCCGGAGAAAAAGCGCTCCCTGCTCGTCCCCATCATCGCCGTCCTCGTCCTGCTCGGGCTCGCGGGAGCAGCGGCCTGGTATTTCCTGGGACGCGGGGAGAAGACCGCCGAGGCCCCCGTCCCCGCCCAGAACGAAACACAGCCCGCCCAGAACGCAACAATTCCCGTCCAGAGCGGAACCGAACCTCCGGCCGCAGAAAAGCCGGCTGCCGAACCGCCGGCTGAAGAGGCGAAGCCCGGCGCTTCCGGTGCGGACACGGCTCCCGCAGAAAACGCGCCCTTCCTCTCAAGGGCGCGCGGCATGCTGAAGAAGGGCGTCGCGCCCGAGGAGGCGCTCAGGGAAGCCAAAGCCATGCGCACGGAGAAAGCGTCCTCTGACGACAATGACGGCGCCTTCCTCCTGCTCGAGGACGCGGCCGGCAACGGCAATGCCGAGGCCATGTACCTCTACGCGCAGTTCTACGATCCCACCTGTACCAGACCGCGGGGCACCATCGAGCCCGACATGGCCCAGGCCCACGACTGGTATAAGAAGGCCCTGGACGCGGGCTATTCCGGCGCGGCTCAGGATCTCGAAAGGCTGAAGGCCGCCGTTGCCGAAAAGGCGGAGAGCGGCGATGCCGAAGCCGGCCGCCTGCTCAGGGCCTGGTAACAACGATATACGATCCAAGGAAGGATTACCGTCATGCGACGTTTCATGCTGCTTCTGCTCTTTATAGCCTCCTTCTGCCTCGCCGCAGGGGAAGCTTCTGCCGCGCCGCTTCTGCAGCCAGGGAAAAAAACACTGTACCAGCGGGTGGTGAGCCATCCTGAAGCAAAGCTTTACGCAAGTCCCGACGAGAAAAGCGAAGTCGTAAACCGGGGACTCAAGCCGTTCACCGTGCTCTACGTGTACGAGCGCGGCCAGGGATGGCTCAGTGTGGGCGTGGACACGCACCAGCCCCAGGGATGGATTAAGGAGGATCTCACCACCGCCTGGAATCAGTCCCTCACCCTTCTCTTCACGCCCCGCACGGGCCGCGATCCCGTGCTCTTCTACAAAAGCGTCGACGATCTGAAAAAGCTCTGCTCGTCTGACAACATGTCAGCCCAGATCGCCGAACTTGAGGGAAAGGCCGCCAGAGGCGAATCCGATCTCCGTATTGTGGCCGCAGAGCCCGGCAACGCGGCTGTCTCAGCCAAACGCTTTTACCTCATGCCCATCCTGGGCGCCCCGGAAGAACCCTTTGACGGCACCAAATTCCTGCACGTGGCCTCCATCGACCCAGGCAAGGCAGGAAAGAAAAAGGACGGTAACGCGGCCGGCGCAGCCGGCAGGGACAACGGCGCGCCCAAGACCGGCATCGCCATTGTCATAGACACGAGCATTTCCATGAATCCCTACATCCAGCAGTGCCGCAACGTCATCAAGACCATCTACGACTCTCTGGAAAAGGAAAAAATGAATGACAACGTGGGCTTCGCCATCGTGGCCTTCCGCTCGAGCACGGCGGCCACTCCGAAGCTCGAGTATACCTCGAAGGTCATCAGCGACTTCACCACGGTGAAAAACCGTAAGGAACTCGAGACAAACCTGGCCGCGCTCCGCGAAGCCCCCGTGTCGAGCCACGACTTCAACGAGGATTCCCTGGCCGGCGTCTACCAGGCTGTCGAGTCCTTAAGCTGGGAAAACTACGACTCCCGCCTCATCATTCTGCTCACCGACGCCGGCCCCCTGCAGCAGACCGACCGCTACGCCAGCGTGCGCATGGGTCCCCAGGAAGTGGGCGACTTCGCCCGCCAGAAAGGCATCTGGGTCATCGCCCTGCACATCAAAACGCCCGCGGGCAAGAATAACCACGACTACGCCGAAGCCGCCTACAGGGCCCTCAGCAAGAGTCCTGACGGCCGCTCCAACTATCAGGCCATCAACGCCCCCGATCCCCAGACCGGCTCCCGCTACTTCGCGGCCGTGGCCAAATCCATCGCCGGCAGCATGGTTCAGATGGTGCGCTCCACGTCCGAGGGTAAACTCATGACCAGGCCCGATGGGGAGGAAAAGAAGAAGAATGACACTCCCGAAACCGAGGCCGCGGATCTCGGCGCCCGCCTCGGCTACGCCATGCAGCTTGACTACCTGGGCAGGAAGAACCAGAGTGTCTCGCCCGAGGTGGTGGACTCCTGGATAGCCGACATGGATCTGCGCCAGCTCGAGCAGAAGAAGCTCGTGCCCGCCGTGGAAGTGGCCGTGCTCGTGACCAAGAACCAGCTCAGCGATCTGCATGACCAGCTGCAGACCATCATCGACAACGCCGAGCGCACCAAGAAGACGGACTCCAACGACTTCTTCCAGGGTATTCTCTCTGCCTCCACGCGCATGTCCCGCGATCCCAGCATGCCGACCCAGGGCAAGACCCTGGCCCAGCTCGGCGTGCTCTCCGAGTTCCTGGACGGGCTCCCCTACAAGAGCGAAGTCCAGCATCTCACGGAAGAGGACTGGTACCGCAAGAGCGTGGGCGAACAGACGGCCTTCATCAACCGCCTGAAGTCCAAGATCGCCCGCTACGAGGAATACGACCGCGACCGCGCCAACTGGGAAAGCTTCGGCATGTCCAACGCCGGGGACTGGGTCTACCGCGTCCCCCTGAGCATGCTTCCCTGACCTGAAACGCGCCATCCCCGCCCGGGCAGCAGGCCCCGGCGGGGATTTTTCTCTCACCCCCGGCCGCCCGCGCGCCCCGGGACAAAGGACCCCTTATGGCTCAGCCAGTCTTCGATCTGCAGAACATCTACAAAACACGCCCGGGCTCGGAAAATTACCGCCTGGAAATCCGGCAGTTCCGCGTCTTCAGGGGCGAGACCATCGCCCTCATCGGCCCTTCCGGATGCGGCAAGAGCACGGCGCTTGATCTCCTTTCCTGCGCTCTCAGGCCCAACATTCTCAGGGACAGAAGCCAGCAGCGCTTCATCTTCCAGCCCGCTCCGGACGTTACGCGCGATGTCTTAAGCTGCTGGCTCAACGGCGGCCCGAACGCCCTCGCCGGAGTACGGATGCGCTATCTCGGCTACGTTCTGCAGACAGGCGGCCTCCTGCCCTTCCTCAATGCCGTGGACAACATCATGCTCGCCTCCAAGGTGCTCAACGTGGTGCACGAGAGGGCGAAGGCCATTGCCTCCATCTGCAGCCGCCTCGGCATAACGCCGCTCCTGCGCAAGTTTCCCTCAGCCCTCTCCGTGGGCGAGCGCCAGCGCGTGGCCATCGCCCGCGCCCTGGCCCACAAACCCACGGTCATTCTCGCGGACGAACCCACAGCTGCCCTCGATCCCACGCACGCGAGCCTCGTGATGAAGCTCTTTCTCGAAATAGCCCGCGATGAGGGCAGTACCTTCATTGTCGTAAGCCACGACCAGCGCCTCGTAAGCGAGCTCGGCTTCACGCTCGTGCCCGTCACCGTTCTGTCCGGAGTGAACAGCGTCACGGCCTCAATCAGCTACGGAGGCGCGTCATGCTGATCCGCGAATGCTTCCAGATGTTCTGCCTCGCCACGGCCGACTACCGCCGCGAACGCCTTCTCTCCCTCTGCTCCATACTGGGGCTCGCCGCCGTGCTCGCCCCCCTGCTCGTCCTCTACGGTGTCAAATTCGGCGTGGTGACCACCATGGTCTCGCGCATGCGCTCTGATCCGCTCACGCTCGAGCTCTCCCCCGTCTCGAGCGGCCATTTCACCCAGGACTTCTTCACCTCATTACGGCAGGAACCCGGCGTCGCCTTCGTCCTTCCCCGTACGCGTTCCATCGCCGCCACCATGCAGCTCTCGAACACGGCCGGAGACGGCACGCGCCGCACCGTCGTCTGCTCCATGGAGCCGACGGCCGCAGGCGATCCCCTCCTCGCCCGTTACGGGTGCGAGGCTCCGGTCATGGCCCTCCGGGAAGGAAAGCAGGCCTCCCCTGACAGAGGTACAGCGCCCGCACAGGATGGAGAAGCCAGGAGCTCCCTCATGGACAGGCTCGGGGCCGTCCTCCTTCCGGAAGCCCACGCGCAGCCGGCGGAAGAGGCGCAGAAAACCCCGGCGGCGCAGAAAAAGCCTGAGGCCGCGAAGCACGCTCCTCTCAGGAACGCCGGCGCTCAGAAGCATGAAGCGCCCGCCGCGGCAAAAGCCGGAGGCACACGGGCGAATCCCGCTGTTCCGGACGGTAAAAATCATTCCGCCGGGCAGAACCGGGCCAAGGCCGCGCCGGAAGACGCGCTTCTCCCTGCAGTCTCCCCTCTCGCCCTGCCCGGAGAAAACCAGAAACCGGCAGCAGATCCGGACAGTCAGCCGGCTGCCCCGGAAAAAGCCGGTGCTCAGGCAAAGGCGCCCGCCGGAGATGGACACCGCGAAGCCGCTGATACAAAGCCCGCGGCCCAGGAAGAAGCGCCGGCGCAGGAAAACCCGGCCCCTGCGCTTCGTGCCGGGGAAAAGACCTCCGCAGACGCGGACACGCCGGCCCCCGGAGCGAAGCACGCCTCTCACGGCCTGACGCCCAGGGGGGCGGCGGGAAAGGAACCGGCCCCACTCACGGGCGGCCTTAATGAAAACGATGCCACACTCCGCCTTTCCGGGGTCGTCCTTTCTGAAGAAGCCGCTGCCAGACTTCACGTGAAGAAAGGCGATACGGTCATCGGCCGCGTGGAGCGTGCCAACCGGGGCAAAATCTCGGCAGCCAGGGTAAAGCTCGTCGTGACAGGCGTCCTGCCCCTGGCAGCCCAGCAGAAGGCCATGGCCTACATTCCCCTGCCGCTTCTCGAAGCCACGGAAGACTTCCGCGATGGCCGCGCAGTACCTGAGCTCGGCACCGAAAACGGCTGGACCGGCGAACCGAGACCGGCGGGCGAACGCGTCTACCCGGGCTTCAGGCTTTACGTGAAGGATCTCGGCGACGTGCTCACCCTGCGCGCACGCCTTGCCGCGAAGGGCGTGGACACATACACGCACGCGGAGGAAATCGCCCAGATCGAGAGCCTCGAAAAGGCCCTCAACGCCGTCTTCCTGGCCATCTGCGCCGCTGCGGCCCTCGGCTTCTTCGCCTCCACGGCGAGCAGCGCCATGGCCAGCGTGAAGCGCAAGGAACGCACCCTGGGCCTTCTCGAGCTCACGGGCTTTTCCACAGGCTCGCTCATGCTCTTCCCCCTCATTCAGGTGGAGCTCACCGCCTTCTTCGGCACGCTCCTGGCCTCAGGCGCCTATCTGGGCTTCTCCTGGCTTATCAACCATCTCTTCGCCTCGTCCCTGCAGGGACTCGAGAGCGTGTGCCTGCTCCTGCCGCGCCACTTCGGCATGGCCCTGGCCTGTGCCATGGGACTCTCCTTCCTGGCTGCCTTCGGGCCGGCCCTGAAGAGCACGCGCATCCAGCCCTCCGAGGTCATACGCGATGTGTAGCGAAGGGAAAAAACCGGACTGAAATACCGGCTGCCACCGGACAGGCCCTGTCCTTTCGTTTTTTCCCTTTCCCTTCCGCATTTCTCTCACTGATGTATATTATGAAAAAGCCACGAAGACAGATATCCGAGGTTGTCACGCGATGTTTTTAAAAAGCTTTACCACAGGCAAAACACGAATGGCGGCACTCACTCTCACACTCGCCCTTGGCGCGGGCCTTCTCGCGGGGCCCCTGGCAGGGGAAGCCGCCGCGGGCCTCACCCCGAAAGGCCAGACCTCGAAGGCCGACGCCATGAACCCGGAGAGCGACGCCGCGGACATTATCCTGCCCATGCCGGGAGGCGTGACCATGGCCTTCCGCGCCGTGGCCGTGGACGCCAACGGCTTTCTCTGGGACAAGACGGTCAGGCCCGGCACGAGCGATGCGGCCGATAGCCGGGGCTTCTACGACGGCCGCTACACTACCGGTATTTCAGCGCCCTTTTCTGCCGCCGACGTTCCGGCAAGCTGGAAAAAAGGCACGCCCCCGGACAGTAAATTCTTCTACCTCATCGCAAAATACGAGGTGACCCGCCTGCAGTGGCGCGCCGTCATGGACGAAAACGCGGACACGAAGACCCCGAAACCCGATGATGCCCTGCCCGTCACGGACATCACCTGGTTCGACGCCGTGAATTTCACGCAGCGCTGGACGGACTGGCTTCTCAAAAACAGCCCTGATGCCCTGCCGTCCTTCAAAGGCGACTCACGCAATACGGCCTTCGTGCGCCTGCCTACGGAAGTGGAGTGGGAATACGCAGCCAGGGGCGGCCAGAACGTGCCGAGCCAGACTTTCCGCGATGACTTCTTCCCCATGGCTGACGGCACGCAGATACGCGATTACGCCGTCTATCAGGTCGAGAAAACGTCCCACGGCGCCGAAAACATCGCGAAGGTGGGCTCCCGCCGTCCCAACCCCCTGGGGCTTTACGACACAGCCGGCAACGCGGCAGAGATGACCATCGACATGTTCCGTTTCTCCGTGGGCGGCAGGCTCCTCGGATCAGCAGGCGGCTTCGTGCGCAAGGGCGGCTCCTTCCTGTCAGGCGTTGAGGAGATCACTCCCGGCCGGCGCGAGGAAATTCCCTTCTTCCAGAAAAATGGTGCCTTCAAATCCAGGGATCTCGGTTTCAGGCCTGTCATTTCCGGCATCAACACGCCCGGTGGCAGCAGGCCATCCGAACTCCTCGCCGAATACAAAAAGGCCGGGACCACGGACGCCCAGTCCGCCCCGCAGTCAGGCCAGCGCGTCACTCCGGCCGCGGCGTCCACGCCCGAGGCTGAACTCGACAGGCTCATTGCCGATGCCCAGAACGAAGGTATCCGCAAAAACCTGCTCGCCCTGAAATCATCCATCAAGGAACGCAGCATCATTCAGGAACGCGGCCGCCAGGCCGAGATCATCGCCCGGCTCACGTCCTGCGTCTCCTACCTCGAGTCCCTGCGCAACTACAATTTCCGCCTGAATATGGTCGCGTACCTTGAGCAGCAGATAAAAAACAACACCACCATGGGAGAAAAAGAAAGGGAAAGACTGGCGAAGACACAGCACCATACCCTGGAAACGGTACAGGAGACCTCGAAGAAAACTCTGGCCTCATACCGCGCGACCCTGGAAGATATCGCCGACGCGCCAGACGATCTGGTTGACAGATCTCTGAAATCGCTTGCCTCCGACTACGGGAAAGGCAAGGATATGTTCAGCCGGCGTTCTCTGAACAATCTGATGATCATCAGGGAGCACTGCAGTCTGCTCCGCCAGCACAGGAAACTCACGGACAGTGACATTCAGGCGGATATCAAAAAATCGGACAAGCTCTTAGACTGAGAGGAAGCAAAATGGCAGATAAACCCCGTATCGGATGGATTGGCACAGGCGTCATGGGCCACAGCATGGCCGGGCACCTCATCGAAGCAGGCTACAGCCTCACCGTCTTCAACCGTACGCCCTCAAAATGCCAGTCTCTGGTGGAAAAGGGCGCTGCTCCGGCCGGCTCTCCCCGCGAGGTCGGCGAAAAGTCAGATGTCGTCTTCACCATGGTGGGCTATCCCGCTGACGTGGAATCCGTGACCATAGGTCCCAACGGATGCCTGGACGGCATGAAAGCAGGATCCATCCTGTGTGACATGACAACCTCGAGCCCGACCCTTGCAGGGAAAATCGCGAACCGCGCAGCCGTGAGCGGCGTCATCTCCCTGGATGCCCCTGTGACAGGCGGCGACGTAGGCGCGATGAACGCGACCCTGTCCATCTTCGTCGGCGGCAGCGATGAGGGCTACGCCCGCATCCTTCCCCTGCTTCAGATCATGGGACAGAAAATCCTGCACTGCGGCAGACCCGGCATGGGCCAGCAGGCCAAACTGGCAAACCAGATCGCCATTGCCAGCGTCATGTTCAGCGTCTGCGAATCCCTGATCTACGCCCAGCAGGCGGGCCTCGACGTACGCAAGTGGCATGAACTTGTTTCCGTGGGCGCGGCAGGCAGCGTGGCCATGAAGACGCTCGGATCCCGCATCATGGATGGCGATTTCCGCCCCGGATTCTTCATCGATCATTTCGTCAAGGATCTCGGCCTTGTTCTCGAGGAATGCCGCCGCATGCACCTCGTCCTGCCCGGCGCCACCCTGGCCGAACAGTTTTACCGCAGCATGCAGGCCAAGGGCCACGGCAGGGAAGGCACGCAGGCCCTGGTGCGCGCCCTGGCGGAATTCTCCGGCAAGGTGTGGACGCCTCTTATCGGCGGCTAAAACACGTCCTTTTATTGATATCCCATCCCGGCGGGTAAGACCCGCCGGGATATTTTTTCCCGCGGCTTGCCAAAAGCTCTTCTGTCTGTTTTTCTGGACGCATGCGTTATACACGACAGCAGCTCATCAGCACCCTCTCCCGGCTCGTTCCGGCCGAAGCGCGTGAAATCGGAAAGCGCGCCGGCCTGCTTGGCCTCTCAGTCTGCCTGCCTCTCTGCATGTACGGCGACGCGGCGGACTGCTGGTTCACGGGAGGCGAGACGGGCGGCGTCTCCTACGAGGAAAAAGGCCGCACCTGGCACACGCTGTCTTCGGCCGAAGGATTCGTCGAGGAAGGCACGGCCTCCTGGTACGGCGACGACTTTGACGGAAAGCCTACGGCCTCGGGAGAAATCTACGATCAGGACGCGGCCACCTGCGCCCACAAGATCCTGCCCCTGCAGACCAGAATACGGGTCACGAACCTGCGCAACGGCAGAAGCGTGGTGCTGCGCGTCAATGACCGCGGCCCTTTCGTGGCCCACCGCGTGGTCGATCTCTCCCGCACGGGGGCCAGACGGCTTGGCATTGAGAACTCGGGGATCACCCGGGTCCGCATCCAGGCCCTGCCCTGACAGACAGAAAAAACGCTTTTTTCCCGAAATCGCTTGACAGAAACGGCCCTCAGGCGTAGACCCATTCGCACCAGTCGGGATGTAGCGCAGTCTGGGAGCGCACTTGAATGGGGTTCAAGGGGTCGAAAGTTCAAACCTTTTCATCCCGACCAACTGGAAAATCAGGGACTTACGTGAAAACGTGAGTCCCTTTTTCTGTAACCTCCGCCCCGCCGTTCACCCTTCCGCACTGCGTAACGGAGCCGTTCATTTCATCACCGGGAGCAGACTGCTGCCCCGATCCCGGGCCCCCAGGCGCACCGCCGTCATCAGCCGTGACACCGGCACAGCGGCAGGACAAAATCTCCTTCTCCTCCGGATGCACGCTCAGGAACAGAGTACCGGTCCCTGGCTCATAACACACCGCAAAGGGCAGAGGATTCGGGAGTCCCAGAGACCGGCCCCTGTGACAGGGCTTTGCCCAGAACAGCCTGAAAAAAGGAAGCGGCAGGCCCGCTGTCTTATTAGGCGTGCCTGCCGCATTCAAAAGGCCGCAGAAACACTCCGGCCTTTCGGGAAAAGAAGATACCGGCTACTTTGTTCCGGCCGTGTCAGAGGAAGCGGAATCCAGCGGATTCTCCTGCTGTCCGCCGGGGACTTCCTTGCCGCAGCGCTTTTCCGCATTCCTGATGCAGTAGTACTGGTAGAAGATGGGCATAATGAGGCAGAAAATCCAGCTCATGCTGCATCCGACGCCCTCTTCCATCATGAAGCGCTCGATATAGCCCTTGGACATGAGGGAAAGCGCGATAAGGATGACGAGCTCCACCAGGCTGATGACAGCGAAGACGGTGCCGGCCCATCCAAGGGTGACGGGAAGCTGGGCTATGCCGGTTTCCTTCAGGCTGCTGAAGACGCGGTCATACTATGCCATAAGCAGGTTGGCGTTCCACATCATGAGAGCGATACCGATGATGACGAGAACAACCATGATCCCGGCCTGGGGGTAACGCTTCTTGAGGCGCTTGGACATGTCATAGCAGAAGTAGGCGAAGAGGAAGTTGCCGGTAACGAAGTTGAGAAGCACGAAATCGATGGTGCGCATCCTCACGCCAAAAAATTTCGCGCCGAAGGTGTCGTTCCTGTCTTCCAGGGTAATGCCGGCTTTGCTCTCATTTTTCCAGATGTAGAAACGCCATCCGGCGATGACCGCGAAAACGATCCAGCACATGATAAAAGTCAGAAGATCCATACTACCTCCAAGAAGCTGTTTTGCTGCGCCGGCAGGACTAAAAAGAGGCCGCGTACCTCCGCCGCCCGCATCCTGCAGGCTCAGACGCCTTTTGCTTACAAGTTGGGAAAAAAATAACAATCAGCTGATCTTTTGGCAACAGACATGTGCCGGAAAGAACCCTTGCAGGGCGTCAGAAAACAAAAAAAAAGCTCCCGTATCCCGAAGGACCGAGAGCTTCTGATTCAGATAAAAGCCGGACTACTTGAGTTCGGAGAAGTACTTGATGGTGCGCACCATCTGGCTGGTGTAGGAGTTTTCGTTGTCGTACCAGGACACGACCTGCACGAGGGTCTTGTCGCCCATGGGCAGAACCTTGGTCTGGGTGGCGTCGAAGATGGAGCCGGCGGTGCTGTTGACGATATCCTGGGAGACGATGTCGTCGGTGTTGTATTCAAAGGAAGGAGTCTCTTCCTTCTTCATCTGGGCGTTGACTTCGTCAGCGGTGACCTTGCCCTGCACGACGGCGTCGAGGATGGTGGTGGAGCCGGTCGGAACCGGGACACGCTGGGCGGCGCCGTTCAGCTTGCCGTCAAGCTCGGGGATGACGAGGCCGATGGCCTTGGCAGCGCCGGAAGAGGTGGGAGTGATGTTGACAGCGCCGGCGCGGGAGCGGCGCAGGTTGCCCTTGCGCTGCGGGCCGTCGAGGATCATCTGGTCGCCGGTGTAGGCGTGAATGGTGGTCATGAAGCCGGATTCGATGGGGCAGAGGTCATTGAGGGCCTTGGCCATGGGAGCGAGGCAGTTGGTGGTGCAGCTGGCCGCGGAGATAATCTGATCGGTGGGCTTCAGGATCTTGTGGTTGACGTTGAAGACGATGGTCGGAAGGTCCTTGCCGGCAGGAGCGGAAATAACGACCTTGCGGGCGCCGGCCTTGATGTGGGCCATGGACTTTTCCTTCGACGTATAGAAGCCGGTGCACTCGAGCACCACGTCGACTTTAAGATCGGCCCAGGGAAGATTGGCGGCGTCCTTTTCCTTGTAGATGGTGATTTCTTTGCCATCGACTTTGATAGACGTTTCCGTGGCTTCGACGGTGCCGGGGAACTTGCCATGGGTGCTGTCGTACTTGAGAAGGTACGCAAGCATCTTCGGGCTGGTCAGGTCGTTGATGGCCACGATCTCATATTCGGGATCTTTAAACATCTGACGGAAAGCGAGACGGCCGATGCGGCCGAAACCATTGATAGCTACTCTTACAGCCATGACGTAAAGCCTCCTGGGGAAAGTTGTGAACCGTTGCGGAACTGCCAGCCTGCGGACGCGGTCGCCCGTGCTCCCGGGCAGGCGGCCTCGGGAAGAAAAATCCCTTTCGCCCCTGTATATAAACACAAGTTTCCCTTCTGGCAACGCCGCATAAAAAGAATAAAACGCTCCTGCTGTCAGCAGATGGTAATCCTGTCGAGATCGTCCGGAACGTATATCCTGCCGCCGAAAAAGGCACGGCCTTCCTCAGTGTAGAGTTCCCTGCGGCGCGGGAGGTTCCGGTCCTCAGTGTGGTAGAGGATGAGATTTTTCACGCCCATGCGCTCCGCGTTCTCACAGGCTTCCTTCACTGTGGAATGGAGCTTTTCGTGCGGCGTGAAGATATCGCTCTGGGACTCGAGGCAGAAAGCCTCGTGCATGAGCCACGCGCTTCCCCTGGCGTACGGTTCCCCGGAAGGGCTCAGGGGCTCGTCGCCGAGGCAGGTAAATTTTCCGCAGGGGAGGAACATGGAAAAACCGAACTGCTTCGCCTTGACGGAGCGCACGTCGAAGAAAACGGTCTTATGCCCGAGGATTTCCCTCTCCTCCCCGTCAGCCACGGGCACAAAAAGCACGCGGGAACCTATGTGCCGCGTCTCCTTTTCGCGGATCAGCATCATGACGATGGAGCGGATGATATCAAGGAGTTCCTGGTGGGCGCAGACCGTAAGCGTGCCCCTGTAGGTGCCTCTGTTGATGTTCTGGCAGATGGTGCGGATCATCCAGATGACGCCCATGACGTGATCCACATGCTTGTGCGTCACATAAATGGTATGGATTTCATCCACGGAGACACCCGCCTTTTCAAGCTGGACGAGAATGCCGTTGCCGCCGCCGGCGTCCACGAGCAGGCGTTCCCCGTTTCCGCTGAGCAGAAAGCACGTATTGTAGCAGCGGGTCACCATGGCGTGGCCGGTGCCGAGCATGAGAAGTTCCATTTGCCGTCCTCCCAGGAAGAAAAAAGTTCCGCAAAGAGCTACCGCCTCCCGCTTTTCACGTAAAGACCCGGAGGACGCGGTCAGTATGCAGAGAGGCATTTTTCCGCGGGGCTGACACATCAAAAAATCAGGTGACGGCCGGGCTCCGGACGAAAAGAGGAGCCGGCCCGGGGAAGCTCCGTCCGTGGGCCATCATATTATTTCACTGACGCCGGGGAAGACCGGGAGCCGCGGATAACGGGATGGGGATGCCGGACAGGGCGTCACAGGGCGCACGGAATCTTCCCTGTTCCGGATTGCAGGCCCAGGCTGAGCCAGATGCGTCAGCCATGTGTTTTTCTGCCTTTTCTCTAGACATCCTTCAGGAGGATAGTTATTATTAATCAGGCCAGAGGTCTAAGTATTGTCAGACAGGCAGACTGCGCCGAGATAAAAATTCCGGCGCAAACGGGTTTCTCCCCTCTCAAGAAAAACATTTTCCTGCCCGTACTGCCCCTGCAGACGCCTCCTCTGGCACGGCTGATAACTGTATCCGCTGCGGAGGGCACCAGAAATACGCCTGTGGGATGGGCTGTCCCGCACACGTACCCAGTCCGGTGTTTTCCCAAGCAGAAACCATCAACAGAGGATTGTGTTACTGCCGCCACAAGGCGAAGGGGCATAGAAATGTACAGAGTAAACGACCTGGTGGTTTACCCCGCTCAGGGCGTGGGCAAGATCAACCGCATAGACAGCAAGTCCATGGCGGGAACCAGCTGCGACTTTTACAGGGTCTGCATTCAGAACAGCAATATCACGCTGATTGTTCCGGTAAAGAACGCCCAGAATGTCGGACTGCGCCGTCTCGTCAGCAAGGACAAGGCCTCCCGGATACTCGAGGCACTGAAGAACGGCACAGACAAGCCGGTCTTCGTCGGCCAGAACTGGAACCGGCGGTTCAGGGACTACATCGACAAGATGAAGAGTCCGGATCTGAAGGTTGTCGCCGGTGTCCTCCACGAGCTTCTGGTTATAGGACGCAGGAAGGATCTGTCCTTCGGCGAACGCCGCCTGAAGGAACAGGCCATGAGCCTTGTGGCCGGCGAGCTTTCCGAAGTGCTCGGCATCAAGGAAGAGGACCTGAAGAAGGCGCTCTATGACCTTTACGCGCCCGTCGCGCCTGACGCCGGTGCCAGGGTGGCACCCGCTTCCGGAGAAGCCGGGCGCGCGCACAGAGCCTGAGGACCGGAGCACAGGAAGAAGCCTCCACACATACAAGAAAAAACGGACAGGAACGCCCGCAAAGAATATCCTCCTTTCCTGTCAGCAGAAGAAGGGCTTCCTGTCCGCATTATCCTGACAGTCCATCGCATTATTTCCATCCCGGCAGGCCGTCCAGCGCGCAGCAGAGGCCCGGCACATCCCCAGTCGGGGAGCGCTGGGTGCGCAGCCGTCTTTCCCGGGACTCAGTAAAAGAGGTAATCATGTCATTTATCAGTATTGACGCTTCGCGCTGTCTCGGAGATGGTCTCTGCGTGCGGGACTGCGTCTGTCACTGCATACGGATGAAGGACGGCCGCGCCTATTTCAGGGATCTCGCGGGATGCGCCTGCATCCGCTGCGGGCACTGCGCCGCCATCTGCCCGGCCGGCGCCGTAAGCATGGACGGTCTGGAGGCCGGCGTCCTTCCCAGGGTGCCGGAGAACACCATCACGGCTGACGATTTTTCCGGGCTGGCCAAATCCCGCCGCTCCACGCGCCTCTTCGAGGACAGGCCCGTGCCGAGGGAACTCCTCCGCAGGGCCCTGGACACGGCCCGCTACGCCCCCACAGCCAAGAATGTCCAGGGAGTGGGATGGGTGGTCCTCGATGACCGCGCCAAGATCCAGGCGCTGGCTGCCGTCACCATCAACGCCATGCGCGGCATGAAGGGCTTCCAGAATGAGTGCGCAGCCTTTGACAGGGGCCGGGACGTCATCCTGCGCCACGCCCCCTGCGTCATCTTCGCCCACGCGAAGAACGAGACAGACGGTCTGTGCTTCTCCGACTGCGCCGTGGCTCTCACCTATCTCGAATTCATGCTCTACACCCTGGGACTCGGCACCACCTGGGCCGGGTACGTCGTCGAAACGGCGCAGAAGACTCCTGCCATCCGTGACTACCTCGGCCTTCCCGAGGGGCACAACATCTTCGCCGGGTGCATGGCCGGCTACCCCTCCGTGAAGTATCTCCGTATTCCGGAACGCAGACCCGCGGTTGTGGACTGGATATAAAAAGATAGTAATAAAGTAAGAATAGTTTTCTAAACACAAAACGAAACGATTATTCTTCTTTAGAGGAAGTCTCTGACTGGGGGAGCGCCGCGGCGCTCCCTCTTTTTTTCCCCACAGGGAAAGATTTGCGGCACAACTTTGTGTCATTTGCCGAAAAAACCATGTAATTTTGCGCCACTGCTTGACTACAGCCTCCGAATTCATAGAATTATTTCGTAGAAGCCCGAGTTCTGCATTTCCATACGGGTACAGGTTTTCCCCCTTTTCCCCCGCTCCGTCACAGCCCTGCCACAAACGCACGGCAGGATATGGATCCGCCCACGAAGATATCCGCTCCTTTGTCCGATCGGCGTGCTGAATTGCCCGGAGGTTTTTCTCATGTTCAGCTGTCAGACTCCAGAACTTCAGAATTCAGACCGTTCCCTCCGCACCGAATGGCTGGAATGTAACGGCACAGGCGACTACGCTTCAGGCACGATCACTGGCTGCAACAGCCGGCGCTACCACGGTCTCCTTGTCGCAAATCTCGATCACATAGGCCGCCATGTCCTTCTTTCCGGCATGGAAGACTGGCTCGTCACGGAAAACGGCAGGATACCGCTCTCCAGCCGCAAACACCCCAACGCCATCTATCCGGATCCTTCCGGCAGTCTGAAAACCTTTTCGGCTTCACCGTACCCGACTTTTGTCTTCGAGGGCCCGGGGTTCCGCCTCACGCGCTCTCTCATGCTGGTAAGGGACAGGCACACCGTTCTCATCCGCTACAGCCTGAAGAAAACCGACAGCAGTGCCCCGGCCCTGAAATGCACCCTTGAGGCCGCCCCGCTTCTGGCTTTCCGCGGCTATCACGATCTGACCCACGCCAATATGGATCTGCAGGTCAAGACCTATCCCGTATGGCAGGGATTCAAGATTCAGCCCTACAACAGCCTCCCGCCTTTCTTCATGCAGTGCTCCGGCACCTTCGACTTCCTGCCCTCCCCCGACTGGATCTACAATGTGGAGTATCCCTTCGACCAGGAGCGCGGCTTCGACTACCAGGAAGATCTCTTCTCTCCCGGCCTCTTCGAAATCACGCTGACGCCCGGAAGGGACGTGATCCTCTCCGCCTCAACGGAGGAAATTCTCCCGCCGCGCGGCACGAAAAAAACGGTGCCCCTGCGCGAGATCTGGAAGAAGGAAGAAAAGGAGCATCTCAGGGGGCGGGCCGATACCGCCTCTCTCGCGGACTTTCTGGAGGCCCAGTGCGGCGTCTTCCTCATCAAGGATACGCGCGGTCAAGACGCCATTCTCGCGGGCTACCACTGGTTCGGCTCGTGGTCCCGTGACGCACTCATTTCCCTGCCGGGCTGCGCTTTTCTCGGCGGGCGCCTCGAAGAGGGCATGGCCGTGCTGAAGCGCATCACGGCGAGTATCAGCGACGGCCTCATTCCCAACACGTTCACCGTTGACGGCGCGCCGTCGGGGTATGACTGCATTGATTCCTCCCTGTGGTACGCCTGGG